>OMJG01000009.1_pt1 | contig 132932 bp, 136 predicted proteins | sample 1646431 | NCBI WGS metagenome assembly OMJG01 (sample SAMN03771674, study PRJEB25209) | food metagenome | isolation source: Cotija cheese | place: Mexico:Jalisco,Michoacan | collected 2011-12-12 | reverse complement strand
ATTCTGTCCCTAACAGCACCTCTTACGGACATTTCTCGGAATTCTGTCCCTAACGACACTTCTTACGGACATTTCTCGGAATTCTGTCCCTAACAACCTCTCTTACGGACACTTCTCAGAATTCTGTCCCTAACTTCTAATCTAACCACCTATATAGTTCATATTAATTTTATTTTTCTTTCGTCTTGCTACAGTAGCTGCTGTTCGTTCATCTGAGTATCTGTCATCTCTTATATTCCATAAATACTTTAATGTGCTTAATAATTCTTCGTCTGTCTTACCGCTTCTTAGCTCTGATTTTATATCATAACCATTTTTTTCAGCGAATAAACAGCCATAAAATTTACCGTCAGATGAAATTCTTGCTCGTGTACATGATGAACAAAACGATGCTGATACACTCGTGATCAAACCAAATTGTGCGCCGTTATCTTTATGGCGATAGTATGTTGCAACTTCTCCAAAATAATTGGCATCTACTGGTTCTACATCATAGGCTGAAGAAATGATATTTAACATTTCTTTCTTAGTGACGACTTTATCAAAATTCCACCCGTTATCATTACCTACATCCATAAATTCTATAAATCTTACGATAATGTTTTTCTCTTTAAAATGCTCAACAAGTGGTAGTATTTCTTGGTCGTTCACCCCTTTTTGGATTACGACATTCACTTTAACTTTCAAACCAATGCTCACTGCATAATCTATTTGATCGAGTATTTGAGAAGCGGATATTTGACGATTATTAATCGATTTAAATAATTCATCATCCATTGCATCTATACTTACATTCACTCTTCGTAGTCCTGCATTGTATAAATTCAATCCATGTTTTTTTAACAACATACCATTTGTTGTTAGTCCGATGTCTTCAATACCTTCTATTTTGTTCAAAGCTTCTACAAGCTTATATAGATTTCGTCTTAGAAGTGGCTCTCCGCCTGTAATTCTAATTTTCTTTACACCAAGTGAGCTGTATAACTTCGATAATCTCGTAATTTCTTCAAAACTCAATAATTCTTCTTTAGGTAAGAAGACGTAATCATCCCCAAAAATTTCTTTAGGCATACAGTAATCACAACGAAAATTACATCGGTCGGTAACGGATATTCTTAAATCTCTAATTGGTCTTCCTAATTTATCTTTGATAGGTTGATGCATCGTAACGCCCCCTCTACCTATACAATCGTTAAGACTCGGCTTTTTCTAAATCTTCAATGTAATTTATATTTTGGTACCAATTAGTTGAATCTTTCACATTTGATACATCTAACCATTGTGAAGGTTTCTTTTCATATATATCTTTCATTCTAAAAGCTTCATGGTCTAACGCTTCTTTAATGTCCGCTTCAACACGATGACTATAAAATGCTAACGTCGGCATTTTTTTACCATTTGCTTCGTATCCAGCAATGTCTAGCTGTTCTTCCATTACACGCGAAATAAAAAATTGATATAAATGACTAATCGCTTTTTCGGTAATTTTAGGTGTATCGCAAGCAATCACAAAATAACATTCCGAATCATGTTTTTGCATCACGCTATAAATCCCACCTAAAGGACCATTATTTTTGTACTTTGATAAATCTACGACAACATCATGGTGATTGAATGAATCTTTCAATTCTTCACTCGTACTAATCACAACTTTTTCAAATAAATTCGTTTGATTTAAAGTTTGAATGATTTTTTCATAAAATACTTCTCCATTAATTGTCGCTAACGCTTTTGGTGAACCGAATCTACTGGACTTACCGCCAGCTAGAACTATTGCTATCATTTTTCTCTTTACCCTCCACTAACTGGTGGAATCAATGCAACAACATCTTGGTCTGTTATAACACTTGAATCTTGCACAAATTCCTCATTTACAGCAACTTGAAAAGTTTCATCCTTTAACTCTGGATGCTTCTCAACTAAATATTGCTTAAAGTTTAACACAGAGTAGTCTTGGTTAAGAGTTATTTGCTCTTCATTTATGTTTATTATTTCTTTTAAATGAGCAAAATACAATACTTTCATTATTCACCCTCCATTTGAATAGAAGAATGGTATTGTTTTTGACTACCTTGCCATTCTTCCCCATCTTCCCATATTTCTTTTTTCCAGATTGGTACGATTTCTTTAATCCTCTCAATCGCATATTCATTTGCCTTATAAGCATCTTGTCTATGCGGTGAAGATACACTAATAACAACAGCTATATCTGAAATTTGTAATTCACCAATTCTATGTGCAATTGCAACTATTGTACCTGGCCATTTTTCTTTAATTTCATCACCTATTTGAGCTAATTTCTTCTCTGCCATTGGGATGTATGCCTCATAAGCTAAGTACTCTGTCTTAATGCCTTTTGTCCATTCTCTCACATGGCCTGTAAAGACAACAACTGCACCTTGTTTTTCATTAAGTGTCCAGTTTCTGTATTGTTCAGGATTTATTGGATCATTGACGATTTCAAATTGTTTCACTTCTACACCTACTTTTTCAACCAATTTTCAAACCAAATTATAAAGTCTTTCTTTTCTTCAAGATTAAACGCATCAAACTGATATACGATATTGTGTAATGTTTGTGCTAAATCTTCAGATTGCTTCGTCAAAAGTACTTTTGGAAAATGATCATGCTTAAATCCTTCAATTAATAGCACATCAGGCTCAACAGACAAATCTTCATCGATTATTTGCTGCAACGACTTCTCTTCATACGTTACTCTCTCTATTAATTGTTTACCCAACACGATACTTTCTTTAGCACCGCTGTTTATAAATGTTAAACTGTCTACTTCTTTATGATTTAAAGAAATTTCGTCTGCACCGTGCCCATGGTGTTTAATTGTAGATACTGTTAATTGCTGACTGCTACATTCTTTAATTAATTCATTTATTAATGTTGTTTTACCACTATTTTTATAACCAACTATTTGTAATATCTTCATAGCGTTAATTTACTTTCATATGACTGATGGTCTGTTAATAGAACTTTCACATCGTCACCTTTTTGATAGCCTCTAGTTCCACTAGGTAAAATAATCATACCATTACTTTTAGCAATCGCGACAACCGCATTTGATTTATTAAATCCTGACGGTTCAGCATAAACACCTTGTGAAGTGAATGATACTTTACCTCTAATAAATCTCGTAAATGGGTTAGCTTTTTTAAAGTCTTCATTCAACTTCGCATCTATAATAACTGGGTAAATAGCATCTGCAGACATCATTTTTTGAATGGTTGGCTTTGTAAACAAATGAAATCCTGAGTAACAAGCTGATGGATTCCCTGATAAACCAAACAACATTTTCTCATCTTTGTAAGCAACCGTTGTTACGCTACCCGGTCTCATTTGCACTTTATTAAAGAGAACTGTTGCACCAATTGCATCATACACTTTCGGTAAATAGTCGAAGTCTCCTACTGATACCCCACCAGTTGTAATCACGATATCATGTTGTGACATTGCTTTTTCAACAATGTCAATGCACCCTTGTAAGTTATCTTCTTGAATGTTATATGTAGTAGCTTCGATATCAACTTCTTTACATAACGATTCAATCATAGGACCATTTGAATTTCTAATCTTACCTAGTTCTAATGGGTCATTTGGTCCTACTAACTCGCTACCTGTTGCGATAACGGCAACGGTTGGTTTTTTAGACACTTTAACAGTTTGGTAACCAAATGTTGCCAACACTGCAATAACACCGCTATTTATACGCTGTCCTTTATGTAAGACGCATTCATTTTCTTTACATTCTTCGCCTTGAAATGCAACATTTTCGCCTTCCGTAAATGGTTTACGAATAGTAAATCCTGTTTCTGTTTCCACCGTTTGTTCAAACATTACAACTGCATCTGCACCTTCTGGTATAGGGGCGCCAGTCATAATACGTACCGCTTCTCCACTATTTAAAGTCACGCTTGAAGCTGTTCCAGCACCGATATGATCTACAACTTTAAATGATATTCTATTCTCTCCTGTTGCCCCTTTAGAATCAGCACTTTTAATTGCAAACCCATCGTAAGGTGACTTATCAAATCGAGGAATATCGTAAGTTGCTTTAATATCTTCGGCAAGTATATAGTTTAAACTTTCATTTATTGATCCTGTTTCTGTCTCTAATTGCTTTACTACTTTGATAACACGTTCAATTGCTTCTTTTACTGGTATAGGTGTTCTCATTTCAACTGCCAATTGTCTACACTCCCTATCAATTTATTTAAACTTACATGTTATAATATCTTTAGAAAGGATGATGATTTTGTCTGAATTTACACATTTTAACGAGCAAGGCCATGCAAAAATGGTCGATGTCTCAGATAAAGAAACAAGCACACGTATCGCAATTGCAAACTCAAGTATTAAAGTAAATCAAACAATCTATGATCAAATAAAAAATGCAACAAATAAAAAAGGCGATGTACTTGGTACGGCACAAATTGCTGGCATTATGGCTGCTAAGAATACAAGCCAATTGATACCTATGTGTCACCCACTTCAATTAACAGGCATCGATATTTCTTATGAATGGGATAAAGATCAACCATACACAATAAATATTTCAGCAACCGTTAAGACGAAAGGTCAAACAGGTGTAGAAATGGAAGCTTTAACTGCTGCAAGTGTTACAGCTTTAACAATATATGATATGTGTAAAGCCGTTGATAAAGGCATGATTATAGGTGAAACATATTTATCTTATAAGACTGGTGGCAAAAATGGCGACTTCAAACGCCAATAGTTATTTATTAAGCTCATGTACTAAATGATTCAATTCTTTAGTTATGAGCTTTTCCATTGCTAATTTAACTGCACCTGTAGAACCCGGTATTGAAATAATAACTTGATGCCCGACTGTACCTGCAATTGCTCTAGAAAGTATGGCTCTCGTACCTACATCTTCTGTAAAACTTAAATATCTAAATATCTCACCAAATCCTTCTATTTCTTTATCTAGTAAAGGTTTAATCGCCTCAATCGTAACATCTCTTTGACTAATACCTGTACCGCCAGTTGTAATAATGGCGTCTACATCTTTACTTAACCACTCATTTACTTGTGTTTGAATTTCAGTGACATCATCTTTAACAATTTGATAATGCCCCTCTTTAATTTCAACATTGAGATCATTCAAATATTGTTGAACAAGTTGTCCACCTTTATCTGTTTCTTTCGTTCTCGTATCACTTACGGTTAATACTGACACATTTATAAGCCGATCTATTCTATTAACTACATTCATCGATTTAACTCCTATCCAAACATATTCTCAACAAATTGTCTGCCTTCTTCTACAGAATCCAAATCATGAATTAATAATCTACCATTATTAAATGCTACGACACGATGGTCATCGTATAAATACTGAATCATATACGCATTAGAACGATGCAATAATCCATTTTGAGCAACAAACTTTTCAATTGCTGGTCTATTAAGTTTCTCGTTTATATATTGAACAGTATGACGGCCACATAATTCAGTTAGTTGTTTGTCTGAATTTGATAATTTTGAATAAGTTGGTTCTGCTCCACAAGTCTCACAATCGTCTCGTTTCATTTGTTCAAATCCAAATGATTGATGTTCACCGAACCAAACGTCACCGTACGTAATTTTAGGCGTAAATGAATAACCAGCTAATATTTTAAGTGCATCGGCAACTTGTAAACTTGCTGCCATTGTTACTGCAGGATTTATCACGCCTACTGTGTCACAAGTTCTGTTAATCACTGGCAATTGTGGTAATACACAGTTGAAGCAAGGTGTTTCTTTAGGCACAAAAGTCGCTTGAACATAAGTAGATTCTAAGCATGCGCCATATATCCACGGAATATTCATCTTGTACGCAAAATCATTAATAATTTGTCTTGTATTAAAATTATCTGTCGCATCAATAATAATGTTTGAGTAACGCGCAACTTCATGTAATAACTTTGCATCACATTGTGCAATATAAGATTTTATTGTAATGTCTTCACGAATTTTCTTTAAATGTCTTTCTGCTGCTACAACTTTAGGCAACATTTCTTTAATATCATTCTCTATAAATAATGTTTGTCTTTGTAAGTTTGACGATTCAACATAATCTCGATCAATAATATTGAGTCTCTTTATACCCGATCTAGTCAACTGTTCAGCAACATGAGTACCAAGTGCACCCATGCCTACAATAGTGACACTCGCTTGTTCAATTCTTTCTTGACCTTGTTCTCCAATTTTATCGAATAAAATTTGACGAGAATAACGTTCGTTCATTTATATCAACCTTTCACGAATCTCTTTAACTCTATTATAGAGTTAAACGCTTTTATCCTCAATTAATTATAAGGCTGAGGCAACACATTGCCTCAGCCTTTTTAATTTTAAAGACAAACAACTAAACATGCTTTCTTTCTATTTTAGTCATATGCATCATTGTAATGAGTGCAATCACACCAAATATAGCAAGCATAAAGAATGCTAAATGATTTGAACCAGTCAAACTCGTTACTAACGTAATCATTAAAGGTGGGAAAAAGCCTCCGAGTCCACCCATCATAGATACGATTCCGTTTACAACACCTGCTTCTTTTGTGAAATATGTCGGTACAAGTTTAAATACAAGTCCATTACCAATACCTGCACAAACACTTATCGTTAAACATCCAATTGTAAACAAGATGAGATGATGTGATATTGAAAGGACGATTGCCCCCGCTATTAAACCGATAAAGAATATTTTCAATACGTTTAAAACATTAAATTTATCTCCTAGCATACCACCAATAGGTCTAAGTAATGTTGCAATCGCAATAAAGATACCTGTTCTAATACCAGCATCTACTTTATCAATTTCAAAATGACTCACTAAAAAGTTCGGCAAGAACAAACCAAATGCAACAAATGCACCAAACGTAATAAAATACCAGAAACTAAAATAGTAAAGTTTATAGTTATTGATGACTTGCTTCGTTTGTGAAATCATTGGAATTTTCACTTTAGGTTCTTCTTTATCTCCAAAGATAAACATTAATACTGCAAAGATAAGTAATACGATTAAATAAAGTTGTACAGTATGTTGCCATCCGATAATACCTGCAATTGGAGGCGCTAAAAATGATGATACAGCTGTCCCTAAATTACCCATTCCATAAATACCATTCGCAAAACCATGCTTTTCTTTAGGAAAATATTTAGGAATAGAAGTAACACCTACTGAAAAGATTGCACCACCGAGACCTATAAAGAATCCTGCAATCATCAATCCTGTAGTTGAATGTGCTTGGCTTAAATAAAATACTGGAAATAATAAAATAATAAAACTCACTAAAAATACAAGTCTTGAACCTAATAAGTTCGTATAGTAGCCAATTGGTATTCTTAAAATCGATCCTAAAATAACAGGGATTGCTAAAATAATGGCTTTCTGACCTTCTTCTACACTTATATCTTGTGTAATATAAGGCATTAAAGGTGCGAGTATACTCCAAACCATAAATCCTGCCATTAAACTAAAGGTTTGGAGCGGTAGTTGAACTTTTCCTAAGTTGTTTCTCATGTTTTTCACCCTTCGAAATTAATCTTTATGTATAATCTTTCCAATATTATTGTAGGTTATTTGTGAAAAAGTGCACATAAGGATATCCCCTTATTGAAACATGGAAAATCCCTATATTCATTTATAAATTCAATTCGATAAAAAACATAAAAAGACCTGATAAACTGAGGCTTTTGAGCCACAATTTATCAGGTCAATTTTGTTTTAGAAGTCTAATAATTTTTTCTTCATAGCATATTCAACTAATTCTGGACGCGATTTTAAACCAAGTTTATCCATAATTCGCGCTTTATGTGCTTCAATCGTTTTGACAGAAACGAATAATTTCTCCGCAATTTCTTTATTACCATAGCCCTTTGCGATTAAAGGTAAGATTTCTAGTTCTCTTTGAGACAATATTTTAAATGGATCAGAAGTACTTTGCTCATTGTTATCTTGATGATTAAAGAGTTCATTTACTAGAGAACTTGTAACTTTAGAATCAATATACATATCGCCTCTATATATCGTTCTTACAGCATGTATTAATTCTTCATCTGGTGCATTTTTTAAGATATATCCTTTAGCACCACTTCTTAATACATGAAATAAATATTCTTCATCATCAAACATCGTTAATATTAATATTTTAGTTTGTTTAAAGTCTTCTGCTATTTTACCAGTTGCGATTAATCCTGATTCACCAGGTGGCATACTTAAATCCATGATCAATACATCTGGTGAATGTTTTGCAACCATTTGATATGCTTCTATCCCATCTGCAGCTGTCGCAACAACTTCCATGTCTTCTTGATAATTCAAAATCATTGAAAAGCCTGTTCTCACCACTGCATGATCATCTGCTATTACGATTTTCATATATACCACCCACCGTTTATGCTATTGGTACATTCAATTTAATATTTGTACCTTTTTTAAGTTTACTTTCGATATTGATTTTACCGCCAACGATTTCAGCACGTTCTTTCATCCCATATATACCAAGTCCTGAACCTTTTGGCTGACTGCCTAATACAAAGCCATTTCCTTGGTCAGCAATTTCAACTTCTATTTCATTGCCATCACAAGACATATGTACATCAACACTATCCACATTAGCATACTTCAATGCATTAAACACCGCTTCTTGTACAATTCTATATACGACCGTTTCAATCTCCGTATTAAAACGTTTAATAGATGAATCATAATGATAGTGAACATGGAAGCCGAAATTTTTCTCAAGTTGTTTAAAATATGACTTGAATGCTGCGTCTAATCCAAGGTCATCTAATGATGAAGGTCTTAGTTCTAAAGATAAGTTTCTAATATCATCGATTAATCGAGACATTAACGTTTCAATATGTTGAGACTGCTGCTTCAATTCGTCAATATCATTCTGATATTTCAATAATCTAAGTTCAACACTCACATTAAGCAATTCTTGAACAACACCATCGTGTAACTCTCTAGAAATTCTTTTACGCTCGTTTTCTTGTGCAGATATTGTTTTTTGGATCATCGTTTGTTGATGTAATTTCTGTTGTCTTTCAATTTGTGGCGATACATTTTGTAATGTATACACTTTAACATCGTCTTCTTGACTAATCGTTTGATAAGTTGCTGTAAAGGGTTCAACAGTCCCACTATTCGTCTGCATAAACACTTGAAAGCTTGTTTTGCCTATCTTTGAAGACTCTAAAAAACAGTCTCTACAAGATTGTAGGGCATATTCATTTGAATAACCTTCACATCTACTACAAATGGCATGTGTCAATGATGATTGATTGTCTTCAGAGATTACTCTTCGGGCAGCTTCATTCATATTAATAACCTGTCCTTTACTATTTAAAAACACAATCATTTCGCTCGTTTTTTCATAGTATTGTTTTAATATATCCATTAATATTGAAGCATCTTCTGAACTCATGCATTCATCATATCCTTTCCATAAAATGGTCCAAAGCGATTAAAATCATTCATATCTATTTCAGGAAATTGTTTTTCATCACGTTGTCCAAGTAAGAGCACTCCATAAACTCTATACTTTTTCCATAATGGAATCGCAAGTAATGATGTTAATTGTTCACTTTGAACAATTGGATAGTTAAAGAGTTGATCATGATAAGGGCTTTCTTTTAAGTCACGAATTTCAATAGGTTTCCCACTTTTAATAACAATTCCTGCTATCCCTCTACCGCTTCTTAAAACGATGTTTTGATATCTATGATTTAAATTTCCAGATACATATTGCCACTTTATATGAAAATGAGCAGCGTCTTCAGAAGTCATAGCTAATCCGACAAAATCAACACCATAAGTACTACGAATAAGATCCAACTGTTCCTGAAAATTAAAATCATTAGACATTTTAAACACCTCGACTTTTTATTTATAGTTTAATTCGTTTTATGTTTTCTGTAAATAATGTAACTTCTACTAAAGTAATTAAGTGGCACACTCCAAACATGTACCAATCTCGTAAAAGGCCATAAACTTGTGATTAAAAATCCTAAAATAATATGCGTCTTAAATGTTAAAGGTACGTCATTCATTAAAGCAACATCTGGTTTAAAGATTAATAATCCTCTAAACCAAACAGAAATTGTTTGTCTATAATCAAAGTCTGGTGTTGTCGCGTTCGTCCATAATGTTGAAATACAACCCATCAATACGATCACTAACAATAATATATTTACTATAATGTCCGAAGCTGAACTTAACCTTCTTACATTTTGTTTCGTAATTCTTCTAGCTGTTAACAGAACCATACCGATTAATGTCACAATACCGAAAATACTTCCAATATAAACTGCACCGATATGATATAAATGATCATTAACGCCGACACTACTTAACCATTCTGCAGGTATGCCTAAACCAACTATATGTCCAAATATAACTGGAATAATACCTAAGTGAAATAAAATACTTCCCCACATCAATTGTTTCTTCTCAATAAACTCACTAGACTTTGCTGTCCATGAAAATTGATCATACTTAAATCTGAATAAATGACCGATAATAAAAATAGCGATACATAAATAAGGATAGATAACCCATATAAATTGATTAATCACCGTTGATCACCTTCTCTTGCTCTACTACACATGATTTTAACGTTTCTCTAATTGCTTTAATCAGATGAAAATACGGACTGTTTTGTTTACCTAAAGCTTGAAGCAATCCATATGTCCCATCTTCAATGACCATCACAACAAGCGTTAAGCTTTCTTGTGCACGACTGTCACCTCTCCACTCTGCAGCATATAAGAATTCAAGCATAAGCGGTAAAAAATCTGACAGTTCATTTTGAGGCATTTCTAGCCCGAACATTTCATAAAGTACTTTTAATCTTGCAAGCATTTGTCCTCGTTCTTTTTGTTCTGTTAGCTTGTTGTATGTCATATATAACGTCGTCTTTTTTTCAAAATCAAACGTTCTTGTATACACTTCTTGAATATCATCTAAAGATATATCATGCATATTTTCCCAATATTGCTTAATGTCACGATAAGCCGGATGATTGGTATCGAAAGCTTTATCAAATGCTTTAGGATGAAAGTCTAACTTTTCTGGATAAGTTAACTGGTTACTAAAGAAACCAAAGCTTTCTTTAAGTTCATATAATGCATCTAAATTAATCACGGAAAATCCCTCCATAGAAGTTCTCATTGTATATTTCTTGTCCGGATTTTTGCTCTGATAATCCTTGAACACCACAACCATCACAATTTGAGCCAAACATTTCGCCACCATATCCTTGGCTACCTTGTGCTCTGTAAGTATCCATGTAACCTTCTTTATGAGATGTCGGTACAACAAAACGATCCTCATGTTTAGCAATCGCGAGTAATCTATACATCGATTTCGTTTGTCTTTCCGTAAGTCCGACACGTTCAAGTCTTGAAATATCAATGTCTTTACCACTTGATTTAGCTCTCATATAACTACGCATCATCGCCATTTTTTGCAATGCTTCTTTAACCGTCTTCGTATCACCTGCTGTTAGCATATTTGCTAAATATTGAACAGGTAATCTCATTTCTTCTATTGCTGGGAAAATCATATCTGGATTTCTAATAGAATCTTTACCTTCAAAGTAATTCATAATCGGACTTAATGGTGGACAATACCATACCATTGGCAATGTTCGATATTCAGGGTGTAAAGGAAATGCTAATTTATATTCTATTGCCAGTTTATAAACTGGTGAATTTTGTGCCGCTTCAATCCAATCATGTGAAATACCATCTTTTTCAGCTTGTTGAATAATATCTTCATCAAACGGATCTAAAAATAGATCAAGTTGTTTTTGATATAAGTCTTTTTCGTTTTCTGCAGAAGCTGCTTCTTGAACTTTGTCAGCATCATAAAGTAATACACCTAAATATCTCATACGACCTGTACATGTTTCAGAACATACTGTCGGTAAACCAGCTTCAACTCTAGGGAAACAGAATGTACATTTTTCTGCTTTGTTCGTTTTCCAGTTGAAATATACTTTCTTATAAGGACAACCAGTCATACAGTATCTCCAACCACGACATGCATCTTGGTCGACAAGTACAATACCATCTTCATCTCTTTTATACATTGCACCAGATGGACATGACGCAACACAACTTGGATTTAAGCAATGTTCACACAGTCTTGGTAAATACATCATAAATGTTTGGTCGAAGTTGAATTTAATTTCTTCTTCGATTTTTTGAATGTTTGGATCAGTAGGTCCTGTAACATGAGCACCCGCTAAATCATCTTCCCAGTTCGGTCCCCATTTAATATCTAATTTTCTACCTGAAATAACAGATTCTGCTTTTGCTACTGGAGAATGGTTTCCTTCTTTAGCTGTTGTTAAATGTTTATAATTATATGTCCACGGTTCATAATAATCTTTCATTTCTGGCATATCAGGATTATAGAAAATTTTACCCAGTGCAATTTTAGATAGTTTACTACCTGACTTTAATTCTAATTTTCCTTTTTTGTTGAGTACCCAACCACCTTTATAAGTTTCTTGGTCTTCCCAACGTTTCGGATAACCGATACCAGGTTTTGTTTCAACATTATTAAACCATATATATTCAGCGCCTGGTCTATTTGTCCATGTACTTTTACATGTGACACTACATGTATGGCATCCTATACATTTATCTAAATTCATAACCATAGCTACTTGCGCTTTAATCTTCAAGCCAATCTACCTCCTTCATTTTTCTGATCGCAACATATACATCTCTTTGGTTTCCAATTGGCCCATAGTAATTAAAGCCATAACTTATTTGTGCATAACCACCTACTAATTGCGTAGGCTTTAAGTGGATACGTGTAGGTGCGTTATGTGAACCACCACGAGTATCTGTAATTTCTGATCCAGGTGTCTCAATATGTTTATCTTGTGCATGATACATAAACATCGTACCTCTAGGCATTCTATGCGATACAACCGCTCTTGCTGTAACGACACCATTTCTGTTATATACTTCTAACCAATCATTATCTTTAATGTCGTTCGCCATTGCGTCTTCTTTCGCAATCCAAACAGTTGGACCACCTCTAAATAACGTCAACATATGCAAATTATCTTGGTATGTTGAATGAATATTCCACTTACCATGTGGCGTTAAATATCTTAATACTAATGTATCCACGCCGCCTTTTATGTTTTTATCTTTCGTACCAAATACCATTGGCGGCAATGTTGGTTTATAGATAGGTAAGTTCTCACCAAACTGTAAGAATACTTCATGATCAATATAATAACTTTGTCTACCTGTTAACGTTCTAAAAGGTACAAGACGTTCGATATTTGTCGTAAATGGGGAATATCTTCTGCCTAATTTATTTGAACCAGGGAATACTGCTGTCGGTATAACTTCTCTCGGTTGTGCTGTTATATTTTGGAATGTGATCTTTTCTGAAGCACGTTCACTAGAAATATCTTTCAATGTCATCCCCGTTTGTTCTTCTAAGTCATAGTAAGATTTTTGTGATACTTTACCATTTGAAGCTGATGAAACATTCAATATAACATCTGCTACTTTACGTGCTGTGTCCATTCTAGGGAGACCATTTTTAACAGTGTCATCTTCCCACGTATCCAACATAATCTTTAATTCATCGTATTGCTCTTTAACTGAGAAACTTACCCCATGAGCACCGACTTTACCTTTTTCTAATAATGGTCCAACTGATATATATTTATCGTATATAGCTGTATAATCCCTTTCTACAACTGCGAAACCAGGCATCGTTTTACCAGGTATTGCTTCAATTTCACCTTTAGACCAATCTTTAACAATTCCATAAGGTGTTGAAATTTCTTGTTTAGAGTCATGTGCTAATGGCGTTGTCACAACATCTTTAAATGTGCCTTTCATATGTGTCTTCGCTAAATCCGAAACAGATTTTGCTAACGTTTTATAAATATCCCAGTCTGATTTTGATTCCCATAATGGGTCAACTGCAGGGTTAAACGGATGTATGAATGGATGCATATCAGTAGAAGAAATATCATGTTTTTCATACCACGTTGCTGCTGGTAATACGACATCTGCATACAACGGTGTTGCTGTCATTCTAAAATCTAACGCAACTAATAAATCTAGTTTACCGGTTGTTTCTTCTCGCCATACAATCTCTTCTGGTTTATCTGTTTCATTAGGGTTTGCTAATAGACCTGATTTAGTTCCTAATAAATGTTTCATAAAGTACTCTTGTCCTTTTGCTGAACTAGAGATTAAATTTGAACGCCATACGAACAATGTTTTTGGATGATTTTTCTTTGCATCTGGATCTTCTATAGCAAATTTAGTCTTTTTAGATTTTACTGATTCAATTGCCCTTTGAAGAATCGCTTCATTTGAGTCATCTCCTGCATCTTTCGCTTCTTCACCAAACAATAAGCTATTACAATCAAATTGCGGATATGATGGTAGCCATCCTAATCGAGCAGCTAATACGTTATAGTCAGCTGGATGTTGATGTTTCAATTCATTTGATAATGGTGACTGTAATTTATCAACACCAGACTCTTCATATTTCCACTGATCCGTTGCAAAGTAGAACCAACTTGTAGCATTTTGAAGTCGAGGTGGTCCTTGCCAATCCTTTGCAAAAGCAATCGTTGACCAACCTTCTATAGGACGACATTTTTCTTGACCAACGTAATGCGCCCATCCGCCACCATTTACACCTTGGCATCCGCATAATATAACAAGGTTTAATATAGAGCGGTAAATTGTATCAGAGTTAAACCAGTGATTGATACCTGCCCCCATAATAATCATTGAGCGACCATTTGTATCAACTGCATTTTGAGCAAATTCTCTTGTCACTTGCGTCACAATAGAAGATTTAACACCTGTTACTTTTTCTTGCCATTTAGGCGAATACATTGAATTTTCATCTTCATAACTTGATGCTTCAAGTGGATGATTTAATCTTCTTACGCCATATTGACTTGTCATTAAGTCGTATATTGTCGTGATATAAATTGTTTCTCCATCTTTATTTTCGATTTCTTTAACGATAATTGGTCTTTCAAAAATACCATTTCCATCATTATCAAAATACGGAAATTGAATTGTCATCACTTTTGATTCATGGTCTTTAAAAGATAGAGCTGGATCTATTTCTTTTCCATCTTCACCAACTAAATTTAAATTCCATTTAACGCCTTCTTCATATCTTTGTCCCATTGTTCCATTAGGTATGACAAGTTGTTTACTATTTTGATCGAATACAACAGGCTTCCACTCTGCATGTTCTGTTTCCATACCTAAATCACTAGATCTTAAGAAACGACCTGCTTTATAGCCTTCTCCATGTTTATCAAGTTGTATGATAAAAGGCATATCCGTGTATTGTTTCGCATAGTTGATAAACATTTCTTCTTGCTTATCTTCATAATATTCTTGAAGAATGACATGTGTCATAGCTTGTGCTAATGCTGCATCAGTACCAGGATTTGGTGCTAACCAGTTGTCAGCAAATTTCACATTTTCAGCATAGTCTGGTGCGACAGACACGACCTTAGTACCTTTGTATCTAACTTCTGTCATAAAATGCGCATCTGGTGTACGTGTTAATGGTACATTCGATCCCCACATAATAATATAACCGGCGTTATACCAATCACTTGATTCAGGTACATCCGTTTGTTCACCCCAGATTTGTGGTGAAGCGGGTGGTAAGTCAGCATACCAATCATAAAAACTAAGCATTTCCCCACCTAATAACGATATAAAACGCGCACCTGAAGCATAGCTAATCATGGACATAGCCGGTATAGGTGTAAATCCAGCAATTCTATCTGGACCATATTTTTTCACAGTATATATAATTTGTGCTGCGATGAGTTGTGTCACATCTCTCCAATTGACGCGAACGTGTCCACCTTTACCGCGTGCACTTTTATAAATTTCAGCTTTCTGTTCATCTTCAACAATGGATGCCCAAGCGACAACAGGATCTCCATATTCACTTAATGCAGCTTTCCAAAGTTTCCATAACTTACCTCTAACGTAAGGGAATTTCACACGTAATGGACTATATTCATACCATGAAAATGAAGCACCACGCGGACATCCTCTAGGTTCAAACTCAGGCATATCAGGTCCACAAGAAGGATAATCAATTTGTTGATTTTCCCATGTAATCACACCATTTTTCACGAATACTTTCCATGAACAAGAACCTGTACAGTTCACACCATGAGTCGTTCTGACAACTTTATCGTGACTCCATCTTTCTCTGTACATTTTCTCCCATTCTCTACTTTTTTCTTCTAATATAGACCAATTTCCATTAAATTTTTCGGTTGGCTTAAAGAATTTCAAACCTAACTTAGACATAGTTAGAACCTCCTATTATTTGCCCTTAATTATCTATATCAATTGTAATTTTTTTCACAATGTTTATGTATTAGGGGATTACCTATACAACATGACGAATTCCCTACATTCTTTTATTTGCACAAAAAAGCCTCAAACAAAGTGTTTATCTTTGTTTGAGGCTTCGGACATATTATTTATTTTTCACCTTACAATGAACTGTTAACTAATTTCGATAACTTCATCTGCTAAAATTTGAACTTCTTTTTTAGAATGAGACACAAGTATGATCGGTATTTGCCAAGTCTTAAAAATGTACTTTACTAACGCCATACCTTCGTCTTTTGTTTCATCATCTAAACTTGAAAATGGTTCATCTAAAAGTAATAAGTTAGGTTTGACACTTAATACTCTACATAATGCAACTCTTTGTGACTCTCCACCAGATAACGTAGATGGATATTGATTTAAACAATTTTCTATACGTAAATGTTTAATCAATTGCTCTGTCTCTTTATTAGGTTCAATCATGTAATGAATATTTTCATGAACTGTCTTATGCGGAAAAAGTTGATAATCTTGAAACAGATAGCCAATATTTCTATCTTGCACTTTAATCACATGCTTTTGATCACTGAGCACTTTATGATTAATTTCTATTCTGCATGTTTCCGCTTCAGTAAGACCTGCAATAATATTTAATAACGTAGATTTACCTATACCTGATCGCCCTACTATCGCATAAATTTTCGGAGTGTCAGATTGGATATTTAATGATATCGGTCTGTCTTTAATTAACTTTTTAATTGATATATCAATCATCCATATCTACTCCCATTTATGATTCTTTTGATTTAATATATTAAGCGAGCTTATCACACAAATTGCAAATGCGATGAGTACAATAACCCATAACCACGCTTTGTGTTCCTCACTTGCTTGCACTAAGAAATAAATTTCTAATGGCAATGTATTCGTTAAACCAGGAATATAGCCAGCAATCATGAGCGTCGCACCAAATTCTCCTAACCCTCTAGCAAAACTCATCACAACACCAGAGAAAATGGAACGTTTAGATAACGGTAAAATAATTGTTCTAAAAATTTTACCTTCACTAGCGCCCATCGTTCTTGCTGAGTTAAGCATCTTTGGATTAATAGATTGAAATCCATTCATTACATGTTGATACATAAGCGGTAAACTTACAATAATCGCTGCTATCACTGCACCTACCCACGTAAAAATCACATTGATATGCAATACATCAGATAAAAATTGACCGAAAAACTTATTCTTACCAAAGACAATAAGGAGTATAAAACCCATAACTGTCGGTGGTAATACAATCGGTATCATAATAATGCTCTCAACTACAGGTCTTAATTTGCCTTTATAATTGAGCATCACCTTTGCCAGAATAATACCTAGGATACAAACAATGATAGTACTGATAGTTGTTACTTTAATTGATATCCATAGTGGTGTTAAGTCTGGCATAGCTTTATCTCCTATCCTTCAAAATGATATTCTTTAAGAATTTCTTTAGCTTCTTTTGATTTTAAGAATTCAAACCATTCTTTAGCTTCTTTCTTGTCAGTAACAAGACCAGCTCTATAAGTAATTGGATGATCTAAAGGTGCATCCGCTAATTTAACGACGTTATCGACTTTTTTATCTTTACCTTTATACATATCTGTTGCGTATACAAATCCTGCTTCTGCATTTTCTTTTTGAACATAGTTTAATACTTGTTTAACATCTTTTGCGAAAACAAATGTACTTGTCATGCCATTATATAGATCTTCTTTTTTCAAATATTCTACAGCGTAACGACCTGCTGGTACACTTTTTTCTTCACCAATTGCGACTTTGTTAGGCGAACTAACATCTTTAATATTTTTGATGCTAGAGTTTTCGTATTTAATGATAATTAATTTATTTTTAGCGTAATCATAAACTTCTTTAACTTTTTTACTATCTTGTAATTTATCAACATCAGAAGTGTTTGCAGACATTAATACGTCTACATCTGCACCAGCTTCTACTTGTTTACGTAAACTACCTGAACCACCGTAATTGAATTTAATATTCGTATTCGGATGATTCTTCTTAAATTCTTTTTCTAGTGCTTTAGAAACATCTGTCAAACTCGCTGCTGCTGATACTGTTAACGTCTTACTTTCAGTTTCTTTTTTAGCTTTATCTTGGTTAGATTCTGTGCTACAACCAGCTAATACAAGTAACAAAGCAAAGACTAATGTTAAAAATCTTTTCATGACTTCTTTCCTTCCTTTTTAGATATGTACAAACTTAATTTACACCTTTATTTATACTATTGTAAGGCTCAAGTACATTTTTTCACAAATTATTCTTAAAGTATAGTGAAATATGTAATGATAGGGAATATCCTTATTTATTTAAGGATACTCCCTATCTATTATTGCATCGGTATTTCTTCTAAATCTTTAATTGGTTTTTCATAATAGTCTCTATCTTTTTTGGCGTTAAATCTGTCTGCTTTTTCTACTTTGACTGTAATGTTGTAATCTGGAATCTTAGCGTACTTCTCATATCTACCTCGAGGTAATAAATAGTTGCCTTCAGGGAAATAGACTTCAATGTTTCCTTTTAAAATATCTACATATTTAGCGACACCTTGGAATACGCCGAAACCATTATGCAATACAACACCTTCACCTTCAGCAATGCTTAATCTATCGGCATCTTCTTTGTTCATTAATACATCATATCTTCCACCATGATTGAAGGATTCATAATCACCATATACCATTGAATTAAATTGTTTACCTCTTCTTGTCGTCAACATGAAATCATCTGGTTGTCTGTTTAAGTCTGGGATGTCTACACTGATTAAATGACCTTTACCATCTTCAGTTGGACAAATACCATCTTCACATAACCAAGCGCCACCCCACTGGAAGACATCTCCTTGATTTCTTAAATGTTGGATACCATCATAATCTGGATTTGCCTTAGCTATCTCTTCTCTTATAGACTGACCATCTTTAAAGTCAATTAAATGTGCTTGTTCAGGTTTAACACGCTTAGCTAAATCAATATATATTTGCCACTCTGACCTTGCTTCTTTTATTCTATTTTGATTGCCTTCAATTACTGGTGAGTAGTAAACCATGCGTTCTGTCGAAGTAGACGTGCCACCACCATCTTGCTCATATCGAGTCTTCGCAGGTAATACAATAACCGTTTCTTTCGCATCAACTAAAGTAGACGTATTCAAAATAATATCTTGATGTACTCTAAGTTCTAGGTTTTCTAAAGCTTTTTGTATAAATGTTGGGTCAGGCATCGTTTCTAAGAAATTACCACCGGACATATAATAGCATTTAATTTTACGCTCATGATCATCTGGTAACATTATATTTTCTAACGTTACACCAACCGTATCTCCTTGCCATTCCGCAATATCAAATCCCCATAACTTCTCAATACGCTTTTTATTTTCTCCATCAAAAGCACCGCCTGGCAATACAAATGGATCGCAGCCCATTTCTCCAGTACCTTGTACACTAGAATGTCCTCTAAATGGCATTAGACCACTATGTTTTCTACCTAAGAAACCTCTTAATAATGCTAAATTACATACTTGTGATATATTATCCGTCGCAAACTCATGTATAGTTAATCCCAGCGCCCAGGCAAATACAGCATTTTGGGCATTGGCAAGTTCAAGGGCTAATTTGTAAATTTGATCTTTAGAAATACCACTTGATTGTTCAATCTCTTCCCATGACTGTTTCTCGACTGTTTCTTTAAGTTCTTCATAGTTTGTAACATGTTCTTCAACAAACTTATGGTTAATTGCAGAACCGTATGCTTGTTCTTCCATTTCAAACCAGTGTTTCATAATACCGTGCATAAATGCAATGTCACCACCGATATTAACTTGGTAGAATTCGTCAGCAACATTTGTACCAAATAATGCTGATTCTGCCACAGATGGAATCCAATATTTATCCATTGCTGGTTCTTTATATGGATTGATAACGATGATTTTTGTTCCTTTTTTCTTTGCTTCAAGCATATATTTAGTTGAAACAGGCGAAGCATTAGAAGCTACACTTCCCCAAAACAGCAACACGTCCGTACCTATCCAGTCTTGGTAATTCGCCGTTGAAGCACCAACACCTACTGAACGTTTCATCGCTGTTTTACTAGGTGAATGACATATTCTAGAAGCATTATCAATATTGTTAGCACCTAAATATCTCGCGACTTTACTTGCAACATAATATGATTCATTCGTAATCCCTCTTGAAGTTAAATAAAAAGCATAATTTCTCGGATTCAATGATTTCATTTTTTGTGCTATTGTTTGCATCGCTTCTTCCCATGAAATACGTATAAACTTACGATCACCTTTTCGTCTCATCATTGGATAAGGAATGCGACCTAATTGTCTTAATTCTGTGCTATTATATTTTCTCAGTTCATCTATATCTTGATGCAAAATTTCTGGTTTTATTTCTGGCATTGTATTGAGTCTTAAAACATTAAATCGTGTTGTACACATGTGAGGACCGGTTAAAGTTTGATCGCTTAATCCAGATACACCTAGTGCACACCCATCACAGACACCTTTAGTGATAATATTTTTAGCGTAATTTAAATTATCTTTATTATCCCAAACAATTTTCATTGTATCTCTTATATGTTTAGGCTTTACTTTGCCTAGTCCAAAAGGTATTGGACTCACCCAAAATTCTGGTGCTGGCTTTAAATCTTTCTTCATAGGACCTTGATGTTTAGTCTTACCCATATTTACCCCTCCATGATTTCACTTATATTTATTATATGAAATCATAATATATTTTGAAAGTGCTTTCACTTTATTATTGGTAGTTTACAAAGTAAAATAAACCTATTAAACAATTATTTAAATGGGGAATCATTATGAAGCAAAATATGACTTACAATCTGCCAATATTAAAATACCAAAACGATCAATTTATTGAGACAACGGATAGCTACGTAACAGAATTTCCTATTACTATTATTATAAACGGAGAAGAGTTTGCAACAATTGTTTGTTCACCTAAAGATTTAGAAGAACTCGTGCTCGGATTTATTGCTTCTGAAGGGGTTATTAAGAAGAAATCTGAAATTAAATCTATTTCAATAGACGATTCTAAAGGTTTTGCACATGTAGAACTCACTAAAGAGATTGATGTCAATTTCAAAAAGAATACACAACGCATGATTTCTTCGTGTTGTGGTAAAAGTAGAGCTTTCTATTTTAATAACGATGCCGTAACAGCCAAAGTGTCACAATCTAGAATAAACATTACGCCTCAACAAATCATAACTATGATGGATAAACTACATGAAGAAAGTAAGATTTTCAAAGAAACGGGTGGTTTGCATAATGCAGCCATAAGTGATGGAGATGGCTTCTATTTACATCGATCCGATATAGGTAGACATAACGCATTAGATAAATTATATGGCTATTGTATAGAACATGATATTCCAATCAGAAATAAAGTACTCATCTTTAGTGGAAGAATTTCCTCGGAAATATTAATCAAAGCATCTAAAATTGGTGTAGGTATCATCTTGTCTAAATCAGCACCAACTAACTTAGCAATCGGATTAGCACATGATTTAAATATAACGGCAGTTGGCTTTATAAGAGATGGCAGCTTTAATGTATATAGCCACGCTTATAGAATACAAAACCAATCATAACAATAAATAAACAGGTTGAGACATCATTGCTGCCTCAACCTGTTTTATTTATATTCTTTTAACGTTTCAAATTGAAATCCGCTATAAATATAACCTTGTCTTTTATACATATCTTTAGCTGTATCTTCACCGTCTGCTACAAGTATTATCGGTTTATCTTTAGCGACTTCTGCTACGAAGGCTTGCATTTTCGTTCCTATACCTAGCCTTCTATATATTTCTCGAACACCAAAGCTATCTAATTCTACATATTTCTCATTCATCCATATAAGCAACATACCTGCAGGCTTACCTTTATAATAAGATAATACTTGAATCGGATTATCACTATGTAATTGTTTTTTATTTAATTCAACTTTAAGCTCTGCATAATCTTTGCCATATGCTTCATCTTGTTCATATGATACGTTCAAGAAATCAACAATATTATCCTCATTCGTTAGAACAACTTCAATGTCTTGATTGGTTTCACTTTCAAAGTTCTTCTCAGCATTGATATATAATTCCAACCAACCTGTTTCATAACCTTGAAATTTTAAATATTCTCTTAATTCAATATCGATTGTTTCATTTTCAGGAAAGACAAATTTAAGAAAAGGCTGATTATTTTTTTCATGGATTTCTTTCAACATTGCTTCATCTGCTTTAAACGTATCTATATCTGGCATTTCTTTATATACAATTTTGTTAGAATCATACTGAATACGTTTATCCAATGTTTGATAATGTATAAACCTATTTGTTTCAGTCAAAACCTTTCCATCTGTTTCTATATCTTTAAATGAAACCATCGTTATTCACCTCATTAAGTATTTCTTAACCGTTTTATTTCGGGTATGTTCTTCAAGCTAAATAATAACATAGTTGCTAATATTGCTTTAACAATATCACCTGGTAAAAACGTTGCTGCTAATATGTATCTTTTAGCGATTGAAATATTCATAAATTCACCCATCACAAATCCGCCAATTAAATTAAGGAATAGAACCCCAATGACAATATTAATTGTTAACGCATAAGTAAACGAGAGATCTTTCCACTTTCTATCTATAAAGAATCCAATTAAAAATGCAACAACTGGGTAGCCGAATAAATAACCAGCAGAAGGACCAAAGAATACACCTAGTCCACCTCTACCACCTGATAATAATGGCAGTCCTGTTGCAACAAGTAATAAGAAGATAATTACACTTAATGTACCTCTTTTATATCCTAATAAACATCCCGCTAATATGATACCAATATTTTGTAGAACGATTGGCACCGGCATAAACGGTAATGGAATTGGTGGTATAAATGCTAATACAGAAATAAAAGCAGTAAACATTGCTATAATAACGATATCTTTAGTTTTCAAATTTTTCACTCCTAATATAAGATAACGATATTATACCACATTGTTAACCATTGTAAATTATAGGTTAACAATTATTTTATAAACATGAAATAGCACCATATAGCGCTGAATCATTTCCCTTTGAAGTGACTTCAATTTTGGCATGACCATAATCAGTTGGTAAATAATCATCGATAAATGGTTCAATCAATGATAGGAGTCTTTCTTCTTGTTTAGAAATACCTCCGCCAATAAGTATTATTTCTGGATCAAACATAATTTGAACTTGCGCAATACCTTCTGCAACATGATTAGCCCATTGATTAAGGATGTCTTGAGCTTTTTCATCATTTTGATACGCCAAATCAAATAATTTCTCAACTTGCATATCTTCTTTATAATTGGCACTAATTAGTCTTTTTAAAGCTGTCGTAGATCCTCTATCTTCATATGTTGTATTCGTTTCTTTGTCATAAAGTAAATAGCCTATTTCACATGCTCTATACTTTTTACCTTCTAATAATTGATTCTCGTAATATGCGCCACCAATACCCGTACCAATCGTCATTAAAAATATCGATTGAACTTCTCTATCAAACGTTAACAATTCCCCAAGTAACGCGCATGATACATCATTATTAACCACTACTTTACCAGCAATATGTGCTAATGATTGTTTAAAATTTGTACCATTATAATATGGTATGGTAGGGCCAGCATATGTAATTTCACCTTTATGTGAATCAACGACACCTGCTGTAGAAATACCAACTTCAGGTTTATTTAAGTTAAATTCTTTTGTATATGATTCAACGATGCCTTTAACCGCTTCAACTATACCACCATCTTTATTATGTGGTGTTTCAATTTTTTGATAACTATGTATTGTGTGGTGGTCATCAATTGCGCCAGCTTTAATAAATGTGCCACCTATATCAATTGCAATTTTCATAATATCCTCCTATATAGACAAATGTGTCGTCATAAGTTCTTTAGCTAATTGCACATCTTTGTTGGCAATTGCTTCGATAATTTTCTTATGCATTTCATTCGTTTGAATATAATTAATTTCTTTCCCCTCTTCTTCAATATGATAGAAGTAAGACTGAATAACAGAGCTTAATTGTTCAAATAATACATTCCCTGTAGTACTTAATAACGTTTGATGAAATGCTTTATCATTCTCATAATGATTGATAACATCTTCATTTACAATTGCTTTTAAATCACTGATATCCTTATCTAATTTAACGATTTCTTCAATAGCTGCACATTCAAAAATAATTCTCAATGAAAGTAAATCATTTTTCGAACCATTTGCGACTTGGAAACTAAATAGAAATCCTTCAACTAAACTAGAGATATCTGGTGCTTTGATTACCGTTCCTCTTCCTTGAACCGTTTCGATCACACCTGTATGTTCCAAATAACTCAAAGCTTCTCTTACAACTGAACGACTCACACCATACATTTCAGTAAACGCACGTTCTGTCGGTAAGCGATCCCCTTCTGTCATGCCTTTATCCAAAATATATTGTTTAATTTCTTGTAATACTTGCGACTTCAAACTTTGGACTTCAATCTTATCTAATTTACCCATCATTTTTGCTCCAATTCTTCTATCCACTCAACGACTCTAGACAGATGTTTATTAATAATGTCATGTGCTAAAGTTAAATTTTGTTTCTCAATTGCTTCTATTAAATCAGCATGTTCTTTGTAAGATTTTTCTATATCTTCTTTATCAACAATTTGATTAAACTGGTTCTTATCAAAATACTCTTTAATAACTTTACTCATCGTGATTAATGTTTGATTTTCAGTAAATAAAATAATCGTTTCATGAAAGGCTGAATCATAGTGCGCGAATTTTTGAGATTTGTTGAAAGACTCATAATAAATATCATTCAAATCTCTTAGTTTATTCGCGTCGATCACGATTTTATTTTCTATTAAAAGACGTATCGCACCAAGTTCTAATATTTTACGCACTTCAAGTAATTCTTTAATTTTAAACCCATGCACTTTCATATGCGACTCAAAAAGCATTGATAAATGTTTATTCTTCTCTGTTATAAACATGCCACTTCCTGATTTAACTTGAATGAGACCACTTTGCTGCAAGCGACTAATCGCTTCTCTCACAACAGTGCGACTCACCCCCAATTGTTCGACAAGCATTTTCTCTGAAGGTAGTTTATCTCCATTATCAAATTGATGTTCTGCTATATATTCTTTTAATTTTTCAACAGCTACATCAACAAGTGATGTTCGTTTCATCATTTTACCTACCTCCTCTTAATTATTTATTTTATCATAAGTGATGTATCAAATAATAAAACGATTGACAGAAGAATATGTATTCGCTTACAATATGATTATAAATTGGTCTGACAATATTATCAATTAATAAATATAAAGGAGTTTTTTAAATGAAAGGATTATATTCTGCATTACTCGTACCATTTGATGAGGAAGGCAATATTTTAGAATCAGGTTTAAGACAAATCATTCGCCAAAATATCGATAAACAACAAGTAGATGGTTTATATGTAAATGGTAGTTCTGGTGAAAATTTCTTAATGAATACTGAACAGAAGAAGAAAGTCTTTGAAATTGTTAAAGACGAAGTAGGATCAGACGCTAAATTAATCGCACAAGTTGGTGCATTAGATTTAAACGAATCAATCGAATTAGGTAAATTTGCTACAGAATTAGGTTATGACGCGTTATCAGCTGTAACACCATTTTATTACCCATTCAAATTCGAAGAGATTAAGTATTACTACAATGCCATCATTGAAGCTACTGGAAATGAAATGATCATTTATTCAATTCCAGCATTAACTGGTGTTAACTTATCTATACAACAATTTGAAGAACTTTTCGAAAATGAAAAAATCATCGGTATTAAATATACTGCTGCTGACTTCTACTTATTAGAAAGAATTAGAAAAGCATTCCCAGACAAATTAATACTTTCTGGCTTTGATGAAATGCTTATTCAAGCTGCTGTGTCAGGTGTAGATGGTGCGATTGGTTCAACTTATAACATCAATGGACAACGCGCTAGACAAATCTTTAATTTAGCTAAAGAAGGCAAAATTGAACAAGCATATGAAATTCAACATGAAACAAACGATATCATTGAGCAAGTATTAGCTTTAGGTATTTACCCTACTTTGAAAGCTGTTCTAAATGAAAATGGTATTGAGGCTGGTACGACTAAACGACCACTCGCGCCATTAGATGAAGCATCACTCCAAAAAGTTAAAGAACTTGTTTCTAAATACAATTTATAATTATTTGATGTACAAAGGGGATGTCATATTATGAATGAAGTAGGATTTGGTACAGGAAACTGGATCGCATTAATTTTATATTTAATTGCAACGTTATTAGTAGGTGTATATTTTACAAAAAGAGCTGGTCAAGATACAGACGCGTTCTTCAAAGCAAAAGGTAGAGTCCCTGCATGGGCCGTTGGATTCTCAATCTATGCGACAACTTTAAGTGCGATTACTTATATGGGAACACCAGAAAGAGCATTTAATACAGACTGGTCTTATGCAGCAGGAAATATCGCCATTATCGCGATTATTCCATTACTGATTTATTTCTATATTCCATTCTTCAGAAAGCTTGATGTAACAACTGCTTATGAATATTTGGAAGAACGATTCGGTATCACAATGCGTGTTATTGGATCACTAGCATTTACATTATTCCATATTGGTCGTGTCGCGATTGTTATTTATTTACCAACATTAGCAATCACTTCCGTTTCAGATATTAACCCATATTTAATCGCAGCATTAGTTGGATTATTATGTGTTATCTATACGTTTATAGGTGGTATAGAAGGGGTTATTTGGAGCGACGTTATTCAAGGTATTATCTTATTAGGTGGTGCTGTTGCCGTTATCTTCTTAGGTGCTTTCCAAATTGATGGGAACTTCGGTACAGTGTTAAATGAAGCTGTACAAGATAAGAAGTTTGTCTCAATGGATAACTGGAAATTCGGAACTGCAGCCGCTGCAATTCCAATTATATTTATTGGTTCTATCTTTAATAACTTACATCAATACACTGCCAGTCAAGATATCGTTCAACGTTATCAAACAACTGGTTCAATATCATCAACAAACAAATCATTATGGACTAACGGGTTATTAGCATTTATTACAATCCCTATCTTCTACGGAATGGGAACTGTGTTGTATTCCTTCTATAATAATGTTACATCTTTACCAGAAGGATTTAATACATCAGCTATCGTACCATATTTCATTCTGACTCAAATTCCACCATTTGTTGGCGGATTATTAATCGCTGCTATATTTGCTGCAGCACAATCAACAATTTCTTCAAGCTTGAACTCAATTTCAGCATGTGTGGTTGTCGATTTAAAACAAAGATTTTCTAAAACAAATAACGCAAAAAATGATGTATTATTAGCAAGAATCATCATTATTCTTGCAGGTGTCTTTGGTACATTGGCATCATTATACTTAATTAATCAAAAAACAAACGAAACTTGGGATTTATTCTTACTTGTAACAGGACTATTCGGTGTACCAATCGCCGGCGTGTTTGCAGTAGGTATATTCACTAAGAAAGCCAATACTTATGGTGTTATCATCGGACTAATCGTCGCAGCAATCGTTTCTTACTTTGTAGGAAAAACAGATATCACACCATTCACAGTATCCGTTATCGGTTTCTTTATCGCATTTATTGTAGGTTACTTAGCAAGCTTACCATTCGCGAAACACAACAAGAATATCGTAGGCTTAACCATTCATACAATTAACGATCAATACGTGAAAGAAACAAAATAATGAACTACATAAAAAGCAGGGACTGACGTCCCTGCTTTTTATTTTTGTTGCATAATGTATAATCTTTGTTAATCTTCTTTATGAACTTCCCCTAATTCTAATTCCTTTCTAAGTGCACGTTGTAAAGTCTGACTAAAGTTAATTTTCTTTTTTTTGCCTAACTCTACCATATATTTTGGGAGAGTTACCATTTTATTTACCGTCTTATTCTCTTCACGTAACCTCACAATATTTGTGTCTACTTTAACTAGCTGAAGTTGTTGCTGACTTTTTAAATTTCTTGCAAGATCATGATAGTTAGTAGGATTAGGAATATAATCATGGTCATCCTCCATTACTAATAAATGACCTCCTAGAGCATCAGAAGCCATATCAATAGCATCCTCTATATTTTCACCTAAAGTATTAGCTCCAGGCAAATCAGGAAATGAAACATTGTAAAATTTATCTTCTTTTTCTATTAAGGCATAAAAATGGTATTTCATATCATCCACTCCTATTATATTACTTCTATTGTTATCTCATTTTTTACTTATATTATATCACCACTAAAACATATGTTTAAACATATGTAAATTTTAAGACAATAAAAAAGCAGAGACTGACGTCCCTGCTTTTTATATTCTGATAATGAGAATCGGTGTTATAGCATTTTCCATTGATTATTCAGCTTTTTTAAGAATTTCATCTTTTAAGTATTTACGTTGCATTTCTAGTGAATATGGATCGTTATACCAGAATGTTTGTGCATCGATTTCGATGACTTTGTCATTTTTAACTGCTGGAATTGATTTCCATGATTCAGTTTTTGTGAATTCTGGTTTTGCTTGTCCTTTTGTTACTGGTAAGAATAAGTAATCTCCTGAATATTTTTCAATTTCTTCTTGAGAGATTTTTTTCCAACCGTCTTTTTTAACATCTTTTTCAATGCTTTCTGGCATTGCTAAACCGAATGCTTGGTATAATACTTCTGTTCCTCTACCCCAGTTTTCACCGTAAGTATAGATGTCTTTTTGGAATGCTTCAATAACTGATACTGTTGTATCTTCACCAATTTTATCTCTAATTTCTTTCCCGTCTTTAGAAGTTTCTTTCTTCCATTTTTCTACCCATTCTTTTGCTTTATCTTCTTTACCAACTAATTTACCTAATTCTACTTGCATGTCTAAGTAATTGTGTTTTGCATAGTCGTAAGGAATTGTTGGTGCGATTTTATCATATTTCTTTAAGTTTTTATCTGCGTTATATGTAATGATTAAGTCTGGTTTTAATTTAGCTACTTGTTCAACGTTGTCTTCACTAACTTTTTCAATACCTTTAATTCTATCTTTAAGTATTGGTGTTTGATCTGTAGAAGCTGGTACACCTACAGGTTTAACACCTAAGTGTAATAAGCCACCAACGTATGATGGTGCTAATACAACAATACGTTTAGGGTTTTTCGGGATATCTATTTTTTTACCGTCGTCTAATTTATAACTTACTGTCTCTTTACTTGATTTTGTTTTACTGCTGCTCTCTTTCTCATCAGATTTATTGCTACAAGCAGCAACAACTAATGCTAAAGCCATAATAAACACTAAAAGTTTCTTCATAATTATCCTCCCAATTGATAATGACTCTCATTTTCATCTTTGTCTATTATATAACCCTTCAATGTATATAGCAATAGAATTTTTAAATTTATATAACTTTTTTATTCTATTTTACAATAATAATGATGTATGCAAATACAACAAAAAAATACCGATATAAGACGTTACGTCATTTTATCGATATTTTAATATTATGATTTATTTTTACTTGGTAAAGTTTTAACAAAAGTGAATAATACAACAGTTTGGAAGAATAACATGATGCAAAGACCTATGCGAATATAAAAATGATCAACCATCCAAATTGAAAAGCCTACTACGATATATACACTTATAAGCAGTTCGAATTTTTTCTTTAAAGTGTACCCTCTATATTTTTGAAAATCTTCTACATATTCTTTATAAACTTTTGTGCTTACTAACCAACTATGGAATTTATCTGAACTTTTAGCAAAACAAAATACTGCTAATAAAATAAAAGGTGTTGTAGGTAATAAAGGCAATACAGCGCCAGCAAATCCTAATATAGTAGCAAGTATACCAACTGATATTAATACAAATTTCATGCGGAAACCTCACTTTTAACTCATTATGTTCATTATAAGAACGCATATTATAAAATTGCAAGTAAAACATTTCAACTTATTGTTTAATAATTTATCAAATGCTAAAATTAATTAATTAACATCTTTTAGAATCGAGGGGCTTATAAGTGCAAAACAAACAACTAAAAGGTACTTTATTAGTGATGCTTGGCGCTACTTTTTGGGGATTAGGTGGAACGGTTACTGAAAAGTTATTTACAGAATATCATTTACCCGTTTCATTATTTGTAGCTGAAAGATTAATATTAAGTGGATTCTTCCTTTTGCTTATTGCAAAATTAATACAGAAACATCCTTTAACAAATATATTTAGAGTCAAACATTCATTATTTCAATTGATCATATATGCTTTATTCGGCATGTTAGGTGTGCAATACACATTTATGGCGACCATTGATAAAGGTAATGTTGCGATCGCTACTTTGTTACAATTTTTAGCACCAGTCGTCATATTACTTTATTTACTAATCACTAGAAAAAGTAAATTTAGAATAACAGATATCATCATTATTGTGTGTTCACTATTTGGAACGAGCTTATTATTAACAAATGGTGATTATGCCACATTATCAGTCCCTCCAAATGCTATCATATGGGGATTATTAACAGCTTGTGCTGCTGCTTTTTATACTGTATACGCTGTTAAATTATTTTTAAATTGGCCATCACTTGTTGTTATCGGTTGGTCAATGTTTATTGGCGGTATTGCACTTTCAATTATTAACTTAGACTTCTCATTTCCTTGGCATTTATTAGATGTTCAAGGTGTGATTTATTTCATCTTTGTAATCACTTTTGGAACAATGTTTGCTTTTTGGATGTATTTAGAAAGCGTGAAGTATATTAGCCCACAAACAACTGCATTATTTGGTGTGCTTGAACCCGTAACAGCAGTTATATCTTCAGTTCTATGGTTAAAAGTACCATTTGGATTGTGGCAACTTATCGGCATGATTGTTATCCTGGTTGTTGTATTATATATGTCAGTAGGCATGAAACCAAGACGTAAAAAACATAAAAAAGTCATACAAACAGATCAATTATAATAAAAAATTGGGTTGAGACATGATGTTATGTCCCAACCCAATCTTTTTATTTATGTTTACTTCTTTCTTCTCTAGCTTTTTTAGCTAATTTTGTAATGGTTACATCATCCATCGGTGGATTGTGTAAACCAGCTCTTATATCTCTATAATAGCGTTGTAACGGTCTTTCCATTTGTAGACTTTTCGCACCTACAATTCTCATGGCGATATCAATAATTTTAATAGAGTGATTCACAACAACATGCTTAGCTGCACCTAATTCAACATCTATAACTTTATCTGTAATAGAAGGATTTAAATACTTATTGATTACACTATATATATAATGTCTTGCAGTCGTTAATTCTAATTCCATCTGACCAATGTTTTGTTGAACAGCTGGAATATCAGCAATCACGGCATCGATACTTCCAGGACTATATTCATTTGCAAAATCAACAGCATAATCTCGTGCTGCTTGCCCAATACCTAAGTATACTGCTGGAATATGTAGATTCCACGGATTGATATTATTGCCTCTTGGACCATTCGCAACTTCTACTAAGTATTTCTCATGTACTTTAACATCATCTAACACTAAATCATGACTTTCAGTCGCACGCATACCTACCATATTCCAATTCTCTGCTATTGATAAACCTTCAGATTCTCTTGGTATTAAAAAGAAACCGAGTGCTTCTTTTTCAGGTACATATGCACCAACAAGAAAATGCGTTAACCTTTGACTCATTGTTGTAAATGTCTTAACACCATTTATAATGTAATGGTCTCCATCACGATCAGCATGTGTACTTGGACGTGCGCCTCGAGTTGGACTGCCTGTTTCCGCTTCACTTACAGCTCTATTCACAATCGCACCATTTAATACTTCTTCAGCAAATTCATCTAATAAATCTTGCGTCCATAATTTTTCTTGATAAATTTGACCAACTACACCCATATGCCAACCAATGGCTAATGCAGTTGCACCATCAATTCTACCTAATGTTTCTTGGAATAAAATGATATCTTCTGGTGTCGCACCTTCACCACCATATGATATAGGAAGTACAATTTTCGTATAGCCTTCATCTATTAACCAATTAATATTTTCATATGGAAATTCTGAATTTAAGTCATTTTTTTCAGCGTGTTTTTGTAATGACGCTTTATGATTTTCTATTTTATTAACCCATTTTTGTTGGAATTCATTCTTAATAAATAAATCTCTACTCATCGTGTCCACACTCCTTAATATCACTTTATCATTGTATTTATTTGCTTTCAATATATATCCGAGCATACCAATAAGTTTTTATAAAAAACAGGCAATACTGAAATTCACGATTGGTATCAGTATGTGCCTGTATAAAATTAATAATTAATATGACTCTCCAAGTTCATTGAAGTCTTGGTCATTGTATTTTTCTTCATCCAATTGTCCTGTAATTTTAGCAGTAGCTGTACCAGCTAACATTGAATCATTAACATTCAATGCTGTTCTACCCATATCGATTAATGGTTCAACTGAAATTAATACCCCTGCTAAAGCAATAGGTAAATTCAATGTTGAAAGTACAAGTATAGCAGCAAATGTTGCACCGCCACCTACACCTGCTACACCAAATGAACTGATGACTACAACGCCGATTACAGATAAGATAAACGGTAAATCAATATCAATACCTGCACTTGGTGCAATCATCATAGCTAACATAGCTGGATAAATACCCGCACAGCCATTTTGTCCGATTGATAAACCGAATGAACCTGCAAAGTTAGCAATACCTTCTGGAACACCAAGTCTAGTTGTTTGTGTTTGAACATTTAAAGGTAACGTTCCTGCACTTGATCTAGACGTAAACGCGAATAGTAACGTTTCACTAGCTTTTTTAACATAAGTAGCTGGGTTTAAACCAACAACAGATACTAAGATTAAATGTATGATGAACATCGTAATTAATGCTGCATAAGATGCTACAACAAACTTACCTAACGTCCAAACTGCTTCAAAGTTACTTGTCATGACCGTTTTAGTCATAATCGCTAAAATCCCGTAAGGTGTTAATCTTAATACGAAAGTAACGATTCCCATAACTAAGGCATAAATTGCATCAATACCTCTTTTAATTAAGTTACCTTTTTCAGGTTCTTTTCTCATCACACGTAAGAAGCTAAATCCAACAAATCCGGCAAATATAACAATCGCAATTGTTGAAGTACCTCTAGCACCTGTGAAATCTAAGAATGGATTTGCAGGTAACAATTCAAGAATTTGTGATGGTAAATTATTAGCCGCCATATCTTTAGAAGTTTGTTCTATTTCTTGACCACGACTATTTTCCACACTACCTAAATCTATTTGTGATGCATCTAAATTGAATAGCATCGCATAAATAATACCAACTAAAGCTGCAACAGCAACTGTTCCTAGTAAAAATGTAAATATCCAAGCGCCAGCTTTAGCAAAGTTTTGACCAATTGTTATTTTAGTAAATGCTGAAACAATTGATATAAAGATAAGTGGCATAACGATCATTTGTAATAGTTTTACATAACCAGTACCTACAATATCAAACCATGAAGCTGTCGACTCTGTTACTTTAGAATCTACACCATAAATAAGATGTAAAGCTAAACCAAACACAATCCCTATTCCTAAACCAATAAGAACACGTTTAGAGAACTTTACATGTTTCTTATTTAAATAACCTAATAAACCAATAAATAATAAGAAAACAATAATATTAATGACTACCCAAAGTGTTTCCATTAAAGGACCTCCCAAAAACATTTAATTCCGATACATTAAATAAGAATACACTTTAAAAATATGTTTTGCAATACGTTTTTCTTATTCTAAAATTTCAGATAAATATAATCGAAAAAACATACTAAGATTATTGTTTGAATAACCTTAGTATGTTTTAAATTATGATGATTTTTTTGAATTACGGTTGGCTTATTCACAATACAAGACTGTCTTCAAATGTCCAAGATTTTTCGGTTAATATATTTCTGTAGAATGGATCTTTACCGATTAACTTAATTTCATCTGCTAAGCTTTCGACTTCATCTAAATGGTGAGTTGTTAATATAATGAGTCTTGTTGTTTTTAAATGGTTTAATAATTTATGAATATCAAATCTGGATTTCAAATCAATACCTACTGTTGGTTCATCTAAAATTAATATACTTGGATTTCCGAGCAGTCCGATTAATAAATTAACTTTACGTTTTGTACCACCAGAAAGCGAAGAGATTTTTGCTTTTCTTTCATATAAATTTAACTGTTTACAATAATCTTCTATAAGTTCTGAAGATATAGGTTGTTTATTTAGTGCTTTAAAAAATTCTATATTTTCATTTACTGTCATATGTTCAAATAATGCAATATCTTGAGGTATATAACCTATGATTTCTTTGATTTTTTTATTGCTTAACTTTTTCCCAAAATAACGGATATCCCCGCTATCTGGATTTTCTAATGCTGTAATCATTCTTAGTAATGTCGACTTACCTGCACCATTTTCCCCTAATAATACAGTAAGCGTCTTATCTTTAAATGTTGTATTAAAGTCATGGAAAATTTCTTTATCTTTATACTTCTTTGATAAATGTTCTATTGTAATCATGTATACACCTCCTAAACTTGAAAATACAAATAAAGACAACTTATTGCGATAGACCATATGATAGACATAAATAATTTATGACTAAGCGTATTTATTTTAAATAAGAATATACTTAAGACACTTTCATATATAATCAATGTCATCAATAAGACTAAATAAAATACGATGCTTAATGACCATGATAATAGTAAGCTCGTGATAACTACAATCGCGAATAATAAGATGACATGAGTCAAAATATAATGCGTATATAATTTTAATTTGGTTCCATTAAACATCATGAGTCGCTCTAGTGCAGCATTTTGTTTCAGTCGTTGATGCAATACAATTTGACTACAACTTACGATTAATAGTAATGCAACATATACTGCTGCGCCAATAGAAACATCTGAATGCTTTTGAACTGCATGGTGTTCCATTTTAGAATGAGGTGTATTTTTAATATACGCTTTTTTAATTTTTTGCATCGATACATCTTGTTTAGATTTCTTTAAATGATCTTCAATAATGACGGGTATTTGTTGTTTGTATAAAGCTTTACTCGTCACTTCTAAAGCAATTTCTCCAATGAAATCATCTTTGTAATATAACGGAATGCTATCACGCAAACGATTTTCTTTTAACCGTTCACTAAAATCATCAGGTATTTGTAAGCTTACGATTGCTTGCTTTTTTTGAATAACATCTTCAATATATGCCTCATTCTTTGGTAAATGTATAACTTCTAAATATTTTGTTTGCTCTAAAGTGTGCACTAGCTCTTTTGAAGATTGGGATTCATCCAAATCTTGAACTGCTATTGGCATTTTAAATAATTGATTGCTAGATGCTTGAACACCTACAATGATCAATATTGTTATTAACAGCAATGCCACTAAAGTTACATATTGTTTCCATTGCTTTTTAACAACTAAATGAAAAATTGATTTCATCGGCGATACCTCCAATACAAAGCAGAGATCACTAATACAAGCATAATACCTAAATGCCAATAATACATTGGATGTGTGTCGATGATGTAATTATTTAAAAGCAATTCTACTAGCTGATTAAACACAATTGAAAACGGTAATGCCTCAATCATTCCTGCACTCAAACTTTTCAAATAAATGATTGGAATCACAGCACCAGATAACAATAATATTACTAGCGTTAATAAAACTTTGAACAAGTAATTCAATATATTTCTAAACGCAATATCTATAAAGAGAAATACTAAAAATATCATGACTAAATAATAAGCAATATCTAAGATAAGTTGCCCAATATTATACATTTCAAATTCTGGTTTAAGAAAATGTATGATGACCCATAATCCAAGTATGCTCCAAAGTGTTGTATAGAAAAGACTAAAAACACCTCTTACAATTGTTAACTTTTCATAAGAGAAATGATACATACTTAATCGTTCTTTTAATGCATCTTTTTGATTCATTTTTAAAATGCTAAAAATTGAAAAGAAAAAGAAAAAGATAGATACAAAATAAGTTGAAATTGTATAATAGCTGAACGTATCAAATACTTTGATAGGCTCATCATTAAAGGATCCGCTTCTATTTAACCCAGTAAATAACATATCCGTCATCATCGTTAACAATTCATTTTCGGATGCACTAGGATAAAGGGAGGTATATGACATCGCCCCGCCCATCGACAACATTAAACGGCTATAGACCGAATCTGTTAGCTGTAAAATAATAATACTTTCAACTGATTGTTTATCATATGTATTCACAACTATTGGTAATTCACCATTTTTATAAAATGCTTTTGTCATGCCATCTTTAAAGACAAAGTAGCCATCTATTTTCTTTTTTGATAATAGTTGTCGTGCTTTCTCTTCATTATAATGCTTAATAGACAAATCATTTCCGAGTGATTGCCCATCACCTATCGCATTTAAAATTAACTTTGTTTCTTTAGATTGGTCTTTATCTACGATTCCAATCGTAAACGCCTGATCTTTTTCGTTTACTTGGTTAACCCCAATCATTACGGCCAACACAGCTAAAAATAATAATAAAATATATGCAATCAAATACCACTTTTTAATTAAAAAAGAGTGGTATATGTTGAACAATTTTATTGTCGACATATAACCACTCCTCTCTAATTATTGAATATCTTTTGCAAGATCTTCTCCTAAATCTTGTAGCTTATCTTCTATTTCTTTTGTTAAATCATCAACTTCTGAATCTGATAATGTATTAAAGTCAATCGCGCCATCTTTCTTGAATTTAATGTCTTTTTTCAGTTCAGTTTTACCATCCATAATTAATTTAATATTTTCACCATTCACATCGAAATCAACATTTAATTTTTGTTTTTGTTGATTGTTTTTAGTGTCTGTTGTTAAATTATGGTCGTAATTTAAATCGAAGCTTTGACCGCTAGATGGTGCAATCGTCACTTTACCTTTATCCATACGTTTGTCTCCATCAACTTTAGATTTATTATCTAATTTTAATGTTGTTGTAGAGTATGAATTTTCTTTGATTTCTAAATCATATTTATCGCTAATTTCATCTTTACCAGTTGATTTACCTTTAAGTGTAAGTCCACCGTCTTCACCTGGTGCTGATACTTTATAATCTACTTGAACGCCATCATCGATCACATTTGTACCTTGAATTCTAACTTTTTCATTATCCTTATTTGTAATTGTTAAGTCACGTTTCAAGATTTCTTTACCGTCTACGTAGATGATAGATTTAACTTTAGGATAATTCTTTACATCTTCGTCTTTAGCCTTTTTCAATAAATCTTTAATTTCTTTATCGTACTCTTTTACATTACCTTGTTTTTCTACGATGTTTTTAATATCTTCATCTTTTTTAGCTTCTTCAAGAATTGCTACAACGATTTTCTTAGTATCTTTTTCACTTAAGTTCATTGTTACTTTTTTCAATTCTTTTTCATCATCAAAAATCTTAACTTTTTCTTTGTCTTTTTCAAAGTTATCATCATCTAATTGATCAACAAATAAGTCACTATATCTTTTTGAGATCTTGTCGATTTGATCTTGAGAGATTTGAGAGCTTGATAAGATCGTATTTAAATTTAAAGAATCATTTGTGATTTCTTGTCCATCTGTTGAATCTAATGATTCACCAGTAGCTTTTTCGATTCCTTTTTTAATTTCATTATTTTTTACTTTATATATGTCTTTAAATAATGGTGTTTCTAAATATTGATTATTTTTGTCTGCGCTCCATTGGAAGTTACCAATCTTGTTGTCTGCAATTGTAGGTTCAATACCTAGTTTAGAGTTTTTCGCTTTAGGATCATGCCCAACATTGAAGACAATATTCGTTGAGTCAATAACTGACTTTGGTATGCCTAATTGAGAAACTAATGAATCTGATACTTCTGCTCCAAATTTGAATGAAGTTTCATAAGATTCATCTTTCATTTTATCTTGGAATTCAGTTTCGTTTTCAAATCTGTAGTTAAAGTATTCTTTCCAAGATTTTGCTGATTCTTGTTCACTTAATAAATATGTATTCTTTGGCGTATTTGTTAGAAAATAATATGTTGCTGCGCCACCAATTCCTACTATTGCAAGAAAGGCTACTACAATTCCTATAATTAGTAACTTTAATTTAGTAGACATTTAAACACCTCTTTTTAAAATTTATAACCATATCATAACAAATGTTACAACATTATGACATAATATTTTAAAAATAATTATATTTTTTTGTAAATACACATTTTTCCTGGCGTATTATAACTCATATTCATTTTATTTTTTTTCATTTTGATAATTTGATATTTGGATGGCCATAATGCTGGTATATATGCATACCCCAATATTTGCTTCCATAAAGGGTCTATATAATAGTAATACTCATCATCATATCCAATTAATAAAGTTACATGGATATTAGTAACATAGGATTTACCTTTATCACCAATTTTAAAAATTTTGCGAATCGGTTTAGCGCCTAATGTCGTATGATATATTACAACCGGATGACCTTTATCAATTATCTTCTCTAGATCTTCAAGTTCAGTACCAGTACCATCAATAATTTCTGAATCATATCTATTTAGAAATTCTGCAAGTACATTCGGAAAAATAGTTTGATGATGGCCAAATTTGATTAGAAAATGATTGCCTACATATCCCTTTTCTGGGTTATCTGAATGTGTTGGCCACTTACTCATAATAGTCGTTGCATTAATATCTTTATTATAGAAATTAAGCAACATTGAACTTGCCGTACCTTCACACCCCATGACCATTGGTATAGGAAATAATTGACTTTTCGGTTTAACATTTAATAATTCGCCCATAAAGGTTCTCCTTTTACAATAACTTCTATAATTTAAAACGATTGTTTATACATATAATATATCATTTAACATTTAACTACATAGTATAAGAAAGCGGGACAGAGCATCTTTTACTAAAAAGATTTCTTTATCCCGCTTCTCGACATTATTATAGAATTTCAGCTTCAATTTCCATTAATAATTTTTTTATCTTTTTATGTTGGATTTTAGATACTTGAATAGCGACAGTTCTCTCATCCTGATCATTTCTTTTCTTAGAAATAAGCCCTTTTTCTTTTAAGTTTTGTACGGCTTTTGAAATATAGTACGGCTTAAATTTAGATTGTTTAATGATATCTTTAACGTTGTAACAATCTTTCTCGCCTCTATATATATAAACTAAAATATATATTTCTTCGAACGAGAGTGCAAATTGACTTTTGATATTTGCGACATAATCTTTAGATTTCTTAGTTGTAACAACTAATTCAACGATGTTTCTGATTGGTACCGATACTGATTCCATTGCAAATCAACTCCTCAAAATAATTTAATAAATTGTTGAATTGGTATATTGTGCAATCTTTAGTATCTATAGCATTTTCCCTTTCAACACAATGATTTAATAATATTTATTATTTTATAATGACTTTTAAAAACATTCAATAAATTTTCAAATATTGACTTTTCAACATTTTTACTTTTCATACAAACCCTTTTATATCAAGCTCTACAGCGTTCAATTTACAAAAAATTCACCCATGTATATAGTTTGTATTTATGAAGTTTTAAAAGTTTATTACTTTTTAAATATAAAGAATCTCTGTCATAAATTGAATAATATATAATATTAAAGATTATGATTTTTCTTTCGTATTTGCATCATTTTAAAATAAACAAAAAATCTGGCACATCAAAATGTACCAGATTTAAAGATTGTATATTATTTTTTCTTACCTAATGTATCAACGAAACTTAATGCAGATAAACCTAAAAGTGTTAAAGCATGTTTAGCACCTTTAAAGCCATGTCCAGCTTCATAGTGTTTATATGCTGCAACTGTCATAACTGAACCTACAAGTACTGAACCTAATCTTGATAAAGATTTGTTGCAAGCACTTAAGAATAAGAAGATTGAACCTACTAGTTCAAGTCCACCAGCTAATTTCATAGCATTTCTTGAAAGGCCGAATCCTTCTTCGAATTGTTGAGCCATACCGTCGTCATCTTTCACTTTTGGTTGACTTGAATCAAAAATTTGTTTACCTACATATACATTTAATAAATATCTTAACATTACTTAATTTCCTCCTTATTTTTCATATATTCATCTACAATCGGTTTAACTTGTTCACCTAATAGTTGAATAGATTTTAATACTTTTTCATGTGGCATAGAGCCTACTGGTAAATGTAACATAAATCGATTAATACCTAAATCTTCATGCAGTTTAATAATTTTAGCTGCAACTGTTTCAGGACTTCCAACAAACAATGCACCATGAACAATTTCTTGTTCGAATTTTTCCATTGAATATGGTGGCCATCCACGTTCTCGGCCTAATTGATTTATAACATATGCACTTGATGGATAATATTCTTCCATAGCTTTTTCATCAGTTTCAGCAATGTAACCCCATGAGTGTGTCGCTACAGGTAATTTAGATGTATCAAAACCATTTGATTCAGCAACAGCTTTGTACATTGCCACATTACGTTTAAAACGACTTGGCGCCCCTCCTATAATAGCATAAGTGATAGGTAATCCCAATTTTCCTGCTCTCATAGAAGATTCTGGATTTCCTCCAGTTGCTAACCAAATAGGCAATTTATCTTGAACTGCTCTTGGAAATACTTTTAAATGATCAATTGCAGCTCTTGTTTGTCCTTGCCAAGTTACGGTTTCATTTTCATTAATTTGCATTAATAAATCTAATTTTTCTTTATAAAGTAAATCATAATCTTTTAAGTCATATCCGAAAAGTGGAAACGACTCAATAAATGAACCTCTACCTGCCATAATTTCTGCTCTACCATTACTAATCGCATCTAATGTAGCGAATCTTTGATAGACCCTAACAGGATCGTCAGATGATAATACTGTTACAGCTGATGACAATCTAATATTTTTAGTTTGACTAGCCGCAGCTGCTAACACTGTAACTGGATCTGATACTGCATAATCTTCTCTATGATGCTCCCCTAATCCATAAACATCTAATCCTACTTGATCAGCTAGCTTAATTTCTTCAACAATTTGATTAATTCTTTCGTGTGCAGGGAAAGGTTTGTCCACACCATTAATTGGAGAGATTTCAGCAAATGATGATAATCCTAATTCAAATTTCATGCTCTCACCTCGATATAATTATTATACTAGATATAATTATAGTACTAATTCTCCATTTGTCAATAATATTAATCAAAATAAAAAATAGCACATAAACTTCTGCAGAAGTTTATGTGCTATTTTTCTTTTTAATGATTATGTTCTAAATCACATATTTTCAAAATAGACTGTTTTAAAGGCATCTCTTGTTCATAAATCCTTAACTGATCGATTGTTTCTGGATTTAAATAAATACACTTTTTAGGTTCTCCATTTTGAAATGCTACAATTGCTTCACCATCATCACTACCTTCAAACATTCTATCGACGTCTGAAAAATATTGACTTAAAATATAAATTAATGCATCACTATATCTTTCGCGGTCTTGTTTATATAATTCTACTTGATCATCTTGTATATAATACGCATCAACAATGGTCATGCCTTCCACTTCAGATATTTCATGCGTGATATTTTGACTCAGTTGTTCTTTCTTAAAAAATTTAAACAACGTAAACGATCCCCTTCATTTATCAATTAATTAGATTTACTTCTTTGATATTCCTGATACTCAAAAAATACTTGGAATAGCATGATTAACATTGCAGGATGATATTGTGAATTAACAATATCAATATTATGATTGGATGCAATTTTAAATCTTTCAGACTTTGTCTCCATGACTAAATTATTTGCTTCATCAGTGACTTTTACAGATCTAGATATAAACCCTGATTCAAACAATAAAGTATCGTTTTTTTCACCATTAAATATTATTCTAGGTTTAAATCCAATTTTTGTTTCGAATGTACCTATTTTAGTATCGTTCTTAAATACTTCCCAAACAGTTTTAAAAGGTGTCTTTAACTTTCCTTCTATCGACCTTTCTTGTAACACTTTAAATGATCCACCATCAAATTCAATCATAAAATTATGTTTCTTTCTTCCTAATAATGCGAAAGTTTCTTGTCTACTAGATGTGTAATATAAACTAAGTATAAATGCAGGATTATTGTGTTCATCATAGACTTCGATTGGTTTTGTTGATGCACCGAAAAAGTTTTCTTTGAAATGATAATGTGACATATTAACCTCCTGAATGAGCTGTTATTATGCTCATTCTACCATAGCTAAATTTTGTTCACCATCTTTAATATTTTGTAATTTCAGTACATTTTCTATCATTAATTTAATCAACTTTTCTTTATCCTTCTTAATGGAAACTAATACAATTCTTTCATCAGTTTTAGATCTTTCTTTATCAAGATAGTTTAACTTTACAAGTGCTTTTATGGATTTATTGATTTTTACTAAATCCCATCCAAACTGATCTTTAATATCTTTTAGTGTTCGACACCCGTTATGAGACATCTCTATAAATAATAAAATCATAAATTGATCGATATTCATTTTATATTGATGATTGATATTAAAATGTATATCACTCATCACACGATTAATTTCTATCGCATAATCAACGAAATAGTCCGTATTTAAGTCTGTAGAAATCTCATTTAAATTATGCTGAAGATCTATTTCTATTTGATTAATTAATTGAGATATTTTCGTTTTGTGACGAGTTTCTACTATTATAATGATTTTTCTCTCATCTTGCTTTAATCGTTCTTTCTTATAATAATTCAAATCATGTAAATAGGGTATGACATGTGTTAACATCGTTTGATTAATACGAAGTACTTCTTTAAAATCTAACGCTGTAAATTTTCTTCTCTTTTGATTATCGTTAATAAATTTCAAAATCTTTAAATGATAAATATTTAATGCGAAATTTTTCTTTAGTATTTTCTTCACTTGAAAATTTAAATAATTTAATTTCAATAATTCGTTCTTATATTCAGTCATAGCTCAATACCACCTTATTTTATTTTTTGTTTTATATAGATATGCTTAATGACATCAGCTGAAGAATCATAATCTATTACTAATTTTCTTGATTCTTTATCAAAATTTATTGTATTTATCTTATTACCAGCTTCCTCATTAAATTGCTGATTAATTGGCTTATTACGTTTAATACAAATATCGTGAATTCTATACTCAATATCCTCAATGTTCAATTCAGTAATATTTAGTTTTTGATGCAGCTTATTAAACAGTTTATTATTTGGAAAGATTAATAGCTGATATTCATTTAAATAATGCGTAACTAGAATATTGTCATTAAAAAACACGATATTTCCTCTTAATCTTTTTAAAGTTAATATTAATTCAAATAACTGATACTGACTTTCTTTATTTAATTGTAATTCTTTGATCATAAGGTGACTGCTCTGTGAAGGTATCATACTATCAATCCAAGTATCATCTATAATAATTGAAATTCTTTGCTTATACTCTAAACACCATTTAAATGTTTCAATAAGTGATTCGATTCGATTCGATTAGGGGTTGTCGGTTGATATAAGATATTTAACGAAGAATTATTCTTTAATATAGTAGTTATTTCTCTGTCGGAGACTAATTCATGGTAAACTTTGCATGCAATTTGGTTATTTCCATCTATTATATGTGTCATTTGATTAGCTAAGTATTTATCATAATCATTCAAAATTAACGTTACTTTTGAATCTTTCAATGTTTCATTTATCATTTTATAAACGTGATTATATTGGTAATATGTCATATTTAAATAGAAATGAAACTGCCTCTGACCATAATAGTACGTGCAATCAATTAAATAATTTAATAGTCGCTTAAACCTATCTGCAAACACTTCTAAATTTTCATTTCTAGATAAATTTATTTCAAATGAAATCTCAAATTGGTGTTCTAATGAGAAAGAAAACATTTGATGCATCAATCTATTACTTTCAAAATTTGATTCGTTTAAAAGTTCATTAATTAAATGATGCGAAAACATTAAACCGTATTGCCCAATTTCTCTTCTCATCGTTAATAACTTTGATTGCTGAAAATTATTAGTTAATGTTTCGATATTTCTGATATATATTAGTAAATTAGATGTTGGGAGCTTCGATGTTAATTGCTCATCTAAATGAATATCTAAACTAATATAATCTGCAACATTATTTGTTAAATCTTTAAGTCGATGAGATATCTTATTTAAATTTTCAATAAGGTTTGTCCGTTTATTATTAAATGGGTAATACTGATCATTCGTGAGTTGCTTTCGATATTTTGCTGGTGTTATATGATACTTATCTCTAAAACTCGTTATAAAATTTGATTCATACGCAAATCCATTATCCCCTGCAATTTGTGTAATAGATTTTTTTGAATAGATTAAGTCAAATATCTCATATGATAAACGAATACTTTTTCTAAGTTCTCTAAATTTCATATCTGTTATTTCTTCTAGATTTTCTGAAAACCATCTCACTGATAAAATACAATTCGTCGCAACTTCAGCAATATATAATTTCTCTTTATAATGGTAATGCATATAATTGATAGCTTTATGTATATCGTTGTTCAAATAATAATCATGATCTTCATCCACAATTCTATATAATCGTAATGTCATCATTAATTGCTTGATTGTATTAAACACATTTGTATTCATGTCATTTTTATATTTAATGTAATTGGCGAGTACCTTATTCATATAATACTTAAGAACACTAGTATCAAGTTTATCTACATCAATATAGTACTTTTTCTCAAATTGAAAGAAATAATCAAGTTCACATCTAGATAAATACAAAGTGGCTATAACGGTATCTTCATTAGAATAAATACGATAATGTTCCAAATCATTAATGATTACAATATCATTTGTTTGATATATTTTTCTTTTTCCATTGATATAAATCTTACTACTTCCTTCTATTATAAATGGTAGTAATAACCCCATATTAAAATCAGATTGAATATTTAAAGGTTGGTAAATTTTTAAATTACTATCATATAACATGTCAAACACCTCAATTCCTTATGAAACATCTTTATTTACTATTCATGATAATTATAATTCAACAAATATTACTAAAAATACTTTATTCTTGACTTTTTATTATGAAATTTTGTACTTATTTTAATCCTTCAGATGCAATATTCTTTTGTTTATTGGATATAATTTTTCGTATTATTATCCAAAGTCAATTATTTTATTATGTCTTAAATATTACAAACGTGTAACAAATAATCGTGTTCAATACTTAAAAGTGCTTAAAAACGCTGATATTATAACGTTCTTTATTCAGTGTAAAATGTTCGGAATTATTACATGAAATCTTTAGATATTTAAATTAAATTACAAAGCTTTAACATTCAACACAAACTAAACTATTTCTGATAAAGTAGGTTTTGTTGATTAACAGCGAAGAAAAAACTTATTAGAAAAAAAACATAAAACATATACGAAAAAATTATTTTTAAATTATCTAGGAGGATTTATTTATTATGAAGAAAATCGCAACAGCAGCAATCGCAACAGCAGGAATCGCAACATTTATGGCACATGACGCAGATGCAGCAGAAAATACACAAGGATATAATCCAAACGATCCATATTCTTATTCTTACAATTACACAATTGACCAACAAGGTAACTACCATTACACTTGGGAAGGTAACTGGAATCCATCATCTCATTACGGTTACCAAGCTCAACAACAAGTAGCAACTAACACTGCTTCTTCAAATAACGAAGCAGCTTCAAATACAAATTATTCACAACCAGCATTCAATGCTGCACCAAATGGTGGTGGTTTAGGAGATTCTCATAACACATCTTCAAACCAAAACAATGTTCGTGTAACAACTACACAAGCACCATCAACTAGCAACCATACAGCAACTACATCAAACTCAAGTTCAAATGTAAGCACTACAACTACATCAACTTCTCGCCCATCAACTGGTGGAGGAGCTAACTTATACACTGCAGGACAATGTACTTACTATGCATTCAGCAAACGTCCTGACTTAGGTAGCACTTGGGGAAATGCTAATAACTGGGCTAACGCAGCAGCACAATCTGGTTACACAGTAAATAACAACCCATCTGCAGGTTCAGTATTACAAACTACAGCTGGTGGTTACGGTCACGTAGCTTACGTTGATAAAGTAAACTCTGACGGTTCTATCCAAGTTTCTGAAATGAACTACCAAGGTGTAGGTGTTGTTTCAACTCGTACAATCTCAGCTTCAGCAGCTGGTTCATACAACTACATTCACTAAGATGAATATAAATAAAAAAGAGCAATCATTGCGATTGCTCTTTTTTTATGCGTTTGTTTTTACTTTTTTAATACCGATACCTGTTATACCATAAAATGCTGCAAAGAACACACATAAATAACAAGGTACAGCCCACCAGAAGAAATCTCCTAACGAAACACCCAATAAATCACGATAGTATATACCAGATGTTCCCCAAGGGATAAATGGCAACACCATTGTTCCACAATCTTCTAGCGTTCTTGATAAGTTCACACGATCTAAATTACGCTCATTATACATGTCCATTAACAATACACCTATCATAATAATCACGACAGATGCAACACCAGCTGCAAATACGAGTATCAAACTTCCCGCTATCGTAACTAAAATCAAATGTGAATCTTTAGAAACTTTACTAGATATTGTCGTTAAAATAACTTTTAAACTGCCAGATGCTTCTACAATACCCGCAAATGCATAACCACAGAAAATAGTTACAACAATTTCAGTCATACTCATAATGCCACCACGTTTTAACAGTTCTACCATTGAACTTGATGCATCACTTTCAGCTAAGCCTGTCATATTAATATTGAAACCTTGCATCGTTACATTAAATGCATCTACAATTTCAAATCCATTATTAAACACACCTACAAACATTGCGACTAAACTGGATAATAACATCATCGGTACAGTAGGTTTTCCTATACTAATACCTAATACGATAACAATAACTGGTACCCATACCCAAAAGTTTAAATTAAAAGCTGTATCAATATTACTCAGCAATTCATTTATTCTTTTGCTTTCTACATTTTTAGCATCAAATTGTAAGCCTGCTATAAACCATACGATGAGTCCAATAATTGATGCAGGTATTGTCGTCCACATCATATGTTGAATATGTCTAAAGATATTTACTTTCGTTACTAATGCAGCTAAATTTGTTGTATCAGAAAGTGGTGACATTTTATCTCCAAACACACCACCTGCTATTACAACACCTGCAACCATACCTATCGGAATATTCATCTCATTCGCAATCGCCATTAACGCTATGCCAGCAGTACCTACTGATCCCCATGCTGTACCTGTAGCGACAGATGTAACGGCTGTTATGACAAATGCAGTTACTAAAAAGTATGTCGGATTGATCGTTTCTAAACCATAATAAATTAAAGCAGGTACAGTGCCTGAATACATCCACGTACCTATTAAAATACCGACTGCAAATATTATGTATATGGCTGGCATTGCAGTTGCTAGCCTCTTTGTAATACCATCTTGTAAGTCTTCCCAAGTTAAGCCTACTCTAATGGCTATAAAACTCGCATAAACCGCTGCAATAATTAATAAAGGCTGAATTGGATAATGTAAAATCCCAAAACCAATCAATACGACTAGCCCCATAAATAAAATCGTAGAAATTGCTTCAAACAAAGTTGGTAATCTCTTCATATAATGCCCCCTTCAATATACTTAGAAAACTAACCATATTATTTTATATATGAAAAAAGTAGTCTCAAATAATTTGCTAACTACTCTTTTTCAATGTTTTAATCCTTAACATAAATATTACAAGCAAATGACATTAATTTTCTAAAAACTCACCGTAAAACCTTATAATATCGGTATAATTTCTACTTTACTGTTTGTCATAATTGGTCAAAAATATTACTAAAATATTGTATCTGATTATGATTAAGTAACAACTGTATGAAAACACACACAAACATAAAAACATCTGTTAAAGTATAATTTGTCGTCGGAAAACGACACAAACAAAACTAAAATTTAAATTTAAAACATATACGAAATTTACGGAGGATTATTTATAATGAAAAAATTAACAGCATTCGCAGTATTATCTACGGGATTAGCAACAACAATAATTGGAAATGGTGAAGCTTCAGCAGATACTTTTGATAACGCTCAAGCTCCAATTCAAAACCAAACACAAACTCAAAACTTTAACTATACTAATAACTATAGCCAAAATTACAACACTTCAAACATGAGTCAATCATTTACATCATCAGTAACACAAACAGCAACTCAAACTACAAGTTCATCAGCTAACTTATACACTGCTGGACAATGTACTTATTATGTATTTGATAAAAGACAAGCAGCTGGAGAACCAATTAGCTCAACTTGGGGAAATGCTAACCAATGGGCAGCAAACGCAGCAGCAGATGGTTACACAGTAAATAACACACCTAAAAAAGGTTCAATCTTACAATCAACAGCTGGTGCTTACGGTCACGTAGCATACGTTGAAAATGTAAACTCTGACGGTAGCGTTGAAGTTTCAGAAATGAACTACCAAGGTGAAGGTGTCGTATCAACTCGTACAATCTCAGCTTCAGAAGCTGGTTCTTACAACTACATTCACTAAGATTAATTGAATATGATTTAAAAAGGAGACTGGACATATCATTGTCTAGATCTCCTTTTTTGTTTATAAAATAATTAATTTATATTATTGATTGGCGGCATCGGTAAAAAAATGTATACTTGAATTAAGTTAGGAGGGATTATACATGAGTAAAAACGAACAAAATCCATTTCAACAAACTTCAACACATTCAACATATGAAGACGTATCACAACACGTTGATACAACTGATGATGATAGATTATTCGGTATGCTAATATATTTAACAAGTTTCTTTGCTTCATTCTTTGCACCACTTATCATTTGGTTAATTAAAAGAGAGAATTCTCCATTCGTTGATAGAATTGGTAAAGATTATTTAAACTTCTTTATTTCATATACGATTTGGGGATTCGTTGCTACCCTATTATGTTTAATATTAGTAGGCTTTATTTTAATACCAATATTAGTTATTTTAGCTTTTGTCTTTACGGTTATCGGTGCTATCAAAGCATATAATGGAGAAACTTATTTACCACCGTTATCAATTCGTATGATCAAATAACACTTTCAATTTTTGGGAGTGTTATTTTTCTTTTTTATAGTAAAACTGATTAAATACTAAAATTAAAATTCGTGATAGAATGACGTATACTCTTATAATCTTAAGAGTGACGTATTTTATGAATCCCCTTTTTTAACGTTATTTGTGCAGTTCCATTTTTATGGAAAGGCATAATTTTTTTTGTACTTTATCACTACAGTGCTTTAAAGGAGGAGTTTTTTTGGATCAAAAAATTAAAAAACCGAGAAGAAGATATATAAGCTTACCGACACAAATATTAATCGCTTTAGTATTAGGTGTTGTAGTAGGATACTTTTTACACGGACAAGACCATTTAATTAAATTCATTCGACCTATTGGAGATATCTTTTTAAACCTTATTAAAATGATTGTTATTCCAATTGTATTCTGTTCATTAGCATTATCTATTTCAAACGTTGGTGATATGCATACAGTTGGTAGATATGGTTGGAAAACAATTTTATACTTTGAAATTATCACGACAATTGCAATTGGGTTGGGCATTATATTCGGAAACTTATTCAAACCTGGATTAGGTATAGACGCAAACAAATTACCTAAAGGTGATATTTCTAAATATGAACAAACTGCTGATGCTGCAGAAAAATCTACTTATGGTAACCATATGATAGATACAATAGTTGGCATCATACCTACAAATATATTTGAAGCTTTAACAGCTGGAGAATTACTACCTATTATATTCTTTGCAGTATTCTTTGGATTAGCAATCGCTGCTGTTGGTGAAAAAGGTCAACCAGTTAAAGATGTATTAAGCGGAACATTAGAAGCTGTATTCTGGATGATACATAGAATATTAAGATTAGCGCCATACGGTGTCTTTGCTTTTATTTGTGTAACGATTATGACATTTGGATTATCTGCTTTAATTCCATTAGTTAAGTTATTAGCTGTTGTTGTAGGTGCAATGGTATTTTTTATTATTGTTGTATTAGGGATTGTCGCAAAAATTTGTGGTATCAGCGTATTCTCTATTATTCGCATATTAAAAGACGACTTATTGTTAGCGTTCTCAACTTCAAGTTCGGAAACAGTTCTACCATCAGTAATGGAAAAAATGGAAAAGTTCGGTGCACCAAAAGATATTGTTTCATTTGTTGTACCAACAGGATATACATTTAACCTTGATGGATCAGCTTTATATCAATCAATCGCAGCATTATTTGTTGCTCAGATGTATGGTGTTCATTTAACACTCGTTGAACAGTTAATATTAATGTTTACATTAATGATTACATCTAAAGGTATGGCAGCTGTACCTGGTACTTCTATAGTTGTTCTTATTACAACATTAGGGTCTATGGGATTAAATCCAGAAGGACTTGCATTAATTATCGGTATAGACAGACTATTAGATATGACTAGAACATGTGTCAATGTTGTAGGTAACGCGTTATCAACAATTGTTATCTCTAAATGGGAAAACAAATATGACCATGAAAAAGGTCAAGAATATTTAAAAACATTAAAAAAAGCATAAAATAAAAAGATTCGGCTAAGGGGAGCCGAATCTTTTTTATTTTATATTATTTTAGTGAATCCACAATTTCTTTAATTTCATCTTGTTTTAAATCAACAACAATTTCTCCGTCTTTAGTATCTTCTTTTAAAGCATCTTTAGCTTCTTCTGAATGATATAATTCCGCAATTTTCTTGTATGTTTTATTATCTTTGTCTTTCGTATTTGCTGCGATAAAGTTGATATAAGGTTTAGCTGCATTAGCATCTGGATCTTCTAAGAAAATAGGGTCTTTTTTAGGGTTTAATCCTGCTTTTGAAGCTACACCATTATTGATAACAGCAATATCTACTTCATCTAATGCTCTCGCTGTTTGTTGTGCATCTACTGCTTTAATGTTTAAATTCTTTTTATTTTCAACTATATCTTTAGGTCCACCACTTAAACCGAAGTTCTTATCTAATTTAATGTAACCTGCTTTTTCTAGTAATTTTAACGCTCTCGCTTGGTTTGAAACATCATTTGGAATTATGACTTTCGCACCATTTTTTAAATCTTTAACATCTTTCAACTCTTTAGAGTATATACCTAATGGCGCAAACACTGTCGTTCTAATTGGAGTAATATCTGTACCTTTATTTGCTTTCTTAAATTGATCTAAAAATGCGAAATGTTGGAAGGCATTTAAATCAATATCTCCATCTGATAAAGCTTTATTTGGAACATTGTAGTCTGAAAACTGTTTGATTTCAACTTCAATACCATCTTTTTTAGCTAATTCTTTAACTTTGTCCCAAACTGCTGTGTCATTTGATGCGATACCAATTGTTACTTTCTTGTCGTCTTTCTTATCTCCACATGCTGCGAGTAATAATACTAATGCTACTAATAATGTTAAGACTTTCTTCATTTAAATTGCTCCTTTATATTAAAATATTTAACTTCTGCGTACTAATCTAGATAAGACATTACCTAGAGATTGAATAACTTGTACCATAATAACAAGTATAATAACGGTGATAACGATGACAATTGTATCAAATCTTTGATAGCCATATGCTAGTGCTAAGTCACCTATTCCGCCGCCACCAACTGCACCGGCCATTGCAGTAGCACCAATTAAACCAATAATTGAAGTCGTTAATGCTAAGATTAATGATCCTAGTGCTTCTGGTAATAAGAAATATCTAATAATTTGAATGGGTGAAGCACCCATTGAATGTGCAGCTTCAATAACACCAGAATTAACTTCTAATAATGAGTTTTCAACTAATCTTGCTATGTAAGGTGCAACATAAACAGTCAATGGTACAATTGCTGCAGATGTACCTATTGAAGTACCTACAATTAATTTCGTAAAAGGTACAATCGCAATTAATAATATAATGAAAGGTAAAGATCTGAATATATTAATAATTGGATTAAGTAAATAATAAATGATGACATTTTCCCATATACCATTTTTTCTAGTAATCACTAACAAAATGCCTAATGGAATACCAATTAATGCACCTAATACAAGTGACACAGTTACCATGTATAAAGTTTGATATATAGAATCTAACAATAGTGAAGAATCTAATGATGATCCAAACATTATGCACCAACCTCCTCAAATTCTATATTTAATGAATCTAAATGGGCAAAGCTTCTTCTAATTGCACTATCGTCACCTTTCAAACGTAACGTTAAGTACCCTACTGGTGTGCCTTGAATATCTGACATTGAAGCAAACAAGACATTAATTTGAACTTGATATTTTGTAATTAAGTCATTAATGATGGATTGTGTCACTTTCTCTCCATCTATGTATAATTTAATGTCTGTTGCATGATGATCAGTTGGTATTAGCTTTCTTAAATTATCTGATATATCTGTTGTAATAACTGTAGATACAAAATTCTTGGCTGTTGCTGTTTTAGGATGGCTGAAGACATCTAATACAGGACCAATTTCGATGACTCTACCATTTTCCATCACTGCGACTTTGTTACAAATCTTCTGTATCACACTCATTTCATGTGTAATAAGTAGAATTGTGACACCAAATTCTTCATTGACATTTTTTAATAATTTCAATATAGAATCTGTCGTTGCCGGGTCAAGTGCACTTGTTGCTTCGTCACATAATAATATTTTAGGATCTGTCACGAGTGCTCGTGCAATAGCCACTCTTTGCTTTTGTCCTCCAGATAGTTCATTAGGATATTGCTTTCCTTTATCCTCTAGACCAACAAACTTTAATAGTTCATCTACTTTGGCTTTAATTTTTTCTTTACTTGTACCTTGCAAAATAAGCGGCATCGCAACATTATTAAACACTGTCTTAGAATTTAATAAATTGAAATGTTGAAATATCATGCCGATATTCTTCTTAACGCTTTGTAATTCTTTCTTTGAATATTGATTGATGTCATGGCCATTAACAATGACCTCTCCCGTTGTTTTCTCTTCCAAAGCATTAACAAGTCTTATTAACGTACTTTTTCCTGCACCACTATATCCAATTACGCCAAAAATATCTTGTTCTTCGACTTTAAAACTGACATCTTTTAAAGCTTGGATTTCGGAATTCTTTTGCTGGAAAATTTTATTTACATTTTTAAATTCAATCATCTTATTTATCCCTTCCGAATTCTTATTAATATGATAAGAATTATATGGGTGTTTCCATTTATCGTCAATAGTTATAATCAAATTTTTCTAAATATTCATTTATCTGGATTGTATTTTTTCTCTTTAATGATTGATTAACATTTTCTTAATGAATTTTTATTAATGTAAGCGCTATCAATAAATTATTGACAACTTTGTGAACAACAAATAAAATGAAAATTAAGATGTATTTTTACATCTATTAATAAGGGGGTTATGAGTATGGCAGAGCATGATTTCAAGCGTTTAGCAGCAGATCCAAAGTTTAAAGAACTTCTAAAAAAAAGAAATAGTTTTATATTTCCTATCTCTATATTCTTTATTTTGGCAACACTCCTATTTCCAGTGTTGACTGGTTATACAAACATCTTGAATAATATTGCATTTTGGAATATTTCATGGGCATGGATTTACGCTTTATTATTATTCATTATGGTTTGGACACTTGTCACTTTGTACATGCGAAAAGCAAAATCTTTTGATAAAGATGCTGAGGAACTATTAAAAGCATATAGAGAGGAGCAAAACTTATGAATGTCATCGTCGTCGTTATGTTTTTAATATTTGTCGGGATCACATTGTTTATTACATATTTTGCATCTAAAAGAACACAATCAGCGAATGACTTCTACACTGCTGGTGGTGGCTTAACAGGTTGGCAAAATGGTTTGGCAATTGCAGGCGATTATTTATCAGCCGCATCATTTTTAGGTATAGCAGGTGCCATCGCATTATGGGGGTTTGATGGTTTCTTCTATAGTATTGGTTATTTAACAGCTTATCTTATTGTGTTATACATCGTAGCTGAGCCGTTAAGAAACCTTGGTAAATATACTTTAGCAGATATGATTGCAGCACGATTTGAATTAAAAAAAGTAAGAGCTATGGCTGCAGTTTCTTCTATTACAATAGTTATATTCTATATGCTTGCACAACTCGTTGGTGCAGGTGCACTTATTCAATTACTATTTGATATTCCTTATACGCTAGCTGTTATTCTAGTTGGTATAATGATGACTATTTACGTATTATTTGGTGGTATGACAGCAACAAGCTGGGTACAAATGGTTAAAGCGGTATTACTTATGATTGGTACTGTAATTATTTCATTTTTAGTGTTATTACATTTTGACTTCAATCTTTCTACGATGTTTGGTGAAATGCATAACATTAAGTCATCTGATTTCAAAGGTGAATTTATTAATCCAGGTGCACAAGGTAAACCACCGTTAGATAACATCTCATTAATTATTGCGTTGCTGTTTGGTACAGCTGGTTTACCACACATATTGATGCGATTCTTTACAGTTAAAGATGCTAAAACAGCAAGATCTTCTGTAATGTGGGCAACATGGATTATCGGTATTTTCTACATTTTAACAATCTTCCTTGGATTTGGTGCAGCGGCATTATTAACACGTGAAGAAATTATCGCAGCTAACCCTGCAGGTAATATGGCAGCTCCATTATTAGCAGCAAAATTAGGTGGAGATTTCTTAATGTCATTCGTTTCTGCCGTAGCATTTGCGACGATTTTAGCAGTAGTAGCAGGTTTAGTATTAACAGGCGCGTCTGCATTCGCACATGATATTTACGGGCAAGTTATTAAAAAAGGTAAAATAAGCGAACGTGAACAGATGAAAGCAGCAAAATTAGCTTCATTAACCGTTTCAGTTGTATCTATTATATTAGCTTTATTTGCTCAAAATTTAAACGTAGCATTCTTAGTATCATTAGCATTTTGTGTCGCAGCAAGTGCAAATTTACCTGTCATTGTATTTACGATAATTTGGAAGAGATTTAACACACACGGTGCCATCACAGGAATCGCTGTCGGCTTAATCGTGTCACTTATACTCGTTATTTTAAGTCCAAATGTCATGAATCCAGCAGGAACAGCATTTATTACAATGTCGCCAATATTCCCATTATCAAACCCTGCAATAATATCAGTACCAGCAGGCTTTATTGGAGCATTTTTAGGAACATTCCTAGGTAAATCAGAATCACATGATAAATTCCAAGAAGTCCAAGTTAAATCAGCAACCGGTATATCAACTTCAGATATTACACATTAAAAAATAGATAGCGTTGTGGAATTATTTAGGGACAGAATTCAGAGAAATGTCCCTAACGGGCGTTGTTAGGGACACAATTCTGAGAAATGTCCCTAAGGTGTGCTGTTAGGAACACAATTCCGAGAAATGTCCCTAAGAAGTGCTGTTAGGGACACAATTCTGAGAAATGTCCTTAACGGGTGCTGTTAGAGACATAATTACGAATAATGTCCCTAATTAAGACGATTCTAACTTCCACTTCTCAGAATTCTGATAATTAGACGATTCTTACTACCATTTCTCGGAATTCTGGTAATTAGACGATTCTAACTACCACTTTTCAGAATTCTGGTAATTAAATCAACCAACTAACGCATTAAATGTCAAAAACCGCTTAGACACCCATCGTGTCTAAGCGGTTTTTTCTTATTTTAATTTTGCTTTTTGTAAGAACTTCACTTTTTTACTAAGTGATTTTGAAGATTTTTGTTTGAGCATTTTATTTCTTATTTTAATTTTTAAAGTACTTGATGATTGTGCTGCTTTACCGATTTTTCTTGATTTTAAGATGACTTTCTTAGTATGTTTCGTTCTTAATTTATCATATCGCTTTAATGCTGATTCTATATCTCGATCGTTAATTAAATTAACTAATGTTACGGCGTCTTCTATTGCTTGTCCTGCACCTTGTCCCATGTTCGGTGTTGTTGCATGTGCTGCATCACCTAATAGAACTACTCTATTTGAAACGAAAGATTTCAATGGAACTAAGTCATACATATCATGATGTAATATGCCTGTTTCTTCTTGTGCATCTAATACAGTTCTTACTTCATTCGGAAATTGATTAAAGTATGCTTGAAGATGGGGTTTCTCAAATGACTTAAATTGCAAATCATTTTCTTTAGCATTCATTGTACAGAACCAGTATAATTCGTTGTCTTTTAAAGGTACAATGCCAAATCTTCCTTTATGTCCCCAATATTCTAAAGTAACGTCTTGTTCGATATTTAACTTCTCGTTTACTACACCTCTGAAACAAGTGTATCCAGCATACTTAGGTGCTGATTTCGGATACAGTTGTGTTCTTACTTTTGAATGTATGCCATCTGCTGCAATTACTAAATCAAATTGTTCTTCTAAACCATTTGTAAAATAAAGTCGTACATCGTCAGCTGTTTGCTTAAATGTTTTGACTTCATGATTTAAATAAATATTATCTGTTGGTACATGTGTTTTTAAAATTTCATGTAACACTTTTCTATGAATCGTAATATTTTTATGTTCATCTTGATTCATCATTAATGAATTTAAAAATTCATCTAAATCAGATCTAATTTCTATTTTTCTTAATGGCTGGCCTTCTTGCTCAATTGCATATGCCATTTTATATTGTTTCAATGCTTTAAGGACATTACTTCCAATACCTAAACCGGCACCATCTTGGTCTAAATTTCCACGTTGTTCATATACATAAACTTCATGTCCCGTTTGAGTTAGTAATCCAGCAGTCGTTAACCCACCGATGCCTGCCCCAATTACAGCAATTTTCATTTTGTTCACTACTTTCTTTGAAATAAAAATTTGATTATAAGCTTTATTTTAACATGAATCCTTACATATCTTTACCCCCAGTTCATATTGAACTAGGGGTAAACTTTATTTGTAATAGTCTTTATGGACTTTTGATTTTTTTAAATTATGGTCATCATAATAACCTTCCATAATTTTACCGATACTTATTGCCCAATTTACATCTGTTGCATATAGGTGTTGTCCAGGATTATAAGGATTCCATCTCATTTTATATAATGTGTCTTGCCCATTGTTAAGATAATCCTTTTTAATAAATTCAGCGCCTCCATTTATAGCTTTTTCTGGAGAAGTCCAACCTTTTTTACGCGCATAACTACTACCCGTTTCTACAGCATCTTGGTCAAATGCCCCGATTCCATAGAAATTATAAAATGTTTTACCATTGGACATTTTGACACCACTAGCCAATTCAGAATTACCATTACCAGTTTCTATAAAAGCATGACTCATCAAGTATATGACATTGACATCATATTTTTCTTGAGCATCTATAAAAGCTTTTTCTTTACCTTTTAATATGCCTTTATCTTTTAAAATTTCTTTAACTTGTTTTTCTGATACATCTACTTTTTTAGATATATCTATGAATTGAAAATCTGTCTGACTCTTGTCGATATCCATAAATTTATCAATTTCTTTTTTATCAGCATACACGAATTTGTTGTCCTTTTGTGTAACGGCTGGTGCATCACTTTGCGTTTGAATTTCAAGCGCTTCTTCATAAGTATGCGTTTGATGATTTTTAAAAAAAGGAGACTCAAAAATAAATAATAAAACAATAAATATAATAATAATTGTGAGCCCTAAAATTAAAGAAAACCTTTCTCTCAAAAAGTTAATAATATTCACACCTCTTCTATTTGTATAAGCATTGTTACTGTTTTAACTTATCTTATATTTTCTTAAATTTCAACGAAATGTTTTCAAAAAATAAGAGCGAGACAGAAATCTGTCTCACTCTTCTCTACTCATACCTTTTAAAAAGTTCAATAATAGCGTTACACTTTGATTAATTTCTGGATCTTTAAGTGCACCTAATAAATCTGTTACGGAAGTCTTCTTATAAGGATTAGCCCTATTCGCTACTTTCATACCGTTATTAATTCTTCTCACGAAAGTCGATGTTTCTTCTATATCTAGCTCTCCTAATAGAAATAGTACTTGTCCAAGATTTCCTAAAATACCTTCATATTGTTCTTTATTCAGTTCATTGACGATATTTTTTGTAATGATTTTACGTTGCACAATGGCTGCGTGAAATGCATCCAACGCTTCCGCTTCTTCCAGTGCATCGAGTATATCAATTCCTTTTTCAATGGCAATTTTCCGATCTGATAATCGTGATTTAATGTCATTCATATTTTCTTCAATTATATATTCTCTACTTTTATGAATTTTCTTAATCACTTTAACTCTTTCACCCATTATGAATCGCCACCTTTACTAGGGAATGTATAACTTGATTTCGCCCATTTGTCTTGAACTCTCACACTAATCTGAGGCTGTCTATTACCAAAACGCGAATTATGTTTAGGTATAGGTGATTGCCCTTTTTTAGTGACAACTTCTAACTTCGCATAATTATCTTTATATGCTGGTGTATTTGTATCTTTATCAACATCACTATCTGTTACAAAGTTAGGTGCACCCTCATTCTGATCATTTAATGGAATATAAATATTATTCCCTGCTACTCTATCTGTAACTTGCACATTCACTTCAACTGTACCTACTTTAGAAGTTACTTTAACTCTCGCGCCATTTTCGATACCGTGTTCTTCAGCGAGTTCTTTAGAAATTTCACAGAAGTTTCTAGGCAATTTATATTTTAAACCAGGTACTTGATAAGTCATATTACCTTCATGGAAATGTTCTAAGACACGTCCATTGTTAACGTGTAATGACATTTCTTTTGTCTTTTTAGATTCAACATTAAATGACAATGGATAAAGTCTAGCTTTGCCATCAGGGAAATTAAATCTTTCTGTATATAATAATGGTGTATCAGTGCCATCATCATTCATTGGCCATTGTAAACTATCAAATCCTTCTAAACGATCATACGTAATACCTTTAACTAAAGACATGAGTGATTGTGCTTCATACCATATTTCACTAGGATGTTGATAATCCCAATCTGCGCCTAGTGACTGTGCAATTAATTGAATGATTTCCCAGTCTGGTTTAGAATCTCCAAGCGTGTCTAATGCTTTATTGATTCTTTGAACGCGTCTTTCAGTGTTTGTAAATGTACCATCTTTTTCTAATGAAGGAGATGCTGGTAACACTACATCCGCAAATTCGGCTGTTTTTGATAAAAATAAATCTTGAACGACTAAGAAATCAATTTTTTCAAATGCTGATCTGACATAATTGATATTAGCGTCTACAACACCTGTATCTTCACCTTTAATATAAAGTGAGTGTAATGTCCCTTCATGTATACTATCTATCATTTGATGGTTGTCTAAACCTCTTTCTGAATCGAGCGAAACTTGCCAAGCTTGTTCAAATTTATGTCTCACTTCATCATCAGACACATCTTGATATCCTGGGAATGTGTTAGGCATACTGCCCATGTCACTACATCCTTGAACATTGTTGTGGCCTCTTAAAGGATAAGCACCTGTGCCAGGTCTCATATAATTCCCTGTTACTAATAATAAGTTAGAAATAGCTGTACTTGTATCACTACCGATACGATGTTGCGTTACACCCATTGCCCAACAGATGGATAGAGATTCAGTTTCTGCAACTTGTTTAGCAATATGTTTGAGTTCTGTTTGACTAATGCCTGTTAAACTTTCTGCATACTCTAACGTAAATGTATTAAGACTTTCATAATAACTATCAAAATCATTAACCCATTTATTGATAAAAGCTTCATCGTGCCAATTTTGGTCGATAATATATTTTGTAACAGCTGATAGCCAAACTAAATCTGTACCAGGATTTGGTTGATAAAATTTATCTGCACGTTCAGCCATCTCATGTTTTCTAATATCAAATACATATAATTTTTGTCCCAATAATTTATGTGCTCGTTTAATTCTACTCGCGATAACTGGATGTGCTTCAGCTGTGTTTGTACCGATAGTAATGACCATTTTAGCTTTTTCTAAATCTTCAATTGAACCTGAATCACCACCGTAACCTACAGTTCTAAACAATCCTTGAGTAGCGGGTGATTGACAATATCTAGAACAATTATCGACATTATGCGTTCCGATAACTTGTCTCGCTAATTTCTGCATTAAATATGATTCTTCATTTGTACATTTAGAAGATGAAATAAACGCTAATGCGTCTTTACCATATTGATTTTTAATTTGAGAAAATCGAGTACTGATCACTCTTAAAGCTTCATCCCATTCAACTTCTTGGAAATAGCCTTCTTTTCTAACTAAAGGTTTCGTTAATCTATCTTCAGAATTCACATAGTCCCAGGCGAATTTCCCTTTAACACACGTAGAAATATGATTGGCTGGAGAATCTTCATGTGGTAACACTCTTAATATTTCTCTATCTTTTGTCCAAACATCAAATGAGCAACCTACACCACAGTATGTACATACTGTCTTAGTCTTCTTAATAACATCTTCTCGCATCGCTGCTTCTGAATCAGAAATCGCAAATAGTGGTCCATATCCAGTTTCAGCTTTTTTAGTGAGTTCAATCATCGAACGTAATAAGCCAGGTTCTTGATCAGTCATATAGCCTGCATTACCTAACATGTTATTTTCCATCAAAGCATTACAAGGACATACTGTTACACATTGTCCACAGTTCACACAGCTTGATTCATCAATCGCACGATCATTGTCCCAAATAACTCTAGGTTGTTTTCTTTCCCAATCAATTGTCAAGGTTTCGTTCACTTGTACATCTTGACATACTTCTACACATCTACCGCATAGAATACATTGATCAGGATCATATCTATAAAATGCCCCAAAATCTTTTTCATAACCTTTAGATTGAAATGGATTAGATTGATGTTCTAAACCAAATTCACCCATTGTATTATGAATTTCGCAATTGCCATTATTATAATCACAAACTGTACAATATAATTCATGGTGTTCAAGCACTCTGTCCAATGCTTGTTTCTGAGCTGATTTCACGGATTCAAGTTGTGTATTTACAACCATGCCATTCTCAATCATCGTACTACATGCACGTTGAAGTTGCCCATTAACTTCGACGACACATGAGTCACACGTTTCAATTGGTCCTAAAGATTCGTTGTAGCATATAGACGGAACGAAAGATAACTTTTCAGCTTTAATAAAATCTAATAGCCTCATGCCCTCTTCTACAAGAAAATCTTTACCATCAATTGTTATAACCTGATGTTCTTGCATATTGATTACCCCCTCTATGAAATTATGCCCAAAAAAGCCAAAAATAATCATTTTTAAATGAAAAGGCTTACTTTTGATTATAATTTTGTAATTTTACAATTGCAAATAATTGTTATGCTTACTATATTGATAAATTTTCAGAAATTTCAATAATATTATTGATACACTGTTTAATTTTTGCTAATCTATGAATATTCTTAGTTTGAAAGAAGGTTTTACAATGGTTACATTTATTTCTAGTATTATTATTTTAATTTTGGGGTATATCTTTTACGGTAAATACGTTGAACGTGTATTCGAGATACATCCAGATAAACAAACACCAGCGTATAGTAAACAAGATAATATGGATTTTGTACCTATGCCTGCTTGGAAAGGATGGATGATTCAACTGCTTAACATAGCTGGATTGGGTCCGATATTTGGTGCAGTAGCTGGTGCTTTATATGGACCAGTAGCATTTATCTGGATTGTAGTAGGTTGTATCGTTGCTGGAGGTGTACATGACTATTTCTCAGGCATGCTAAGTTTGAGACATGGCGGTGCACAGTTCCCTATGCTTGTACAACATTATTTAGGTAAGATTATTAGAGTGTTCACAGACGTTGTGTCTGTCGTCTTGATGGTGCTTGTTGCAGCTGCATTTGTTGCTGGACCAGCTCAATTATTATCAAGCAAGACACCTATTTCATTCTTTGTAGCATTAGTTATCATTTTTACATACTTTATACTTGCGGCTATTCTTCCTATCAATAAAATAATTGGACGTATTTATCCAATATTCGGTGTTATCTTAATCGTTATGGCAGTTAGTGTAGCCGTTGCTTTAATATTCAGTGGTAAACATATTCCTGAAATTACAATTCATAATATGCATCCTAAAGAACTACCTGTTTGGCCATTACTTATGGTGACAATATCTTGTGGTGCCATTTCAGGTTTCCATTGTACGCAAAGTCCAATCATTTCAAGAACAGTTAAAAATGAATCAGAAGGTAGAAAAGTCTTTTACGGCGCAATGATCTCAGAAGGTATTATTGCATTAATTTGGGCAGCAGCTGGTATGACATTCTTCGGTGGTACTGAAGGATTAGCAGCAAAATTACAATCAATCGGTCCAGCAGGTGTCGTTGACCAAATCTCAATGGAACTATTAGGACCATTCGGTAGCATCCTTGCACTACTTGGTGTCATCATTCTACCTATTACAACTGGCGATACTGCACTTAGAAGTTCAAGAATGATTATAGAAGATTTCATGAGAGATAAAGTAAAAATTAAACCAAAAGTATTAATGATCGCAGCAAGCTTTGCGGTAGGATTACCTGCTTTCTTACTATCAACAATTGATTATTCATTCTTATGGAGATATGTAGGATTCTCAAATCAAATCGTCGCAACCGTTATGTTGTGGGTAAGTGTAAGTTACTTATTAAGATATGGCAAGAAACATCTAGTAGCCGGAATACCAGCGTTATTTATGACTGCTGCAATTAGTGTATATGTGTTATACGCACCAGAAGGATTATCATTACCATATCAAACATCTGTAATTGGTGGTTCAATCGTATTTCTAATTGTCGCTTCATTATATGTACGTGCAATTATTAAACATGCAGACCCAAGCAGAATCGCAACACCTACAAGAGATTTATATACATCTTAAAAATGGAGACTTCCGATAATACGTCGGAAGTCTTTTTTATGAGTATGTTGTGTGTGATGATAGCGGGGTTCTTAGTTACAATTCTGTAGGATTTTGTAATTAACAGACCTACTACATACATCTCAATCTCGAAATACTCATTACTTCTATACTTTCTAAACCTTCTATTATTGTTAAAGATTACAAATAATCATATATATTTTATTCTCACAATCTATCTATAATGTCCAAACAGTTGTACTATTGTATTACATCATATTTTAAAAAGGAGAGATTATTCATGTCTATAGACATAAAATCATTAGAAGATAAGTATCCTATTATTTCTAATATTAAAAATGGAGAAGAAGTATTTTGGAAAAATCCTGACTATTTAGCGACTACTGATTTACCATTTTCAATGGATGATGTATTAGATGCTGAACAACGATTAGCTCGTTTTGCACCGTATATTGAAGAAGTCTTTCCTGAAACGAAACAAAACAATGGAAAAATTGAATCTCAAATTTTTTCATTAGATCATTTTAAAAATGCACGATTCAGTCATTTAAAGGGACGTTTATTACTTAAAGGTGACCATGCTTTACCTATTTCTGGTTCTATTAAAGCACGTGGTGGCATTTATGAAGTGCTAAAGTTTGCTGAAGAAACGGCAATGAAAGAAACTGATTTTACGATTAATAGTGATTACCGCCTACTTGCTACTGAACAATATCAATCTATTTTCTCTAAATACAGAATTGCTGTTGGCTCTACTGGTAATTTAGGATTAAGCATCGGTATTATGAGTGCCAAATTAGGATTCAAAGTAACGGTTCATATGTCTCAAGATGCTAAGACATGGAAAAAAGACCTTCTCCGTTCTAAAGGAGTCGAAGTCGTAGAACATGTTCAAGATTACGGTTATGCTGTAAAAGAAGGTCGTAAAGCTGCAGCAGATGATCCTTATTGTCACTTTGTTGATGATGAAGCATCTAAAGATTTATTTTTAGGATATGCAGTTAGCGCGCTAAGACTTAAACATCAATTGAAAGACTTAAATATTCATGTAGATAAAGCACATCCGTTATACGTCTATTTACCATGTGGCGTTGGCGGTGGTCCTGGTGGTGTCGCATTTGGATTAAAACTTATTTATGGCGATCATGTACATCCTATCTTTATCGAACCTACTGAAGCACCTTGTATGACTTTAGGCATGATTACACAGCTACACGATCAAATTTCCGTTCAAGATATAGGTTTATCCGGAAAAACAATTGCAGATGGTTTAGCAGTTAGTCGTCCATCAAAATTAGTCGGAAACATTATGACTTCACTATTATTTGGTTCATGTACAGTAAATGACCATCAACTTTATCTTTATTTAAAAACATTAAAAGATCATGAAAATATCTTTATAGAACCTTCAGCTACTTCAGGTTTCCAAGGTTTGAAATATATTCATGACTTAAATTATGATTCTGAAAATGCCACGCACCTCGTTTGGTCAACAGGCGGTAATATGGTGCCAGAAAATGAACAAAAAAATTATTATCAAGAAGCTGTAGATATAGAAAAAAGGGGTTATGAAGATTGATTTTATTAATTATTCTAGGCATTTTAGCTGGGTTATGTGTACCATTACAAACTTCTATTAACACGAAACTTGGTAGTTACACGAAATCACCGATACTCGCATCATTTTATTCATTCTTAATCGGAACGATTGTGTTAATCATTGTGAATACCATTATGAATCCACAAAAATTAACACCTTCATTTATAATGAATCAAGACTTTTCATACGTTTGGTTTACAGGTGGTCTATTAGGCGTCGTCTTTTTAACAGGTAATTTATTATTACTTCCAAGAATTGGCGCTGCATTAACAGTCGTGATGACAGTTTCTGGTCAAATTATAATGGGGCTGATCATCGACCAATTCGGATTATTTGATGCTGAAATTCATACAATTAATATCGGCAGAATTTCTGGCGTAATTCTGATGTTACTGGGTATATTATTAATGAATTATAAAAAGAAATCATCACGTGTCATTACAACGCAATCTAATCATACAAACTATTGGATGATACTCGGTATTATGACGGGTTGTCTTCCCCCTATTCAAACAGCTATTAATAGTGCACTTAGATATGAAGTAGATTCATTTTATTTTTCAGCACTTATATCATTCGCTGTTGGGACAATCGCTTTATTCATTCTTTCACTTATTCTTGTTCGTAGAATTCGTTTTAGCTTCCATCAACCTGAACAAGGTACGATTAAACCGATTTACTTTATTGGTGGTGCATTAGGTGTTGTATTTGTTACGACGAATATATTACTTATGCCTGAACTCGGTGCAGCACTGACATTAATGGTCGTTATATTTGGACAAATGTTAATGGGACTTTTAATTGATCATTTCGGTTTATTTAATACACCAAGATTTAAAATTACAACGAGACGATTAATTGGTGCGATATTAGTCTTTGTCGGCATTGTCATTCTTAAATTATTCTAATTTAATACTAAGGAGGTCGTTGTGATGGATCTTTCTCTTAAATCAGGCGATGGTATGTTAAATATTAGAGTTGGCGCAATCATCAAAGATAAGCATGGTTATTGTTTTCACTATGATAAAAAACATGATTATTATGCATTAATTGGTGGGAGAGTTAAATATTTCGAAAGCTCAGATTCTGCTATTAAACGTGAAATCAAAGAAGATCTTAATATTGAATGTGATGATATTTACTTTTTAACAACAGTTCAAAATTTCTTTGAATATGAAAGTACGTCTTATCACGAAATATTATTTATCTACCATGCTACAATTAATGAATCTATAGAAGACTTGACCATTCCATTCGATCAAAAAATTAAATATGTATCATTAAAAGTCTCAGAAATTCCAGAAATTAAACTTCTCCCTCAAAAAGCAAAAGAAATCATTTTGAAAAGAGTAGATGTTCAGCCACTATTTATAGACAGGGATTTACCTAAATAATATTGATTTCTATTAAGAACGCGAAAAAACGCGTTCTTTTTTTATTATTTATAGTTTTTATAATCAATTAATCTGCTCAATTCTCATTTTAAATAAAATTTATTCTATTAACAATTTGTGTACAAACCGTAAAATTTAGTCAAAAAGCCCTATATAATGTTTAGTTTTTACACTTTTAGGTTATTATATCTAAATATATAACAAAGTAGTACCGTAATTCTTTCTGTATTATTTATTCTTTTACTTGTCACTTTGCTTACTTTAAATTATAATTAGTATGAAATTAGAATTATTATAATTAAGAATTCTTGAGGAGGATTATGATATGAGTAATAAATCAAAGCTTACAGGACTTTTTGGTGCGCCAGTATCAGATCGTGAAAATTCATTAACTGCTGGTAAACGCGGACCACTTGCTATGCAAGATATTTATTTCTTAGAACAAATGGCACATTTCGACAGAGAAGTGATTCCAGAGCGTCGTATGCATGCTAAAGGTTCTGGTGCGTTCGGTACTTTTACTGTTACACATGATATAACACAATATACAAATGCTAAAATATTCTCTGAAATTGGTAAACAAACTGAAATGTTTGCACGTTTCTCTACAGTTGCTGGTGAACGTGGTGCTGCAGAAGCTGAACGTGACATCCGTGGTTTCGCACTTAAATTCTATACTGAAGAAGGTAACTGGGACTTAGTTGGTAACAACACACCTGTATTCTTCTTCCGTGACCCTAAATTATTTGCAAGTTTAAACCATGTTGTTAAACGTGACCCTAAAACAAACATGCATAACCCACAATCAAACTGGGACTTCTGGACATTATTACCTGAAGCTTTACACCAAGTTACAATTTTAATGACAGACAGAGGTATTCCAAAAGGATTCCGTAATATGCACGGTTTCGGTTCACACACTTACTCAATGTACAACGATGCAGGTGAACGTGTATGGGTTAAATTCCACTTCAGAACACAACAAGGTATCGAAAATTACACAGCAGAAGAAGCTGAACAAGTAATTGCTAAAGACCGCGAATCAAGTCAAAGAGACTTATTCAACGCTATTGAAGAAGGCAATTTCCCTAAATGGAAAATGTACATTCAAGTTATGACTGAAGAACAAGCAAGAAATCATAAAGATAACCCATTCGACTTAACTAAAGTATGGTTCAAAGACGAATACCCATTAATTCCAGTTGGTGAATTCGAATTAAACCGTAACCCAGAGAACTATTTCCAAGATGTTGAACAAGCTGCATTTGCACCAACAAACATCATCCCTGGTATAGACTTCTCTCCAGATAAAATGTTACAAGGTCGTTTATTCTCTTACGGAGATGCGCAACGTTACCGCTTAGGTGTTAACCACTGGCAAATCCCAGTAAACTCACCAAAAGCTGCAACAAATGTTTGCCCATTCTCAAGAGATGGACAAATGAGAGTAGATGGTAACCTTGGTGGCGGCATTAACTACTATCCAAATAGTTATGAAGCTCATCAATCACAACCAGAATACAAAAAACCAGGTTTAGAACTTGAAGGTGAATTATACGAACACGACTTCCGTGAAGATGACGATAATTACTATGAACAACCAGGTAAATTATTCCGTCTACAATCACCAGAACAACAACAACGTATTTTCCAAAATACAGCAAACGAAATGCAAGGCACTACTGACGAAGTAAAACACCGTCACATCCGTAACTGTTACAAAGCAGATCCAGACTACGGTAAAGGTGTAGCAGACGCATTAGGTATTGATATCAACTCAGTTGATTTAGAAGGATAATATATAAATAGCGTATAGGACAATCATTGTCCTATACGCTATTTTTTTATAAAGTGTCTGAGACATCTCAGTGTCTCAGACTACATTATTATGAAGTTTAGTAATTGAGTATCGCTAACTCCCATTATTCTGAATTGTGGTAATTAGAGGGTACTCATTTAGGGACATTTCTCGGAATTCTGTCCCTAACAACACCTCTTACGGACATTTCTCGGAATTCTGTCCCTAACGACACCTCTTACGGACATTTCTCGGAATTCTGTCCCTAACAGCACCTCTTACGGACACTTCTCGGAATTCTGTCCCTTCATATCACCAACTAATTATAATTGACTTACTTTTTTAGCTTTAATCATGTGTAAGAAATAGAATGCGACTAATCCTAATAAGGCTACGATAGACATTGCTAGATATAATCCTGAATATCCAATCGAATGTGTGAAGTTACCTAATACATATGGTCCGAATCCTAATCCAAAGTCTAAGCCGATGAAATATGTTGATGTTGCTAATCCCATCGCTTCTACTGGCGATACTTTAACGACTAATGCTTGGAATATAGATTGTAAGTTACCGAATCCTAATCCTATAAATGCACCTGCGATTAATAAGATCGCACCATTACTTGCAATACTAATTAGGAATAAACCAAGAATTAAACATATAAATGCTGGTATTGTAACAATATTCTCACCGCGTTGATCCATAATTCTTCCTGTAAATGGTCTTGTAATTAAGACTGCTACTGCATATACAACAAAGAAGAAACTTGCTGCATCTACTAAATGATTTTCTTGTGCGAAGAATTGAATAAATGACAATACTGATGAGTATGCAATACTAACAATCACAACTACGATTGCAATTGGTAAGGCATGTACTGAGAAGAAATCAGTAATTTTAAATCCTTTTTTCTCTTCTGTTTTAACACTAGCCATAACAGGTGTTTCAACTTTCATGAATAGTGACATAACAAATGCTACAACAATAAGTATCGTACAAATTGTAAATAGTCCAGACATTGGAATGTGTTGATATAGTAATAAGCCTATAAATGGTCCGATTGCTGTACCGAGTACCATACTTAAACTATACATACTAATACCTTCACTACGACGTTGTGCTGGTGTAATAAATGCTGCGATTGTTCCTGTAGCTGTACTTGCTACCCCACTTGCAATACCATTTAGAATACGTACGATTAATAATAATGCGAATGATGATGCAGTCACGAGATATAAACCGTTTGTGATAACTAGTAAAATCCCACCGATGACTAATACTTTCTTACTACCTACTATGTTGATATATTTACCTGTTAAAAATCTACCTACTAATGATCCAACTATGAATAAACCTGATGCTAGACCAGCCATACTGTCTGAAACGCCAAATGTTTCCTTACTATAGCCACCTACTGTAACTAATAGTAAATACATTGATAAAAATATAAAAAAGCTAATAACAAAATTAAATATAAAATCTTTTGTCCAAATCGGTTTCTTAATTTGGTCGTCCATTACTCTGTTTCCTCCTCTATTAAATAAGTTCTCAAATTCTCTAAAATCTCTTGTGCCTTATTAAGTTCTGCTTCATCGACACCAACTGCTTGCAGACATTTTTCTTGAAATACACCAATTCTATGATGAATTTCATCGAATTGATTTTGACCTTGCTCAGTTAATGTAAGGAATTTTTCTCTTTTATCTTCTTTACTATTAACTGCTTGAATCAATTCCCGTTCGATTAATTTTTTTATAATTTTACGAGCTGTAGGTTTCTCAATAAAAGAACGCTTAGAAACTTGAACAAGTGTGGTTGGTTGATTATATGCGATATCATGTAACACTTTGTACTGCGCAGCATATAAATCAAAAGGTTCCAATATTTCATTAATATGATGAATATATGGTCGATACAAATTTGTATAGGAATATAAAAAGTTCTTCATTGTTTTCACCTTTTCTCATAAAAATATAGTTAGCTTTGCTAACTAATACTCAATCATTCTACGCCCATTGTCATGTTATGTCAACACCCATTTACGCTTCTAACAACAATTTTTCAAAAATTTCTATTATAATAAAATTAAACAAATATAAGGAGGAACATGATATGTTAAATGATTTCTATGAAAGATTATCTAAGAAAGAAAGCAAAATGATTGAAATCAGAAGATACTTACATGAGCATCCTGAGTTATCTTTTGAAGAAAAAGAAACAGCCCAGTATATTGCTAACTTTTATAAAGATAAGGATGTCACATTACAAACACATATCGGAGGAGAAGGCATTTACGGTATTAAAGTAACCATTGATTCTGGTAAACCAGGTAAGACGTTAGCGTTACGCGCTGATTTCGATGCTTTACCAATAAAAGAAGATACCGGCCTACCTTTCAGTTCTAAAATTGAAGGTGTCATGCATGCTTGTGGTCATGACGCGCATACTGCATATATGATGGTGCTTGCTGAAACTTTAATTGAAGTGAAAGATCAACTTAAAGGTAAGATTGTCATCATTCACCAACCTGCAGAAGAAAAGCCACCTGGTGGTTCACAATACTTAATTAAAGACGGCATTCTTGATGGCGTTGATAATGTCATCGGTGTCCATGTTATGAGTGCACTTGAAAGTGATCACGTTTATTATAGAGAAGGTAATGTTCAATCAGGTCGAAATATCTTTAAATTAAAAATAACAGGACGTGGTGGTCATGGTTCTTCACCACATTTAGCAAATGACCCAATTGTTGCAGCAAGTAGCTTTGTTATGTCTGTACAAACTATCGTTTCAAGAAGATTGAATCCATTTGATATGGGCGTTATTTCTATCGGTTCATTTGATGGTAAAGGACAGTTTAATATCATTAAAAATGAAGTCACACTTGAAGGTGACGTTAGAGGTATGAACGAAGAAACACTACAACTGATTGAATCAGAAGTTAAGCGACTTTCTAAAGGTTTAGAATCTATGTATGGTGTTCAATGTGAACTTGAATATACGAGAGATTATCCGGTTCTATATAATGATCCTGAATTAACGAAACAAGTTGCGAAAGCAATTGAAGCGGCTAATATTCCTGAAGTTAAAAGTGTTGAACGTTGCGAACCACAACCACCATCAGAAGATTTTGCTTACTATGCAAAAGAATTACCTTGTACATTCTTCTATGTAGGCGCAAGTCCTAAAGATAAAGAAACATTCCCTCATCATCATCCTAAATTTGATATTGATGAAGGTTCTCTACTTATTGCAGCTAAATCAGTCGCTGCTGTTACGTTCGATTATTTAGGTGTTCAATAATCCAATTACTTAACAGATGTTAAGTAATATCACACCAAGTGTAAATTTACCTGACTCATATTTCTTTTTTCTTATTTTATATTTTATACTTTTAAAAAAATAAGGAGTTGAGGGAAGATGAGTCAGACAGATACACTTTTATTATTCGGATGTACGTTGTTAGTTTGGTTAATGACACCTGGTTTAGCATTATTTTACGGAGGATTAGTTCAATCTAAAAATGTTTTAAATACTTCGATGCACAGTATTTCAGCAATTGTTGTTGTAACATTCACGTGGGTATTAATAGGATTTTCTATTAGTTTTGGTGGTAACAATTTATGGATAGGAGATTTCTCACACGCATTATTAAACGGTGTTGGATTTACACCTAATGGTAATTTTAGTGAAACCATTCCATTCGCATTATTTATGCTTTTCCAATTAACATTTTGTACCATTGCCGTATCAATTCTTACTGGTTCAGTAGCTGAAAGAATGAAATTCGGACCATTTTTAATCTTTATGAGTTTATGGGTCATTCTAGTTTATAGCCCAGTAGCACACTGGGTATGGGGTGGAGGCTGGATTCACAAACTTGGTGCAATTGATTTTGCTGGTGGTACAGTAGTCCATATTTCATCTGGTGTTTCTGGACTCGTACTGGCCCTACTACTCGGTTCTAGAAAACCTAGCAATAAAAAACCACCACATAATTTAGTTATTACTTTAATCGGTGGTATTCTCGTATGGTTCGGTTGGTTTGGCTTTAATACAGGATCAGCACTCACTTTCGATTCAGTTGCCATGCTCGCATTTGTCAATACAATATTAGCATCATGTGCAGGTATTGCCGGTTGGTCTATCTTTGAATATATTCAAAAGAAAAAAGTTACGTTAATCGGAACATTATCAGGAATGTTAGCAGGACTTGTAACGATTACACCAGCAGCAGGTTTTGTCGGTTACGGAAGTGCAATGATTCTAGGAATATTAGGTGGATTCGTTTGTTATTATGTTATCACGCACCTTAAAGTCTTGCTTAATTATGACGATGCATTAGATGCATTCGGTTTACACGGATTTGGAGGCGTCGTCGGTGCAATAGGAACAGGTCTATTCCAAAATTCTAGCGTCAACTCAACAATAGCAGACGGTGTATTCTTTGGTGGTGGCATCATGCCAGTAGTTGTTCAAATCGTTGCCGTTGTCGTAACAATCGCATTTAGTGGCATCATGACATACATCATTGCTAAAATCATCAGTATCTTTACAACATTAAGAACAGACGAAAAAGCAGAACTAGAAGGCTTAGATGCTGTATTCCATGGCGAAACCGCATATGGTTACGAACTTAAACAAGAAAAAGCATAAAAATATATAACACAAAAAACAAGCATATCACTTAACTGAACCATTCAGTCATAACGTGATATGCTTGTTTTTGTTTAAAATATTAATATTTAAGCTTACTCCGCTTCTTTCTTCTTACGTGGATAGCCTATTATAATAGACACGATACCGCATATGCCTAATAAATATGGATAAAATGAATAAGGTAATAATGATACTGTTGATATTCCTGCGACGCTTGTTGCTGCTAATACTTGTGCGCCGTATGGGATAATTCCTTGTACTGTACTTGCAAATATATCTAATATACTTGCTGATTTTCTGCGATCAATTTGATAATCATCTGCTATTTCTTTTGCGAGTGGTCCTGCTGTAATGATTGAAATTGTGTTGTTAGCTGTTGCTAAATTCGTCACGCTTACTAAAGTGGCAATTCCAAATTCTGCACCGCGTTTAGATTTCAAGCGTTTCGTTACGGTATTGAGCAACCATTTGATTCCGCCATGATATTCTATAAGACCAATCATTCCGCCGATTAATAATGCGATCATAGAAATATCTTGCATGCCAATAAGTCCATCTGAGATTGCTTTTAAATTTTCTGCTAGCGTAAATGAGCCGTCTAATAATCCTATTAAGCTTGCTACGATGACACCAAGCACTAATACCATCAATACGTTCATTCCACATAACGCACTAATTAATACAAATAAGTATGGAATGACTTTAATGATACTATAGCCACCTTGACTGGCATCTGTCATACCTGCATCTTTTGTAACAAACCATAGAATAAGCACTGTTAAAATTGCACCTGGTAATACAATTAAGAAATTCATCTTAAATTTATCGCTCATTTTCGTTTGTTGTGTTCTAACTGCTGCGATGGTTGTATCTGAAATCATTGATAAATTATCACCGAACATTGCACCACCTACGACAGTTGCTGTTGTTAAAGCAAGTGAGATATCTGTTGCTTCTGAAATACCTACGCCTACTGGTGCTAATGCTGCTACTGTTCCCATCGATGTACCCATCGCTACTGAAATAAATGCACCAACTATGAATAAACCTGCTAATAAAAACTGTCCGGGAATTAAAGATAATCCTAAATTAACAGTTGAACTTACAGCCCCCATACTTTTAGCTGTTTGACTAAATGCACCTGCCATTAAAAAGACAAATACCATTAATAAAATGTTAGGATGAGCTGCACCTTTTGTAAATATATCTAATTTCTTAGCTAAAGGCGTCTTTGGATACATAGCACATGCAAAGACTGCTGCAATCAGAATCGCTACATTTAAAGGTAAGTAATTAAAATCTTTCATGATTAATCCAGTACCTATAAACAGCGTTACAAATACGATTAACGGTAATAAAGCTATAAATGATCCTTTATGATTAATTTGATTCATTATTTTCTCCTCTTATATATCTTGAATACTTTAAAAGGGTACAGTACATATTGTTTCTCGTCAAATATTAATTTTTAATTTTACCATTTGATGATTAAATCATCAAAATCAGGTAATATAACTATCATAAGATTAAAGCAAATGTTAAGGGGTTCAATTATGATTATTAGTAATACAATTAATGATTTTTTTAATAACTTTCATTTAAATGAACAATCGAGGCTTTCATATTTTACAAAGTATCATACAGAGTTTCAGCATGCAGGTTATGATGAACATTTACTTTGTCAAAATATCCATCCAACACTTCTAAAATTAGAACAAGACCTTCCCTTAATTTTAAAAATAAACACGAAATTGGTTCATATTATCTTTGATGTAAGGCTGAAATTTCTAAAGCAATATCAAACATATTTAAGGCCAGATATTTATTTTCTTGTTGGGACATATAAAGAAGATGCTTCAATTCAATTAGAAGATAACACACATTTATATTTATTTATAGAATCTCTATGTCATAAATATGATTTATTATACGATGTGATAGCCTACTATTTTGCGAAGTTATACATATATGAAATCATTAAAGATTACTATCCTGAAAAGGTTACGACGACTATTTTGAACAATAAACATGTCATATTAGAAGAAGCGATTGTCCTACATATATTAAAGACGCTCAATTATACATATCCTTATAAAGAAAGACATGACTTTAAAGCTATTCAACAATTAGCTTCTAAAATTGAATCTGAATTAACGACAGAGATCATCATTCAAGTCATTCAAAAATAAAAAATACTTTCATATCCTATTCGTTTAAAAGAATCGGTTATGAAAGTATTTTTGTTTATAAAGTCTTCATTAAATCTCTAATTAATATTGTGATGTTATGTTTTTTAGATTGATCACTTAAGAAAAGTGCAATTTCTAATTGTTTCTTATCTGTATCATTTAGAATGCCCATCTCTAATCGTGATTGCACAATATTATATACTAATTCGCTATATAACATATATCTATTCGATTTAATCGTAATATCTAATGCAGATTGTGCATAAGCTAAACATCTGTCATAAGCTTTTTCATTCGAGTAAATATTAGATAATGTATATAACAATTTGATTTGATAATTATCGTCTACATTATAACGTTTAGCAATTTCTAAACCTTGTTCTAGTGATGACTTTGCTTTTTCATTTTCATTCTGTCTATAGTAGTAAATTGCGCGCGTATTACAGATAGAAACTTGTAATTTCTCATACATATTATGATCCATTAAACGATAAGCTTCTTCTATTAGTTGTAGAGATTGTTCAACATCATCATGCTTATAAAAAGTAATAATCGATCTTACCCACTTCGAAGCAGCAATTTCATCTGTTGAACTATTTGATAAATAATTGCCATCTATAATAGGTATTAGCGCATCATAATCACGCTCTTCTAACAATCTTTCTATTACTTTTAACTTCTGTTCTAATTGTGTATCTAACTCATCGCCAATGTATAAATAGTCCATACTACAATTTAATCTTCTTGAAATGTTAAATAGTAGTTGAGATCCCGGTTGTAATTCATTCTTTTCTATTTTTGAAATTTGACTTTGAGTCGCAATACCTTGCGCTAAATTCTGTTGAGATAGCTTTAAATCTATTCTCCTTTGTTTGACACGTTCTCCTAATTTCATTTATAACGCTCCCCGTATTCAGTTATCGAATTAACATGTTTGAATAACCCACGCTATGCATATCATCTGGTATCGGTGTTGCTGTGCATATTTGTCCCGTCAAATATACACGACCTCGATTCATAAGCATTTTACGATGTATCATATGTTTCGGATTCTGCATGTTAATGTCCTCCTCTTTATTTTAAGTCTCAATGTGTGAAAATACAATTATTTTATCCAGTTACGCCTACTGAATTCCAAGCATTGACCACTTGTTGTACTTCTGTTGAGTTTGCACCATATAAATCAGATGCTGCTTGTTTTAACGCAAATTTAGCATCTAAGAATGAAGAGTTTGAACTTAAGTATTGTGTTAAAGCTCTATAATAGATGTCTTCTGATTTTTCTTTTCCAATTTTAGTAATCGTTAAATAAGCTGCTTTATTCGGTATACCACTATTAATATGCACGCCACCATAGTCACCTTGTTCAGTATTTGGCAAGTTCTGATAATTATTCATATGTGCAGGTTGATTATATTGTTCTGGATTTGAAAGACTTCTTAAGCCGTCTCCTGGTTTACCTGGTGTGTATGCATCTTCTCCCATCAACCAGTCTTCAGGGTCAACGAAGTAACCAAACACATCTGACATTGATTCATTTAAAGCACCTGGTTGATTCTCATATACGAGATTTGCACTATGTTCTGTCACAGCATGTGTTAATTCATGTGCAACAACATCATCTGCAGCTGATAATGATGTAAATGTTTTGCCATCACCATCTCCATACACCATGTATTGGCCATTCCAAAAGGCATTATTATAATTTCTATCAAAATGAACAATAGAATTAATTTCTGCACCGTTTCCATCATAACTATCTCTATTGTGTGTGTTTAAATAGTAGTCGTAAGTTTTAGCAGCATTAAAATGTGCATCCACTCCTGCAGCTTGATTTTTACTATTAAAGTTTGTATCCGTATCTGTCATAAGCGAAAAGCTAGACGTACCATTCTTTGCATCATAAGTATGGATTGTTCCAGAATGTGTTTCATCTTGTAAACCATAACCATTGCTTATTTTTGTTAAATTGAGTGGCTTCTTAGTATCCCCATTAACACCTACACCACTTCCAGCAATATGTTCAATTCTATTTTTCTTACTTACAACTTCACCAGTCTCAGCATCAATTTTAATTTCCCAACGTGCTGGTTTAGGATCTAAATAAATAATTTCAACATTATAGACTAATTTTTTCTTTTCAGCATTGATCACTAATTCATCTTTATTAACGACTTTCTGTCCTTTAATATTTTTCACTTCATTTTGACTTACGCCGATACTTTCAAAAGCTTTATTAACCGCTTCATCTTTAGATAAGCTTTGTTTATTTGTATATGTAACTTTTTCTGTATTGACATCCCCATTGACGAGTTCTAATTCTTGATTATCATTGGTATGTATCTTGACTTCTTTATCTTCGACAACGTAGTTATCTACTTTAGGTTTTAAAGTATAATGCGTATATCCTAAGTTATCTTTAAATTCATTTGCTACTTCAAATTGTTTGTAACTTTTCTTAATATTTGGATTGCCTGGTAACTGACTCAAAATCTCTTGCGCTTCAGCTTTTGTGTTGATTTCTTGTTTAGGAATTGATTTTAATTCCTTTTGATCTAAAGGACTACTTTCTTTCGCACTAGCCACATTTGATAATCCTAAAGTCAAAGCCATAACTGAAGTAAAACCTACTGATAAAATTTTTTTCGATCGATACATTTAATCCACCCCTATATATTTTTAGAATAAGTACAATTTAATTATATATAACTCGAAGTAGAAAGTCATTATAAAAAGTGTAATTTTATATTACATTTATATTACATATAGAATATCGACATATATTAATTTGATTTGCTACATTTTGATTTCACGACATACTTACACTAAAATATATATAAAGAAAGCTTTAAAGGAGGATGCTGATGTTTACAATTATTAAAAATGGTGATGTATATTCACCAAACTATAAGGGTCAGCAATCGATACTTATTCAAGGGCGATCTATTATTAAAATCGGAGATATAGATATTGAATTAATAAAGCAACTGGATCCAAACTTAAAGATCATCGATGCTACAGGATATACGGTTATGCCTGGGATTATAGACCCACATATTCATTTGCTCGGAGGTGGCGGAGAAGCAAGTTACGTGACGCGAACGCCAGAAGTTCAATTAACAAATTTAATATCAAATGGTATTACAAGCGTAGTTGGCTTAATAGGTACAGATGGTATTTCTCGAACACTAACGAGCTTATATGCAAAGGCTCAAGCATTAGAAGCTGAAGGTGTCTCTACATATATGTACACAGGTAATTATCACTTACCTGTTACTACAATTACAAACTCCATCAAAGAAGATTTGTTTTTAATAGATAAAGTGATTGGCACTGGTGAGATAGCCATAAATGATTTCAGATCATCTATTCCAACAACTGAAGAACTCGCAAGAATTGTGGCTGATACAACAGTCGGCGGTATGCTAAGTGGAAAAGCTGGTGTAACACATTTTCATATAGGTACAGGCAAACATAAACTGAAACAAATTCATGACCTAATCGATTATTATGATGTTAAACCGAACAAACTATATGTGACACATTTTGATAAAGGGATAGATTTGTTAGAAGAAGGTATTTCATTAAGTCATAAAGGTGTGTATGTTGACTTAACAGCAAGTTCAAATACTGTAGAATACGTCAATTATTACCGAGCACATGGAGGAGACATCTCAAAATTAACCGTTTCTTCAGATGGACATGGCAGTTTACCTAAATTCGATAATCACAATCAACTTGTAGGTTATGACGTTGCTAAATGCAGCACGCTAACAGACCAATTATTTAATTTATTGCTACAAGACTCGAACTGGGAAGAAGTAATTGCTTTATTCACCTCTAATGTCGCAAACGTATTAACACTACATCATAAAGGTCATATCGAAGAATACTATGATGCAGATATATTAATAATTGACGCGAAAAAGAAACAAATAAAAGATGTATTTGCAAAAGGACAACATATGCTTTCAGATTATCAAATGATTAGAAAAGGTATGTTTGAATAAGATACTAAACAAGCAGGGACAATATTGTCCCTGCTTGTTTACACTATCTACTTAAATTCCATCTATAAATTCTACGGAATCAAGCTCTATTTGCTCACCGTCTTCTTTACGTTTTTTAATATGGAATTCTCCCCATTTACATAAGTGCTCTAGTAATTCATTTAATGTACTACCATATTCTGATATCTCGTATTCAACTTTTGGTGGTACTTGTTGATATACAATTCGATTAATAATGCCATCTTTTTCTAATTCTCTTAATTGTTGCGTTAACATTTTTTGTGTAATATGCGGAATAGCTTTTTTAAGTTCAGATGTTCTCATTGTTCCATGCTTTAAATGACACAGTATCACTGGCTTCCATTTACCGCCAATGACATCTATTGTTGCTTCTACACCAATATTATATTCCGTAACTTCCATCATGATTCCTCCCTAAGGCACTTTTTAGTACCTATATGACTTTAAAGTGCGTACTTCCTATTTGTCTTATTACGTTTTAAAATATCACATATCTTATAACAAAGGAAGGAATTTAAAAATTGAAAAAGAAATTTTCGAATCAACTCGCACTTATATCACTTGCTATCTCAGCTTTTGCTATTGGTTCTACGGAATTTATTAGCGTAGGATTACTCCCATTAATTAAAGATGCCTTTGATGTGACAATCCCATTAGCAGGACTTACTGTATCTTTATATGCTATTGGTGTTACAGTTGGCGCCCCTATCTTAACGCCTTTAACAAACAATATGAAAAGAAAGACTGTTTTAATACTCATTATGGTTGTGTTTATTATTGCTAATGTATTTGCAGGACTTGCAACATCATTTAGTTTATTACTCGCTATGAGAGTGCTTAGTGCTTTCTCACATGGTGTATTCATGTCTATTGCAACAACCATTGCAGCTGACTTAGTTCCTGCGCATAAACGTTCAAGTGCCATCGCCATGATGTTTACAGGGTTAACAGTTGCAACGATTACAGGTGTCCCATTTGGAACTTGGGTCGGTCAAAACTTCGGTTACGAAATGTCATTCTATACGATTGCTTTAATAGGACTCATTAGTTTAATCGCAAATATATCATTCGTTCCAAAAAATTTAACAGAATATGAGCAAGCACCTATTATTAAACAACTTGCTGTCTTTAAAAACAAACCGCTTATGTCTATTTATTTAATTACAGCGCTTGGCTACGGTGGTACATTTGTTGTTTACACATATATGACTGAAATTTTAACGAATATATTAGGTTATGACTCAAATAGTATTGTCATTATTTTAATATTGTATGGTGTAATGGTTGCGATTGGTAATACATTAGGTGGAAAATTAACGAACCATGCGCCAACGAAATCATTAACGATTATTTTTCTATTACAAGCATTAACGTTATTACTTGTTGGATTTACGATACATTTTCATGTCGTTGGTCTAATCAGTATTTTATTAATGGGACTATTCGCATTTATGAATGTTCCCGGATTACAACTCATTGTCGTACTTTTTGCTGAACGTAATAGTAAAGAAACTGTCAATTTCGCTTCAAGTTTAAACATCTCTGCATTTAACATAGGTATTACACTTGGATCTGTTATCGGTGGATTTATATTAAATCATTTAACATTATCCAGCACACCTTATTTCGCATTCATCATGGTGCTTGTAGCAAGTATCTTAATGTTTGTCGTCAACAAGCATGAAACAGCTGAGCCTTTACAAACAACTTAGTAATAATAAAAAAGCGAGAAATGTATGAGATATCAACTGGTACCCCATGCTTTTCTCGCTTTTTAAATACTTCAAATTTCTTCATTTTTTAATATTTTTCGAGCATTTTCTTTAAATCTCGTAACGGTCTCAATACCTTTCGTACGTTCTAAAAATTCATATGCTTCTTTAATATGAAAGTTTCTATTGGTTGTATTATGAGCATCGCTTCCGACAATATGAATCGCATCTTGTTCTAATAAATAATCAGCTACTCTTTTAGCATCTTCGCCATATTTATTCACTAAAGAGCCTGCTGTAACTTGACATAATGCACCTCTATCAATTAAATCAAATAAAATTTGTGGATCATCTTGAATAGGAATGATACGTTCTGGATGAGCTAATATTGGACGGTAGCCGGCATTAAACAACTTTTCAAATGTTTGTTCAGCAAATTCTGGTATCGAGAAAAATGGAAACTCAATTAACACATATCTTGAACCTTCAGTAATAGGTAACAATTCACCAGATTCTAATCCTTCAAGTTCTTCACCAAACATATGAATTTCTTGGCTAGGATAAACTTTAATATCAATATGATGATCATTTAATAGAGATTGTACTTCTTCGGTTCTACTTTTTACGATATCGGCATTATTTCTAAATCGATGTTTTATATAATGAGGTGTTGCAACTATATCTGTTATACCAATTTTCTCAGCTTCCCTTGCAAGTTCAAGCATACTTTCCTCATCTAATGGACCATCATCTAATCCATATAATAAATGATTATGAATATCTATCATGTGCACCTCTCCTTTTATCACGTAACTAAAACATACAACTTTATTCCCTTATTACTTATATTGTAACAAATAACTGTTTGTAACCAGTATTAAAATGACTGATTTTTGTAAATAAGCAGAAAAGTTGTTTTTAAAACTATTTTATATGAACATAAAAATATCGACATATAAGGAGTGGGAAAAACATGGAATTAGCAAAAGCATTAGAAAGAAGACGCTCTGTTAAATCTTATGAGCCATACGATTTAGATAGAGAAACAATTTATAATTTATTAGATCAAGCTGCATTATCACCTTCAGCTTGGAACTTACAACAATGGAAAGTAATCGTTGTAGATACAGATGAAGCAAAAGAAAAATTATATAACGCGGCTAATAAACAAATTAAAATAAAAGAATCTAGCGCGACATTTATCATTTTAGGTGACTTAAATGCACATGAAACAATTGGTGATATTGCGGATGACTGGATAGACCATAAACATATACCAGCTGATAAGAAATCAGGATTAATACAAAGTGTCCATCAATTCTTTGAAAGTGATACAAACAGAAGAGACGAAGCAATACGTGGCGCTTCATTATTTGCGATGAGTTTAATGTTAGTCAGTGAAGACGCAGGACTCGCAACTTGCCCAATGATAGGCTTTGACAAACAAGCAGTAATTGATGCATTTAATATTGAAGATAACTTAGTACCAGCAATGCTTATCTCAATTGGTAAAGGTGAAATGAATAATGATAGAGCCTCACGCATACCAGCATCAGCATTTGCGAAATTCGAATAACGAATGTTCTAAATTTGTAAAAAACTCACCTCATTCAATCATGAAAAAGTATTATAATGAAAGTAACAAAGTGAGGTGTTTAAGATGAACAAACGTTATCAAAAGGTTCTAGTACTTTACTTAATTTCAACGTTCGTGCCATATGCATTATTCAGTAGAAAAAATGATAGCACATTAACTAAAACTTGGTTACCAAGTTCATTAGTAGGATACGGTATCTTTGCATATGGACTCAAAGTTTTAACCAAAATGAAAAAAGCAGCTTAAACATAAGCTGCTTTCCGATTAGGAACAATATGAGCAAACTGAACTTACATAAGTTCAGTTTGTTTTTTTGTTTGGGGGTGGATGGTGGGAAAGTCTTGGCTTTACTTGGTACTTAAGCCATGACTTGGGCGATCTCTTGGCTTTACTCAGTACTTAAGCCATGACTTGGACGATTTTTTGGCTTTACTCATCACTTAAGCCATGACTTACACGATCTCTTGGCTTTATTCAGTACTTAAGCCAAGACCCAAAACTCTACACCACACTACTACTTCTCACTTTTTACCATTTCTGCATATTCTGTATCGGTTATGGCATAAATGACATCGTCTACTACTTTTTCTTTATGAATTCTATTTTTAGGCATGACCCCTATTTTCCTCATGCCAAGTCTTTTCATCACTTCGCCTGATTTCGGATTAATTGTACTGTGCATTGCTTTTACTTGATTAAGTCCTATTGTTTCAAATGATAGTGATAGCAATGCTAATCCCGCTTCTGTCATATAGCCATTACCTGTATATTTTAAATTAAGGGCATAACCGAGTTCTCCTCGCTTATATTCTTGCTCAACTCTTAAATCAATTGTACCTATTAATTTATCTTCAGATTTTAATTCAATTCCGTACTTTCCTAATGGCGCTCTCATATAATATCCCGCAATTGTACTTTTAGTATCTTCTTTAGATAAGTGTGTTGGAAATACATGTGTTGTATTTTCAACATCAGATGCATATTCGAATAATGATTCAACATCATTTAAATTAATAGGTCTTAATATAAGTCTTTCTGTTTCTAATATTTGATTTTCTGCTAATTCGACTAATACATCCATACTTAACACCTACTTATGATTGATATTCATTCAACGCTAATGCTAGACAACCGATTATACCTTGGTCATCATTTAAACTTGGTGTAACAATATATTCTTCAACTGGTGGAACTGCAATATATTTGTTATTTAATCTTTCAAATTGCTCATGCACTTTTTTTAATAAATGTGTTTGATGCATCACACCACCGCCAAAAATGATTTTTTCAGGCGACAACATTAATGCTGTATTAAGTGCTGCTTGCGCAATATAATAAGCAACGATATCCCAGTCTTGAGCACTTTCATGAATTTCTTTCGCAGAAATACCTGCTCTTTTTTCGATTGCTGGTCCTGAAGCTAAACCTTCTAAACAATTACCGTGATATGGACAATTACCTTCAAAGTCTTGATCATCTTTATGAATTTTAATAGACATGTGCCCCATTTCAGGATGACTTAACCCTTGTACAATTTTCCCTTTAACAATTGCACCGCCACCGATACCAGTACCTACTGTATAGTAAACAGCTGAGTCAATATTTTTAGCAATTCCTTTTTTATACTCACCGTATAAAGAGGCATTTACATCTGTCGTAAATGCTACAGGTACGTCGAAATGTTCTTGAACTGCACCAATAAAATCAAAATTTTGCCACGCAATTTTTGGTGTCGAAGTGATATATCCATATGTATCAGAATCTTTATTAATATCTATCGGTCCAAATGATCCTATACCTATACTACTAATTTGATATTGTTTAAAAAATTCTATAACTTTAGGTAATGTTTCTGACGGCTCAGTTGTTGGTATTGAGATGCGTTCTATTACATTTAAATCTTCATCTCCAACTGCACATACAAATTTCGTTCCACCCGCTTCAATTGCTCCTAGAAGTTTCACTTATATCACACTCTTTCCCTTTTTATTTATTTTTCATTAGTCATATTCTGAATCATAACGCATACGTTCATTAGAACCATCTCTTCTTCTTGAAGACGATTAACATAATAATTGCTATAACGGCCATAATAACGAGAACAATATAATAGCCATCATGCCATTCGAGTTCTGGCATATTTGTAAAGTTCATTCCGTAAATACCTGCAATTAAAGTTAATGGCATAAACACAACAGAATAAATGGTTAATATTTTCATTATATTGTTCATCTTGAATGAGTTCAAAGAAATATAATTATCTCGTATATCACTCGTCATTTCTCGTGATGAATCTACCATTTCCATTTGTTTCATAAGGTGATCATTAATATGCGTAATATATAAAAATTGTTGTTCATTAAGATGCAACACTTTACCTTCACGCATTCTATATACTAAATCCTTCATAGGTTGAACAGTTCTTTTAATAATCAACAGTTCTTGTCTTAAATCAAATGTGTCATCGATTAACGTCTTAGTTGTAATATCTAAATTATGACGATCTTCGAAATTAAACACCTTATCTTCAACGTCATATATAAACGGAAAATAGTTATCTACTATATCATCTAGAATATTTAATAGAATATCTTTAGGTTCATTTATTTCAATCGTTTCATTAAATAACTTTCTTTTGATCGTATCAATTTCTTCATAACGTTCTCTATGGAATGTCACAATAAAATCATCACCGATAAAGATATCTACTTCTTCAGATTCTAAAGTCTTTAGATCCAATGCATGGAATACAATAAATTGATAATCATCATATTGTTTAAACTTCGGTCTTTGTTGAACTTGCGTTGCGTCTTCTACTGATAAAGGATGAAAATTAAAATAATCAACTAATATTTCAGATTCTTCTTTAGTTGGTTCATTTAAATCAACCCATATCCATTTTTTCTCTTCTGAAATATCTTTAGGTGAATTGGTTTCCTTTAATTCGCCATTTAAATTGACATAATAAGTTTTAATCATTTTTTCACACCATTTTTCGCTTTACTTTATTTCATATTATACAACTAAAAAAGCAGTGAGCAAATATACTCACTACTAAAAATAAATTATGAAAATACTACTGTCTTATTACCATTTACGATGACTTTATGTTCACAATGCCATTGCACCGCTCTCGCTAATACTTGAGATTCAACATGTCTACCTGTATGTTTCATATCTTGTGCAGTATATCTATGATTAACTCTTACAACATCCTGCTCAATAATTGGTCCTGCATCTAAATCTTCAGTCACATAATGACTCGTCGCCCCTATTAATTTAACACCTCTTGTATAGGCTTGTTTATAAGGGTTCGCACCAATAAATGACGGCAAGAATGAATGGTGAATGTTAATAATTTTCAAGTGATGTCTATCAACAAATGTCGGTGATAATATTTGCATGTATTTCGCAAGTACTAGTAAATCAACATTATAGCTTTCACAAATGCTCGTAATTTCATCTTCACTTTCACGCTTTGTTTCTTTTGTTACGCTGACATGATGAAAAGGAATGCCCATATCCTCCACAAATTTGCGATTATTCTCGTGATTACTGATGACACAACTGATTTCAATCGGAAATTCTTGTCGATTCGCACGTAAAATAATTTCACTTAACGCATGGTCTTCTTTAGAAACAAGTAATGCTGTTTTCACTTTTTCTTCAGCATCAAAGATTTGAAAATTAATCTTTCTATTTGTTAGTTCATTCTCTAAAAGCGATTTAACTTCATCGTTTTTATCAAATTCTATACGTAAATATAAATGATTCTCTTCTTCTTGAACGTCTGTATAGTGATCTAAATGAAATATATTTGAATTTGTATCTTTTATAATAGTGGATATTAATGATGTGATGCCAATTTCATCTTTACAATCAGCCAATAATATATAATGCTTGCTCATGTGCCTCATCCTTTGATTAATTTTGGAAATATTCTTACAATATCAACTATTATAAAATTTAATTTAAAAGAAAACAATAAATTACATCATCAGATTCTAATGTAAACGTATTCATTTATTATTTTTCCCAATACATAAATTGGTCTAGTTGTAATGATGCTAACGTTTCACGAATTAATCTTTTGCGGTCATAGTAATTAAGACCATGAGATTTGAGTTTTGTAATCTTTCCTTCTTGAACATATTCACCTTTATACAATTTTTTATCTTTTGATACTTTAATGGTCGACTTTGCACCTTCTTTAGGAGAAATAAATAAAGGATCAAATATTTTATAAACTAAGTTCCCAAATGTTTGATTATATTTTGTTTTTCCTAAATTAGTTGAAACAGCACCTGGATGTACTGCCGTAACATGTAAGCCATCTTTCGAAAATTTTTCATGTAGTTCTTGCATAAAATATAAAGTCGCAAGCTTAGATCTTCCATAAGACTTAATCGGATTAAATCTTAAAGGATACTTAAAGTTTCGTCTTCCAAGATGTGCAAATAAATATGCACCAGATGATACGATAATAATTTGTTTGTCATGGCTATGCATAATTGAACCAAATAATATATGCGTTAACATAAAATGTCCTAAATAGTTCGTACCAAACATTAATTCGTAACCATCTACAGTTTTTTGTCTTGTTAATGACATGACGCCTGCATTATTGATGAGACAATCGACATAAGGATATCGTTCTAAAACAAGTGTCGCAGCTTTCATAACATTTGCTAAATCTGATAAATTACACTTAATCACGTCTACTGTTATATGTTGATGTTCCGCTTCTAAAAGCTTTTTTAAGTCATTGCCTTTATCAACATTTCTACATAACAAAATAATAATGTCATAATCGTGTGCTAATTCAATAACGGTTGATTTTCCTATTCCTGAAGTTGGTCCAGTGATTGCTAGAATTCTATTCGACATTGTTTATCTCCTTATTTTTATTGCTTTTTCACATAATTTTGATGTACATAAATCAGTTCTTTAGCCATCTCTTTAATGACTTCAGTAGAAATAAGTTGATCTTCAGCATGGGACAATAACAAATTTAAAGGAACCGGCTCACCTGAAGCTTCTGCTTGGATCAGATCCTTATGCACTTTATGTCCTTCAACTAAAAATTGATTGCCTTCAGAAACTAAGTTCTCAGCTGTTTCAAAATTGCCTTCTTTTGCTTCTTGAATTGCTTGCATATAATTACTTTTTGCCATTCCTACATTTGTAATAATTTGAAAGGCAATTTGTTCATATTTTTCCATTTCCTCACCTTATTTCATTAAGCTTTCGGCATGTTTCAATACGCCTTCTCCATCCATCATGCCATATTGTTGCATATCAATTACATCTACTGGTACTTTACCATTTGCTACTTTTTCTACTTGTGCTTTTTGAAATCTTACTTGTGGTCCTAATAGAATAACATCTACTTCATCAACTTTTGTTTCTGCTTCTGATAAGGCTAACGCCTCTACTTCGTATTCTTTACCTTCTTTATTTGCAGTATCTTGCATTTTTTTAACTAACATACTTGTAGACATACCCGCTGAGCATACTAATAATATTTTTTTCATGTTAATCTTTCTCCTTTATATTAAATTTAAAATGTGCCCAAGGTTTTAAATAGTTGAGCAGTGGTAAATCATGTGGCTCAATTCTGCCAATCACATTTACTTTTCCAGTATTCAGCATCGGCTTTAATGCAATTTGTAATTCACCTTTATATTGACCATATTCTTCATTGTCTATTAATATGTCACCACGTTTAATGGCAACTGTATGATGTGCTGGAAATGATTCATTTTTATACTTTACACGACTTTGTGTTGAACGAATCATATACTCACTGACATCACCTCTATAAAAATGTGGTTCTTCGATTGCAATTTTCTTCTCTAAATCAGAAATTTCATCAAATAATTTTGCATCAAACGTAATAGGTTCATTTATCAAACGACTCAAAATTTCTAATTCCGCTTCTGAAGGGTAACAATTACTGATGATGACATCATCTATCAACCCAGTAGCCCATAAATGTTGTGCTTGAGTCGTTACTGGTAAACCTCTATGATCTTCTAAAGTTGGCAAACCTTCTGTAACAGGCCATGGTCCAAAGTCAGCTACTTTACTTGAAACAAATGCTGCTGTTCTTAACCCATATTTTTTGAATTTTTTACTACCTTCTAAAAAGAATGCTTCGGATATCCCTGCATATCGATGCGGATAAAAATTATGACATCCAACTAAACAAGCGCGATTCGGCTCAAAATCTATCACATTATCAATATAGTGATTCATCACACTCATATTCAGCTCAATCTTAATGCCATAAGGATTGTAAGTCATATCACTTGTTTCTTTCGCGCCTACCCCTTCATCAAGTCTTATACCGTCTACACCTAGATCATTGAAAAAAGATAAATCATTTGGTTCGATACCGAGTACTTTGAATGTGCGAGGTGCCACATCTATAAAAATTTCAAAGTTTAAATTTTTAGCATAACGAATCGTTTTTTCAATGACTGGTAACAATGTCGCTTTATTTTCATCGGTAAGTTGCAATAAATTTGTAAATATTCTTGTAAAACCGTATTGATGGGCTTTTTCGATATATTGAATATCTTCATTTTCATTTGATTTTCCTGGATATAAAGAAATTCCTAACCGTTTCATCAAACTTCACTTCCATTCGCAATATATTTCTTTTTTTATAATTTTGAATATTTTATCTATTTATTTTATACTATAACAAAATTGAAGCGCTTACAAACGAAGGGGGATTTTTATGAATAACTTTGCGACATGGATAGAAGGCAAACTTTCAGGTCCAATGACAAAGCTTTCTAACCAGCGTCATCTACTCGCCATTCGTGACGGGGTTATTTCAGCACTTCCATTTATTATATTCGGCTCATTCTTCCTAATATTTGCGACACCACCGTTACCAGAGTCGTGGGCAATTACTCAGTGGGCAACAGAACACGCTGAGCAAATTTTAATTCCATATAGAATGACGATGTTTATCATGAGTTTGTATATAGTATTTGGTATAGGTTACAATCTCGCCAAATCCTATAACTTAGATCCATTGTCAGCAGCACAACTTTCCACTGCTGCATTCTTATTAACAATTGCACCAACTATGGATAAAAAATTAGGTTTCGTATTACCAATGACCAATTTAGGCGGTCACGGACTATTTGTTGCAATGTTTGTTGCGATATTCTCAGTAGAAATATATCGATTATGTAAAAATAAAAATATTACGATCAAGATGCCACCTCAAGTACCGCCATCAGTAAGTCGCTCATTTGAATCTTTAATCCCAGTAGTTTTTGTACTCGGTGCAATGAGTATCATTACAGTAGTATTCCAACTTGATTTACATACACTCGTTGATAAAATCGTAGGTCCACTTGTCTTTGCAGGTGATACATTACCTGGTGTACTAGTACCTGTATTCTTAACAGCTTTCTTCTGGGCATTTGGTATTCATGGTATGTCAATTGTCGGGACAATCGAACGTCCACTATGGGAAGTATATTTAGCTAAAAATGCAGAAGCACATGCTGCCGGAGAACCATTACCGCATATAGCACCAGAAACATTTTTCCAATGGTTTGTTTGGATAGGCGGCGCAGGTGCTACATTAGGACTTGTCATTTGTATATTATTATTTGCAAAATCTCAGTTCTTGAAGAAATTCGGTAAAGCTGTATCAATACCATCATTATTTAATATTAATGAACCCGTAATATTTGGATTGCCAATTGTATTAAATCCAATCATGGTTATACCATTTATTATCATTCCATTAGTATTAACCGTCATAACCTACTTAGCAACTTTGTTTGGACTCGTAAATGCCACAAGCGTAATGGCACCATGGACATTACCAGCTCCAATCGGTGCATACTTAGCAACAGGTGGCGATTGGCGAGCAATCGTACTCGTACTATTTAATATCGCCGTATCAGTCATTATCTATTTCCCATTCTTCAAAATGTACGACCGTAAAATGGTCTTAGAAGAAAGCGGCGAATCAAAAGAACAAATCGAACAAGATATGAAAGAAGGCAAATAGTAAGAAAAGAAGAACCCTCAGGGACATAGTTTAATATGTCCCTGAGGGTTTTTCTTTTTGGTATGTAGGGAATGTCATGGCTTAATTTAGGAATTAAGCCATGACTTGGTTGTTCTCTTGGCTTTATTAGGGAGTTAAGCTATGACTTGGACTATCTCTTGGCTTTAGTTAGTAGTTAAGCTAAGACTTGGACTATCTCTTGGCTTAAGTTAGACGTTAAGCCATGACTTGGTTGATCTCTTGGCTTTATTAGGGAGTTAAGCTAAGACTTAGGCTATCTCTGATGTGAACCCAAATATTTGACCTAAACAAATCAAATTATTGGGGTGCATTCTAATGAGGAAAAAATATGAATTTAAATTCAAACTAAAACTTGTAAAAGAATATTTAGAAGGACATCAAAGTTATAGAACAATTGCTTTAAAATATGGTGTTTCAAGTTGGTCTGTCCTTCGGATTTGGGTCAATCAATATAAAGAGTTCGGAGAAGAAGGTTTAGAAGTAAAAAGTAGAAATACTGTTTATACTAGCGAATTTAAATTATCTGTTTTAAAATTTAGACAAGAAAATATGTTGTCTTATCAAGATACTGCGAATCACTTTAGGATTATTAATCCTATTATCATTGCCAATTGGCAACGTCAGTTTGATGAAAAATGTCGTCTTGATATAGATAATAAACAAAAGGGACGATCTCACACTATGACTAAAAAACGAGCTAAATCAGATAATAAAAATTTACCTTTAAATGAAAATGAACGTGAAGAACTTGAAAGACTTAGAAATGAAAATGAGATGTTAAAGGCAGGTATAGCCTATCAAAAAAAGTTACAGGCCTTGACCGACATTTACGGAAGCAAAAATCAGAAATAGTAAAGGTCATTAAGGCATTACATCAAATATATAATATACGATTAAGTATCTTATTTAAAGTCGCTCAAATAGCTAAATCAGTATACTATTATTGGATAAATCAATTTAGTAAAGCTAATAAAGATGAAACATTGATTCAAGTAATAAAAGAAATATGTGAAGAATCAAACCATACCTATGGTTATCGTCGTGTTACACAAGCACTAAGAAATAGAGGTATTATCGTAAATCATAAAAAAGTACTAAGAATCATGAAAGAATATAATCTAACTTGTACAAAGTTCACACATAGAGGCCGTAAGTATCGTTCCTTTAAAGGTAAAGTTGGTAAAGTAGCTCAAAATATATTAAATCGTAGATTTAAAACAAGTCTCCCATTTCAAAAAGTCGTAACAGATATTACAGAGTTCAAATTAATGAATGGTCAGAAATTATATTTATCACCTTTTATGGACTTATATAGTTCAGAGATTATCAGCTTTAAAATCTCAAGTCGTCCAACATTAGATATAGTCATCAATCCATTAAAAGAAATGATAGAGCGTCGTCCAAACCTAGACCACCGTTTAACGATTCATTCAGATCAAGGCTGGCATTATCAACATTCACAATACACTAGATTATTAAAAGACCATAAAATATTTCAAAGTATGTCTAGAAAAGGTAATTGTCTAGATAATTCAGTTATGGAAAACTTTTTTGGGTTACTTAAACAAGAAATGTATTATGGCCAAGAATTTAAAGATTTTCAGGACCTTGAACAAGCTATTCATCAATATATCAATTTTTATAATAACGAAAGAATCAAATCAAAATTAAAAGGCTTATCTCCCAAAAATTACAGGAAACAAACCTTTGAAATAATATACTAATTAAGGTTTAGATTTTTGGGTTCAGTACAATACACCTTCGCCCCCATAATCCATACCCAACAAACCTTCACTCCCAAAACAAACCTCCACTCCCCATATTCCTCATTCCAAATAAAAAAGCCTGATACAGCTTATATTCTGTACCAGGCCTTCCCTTCTATATTAAATAATAATATCAATAAAGAACCATATGATCATGACTACCATAATCAATGCTTTTGCTATTGAGCTTGTTAAGAAACCAAGTAATGATCCTACGCTTGCATTTGTTGCAGCTGCGATATCACCTTTTTGAATGATTTCTGTTACAAATACTAATACAAATGGAACGATTATAATTCCAAATGGAGGAAATACGAAACAACCGATGATGACACCGACTGCTGCCATTGTCTCTCCTAATTTAGAACCTCCAAATTTCTTAACGAAATAACTATTCATAATGATATCTGACAAGATCATAAATATTGTAAATACAATCATTACTACCCAAAATACCCAAGACAATTTGCTTGAATCAATTGCAAAGTGATAAATGAAATACCCTACCCATATAAATAATACGGATGGAATTATAGGTTTCACTATTCCTATAAATGCAATTACAAACATTAAGATAATTAATATCCAACTTATTGCTGTCATTTTTATATCTCCTAACTTACTTTAGTTTCGTTATGTGTCGTATGTTCTACTGTGAATATAAGTAATACAAATGCTACTGCTATTGATAAACTTGAAACAAAGAATACATTTCCTAGTCCTACGAGATCACTCATAATTCCACCTAATAAATTTCCACCTAACTGACCGATTACCATTGCATTGGCAAACAATGTTGATGCGTAACCTGGAAATTCTGGTAAAATATCTTGGAAATAACTAATACCTAAGCCTAGTAAAATAGCTAAGAAGAATGCTAATGCTAGTTGTCCTATCAACATTGCTACGAAACTATCAAACACCCCGATGCTAAAGTAATATCCGAATCCAAAAATTGACCCGACCATTAATAATGTTTTTGTTTTGAACTTACTTGCAATAACACCAAGTATAATCATAAACGGAACTTCTAATCCCGCACATAAACTTGCTAAATAGCCGACATGTGATTCATTATCTTTAAGATATTCTGTTACATATAACGGCATATTCAGCGTATACATCCACTGACCGACATGTAACAAAATGAATGCTAAGAAAGGTATTAATAACGTCGGTTCTTTCATTAAGTTTGGTGCTTTCTTTTCTGTAAAATTACCGATAGCATTTTTAATAACTTTCTTCGGCTCTTTATAAAATATAATTAATAATACTAAAACTGTTAAAAATAGTGCCACTGTTCCACCAAACAACCCATCATATCCAAAGGCACTTAACAATACTGTCCCAATTAAAGGACCAAATAAAAATCCTAATGAAAATGTAGAACGTAGAACTGTATTAGCAAATATACTTCTATCTTTATAAGCTGATTCATTAATTGATTCACGTGCTGAGGCATACATTTGAGGCATTGCTGGTGCAGCTAAACCTTGGAACATTGCGTAAAGTGCGATAAATACCCAAATAGTATGTATGTAGAAATAAATGGAGAAACATAATGCACCCATAATAAGTGCGGTAATGATAAGATATTTACGATTAATTTTACCACTATCTGAAAATCTAGCAACAATAGAGTTTACTGTAAATGATGCCCCTGCTGCAAGCGCCATTAACAAACCATATTGCCCTTTCGTCATGCCTAAGTGCTGTGTCGCATACAACACTAAAAATGGAACAGTAATCGCAACTGCCATACCTAGTAAACCCATATTTGCGGTAAAGAGTTTATAATTTTTTATTTGAAATAATTTCAAAAACATGAATTCACAACTTCCTATATTTTATTATATGCTTGTACTTTAAAGCTTATCCTCTGCTACGTCAATGCTTTATTGCTATAATTCACATTAACCGGTAAAATCATTATTAAATATTGTAAAAAGGAGTCATTCTTGTGGATTACAAAGTAGATTATATATCAGTCGGAAAAATTGCTAACATTACATTTAGCGATCAAAAATCTAAAAAGACTGCCATTTTCAAAGAACCTTTTAAAGATAAGATGTACTTAACACATACAGGCTTTGTTGAAGACGAACAGCAATACAAAGGACATGGTGGCCCTGAAAAAGCACTCTGTTTTTACAGTAAAGATAATTACGCATATTGGGATGACATTATTGATTTGTTACCGAAGTATGCAATTTTCGGAGAGAATATAACCGTTTCAGGTTTAACAGAAGAAGATTTAAACATTGGTGACACGTACGAACTTGGTGAAGCGATCATTCAAGTTTCATGTCCAAGACAACCTTGCGCTACAATTGCACAACGATATGGCATTAAAGATTTAGTTAAACGCATGGCTGATAGTTATCGAACAGGCTGTTACTTCAGAGTATTAAAAGAAGGATACGTTTCACAGAATGACAATATGAGATTAATTGAGCAAACTGAGCCTAAACTATCGATTTATGAATTGAATGAAACACGATTTAAAGATAGTAAGAATCTACAACGTATCGACAATATTTTAAATCACGAAGCGATTAATGATGAAACCCGCGAAATATTTACGAAGTTAAGAAAACGTCTGTCATAGAAATCAATATAACGAAAGCAGAAAAGAAATCCGTAATGATTTCTTTTCTGCTTATTTTTTTCCTATTTCAAGCTGATTAATATAGTTCTTTAAGACTTCTATGAATGATTTCACTTGGGGTAATTGTAATACGTTATGTTCATAACATATATATGTAGACCTTGTCAGTGGTTTACGCATGACATTCAATTTCTTGATTTCAAATTTATCTGTATCGATATCACCTATAACGAGTTCAGGTAAGACTGTTACACCTACACCATTTAATAGCAATGCTTTACATGTAGCAATTTGATCGACTTTAATTAGTGCATGATATTCTTGTTGTAAATAATCTGAATACCACTCTTCTATTTGTTTTAAGTAAATTGGTTCTGCTTGAAACTCGATCATTGGTAAAAGGTGTAGATCTTGTTTTCTATTTTTAGGATATATAAAGTAATGCTGTTCATTAAGTAATAGATCATTTTGAACATTCATGACTTCGTTTCCTCTTACAACCATGATGTGAAAGTCATTCTGATATTGTTTAATATGTTCACTTGAACCGATTTGTAATTGTATATCCACATTAGGATATAAGTGCGTGTATTCCCCTAATACTTGCGGGAGAATAGTCTGTCCGATTAATGAAGATACACCTATTGAAATGCTACCATTGACTTCGCCTATTTTAGAACTGATTTTATCTAATAATAAACGTTCTTCTTTTAACATTTTTCGAGCGTGCTCAATTACAAGTGAACCTTCATTTGTTGTTATCAATTGCTTCTTTGTTCTTATAAAAATATCTATACCGAAAAAGTTTTCAATTGTTTTTAACCTTTGACTTACTGCCGGCTGAGATATATATAGAATGTCTGCTGCTTTCCTTAATGTCTTTACGTCTTCTAATGTTACCAGTAACTTATAATCGTCTACTTTCAATTGACACACACTCCTTACTTTCATTATATTATAACACGATTTACCTACACGACCACGCCTACAACTTTAGACCGAAATATAAATTTTTTTATTTCATAAATTGAAAGTCGATTCATAATTCGTTATAGTTGAGCATGTACATTAAATAGGAAGGACCATATCATGCTTATTATCGAAATTATTAAATATGTTTTTCTTGGGCTACTTCAAGGTGTAACTGAACCGATTCCGGTTTCTTCAAGCGGACATCTCGTTATGGCACAAGAATTTTTAGGATTACATACGGACGGTTTAACATTTGAAATTGTTGTGAATACCGCTTCATTAATTGCCGTGCTTATCTTATTTAGAAAAGATATTATCACGCTTATTGTTGATACACTTAAATATATTAAAGGGGACCGTACCGAATCTATTAAGAAAAATTTCCAACTTGCGATGTACTTAGTCATTGCAACGATTCCTGCAGGTGTTCTAGGTATTATCTTTAAAGATATTATTGGGGATACTAAAAGTGTGATTATGGTAGGTATCATGCTTATCGTCACTGGTATCGCATTATGGTTTATTAAGAATAAACGTGGACAAAAGCTTGAAAAAGATTTGTCACTGAAAGACGCTATTATCGTCGGTCTATTTCAAGCAGTTGCGTTAATACCTGGACTAAGTAGAAGTGGTGCAACGATTGTTGGTGCATTAGGTGTAGGTATGAACCAAAAAACAGCATTTAAATTCTCATTCTTACTATATATTCCAGTAAGTCTAGGTACAGCTTTACTTGGTATTAAAGATATTGTTGAAACACCACCCGATACATCATTGATGATTTCATATGTATTTGCATTTATTGCATCTCTTGTAGCAAGTTATTTCTCACTTAAATGGTTACAAGGCATTATGGAACGTGGTCAATTAGGTATCTTTAGTAAATATTGTTTCATCGTAGGTCCATTAGCAATCATACTTGCTTTAATCTTCTTATAATAAAAAAACGGGGAATTCCAACTTTAAAGGGATTCCTCGTTTTTATATAGAAATATGCCATAACATTGTAGTTCAATCACTTCGCATTCATAATTTCGTGAAAACAATATCTGATTTTCTTTTCAATTCCTTTGAAATCCGTCTCTAATTTAAACATAATTTCATGAGCTGTAACATATGCCTTATGGAATTGGGCTTTGGATATTTTCTTCTCTTTGAGCATTCTTTCTAAATCATCTTCATCAACAAGTTCATATTCACCCGACTTCGGTATCACTAATACATCAAGACATAAATCTAATGTTCTAGCATTGCCAAGTTGTGTGATATTCCTCAAATTCACATCAAAATAGTATTGTACTGGTTTATTCTGTTTATCGTACATTACAGTGATACTATATGGCTTCTTTTCAGGTAAGATTTGCATCCACTTATATCCATTATCCGCAACTGTAATTTCCCTGCCGACCACATTTACTTGTAAAGGCTCTTTAACTTGTACCATTGTTACTAATCCAACTAGCCCTTTAAAATGATTGGTGTCCAATACAACTTCTTTATATTCGCGATTAAGGAGACGTCGCCAATGACGTTTGTCAATATACTTAACTTTCATAAGTTACCAACTCCTTTTTTACATTATATAAAAAACCATGTCTAATTCAAAGCATTCAATATAGAATTTCATAAATTAAATTACTATTCTAAAAAAACACTACAAGAAACTTCACTGTTTCTTGTAGTGTTTAAACAATTAAACATTAATATATAATTTAAAAATACAAAATGAATTTATATTTTTATATCTAGGAGTTCTTACTATTCTTTTGATAAATAATGAGATTTACCTTTTAAGAATAAACTTAAAATTAAAGCAATCACACTGAATAATGTTGCTATCCAGAATGCATCGTTAATACCTTGTACTGTTGCAAGTTTATTGAAGTAAGTAAATAGTGCAGTTGTACCTGCTTCTTGACCGCCAACAGAATCTGATAAAGCTTTAATTTGTTCTTGGATCATAGGATTTGTTGAATCCATATTATCTGACATATTTGCCAAATGTGATGTCGTATTTTGAGTCATTACTGTAACAAGAATGGCAGTACCGATTGACCCTGCTAATTGTCTTACCGTATTACTAATTGCATTACCATGCGGAATTAATCGTTGTGGTAATGAATTCATACCTGCTGTCATAATTGGCATCATGATGAAACTCATACCAAATGAACGGACAATATAAATAACAAGTATTGTTGTATATGGTGTATCCATATTTAACTGTGTCAATTCCCAAGTAGCAAATGTCATAATTGTTAAACCAATTAAAGCGAGTGGTTTAATACCAAATGAGTCTAACATTTTACCTGCTATAGGACCCATGAAGCCCATTATAAGTGAACCTGGTAATAGTAATAACCCTGAATCTAGTGGTGTGAAACCACGTAAGTTCTGTAGGTAGATTGGTAATAAGATCATACCACCGAATAAACTCATTGTTACGATAACGTTAATGATCGTAGTCAATGTAAAGCCTGAATATTTTAATGCAGACATATCAAGCATTGGATTTTTCATTCTCACTTCACGAATAACGAATAATGCTGTGAAGATAATACCGATAATCAATGATAATGAAACTGTTAATGAAGTCCATCCATCGTTACCCGCTTCACTAAATCCATAAAGCAATAATCCAAATCCTAAAGTACTAAAGATAATACCTTGAACGTCTGGTTTTGGATTAGAAGTTTTTTGATAAATTCTAAACCAGAAGAAACTAATAAATATTGCGACTAAACCAATTGCAAACATACCATAGAACATGACATTCCAATGATAGTTTTGTACGATCCAACCTGATAATGTTGGTCCGATTGCTGGTGCTAAAATAAATGCAATACCTAAAGTACCCATTGCCGCACCACGTTTTTCTGGTGGGAATATTGTCATAAATACGTTTGAACCTAATGGCATTAACACACCTGCACCAACTGCTTGGATAACACGACCTGTCATCATCATTGGGAAGTTAAATGATAAAGCACATATAATTGATCCAATTGTAAACAACGTCATTGCTATAAGAAATAGTCTTCTGTATGAATATTTACTTATTAGAAATGCACTGATTGGTATTAAGATACCATTCACTAACATAAATCCTGTCATTAACCATTGTCCTGTAGACGCTGAAATACTGAACTCATTGTTAATAACCGGTAAAGCAACATTTAATAATGTTTGGTTTAAAATAGCTATAAACATACCAAACATCATCGCAACTAAAATTTTGTTTCTTGAAATACCTTTGCCATATACGAAATTGACATGATGTTTCTTAATTTGTTCATTAATTGGTTCGTCTTCGTTTAATTCCATACCACGATCAGATAATTCAGTATGCTCATGTGATTCACCTGATTCTTTATCATGATCTTCAGAAGACGTAGTATTAGAAGTTGTTTCGTTCACCTCTGAGTTAGATGACTTATGTTCAGCTTCCATTTTTTCAATATTTGAACGTTCTGGTTGATGATTGATATTATCATCTTTTGATTTCAATTGTGTTTCTTTGTTTTCTCTTGTTTCATCAGTTACTTGTTTAGAAACTGATTTACTTTTTTTGCGTTTTAAAACAAATGCATTAATTCCAATCCATAATAGGATTGCTACAATTATATAAGCCACCGTAAAGGTTGATGTCATAATACACCCTCCTTAATTCTTGTGGATTCGAACTTCAACATTCATTCCTGGAACAACATTTGTTGATGGCTTAGAATCAAATGTGATTTTCACTGGAACAACTTGTGTCACCTTTGTATAGTTTCCATTACTATTTGATGAAGGCATCAATGAGAAACTTGATGCAGTTGCTAATCCAACTTGAGACACTTTACCTTTAACACTAGCTTCTTGTCCGTCGATATACACGTCAACAGCTTGTCCTTTTTCAACATCTTCTACATCTGTATCGTCAATGTTTGCAGTTACATATAAATCATCAAAGTTATATGCATATGCGATTGGTGATCCAGCTTGAACTAAACTGTTTTCTGTTGCAGAAGTTTTTACGATTGTACTTTTAGATGGTGCTTTAATGTCCATTTCTTGAGACTGTCCATCTTCACCTTTACCAGCTACTTCTCCGATTTTGTCGCCTTTGTCATAAGTTTTACCTTCTTTAGCGTCGAAGCTTGTTAAGTTACCTGATACTGGGCTAGCAATTTTGATTTGCTCACCGTCAACTTTTGCATTTTCTGTTTTTACATAATCTGTTGCTTCACTATAATAATGGAATCCTACTAAACCGATAGCCACTAAAATTACTATAGTGATAACATTTACAAGCACTATTTTTTTCATTACTTTATATCCTCCAAATTTCAATGATTTATTCATTATACGGCTCTGGAATCATGATTTAAACCAACAAATTAAATAAGTTTGTCGGGTTAAAATAGCGGAAAAATCAGATAATTATTCATAATATCTACATATTTAAATGGTATATGAATGTATCTTTGAACGGCTTTTTGTTAAAATATTAGGTATGTATTTATTCGAGGTGACCTATGAAAAAACATGCGAGACAACTAATCATAAGTAATATGGTTTACTTATTAGAACATTATCATTTTGATGAAATCACAATAAAAATGTTATGTGCAGAATGTGGCATCAATCGTTCAACATTTTACGCACATTTTAAAGATAAATATGAAACATATGAAGAAATCAAACATTTTCATATTATGAACTATGAAACATTAATGGATAATATAGAACAATCTATACTTGAAAACCCTGATAAAAGAAGAAAGTATGTTAAACAGTACTTTACGAATGTCTTTTATTACATATCAAGACATCAAAGATTTTTCACAAGCGTCTTCGTTGTCCATCCAGAAAAAGAACTCATCATCAGCTTTATCAAACTCATTAAACTAAGATTTGAAAAATTGATTACACGAATAGGTACACTTCAAGACGTCAATTTCTTTCTTGACTATACAGTCGGTGGACAAATCGCTACCATTTATAGTTGGCTAAAAAACGGATGTGTAGAAAAACCAGAAAAAATGGCAGATATTATGTATCGGAATATTATTAAAATCAATAGATAAGGGCATGATATCTCTCAGTCTTCGTGCGTTACACCCTGCACTTCCTAATTATCCAAAAAAGACATTCACCTATACGATGAATGTCTTTTTTATATACTGTTAAAAGCTTGATAAACCAGTACTTTCTTGAATTCTATATAATACTTTTTTCCATAGTGCTTCGTCTTTGAATTCATCATATTGTGCAGTCATATCGTGTTCACTATTATTCCAAGATTGTTTAAAGTTATTGGATAATTTTTTAAAGGCTGCATCATTTTGTTTACCTTTAATGATAATATCTGATTCTAAATTAAAGTCTCCGATGTTTCTTCTTGTTAAATTGGATGAACCTAATATCATCGTGGCACGATTATTTTCATTTTGCTCAAACAACATATATTTAGAGTGATATTGTTCGCCATTTGAACGAGCCCATCTTACTTTAATGCTTCCTTTTGAGCGATTGATTAATTCACTTGCAACTGGTTTATTTGGTACGCCTGGCTTTTCTTTACCAAATGCTTCTTTATTAATATCAAGTATAAGTTTGATATCCACATTTCTTTTAGAAGCTTTAATCAATTCATCAATCACATCTCTGTCTGAAAGATAAAACATACCTATTGAAATATGGTCTTTAGATTGTGCTTTTTTAATATTTTGAATGACTTGATCTTTAATTTTACCTTCAGTCGCTAATTGCACACTATACTTGGCGTTATCATTCCAGCTATTGTTTTTAATTTTGAAATCACTTGGTGAGTATCGACCGCCACTCATATTCGCAACTGCAATTTCTGATTTGATAATTGCATTTTGGATTGGACCTGACACTCTGACACCAACATTTTGATGATAACCACTTGGATCATGTGGATTACTAGATAAGATCATGCCATGTTTTTCTGTAACTAAAGTCTTTCTATGATTTGCTTTCATATTTAAAATATTTAAATAGCCTCTAACCGTAACGTCTGGTGCTTCAGGGCTTAATGGATTACTTAACTTACCATTTTCACTATTACCAAGCCATTGGAAAAATGTTCGATACATGCCAGAATAAATCGGGTTAGAATCTCTTAATTCATTAAGATTTGTATAGTAAACATCTATATTATTGGCTTTTAGATCCTTAATATGATCTGGCATGTATGAACCGTAGAATGAATTAAGTGGATCTGTAATCACAATAATTCTCATATCTGGGTTTTCTTTTTTCTTATCAATTAATGATTGTGTAAGACGTTGAGATATTTTTGGATAAGTCTTGTCTCCCGTTTGATAATGATTAAATAAGAACATATCCATAATAATAAAATCATCCGCTTCTTTAATCGTCTCATTTACTTTATCAAATATTTCTTGATTGTACTGCATCTTATTCCCGTTTTTATAAGTGACATCTGTTAATAGTTCCACATGGTCTGTCATCGTTTCTGAACTCACTTTTGAAACGCCATGTGGTAAAGGTTTAAACACATGATAAATACTCATAGCTATCACAATTCCAATAATCAATAAAAGGAATCCATAAATATATTTCTTTTTATTTTTACGCTTTGATTTATCATTTTTCTTTTTTCTTTTTACAGACTGACTTTTCTTTTTTATATTTTTCTTTTTAGTAGCCAAGTGTTTAATCCCCTCCTTTTTATTTATTATATCAAAACTAAATTGACATCGATGTATTACTTTGGTATTTTTAATTAATGTTGAATTTTTCAGAATTTTTAGAGTATATAAACAGGAGTGAAGTAAATTGACAGAACAATTAAGACCTTTCCGTGCCGACCATGTAGGTAGTTTACTAAGAACTGAGCCTTTAAAGAAAGCTCGTCAACAATTTTCAGAAGGTACGATTACACAAGAAGATTTAAAGAAAGTTGAAGATCAAGAAATCGATAAGATTATTGAAAAACAATTAGAAGTCGGATTGAAGAGTATTACAGACGGTGAATTCAGACGTTCATATTGGCACTTTGATTTCTTAGAAAACTTAACAGGCGTAGAAGATTATGAACCTGAAATTGGTTTAACATTTAATGGCGTAGAAACTAAAAAACATGACGTAAGAGTTGTAGGAAAAGTCCAATACAACCCAGATCATCCTCACTTCGCACATTTTGATTATTTACATAAGCAAGTAAACGGAAGAGCTGTAAGTAAAGTATCTATACCAAGTCCAAACCAGTTATTCCATCCAAACATATTAAACCATGAAATCTATCCAGATATTTATGAATATGCGAAAGATGTTTCAGAAGCTTATCGCCAATCTATTCATAAATTTTATGAATTAGGTTGTCGCTATTTACAAATTGATGATGTATATTGGGCTGGATTAGCAGCAACAAAACAATTAATTAAAAATAGAGAGCGTTCTGAAGAAGAAAAAGCAGAAGCTATCAAACTAGCAGCAAAAGTTGTCAACGATGCATTAGCTGATTTACCAGAAGATTTATTGATTACAACTCATATTTGTCGAGGTAACTATCAATCATCATGGGCAATTACGGGTGGTTATGAACCAATTGCGAAAGAACTATTCACTGAAAAGCTACAAGGCTTCTTCTTAGAATACGATGACAATCGTTCAGGAGACTTTGAACCATTAAGACACTTTGATAGAAACGATGCATATGTTGTATTAGGTTTATTCACATCAAAAACTGGTGAACTTGAAGACAAACAAAATATTCTTGATCGATTAGACGAAGCAACAAAATACGTTTCAAAAGATCAATTATGCTTAAGTCCTCAATGTGGTTTCGCTTCAACAGAAGAAGGTAACATCTTATCTGAAGATGAGCAATGGCGTAAATTATCTTATGTCATCGAAACTGCTAAAGAAGTATACGGAGAACTATAATTTCGCAAAAAAATTCCCAATCCGACTCATTCGGATTGGGATTTCTTTATATTAAACTTTAAATTGTTTCGAAAGCATATTTTTCAATTACTTCTTGATGCTGTGGATACTGTTCAATTAATTGAGCCTGCGTAAACAGTTCAAATTTTTCAAACTGGAATCCTGGTGCACACATACAACCTACAAGTGCATAGTCATTGTCACCTTCAACAGTTGAAGCAAATATCACACCTTTTGGTACGAGGGCTTGTAATACATCTCCCTCTTCAACATTTGGACCGACTTTAACTTTTTCATAATGTCCATCCGGATAAATCATATGCACAGTCAATGTTTGTCCTGCATGATAATACCATACCTCATCAGATTCTATTCTATGAAAATGCGAAATATTATTTTTTTCTAATAGAAAATAAATACTTGTATATAACGCGTTGCCATCATTTAAAGCATGTTCTGATTTAATCGTTTCATGATAGAAACCACCTTCAGGATGTGGTATTAAATTGAGTGCGCTTATCCATTTCTCTTTATTCATCTAAACACTCCATTACAAGTCAACATTGTGGAATACTTGTTGTACGTCTTCTAAATCCTCAATTGCATCGACTAATTTTTCAAACGTTTGTAAATCTTCTTCTGATAATGTTACTTCTGATTGAGCTAACATTGAAAGTTCAGCTACATCAAAATCTTCAACGCCATTTGCTTTAAGCACATTTTGAACTTGTGCAAATTGATCTGGTTCTGCGTATACAATTGTTAAATCTTCTTCTTCGATAACATCTCTCACATCTAAATCTTCTTCTAATAATAGTTCGAAAACTTCATCAGCAGATTTACCTTTAAATGCGAATACAGCTGTATGGTTGAACATGTATGCAACTGAGCCTGATACACCCATATTACCGCCATTTTTACCGAATGCTGCACGTACATCACTTGCTGTACGGTTTACGTTATTTGTTAATGCATCAACAATTAGCATTGAACCACTTGGACCGAATCCTTCATATCTTAATTCATCAAAGTTTTCTTCTGATCCGCCTTTAGCTTTTTCAATTGCTCTATCTATAATATGTTTAGGAACAGAATAAGTTTTAGCTTTTTCTAATACAAATTTAAGATTTTGGTTTGATTCTGGATCAGGTTCACCTGATTTAGCAGCTACATATATTTCTCTACCAAATTTAGCATAGATTCTACTTGTATTTTTGTCTTTTTGGGCTTTTTTATCCTTAATATTATTCCATTTACGTCCCATATTTCCATCTCTCTTTCAAGTGAGTTATTTAACATACTTATTATACAATAATGATTACATCTGGCAAAGTTTACAAATCAAAAAATGTCTGAGACACGATGATTGCCTCAGACTTGTTATGTTTAATCTTTTAAAATACTTGCGAGTCTTAAAATGTGCATAATGATGTTGAGTAAATTAATAAACAAATTAAAGCCCATCTCTCTTGGAGAGAAGTTCCCTAGTTTCATACGGTTAAAATCATACACAGTATAAAGTAGAAACAGTCCAATACCTATTACAGATAACACTGTATGGAAAATAGGATTATGGATGAATATACCTAATAAACTTGCGAAGATTAACGCGATTAATGTTACAAATAAATATTTTCCTAAACCTGACGCATCATCAATCATAAAGTAACCGAGTATACCAAAAGCAGCAAATGCACCAATTGCTAAGGCAATATTGCCATAAAACGCTTGTGTACCTAATGTGCCTAAATAATACATAAAGGCCGTATATGAAATCACACCGATAAAGAATGCATATATATTTGAAATTAAACCGCTAAATTTTCTAGACGATTTTACAAATAGCGAAATCATAATGAGTACAAATAATCCAATTGTAATTGGTAAGTGTAATGCAGGTGGTACGAATTGACCTACATATGTGCCAACGCCAAAGATTACCCAATAATATAAGAAGTATAGCCATGTTTTTCTAATGGCTGAACCATGAGTATCTGTATGTTGATAAGATGCATATTGGTTATCATAATTCATCTTTAATCATTCCTTTTTATAACGTAATACCAACATTTTACATGCTATTTCTCTATATATCAAACGTCATGTCTTCTATAATTTGTAACATTCATCATACATACATAAATCACCATATTCCATATAGATACGCTCACAACGGTTTTAGCGCACTTCAATCAATGTAAAAAAGCAAATATTAATTATTGTGTTTTTATTACAAAGTGATTACATCAGGTACATATAATATTATTTTTGTTACCATTACTTGTATAGAAGAAAGTTCATTTTAGTATTCTGTTTTTATATATTATATATACCTAAGGAGGATAAGCCTTTGAAAAAATTTGCATTCGCAGTAACAGCTGTTTCTGGTGTTGCAGCTATAGCAGCTCATAACGACGCCGAAGCTTCAACTCAACATACTGTAAAAAATGGTGAATCTTTATGGATGATTGCAGACCAATACGGTGTATCTGTTAATCAACTGAAATCAAGTAACAATATTTCAGGAAATATGATTTTCCCAGGGCAAGTCATTACTGTAAACGGAAGTAGTTCTACAGGAGGAAGCGGTTCTCAAGAAACAGCAACTTCAGGATCTACATACACAGTTAAAAGCGGTGATTCATTAGCAGTAATCGCACAACAAAACGGTGTTACAGTTGACCAACTAATGAAATCAAATAATTTACAAGGTTATATTATCTATCCTGGTCAAACTTTAAAAATTGCTGGTGGAAGCGGTAGTGATACTACAACTACTCCTTCAAATAACACACAACCTACTCAAACAGGTGGCAATAAATCATTCAATGACCAAAACTTATATGACTGGGGTCAATGTACATATTACGTATTTGATCGCAGAACACAAGCTGGTAGTTCAATCAGCACATACTGGGGAGATGCTAAATATTGGGCAGGCGCAGCACAAGCTGACGGTTTCCGAGTAGACGGCACACCTGAAGTAGGTTCAATTATGCAAACTACAGCTGGACAATATGGTCACGTATCATATGTAGAATCTATTAACGCAGATGGCAGTCTATTAATTTCAGAAATGAACTATAATACGCCTCCAGGTGTTAAAGATTACAGAACAGTCCCAGCATCTCAAGTATATAACTATTCATATATTCATTAATAAAAAAACCAGTTCAGAAGACGAACTGGTTTTTTCTATGCAGAAAATTAGATTGTGGTAGTATTTATTATCTGGGCGCTAACTTCCATTATTCTGAATTCTGGTAATTAGAATCGGCTAACTTCCATTATTTCAAATTCTGGTAATTAGATGAGCGCTCATTTAGAGACATTTCTCGGAATTCTGTCCCTAACTCAGAACATCTCCCCACAAAAATTTCACCTATCACTATATTTCTCCTCCCCCTTCTCAATTTTCCCATACAAAAAACATCCAACCTTAAAGAGTTGGATGTTTAAATGATTGCTTATACGAATAACATACAAATGTGATAAACGATGAAAGCTAAAAGAATTGATACTGGTAAAGTTATAATCCAAGTAATAATCATTCTTTGTGCTGTTGTCCATTTAACACCTTTAACACGTTGTGATGAACCTACACCTAAAATAGATGAAGATACTACGTGTGTTGTTGATACTGGTAAGTGAATGAATGTAGCACCGAAAATAACGAATGCTGATGATAAGTCAGCTGCTACACCGTTAGCTGGACGGATTTTCATAATGTTTCCACCAACTGTTTTGATAATTTTCCATCCACCTACTGCAGTTCCAAGACCCATTGCAGTAGCACAACTTATTTTAACCCATAATTCAATATCTGTTGTAGATTGCATATTAGCTGAAATAAGTGCCATTGTAATGATACCCATTGCTTTTTGAGCATCGTTTGTACCGTGTGAGAATGCTTGTAAAGCTGCTGTACCAATTTGGATAAATCTAAAGTTTCTATTTGTTCTTGTTAAATTATTATTTTTAAATACGACTTTGAAAATAGAATATACAATGAAACCAACGATAAACGCTAAAATTGGAGATGCAATTAAAGCTAATATAATTTTTGAAAATCCTTGGTAATGTAATATTCCAAATCCTGCAGAAGCAATAGCTGCACCTGCAATTGACCCTATTAATGCATGTGAAGATGAACTTGGAATCCCGAAATACCAAGTAATAAGGTTCCACGCTATAGCAGAAATCAATGCTGCTAAAATAACGACTGAACCATTTTCTAATTTAAACGGATCGACAATATCTTTAGCAATTGTTTGTGCTACACCTGTTGCCATTAAAGCCCCAACAAAGTTCATAACCGCTGCTAAAATAATCGCATGTCGTGGTTTAAGTGCTTTTGTAGATACTGCTGTAGCGATTGCATTGGCTGTATCATGGAAACCATTAATAAAGTCAAAAAGTAACGCACACACAACAATAGCTACGGTAATAATGAGTAAACTATCCATTTTTTAAAACTCCTTAGCTATTTTTCATAATAATTTGTTCTAATTTGTTTGCTACTAATTGACATTTATCTGCTACATCTTCAAGAGATTCATAAATATCTTTAATTTTTATTAATGTTACTGGATCTGTTTCACTGTTGAAAATATATTTAATTGATTGTCTTAAAATACCATCACAATTCGTTTCATACTCTTTAATGTTGATAGAATGTACACGAATGTGTGAGAATTTCTTCTCAGCTACTAACGTTACAGCGATTTCAATTTCTTTAATTGCTGCTTGTATATTTTTCACGAATTCTGCCATGTATTCATCTGAATAACTGATAGAGTACATTTCAAACATTGCTGAAGTTTCTTCCATTTCATCTAATACATCATCTAATGCATCACATAATTCTAAAATGTCTTCTCTTTCAATTGGTGTAATGAAAGTTTGATTTAAATCAGTAATCATTTGGTGCATAAGATCATCACCATTAGACTCATAGGCTTTAATTTTATCTGAATAAGCTTTTAAGTCGAAATCTGAATCAAAATCCATTTCTCCAAATTCAACTGATGCGCGACTTAAATTCTCAGCTATAGCTTCTAACTGAATACCAAACTTATCCTTCTTCTTATTAAACATTAGTAATCCTCCCAAAATTTACATCATAATTTATGTAATTACTCTTTCATTGTACTCTTTCAAAATGAATTCGACCACAGTTTATTAATTTATTTTTGAAATTTTAACTTGTCTGTAAACTTTACGTAAACACAAAGTTCACATTGGTATTTTATAACACAAAAAAAGGCTAATGACAAGCACTAGCCTTTATTTTAAACATTTAATTTTTAAAGTACTCTTTGAATCACGCGTTTAGAGTGGATATATGCTAAGAAAGCAAACAGAATATAGATTAATGAATAAAGTGACATTACGATCAGCACTGGTGTATAGAATGATTGTCCCATAAAGAACCACGCTGATTTAGCCGCGAAATATCCATGACATAATCCTATAATTAATGGTAACGCAAAGTTAAAGCCAATTTTCATTGCAATACCTTTAGACATATCTTTAGATGTATAACCTAACTTTCTTAAGATATTGTAGTTTGACGTTTCATCTTCTGTTTCATCAATTTGTTTAATGTAAATGATACATCCTGTAGATAGTAAGAATGCGATACCTAAGTACCCAAGAATAAATAGCATAACACCTAGGCTACTTTTAGAGTCAATGTAAATTTCATGATATGACATAGATGACTCGGTTTTACTCTTCACCTTACCAAAGATTTGTTCTGCTTTCTTAACATCTTTATCATTTGTTAAGTTCACACCAAATTGCTGATTCATGTCATCATTTCTAGCTTCATGTTTTTTCATTTGGTCGAATGTGTGATCTGACACAACATAAACAGGTGCGTTATAAGAAACCATTGACGATAAATAATTTTCTTTACTAATAGATTTCACTTTAAGATGATGTGTTTGATTACCCATTTTGTAGGTCATTTTTTCTTGATCATTTACAGTTATGACTTTATCAAGAAGGTCATTGAATCCTACAACTGCTACTTCATCGTCTTTCAATTTCAGATCTTTAAATTCAGATGCTTTAGCAACTGTTGATGGTGAATTTGGTTCTGCTCCAGTTGTCTCATTAGCACCTTTAAGCACTTTTCTATCATCAATAATATAACGTGTCACGTTGTAATTACGTTCTTTATATTGAATGTGCTCAGCATCTAATGCTTTTTTAAATTGTTGATTTGCATCTTTATTTACAAAAATATAATCATCTGGTGATGTACTTCTTGCTGTTTCTTCGGCATTGTAGTACTGAACGTAACTCAATGCTAATAGACCGACTGACATAGCTGACACAATTGCGATAATTGTTAGTGATAAAGCATTTGTTTTCATTTTGTGCATAATAGATGAAGTTGAAACAACGTCTGTTACGCTCAGCATACCTTTTTTATATTTACGAATGGTATTAAATATCAATGAGATTGAACATCTAAAGAGCAAGTACGCACCCACTATTGTTAAGAATAAAATGGTAAGCATTCTTATATATAACGTTGCCATTCCTGCATCGCTAAGATTATCGAACATGACACTTGATAAATAATAACCACTTATAATCATAACGATGCCAATTGCACCAAAAATCAATTCATATAGTTTAATTTTCTTAATTTTAGTATCTGTAGCATTGTATTCATGCATAAGTTCTAAAATTGTCTTTCTTTTTATAAATATTGCATTTTGAAAAGCGATAATGATATAAATCGCAATCATGAGTATAATCGTTTGAACGAAAGCTTCTATACTAAAATTCAAATGTGCTTCTTGTTGGACGCCGATGATTTTATATAAAATCATCAATAATATTTTAGAAGAGAAAAATCCTAGAATAGATCCAATCACAGCTGTTAATGTGAATAATACAAAGTTTTCTAAAGCAAATATTTTAAAGACTTCACGCTTTGTCATACCAATTAATTGGTACAATCCCATTTCTCTCGATCTTCTCTTAATAAATAGTTTGTTGGCATAAAGAAGAAATATAACGATGATAATCGTCAGTATTGTTACGCCTACTTTAATAGCTGCGCCAACTCTAATACCTGATTGAACACTATTTAAATCTTCAGAGAACCTTAACGTGACAAATCCGAAAAAGAGCATGACACTCATCGTTATTGAAAAGACATACATACTATAATGTCGAATGTTTCGTCTTAAATTCTTAATAACAATTTGATTAAAGCTCATTTACAACACCACCTAACACACTTTGTGTTTTGATGATTTCTTTGTAAAATGTCTCTCTATCATCGTCTCCTTTATAAAGTTCAGAGTAGATCTTTCCATCTTTCAAGAATATGACTCTGTTTGAATAACTTGCTGCTGATAAATCGTGTGTAACCATAACGATGGTTGATTGTGTCATTTGATTCATTTGATTTAATTTATTCAGTAAATCTGAAGCAGATTTTGAATCTAGTGCACCTGTTGGCTCATCAGCAAATATAATAGATGGTTGTGCAATAAATGCTCTTGCAGCTGATGTTCTTTGTTTTTGACCACCAGAGATTTCACTAGGATATTTATTTTGTATATCTAAAATACCTAACGCCTTACTAATTTCTTCAAATCTTACTTGCGCTTCTTTTTTAGAAATTTTTTGAATGGTTAAAGGTAACATGATATTTTCTTGCACGGTAAGCGTATTAAGCAAATTATACTCTTGGAATATAAAGCCCAGCTCTTTTTTTCTGAAATTAGACATTTGTCTATTGTTCATGTTCTGTAGTTGATGACCATTAATTTCAATTTGCCCTGTTGTCGCATAATCAATGGAACTTAATACATTTAACAGTGTCGTCTTTCCTGACCCAGATGGCCCCATGATACTAATGAATTCACCTTTTTCAACAGTCATATCTATTTGTTTCAACACTTCTTGTTGATTTTTTTTAGAACCATAAACTTTAACGAGTTGTTCAGTTTTTAATATACTCATATTCAAAACTCCTTTGTAATTTGTTTATGATTCCATCTTATAGCCTTTTTTACAATTATTCCTTTGATTCATCGTACATTTTCATGTTTGAAGTGACATTTTTGTCACTTGATTGTGATATCGTCATTAAATCATTTGGTTGTGGGAAAATAAGCAATACTGTTGTTCCTTCACCATAAGTAGATTTCACATTAACTTTAATACTTAATCCTTCAGTAATTTCTTTAACTAAATATAGCCCCATTCCTGTGGCTGTAGACTCACGTCTATTAGTCGTTGAAGTAAAGCCTCTTTCAAAAATACGTGGTAAGTCTCGCGTTTTAATACCTCGCCCAAAATCTTGAATTTTCAAGTATGTTTGACCATGCTGTTCATAAGTTGAAATGATAATATCTTTATTCTCAGTATATTTCAGAGCATTACTTATGAGCTGTCTAATGACTGTACGACACCATTTTTCATCTGTATAAACTTTTTCATCTTCAATTTGAATATCATACCCTATGCCTTTAGCCATGCTAATATTACGTGCATGTTGAATTTCTTTTATAACCATCTCTTTTAAAGCATAATGTCCACAATAAAAATCATTACTTTTAGAACTTAAACGTCTAATATAAAGTTGCTGATCCAGTAAGTAGTCGATTCTGCTCCACTCATATAATAAATTCTTTTTTAAATCTTGTTCTTCGATTTGGTCTAATAATAACTTCATTGCAGTGATGGGGGTTTTGACTTCATGTATCCAATCTAGCAAATCATTTTTAGTCGCTTGTATTTCTTTATTTTGGTTGTGAATGGTACGTCTCGTACGCTCATCATAAAGTTGAATATAATCAAAAACGATCTTTTCATATGTTGATTGATTCAATTCTTTATGTTCAATTTCTTTAATCGGCATATCATTTTTTAATGCACTATAAAATCTTGTTTCTCGCGTGTAAATCAACCATATAAACACGATAAAAATAATCAAATTTATACCGATTAAGTACAAAGCGCTTTTAAAAGAAAAGGCAACATCTAACCAGCTCGTAAGCAGTATAGTAGCTTGCATGACTATAAACAGTAATATCCAAATCCATCTTTCTTTCAGAAACGATTTGATCATTTTATCCCTCCGGCTCGTGCGCAATATAGCCTTTACCTACTTTCGTTTCAATTAAATCATTGAACCCAATTTCAGTAAGTTTCTTTCTTAAGCGATTGACATTAACAGTTAATGTATTGTCACTCACAAATTGTTCATCATCCCATAAAGCAGTGATAATCGTATCTCTACTCACGATTTCATTTTTATGATTCAGTAAAATCTCTAAAATAAACATTTCATTTTTAGTTAACGAAATTTCAATATCGTTCTTTTCAATTATATGTTTACCATAATCCACGCGTGCTTTATGCCATAATTTAATTCTAGGCTCATCTTTATTATATTGATAAACTCTTCTATAAATTGCTTGTAGTTTAGCAACTAACACTTCCGTGTGAAATGGTTTCTGTATAAAGTCATCCGCACCCAGTTCCATACTCATGACTTGGTCCATCGGGTGGTCCCTTGAAGATAAGAATACAATCGGTATATTAGACTGCTTTCTAATCGCACGACACCAATAAAATCCATCATATTGAGGTAACTGTATATCTATAATGACCATATCTGGTTGTAATGCTTTATATTCTTCAAGCACGGCACCAAAATCATTTATGCCATGTACTGACCAATCCCATTTTTCTAGTTGTTGTTTCATAGCATTAAATAAAGTTTCATCGTCTTCAATTATTAGTAATTCCATACTATCCCTCTACTTTGTATATTTTTTAACTTCTCCTGCTATACTGCGTAGTTGAAAATCTATAATTCTACAATCAACTTCGAACCCCTTCATCGTTACATTATGAATAGGAGCTTGTGATAAATAATATATACTCCAAGGTAATCTCGGTACGTAATTAAATAAATGAACCATAAATTCATTTGTTAATCTTAACTTTCTAAATTCCAACATACCATTATCTTCATATAAATCTACAGTAAGTGAACCACCAATAACTTTGAACTGTATAATATCTTCGTCAATATTTGGATGCACTCTTTTTAATTTTAATAATGGTTTACTGCGATGTTGAAAATAAACATAATAAATATCTCCAATTAATTCTGTTCTTACTAACGTGCCACTTGTTTCTTGTAACCATTGGAAATAGTATTTCACAACATCTTCTAAATCCCATTTATAAGGAATGGGCATTCTATCAACACTTCTAACGTCATCTATTTTAGACTTCTGTAATTCTATCGATACAGCTGGTCGCTTAATAGATTGTTCTGTCACTTGAACTTCAATACCGGTTGAACTTAATATTTCCATCGTTTCTATATCAAAAGGAGAACCTTTAATGTATATAATTTTTTTAACATTATTGACTTTACATGCTTTTGCCATATTATGACTCGCGATAATATTTAAATTACGTGCAGTACTTTGAGTTAACTTCGCTGATTTCTTGTTTGGATCTAAATAATAAATTGCAATATCTATATCTTTTAATGCTTCAATCATATCTTTAAGTACAAAAATATCGCATTTTCTCCATGTAACTTCATCATCTATCATCATGTCTGATTCATACTTTGTAATCGTATATAGATTGCCGACATCTTTTAATGTACTGATTAAATGCTTGCCTATATACCCTGATCCACCTGAGATGAGTACATTCGCTTTCATTTTAAGCACTCCTTTATATTCGGACTTTACATATGTGTTATACTATTTATAACTTATTGTTTAATTACCATAAATATACCACTGATTGTAATTTATAAATAGAAATAGGAGACATTTTATGAAAGAAATCATACGCGAAATTCGAATAAATGATGTTGAAAACTTTAATAAATTGTTAGATAGTGTGATTAATCAATCCGAATATTTACTCTTTAATCCAGGAGAACATCAAATATCTATACAAAACCAAACTTTATTTCTAGAAGAAATGATTACGACAAGTAACTCTACAATCATTGTTGCAGAATTGAATGATACATTAATTGGATATGTAACGATTCAAGGTGGCAAAACGAATCGAAACCGTCATGCCGCAAAAATTGCTATGGGTCTACTTCCGACATTTAGAAATAAAGGAATTGGATTTAAACTACTTCAAGAAACTGAAGCTTGGGCAGTGAGAAGACAACTGCATAGACTCGAGTTAACAGTCGTTACGGAGAATGAACCGGCATACCGATTATACGAGAAATTCGGTTTTAAAGTAGAAGGAAAGAAAGAACAAACATTGTATTTTAATGATAAATATTACGATGAATTTATGATGGCAAAATTATTATAAAAAAAGGCAAACTCATCACGTATTTCGCGTAGTTTGCCTTTTTTATTATTTATCTTTTTTAATCACTGTTTCAGAATCTTGATTCGCATTGTTTTCATATGGTGACTGTTTCGTATTAGCCCCTAGAAACATCATGACGTTATTGTAATTCTTCTTAGATTCTTTCAAGTTCATATGGAATTGGTATTGATGACGTAAACCGTGCGTACCATCAAAGAATGTTGTAGTCGTTTGAACACCTTGCTTTTTAAGGACTTCATCAAACTCTCTATTTTGTGGATCAAATGGGTCCGCATCTCCAACTGTTAAAAATGTAGGTGGATACTCTTTTGTCACTTGATCAACGGTAGATAGTTGATTAATTCTTGCAAAGTTCTTTTCCCATTCTTTAGTACCCGTATAACTTGTCATAAATAAATCAATTCTTGGAAATTCTGTAGATCTCACTGTTTGCATATTATATAACCCACCAAAAAGAATGGCAGCTTTTAAATAATCTTTTTTAATAGTTGGCTTCATTCGCATTTGCTGTTGCAATTTGTCATTTGTTTGTAAAGCCACATATTGACTGGCAATTTGTGCACCTGCAGAGTCTCCGCCATATATAATTTGTCTATAGTCGATATTAAATTTATTTCTATGTTTTAATGTATATTTAGTTGCTTGATCTAATTGCTGTATTGGTGTCGGATATTGGTAATCAGGTGCTAAAGCATAATTTACATTTACGATGATATATCCTTTTTCAGCAATTTGTGCTAAGTATGGATTCTTATGCCTTTTGTCTCCCGCTATAAAACCACCACCATGCGTCCAAAATATGACTGGCAGTTTCTCACCTTTTTTCATTCTTGAAGGCATAATAATATCCATTTGACTATTTGGCGCACTATGACCATAAGATACATCACGTATCAATTTTACTTTCTTATTGTTTAGTAATAATTGATTGGCTCTTTGAGCTTGTAATTGTGCTTCCCTTTCTTTATGTTCCTGATATTTGTTATAACCATAAAACCCACTTACAACAACGATGATCGCTACAATCAATATAAACAATCGTCGTTTTTTTCTTTTCATATGTTCACTTCCTCATGTAAGAAGATAGTTTAACATATTCAATTATTTTATGCGATATGTTTTTTGTTATCACTTTTTCGACTAATATATTTAACAACAATGGCAGCACAAATCACTAAACCTATTACACCCATAGCTGGATATAATTTATCAATCAGTGATGAGAAACCTACAAAGCTTAAGCCATAAGCGATTACCATAGATATCGTCAGTAATACAACGTATTTTTTAGTAAATGGTACAGTAAACCTTGCTGTAAATGAGTACATAAGTCCTAAAATCGTGTTGTACATAACCATAAGCATAATTACTGATAATGCAAAACCAATAATAGGTGAAATTGTTCTAGCGAGTGCTAACGTTGGTATCTCGATATCTTTAATATTAGGATATTCAACTAATAATCCAGCATTGATAAGCGCTAATAATATTAAATAAATCACACCACCAATAATGCCACCTAATCCTGAAATACGACGTTTATCAGCATCGCCACCAATGGCAACTAATGTACTAAATCCTACTGAGAACGCTAAACCACCATAAATGAACCCTTGAGCAATTCCCCAGAAAAGACTTGGTGATTCAACTGTATCGTTAATTTCAGAAATACCTACTTGACCATTCACAAAAAAGTAACCTGCAATTATTAATATGACAATGATTAAAAATGGTGTGACGACACCTAATGCTTTTACAATTTTATCGAAGTCTAATAAAAGCGTGATATAAATAACAATACACATAATTAAAGCGCCTAACCAAGTTGGCACCCCAAAACTTTCATTAAATGCTGATCCAGCACCAGCTATCATCGTTACTGATATACCAAATAAGAAAAATATTAATACATAATCTATAACGATACCTGCTTTACCGAATAAATAATTAATCGTTGAGCTATGGTCATCTGCATCGAGTGCCGTACCAATCTTAGCTACTTGTCTACCAAAAAACGCCAACATTATACCAGATATAATAACCCCTATATACCCGTATAAACCATAGTGGGTAAAGAATTTCATTACCTCTTGCCCTGTCGAGAACCCTGCACCAACAACGACCCCAACATAAGCAAACCCTATTTTTGTTGCTTCTTTCAAATTTGACACAAACTTTCCTCCTCATAATTTTGTTCAACATAATGATGTATACCCACTATTCACGAAAGTATTCCAAAAATTAAGAGCAAGACTATAAAAGTCCTGCTCCTTTTTCATATATATTTATGAATTATCTTTAATTGCTTGACTATAATTCGCTCTTGTAACTGTCAATCCGACAATGATTACTAAAGCGAGTAATACAATACCAAACCAGTATGACTGATGAATACCTTGCGTCATAGCTTGATTGATTTGATCAACTGTAGGGTTCTTAATACCTTCTAATGCTGCTCTTTGTCCACCGTTCATAATACTTACAAAAATCGCAATACCTAATGCGCCACCTATAGGCTGTAACATATTGGATACGGCTGTACCGTGTGGATACATTTCTTTTGGTAAAGCGTTTAATGCATTTGTATTTGCCGGCATCAATACAGCAGAAATACTAATCATTAAAATAATATATACAATAACAAATATCCATACTGAAATACCTGGATGAATGGTTGAATAAAATATTGAGACACATAATAACACAATTAATCCTGGTACAACAAGCTTTCTTGGACCAACTTTATCAAATATGGCACCCATAAATGGTGATAAGAAACCATTTAATAAAGCACCTGGTAATAAGATTAATCCAGCAACTTTAGCACTGAATCCCATTGGACCTTGTAAGTACATAGGCATCACAATCTCAGAAGCAAACATTGTCATAATCACAACAACGAAAATAATAACACCCTTTGTATAGTTATGGTATTTAAATACTTTCAAATCTAGTAAGGGTTCTTCTAATTTAAGTTGTCTAAAGACAAATAGTATCATCGCAATAATACCAATGATAAGCGTGATGTAAATTGATGGACTTGAGAAGCCACCTTCAGTAGTACTTACCGATGAAACACTATATATAATTGTCGCAATACCAATCGTTGATAAAATAATTGAGAATACATCAATTTTCGGTCTCGTAATTTCACCAACATTTTGTAAATATCTATATGCGAATATAAACGTAAATAGCATGAATGGGATAACGATTAAAAATAACCATCTCCATCCTAAATAATCAACAATAACACCAGATAACGTTGGTCCTAATGCAGGTGCAAACATAATGACTAATCCGAATTGACCCATAATTTTCCCGCGTTCGCTCTCATTGTATAGCATGAGCATTGCATTCATGACAGTTGGAATCATAAGTCCCGTTCCAGCTGCTTGAATCATTCTACCTACTAATAACATTGGGAAGTTAACGGCTAACCCGGCTGTTAAAGTCCCGATAGAAAATATTGTTACTAACCCTAAAAATAACCGTCTCGTTGTAAACCATTGATTTACGATTGCAGACAATGGCGTTAGTACACCCATTACTAACATGAAACCAGTTGCCATCCATTGGACAGTTGGTGCATCTACATCAAATACTGACATTAATTCTTTTAATGCAATATTTAAGAGCGTTTCATTTAAAATCATGAAAAATGTACCAACTAAAAAGACAATCATAATTATTTTTCTTTTAAACTGATTCTCCATTTTTTTCTCCTAAATTTTATTTTGTAACTTGTCTATAATGCCATAAAAAATAAACCTAGTCAAAAGACTAGGTTTATGCATTTTGAGATTTGGATAGTTGTGAAAAATCTACCACTACTTGGTCCATTCTCTTTGCTGTTTCTTTCATTATATTTCTAGCAACTTTATTTTCTGGGTCTATCTTAAGTATTTGCTTACTTATATCAAAAGCTTGTTTGTCAGAAAGTAAAGGTTCCGGTATAGCATGTAATAGAAGCATTTGTAATAAACTCTTAACTTCTTTATGATCTGTTAAAATCATCGATCTTTCAGCATGATAATATGCTGAATGAAATGCGCCATCATGTTCACTATATGGATAAACGTGTAACAAGAACGCTAAGTCATGAAGTTCACTTGTTTCTTCCTTCTTAATACAGTCTAATATAAATGTATAAAACATCGTACTTTCTTCTTCGTGAGCTGCTGAAATAAAGTGTTCTTCAAATTCTAAGAAATCCACTTCGGACATCAATCTATATGCAGTATCAAATTCGCCACTTAATATATGACCTTTAATCAAATCCTTCATTCAATGTCCTCCTTTTCTCTCTATGCAACATTCACATTCATTTCAATGTTAAATTTTTAAAGTCAAAAATATTATAACATGTTTTGTAATAAATTACCTTTAAAATAGAAAACCAACTTAAATTTTAAAATATAAATGATGGTGATACTTGCATCGGTGATTAAAGCGAGAATCACAATTTGGGCATACCTCTTTTAACATATAATCATTGATGGACATCGTTTCTTTACAAACACCACATAGTATCGCGTGTTCATCAAATTCAGATTGATCCCATCTCTTAATGTCATGCTTTTCACATTCATTATGGCACTTGTAACAAGGATAGAATTTATCACAACATTTAAATTTAATCGCGATGATATCTAGCGGGGTTTGATAATGTTCACATCTAGATTCATTATCTACAGTTAAGCCATGTATTTTCACCATAGTATCCTCCAAAAAATTTACTTTAAGTGAACATCTCACAAATATAGCTATTTTGTCAATTTATAATAATTTGACAGATACCATAAATTTCAATAAGATTAACATATGAACATATATTCATATGTTAGGAGAATAATATGACTACAAATACTATTTTAGATGATGAAACATTATTACTTGTATCACAAACTTTTAAAGCATTAAGCGATCCAACTCGCGTAAAGATATTACATTTATTATGTACTGGAAGACATTCTGTAGGTTGTATAGCTGAAACACTTTCACTCAGTCAATCTTCCGTGTCGCACCAATTAAGATTTTTAAAGAACCTTAGACTTGTTAAATTTGAACGTGAAGGTAAAAGTATTTATTACTCAATCGATGATGATCACGTTATCTTATTATTAAAACAAGCCATCGAGCATGCCAAACATTAACAATTTAGGAGGTGTTTTCATGGGACATGAACATCATGGACATGACCACAACCATGTTCATTCAAACAATAAAAAAATACTGCTCATTTCATTTATTATCATTGCTGTATTTATGATAGTAGAAGTGATTGGTGGATATATTACAAATAGTTTAGCTTTACTATCAGATGCAGGACATATGCTTAGCGACGCCATTTCACTCTTTATTGCATTAATGGCATTTAAATTCGGTGAACGTGTTGCCAATAAGAATAAGACATATGGCTACAAGAGATTTGAAATTTTAGCAGCTTTAATTAATGGTGTCTTGTTAATTGCTATTAGTATATATATCTTTTATGAAGCTATTTCTAGATTTATAGATCCGCCAGAAGTCGCTTCCACAGGTATGTTAATCATAAGTACAATCGGTTTACTTGTAAATATTTTCATAGCTTGGTTAATGTTTAAAGGGTCTGATACGAAAGACAACTTAAATATGCGTGGTGCATTCATTCATGTACTCGGAGATTTATTAGGTTCAGTTGGCGCAATCGTAGCAGCAATTATTATGATTGCATTCGGTTGGAAATTAGCTGACCCGATAGCTAGTGTTATAGTGGCACTTTTAATTATTAGAAGCGGATATGGTGTTACAAAGTCTGCATTAAATGTACTGATGGAAGGCACACCATCAAATATCGATGTTCATGAAATATCAGAAACGATCAAGTCGCACCCAGATATTATAGAAGTACATGATTTGCATATATGGTCCATTACAAGTGATTTAACAGCCTTAAGTTGCCACGCAGTCGTAGATAAAGATAAGACTGTAGAGGAATGCGATAGTATAATAGAAGAAATCAATCATAAACTTATTCATAAATCTATACATCACGCAACAATCCAATTAGAAACACCAGATCATCAGCATGACAGCTCCCTACTCTGTTGCATGGAACAAACAGAACACGTACATTAGAAAAAATCAGCCACAACGTCAATGTTGTGGCTGTTTTCTTCTATATGAATGACTCAAATATTAATTGTTTGCCTGGTACTTTTTTATCATCGAATCCTTCTAAGAATGGTTGATTATCATAAGGTACTTTGACTCTTTCTACGTTTATGGCACCATCTTTAACTTCTACAATGCCATACACAGCGTATGCACCGTTATTTAATCCTACTGATCCTGGATTAAAATATATTGTTTCAATATCATCAAAGTGATGTAACACGTGATTATGTCCGAATGTAACAAAATCCGCATCTACGCCGTTAAATAATCCGTGTACATGTTTTAACGAACGATCTACAATTGGTTCAAATGGATCTTCACTAATATGCTTATCCATATTTTCTTCGAGTATTCGATAATGTGTGAAATAAAATTTTAAACCGTCTATTTCTTTTGTAACTTCACGTTTAAGTTCATTTAAAAAGGTATAATATTTACTGTCTAAATGTTCTACTATCCATTGATGATGTTCATAGAACTTACTTTTCAAACTTTCTGGATATGGTTCGTTGTTAACGACTGACATAATCGCTTCATCGTGATTACCTGCAATGTATGTCATATCTTTTCTGCTTGTAACTGCTTCAAGAACTTCGTTTGTACAATGGCCAACACCAATATTATCACCTAAGTTATAAATGTGATCTATATCCGTTCGATTATCAATATCTGAAAGTACTGCGTTTAATGCATCGATATTTCCATGTATATCTGTCAAAATTGCGAATTTAACCATCATAAGACTCCTTTATGATTATTGCTTAAATTGATCAACCGCTTCTTTAATTTCAACATCTCCTGAAACAACTTGGAATTCTTGACCAATTTTATCATTATTGTTTAATACTTTAACCAAGACAGTCGCTACATCTTTACGCGGTATTTTACCACGTTCTACTTCTTCAGCTAATGTAACTGTTCCTATAGCATCATCATTTGTTAATGCACCAGGGTGAACGATTGTATATGGTATATTAGCATTTCTTAAATGTTCATCTGCATAGTGCTTAGCTATTGTGTAAGGTTTTAAATCTCCTTCAAAAGCTGATCTTCTTGTATCAAATGAAGACACGAGTACAAAATGTTTCGTACCTGCTATTTTACTTGCTTCAATAGATTTAACTGCGCCGTCTAAATCAATAATAATTGTTTGGTCTGCACCAGTATGTCCACCTGAACCTGCTGTAAACACAACTTTATCTGCATCTTTTATTTTTTCAGAAATGTCATTGATATCGTCATATTCAAGATCTAGTGGTGCTGTTGTTGCTCCTAATTCTTCAAAGAAACTTGCTTGACTGTTTTTTCTAATACCTGCAACAACTTCATTGCCTTCTGCTACTAAATCTTTAACTAAATGTCTTCCTATTTGTCCATTAGCACCTATTACGAAAATCTTCATTATAAAACACTCCTTTAAATTTTTTCATGTATAAAACGATAGTTGTGTAATCTATCTGGCGTGATTAACCTTGAAGTCACTTCATATGGCTTTTTATAGTTCATATCAGAAACAACAATTGAACCATCATTTTTTACTTCTTCAACTATTGCGACGTGTCCTAGTTCACCATAATCAGTTTGCAAGATTGAGCCTTCACTAGGTTGTCCGTTCACTTTATAGCCTTCTTCTTTTGCACGGTCATCCCAATGTTTAGCGTCACCCCATGATGAACTAATTTTTTTATCAATTTTCAATCTTTCTTCAAATACATAAAATGTACATTGACCTTCTTGATAGTAATTACCAAGTGAACGGTCATCTGTTTTATCATTCTTTTTAATTTGTTCCGTACGAATCGCTACTTCTTTTTCTTTCATCTGCTTCTTTACGTCTTCAACATAATGATTTAATAAATCGAATCCACCTTGGCTTTTAAAAAGCATAACCATGGTAATAATAGCGACCCATGTTGCAAGGTAAACGATGAAGCGGAATAACTTTTTCATAGCTCACTCCTATAACTAATGTACCTCAAATATATGAGTTAAAACGTAGGATATCAAATAAAGTGCTTATAACTTTTTTGTAAAATTCACAAATGCAAGAAAGTTTTTGACAATTAAATGACATTTACATAGTTTTTTATGGTACCCTAATGATACAAAAAGACAAGAGGTGAATCATATGTTCAAGTTCCAATTGGATTACTTTAGAAATGGACAGGGATTCCATTTAAAAACTATTCTATTTTCTATTTTAGCATCAATCGTTATGGTTCTCATAATGTTAATTCCGGGTGTATTATTCTTAATCGGTGGTGTCTCACTCGCTTCATCACAAGACTTTTCAGGTGAACCTTCTGGCGGAGGATTAGCGATATTCTTTGTCACTATGGTACTCGGCTTTTTATTAACACTTGGTTTATATATCTTTGTTTTAATTCCTTTAGCTTATGGCATGATTAAATACTACAAAGATACAGACTTAGGTATTGGGCCAAACTTTAGTGATTTATTTATGTTCTTACGAAAAGGAAACTACGTTAAAACATTAAAACTTACAGTTATTATAGGTGTGATCAGTGTTGCAATGTACATAGCGATTTATATTGTCGTATTAGTTGTTGAACTAATCTTCTTTGCAATATTCGGAACATCTATGGCTATTATGCAACCAAGCGGTTCAAGTGAAGCTTTCGGCGCAATGTCTATATCATTTGTAATTATCATGTTATTTATGATATTAGTTCTATTCGCAGTGTTTATTCCATTATATTATGTAGTGATATTTATTATGAACACAGTACTTGTTCATATTGATCAAAGATCGTTACCAACATTCACTAAATTCTCAATTGGTTGGAATATTACAAGTAAAGGTCCTAATAATGCTTGGAAATTATTATTCAGCAACTTACTTTATGTTGTTGTTGCATATATTGTTTTAGCTATTATTGGTATCGTAGTTGCAGTTGTTGTTTCATTTATGCCAGCAGTATTACAAGTTATATTCGCGGTACTTGGATATATTGTGTACTTTATCTTTATGTTTATTGTTTCATACTTCATTTACGGAAGTGTAATGAACTTCTATCATAAAAATAAAAATGCACTTTACCCTCCAAATAACCAGTAATCCTATTTGATTACATATAATGCGCTCAATCTAGATTCAATAGATTGAGCGCTTTTTTTATAATAAATCTTTAATACTATATAAGGATTGTAATTCAAAGTCGGGTTTAACCTCTATATATTCAAAATCACTAAAGTTACGATTAACCCATGCCGTTTGAAATCCAAACTTTTGTGCACCAACAATATCCCATTTATTTGACGATACAAATAGTACTTCATCTTTATTATATGGAATATTTTCTTCTAGCAAAGCATATCCATTAGAATCTGGTTTATACACCCCAAACTCTTCAAGAGACAAAATAAACTTAAAGTAACTCTTGATATTTGAATAATCTAACACTTGTTCTATCATGTCTTTATTACCATTACTAAATATGATTTGATCAACTTCTGATAATTCTTTTAATGTGTGTGTGACTTCTGGAAATGGCGTTAATTGATTATATGCTGCCATACATTCGTTAATTTCTTTCAATGAATAATCAAAATCATTTCTGCTGAGTACGTACTCTAGTGAATCACGAATCACTTTACTAAATGGTTTATATTCATCCACTAATTGTCTCACGTGTGTGTACTCAATTAGTTTATATCGCCATGCTTTAGCAATTCTATCTCCATTTCCCGGGAATAACTTTTCACATTTTTCTCTCACACTATCTATATCAAAAAGCGTGCCATATAAGTCATATACTACTGTTTTAATCATTTCATCACCCCTTTAAAACATCACTCATTATATTATATCCAAATGTATATAAAACAATCACACAAAATATATTGTTGGCAACCTTATCGTTCATAAAATAAAACCATGCTCCTTTATAAGGGACATGGTTTCATATATTGATTTAATTAATTAAAAACTTTTGGCTTAAAAAGTCAGCGACACCATTTTCTACATTTGTACGTCTCGTAACTTCACTACCTAACGCTTTAATATGATCAGGTGCATTTTTCATAACAATTGGATTGTCTACAAATTCGAGCATTTGTCTATCATTATCACTATCACCAATCGCAAATGTATCAGTATCATCTGCAATTCCTAAATAGTCTAAAGTCGCTTGAATAGCTGTTGCTTTGTTAACACCCGTTGGCATCGTTTCTAAATTACACGTTGTTGAATGAGAGATTGAAATATCTAATTCTTCTTTCATAGGTACGATAAGTTCTTCCCATTTTTTAATTTCTGACTCGTATTTTTTGAAGAAATAAAATTTAGAATAAGCATCTTCTGGTATTTCATCAACCCAATTGATTTTTTCACTTAAAGCTTCTTGTCGAGATTTCCATTCGTTACGTTCTACATCTCCCAATTCATCTGTTTGAATTTCAGAAAGTAATAACGTTTTATCACGTTTTAAGGCGATGCGATTTTTATAGTATGGAAATAGCTCATAATAAATTTGATGTTGTTCTGCTAAATCTACAAGTTTACGCACTGTTTCCATAGGCAGTTGGTGTTTAAATATTTCTTCTCCATTAATATATCCTACTGCACCATTTGAAGATAAAATACCATCAACTTCAAAATTCTCTGGTACTAAATATAGAATTTCATCATATGCTCTTCCTGTCGCAATAAATACTTTAATGCCTTTTTGTCTAACTTCTTGAATAACATCATTTGTATGATTCGTTACTCTGTTGTCTTCATTTAAAATTGTCCCGTCCATATCTAAAAAAACTGCTTGAGTCGTCATGTTGAATCCTCCATATCATTTATCAATATCTATTATTTCATGCTCACAACATAAAGGCAATTTTTTAAAATGCATATTACTTTTTAGATAAAATTGGTCTATTATTTTTAAATGTTACATCCACATCAATTCCAAATAAGTTACTCATATTATCACTGTTTAATAGCGAATGAATATCACCTGATTGGAATACTTCTCCATTTTTCAATAAAAGTATGTTTTTAAAGATTGGTAAGACTTCTTCTAAATGATGTGTCACATAAATAATGGTTGGTCCATTACTATCTTGACCGATATACTCAATTCTTTCTAACAGATCTTCTCGCGCTACAAAGTCTAATCCATTTGTTGGTTCATCAAGAATAAGCAACCTCGGTTCTGACATTAACGCTCTACCTATCAATACGCGCGTTTGTTCTCCTTGAGATAGTGTTTCAAACCTTCTATTAATATAATGTGTAATACCTAGCGTTTCACAAATATGTTTCGCTTTTTCTTTAATTTCTTCAGTAGGTTCTTCATAAACACCAATTGACGCATAAGCACCACTAATAACAGTTGTATAGGCATTGTCTTGTTGTCTCATTTTCTTAAATAAAGATGATGAAACATAACCAATTTGCCTTCTAATAGCATCAGCAGAATAACCTGGTCTTCCTTGTTTCATGTCTAGTATTTCAAATTCACCAGATGATGGAGCTGTATATGCGTTAATAATATCGAGAATGGTAGATTTACCAGCACCATTTAATCCGTACAAGACCCAGTGTTCTCCATCTACTATTTCCCAAGAAATATCTTTTAATATGTATTTGCCCTCTCTAATCCAATTAATATGTTTCAAATCAAGAAGCATACTTACATCCCCTTTAATATAAGAATTTAGAATATTCACTTATTGTACATGAAACATCTCTTATATTAAAGATGATAGGATAGGAAGGCTTAATTTTATGATGATTATTCTGGATTAATATCGAATCTTAATCCATCTGGTGAAATCAATACTTCAGACGCTCTGTTCGGTATTTGCATATCGATATTAGCAAGTCCGTAACTATGATCTAAATCTTCACGTTTTTTATTAGATTGCCAAGTATTAATTGCAATATGGTGATGGTAATCTTTCGTTGACATAAATAATGCATTAGGGAAGTTACCTACAACAATTTTTAATCCTAATGTATCAATATAAAAATCTTTGCTTTCATTGATGTTGCTTGTTTTTAAATGTAAGTGACCAATCTTAGCACCTTCAGGCATACCGTTCCAACCTTCAGTTGATGCATGTTGGACTAAAGCTTCTGCGTCTACTTCATGTGTATCCATATTGACATTGCCATCATTCCATACCCAAGTTTCAGGATCTCTATCTCTATAAATTTCTAAACCATTGCCTTCTGGATCATTTAAATACAATGCTTCTGACACGATATGATCCCCAGCACCTAGTCTTACATTTAATCTTGAAGCATGTAATAAAAAGTCAGCTAAATCAGCAGTTGTTGGTAATAAGATTGCTAGATGGAATAATCCCGCTTCTCTCATACTTGGTTCTCTACCATCTACTAATAAATTTAATGTAATAGTATGACCTGAATTACCAATCTCAAATACTGTTTGTTTGTCATCTTTACTTTTTATATTTAATCCTAGAATACTGTCATAAAATACTGTCATTTTTTCTAAATCTTTAACATTTAATGTAATGCCTTTAACTAAATTTGCATCTTTACCATGAAACATAACTTGCACCTCTTCTTATTTATTAATTAACTATAGTATAATTTATATACTATAAAAAGTATACTACTTTGTTTCAAAAAGTAAAAAAACCTATACGATACAATTTTAAAATTGAATCCGTATAGGCCATTTTATTACAATTCCATCTCTAATCTCACCATATCTTTGCATTGAATACCATTCTCAAAGATAGGTTCTTCGTAATACTTTACAAAATAATCAATATCTATTGATTTCATTCTAAATCCAGCTTGTTGATAAAGTTTCAATTGCCCAATACCTGAGTTACCTGTTCCAACAGTTATTATATGACAATGCAATTTTCTCGCTTCATTAATCATATGGTCAATTAATAATTTCCCTATACCTTGATTTTGAAATTGAGGATCAACTGCTAAATTAACTAACTCATATGTATTGGGTCTCGTTAATAACCCAACTGCAATTCCGATATCTTGATGATCTTGTTGATAAACATATACTTGACCTCTAGAAGCATAATCACTAACAGCATGTTGATTTTCATCTGCTAATGCTAATAATTCAAAGTGTCTATCATTTAACTGCTCACATAAAGTTATCATTGTATCACCTTCATTGTTTAAGTTATGAAACTTTCTTCTTCCTAATAAACCAAATGACAAATACAATTATACCAATTGCAATAACTGCGTACATAAAGTGAGAATAAACATCCATATAATTGACGATTTGATGCCAATTATCTCCTACTTTAGCACCTACCAGTACTAATACTAAATTCCATATCAATGTACCGATTGTCGTTAATACTAAAAATAACCATTGATTCATACCGCTCATACCAGCTGGAACGGATATTAAACTTCGAATAAGGGGAATAAATCTACAGAAGAATACAGTCCATGGTCCATATTTATCGAACCAAGCATCCGCTTTTCTTACATCTTCTTTTGTTAACCTAAGATATTTACCCCATTTCTCGATAATTCTTTCGATTCTTTCAACATTTAGAATACGACCAATCCAATATAATATGACCGCACCGCCTACAGAACCTATTGTAGATGCAACGACTACACCTAAGACTGTTAGATCTGACTTCGTTGTCATGAAACCTCCAAATGTTAAAATAACCTCTGATGGTATGGGCGGGAAAACATTTTCCAATAATATCAATAAGGCAATACCAAAATAGCCAAATTGTTCCATTACACTTGTAATCCAACTCTCCATTGATTTGCTCCTTTAAGTTGATATCTTTCTCATTTTATTACTTTGTAAATAAAAACTTCCGATAATAATAAATAAAACATAATGATGAAACTTAATTATATAATATATATCGCTGAATAAGTGTAAGACTTAAGTATGAACATGACAATTTTTATTTATATACATTGTCATTACTTTTTATTTTACAATAAAATGAATCATAAAAAAATTCACACCCATATATATGAGTGTGAATGAGTAATTATAATTTAACTTTTTTTAATCTTAATGCATTTGTTACTACACTTACAGAGCTTAATGCCATTGCTGCACCTGCAACCCAAGGCGCTAGGATACCTATTGCAGCAATTGGTATGCCTGCCGTATTATAGCCGAATGCCCAGAATAAGTTTTGTTTAATATTTTTAATTGTTGCATGACTTATTTTAATTGCTTTTGGGATAAGTAATAATTCTCCACCAAGAATTGTTACATCTGCCGCTTCAATCGCAACTTCAGTACCAGTCCCTATTGCGATACCAATATCTGATATTGCCAATGCTGGTGCATCATTAACACCATCGCCGACCATTGCAACCTTTTTGCCAGTACTTTGAATATCTTTAATTTTATCAGCTTTTTCATTTGGTAATACTTCAGAAATGACTTTTTGAATACCTACTTGATTTGCGATAGCTTGAGCTGTTCTTTCGTTGTCACCTGTAAGCATCACGACTTCTAATCCTTCATCTTGAAGCATTCTAATCGCTTCTGGTGCACTTTCTTTAATCGTATCCGCAACTGCGACAATACCTTTAAATGTACGATCAACAGCAACTAACATAGCTGTTTTACCTTCTTGTTCTAAATTAGACATGTCTTGTTCAAATGATGTCGTTTCAATACCATGTCTTGTCATTAATTTTCGATTACCCACTAATATTTCTTTATTCTGTATAGTTGCTTGAATACCATATCCAGGTATTGCATTAAAATCGTCTACATCATTTAATGCGACTTCTTGTTCTGTAGCGTATGCAACAATTGCTTCAGCAAGAGGGTGTTCTGAACCTTTTTCTGCACTTGCTAATAGACTGAGTGTTTCTACGTCACCAGTATAATCCGTAACTTCAGGTTTACCTTTTGTAATTGTACCAGTCTTATCTAGCACAATTGTATTTAATTGGTGTGTACGTTCTAAATGTTCGCCACCTTTGAATAATATGCCGTTCTCGGCAGCTTTACCCGTACCAACCATAATGGATGTTGGTGTAGCTAATCCAAGCGCACATGGACAAGCAATGACAATCACAGCAATTGCTGCTACTAATGCACGTTCAAACTGACCTGGGTCTACTAATGTTAGCCATACGATAAATGTTAAGATTGATAACCCAACAACAATCGGAACAAAATACCCAGAAATTACATCTGCTAGTCTTTGTATAGGTGCTTTAGATCCTTGCGCTTCTTCAACAATTTTAACAATAGAAGCCAGTGCTGTATCTTTACCTACTTTTGTTGCTTTTACATGAATTAAACCATTCTTATTAATCGTTGAACCAATGACTTCTTCATTTATCGTTTTTTCAACAGGAATAGATTCACCTGTAATCATAGATTCATCTATAGATGTACGACCTTTTTCAATAATACCGTCCACCGGTATCTTTTCACCTGGTTTGATGTTCAATATATCACCGACAACGACATCATCAATAGGTATCATGATTTCTTTATTATCACGAATAACTCTTGCTTCTTTAGCTTGTAAATTTAATAAAGATGATAAAGAATTGGTTGTTTGACTTTTAGCGCGTTTTTCTAAATATTTACCAAACAAAATTAAAGTAATTAACACTGCACTTGTTTCAAAATATAAATGCGGCGTATAAGATGGATTACCAATTGTTTTGATTGCTTCATATAAACTATAAAAATATGCTGCACTTGTTCCTAATGCCACTAATACATCCATATTAGCGCCACCATTTTTCAAGTTCTTATAAGCGCCAACATAGAACTGCCAGCCAATGATAAATTGAACAGGTGTTGCTAGTATAAATTGAAACCAAGGATTCATTAAGATATGAGGCATAGGCATATTAAATAAATGCACAAACATTGTTAATAAAAGTGGTAATGATAAAATAGCAGAAATAATCAGTTTAGTTTTCATTTTCTGTACTTCCTGTTCTTTATGCGTTGTTTGATTTTGAACATCACTTTTAGTAGCAGCGTCATAGCCTAAATTTTTAATTTTATTAATAATACTTTTAACATCTATAATTTCAGGATTGTATTCAACATTAACTTGTTCAGTCGTTAAATTAACTGTTGCTTGTGTAATGCCTTCTTGTCGATTGAGTACTTTCTCGATACGATTAGAACATGCTGCACACGTCATACCATAGACATCTAATTCAGCCTTTTCTGTTAAGACACCGTATCCGAGATTTTCAATTTTATTTGTAACATCCGATAAATTTGTAGCGTCATTATTGAAAGTGATGGATGCTTTCTCAGTCGATAAATTCACTTGAGCATCAACGCCATCCATTCTGTTTAACACTTTTTCAATACGATTGGAACATGCTGCACATGTCATACCCGTTACACCAACAGTAACATGTTTAGATTCACTCATTTCGTTAACCTCCTTACTTAGAAAATTGTTTAAGCACACTCATTAATTCATCAATTGTTTCTTCGCCTTCACCATTTTGAATAGCATCCGTCACACAATGCTTAATATGTCTTTCCGTTACCGCAAGTCCAACATTTTTTAAAGCAGACTGTATCGCACTAATTTGAACTAATATATCCACACAATATCTATCTTCCTCAACCATACTTTGAATACCACGCACTTGACCCTCAATACGTTTTAGTCTATTGATCACTTTATCTTTTTCCTCTTTCGTTCTAGGTGTTACAGTATGTTCATGTAAATATTCACTCATACAATCACGTCCTCTCTTTAATTAATACTATACCCCCCTATAGTATACTTTTCAATATAAAAGCTCAGAAAAATTATAATAAGATGTTGAATAAAGAAAGTTTGTTACTATGGGCATTATACACGCCTATCCATATATAATATATTGAAAATTTACATAAAAAAACACCTGAGCGAGTAGTGTTGGTTTGAAATAAAGTTTGATCAAAAATATGCTACAAACGTTGATTTTATAATAGAAGAACCCCACGTTTTTTGAACAAAGATTGATCAAAATACGTGGGGTTCGTTTTGGTTTGGTGTGAGGTTTTATAAAAAAGATTGATTAAAACCTTTCGTAATCTCGTTTTCCAATATAAGGTATTAACTAGTTAGTCCACCATCTATATTTCGAAAAAGCTATCGACATCGCAATTTAAGTATTCAAAAGTAAATAGTTAAATGATGTTTACTATCTTTGTCACTTAATAGCTCTTAAAAAGAGTACTATAATATATTATCCAAATCACTCTCTTCAATTAAAGGAACACCTGCATCCATTAATGTTTGTATTAGCTCAGAGATATTTTCAGTCTCTTGCAATATATTTTTCTCCTCACCAAACTTTAAAATGTTTCTTTTTTCACTTATAGTAAATATCATTTTTTGTTTCGCTCTAGATAACGCTACAAAAAATGCATTTTTATCTGCCTCTTTTCAACGTCTCATTTGTTTTTAATTTTTCTCATAATATCACCC
>OMJG01000008.1_pt1 | contig 136210 bp, 118 predicted proteins | sample 1646431 | NCBI WGS metagenome assembly OMJG01 (sample SAMN03771674, study PRJEB25209) | food metagenome | isolation source: Cotija cheese | place: Mexico:Jalisco,Michoacan | collected 2011-12-12 | reverse complement strand
AATAATTTAGTTACTGCTTTTTTATATAAAATAAAAAAATCAGAAAATTTACCGCAAAATTATAAAACGCTTTCAAAATAGGTATGTAAGGATTTTTGTATTGACATTTTTTATTGATAGGGTTATGATGAGTTTATCAAATAAGTTTAACGTTAAACTAAAAGAGAGGTTTATTATGACACCGACATCTCAAGTAAAAATTTTACCTAAAAAAGCTAAGAATAGCAGAATAAAAGAAAGATTAAAAAATAATACTTCTTTATATATTCTGCTAGCTCCAGCAACTATTTTACTTATTCTTTTTGCTTATGTACCAATGTACGGATTGCTGATGGCTTTTAAAGATTATTCACCTGCTCTTGGAGTAAGTGGAAGTCCTTGGGTAGGTTTTAAATGGTTTATTCAGTATTTTAATTCTTATCAGTTTTGGCCAACAATATTAAATACGTTGAAAATTGCTGTTTACAGTATTGTTTTTGGTTTTACCTTGCCAATCGCACTTGCCTTAATTTGTAATCAAATTAGAGTTCAAGCGTTTAAAAAGTTTTTTCAAGTCACAACTTATTTACCACACTTTATTTCAACAATGGTAATGTGTGGTATGATTCTACTTTTTCTCTCTCCTTCAAATGGGTTAGTAGCAAACTTTTTAGGAATATTTAATGTGAAGATGTCAGACGTTATTGGTAATCCTAATGCTTTTGCTAGTTTATATGTTTGGTCAGATGTTTGGCAACATGTTGGTTGGAATTCAATTATTTATCTGGCAGCCCTTTCTGCAATTGACCCTACTTATTATGAGGCGGCTACGAGGGATGGAGCTTCTCGTTTACAACAAATGATAAAAATAGACCTTCCCTTATTAGTCCCAACAATGATGATTATGCTTATTTTAGCTGTCGGTCAACTTTTAAATATTGGTTTTGAAAAAGTCCTTCTTTTGCAAAATCCGTTGAATTTATCAGGTTCGGAGATAATATCAACCTATGTCTACAAAGTAGGACTCAAGTCATTCCAGTATTCTTATTCGACTGCTATCAATTTATTTCAAACGGTCATTAATCTAGTTATCTTAGTTACGGTTAATTTCATTTCACGACGATTGACTAAGACAGGTTTATTCTGAGAGGAGAATGATGAAAAATAAACATAAATCTAAAAAACCAAGAAGTCTACAAGAGAAGATATTTGATGTTTTAATATATGGGATGGCAATTCTGCTCATTTTACTTATCATTTACCCACTTTGGTTTGTTATTATCGCCTCTTTTTCTAACCCACAAGATGTGGCAACAGGCGCAGTCTGGTTTTGGCCAAAATCATGGAGTTTAGAAGGCTATAAAACTTTATTCGCTCAACCCTTAATTTGGCGCTCATATTTTAATACAATTTTTTATACAGTTGCAGGAACGGCATTCGGATTATTAGTCAATATTCCAGTCGGTTACGCACTTTCTCGTAAAGATTTATTAGGAAGAAAATGGATTTCTTTACTCTATGTTATCCCAATGTTTGTAACAGGTGGTTTAATTCCAATTTATTTAGTAACCAAAAATTTTGGACTCTTGAATACGATTTGGGTTATGATTGTTCCCTTTGCGGTGTCACCTTATAATATTATTATTGCTAGAACTTTTTTCCAAGAGTCTATTCCTAATGGGCTTTGGGAAGCAGCTCAAGTTGATGGTTCGAGTACCTTTAGATATTTTTTTCAAATTGTTCTTCCTTTATCCAAAGCAATTTTGGCTGTCATTGGATTATGGACAGCAGTAGGAATTTGGAATTCTTGGTTCAGTGCTTTGATTTATCTGACTGACCAAAATTTACAGCCTTTACAATTAATATTAAGACAATTATTGATTACAAACCAAACGTTACAAAGCCAAGCGACAGGAGATATGGCGACCCAACTTCGTCAGACTGCTGATATGATGAAATATGCTGCTATTGTTGTTTCTACATTACCGATAATGATGGTTTATCCTTTTTTACAAAAATATTTTAACCAAGGAGTTATGGTTGGAGCAATAAAAGAGTAATTTGTTAGAGTTAATAATTAATTAGCGTTTATAAAAATAAAATTATAGGAGATTTTCAAATGAAAAATCAAAAATTGGTTCTTGCAGCTGGAGCAGCTTCAATGCTTGCAGCGATTACTTTACTTTCTGCTTGTGGAAATTCAAGTTCTAGCAAACAGGATAATTCAAGTAATAAAGACTTTACAGTGGCAACGGTTCGTTGGGCTGATTGGGGAAACGATTATACTAAATTTCCAAATCAGTTAGCAAAAGAAGCAGGAATTAATGTGAAATGGAATACTTATCTTAACGCAGATTGGGGAGATAAAAAGTCAACATTGATGGCAGGAGGAAATTTACCAGATGCTTTTATGGGTTCAATCACCTTTACAGACCAAGAAATTGCTCAGAATCAATCTAATTTTATTCCTTTGGAAAAATACGTGAAAGATATGCCTAATTTACAAAAGGCGATGAAGAAGAATCCAGCCTTAAAAGCCATGATTACAAGTCCAGATGGACATATTTGGTCCTTGCCTAAAGAAGCTCCAATGCGTCCGATTATTGCGAACCAATTGTTTATAAATAAAACTTGGTTAGATAAATTGGGCTTACAAATGCCAACGACCTATGATGAATTTGTAAAAGTTTTGGAAGCTTTTAAAACTAAAGATCCTAACGGTAATGGAAAGGCAGATGAGATTCCTTATGGAACAGGTAATTTTGATCCAACAATGTCCTATACTTTACCTTTTGGTGTTTTAAGAGGTGCTGATAATTCAAATGAAATGATGATGTTGAAGGGAAAACCAGCCTATATTCGCTCAACTGACAACTTCAAGCAAGGAATTGAAGCAATGCATGATGCTTTCACTAAAGGATTGATTGACCCTGAACTCTATACACTTGATCCTACTCAAGCACAAGCAAAATTAATGGCTGATACTGAAACAGTTGGCGTGTCTGTTGGCTGGACAACTGATGCAACTTTTGGTAAGAATGCTAAAGATTATGTTGCCTTGCCTGCATTAAAAGGACCTGATGGTAATCAATATGTGATGTCTGACCCTGATCATTTTAATCAAGGACGGGACGAATTTATGGTGACAACTCATGCTAAAAATGTAAAAGCACTAATGAAGTGGGCTGATAAATTTTATACTAATGATGCAGCCATTCAAAATTATTATGGAGCTTTTGGAGTTGGAACTGAAAAATCAGGTGATGCTTACAAAGTTTTAAAACCAACTGGGGATAACTCAGCAGACACTCAAGCTTGGATAAATTCCTTGCGAGATTTTGGACCTAAATCATGGGATAACAGTTTGAATGATAAGGTTACTTTTGAAGACCCTACAAATGGTGATGCTCAAAAATTAAAAATGGATGCAGAGTTGAAACAATATGCTCGGCCTGCCTTTCCTTCGGTTACTTATACAAATGATGAATTACATACAAATGATGAATTACAAAAAATTGCTCAAGTTTATCCAGATTTGAGTTCTTATACAACACAAGAAACTGCAAAATGGGTCACTAAAGGTGGGATTGATAAAGATTGGAATGCTTATATTGCAAAATTAAACCAAATGGGACTCAAAGATTATTTGAAAATACAGACAGGTGCTTTTGACCGTTATCAAAAGGCTTTGGGAAAATAGTTTGATTTAAAAGACCAGAGGTCTAAAATCCTCTGGTTTATTATTAAAGGTTGCTGACAGATTTGTCAGAAGTAGGGGATGAAATAATGGGGAAATTACTGAATATTGATAGCTCAGTGATGAGAATAATGGCTCTTTTAGCAGATTTAATTATCTTGAATACTTTATTTATTCTAACTTCACTTCCACTGATTACGATTGGAGCAAGTCTTTGTGCCTTGCAAACGAGTTTACAAAAAATATTACATCAAAACAGAGGAAGTGTCATCAAGAATTATTTTAAAAGTTTCAGTCTAAATTTTAGACAAGCAACAATTTTTTTCATCATTTTAAGTCTGCTAACTTTTATATTATTTTATGATTTTCGTTTAGTAAGCTATCTGCCATTACTGCTTTCATTTTTGATGAGAACGGCAGCGTTTATTTTATGTGTGTTTATTGCTTTAGCGAGTGTTTATGGATTTTCTTACATTGGAAGATACAAGAATTCTTTGAAAAAAACAGTATATAATATTTTGTTGTTGAGTATTCAAAATTGGTTTCAAAGTTTTTTTTTACTGATCTTTAATGGATTCATAATCTATTTTAGTTTTACAAGTCCGCAAGCTTTACTGACAATGATTTATTTCTTAACTTTTGGTGGCTTTTCTGTGATTAATCTTGTCAATTCAATCATGATTAAACAGGTTTTTGACAGAATTGAAAGAGTGACTCATTAGATTATAGTAAGATATCTACTGACAAAACGATCAGTGAATTAGAAAGTAAATATATGAATAATAATATTATAAAATTTGATAAAGCCAGATTCACGGTGTTGACCGAGCAATTGATTCGTATTGAGTATAGTCATACAGGTGAATTTGAAGATGGAACGACACAAATGGTACAAAATCGAGATTTTCCTGAGGTAAAATTTGATTTTATAAAAAAAGAAAGTACACTTGAAATCATCACTTCAACAGTTCATCTTTATTATAGTGGCGGAGAGTTTACAAATGCAAGTTTATTTGCTGATGTGAAATTTAACTTTTCTGTTTATTCTAATCGTTGGTATTTTGGCGAAAAATCTGCTGGAAATTTGGGTGGAACGACAAGAACTTTGGATATGATTGATGGTGAATGTCCTTTAGAAGATGGAATTATGTCCAAAAATGGTTTTGCAATTTTGGAGGACAAAGGAAAAGTTCTGTCAGAAGCAGGGGATATTGCTGCTAGTTCTGTCAGTAAAATTGATTTATATTTATTTGCTTATGGACGAGATTATAGACAAGCTCTGAAAGATTTTTATCAGCTGACAGGAAATACACCACAACTTCCTCGGTTTGCTCTGGGAAATTGGTGGAGTCGATATTATGACTATAGCGATGAATCTTATTTAGCATTGATGGATAAATTTACTGACAAGAAAGTTCCCTTATCTGTCAGTGTGATTGATATGGATTGGCATAAGGTATCAGAGGTTCCAAGTCGGTTTGGTTCTGGATGGACAGGTTATTCATGGAATAAAAAATTATTTCCTAATCCCAAAAACTTTATTAATGAATTACATCAAAGAAAACTGAAAGTGACTTTGAATGACCACCCAGCTGATGGAATTCGTGCTTTTGAAGATGTTTATCCACAAGTTGCTCAAATTCTTGATTTAAATACAGAATTAGAAGAGGCAGCAAAATTTGATTTTGACAACCCTAAATTTCGAGAAGCATATTTTGAAGCGGTTCATGGACCTTTAGAAAACGAAGGGGTTGATTTTTGGTGGATTGATTGGCAACAGGGAGCAATTTCAAAATCGGGAGTTGACCCTCTCTGGTTACTCAATCATTATCAATACCAAAAGGCTCAAGAAAAGAATAAAAATAATATTATATTGAGCCGCTATGCTGGCCCAGGAAGTCATCGGTATCCCTTAGGATTTTCAGGAGATTCAGTTATTTCATGGGCAAGTTTGGACTTTCAGCCTTATTTTACGAGTACTGCCTCAAATATTGGTTATACTTGGTGGAGTCATGATATTGGCGGACATATGCAAGGTTATAAAGATGCCGAACTTAGTCTAAGGTGGTTACAATTCGGAGTATTTTCACCTATTAATCGACTTCACTCTTCTAAATCTGAGTTTACTAGCAAAGAGCCTTGGCATTTTGATAGTGTTATTGAGCAATCAATGATTGAATTTCTGCAACTTAGACATCAACTGATTCCATATCTTTATAGTGCTAATTTTATGACTGCTTTTAAAGGAAAAGCGCTTATTGAACCTATTTATTATGAGTATCCATTGGAAGAAGAAGCTTACAATCATCGAAATCAATATAACTTTGGCGACCAATTAATGGTGGCACCAATTACAAAAAAAATGAATTTCAATTTACAGATGGGAAATGTGGAGGTTTGGTTTCCAGAAGGAATCTGGTATGATTTTTTTACAGGTCAACGCTATGATGGTAATGTTAGCCTTAAAGTATATCGAGAAATCACCGAAATACCCGTTTTTGCTAAAGCAGGAGCTATTATTCCACTAGATAAAAATCCTCTGATAAAAGAAGAAATTCCTAGTGAGATAATCTGGAAAATATTTCCAGGTGCTGATGGAGAGTATACTTTATTAGAAGATGATAATGAAACTAAAGCGAAATTTGTAGAGGGAATTTTTACAATTACAAGTAAACAAGAAACGATGCGTAAGCATACTATTGTTTATGGTGGCAAGGAGATTGTATCTGGTAAAATAGGAAATTTTTCTATTGATTTAAAAGAAGAAGAAGGACAGTTTGATTGGGATTTTGCTACTTCCCTTTTTAGAAGGTTAGATATTGCAGAGATTGATTATGAAGAAAAAGACCAAATTTTGCAGAAACTTTCTTTGATTAAAGAATATGATAAACAAGTGGCTTATATCAAAACGATTGAAAATGCAGAGTTAGAAGATAGTCTATTTGAATTACTTTATAGTGGAAAATAAGGAAGAACCTTTGTATAATGAGACTACAGGGCTTCTGATAAAATGACTTACAAAAATGTGAACATCAGTCGCTTCTTGTTAGAAACGAATATTATGACAAAAATCACTTTAAAAGAAATTGCGGAAATGGCTGGTGTGTCAGTGATGACTGTTTCAAATGTTATTCGTGGAAAAAATTCACGCGTTTCGGTAGAAACAAAAGCCAAAATTCAAGCCTTAGTAAAGAAATATAATTATGTTCCAAATCAAAATGCTTCTAATTTACGTTCAGGAAAATCAAGATTGATTGGCGTGCTATTTTACAATAAGTCTCAAACGATAGATTTTACTGACCCTTTTATATCTTCTGTTTTGACGGGGATTGAACGAATGGCTAAAGAAAAAGGCTATTTTACAATGGTTCATACTGTCCAAAGTGCAAAGGGGATTGAGCAGCTCCAAAGAAATTGGGCTTTTGCTGGTTTTATTGTAGTTGGAGCTTCAAATAGAGATTTCTTCAAAATAGACGATGCTATTTTAACACCAGTGAGTTATATCGATACTTATTTTGAAAAAGCGAAAAAATTAGATGGAAAGTTAAGAAATTTTATTGGAACAGATGAGGAAAAAATTTCAGAAAGTATTGCCAATTATCTCTCCAAAATGGGACATAAAAAAGTTCTTTTCTTTAGTTTTGACTTTAATCAAGAGGAACCAAGTGTCATTGAAAAACGATACTGTGCATTTCGTAAATTTTTTAAAGGAGAAATCCTATTCCTGACAACAAAAAGTGCGGATTATCAAGAAATTTTGAAAAGTGTATCAGAATATTTAATGGAGCAACCTTTTACGGCTATTTATAGTACAGCTGATATTCTTGCAGCAAAATTAAATCAAATATTTAAGGATATTTCGATTGTAGGAGTTGATAATGCAGAATTTGATGAATTTATTTCACCTAAATTGACCACAGTGGCAATCGACCAAGTTGAAAAAGGGAAGATGGCAATGTCTAATTTGATTGATTCAATTGAAAATGAAATTTCTGAGGATTATATTTCTGATAGTTTGCTTCTCGTTCGGGATAGCGTAAAAAAACTCTGACTATTTGTCAGAGTTTTTTTGTGGTACCAAAGCATTGACCACTGTGATTTGAGAAATGAGCGTTTCATTTTCGTCAGTGATTTTGATTTCCCAGACATGGTTGCGTTTGCCATTTTTGAGGAGAAGACCGCAGGCATTTACGAAACCTTCGCATTTTTTTGAATTGAGGTGGTTGGCGCTAATGCTTTGACCAAGGGCAAAATATTGACTGGAGCCGATTGCATTACTTGCCATACCAGCTGTGATTTCAGCGAGGGCAAGACTTGCACCTCCATTTAAAAAGCCGTGCGGTTGAGCATGAAAATCGCTGAGTATCATTTTACTTGAGAACTTATAAATTTTACTGACAGACTTGTCAGAATTCTCGTCAGTAAAAACTTGAAAATCTGTGATATTGAGTTGGTCAATCATGTTCATTGGAAAATCTCCTTAATAAGATGTGAGACCGCCCTAGGGCCTTAGCACTTTAGTGCACGAGCTTCGGGGACAGCGACAAGCAAGTTTGTCGCTGACTGTCTTGAAATGATGAAAAATGCCTTTTTGGCTGACGCTTGCCCTGCCAGCAAGTACTTGCGATTCTCGTTGCGCTTTAGCATGGACATTCGAGCGTAGCGAAGAACAGTACTTAGCTGGAACCGATAACGTAGCTAGCGACATTGCCAAAAGAGACAACGGAGCGGATGTAGGAAAAAAGTGGTTCTGCTTGAAGCAGAGCTTCAAGGTTGTGGATGAAATTTGCGAAGTAAAATTCACCTGTAAGTAGAGGTTCCAGTTTTTTTCTTTTTTCGTTCATCTAAAGTAGGTCATAATTAATTTATTTACAGTATAACCTTTGAGTAGCGTTTCATTAACTGACAGACCGATACCAATTCCAGTCGGGACGGTCATCCAACCGTTTGGAAATGCAATTTCTGGTTGAATGAGGTCTATGTCAAAATAATGCTTGGAATCGGATAAATCACCGGCCATAGCATTTCCAGAAAGCGCGGCGAGTTGGACATGGAGTATTTTTGAGATACCAGACTCAACCATACTGCCAATCCAAAAGCCAATCTGATGCTGTCTGCAAAATTCGATAGCTTTTTGCGTTTGATAAAGTCCACCTAAACGACCTATTTTTACATTGAGCATCGTTTGAAAAGGAAGTTCTGTCAGTATTTTTAGACTTTCTAAATCTTGAACGGATTCGTCAAAGCAAATTGGTGTTAAGAAGTTTTCTGTCAGTAATTTTAATTCAGATAAATCTTTGATATCAAAAGGTTCTTCGATACAAGCCAGACCAAGTTCGTCTAGCTCTTTGATGACTGGCCAGTCTGTCAGTTGAAAACTTTGATTGGCATCAAGAGCAAATGTAATTTGTGGATATCTTTTTACCAGCTTTTTAATCAAGTCAGTCCCAATTTGTGGACTAATTTTTAATTTAATTCTTTTGACGCCACTGTTAATAAGTTGGTCAATTTCCTTAATGGTTTGCTCGTCAGACATTTGTCCAAGCACCGCACCACGTGGGATTTTATCAGCTAATTTTTCTTGGAAAAGACCAGCAATCAAATTTTTATTTCTTTCTTTAAAATACAAATCTAGAAGTGCATTTTCTAGTCCGGCCAGTGCCATTGGTAAGGGATTTCTAAAAAATTCATGTATTTCAAAAGGGTGTGAGAATTCTTTTTGCAAAATTTCTGGCAGGTAAGTTTCTTCCAAGATTTTCCAAGAATCAGCAAAAGTTTCTGAAGTATAAAAAGGAGTCGTGAAAGCAACAACTTCACCAAATCCCGAAAGTCCGTTAGGACTTTCAACTTTTATAATAATTGTATCTCGGAGATTTAAGGAACCTTTGGCGGTCTTAAAATTAAATTTCATAGGGAGTTGAACATGAAACATTGTAATTTTTTCAATTATCATCCTTTAAGCTCTTTTCTCAAGATTTTTCCAGAAGCATTTTTGGGCAATTCATCCATGAAAGTGATGGATTGTGGTCGTTTGTATTTTGCCAGTTTTTCAGTGAGAAAGTTTTCTAATTTTTCTTGGGAAATATTGCCTGAAACGAAGAGAATTGGCACTTGTCCCCACTTGGCATCTGGCTTAGCAACAAGTGCACATTCCTTGATTTCAGGAAGAGAATAAACTAAATCTTCGATTTCTTTGGGGTAAATATTTTCACCGCCAGAAATAATGATATCTTTTCTGCGATTGAGCAGATAGAGAAAACCGTCCGTATTAAGATAACCAATATCGCCTGTTTCAAAAGCTGTGCCGTAAGGCTTTTGGCCTAGGTAAGCTTTCATCAACATCGGAGATTTTAACCAAATTTCACCAACGCCAGCAAGGTCAGCTTGACGAATCTCAATTTCAACACCTGGTAAAGGCCGCCCGACAGAGCTTGTTTTATCAGGGAAATCTAAAATATTAAAAGTGACAGATTGTGAAAAACTTTCAGTCATTCCATAAGTTTTGTAAATAGGAAGACCTAATTCTTGGCATTTTTTGATTAAAGGTTGGGGAATAAATTCACCACCAAGTAGAATTAAACGTAAGTTATTGCTATGCAATTTGTCAGCAATTCTTGTAAGGAGGGTTGGGACGAGTGAAACCATGTTGATTTTCCCAGAATTGATCATTTCAAGAAGTTGGTTTTCATCAAATTTATCAACAACGGTCGCTGATGTTGCATTATATAAAGTACGCATAATAATGGAAAGCCCAGAGACATGAAACATAGGTAAGATGACAAGCCAATTATCATTGTCATAAGCGCCAAGCGTTTCCTTTGAGGCTTTGACGTGATTTGAAATCATGCCCCAAGTAATAGGGACAGATTTAAATTTTCCGGTAGTAGCGGAAGTGTTCATGATGACTGCAATTTTTTCATCAGGAAAATCTGCTGACAGACTTACAGGGCAAGGGTTACTAGTCCAAATTTCCGAAAAAGAAATGCTGTCAGTAACTTTTTCTGTCAGTAAATCCGAAGTAAAGACTTTGTCAATTTTGAGTTCCTTGATTTGGTCAGCCAGTTCGTATTCGGTCAGATGCCTATTCAAAAGAAGAACCTCTTTTGACAAACCGAGCAAGGCAAACAAAACGACTGCCATTTCAACAGAGTTTTCTGAAAGGAGCGCAACCCGTGATTGATTGTCAATAAGGGGGGCCAAATGTTCAGCCATCTTATTGACTTCCTGATTGATTTGGGCAAAAGTAGAGTCATTTAAAAATTGTTTTTGGGGATAAAGTTCCGCCTGTTTTTTTAACCATTTCATATTTTAAGACGTGAGCGAACTCGATTTTCTCCTTTCTGTGTATTTTTTACTGACAGAAATCCTGTCAGTAACTTTTAAATCACAAAAAGCGTCAAAAAGACGCTTTGTCAGCAATTTGGGAAATTTTTATGGGAATTTTGGAAATTGGTCAAAATCAGGTTTGCGTTTTTCTTTGAAAGCATCGCGTCCTTCTTTGGCTTCATCCGTAGTATAGAACATAAGTGTTGCATCTCCTGCAAATTGTTGCAGTCCAGCAAGTCCGTCAGTTGCAGCATTCATTGAACCTTTGAGCATACGAAGTGCCATTGGTGAGAGGGCAAGCATTTCTTGGGCCCATTGAACGGTTTCTTCTTCAAGACGGTCAAATGGAACAACAGTATTAACCATTCCCATGTCCATTGCTTCTTGGGCAGTATATTGACGGCAGAGGAACCATATTTCACGTGCTTTCTTTTGCCCAACCATAGCGGCAAGTAAACCAGCACCATAACCAGCATCAAAAGAACCAACACGCGGACCAGTTTGCCCAAATTTTGCGTTTTCAGAAGCGATAGTCAAATCACAAACGATATGTAACACGTGACCTCCACCAATGGCAAAACCATTTACCATAGCAATGACAGGTTTTGGTGTAATCCGAATCAAATGTTGCAAATCTAAAACGTTCAAACGAGGAATTTGGTCTTCACCAACATATCCACCATTTCCACGTACTTTTTGGTCACCACCAGAACAAAAGGCTTCTTTATCTTCACCTTTTCCATGATTTGCACCAGTCAAAATAATCACGCCGACATTGGTATCATCACGAGCGACACTAAAAGCATCAATCATTTCAACGACAGTTTTGGGACGGAAGGCATTGCGGACTTCAGGACGATTGATGGTAATTTTAGCAATTCCATCATAAGTTTCATAAATAATATCTTCGTAGTTACGGTTGAGAGCAACCCAGTTAAATTTTGACATGATTCTCCTTTAAGATGTGAGGACGAGCGCTAGAAGTTGTGAAAATTAGAAAAATGCGGTTCTGGGCATAGCCCAAGTTCCATTTTATCTATTTTCATCAACTTCTGCGAGTCCGAACTCAATTAAAATTAAGATGTGAGGGGCCCTAGGGTCTTTACGCTTTAGCGCTTAGACTTCAGGGACAGCAACAAACTGATTTCTTTGATGTCAGATTGTCGTTGAGTGTTTAGAAGTTATGAAGTTCTATTATTTTCATTAACTTTCATAAGTCCACTTAGAAAAATTATTTTTATTGTATTTATTTCTGTCAGTAAAACTAATTCATCAGTTTTACTGACAGAAGTGATATAGGCATTACTTTTCAATTATATCATAAAGCATTTTGACTAAGGTAAAAATTCCTCTAGTATTTTTTGATAGGTGACCGGATTTTCTAGATGAATATTATGACCAGAAGCAGCAACAGAAATCCAAGTGACATTCGGATTTGGAGCAAAAATTTCTTTAGCAATTTTTGAATATTTTTCGTCTAAATCACCAGATAAATAGAGAATGTTGGATTTTATTAAAGAAATTTTATCGCCAATATAGGAAAGTTGGCCTTGACCTGTTCCATTCAAAGTTTGGGCAAGAGCTAAGGGTGAATTGCTTGCACGGCTTTCCCAAATTTCCTGTTGAATTTTTACTGACAGTTTTTTTTGTGATTCAAAAAGTGAAATATTAGCCCAAAAGTCAGCAAACCAAGCAGCCCCATTTAACAAAATCTTCTGTCCTAATTCTTCGTCAGCCAGTCGTCTTTTTTTGCGGTCTTCACTAGATAAAAGCCCAGGACCAGTTGATTCTAAAATCAAATATTTAACAGGAGCTGACGGATAAGCAAGGCAATAACGAAGCGCCAATCGTCCGCCCATTGAATAGCCAAGTAGTGAAAAAGAATTTCCGTCAGTAAATTGTGCAAATAGCAAGTGCAGATTTTTCAAAATCGCATCAAGTTTATAAGGGGCAAGTTCCTTTGGCTTTGCTGATGAACCGTGACCTAACAAATCGATAGCAACAATTTTGTAGCCGGCCAAATGAAGATTTCGCCAGGTATTAGAACTTTCAGAAAAACCATGCAGTGCAAATAGGACCTCTCCAGTCCCCCAAATACGGACAGCATAATCAAAACCATCAATAGTAATTATTTTTTTATCAATTTTCATAAGTTGTATATTTTTGATGTAAAGCAAGACTTAAATCTTTATCCGTTTTAATTTCCAAAAGATGAATGCCAGATTGATGAAGAGAAGCTTCAAATTGCTGACCAAAATCAGCATAGCCACTGACCAAATGATAATCTAAACCAGTCAACTCAGCCAGTCCAGCAAAATTTAAACCATGTGGAGTTGAAAAAAGATAATCAAAATTCGGTACGCCTTTTTGAGCTAAATGATGAAAAATCCCACCACCGTCATTATTAAATAGCACAATAGTCAGATTAAGTTCATGTGTTTTACCAACAATTAAACCATTTAAATCGTGTAGCATTGACAAATCCCCAGTCAATAAAACCGTCGGTTTACCCGTTGTAGCAATTCCGAGTGCAGTTGATTCAGTCCCGTCAATGCCATTCACACCACGATTTCCTAAAATTCTAACTTTGGCATCCGCTTTTTTCCACCAATAATCAATATCTCTGATTTCCATACTATTTGAAACAAGAAGTTGAGCATCCAGTGCTTCCAAATGTTTTTGTAGTTCTTGGACATAACGTCCTTCAAAAGGACTTTCTTCATAAGTCACTTTTTCAAGAAGTTGTCGCATTTTTTCTTGAGCATTTTGCCATTTTTCCAAATAAGAACTATCAGAATTTACTTTTTTAATTGAAGAAGCAAAAGGGAGAACATCAGACTGAACCATCGTTGTCGTTGTCAAACTAGGGTTGCGATAATCAAGAGCAGGGTCAACTTGAATAAATTCAGCTTCGTTATTGAAAGCAACGAATTGTTGCAAACGTTTAGAAACAGGCATTTGTCCAAAAAGCAGAATAGCATCCGCTTTTAATTGAGTTTTTAAATCATTATTTGCTAAAAAAGCATCATAAGAGTCTATGACCAAAGGATGATTATGATTACGCAGATTAGAAAGTGGATCCGCTAAAATTGGAGCTTTTAATTGTTCCGCAAGTTTTAAAAGTGCTTCAGAATAATCTTTGTCAAAATTGGCACCGGCTAAAATTAATGTTTTTCCAGAAAGCAATGCTTCATCAAATGGAAGTATTACTTGTGCTTGTCCCTCATAGAATTTAAAGGCATGTTTAGAACGTCCTTTTTCATAATTTTCACTTTTTAATTCTGGAACTAAAGGATCACGCAAGGGAACATTGATTTGCACAGGACCCGAAAGAGGGGAAATAGCTGATAAGACAGCTCGTTGTGCGACTTTACGTGGATAGGTCCAAAAGTTTTCTGTTTGAGACTGCTTTTGAATATGTGGAGCTTCAAGATTTTCAAAATGATTAACAAAATTTCCAAAAAATCTGGTCTGGTCGACTGTTTGAGGAGCTCCAACGAATTGAAGCTCAGCCGGTCTGTCCGCCGTTAAAATAATAAGGGGAACTCGACTCATTTTTGCTTCAAGGACAGCTGGAAAATGATGAGCCGCAGCAGAACCTGAAGTACAAACTAAAACAACAGGACGTTTTTTCGCTTTAGCAATTCCCAGAGCAAAAAAAGCAGCCGAACGTTCATCAATGTTGACATAAGTATCGTATTTTTTGTATTCCTCAAAGAGCATGGCTAAAGCCGTTGAACGTGAACCTGGACTAAAAACAGCTTCACGTACCCCTAAATTGAAAAGTTCATCAACAAAGGGAGCTAAATATTCATTGGTCATGACTATCTCCATTTCTAATTTAAAAATCTAAAATCGTAAAATATTTTAAAAAGTTACAAAGCTTCTAAAATGGTTTTTAATTTTACCTTGGTTTCCCTAAATTCTTCTAAAGCATCGGAAGAAGGGATAATTCCACACCCTGCATAAGCATAAAGTTTTTTGTCCACAATCAAAGCCGAACGAATCCCGACAATCATTGTGCCATTTCCTTTGCTGTCAATTAATCCGAGAGGTGCAGCGTATAGTCCTCGTTCATGATTTTCATGCTTTCTGAGGAATTCGAGGGCTTCATGACGAGGTTCTCCTCCAAGAGCAGGCGTTGGGTGAAGCTGTTTTGTCCAATCAATAAGTGAAAGCTCAGAATTTTTAGCACTTAAAATTGTCCGAAGATGATAAACATTTTTCAACTCCATTAATTCGGTTGTTCCAACCGTTACTGTCTCGGCTTTTTCAAGCAGATTTCTTTTTATTTTTTGGACAACAATATCATGCTCTAAAAGATTTTTGGGGTCTGTCAGCAATTTTTGCCCCGCATTTTCCATTGTTTTTGGAAAAGTTCCAGCTAAGGCATAACTAAGGAGTTGGTCATTTTCTTTTTGAACTAAAATTTCGGGCGATGCTCCAAGGAAAATTCTTTTTCCTTTTTGATAAGCAAAAATAAAAGCATTTGGATTATTATCTAATAAATTTTGGATGATACTTTCGAGTTCAAAAGAGGTTTGACTTGTAAATTCAAGTTCTCTTGAAGCGACAATTTTTCGACTCTTTCCGTCAGCAAAATTTTTTTGAATGGCATAAAAAAGTTCTTGCCAAGCCGAAAAATCAGAAGCTTTTTCAGTGAGTTGATGCTTAAATTTTGGAATAGTGATTTCAGGAATTTCTCGTGGGCTATCACAAGTGAGGGTGTAAGAATTTTCCTTATTGACAACGAAATAATGTTTAAAAGCAATGGTTTCGCCACCGAAATTTTCCCAAAGTTCTCCTTTAATGTCATCAAAAAAAGTCTGACTATGAAAGAGATAGGGATAGTCAGAAAACTTATCATGTTCAAGGTCAATGGCTTTCAAACGCTCACAGCCAATAACAAAAGTTTCTTTTTGAGGGTCAAACCAAAAGAAACGCTCACTTTCTGAAAAGTTTGCCCAGAAAGCTAAGGGGTTATTTAATTTTAAATTGATTTTTATATAATTCATTTTTTCTACCATAAAAATTATAACATAGCTCAGCATAGTAGAGGAATAATGAGCCCTAAAATTACAAATCTTCATTAATTTTTCATAGACTTTCTGATATAAGTATCACTGCTTATAACACGCTAAAGCGTGAACGCGCAGACAGAAGCCACTATGGTGCCTTTCCTAGATACCTTATTACTCACTCAGCGGAAAATTATCGTTCCCGCTTCGTTCGGTCATAATCCTCATTGTTCGTATCTTCACTGCCGTGCCAGCGATGTAGTTGCGAAGACTCGCTTCGTCAAAGCGTAGCTGTTGGCACTTTAGCACTTACAGATAGGCTTGTATTTTTATCAGGTCTTAATGATTAAATTTAGTGTTAAAAACTATGATATAATTAAAATCATGAAAACATTCAAAAAGGAGTGCCATGAATATTTATGTCAAATTAGCTGAGTTTAGCATTATTGAAACAAAGCGATTGCTTTTGCGTCCCTTTGATTTAAAAGACGCTGAGGACATGTTTGACTATTCAGGTAATCCTGAAAATCTAAAATTTGTTTTTGCCCCGCATCTGTCACTTTCAGAAACACGTTTTTCAATTGCTAACGATTATATGAAAAGTCCTTTAGGGAAATGGGCAATTGAGTTGAAATCTGAACATCGGCTGATTGGAGATATTCATTTTGTGAAAATTTCTGATAAAAATCAGTCTGCGGAAATTGGTTATGTTTTAAATCAAAATTATTGGAATCAAGGGTTACTGACAGAAGCATTAAAAGTACTGACAGAATTTTCTTTTGAACAATTTGGACTTAAAAAGTTGATTTTATTGATTGATAAAGAAAATGTTCCGTCTAAAAAAGTTGCCCTTAAATCAGGTTATCACTTAGTTAAAAAATTTAAAGGGACGAATCAATACAGCAAAAAAATTAGAGATTTTGAACAATATGAACTTGGAAAAAGTGACGATGAAATTTATCAAAAAAATTCAGAGATTGGGGAAATTTGAAGTTTTATGTCAAAGCACGAAGAAATATTAAATTATATTGAAGGTTTGGAAATTGGTAAACAAGTCAGTGTACGTGGGATTGCCAATCGAATGAAAGTCGCTGACGGAACGGCATATCGCGCAATCAAAGAAGCAGAAATACTAGGTTTGGTAGCCGTAAATGACCGTTCTGGAACCGTTAGAGTGGCAGTTAAAGGACAAAAAGTAGCCAATCGATTAACCTTTGGTAAACTTGCAGAAATAGCTAATGCTGATGTTTTAGGTGGACTTGCTGGATTAGAAGTCGAATTCAGCAAATTTGTCATTTCAGCCATGCAAAGAGAATCCTTCAAGCGCTACCTCTCGCCCAATGGTCTAGTTATCGTTGGTGACCGAAAAGAGATTCAAAATCTAGCCCTCAGAGAGCAGAATGCTGTTTTAGTTACTGGGGGCTTTGACGTGGACCAAGAAGTTGTCAACTATGCTAATCAATTAGGAATTCCTCTTTTACGGACATCCTATGATACCTTTACCGTTGCCAATCGTATTAGTCACGCTTTGGCCAATGAACTTATCAAAAAAGATATTATTACGGTCGGAGATGTCTTTCATCAAAAAAGGGCAACCTTACGGGAAGAAGATACAGTCAAAGATTTTTTAGATTTAGTTAAAAAAACGAACGACAGTCGTTTTGCCGTCGTCAACACTTACAATGTTGTTGTGGGTGTAGTTGCCATGCGGGATGTTACAAATAAGAAAAACGATACTCCGCTCAATAAAGTAATGACAAGAGCTAATGTTGCAAGAGCGAGTATGACAGTGGCGAGCGTTTCACAAAAGATGATTTATGAAGGCTATGATATGATGCCTGTCGTTTACGAAAATTATACTTACGCAGGAATTATTACCAAATCGGACCTTCTCCAAAGCTTACAAAAAGCTCAGGAAGAAAGTCAGGTGGCTCACACTTTCAGTGATAATATTGCTAATTCTTTGGTAGAAAAAGGCTCAGCCTACACCGTGACGGTCGAACCATTTATGATAAATAGCGTGGGAACAATTGCTAATGGTGTTTTTGCAGAACTAATTACGCAAGTTGTTCAACGTGTTTTTGCCAAAAAAAGACGACGGAATATCATCATTGAAGCATTAAATATGCATATGATGGGAGCTGCCGCTATTGACAATGTGCTAGAGATTTATCCAAAGGTGATTGGAGAAACACGAATTGGTGCAATGGTTGATTGTGAAATTTATCATGTCAATAACATCGTAGCTAAAGTTCTAGTCAATGTACAATTAACATAAAAATAAAAGAGGAAAAAATGAACGAAATTTTAGAAAAAATAAAAGCCTATGAGCTTATTCTCATTCACAGACATAAAAATCCAGACCCAGACGCCATTGGTTCTCAAGCAGGACTCCGAGCAATTCTGAGAGAAAATTTCCCCGAAAAAAGAATTTATGCAGTTGGTTATGACGAACCAACCTTAACCTATTTAGCTGAAATGGATTTGGTCGAACTTAGAGAAGATGAAAAATATCTTTCTATAGTTTGTGATACAGCAAACACACCACGAATTGACGATGAGCGCTACAAAAATGCTGATTTTCTAATTAAAATTGACCACCATCCAAATGATGATGCTTATGGAGATTTGTTGCTAGTGGAGCCTGAACGTAGCTCAGCATCAGAAATTGTTGCCGATTTTGCCTTTGAAACAGGTCTTAAATTGAATGCAGAAGCCGCCCGCCTCCTTTATGCGGGAATTATTGGAGATACTGGACGTTTCTTGTATCCAGCCACTTCGCCGAATACCTTAAAAGTAGCTTCAAAATTAGCAGAATTTCCATTTGACCGTCCAGCTTTAGGACGAGAAATGTCGTCATTTGATATGAAAGTTGCTCGCTTACAAGGATTTGTTTATGAAAATATGGAAGTTTCAGAAAAAGGAGCTGCACGTGTTTTATTAACTCAAGAAATTTTGAAAAAATTTGATTTACGTGACGCAGAAACTTCAAGTATTGTTTCTACACCGGGAAATATTCGAGGAATTGAATCTTGGGCAATATTTGTGGAACAAGCCGATGGACATTTCCGAGTAAGAATGCGTTCAAAAGTAAAGCCAATTAATGAAATTGCTAAAAGACATGATGGCGGAGGCCATGCACTAGCTTCCGGAGCTAATTCTTATTCTTTAGAAGAAAATCAACAAATTTGGCAAGAATTACAAGATAATTTAAAATAAATTTACTGACGAAAATAATTTCTCAGTCAAAAACAAAAAATACCGACAGTTTAAAGCGATTGTCTAATGAGCTTTAAATCGGTAAATAAAGGAATTGTCAGTCAGCTGATAATTCTGTCAGTAGCGATTGATTAATGAGCTTTAAATCAGTAAAAGAAAGAATCATCAGTCAGCTGATGATTCTTTTTTGTCAGTAATTTTTTTTAATTCTCCAAGAAAGGTCGTAATTCTGATAAATCTTTCAAGCCAGCATTCAATGCAATAATCAATTTAATACGCGCTTTTTGAGAATTGACTTCATCAGCAAACATCACGCCTGCTTCATAAAGTTGTGAACCACCGCCTTGATAGGAATAGACAGGTTCAGCAATTCCGTTAAAACAACGAGAAACAAGAACGACAGGAACCTTAGCATCTAGTAATCTTTGAAGCGATTGACTAGCAATAGGTGGGAGATTTCCCGCACCTAATGCTTCAATGACAAGACCGTCTAGTTGTTCCAAATTGAGTAAATCTAAAATTTCCCCAGTCATCCCAGCAAATGCTTTGACAATTGGCACTTTTCCATGAACAGTTGCAACATCTAAATGTTGATTTTCACTATCTTTATGGAAATAAATAATTTTATTTTTTGTCAGTAAACCGACAGGACCATGTGTAGGTGTTTGAAAAGTTGAAACATTAGTCGTGTGTGTTTTAGTGACATAACGAGCAGAATGAATCTCGTCATTCATAACAACAAGTACGCCACGGTCACTTGAATTACTGTCAGCAGCGACGCGAATAGCTGTCAGTAAATTATAAATTCCGTCAGTTCCTAATTCATTACTTGAGCGCATGGCACCAGTTAAAACAATTGGTTTACCACGCGAAAGAGTAGTGTCAAGGAAAAAAGCTGTTTCTTCAAGTGTGTCAGTTCCATGTGTAATGACCACTCCATCAAAATCCTCAGCAATAAAAGCTGTTTTGATTCGATTTTTCAAGACCAACATATCTGATAAAGTGACATGTGGACTAGGTAAGTTAAAAATATCCTCTGTCACTAAGTTTACTTCATCAAACTGCATGCTCACAGCATTCATTGGATTGACTGCATTTGGGGAAACATGACCATTTTCATCTTCCGCCATCGAAATTGTTCCACCAGTGTGGAGAATTAAGATTTTTTTCATCATTATTTCCTTATCTATCTATAATAAACAATAATTAAATATTTAAATTTAAAGACTCCGAATAAAAGCCAGCATTAGCATTATATCAAAATTTAGTCCAGAAAAAAATAACTAATAAATGAAATAGAATTAAAATTACTGTATAATTTAGTTAATAAATGAAAGCTTTGCCAAAGCTAGAAAAGATTTGAGAGATGGATATAAAAGCAGTATTTTTTGATTTAGATGGAACCCTGTTTACTTCAACACGAGGAGTAGCAACAAGTACTCGTAAAGCAATACAAGAGCTACGTCAAAAAGATATTTTTGTCGGGATTGCCACCGGGCGAGGCCCAGCTTTTGTCATGCCATTATTAGAAGATTTAGATTTAGACTTTGCTGTAAGTTACAACGGTCAGTATATTTTCACACCAAAAGAAGTGATTTTCCAAAATCCTTTAGAACAAAAATCCTTAAAAAACCTGATAAATTATGCCACTGAAAACCATTCTGACATCTCTTTGGGAACAGCCCACGGTGTAAATGGCTCTGGCCTTTTAAAATTTGGCGAGACACGTTTAGCCAGTTTTTTGTCAGGCGTTTTGCCCTCAGGTACTTCCGGGGTGGCAAGAAACAGTTTTAAACACATTATTCGCAGAGTTTTACCGCAAAATTCAAATTTAGCTGATAATGAAGAAGAAGTAATTTATCAGGCGATGATGGTTGCAACAAGAAACGAAACGGCTCGCCTACAGGAGGCATTTCCAGAATTACTGGTGACACGAAGCAATCCTTATTCTGTTGACTTAATTTCAAAATCAGGAGGAAAATTACCAGGAATTCAAAGATTAGGAGAACACTATGGCTTTACTTTAGACCAAGTCATGTGTTTTGGCGATTCGGAAAATGATTTGACGATGATTTCTGGAGTTGGTTATGGGATTGCGATGGGCAATGCTGTACCAGAAGTGAAAAAGATTGCGACTTATATTACAGATACCAATAATCAAGATGGAATCGCCAAAGCATTAGCTTACTATGGCTTAATTCATTATTCTGTTGAAAAAGACTTTGTTTCTAAAGACCAAAACTTCAATAAAGTAAAAGATTTCCACCGATTAATGGACGGAAAAACACAAGAAATTCCTAAAGCCTTTTCACCAACAGAAGCAAGTTTCCGGGCTGATTTCAAAGTCGAAGAAATTGTCGAATTTCTTTACGCCTCTGCTGACGGTAACCAAGAGAAATTTACAGAACTTGTGAATAATTTACATCAAGCCGTCGATAAGGCAGCAAATAAAGTGACTTTAAAAGAGCATAATGAAGACAGCTTGACTGGCCAAGTAGATGCTATGATTGATTTGCTCTATTTCACTTATGGCTCGCTTGTTCTTTCAGGAATTGACCCTTATGAAATCTTCAATGCTGTTCATCGAGCAAATATGGGGAAAATTTTTCCAGATGGACGTCCACACTTTGACCCGATTACACACAAAGTCTTAAAACCAGAAGATTGGGAAGAAAAATTTGCTCCAGAAGGAAAAATAAAAAAAGAACTAGAACGACAAAAAAGAGTAGCCGCTAAAAAACACGAAAATAAATAAGAAAATAACAATTTTTTACTGATAATCTTCTTCATAAAATGGTATAATATTAAGAAAGCGTAACAAAAGGCTTTCAAGGAGAATAAGGGATGCTATTTATTATCATTACTTTGATTATCATTGTACTCATCATCTTTTTAACAATCTTATTACTCCCAGGAATGGCATTTTTTAACAAAATGTCCGATCAAAAGTATAATGCGGATGAAAAAGATTTATTGACAGGAATTTTGACAACAGCCATCAGTTCAAAAGAGGCGACTGGCGAAGTTATGACGACCTTTGTCAATGAATCACGTAAAACAATGCCTGCAAAAATTTATCTACCAAATAAGGATAATATCGAGCAAATTGAATCAGGAGCACAAGTTCTGATTATTGAGAGTAAAGCGGGAATTGCTTACGTTATTCCTTATCAACAAACGATTTATTAGCAATAGAGAACCTAAAAATTGCTCAAATAAATAAAATTTATTATACAAAGGAGACATTATGCCACTACTTTATATTTTGGCAATTGTAGTGATTGTTATCATCTTAATTCTATTAGGAATTATCGCTGCAAACTACAAAAAATCAGGACCTCAAGCGGCCCTTATCGTTTATGGTTCAGGTCTAGGTTCAAAAGGTGTCAATAAAGACTCACAAGGGAATCGATTAAAAGTGGTTCGTGGTTCTGGTACCTTTGTTTTACCAATCTTCCAAAATGCGAGATACCTCAGCTTACAATCTGCTGCAATCGATATTAAAACGGAAAAAGTTCTCTCGAAAGATAAAATTCCAGTAACGGTTGAAGCCACAGCTATGATTAAAGTAGGTTCTACTTTGCAAGATATTGCGACAGCTGCTGAGCAATTTTTAGGTAAAAGAGATGAACAACGTGATGCAATGGCTGACCAAGTCCTTCGTGGACATCTTCGGGCGATTGTTGGAACAATGACAGTATCTGAACTAATCGAAGATCGTAACAAGTTTTCAGCTGAAGTTCAAGGTCAAGCAGGGACTGACCTCTCAAAAATGGGACTTTCAATCGTTTCATTCGTTATTAATGACATTCGTGATGACCAAAACTACATCAAAGCATTAGGTGCTAAAGAAGTAGCGCGTGTTCAACAAGAAGCAGCGATTGCTGTTGCAAATGCCGACAAGGAAACACGTATTCAAAAAGCAGCAGCTGATCAAGATGCCCAAAAAGCTGAAGCACTTGCCGCAACTCAAGTTGCCAATGCCCAAAAGGAAAAAGCAATCAGTTTAGCTCACTATGAGCAAGAACAATCAATTGCTGCTGCTGAAGCAAAAGCTCAAGCTGATCAAGCCCAAGCCTCTGCTGACCAAGCTTACGCGATTCAAGAAGCAATTTCTAAAAAAGAAACAACTGAAGCTGAAATGCAAGTTGAATTGATTAAAAAGCAAAGAGAAACTGACTTAGAAACTCAAGAAGTTCTCCGTAAAGCACAAGAAAATGAAGCCAATGTCGTAAAAGCTGCTGAAGCTGCCAAGGCTGCACAAATTGCTAAAGCCGAAGCCGATGCGCGTGAACGCGAAGTGAGAGCACAGGCTGAAGCAGCCGCTATTGAAGCTACAGCCAAAGCCACTGCTAAACAACGTGAAGTAACAGCAATGGCCGAAGCTACAGCTATTGAAGCAACTGGTAAAGCTGAAGCCGAAGCGATTCGCCTTAAAGGGCTTGCCGAAGCCGAAGCAATTGATAAAAAAGCCGAAGCAATGCAAAAAATGAATGATGCGGCTAAATTGAACATGGCACTTGAAATTCTGCCAGAAGTTGTTGCTAGTGTATCAAGTAATCTTCAAGCTGTTGATTCTATTAATATTTATGGTGGAGAAGGCTCGTCAAAAATTCTCGGAATGTCACAAGAAAGCCTTAAACAAGGCCTTGATGTCTTAGGAACAATGGGAATTGACGTCCCTGACTTATTAAATAATTTTAGCAGTCGTGGTAATTCCAATGAGACACTTGAAAAAGTCGAAAAAATAGAAGAATAAAAAAACAGCTCTTAGAGCTGTTTTTTATTAACATATTTTAGTCAAAAAAGGCTGAATAAATCGCTTTTAGAGCTTCTTTTTCGTATTTTTCTTTGACAATAAACATGACGGAAACTTCGCTTGAACCTTGCGAAAGCATAGCGATTGAAATGCCCTGTTTAGAAAGTGCTGCCGTTGCTCTAGCGGTAACCCCAACGTGTTCTTTCATATCTTCACCAACAATGGTGATAATAGAGAAATCACGGTCAATATAGACTTCATCCGGATGGAGCGATTCTGTAAGATTAGAAATAAGGGCTTTTGAAATAGGTTGAGTTAGATAGCGGCTGCGAATAATGATAGACATGTCATCAATACCAGTTGGCATATGCTCAAAACGAACTCCTAAATTTTCCAATACAGAAAGGACTTTTCGGCCGAATCCAACTTCACGGTTCATCAGATATTTACTGACATAAAGAGAAGAGAAGGCACTAGATGAAGCAATTCCAACGACAGGTGAGCCTTTAGTCTCTCTTTGAACAACAATTTTTGTTCCGGGATGATCAGGGTTATTTGTATTCTTGATGACCAAAGGAACATGGGCACGATAGGCAGGAACGAGTGCTTCGTCATGTAAAACAGAAAAACCAGAATAAGCAAGTTCTCGCATTTCACGGTAAGTTAATTCAGAGATATAAGCTGGATTCTTAACGATGCCAGGGTGAGCAGCGAAAATTCCATTCACATCAGTAAAGTTTTCATAGAGTTCAGCTCGCACACCAGCCGCAATAATTGAGCCAGTAATATCAGAACCACCACGGGAAAAAGTGCAAACCTCACCCTCTTTTGTGATTCCAAAAAAACCAGGGATGATTAATGTTTCTTCAAGTTCATTAAGATATTTAATATGTTCATAAGCTCCACCAAGCAATCGAGCATTTCCAGGATCAGATGAAACCATAATTCCAGCATCTGATGGATGAACATAGCGACTTGGTAAGCCAGAATGATTGAAAAAATCTGCGACTAATTTAGCATTATTATTTTCACCAGCGGCTAAAAAAGTATCATAAGTAAAAACATTATCTAAATCTAACTGGGCTAAATGGTTGATATTTTCTGCGATTTGATTAATGACTGGACTTTTTAAGCCAAGTTCATCATAGATTTCTCGAAATCTTTCAATAATCCAATTCTGATAATAGTGAATTCCTTTTTCATCAGCTGATTTATAAGCTTTATAATAAGCAATCAAAGCATCGGTAACTTTAGTATCAGCCCCCGAACGTTTGCCTGGTGCAGAAACCACAATAAATTTTCTTTGTTTATCGGCTTGAACAATATCAAAAACTTTTTTGATTTGCGAAGCTGATGCGAGAGACGAACCTCCAAATTTTGCAACTTTCACTAAATATTACCTTCCTTCAAGATTAAATTAAATTATAAATTGATTTATTATAGCTAATTTTCAGATAATTTTCAATAAATAACTCATTTATAGCCTATTTTCTTTCTGCAGTATTCAAAAAATAATTATTTTAATGATAATACTTAAAAAACATACATTAAAAGTAGTTAATGTATGTTTTAATTTGTTCAGAGATAATTTGAAAGTTAGTGTCTTCAAAAGAAATGAATTATAACCAGCGTTCTTTTATCAGAGCAGCCTCAGCTTGTCCTTGTTCACGACCTGCTTGAGCAACAAAGGGACGAATTTTTGCTTCCACCGTATTATAGTTAAAATCTTTTAAGATATTCATTGTTTTTTCAGAGGGAAGAACCAGGCTGGTTTCTGTCCCTTTTTTCTCTAATTGAGCGAGTAAATCTTCTAATTTATATGGAACATCGACAGGCAGTCCAGTTGAAAGAACAAGCATCTTGTCGGCATCAACAACGACATCTGGATTTTCCATTGAAAAAGAACCACCATCAAAAAAATGTTTTCCATTGATTTCAACTGAAGGCCAGACGCCTTGAAGGGCTCCACTTGCTTGTAAAGCCACTAGAATATCAACATTTGAATTTTCATCAAAAACTTGACGCTCAATATCCTCAATACTGGTTGCAACGATTCGTAATTTGCTGTTCCAGCGGGCTTGACCTGAACCATAACGTTCTTTAAGCATAGCTAATCGTTCCTCCTTAGAGATAAAAGGTTGGGTTTTCTTAGAAATTTCAGCTTCCGCCGCAATCCATTCTTTGGCTGAATGAGAATTTTTAGCAATGTTTTCAAATGTTTTGAAAAGCTCTCCCATTTTTTCATCGGATATGGGAGTGATTTCACTAATCTCTTTTTCAATCTGTTCCTTCCAGATTAAATCCCAATCTTTATCTGAGCTAACAATTACGCTTGCTTGTGAACCAGCAGAAGTTCCAACAAAAATATCGGCCTCTCTAATGGGCAGCCCAGCTTCTTCTAGACCTCTAAGATATCCGAGTTCCCAAGCGATACCAAAATGTCCGCCACCGCCTAATACAACCGCTCTTTTTAAATTATTTGTCATTTTTCTTCTTTTCCTCTTCATAAATTTGATTTGCATTTTGAGTCATTTGATTCAATACTTTAAATGCAATTGCTTTTTCTTGGGGATCAATTCCCTCTGATAGCAAGTTTTCTCTCTCTTTTGTCATTTCTTCAATTTGAGTTTGGATGTCTCTTGCTTTTTGAGTCAATGAGACACGATAAACGCGTTTATCTTTTTCATCGCGGACTCTGCTAACGTATTCTTTTTCAATCAGGCCTTTAATTGCTCGATGAACACTAGATTTATCGATACTTAAATCATCAGTAATTTGCTCTTGGCTTTGATTGTCTTTGATATATAAAGAAATCAAACAAAGCAATTGAATATAATTGATGTCAAAAGGCACTAAGCGTTTTGTGAAATAAATATAACCTCTTCTATAAATTTCAGAAGAAAGCTTCCCAATAAATTGGATTCCTTGATATTCATATTGATTGTCTTCCATAAATTCCTCCATCGAATATAATATATCTCAAATTAGTTGTCTTGTCAACTAATTTCCGTGTAAAATAAAAATACTTTTATAATGAAGTCTATTGAACCATGCTTAGATACTGTGCTATAATGGTTCTATGAAATTTAAAGCAGTGATTTTTGATATGGATGGTGTTCTTGTTGACACCGAACGTTATTATTTACAAAGAAGAGAAGAATTTTTTGGCGGTCATGGAATTTCTATTAGCCACTTGACGCCTAGTGATTTTATTGGTGGAAATATGAAAGATATTTGGCCACGAATTTTGCAAGGGTCTTTTGATGAAGAAAAAGCGAGTGAATTGCAAGAAGACTATGAGCAATTCAAAGAAAATCATCCGATGCCTTATGCAGAACTTTTATTTTCTGATGTGCCTGATATTTTAGAATTTTTGCGTCAAAAAGAAGTAAAAATTGCACTTGCTTCAAGTTCGTCAATGTTTGATATCAAACAAATGTTAGATATTCATCAATTGAATTCTTATTTTGAAGTAGTGGTTTCAGGAAATGACTTTAAACAAACGAAACCAAATCCAGAAATTTATCAATCAACAATGAAGAAATTGGGCGTAACACCTTCTGAAACTTTAATTATTGAGGATTCTGAAAAAGGAATTCAAGCTGGAGAAGCAGCTGGTGCGACCGTTTGGGCAATTGAAGACAAACGCTTTGGCATGAATCAAGAGAAGGCTGACTTAAAGGTAGATTCACTGACAGCTATTCAAAAATTACTGACAGAATCATCACTAAAGATGATAAAGGCTTAATAAACATTTTAAAAGAAAAAATCACTGACAAATCGGTGATTCTTTAAGTTTTTTCTGTCCTATGTTAAAATAGAGGAATATAGGAGTAATATTATGAATTTTGTCCGTCGGTTTTCACCGCTTGCTATTATTATCATAATGGTTATTGTTCAAATCATTGAGACTGTTGTTGTTCATGTTTCAGCAACACGTTGGTCAATTTGGATTTATTTGTTGATTTTGAACATAGCGATTACACTCATTTTACTATCACAAACTCAAAACTATCAATTGCGTCGTCAAGATTTTATTCGTAAAATTAATGATGAAGCAGAAAATTCGCTCAATGCTACCTTGGATAATATGCCAATTGGGGTCATCCGTTTTAATAGTGAAACCTTTGAACCTGAATGGTTTAATCCATTCATTGATATGATTTTTAAGGGAAATGACAAAGTTATCAATCGTGACGATATTAAAAAGATATTGAAAAATGCGAGCGATGACCAATATATCACCCTTGGTAAGCAAAAATATGTCGCAGAACTTGATTCTGATAAGAATCTTATTTATTTAATTGATGCCACAAAAGAAGTTGCTTTTAAATCAGAATTTAATGACAGTCGTGCGGTTATTGGTGCGATTTCTGTTGACAATTATGATGATGCTACAGATTTAATTACTGACAGCGGTCGAACAGCCATTAATAGTTTTATCGCTTCATTTTTAGAAGAATTTGCTGACAAATATGGAGTTTATCTTCGCCGTATTAATAGCAGTCGCCATTATTTTTTCTGTGATTATCGTATTCTTGAAAAAATGATTAACGATAAATTTTCTGTTCTAAAAGAATTTCGAGAACTTTCATCTCAAAAAGAAATTCCTTTGACTCTTTCAGTTGGTGTGGCTTATGGTTGGAATGATTTTCCAGTTATTGGTAAAGTTGCTCTAAATAATCTTGAATTAGCCCAAGTCCGTGGTGGAGATCAAGTTGTACTGAGAGAAAATACTCCTCAAGCTCGTCCTGTTTATTTCGGCGGTAATTCCGAAAGTAGAACGCAAAAAAGCAGAACAAGAGCACGGGCCATTTCAACAGCACTTCGGACAATTATTGCCGAAGCAGAAGATGTCTTTATTGTAGGACATCGCTTTACAGATATGGATGCGCTTGGAGCAGCGGTGGCTATGAAGGCATTTGCTAATATGTCTGGAAAAGAAGCCTTTGTCGTTTATGATCCTGAACAGTTATTGCCAGATGTTGAGCGTGCAATTAATAAAATGAATGAGTCTTCTGATGGTTTTACGCATATTGTCCAGTTAGAAACTGCCCAAAAACTGAAGAAAAAAGATTCATTACTTATCATGGTTGACCATTCAAAAACAAGTCAAACCTTAAATCTTGAATTCTATAAATCATTTGAGAAATTAGTAGTCATTGACCACCACAGACGTGATGATGATTTTCCAGAACATGCACTTCTGTCATATATTGAATCATCAGCAAGCTCTGCTAGTGAATTAACTGTCGAAATTCTTCAATTCCATGATAACAATCAAAGAAAAATGTCAACCATTGAAGCTAGTATTGTTCTTGCGGGTATTGAATTAGACACTAAAAACTTTACAAAAACAACGACCGAAAGAACATTTGAAGCAGCAGCTTATCTGCGCTCTCGTGGAGCTGATAACGATTTAATTAAAATGATTATGGCTACTGACTTTGATAAATATAAGAAGGCCAATGAAATTGTTCTTAATGCAAAAATGGTTTTACCAGGAATTGCTTTAGGAGTTGGACTTAAACATCAAAAATATGATAATATAGCAACAGCAAAAGCTGCTGACACTCTCCTAGATATGGCAGGGATTACTGCTGCATTTGCAATTACACAACATACTAATGGCTATATTTCTATTTCTGCTCGTTCTCGAAATGGTTTTAATGTTCAAACGATTATGGAGCAAATGGGTGGGGGTGGACATTTTAATAATGCTGCAACCCAAATATATGAAAAATATATCGATGAAGTGCAAGAAGATTTAATTGAAATACTAAAAGAAAGAGAAAACGAAAAATGAAAGTTGTATTCTTAGAAGACGTTAAAGGACAAGGAAAAAAAGGTCAAATTAAAGAAGTCCCAACAGGTTATGCTCAAAACTTTTTAATTAAGAAAAATTTGGCAAAAGTTGCTACAGCAGCTGCTCTTTCTGAAGTGAAAGGTCAAGCCAAAGCTAAGGAAAAAGAAGAAGCAGAACTTTTAGCAGAAGCAAAAGCCCTTAAAGAAGTTCTTGAAAAAGAAGACACTGTTGTTGAAATCAAAATGAAAGTTGGACAAACAGGTCACACTTTTGGTGCTGTAGATAAAGCAGATATCGCAAAAGCCCTTAAAAGTCAATTTAATCTCAAGTTAGATAAACGCAAAATTCAATTGATTAACAAAATTCAAGCTTTGGGAACAAAAGATGTACCAGTTAAACTTCACCGTGATGTGACAGCCGTGGTTAAAGTCAAAATTAGCGAGGCCTAAACTAAATGCCCGAAATTGATTTAATAAAAGCCCCGCCTCAAGACCTAGCTGCTGAGCAGGCCGTTCTTGGGGCTGTTTTTTTAGATAGCGAACGCTTAGTCGAAATTAAAGAATTTTTAAGTTCAGATGATTTCTATAAAAATGCTCACAAGATAATTTTTCGGACAATGGAAAAATTATCTGATGCTCGTGAAGCAATTGACGTCTTAACCATTCGTTCACATCTTGAAAATCAAGGGGAGCTGGAGGCAATTGGTGGGATTGCTTATATTGCAGAACTTGCCACCGCAACCCCCACCGCAGCAAATGCGGCCTATTATGCTAAGATTGTTGCTGAAAAATCATTACTCCGTCAACTGATAAATCGTCTAACTGAATCAGTCGAAAAAGCTTATGAACAAGATTCACCAGCGGACGATATTTTAGCTCAAGCAGAAAAAAGTTTAATTGACGTCCAACAAGGACGTAATACAAATGGCTTTAAGAAAATTTCTGATGTCCTAGCGATTCATATGGATGACCTTGAGCAAAAAGCTCAACAAAAGTCTAATATTACAGGTATCGCAACAGGTTATCCCGCTTTAGATAACATGACAACAGGTCTTCATGAAGAAGAATTGATTATTCTTGCGGCTCGTCCAGCGGTTGGTAAAACAGCTTTTGCCTTAAATATTGCTCAAAATATTGGGACAAAGCAAGACCGGACCGTTGCAATTTTCTCTCTTGAAATGGGGGCAGAAAGTCTTGTCAGCCGGATGATTGCTGCCGAAGGTTCAATTGATTCACACAGCTTACGTACTGGACAATTAAATGACCAAGAATGGAATGATTATTTCATGGCAACAGGGACTTTATCAAGAGCAAGTATTTATATTGATGACACACCAGGGATAAAGATTTCTGAAATTCGGGCGCGTTCAAGAAAATTAGCCCAAGAAACAGGAAATCTTGGTTTGATTGTTATTGACTACTTACAATTGATTTCTGGAACTGGTCGAGAAAATCGTCAACAAGAAGTTTCTGAAATTTCTCGTCAGTTAAAAATTTTAGCTAAAGAATTAAAAGTTCCTGTTATTGCCCTTTCACAGCTCTCACGTGGAGTGGAACAACGTCAAGATAAACGACCAGTTTTGTCTGATATCCGTGAATCTGGGTCAATCGAGCAAGATGCCGATATTGTCGCATTTCTTTATCGAGATGACTATTATGAACGTGGAACTGGTGAAGATGAAGACGGTGAAGAGATTCTGGAAGATAATAAAGTTGAAGTTATTATTGAAAAAAACCGTTCAGGAAGCCGTGGAACAGTCGAATTACTCTTTATTAAAGAGCATAATAAATTCGCAAGTATTGATAACCGATATGGCGACTAGATTTTTTTGACTAATTCGTGTTATAATATGAGTAATTGTCTAATTCTCTTTATTAATAAAAATGAACGATAAAGAATACATTATAAAATTTGATTCTTTTAATCAAAAAAGAGAGATATAATCAAGGATAAAATTAGATTTATAAGGTAAGCGTTCGGAGAAATCCGACTTTTACGTCTTATTTGGAGGAAAAAATGGATAACCAAAATCAAGAAATAGGAAAAATCGTTGACATTCGTGAAAAAGTTCAAGCACACTTGGGTGAAACGATTGAAATTACTTCACAATTTGGTCGTAAACGCGAAAATCGTCATAAAGTGAACTTGATTGAAGCCTATGCAACACATTTCATTATTGAAAATATTCCGGCTCGTGGTCCTAAAACAACTGAGTCATATCAATATGCTGACATTTTGACTCAAACTATTTTAATTCACTATCCAAACGCATAAGTTTGAGGAATAAAGTAAATGGTTCAAATAATGATTAATAGATTTTTAAAGGAAAGGAGGAGATAAGGATGATGAAAGCCGATTGGGATATGACGCCTGTTAAAGGTGGCTCTGGCAATGCATTTTTTGGGAAAAGTGATCAGGAACGCGTTTTTATTAAAAAAAACGGCAGTCCATTTTTGCCGAGTATTTATCTTGAGGGAATCACGCCAAAAGTCTTATGGACAAAACGTACGGCTGAAGGCGATACCTTATCTGCTCAACCTTGGATTGACGGTCATACACTAAGTCCTGAGGATATGGAAGACCGCCAAATTAATCATATTTTAGCACATTTGCATGACTCAAAAAAATTGGTTGAATCTTATAAGAAGTTGGGAAGTCAAATTATTCTTCCTGAACAATTATTAGAGGATTGTGTCCAAAATACTGAGGCTTTACGAACAAATCATTTTTTGTCAGGAATCATTGAAGAAATGCGTCAACAAGTTCCCGAAATCAAAAATGAAGAGGTCGTAGTCGTTCATGGCGATGTCAATCATAAAAATTGGTTAGTGGATGATAATTCAGGAAAAATTTATTTAGTAGATTGGGATACCGTCTTTTTATCAGATTCAATGGTTGATATGGCACATGTTTTATCACATTATATTAAACCAAATAACTGGTCTTTGTGGTTGATGACATCTGGTGTTAGACCTCGTTCAGATATTATGGATAAAGTGGCTTGGTATGGAAAACTTTCTTTTCTTCGCCAAATCTCTGAATATCTTTCTAGAGGAAAAATGAAAGAAGTGAATCAAGAAATCTTGGGACTTCGTAAATTTTGTGAATTATTTTAGTAAAAATAGGCTAGGGTTTGGACCTTCCTATTTTTTGGCTTATAATTGAATAATAAAAATAAAGAAATAGAAGATCACTTTTGCTGATTTTCTATCAAAAATTAAAAAATTGAGGTAAAAATGCGCGTCAGAAATCGTAAAGGGGCAGGCGAAATGCTTGCTGAAAACGCACATATCGTAGTTGAAAATCCAGCGGACTTTAAAGGACGTTGGTCAGAACGTTTTGGAAATGATCATCCGATTCATATTGAAGTGGGTTGTGGAAAAGGAGCTTTCATCACAGGAATGGCAGCTCTTCATCCAGAAATAAATTACATTGCAATTGATATGCAATTATCAGTTTTATCTTATGCTTTAGATAAAGCAATTGAAGCAGATTTGCCAAACGTACAAATGATGCTTGTTGATGGAGCTGCTTTGAGTGAATATTTTGCTGATGGTGAAATTGACCAAGTCTATTTGAACTTTTCTGACCCTTGGCCAAAAGGACGTCATGAAAAACGTCGTTTGACTTATAAATCTTTTCTTGCAACTTATGAAAAGATTTTACGTCCTGAAGGTGAAATTCATTTCAAAACTGACAATCGTGGATTGTTTGAATATTCTTTAGTTTCTTTAGCTAACTATGGCATGGAACTTAAAAAAGTTTGGTTAGATTTACACCAAGACGAAGAATTTGCACCTCAAAATGTAATGACCGAGTATGAGCAAAAATTCTCACAAAAAGGTCAAGTAATTTATCGATTAGAAGCAAAATTTTTGCCTAAGAAGTAAATAAGTTGCTTTCTGTCATTAAAACTAATGAAAAAAATTACTGACAGAATAAGAAAGTCTAAACCAATTTTCTGTCAGTAAAATTAATAAGAATTTATTATCTATTAAGGAGAATAAAATGAGATGTCCAAAGTGTTCTTCTGAAGAATCAAAAGTTGTTGATTCAAGACAAGCCGAAGATGCTATTCGCCGTCGTCGTGTTTGTGAATCATGTGGTTTTCGCTTCACAACCTTTGAACGTATCGAAGAAATGCCCCTTTTAGTCATCAAAAAAGATGACAAACGTGAACCCTTTAATCGTGAAAAAATTGTTCGTGGTTTAGTTCGTTCAGCATACAAACGCCCAGTATCAAGTGAAGATATTGAAACAACAGTTGCAAATGTTGAAAGAAAAATTCGTCAACTAGACAGTAATGAAGTTGAATCAGATGTTATTGGTGAATTTGTGATGCAAGAATTAGCTGAATTGGATGATATCACCTATATCAGATTTGCCAGCGTCTATCGTTCATTCAAAGATGTCAGTGAATTAGAAGAGCTCCTTAAAAATATTACCAAAAAATAAATCCGTCAGTAAAAAGTGACTGAATAAGGAGCATTTTATCGGCAAATAAAAGAAAGATCAGCTTGCTGAACTTTCTGTCAGTAAAAAGTGAGGAAAAAAATGAGAGCAGGAGATTCATTTACAATGCTTAATCGAGGAAAGACCAGCTTTGACGCTGAGGCTTTTCGTCTGCTCTATTTACCAATCATTGGCACGGATGCCTTTGCGCTTTATCAGTTAATGCTAAGCTTCTCTACTGGAAGAATTTCTCACTTTTTGGAATATCTAAATCTCGGCCTCAATCCTTTTATTGAAGCATTAGATAAATTATCTGGCTTATCATTAGTTCGTGTTTATGATGATCATACCAGTCTTTATTTTGAAGTAAAAAGTCCGCTAAATTTTGAAAATTTCCTTGCAGATGATTTTTATAGACAACTTTTGATTTCAAGAATTGGTGAAAATCGAGTAGCTGCTTTAGCTAAAAGAATGGAACCGAAAGGAAAAGAAGTTTCCAAGAAATTTCATGAAGTTTACAAAGTTAGTTTTGACTCACAAGCTCAACAAAACCCTTCAAATACAAATGAACGTTTTGATATGGGGGCCTTTAAAAGTATTATGGAACGTCAAGGCTATCATTTAAACAATGAAAATCAAGACTCCTTAACGCTCTATTCACTAGCAGAAAAATTTGAACTCAATTGGTACGAATTATTCAAGCAAGCAGAAAAAACAGCCAATGCTGATAAAACTTTGAACATGAATAATTTGATGAGAAGTCTTTCAGGAGCTAGCCAACCGCAACCAGCACTTTCAGCTTTTCCTAAAGCATTTGCCGATTTGATTGTCATCAGTAAATCTCATGAACCAGATGATTTCATCCGACAGATAAAAGCGCAAGCTGGAGGCTTTGTCAGTTCGGAAGAACATAAGCTTTTAACTAATTTAAGTCGCCAAAATTTGCCAGCAGAAGTCCAAAATATTTTGATTCACTATGTTTTAGTACAGCAAAAAAATGCGTCGTTAAATCCAAATTTTGTAAATGCATTAGCCAACGACTGGATGAGAAACGAAGTATTTACAGCTGAAACAGCGGTAAAACGAATTTTGGAACGAGAAGAATTAGCTGCTGCTAAAGCAAAAACTGGAGCAGAAAAACGACCAATGAAAATCAAAAAAGAAGCACCAAAATGGTCAAATCCAGATTATGAAAATAAGACAAGCCAAGAAGAACTTGCAAAACTTGAGAAAATAAGGCTTGACTCTCTCAAAAAACTGAAAGGAGAGCAAAATTAATGGAATCTATCGGAGACATCTTAGGAAAACGTCAAGACATCCGTGAAAATTTTGAAAAATTAGTCGCAGAAGTATTAAAAAATGCTGATGTGCAAGCTTTTATTGCCCAACATCAAATGACTTCTGACGAAATTCAACGCTCTTACTCCAAGTTTTATGAATACGTTCGTGAGCATGAAAAATTTGAAAAAGGTGAAAAACGGGCAGCTGACGGTTATGAGCCTGTTTTAATCATGAATCACGGCTATGCTGATGTTTCATATCAAACGACAAATGAATTGGCGCAGCAACAAGCAGCTCAAAACCTTTTGCGACGTATGAATATTATTGGACTTCCAAAAGATTTAAAACAAGTCACTTTGGCAGATATTGCCCTTGATGATGTTCAAAGAATCAAACCATACCAAGCCCTAGTTGATTTTATTACTAATTTTCCCAAGAAAAAAGGACTTTATCTTTATGGAGATTTTGGTGTTGGGAAATCTTTCATGCTTGCGGCAATGGCAAACGAATTAGCCAAAAAAGGAATTTCAACAACTTTACTTCATTATCCCACTTTCATTTCTGATTTAGATTTTGACAATGCCAAAGTCTGGGTCAATGAAATAAAAGCCAGCCAAGTTTTAGTTTTGGATGATATTGGGGCAGAGCAAAACAACGCTTGGGTTCGTGACAGTATTTTACAAGTCATTTTACAACATCGCATGCAAGAAAATCTCCCGACTTTCTTCACTTCAAATTTAAGAATGGAAGAATTAGAACAGCATTTAGCCGAAACTAAGCGAGCTGATGAAATTTGGCCAGCAAAACGTGTTATGGAACGCGTGAAATATTTGGCAGAAGAAATGCGATTAGAGGGGACGAATAGACGTCATGACTGAAACAAATGAAACGATTGATTTAATGATGAATCACACTTCGGTCAGAAATTTTACAGAAGAAGCAATTGAGCCTAAAGATTTGGAAAAAATCTTAAAAGCTGCTCAAATGGCATCAACATGGAAAAATTTCCAATCATATTCTGTGATTGTTGTAGAATCACAAGCTCAAAAAGATGCGATTTATGAATTTCAACCACAAAAATCAATCAAAAATTGTGCAGCATATTTAGTTTTTGTTGGCGATTTAAATCGTGCTCAAAAGGCAGTCGAATTGCATCAAGGCAATTTCCAACCGCAAGGAATTGAAAGCTTATTGATTACATCAGTTGATGCCGCAACAGCTGGACAAAATGCGCTTCTTGCAGCAGAATCTTTAGGCTACAACGGGGTGATGGTTGGCTTAATTCGAGACCAATCCTCAGAAATTTCTAAAGTCTTGAACTTGCCAGATTATACTTATCCTATTTTTGGCATTGCACTCGGTAAGGCCGCACGTTTGAACAAAGTAAAACCACGTCTTCCTTTGGAAGCAACAGCTTTTAAAGAAAAATATGTTGAGCAAACGTCTGAAACCATTGAAAAATATGACCAAGTTCAAGAAGAATATGCTGGAAATAGACGCTTAAACAAATGGTCTGAACGGATTGTTGACCAGTGGGGCCAACCAGAAATTTCAGCTTCAACAGAAAATTTAAAGGCGAAAAAATTACTGTGAAATTAAAGAAAATCTTAGAACCGAAACTTCCAGCCACCTATCAAGTAGCCACAAGTCAAGATTTTATTGATGGAGAAATTTATCAAGCAGAATTTATAGATAAAACTTTGACAATCAATCAAAGAACTATTTTTTCAGGTTGTTCTTTCAAAAACACAACCTTTGAATTTACTGACAATACGATCAGTGAATTTACAGATTGCCTTTTTGAAAAATGTGATTTTTCCAATTTAAACTTCAATAAAATTGGCATTTATCGCTCAATCTTTAAATCCTGCAAATTGCTAGGAACTGATTTTACTGAAAGTCACTTACAAGACCTTCAGTTTACAGAAAATCTAATGACTTATGCAAATTTTTCAGGTTCTACCTTAAAGTCAGTCCGCTTTTTAGAAAATGAAGCTAAAGAAACCTTCTTTACTGCCTGTAATTTTAAGAATGTGGAGCTTTTAAAAAATCAATTAGAAGCAGCAAATTTTTGGGAAACAGCACTTGCAGGAATTGATTTTTCTACGAATCAATTTGAACGCATGGAAGTTACACCTCAACTCGCTAAAAATATGAAGATAAGTCTTAGTCAAGCCCCATTTTTTACTAGCCTGTTTGGCATTGAAATTATCTAAAATGAACCTCGAAACCCAAATCTAAAATTATATAGTCTATGGATTACAAACTTCTTCACTATTATAATTTTTTATCCAATAAGTAAACAAAGAAAGAAATAAAAATATGAGCTTACCTACAGTAGCCATCGTTGGCCGTCCAAATGTCGGAAAATCAACGATATTCAACCGTATTGCAGGAGAACGCATCTCAATTGTCGAAGACATTCCAGGTGTAACTCGTGACCGTATCTATGCCACAGGAGAATGGTTAACCCGTAAATTCAATATCATCGATACAGGTGGGATTGAACTTTCAGACGAACCTTTCATGACTGAAATTCGAGCGCAAGCTGAAATTGCCATGACCGAAGCAGATGTTATCATCGCTGTTGTTGACGGAGAAACAGGTATTACAGATGCCGATGAAGCCGTTGCTAATATTCTTTATCGTACAGATAAACCAGTTATTCTTGTTGTCAATAAAGTTGATAACCCAGAACGTCGAATGGAAATCTTTGATTTCTACTCACTTGGACTTGGCGATCCTTATCCTGTTTCAGCCGTTCACGGGATTGGGACAGGGGATGTCCTTGATGCAATCGTTCAAAATCTTCCTAATGAAATTGAAGAAGAAAATGAGAATGTCATCAAGTTCAGCTTGATTGGCCGCCCAAACGTTGGGAAATCATCTCTTATTAATGCTATTCTTGGCGAAGACCGCGTAATTGCAAGTCCAATTGCAGGAACAACTCGTGATGCGATTGACACACACTTTGTCGATTCTGAAGACCAAGAATTTGTTATGATTGATACCGCCGGAATGCGTAAATCAGGAAAAATTTACGAAAATACTGAAAAATACTCAGTCATGCGTGCCATGCGTGCCATTGACCGTTCAGATATCGTTTTGATGGTGATTAACGCTGAGGAAGGAATTCGCGAATATGATATGCGTATCGCTGGATTTGCTCACGAAGCTGGTAAAGGAATTTTGATTGTTGTCAATAAATGGGATACCCTTGAGAAAGATAACGATACAATGAAAAACTTTGAATTAGAAATTCGGACAAAGTTCAAATTCCTTGATTATGCACCAATCGTTTATGTATCTGCTAAGACAGGACAACGTCTGAATAAACTCCCAGATATGATTAAAGAAATTCATCATGCACAAAACTTACGTATTTCAAGTTCTGTTTTGAATGATGTCATTATGGATGCTGTAGCGATTAATCCAACTCCGACGGACAAAGGAAAACGTTTGAAGATTTTCTATGCAACACAAGTAGCGATTAAACCACCAACTTTTGTTGTTTTTGTCAATGAAGAAGAACTCATGCACTTCTCATATCTTCGTTTCCTTGAAAATCAAATCCGTAAAGCCTTTGTTTTTGAAGGAACACCAGTTCATTTGATTGCACGTAAACGTAAATAAAAAAATTCACTGATTTTATCAGTGTTTTTTTATGCAAAATAATTGAAAAAATTTTAAATTTGAAATATACTATTAAAAAAATTAATTTAATTGAAAGAAGATTAAATGGTATATTTTAAATACGGGAAAGCCTTCCATGACCTTAGAATTCAACATGGGTTTTCGCTTTCAGCCTTTGAAGAACTGGGGATTGCAAAGTCAACCCTCTCAAATTTTGAAAATGGTAAAAGCATGCTCTCTTTTGACCGACTTGATTTTGCACTTCAAAAAATGAATGTTTCTCCATTAGACTATAGTTTAATGATTAATAATGGCGAGCAGGATAATTATATTTCGATTTTTGATGAAATTGAGCATGCTTATTATCAAAGAAATATTAAACAACTTCAATATATATACGAAATCAATAAAGAGGGCTCAAACGAGCAAAAGTTAATCGCATTTTCTGCAAGAGGACTATACCGACGGTTGACTATTGAGGAGCTTAACGAAATAGAATTTTATCTAAAAGGAGTTCAATTTTGGGGATTTTTCGAGCTTTCTATTCTGGCAAATATAGGAGATAAGCTCGACAATTCCATAATTAATAATATCATAGATGACCTCCGCTATGATAAAGCCTACTATGAAAATAATCTCTATTATCGTGTACTGATCTATCGTTTTTTTTATAAAATAATTTTTAAATTTATTGATAGCGAAAAAAAAGAAAAGGCTCAAGAAATTCTGATGATTTCCAAACAATTTTTTATGCCTGGTGATGTTATGAGTCATGTCATTATAAATTTTGCTGAATCTTTTTATTGTTATTATTATACGGATAAAAAACAGGGGAAAATGCAGCTTCAGGAAACACTAAAGTTTCTAAAAAAAATAGGAGCAGAAGATTTTCGAAAAACCTTAAAGCTACAGTATGATAAAAGAATACTAAGAGAAAATCGTTCTGAAAAATGAACTTTTTATTTAAATATTTATTAAAGCAAAAATTTAATACAAATAATAATAGCACTAAAATCATAATGTACTTATAAAAAATAATTATCTAAAAAAATATAGTTAAAGTAATATTACGAAAAGATTACTCGCGAAAAAGACATATAAAAACCGTTCTTTTAAATGAACGGTTTTTATTTTATTTTTAAAGTCTATGGAATACGTGATTTACAAGCTATTGATTTACAAAGAGTCAGAGGATAATTTAAATTTAGTTCTAAAAAAAACAATATTACATTGCAAGAAAGTTTTTAATTACATTAAAAAGCTTGCTTCTGTTTTACTTGATGAAATAAAATTGCAATGTTAAAATGAGGTCAAGACAAAAAGAAATGAGATGTTTTCTCAGTAAAAAAAAAATTCTACTCAGTAAGAGATGAATAACTAGAAAGTGAGGTATAAAGCATGTATCGTTCTAAGCATCAAAAAGGTTATACAACCAGTCATGAAGTAAAAACAACTCGCTTTCGTACTTGGAAATCAGGGAAAAAATGGCTATATGGTGCCACCGTTTTGACTCTCACAGCTTCAACTCTACTTCCTATTGGAAACCTAGCTTTCCAACCTAAAACAGAGAAAGCGCAAGCAGCATCTGTTTCATCCGGAACACTTGTTCCAGGAAATACAAGTTATGACACAGGAGGACATACCTACTCTGGAACTGAATTTGCTAATTCTTCAAACTATGCTTTATATGGTAAAGCAGTTGTAGCAAGTAATTGGATTAATCTTGTTTCATCAACAGCTAATAGTGTTGGTTTAGGAATATTTAATGGATCAGTTTCAGCTATTTCAGCAACAACAGGTTTTACCTTGAAGTCAACAATTAAAGTTGATTCAGGAAGTTCTCTGACTGATTTCACAAAATCAGGAGATGCCATCGGGGTTATTTTAACAGGGGCATCAAAGGCACAGTTAGCAGCAAATGCTCAATCTTCTCAGGCGACAAATGATGGGCTTGGAATTAGAGGTCTGCCTAACACAGTTTTCCTCGGCCGCGATCTTTATTCTAACTTATCCAACGTCTCAACCGGTTCGTTGACAGGAATTGACGGATCTGCAACTGTAAATGGTTGGACAGATGGTCCAGGAGTTGTAATGGCAATTCGCAATACGGATAGTAGTGGAACTTTACAAGCTGCTAATTATCCTTCATTAGGTAGTGCTGCTCCCTATAGTCCCGTGACCAACACTCAAAATGGGACAGCCTACACCTTTGCAACCGACACAAGCTATGCATTAGGTGTCGCCTCTCCTATTACATCGTCCGTACAAGAACCTATTACAGTCACTTGGACTCCTGATGCAACAAATACTGCAAGCACAGGCTATACTTCAGGGACTTTAACATTTAATTTGATTGCTCAAACAACAAGTAATGGCGCATTAATTGGAGCAAGTGCTGTCAATGGAGGAACGGGTGGTTATACCTTAACAACTCATACTAATTTACAAAATTCATTAACAGTTGGTTTTGTTGGCGGGACAGGGGGGAATTATGGTAATCTTTCTGTTTCTTTAAATGGAGCAACGATTACTGGCTCAAAAGGAACAGAGCCTGTGCCTATAAACTATCTCAATAAAGTTACAGGGCAGCCGATTCCATCTATGGCACAAAGTTCAATTACGGCAAATGTCAATGATACGATTGGTGCGGCTTTAACTGCTCCAAGTTCAACAAGCCCAGATAATAATACTTATACCTACGTTGTTCCAGCAGCTCCAACAGGTTATCAAGCTAATTCTGCAACAACAACGACAGTTCTTGCAGCAAACCCAGCATCCACAACGAATACTTCAGCCACAACTGTTTCTAACTTTATTGTAGGAACAACCAACCCCAATGCCTTAAATGTAAGCTATACACCAAGTCAGCAAACTGTTTTGTTCAACTGGGCGAAGGCAAGTGGAACAACCCTTGCAAATCTCCCAAATCAGATTGCTTACGGAGCAACTGGTATAACAGACGCATCAGTTGTAACCGACAACCCTTTTTCAAACACCACTTTGTTATCTAGCTATGCAACAGCTCTTTCAAATGCTGTTCCTACAGGCTACAACATTACGCAAATATCAAATGGGACAACAACAGTTTCCGGTGCTACAACGGCAGCGACCCTAGCTGCTTTTACAAGCCAAAATCCGACTGTTGGTGCTACAAGTACCCTGAATACTTATACAGTTACTTTGACTGCAGTATCACAAACCGCAACTTACACCTATGGATACACTAGTACAGCATTAAATACTCCGGCAATTCCCGCAATTTTAACTTCAACTGGAACAACAGGAGGAAGTGTTACTACACCGACAGGATATAATACTAGCCCACAAATTCCTTCAGGTTATTACATCTCAGCTATTTATGCCGGAACATCTGCATCAGGTACATTAATTAGTAGCTCAACAACTAATGGAACAAATGCCGCTTGGCCAAGTGGACAAGTCTATGCACCTACTGGTAACCAGTATTATATTCAATTGGCACCTAACACTGTAAATGTAACTTGGTTTATTTCGATTGACCCTAATCCTGATAATGATCCTCTAAATGTTGCACAAGGAGGTTTTACTCCAACTGTAGGTTCAATTTTGGGAGGTTCGACAACAACTAATTATCAGAGTCAAGTCATTGATAATATGAATTCTCTTACTGGTAATACTTTGAGTACAACAGATAATGTCACATATACTGATGGTGCAACAGGTATTAAATATATCGTTACCGGATATCAGTATCAAGAGGGGACAACAACTACAGCCACAAATTCAGCTCCAACAACAACTTATAAAACCTTTTCAGATTTATTAGCTGCTCATCCTTATGTTTTAGCTGGGACAAAGAGTAATAGAACACAATTGGTTCATTTGTTGATGACAGTTGACCAGACTACAATTACAAGCAATTCCACTTCAGGTCAGCATGTTAATCCTGCAACAAATTATATTCCAAGTAGTGAAATTACATCAAGTACCGATATAGATGGTGCGGACGATGATGGCTTAAGTTATGCAATCAATGGCTATAACGCGATTGTAAATATCACTGGAGGACAAACAGACTATTGGGGAGATGCAACAAATTCACTGCAACTTTCAATTGGAACTTATACCGAGAATTACTATGCTCTCAATTACCTTGGTGTTCAAGCCCATACTAACTGGCTTCCTAGTCATTCTGGTGGGACAGTATCACAGTTTTTGCAAACATTAGATGCGACAAGTTTGGCAAATGATACAGTAACAAGTCAGACTACTCTAGAAGTGCAAGATGCAACAGCAATTACAACAAATAATCATCATATCATTCCACGCGCCGCTTCTTACAATCCATCTTCTGACCTAGTAGGGGCCAGTAATGCTGATGGAAGCTCAGTAGAAAATATTGAAACAAATCCAATAGTCAACGGAGATGCAATCGGTGTTCTTATCACTGATAGCTCGGGGAACATACTATGGGTAAATAATTCTGATATCAGCCTACCGACAAATAAACTTCAAGAAGGAACATATATAGAAAATTATTATGCTTTAACTGCCCAAGGTTTAGTTGATTATACAAATTGGCAAACAACTACAGCTTCAGGTGGACATACAGTTGGCGATTTTATAAATTCTGGCCAAGCGACCACAAGCGACTATGTTAAATCAACAACAGAGTTGACAGTTACTAATTTTGTACTTCCTTTTGCAGGTGGAGCTGGTAATCAATTCCTGTATTTGATGATAGGATTGGCGGCCTTTGGGGCACTTGGATTCTACTTTAGTCAACGACGTAAAGCAGAAATGGATCTTGAAGTTATTAACAAGGAGATTTTAGGAAAAAATGATAATAAACGATCAAATATTTACCTAACTTCTCGACACACTCGTCCTTACGCAAAAATATTCCATACAAAAAATCGGACTCATTTAGCACAAGCACAGCGAAAGGGGACTAACGAATGATAAAAAAAATAAGAGGAAATTCTAGTTAAGAAATCCCTATTTCACATAAAATAAAAGACCGTTCCAAAAGCTTGAGTATATTTTTAACTTAATTACTCACAACTCAATCAAATAAAAATGGAGATAAACAAATGAAACTTAACTCACTTAATAAAAACTTTGCTTTGGCAAGCGTTAGCTTACTTGCTTTGAGTACTCTTGCAGGATTTAGTGGACTTGCAACTGTCAATGCGAAAACAACTAATGTAGCGGACCAAGTCTCAAATGGCGAAGTGGCTATCTATGCTCAATCAGCAGCTGGGAATCAAAATCCTACGCAAAATAACGGACTTGTAGATTCCGATGGCAATCCTGTTAATGATAGTGGGATTGCTAATAATCAAACAGGAGGACAAGCAGGAAATACTGGAAGCACCAAAAATGATGGTAGCCAACAAACAACTCTTGAAGGTTCAACTCCAAGCACAATGGCAAATGTGACTTTTTCAGCAACAAAATATGTAGGGACGGGTGTTCCGACTGGTGTGACTGATCCTTCATTTACAGATACAACTTCTGTAGCTCCAGTCACTACAGATGCATCGGATCTTGCTGATTTCACTGGCTTGACCGATGGTTATTATCTGTTTCATCAAGTGACAACAGTCAATGGGATTACAACTGTTGGAGATTTTATCGTCCAAGTCAGCCACGAAGACAGCCAAGCGGGTATTGTTAACGTTTATCCAAAACTAGATATGTCAAGTTCAGCAGGTTTAGGAACAAGTGCGACAACAAATGCGGATGATAATTTCAATGGTCAAACACCAAATCAAATTGCTAATCCAAATGCGACGGGAAATTCTGACCAAACGCTCACAAATACGGACAACAATGCCGGAAATGAAAATCTGGCTAATGGAACATGGACAAATGGGTCTGATAATCAAAATACGACAACTGCGGCAGCTGGAAATACAGTGAATTGGAATGTGAATACAGTTTTTGATTCTTCACAAACAAACAACGGAAACGGGACTACAGGAGTCACAGGTACATATATTGTTACCGACCAATTGCCTAATAATCTGGTCAACAGCTCAACAGTAACAGTAAGTACGGTGATTGTAAATGTTACAAATGGAAGTGGAACAAAAGTGGGTACCTTGACTCCGACAACTGACTATACAATCACAAACGATGGCAATGGAAAAATCGTGGTTACTTTGACAACGGCTGGTCAACAACACGCAGCAAGCTTGCTTGGCAACGCAGATGGTGCTTTGAATATTATCATTCCATCAACGGTTAAAAGCGCCATTGGTAGTGCGACAGATTCAGCCACTACGACAATCACTAACGCTTATGGAGCAGATCTTTCAACGACGACTGCAGTTAAATCAACACTTAATGTGGGTGGTCTTGAAATGACTAAAACAGATGCTTCAACTAATGCAGCTTTGGCAGGAGCAACTTTTACCGTTGTACGTGCTGATAATAAAGAGGATGCCCAAGATTTTGTTGAAGCGAATGCAGCTTATTTTAATAACTCAGCCTCAGGTGGAACAGTAACAAATCTAACTTCAAGTAAAGCGGCTTTTGTCACTGGGGATACTTCAGGAAATGCAAATACAAGTGCAACTGCACCAGTCACATTCACTACGGGTAAAGATGGGATTGCAACCTTTAACGGCTTGAACTTGGTTGATAATAACACAGATGGCAGTAACACAACGAATTACTATCTTGTCGAAGTTGCCGCTCCAACAGGTTATCAACTTCCTAGTGTTACTACAGCAGCTAACCTGACTGGTGCCGTCACCGCAAGCACAGCACCAGCTGCTACTGATACTACAATTACCAATAATAAACCATTTGCATTACCATTTACAGGTGGACAAGGTTTAGCGGGAATCATTGCTATTGCAACTGTTTCAGGGGTGATTGCTTTTGCTATTAAACGTCGTAAAGATAACGAAGAAGAAGTTGTGAAATAAAAAACTTTATCTTTAATGGAAGTGGTAAACTAGCCAAATTGATATTGTAGATTAGGAGGGGATGATGGCAAAGAAAAAACCAAAAACCTCCCGTAAAAAGGGCTTCAGTTTCCGAAATTTACTGAGTATTATTCTTGGGATAATTGCTATTGAATTGTTGTTCTACCCGATTGTTGTTAACTATTTGGCAGGACAGCAAAATATCAAATCCGTTCAGAAATACGATGAAAATCTTTCAAATATAGGAAGTGCTAAAGTAAAGGAATTGCTTAGTCAAGCACAGCTTTATAACGCGCAACTTTACAATGAATATATCTATGATGCAAGTCAGCATATTGCTTGGAATAAGCCAATTCCTAACTATAACAATGTCTTAAAAATTGATACTACGGGAATGATGGGTTTCATCACGATTCCTCAGATTAAAGTCAATGATATTCCAATCTATCATGGAGATTCTGAAAAAATTTTGGGACTAGGGGTTGGACATGTGCCTCAATCCTCTTTGCCAATTGGAGGAATCAATAGTCATGCTGTCTTACCTGCTCATTCTGGGCGAGTGAATGATACTTTATTTACTAATCTAGATAAACTCAAAAATGGTGATATCTTTTATCTTCATGTTTTGAATCTCACTCTAAAATACAAGATTAATGATATTCGCATCGTTGCTCCCAATCAAGTTTCATCTTTGAGTATTGAAAAAGGACGAGATTTGGTGACTTTAGTCACTTGTTATCCAACAGGTATTAATAACAAAAGATTACTAGTTACTGGTGAAAGAACAGCATTATCAAAGGTTACGCCACAAGAAGATATTCAACGCAATCAGTTTGGTTATAATTTTTGGGTGATGTTTGGGTCTGCTTTCTTAATGTTTCTTGGATTAGTCTATCTTTTATGGTTACTCTTTGGGAGAAAGCGGAACTTATATCATGTTGCTGCTAGAAAAATTGAAAAACCTGTTCTTTCTGATGGACAATTGGTAGGAGATTTTGGTGAAGGTTTTTATTTAACTGATTCTAAGAAACTAGCGTTTCAGTGGTTAGATGAATTTGCTCAAAAAGAAAAGCTGAACTCAGAAGAGCTTTTCTTAAATGTTTATCGATTAAAAAGAATTAAAAAGTTGTCCCGCTGGATATTTAAAGATAAAACGGAAAACTGGCAAAATTATATTAAGGAGAAACAAGGTTATGGGGATGAAAAACATGCGCTTGTCGTAGGGCCTGCTTTTACTAGTGATAAGAAAATAATGCAGTATGTTTTGAAAACAGAAGAAGCATTGGGATATATAAAGTATATTAAATGCTTGAATATTAATAAATTAAAGAAAGGGGGAGGGATAATTGACAAAAAGTAGCAAGTTAATGGGGGTCTTAATAGTCACTTTGCTTTTGTTTTTGGGACTTGTCAGTCAAAAAGCTTTTGCTGATAGTCGCTTAATTATTGTAAAATATGGGCTAAGCCCTGGAGCGACAGGATTTAGTGAGAATCAGACGACAAATGATGGACTACAGATTAATAACCTCCCCTTGGATAATTTAGGAAACGAACTGTCAGTTCTTTCTGGAATTCATTATTTAGTTTATGAAATTTCACCTACTGGGGATGGTTCAGAACTTAAGGCAACAAATCCACCGCCATCAAGTTATACAGTTTTAAAAGAGGTTGCTGATTTGGCGACTGACTCTAATGGAGTAGCTAGTTTATCTGTGTCTGATGGTTATTATTTGATTGAAGAACAAACTAACCCTCAGAAAGGTTTGCTGAAAGCAGCTTTACCTTTGGTAATCAAGGCTCCAGTTTCAGGATTAAATGAGGTTTATATTTATCCTAAATCTAGTGTTGATAAGGAAAAAACCGGACCTCCAAACAAACCTAAGCCTGCTCCTAAACCAATTGAAGTTCCTAAAGCTCCTAAAAGTAAGGATGATTCATCAAAAAAAGTTTTTGGATTATTACCAAAAACTGGTGTAGCTAGTTCTCTTTTATTAACTTCTTATGGTTTTGTCTTATTTCTGATTATTATCTGCTTAAAAAAACGCAGAAAAAAAGAAGAAGAAGTTAAATAAAATGATTAAATTTAGCTAAATAAATAAGGTTGGACAATTAAATGTTCAACCTTATTTATTTATATAGGAGTTTTTAATAGCCAAGAATGATTTTGGCAATGATTGGAGCAAATATCACATACATAATACCAGTCACTCCGATACTAAGAGCTGCCATTGCACCTTGGGTTTTTCCAAGTTCAATCGCTGTTCCGGTTCCGACAGCATGTCCAGTTCCTCCGAGGGCAATCCCTTGAGCAACTGGGTCAGTAATTCTAAAGAGTTTTAAGAGAGGGCCGCCCAGCACGCTTGTGAGGATTCCTGTAGCAACAACGACAACAACGGTAATTTGTTCAACACCATGCATTTTATCTGAAATTCCCATAGCCATTGCAGTGGTTACTGATTTAGGGAAAATTGAAAGAGAAGCGAGTTTACTAAGGCTGAAAAACTTAGCACAAAGGGCGGTAAAAATACAGTTGACTAGAGCCGCAATAGCAATTGAGCTAACAATTGAGCGCGCGTGATGTTTCATCAAGTGGAAAGTTTTATAGAGAGGAATTCCAAGAGCAACGGTACTAGGTCCAATAAGGTCATTGATAATTGAACCCCCGATATAATAGTTTTTATAAGGGATATGAGCTAGTGAGAGAATTAGGATTATTACGACAGTCGCAAAGAGGAGTGGATTTGTCCAAGGCTTACGAAAGTTTTCATTAATTCGTACTCCAATCATAAAGACAAGAACGGTAAGGACAAAGCCAAAGAGAGGGTCGGTAGTGATAATATTCATGATTTTATATGCTCCAAATTATTGGTCTTCAGTGGAAGAAGTGACGGTAGTTTCTGGTTTTAAAGCGACATAATCGCCTTCAAATTTTACTTTAATCCATTCAACTAATTTTCCTAAGATGAGCATATTTATAATGAGTGCTCCAACAACAATCAAGAGGATTTGTGCCCAAAAGTGGCTAATCAAATTCCATTTGGCCATAATTCCAACACCGGCTGGCAAAAACAAAATGGTCATATTATTGATAAGAAAGCTGCCGGCTTCATCAACATGACGAAATTCAAGAATTTTGAATTGTAATGCGAGGAAAAGTAGTATCATTCCTAGAATAGAGCCTGGAACTGGTAAACGAAAGACGTTTGAAATGACATTTCCAATAAAAGAAAAGCCAAAAATGATTAATAATTGCAGGTAAATTTTCATATTTGTTAACTCCCTAAGTTAATTACGGATAATTTTTACAACAATTTTTATTGTACTCTTCGAGATAGGCTTTTTCAAGGATAAACTGGCTTTAGACTAATGAAAATGGCTTAATAAAAAATTTAAAATGTGTGCTTGACTTTTACTTGAAACGTGTTATAATAAATATAAATAAACTATTAGAAAGGAGCGTTCGTAAGGGCGCTCCTTCTCTTGTGTTTTTAAAATAGAAGTTGACTTTAACTTTGTATTTTATGAAAGGAGAATTGCCTATGAATGATGTTGTTAAAATTGTAGAAGATTTCATTAGACCTCATATTCCTCAACCTTTTGAACTGTTTGCAGTTGAATGGGAAAAATTTGGTGGAGATATGATGCTTTCAATTCTGGTGGATAAAGAAGGCGGAATCGAAATTGATGAGACGGCTGAGTTGAGTGAAATCATTTCACCTTTGCTTGATACCATTAGTCCAGACCCGTTTCCAACAGAAGGTTATCTACTAGAGGTTGCAAGTCCAGGAGCTGAACGTCCTTTGCGTAAAGCTGAGCATTTTGCGGGTGCAGTTGGTGAGTATATTTTCGTTAAACTTTATCAAAAAATCAATAATGAAAAAGAAATTACTGGTGATTTGGTAAGCTTTGATGGAGAAACTTTAGTGGTAGATGTCTTGGATAAGACCCGTCATAAAAATATTGAAATTCCTTTATCTGCTGTTGCAAAAGCACAAACGATGGTTAAATTTTAAAGATATGACAGGATTTATTGATTTTTCTAAAGAGAGTCAATAATTAGAAGCTGAGTTCGATTTCCTTGAGTTAGGCGAAAATGTAAAACTTCCTTGATTCAAGGTAGTCGAACTTAGCTTATATTAAAAATGAAATTTTCTTATAAAAAGAAAGAGAGAAAAAAATGAGCAAAGAAATGCTGAACGCCTTTGCAATGTTAGAAGAGCAAAAAGGAATCAAATCTGAGATTGTTATTGAAGCGATTGAGCAAGCTATCACAGCAGCTTACAAGCGTCAATATGGTCAAGCACAAAATGTTAAAGTTATCTTTGATGAAAAGAAAGGAAACTTCAATGTTTATTCGACTCGTGAAGTCGTGGATGAAGTTTTCGATAGTCGTCTTGAAATTTCACTTGAGGATGCGCATGAATTAAATCCTCACTATGAAATTGGCGACAAAATTATGTTTGAAGAAAAACCAAAAGATTTTGCTCGTACTGCTGCTGGAGCTGCTAAACAAGTTATCATGCAAAAAATGCGTGAAGAAGAACGCACAATTATTTATAACGAATATAGCCGTTACAAAGATGAAATCATCCAAGGAACTGTTGAAAAAGTTGATGCTCGTGCCGTTTATGTAAATCTTGGCCGTGTTGATGCTCTTTTGACTAAGAAAGACCAAATTCCACAAGAAAACTTCCATGTGGGAGACCGTGTAAAAGTTTATGTTACTGATGTTGTCTTGACTCCAAAAGGAACTCGTGTCTTCATTTCACGTACTGCGCCTGATATGCTCAAACGTATGTTTGAAAAAGAAATTCCTGAAGTTTTTGATGGAACTGTTGAAATCAAATCAATTGCTCGTGATGCTGGAGACCGTGCTAAAGTCATCGTTCAAAGTCATGATGAGAATGTTGATGCAATTGGTACAATGGTTGGGGCTAAAGGTTCACGTATCCAAGGAATCATTCGCGAACTTGCGGGTGAAAAAATGGATATCATTGAATGGTCAGAAGATAAAGCGACACTTGTTGCCAATGCTTTAAAACCTGCTCGTATTGAACAAGTTTTGATTACTGCTGACGGTTCAAGTTTAGCAGTTGTTGCGCGCGATCAATTGTCACTTGCCATTGGTAAACGTGGTCAAAATGTTCGTCTTGCTGCACACGTTACAAACAGTAAAATTGATATTAAAGCGGCTGATGAATTCAATCTGGATGATTATGAATTCGTGGGTGAAGATGGGGAAGAAATTCCAACAACTGAAGTTAACGAAACTCTTGTAGTTGAAGAAGTTGTTGAAACACCTGAAGTTAGCGAAAGTGAAGAATAAATTTTAAAAGCTTGAAAATTTACTGACAGAAAATAATATTTTAGAAAAAGCACAAAGGTGCTGAAAATTTCTTTTTTATAGGTCCGTCAGTAAAATGGCTGATATTCTAGTGGTCAAGAAATTGGCTGTCAGTCATTTTTTCAACAGAAATTTTGAGGATTTTCGATGAAACAGAAAAAAACTCCAATGAGAAAATCTTTAGTCTCGAATGAACAATTTCCCAAAAAGGATTTGTTACGGATTGCTTATAATAAAGAGGGAGAAATTTCAATTGACCCTTCTGGTAAAGCACATGGACGCGGAGCTTATATTGCTATTTTGAATAAAGAAGCAAGAGAAGCTAAGAAAAAACGTGTTTTTGACCGAGCTTTTCAAACTAAAATTGCTGATGAGTTCTATGATGAGTTAATCACTTATGTTGAACACCTTGTTGCTCGACGAGAACTTGAATCTGCAACCTATTCCGCTGATTTAGCGCCGGACTACGACTAAAGATGGATAAAAAACAACAAATTTCAAATTTACTAGGAATTGCAAAACGAGCTGGAAAAATTATTAGTGGTGAAGAATTGGTGATTAAATCAATTCAAAGCAGTAAAGCTACATTAGTTTTTCTTGCCAATGATGCCGCAGCAAATTTGAGTAAAAGAATTACTGATAAATCAAATTATTATGAGATTGCTGTCTCAACACTCTTTACAGAAATAGAATTATCGCACGCCATAGGACAAAATCGCAAGGTTATTGCACTTGTGGACGATGGATTTGCAAAGAAAATGGAGAGCCTCATGAACAATTGATGATATAAGGAGGACAAAGATTGTCTGATAAAAAACGTATAAACCAAATTGCTAAGGAAACTGGATTAACAAATGCTGAACTTGTTTCGGCAGCACAAACTCTCGGTTTTGAAGTGAAATCACATTCAAGTTCTGTAACAGCAGAACAAGCAGAAAAAATCATTCAAAGTGCAAAAACAGGCACTGACCAAACTGCTAAAGTTGCTGAAAAACCTGTTAAAAAAAGTCAACCAAAAGCTGCTGAGTCAGCAAAGAAAAACAAGGAAGACCATCCACGCACTTTTGCTGGAAAAGCAGTTGTTGAGGACCCAGCAATTTTAGCAAGAATTAAAGCTAAAGAAGAAGCTGAAAAAGCAGCAAAAGTAGAAGTTGCATCAACTGAACATCCTGTTGTTACAGAAAAACCTAAAGCTAGTGAACCAGTTAAAAAAGCTGAACCAAAAGTTGAAGCTAAATCTGAGCCAAAAGTTGAAAAAGTAGAAACAAAAGATAACACAGCAACGTCAAAAGCTGAAGTAAAACCAGAAAATGTTGCTGATAAAAAAGAACCAGTTGTTACTGAAGAAAAGAAAAAATCATTGACTCAAAAACCAAGAATTCAAATCAAAGTTATTAAACGTGCCGAAGATATCAAAAAAGAACAAGCGGCAGCTCGTCCTGAAAAGAAAAAATTCGACAAAAATCGTAATGACCGAAATAATCGTAGTGATAATCGCCGTCCTAACCAAAATGGGAATGGTCAAGGTGGAAACCATTATGATAAGAACCGTTCATCTGGTCAAGGACAAAATCAAGGTCAAAAACGTGACAAATTCGCTTCATCAGGTAGTGCACCAGCAACAGATTCGTTTACACCAGCTACTTCTGGTAAAACAAGCCGTCGTGACCGTGACCGTAAAAAATCTGATAACAACCGTGATAATACAAAAGATGGTAACCGTAAAGGTGGTCCACTTCGCGTAAATGATAATCGTAATCAAGTTCGTAATGCGCGTAACTCAAACTGGAATCAAAAAGGTGGTCGTGGTCGTTACCAAAACAACCAATCTTCAAGTGTTCCAGCAACTCAACGTAAATTCCATGAATTACCAGAAAGTCTTGAATATGAAGTAGGAATGAATGTTCAAGATATTGCTAAATCAATCAAACGCGAACCAGCTGAAATTATCAAAAAACTCTTCATGATGGGAACAATGGTCAATCAAAACCAATCACTTGATGAAGATACAATTGAGTTGATTCTCATGGATTATGGTGTAACACCAGTCAAAAAAGTTGAAGAAGACAAATCAGATATTGAACGTTTGTTTGTTGAAGATGGCTATCTTAAAGAAGAAAACATGGTTGAACGTCCAGCCGTTGTAACAATTATGGGACACGTTGACCATGGTAAAACAACCTTGCTTGACCGTTTCCGCGAATCTCGTGTGACTGAGGGTGAAGCAGGTGGTATCACTCAACATATTGGGGCTTACCAAATCAAAGCAAATGGTAAGAAAATTACTTTCCTTGATACACCAGGTCACGAAGCCTTCACTTCTATGCGTGCTCGTGGTGCTTCTGTCACAGATATTACAATCCTTGTAGTTGCTGCTGATGATGGTGTAATGCCACAAACAATTGAAGCAATCAATCACTCTAAAGCCGCTGGGGTGCCAATTATTGTTGCAATCAACAAAATTGATAAACCAGGTGCAAATCCACAACGTGTTACACAAGAATTGACTGAACATGGTGTTTTCCCAGTCGCTTGGGATCCAGAAAATGGTTCAGAATTCGTTGAAATTTCGGCTAAATTTAACCAAAATCTTGATGAATTGTTAGATACAGTTCTTCTGGTGGCAGAAGTGCAAGAACTTAAGGCTGACCCAACTGTTCGTGCCATTGGTACTGTTGTTGAAGCCCGTCTTGACCAAGGTAAAGGGGCAATTGCAACTCTCTTGGTACAACAAGGAACACTTCATGTTCAAGATCCAATTGTTGTCGGAAACACATATGGTCGTGTTCGTACAATGACAAATGACCTCGGACGTCGGATTAAAGAAGCTGGTCCGTCAACTCCAATTGAATTAACTGGTCTTTCTGACGTACCACAAGCTGGTGATCACTTCGCAGTATTTGAAGATGAAAAAGCAGCTCGTGCGGCTGGGGAAGAACGTGCTAAACGTGCTCAATTGATCAAACGTCAAAATACACGCCGTGTTAACTTGGACAATCTCTTTGATACTCTTAAAGAAGGTCAAACTAAATCTGTTAACATTATCATCAAAGCGGATGTTCAAGGTTCTGCAGAAGCGCTTGCTGCTTCACTTCAAAAAATTGAAGTTGAAGGTGTGAAAGTAGATATCGTCCATTCAGCTGTTGGGGCAATTTCAGAGTCTGATATTTCACTTGCAGCAGCATCAAATGCGATTATCATTGGTTTCAATGTTCGTCCAACTGGTCTTGCACGTGAACAAGCGGCTCAAGAAGAAGTTGATATTCGTTTGCACAGCATCATTTATAAAGTAATTGAAGAAGTTGAAACAGCAATGCGTGGAATGCTTGATCCTGAGTTCAAAGAAGAAATCATTGGTGAAGCAATTGTTCGCGAAACGTTCAACGTTTCTAAAGTTGGTACAATTGCCGGATTTATGGTTATTCGTGGTAAAGTTGCCCGTGATGCTTCTGTCCGTGTCATTCGTGAAGGTGTCGTGATTCATGATGGAGCTATTGCCAGTCTTAAACATTTCAAAGATGACGTTAAAGAAGTCGGAAATGCTCAAGAAGGTGGTTTGATGGTTGAAGACTTCAACGATGTTGAAATTGATGATACATTTGAAGTTTACAAAATGGTTGAAATCGAACGTAAATAATAAGGTGTGAGGAAAGCCTGCTAAGAAGTTATGAAAAATGCCATTTGACTTGTGACTTTAGTCGCATAGTGAGAATGGACAGCGTAGATAGAGAAATATGGTTATACGCGTAGCGTAGGTTCCACTTTGTCTATTTTCACTGACTTCTAAGAAGGTGAACTCAGTTAAATAAAAGGTGAGGGCGACTGGTTAAAAATGATGAATTTTATTTAAGTTTATTGTTTCTGGGAGCTTTTACTCATTTTAAAACGAAAAAATAGGAGGAGAAAATGGGAAATTCTTTTCGTAGCGACCGTGTCGCTGTAGAAATTCAACGCGAAATCAATGATATTTTACGAAACAAAGTACGTGATCCACGTGTTCAAGATGTAAATATCACTGATGTTCAATTGACTGGTGATTTGAGTCAAGCGACTGTTTATTATAGCCTCTTGTCAAATCTTGCCTCTGATAATGAAAAAGCCGCAACTGCTTTGAAAAAAGCAACCGGACTTTTCAAAAGTGAATTGGCAAAACGCATGACCATTTTCAAAATTCCAGATTTAACTTTTGCAAAAGATGAATCTGTTGAATATGGTTCAAAAATTGATGAGCTTCTTCGTGGGCTTAACAATAAATCAGAATATTAATTAAAAAAGTTACTGACGAAAAAATTGAGTGTATTCTTTAGGTTGAATACATTCTGACAGTTCTGTCAGTAACTTTTTTTGTCATAAAAATACTGACAGAATTGTTCTAGATAAATTTTGTGATATAATAGACATTGTGAAATGAAAGCGAATAAAATCTGCTCATTTGGAGGAAATTATGAAAGAACCATTGTTTTTGAACTCAGTTTTGCAAGAAAAAATCTGGGGCGGCGACCATTTGAAAGAGTTTGGCTATGATTTGCCATCAGACAAAGTTGGTGAATATTGGGCTATTTCTGCTCATCCACATGGTGTGTCAACAATTGCTAATGGCGAATTTAAAGGTCAAAAACTTGACCAATTATACGCAAGTCACCGCGAATTGTTTGGTGATAGTAAAAAAGAAGTTTTTCCCTTACTAACTAAAATTTTAGATGCCAATGACTGGCTTTCTGTGCAAGTTCATCCAGATGATGAATATGGACAAAAACATGAAGGTGAACTTGGAAAAACTGAATGTTGGTACATTATTTCAGCTGAACCAGGCGCTGAGATTATCTATGGACATAATGCTAAATCACGTGAAGAATTAGCAGAAATGATTAAATCTGGTGATTGGGATCATTTGTTACGTAAGGTAAAAGTGAAAACAGGGGATTTCTTCCATGTTCCGTCAGGAACAATGCACGCAATCGGTGCTGGAATTGTTATTCTTGAAACACAACAATCTTCTGATACAACTTACCGTGTTTATGATTTCGACCGTAAAGATGACCAAGGAAATCTACGTGAATTACATATTCAACAATCAATTGATGTATTGAATATTCCGGGCGACAAAGTTCCTGAAAATCAAGTTAAAACTGAAAAATTTGCTGATGCAGAAATTACAACTCTTGTGAAATCAGATTTCTTTGATGTTTATAAATGGCAAATTCATGGTGACCATGAATTTACCAAAGTTGCTGATTACACTTTAGTTTCTGTACTTGATGGTCAAGGAAAATTAACAATTGATGGAAATGAATATCCAGTTGAAAAAGGAGCTCATTTCATCTTACCAAGCAACATTGAAAAATGGAATTTGTCTGGTCAATTAGAAATTATTGCCAGCAATCCTGCCTAATGAATTCAAAAGTTACTGATGAAAACTTTAAATTTTCTGTCAGTAACTTTTTTTGTTGAAATTATTTCTGTCAGTAGTTTGGGAAGGCAAATTTTACTGACAGAAACTAATATTTTTTATAAAAATTGAGCAATGATGACGTTTTCTAAAAATTATTACTTGCAAATCATTCTAAAAAATAATATAATTTGATACAGAAAACCATTTGCAATATAAAAACAAATTGAGTTCATCTTGCGAGAAAGAAAAAATAGAATAATAAATCAGGGGGTAAGTTGATGATGTTTTTTTGCATCAGTTTATCCCCTATCTAAATGTAATAATAGAATTTCATAAGGGGGTTTTATTGATTTCAATTTCTTTTTTTTTCGTAATGTCTAAAGTCGGACTCACATCTAAATAATGAAGAGGATGACAGATGAAAACAGATTTTGATAAGGTGAATGAATGGCTGATTCAACTCTTTCATGATTTTATGATATTAGAGGAGCAATTTTTAAAGGACTCAGCTTATTCAGATGTAACAGTAAAAGAATTACAAATTTTGACACTGGTTCATACGCTAGGAACTTGTCGTGCGACAGATATTGCCAAAAATCAAAAATTGGCCTTGTCAACAATTACAATTACCCTCAATCGATTAGAAGATAAGGGATATATTGAACGCAAGCGTTCTACAGCGGACAGACGAGTGACTCACATTATACTGACATCGAAGGGTGATGAGCTTTGTGCAACTCACCGTGAATTTTTCCATACGATTACAGATAATCTATTTGATAGCGTTTATGGAACTACTGAAAATAAATTGGCTGGTGAACTTGCAACCTTACACGATTCTTTGGAGAATATGAAATAATGACTTTTGCGAAAATTACGCAAGTGGCACACTATGTGCCTGAAAATGTGGTATCTAATGATGACTTGTCCAAAATAATGGATACTAATGATGAATGGATTTACAGTCGGACAGGGATTAAAAATCGCCATATTTCAACTGGAGAGAACACCTCAGACTTAGCAGCTAAAGTTGCTAAGCAGTTGATTAGCGATTCAAATTTAAGCCCAGAAACGATTGACTTCATCATTGTTGCTACAGTAACTCCGGACTCATTGATGCCTTCAACCGCGGCACGGGTTCAAGCTCAAGTAGGAGCAGTTAATGCTTTTGCTTACGATTTGACTGCGGCTTGTTCAGGCTTTGTCTTTGCTCTATCAACAGCGGAAAAATTAATTTCCTCAGGAGCATATCAACGAGGGCTTGTCATTGGCGCAGAAGTCTTTTCAAAAGTAATTGATTGGTCAGACCGATCAACTGCTGTTCTTTTCGGAGATGGAGCTGCTGGTGTGCTTATTGAAGCTGGCGCGAGTCAACCTCTGATTATTGCTGAAAAAATGCAAACAGATGGAAGTCGTGGGAACAGTTTACTTTCTAGTTATGCTGACATCCAAACTCCATTTGCCTCTGTTTCATACGAAAGTTCAAACTTGAGTATGGAAGGGCGAGCAATTTTTGATTTTGCCGTACGTGATGTTCCTAAAAATATCCAGGCAACTTTAGAAAAAGCTAATTTGTCTGCTGAAGAAGTAGATTATTATCTCCTTCATCAAGCGAATTCAAGAATCCTTGATAAAATGGCTAAAAAGCTTGGTGTGACGCGCCAAAAGTTCCTTCAAAATATGCAAGAATATGGTAACACATCGGCAGCAAGTATCCCTATATTGTTGTCAGAATCCGTAAAAAATGGTATATTTAGTTTGGACGGTCAAACAAAAGTCGTCTTGACAGGATTTGGCGGTGGCCTCACTTGGGGTACAGCAATTATTAATTTATAAGAGCTTCAAAGTTTAGCAAGTTTTTCTTTAGTTGTCTATATAAGAAAACATTATCAGCTAACTTTGACTCACAAAAAGATTTTAAAAAATCTTCACTAACTAATGGTTATAAACCGCTTTGCGGATATAATATAAATATTTTCACTCAATTAAAGGAGAAAAAATTATGGCAGTATTTGAAAAAGTACAAGATATTATCGTTGACGAACTCGGTAAAGAAAAAGAAGAAGTAACACTCGAAACTTCATTTGAAGAGCTCGACGCTGATTCACTTGACCTTTTCCAAATCATCAATGACATCGAAGACGAATTCGACGTTGAAGTTGATACAGAAGCAGATATGAAAACAGTTGCTGACCTCGTTAAATACGTAGAAAACAACAAATAATTCGGGATGGGGGTGAAGCGAGCAAAGGAGTTGATTCTTTTGCGAATTTCGCCCCTTCTTTTCGTTGGACTAGTTCTATTTTCAAAATAGAATTCTAGTATAGGGGGCTCAGTAATGATATACTGAGCTTGTCCTATAATTTTCATATTGAAGAATGTCATTTTTTTTAAGATAAAAAACATTTTACAATACTAATAATTAACTTTATAAAAGAAAATACGAGGAATTCTAATTGACTGATTTTGAATCATTGATTCAAAAGGTTGATTACTATATATTATGACTAAAACAGCATTTTTATTCTCAGGTCAAGGGGCACAAAAGCTTGGAATGGCACGTGACTTATATGACCAATATGAAACAGTTAAAGCAACTTTTGATGAAGCAAGTCAAGCTTTAGGATATGATTTGCGAGCTTTGATTGATAATGATGAAGAAAAACTAAATGAAACAAAGTACACTCAACCTGCAATTTTAACAACCTCTGTTGCTATTTTACGTTTGTTAAGTGAGAATGGGATTAAACCTGACCTTGTTGCTGGTCTTAGTCTTGGTGAATATTCTGCCTTGGTAGCATCAGGAATCATTGATTTTCAAGAAGCAGTTAAGCTTGTAGCTAAACGTGGTCAATATATGACAGAAGCTGCACCGACTGGTTCTGGTAAAATGGTCGCTGTAATGAACACAGACCCAGCCTTGATTGAAGAAATTTGCCAGAAAGCGGCCGAATTTAAAGGCGGTATTGTGAGTCCAGCAAATTATAACACGCCCGCACAAATTGTTATTGGTGGTGAAGTTGAGGCGGTTGATTATGCTGTTGAGTTGCTAAAAGAAGCCGGAGTTCGTAAACTTATTGAATTAAAAGTTTCAGGACCTTTCCATACAGCAATTTTAAAACCAGCATCTGAAAAATTGGCTTTGGAGCTTGATAAAATTGATTTTAGACCTTTTGAATTACCATTAATCTCAAATACGAGTGCTAAAGTAATGGAAAATGATGAAGTCAAAGGACTTTTGACGCGTCAAGTCATGGAACCAGTTCGTTTTTATGAATCGGTTGAAACAATGCAAAAACTAGGGGCGACTCGCTTTATTGAAGTTGGTCCTGGGAGAGTACTTTCAGGTTTCATTAAAAAAATTGATAAAAATGCAGAAATTGCTAATGTTGAAAATTTAGCTTCATTTGAAGCTTTGATTAATCAGTAAAATTGAAGAAAGGAATTGTGTTTATCCTTTTGAAATCTTAGTACTAAAGTGCTAAAACTTCTTAGGCGGGCTCATATCTTAAATAATGGAAATTAAAAATAAAAATGTCTTTGTGACTGGTTCAACACGTGGAATTGGTAAAGCAATTGCGCTTCAATTTGCTAAAGCGGGTTCTAATCTAATTATTAATGGTCGTTCAGCAATTTCAGAAGAATTATTAGCTGAATTTACAGCCTATGGTGTTAAAGCAGTTGGTATTTCTGGTGATATTTCAAAATCAGAAGATGCAAAACAAATGGTTGCAGAAGCGATTGAAACTCTTGGTTCAGTAGATATTTTGGTAAACAATGCAGGAATTACTCGTGATGGTTTATCTTTGAAGATGTCAGAAGAAGATTTTGAGTCTGTTCTTAAAATCAACTTGACTGGGGCTTTCAATATGACACAGGCTGTTTTGAAACCGATGACCAGAGCTCGTTCTGGAGCAATTATTAATATCTCATCAGTTGTTGGACTTATGGGAAATGCTGGGCAAGCAAATTATGCCGCTTCAAAAGCAGGACTTATTGGTTTGACAAAATCAATTGCTAGAGAAGTTGCGGCACGAAATGTTCGTGTCAATGCTGTGGCTCCAGGATTTATTGAATCAGATATGACTGAAGTTCTTTCTGATAAAGTTAAAGATGCAATGAAGGGGCAAATTCCAATGAAACGTTTTGGAATGCCTGAAGAAATTGCAACAGCAACTCAATTCTTGGCTGAACAAGAATATATGACTGGACAAGTACTTACCATTGATGGTGGAGTTTCAATGTAAATTATTCATTGATAAATTTTAAAATTAAGAGGATAAAAATATGACAAATAGAGTTGTTATCACTGGTTATGGTGTAGTTAGTGCAATTGGAAATAGCCCAGAAGAATTTTGGAACAATCTTAAAGCTGGTAAAACTGGAATTGGTCCAATCACTCACTTTGATGCTGAAGCAACAGGGATTTCTGTTGCAGCAGAAGTAAAAGAATTTCCATTTGATAAATATTTCCAGAAAAAAGATGCACGACGCATGGATACTTTCTCACTTTATGCGGTTTATGCAGCACTTGATGCAATGGAAATGTCTGGTATTACAGAAGAAAATACTAATTTTGACCGTTTGGGCTGTATCATGGCTTCTGGGATTGGTGGACTTGAACAATCACAAAAAAATTCACAAGCAATTGTCGCTAAAGGCCCTCGTAAAGGGGTAGCACCACTCTACGTTCCACTTGCTATTGCTAATATGGCAACTGGTAACGTTGCTTTACGTACAGGTGCTCGTGGGGTTTCGCGTGCTGAAGTAACGGCTTGTGCGGCTGGTGCTAATTCAATTGGTTCAGCTTTCCGTGAAATCAAACATGGTTACGCTGATGCAATGATTGCTGGTGGTGCTGAAGCGGCTATTTGTGAACTTGGAATTGCAGGTTTTGCTAATTTGACTGCTTTGACTAAAGAAACTGACCCTGAAAAAGCATGTATTCCATTCGATAAAAATCGTTCAGGATTTGTAATGGGCGAAGGTTCTGGTGTATTGATTTTGGAAAGCCTTGAACATGCACAAGCTCGTGGCGCTAATATCTTGGCTGAGATTGTTGGATACGGAAATACAAATGATGCTTTCCATATGACAACTCCTTCAGGAGTGGGTGCTGAAAATGCGATTAAATTGGCTTTGGAAGAAGCTGGTGCAAGTCCAGCTGATGTTGATTACGTTAATGCACACGGAACTTCAACACATGCCAATGAAGAAACTGAAAGCAAAGCAATTCACAATGTAATTGGCGATAAAGCTTATGTTTCATCTACAAAAGCATTGCACGGTCATGCACTTGGTGCAACAGGTGCAATTGAAGCAGTGGCAACTGTTCAAGCACTTTTGAATCAATATGCACCAGTAAATGCTGGAACAACTGAACTTGATGAAGGAATGACAATTAATGTTGTTCTTGGTGAAGGTAAACCTGCTGATATTAATCTTGCATTGTCGCAAGACTTTGGTTTCGGTGGACACAATGCTGTATTGGCATTCAAGAAATGGACTGGAGAGTAAATAAAAATGAACATTTCAGAAGTAAAAGATTTGATGAACCAATTCAATGGTTCTACTTTACGTGAATTTTCTTGGAAAAATGCTGATGGTGAATTATCATTTTCTAAAAATGAAGGTCAAGCCCTTGTTGGAGCTCAAAGTGCTGCACCTACTGCACCTGCATTTACAGCTCAACAAGCAACGCCAGTTGCAGAAAGTACAGAAGCGCCCGTAGCAAGTGAAGCGGCTGTTGAAGCTGAGGGTGAAGCAGTTACTTCTCCATTAGTGGGTGTAGCCTATCTTAAACCTTCACCAGATAAGGCTGAATTTGCCAAAGTTGGTGATTCAGTTAAAAAAGGTCAAACTTTGCTTATTATTGAAGCAATGAAAGTAATGAATGAAATTCCTGCACCAAAAGATGGAGTCATCACGGAAATTATGGTTTCTGGAGAAGATGTCGTTGAATTTGGTCAAGATTTGATGAGAATCAAATAAAAAAATTACTGACAAAGCTCTGTCAGTTTATCTTTGATGTAAAAGTTACTGACAGCTCTGGTTTAGGTGCCAGAGAATTTACTGACAAGTTCTGTCAGTGAATCTCTAAAAGAAAAGTGAGAATAAATGACTGAAGTAAACATTAATGTAACTGAAATTATGGAGGCTTTGCCTCATCGTTATCCATTTCTATTAGTCGATCGTGTGATTGATATTGCTGAGGATGAAATTACAGCAATTAAAAATGTGACGATTAATGAAGAATTTTTCCAAGGACATTTTCCACAATATCCAGTAATGCCAGGGGTTTTGATTATGGAAGCTCTCGCACAAGCGGCTGGTGTTTTAGAATTATCTAAACCTGAAAACAAAGGAAAACTTGTTTTTTATGCGGGAATGGACAATGTTAAGTACAAAAAACAAGTCACTCCCGGAGATCAATTGGTCTTACATGCTAAATTTATCAAACGTCGTGGTCCAATTGCGGTTGTTGAAGCAGAAGCAACTGTTGATGGAAAATTGGCGGCTAAAGGAACTTTGACTTTTGCCTTAGGGCGTTAGTGCTTTAGTACTTGCCTTTTTATCACTTGCTTTAGCAAGTAGAGAAAACGGACAGCGAAACGAAGTGGAGATAGGCTTATAACCATTACGACTAATCGCTTTAGCGATGTAGCGAGTATGGATTAAAGACGGTCAAGGTGACCTGATATCGAAGATGTCAGGTTGTGTCCTGCCTTAGGTAAATAGCTCATCTTCATTTAAAAATAATCATATTTTTTATGATTAAGAAACAAAAATTTATTTTAACCATAAGATTTTTTACTTATGGTAAATTCGGACTTATTTTTATTTATCAAAAAATTGTTTTGTTGGGAATGACTTTCTTTTTTATCATTCCTTTCAAAACACCCATTGAGCAAAAGCTCGGGGTATTTTCCCATATGGAGAACATCTATGTTTAATAAAATTTTGATTGCCAATCGTGGCGAAATTGCTGTAAGAATTATTCGTGCAGCTCGTGAATTAGGAGTGGGTACAGTTGCCATTTATTCAACTGCAGACCGCGATGCTTTACATGTTCATTTAGCTGACGAAGCAATTTGTGTGGGCCCAGCTAGAAGTACTGAGTCTTATCTTAATATGAATAATATTCTGTCAGCTGCTGTGGCAACTGGCGCACAAGCGATTCACCCAGGTTTTGGATTCCTTTCTGAGAATTCAAAATTTGCTCGTCTTTGTGAAGAAATGAATATTAAATTTATCGGTCCGTCAGCAAAAGTTATGGATATGATGGGTGATAAAATCAATGCTCGTGCAGAAATGATTAAAGCTGGTGTTCCTGTAACACCGGGTTCTGAGGGCGAAGTTCATACCACTGATGAAGCAGTAAAAATTGCTGAAGAAATTGGCTATCCAATCATGCTTAAAGCATCAGCTGGTGGTGGTGGTAAAGGAATTCGTAAGGTTAATAATGTTGAGGAACTTGTTCCAGCATTTGAGGCAGCACAAGCGGAAGCACAAGCAGCTTTTGGTAATGGAGCCATGTTCATCGAACGAATGATTTTCCCAGCGCGTCATATTGAGGTTCAAATCTTAGGAGATAGTCAAGGAAATGTGATTCATCTTGGTGAACGTGATTGTTCATTGCAAAGAAATAATCAAAAAGTTCTTGAAGAATCTCCGTCAGTTGCAATTGGACACACTTTACGAAATGAAATAACAGCTGCGGCTGTTAAAGCTGCTCAGCATGTTTCTTATGAAAATGCGGGAACCATTGAGTTCTTACTTGATGAATCTTCTGGTAAGTTTTATTTCATGGAAATGAACACACGTGTTCAAGTTGAACATCCGGTCACAGAGTTTGTATCAGGTGTTGATATTGTAAAAGAACAGATTCGTGTAGCCAATGGCAATGAATTGTCTGTCAAGCAAGAAGATGTGACTTTTAGTGGACATGCGATTGAATGTCGAATTAATGCGGAAAATCCTAAATTTAATTTTGCACCAAGTCCAGGAAAAATTACTAATCTTTTCTTGCCAAGTGGTGGAGTTGGTTTGCGGGTTGATAGCGCTATGTACAGTGGTTACAGTATTCCGCCATATTATGATAGTATGATTGCTAAAGTCATTGTTCATGGTGAAAATCGTTTTGAAGCACTGATGAAAATGCAACGCGCCCTTCTTGAATTTGACGTTGAAGGGGTCATTACAAATGTTGATTTCCAACTAGAATTAATTTCTGACCCACATGTTGTGGCAGGAGATTATGATACAAGCTTCTTAGGAAATGTTTTCTTACCAGAATATCAAAAAGAAGATTAATCAATAGATTAGTGACAGAATTGTCAGATGGCTTACAATTCATCTGTCAGTAAAATTTATAAAAAAATGAGAAAAGGATGCAAAGATGGCTCTTTTCCAAAAGAAAAAATACATTAAAATTAATCCAAATCGTTCCATTATTGAAAAGCAAGCCGAGCAGCCAGAAGTTCCTGATGAACTTTTTGCCAAATGTCCTGCTTGTAAACATACGATTTATCAAAAAGATTTAGGAAAAAATAAAGTTTGTCCTAATTGTGATTACAATTTCCGAATTACAGCCAAAGAACGGTTAGCAATTGTTGCTGACAAAGATTCTTTTGTTGAAATGTTCACTGGAATTGAAAGCAAAAATCCCTTGGATTTTCCAGGTTATCCTGAAAAATTGGCGGCAACAAAAGCACGGACTGGTCTTGATGAGGCAGTTATGACTGGGACGGCCACAATTAAAGGGCAAAAAACGGCTTTGGCAATTATGGATTCGACTTTTATCATGGCTTCAATGGGAACTGTTGTTGGTGAAAAACTGACACGCTTATTTGAATATGCAACTACCGAAAAATTGCCGATTATTGTTTTTACGGCATCAGGTGGTGCAAGAATGCAAGAAGGAATTATGTCATTGATGCAAATGGCCAAAACTTCGGCTGCTGTGAAACGACATTCAAATGCAGGACTTTTTTATATTACAGTTTTAACTGACCCAACAACTGGAGGAGTGACAGCTTCATTCGCCAGTCTGGGAGATATTATTTTAGCTGAACCCCAATCTTTAATTGGTTTTGCTGGACGTCGTGTCATCGAACAAACCGTCCGTCAAACTTTACCTGATGATTTCCAAAAAGCTGAATTTCTTTTGAATCATGGTTTTGTTGATGCAATTGTTAAGCGGACTGAATTACGTCAAAAATTGGCACTTCTTTTAGAACTTCATACGGAGGTGGAAAATGTCTGAAACAATTGATTCACTGACAGGTGAAGTTTCACAAAAAAATATTGCTGACATTATTAATGAAGCACGAGCGGCTGACAGAATTTCGGCAAGAGATATTATTGACAAAGTTTTCACTGATTTCTTTGAATTACACGGCGACCGTCAGTTAACAGATGATGAAGCGATTGTCGGCGGAATTGCTCGCTTCAATAATCAAGCTGTGACCGTTATTGGAATTCAAAAAGGACGTAACCTTGCTGAAAATTTAGCTACTAATTTTGGACAACCAAGTCCGAATGGCTATCGTAAAGCGTTAAGACTGATGAAGCAAGCTGAAAAATTTGGTCGTCCAGTCATTACGTTTATCAATACAGCTGGTGCTTATCCAGGAATTGAAGCAGAAGAACGTGGACAAGGTGAAGCAATTGCTAGAAACCTTTTGGAAATGTCTGACCTTAAAGTTCCAATTATTGCTTTCATCACAGGTGAAGGTGGTTCAGGAGGAGCATTAGCTCTTGCACTTGCCAATAAAGTATATATTTTAGAAAATGCTGTTTATTCAGTACTTTCTCCAGAAGGTTTTGCGACGATTCTCTGGAAAGATGGTTCACGTCGTGATGAAGCGGCTGAATTGATGAAAATTACAGCGCCACATCTTTTAGAAATGGGTCTTGTTGATGCTATTATTTCTGAGGAAAATCTGATTGAAAATCTGAAAAGACAACTGACAGAATCACTTGGTGACTTGTCATTACTGACAGAAACAGAATTGGCAGAACAACGCTACGAAAGATTTAGAAAATATTAAAAAACGAAGGATGTCCTTCGTTTTTTTATACATAAAAAAAGTTAATTCTGCTATAAAAAAATCTTATAGCACTGGGCACACTTTCGTGATATCTTTATATTAGATTGAAAATAGAAAGAAAAGGGCCAATGACAAGTATAAAAACGAAAGTAATTCATGGTGGTATTTCAACAGACAAGACAACAGGAGCAGTATCTGTTCCGATTTATCAAACGTCAACTTATAAACAAAACGGACTTGGACAACCTAAAGAATACGAATATTCACGTTCTGGAAATCCAACGCGTCATGCCTTGGAAGAATTAATTGCAGATTTAGAAGGTGGTGTTCAAGGATTTGCATTTAGTTCAGGACTTGCTGGAATTCATGCGGTTCTTTCGCTATTTTCTGCAGGAGATCATATCATTTTAGCTGATGATGTTTATGGTGGAACTTTCCGTTTGATGGATAAAGTGCTGACAAAGACAGGGATTATTTATGATTTAGTTGATTTGAGTAATCTTGATGACTTGAAAGCGGCTTTTAAAGAAGAAACGAAAGCTATTTATTTTGAAACTCCTTCAAATCCTTTATTAAAAGTTTTGGACATTAAGGAAATTTCAGCAATTGCTAAAGCTCATGATGCCTTAACACTGGTGGATAATACCTTTGCGACACCGTATTTACAACAACCAATTGCTTTAGGAGCTGATATTGTTTTGCATTCCGCAACGAAATATTTAGGTGGACATTCAGATGTAGTGGCAGGACTAGTTACAACCAATTCAAAAGAACTCGCCAGCGAAATTGGCTTTTTACAAAATTCAATTGGGGCGGTTCTTGGACCACAAGACAGCTGGTTAGTGCAAAGAGGTATTAAAACACTTGCGCTTCGGATGGAGGCTCATTCGGCAAATGCTCAAAAAATTGCTGAGTTTTTAGAAACTTCTAAAGCCGTCTCAAAAGTTTATTATCCAGGTCTTAATAGCCATCCGGGGCATGAAATTGCTAAAAAACAAATGTCTGCCTTTGGAGGGATGATTTCATTTGAATTAACGGATGAAAATGCCGTCAAAGATTTTGTTGAAAACTTGAGCTATTTTACGTTGGCTGAATCACTAGGTGGCGTTGAATCTTTAATTGAAGTGCCAGCAGTGATGACTCATGCTTCTATTCCAAAAGAACTTCGTGAAGAAATTGGGATTAAGGATGGCCTAATTCGTCTATCAGTAGGGGTTGAAGCAATTGAAGATTTACTGACAGATATCAAAGAAGCACTTGAAAAAAAATAATTTTACTGACAGACTTGTAAGCAAAGCTTACGACTCCTTTCTCCCTCACTTTAACAGCTCACATTGGTCCTGTTGAACTGACAGAAAAATTAGACAGTAGAAATTGAAAGTAATTTACTGACAGAAGTGCATACAATTCATCTATCTCCCGCCTCAAGCGCTCATTTGGTTGACTTGAACTGACACAAAGCTGTCAGTAATTTAGGAATTAATTATGGTAAAAATTGTTGAAAATATTACTGAATTAGTTGGAAATAGTCCAATTATCAAACTAAAAAATGGTCCAGAAAATGGAGCAGAAATTTATCTAAAACTTGAATATTTTAATCCTGGAGGTTCAGTTAAAGACCGGATTGCTTTACAAATGATTCGGCAAGCCGAAGCAGATGGTCGCTTAAAAAAGGGAGGAACGATTGTTGAACCTACCTCTGGGAACACAGGAATTGGACTTGCCATGGCTGGTGCAGCTTTAGGCTATAATGTGGTTATTATCATGCCTGATAGTTACTCAAAAGAGCGTCGTCAGATTATTCAAGCTTATGGAGCAGAATTGATTTTGACTCCAGCAGCTGATGGCATCAAAGCTGCCATTGATTTAGGTCAAAAATTAGTTGAAGAAAATGGTTGGTTTATGCCAATGCAATTTGAAAATCCAGCTAATTTAAAAGCCCATGAATTAACGACTGGTCCAGAAATAATTGAAGCATTTGGTGAAAATGGCCTGGACGCATTTGTTGCTTGTGCAGGCACTGGGGGTACAATTTCTGGTGTTTCTCACTATCTTAAAAGTCAAAATTCTAAAATCAAAACTTTTGTTGTCGAACCGGCAGAATCACCAATTTTAACAGGAGGTGAGAGTGGTCCACACCGCATTCAAGGAATTGGTATTCCATTTATGTCACCAAATTTAGATACGAAAGCTTATGATGGTGTAATTGATGTAACAAGTGATGAGGCTTTAGAGACCGCAAGAAAAATTGGCAAAAGCGAAGGATTTTTAGTAGGTATATCTTCTGGCGCAGCAATTTGGGCAGCTTATGAATTGGCAAAAAAACTTGGCAAAGGTCAAAAAGTTCTCGCACTTTGTGCTGACAATGGTGAGCGCTATCTTTCAACAGAACTCTATGATTATTAAAACTTGGAATTTTCCAAGTTTTTTTTGTCTTATGAGCAGTTTTCTGTACTTTTTGAGCTACGGATGTTAGAATGAGAATAGATTAAGAAGATTAAAGGAGGGGAAATCGTAAATTATTGGTTGTCAGTCAATGATTGACAAATTTAACTGATTTAGTTTTTCTAACAAATTATTATGAAACTTTCATGATAATAAAAGAAAAAATCGCAATTACTAGGAGGATTTAAAATGGCTTTAAATGACAAACTTGATGCAACAAAAGATAAAGTAAGTGGAAAAGTTAAAGAAACCACAGGTAAAGTAACTGGTGATGAAAAACTAGAAGCTAAAGGTAAAACAGAAGGACTTATGGGAAAAGCTAAAGAAGGCTTGGAAAATATCAAAGACAAAGCTTCTGACCTAGCTGAAGATGTTGCAGAAAAATTTAATGATACGGTTGACTCTGTCAAACATAAAAACGAGAAATAATTGAATTTCTCAAAATTAAGCAAAACCTAAGTTATTTAAAACTTAGGTTTTTTCATTTGGAAATAATAAACTTGACTTATATACCCTTGGGGGTATATAATTATTATAAATCAAATAATCAAGAGGTGAAAATGCAAACAATTGACATAAGTGAATTAGAATTACTGACAGAAAGTGAAAATCCAGTAATTGTAGATGTAAGAGAAGATTTTGAGTATAACAGTGGTCATGTTCCTAATGCCAAAAATATTCCATTGAGTCAACTAGAAGAAAGATATGCAGAAATTACTGACGGAACTTATCTTATCTGTCAGTCAGGTGCTCGTTCAGCTAGGGCCTGTCAGTATCTTTCGACAAAAGGAATTGATACTATAAATATTTCAGGCGGTACCATTGCTTGGAATGGCCCCTTAGAATTTACTGACAGACTTTAGAGAGAGAACGATGTTTGAATTATTTAAGAAAATAAAAAGTATCAGTCCAGCAGAAGTAAGTACTGAATTAAAAAAAGGAACACAATTAATTGATGTAAGAGAAGCTCATGAATTTCAAAATGGACATATAAAAGGCGCTCGAAATATCCCTTTAAGTAAATTGGGAGAACATGTTCTAGCCAAAAACAAAAAGTATTTATTAATTTGTCAGTCGGGAATGTGGTCAAAAAAAGCCTACAAAATATTAAACAAAGCTAATTATGATGTGACAAACGTAAATGGAGGAATGCGAGCTTGGAGAGGAAAAATTAAAAAATGACAGAAAAAATATTAATTGTTGGCGGAGTTGCGGGTGGAATGTCAGCTGCAACCCGTTTGCGACGTCTTAACGAAAATGCAGAAATCATCGTTTTTGAAAAAGGCCCTTACGTTTCGTTTGCCAATTGTGGCTTACCTTACTATGTGGGGGGAGAAATTGCAGAGCGAGAAAAGTTAATTGTTCAATCTGCTAAAGCTCTAAAAAACCGTTTTAACCTAGAGGTGCGCGAAAATTCCGAAGTTATTGCGATTGATAGTGAAGGAAAGAAAGTGACTGTAGTTTCAAACGGCGAAAGCTATGTTGAAAGCTATGATAAATTGATTCTTTCACCAGGGGCTAAACCCTTAATTCCACAAATCAAAGGTTTGAACCAAGCGACAAATGTTTTTAGCTTACGAAATATTCCTGATGTGGATAAAATAATGACCTATTTGAAAGCCAAAGCTCCTAAAAGTGCAACAATTATTGGTGCTGGTTTTATCGGCTTAGAAATGGCTGAAAATCTTGCTAAACGAGGGTTAAGTGTCACAATCGTCGAAAAAGCACCACATGTTTTACCAACCATTGATCGCGAAATGGCAGCTTTTGTCAATGAAGAATTAATTAAAAATAATCTTTCAGTAATGACAAATAGAGGAGCTGTCGAATTTAAAAATGACGAAATTTTGCTAGATAATGGTGAAAGTCTGCAATCGGATTTAACGATTCTTTCTGTGGGAATTCAGCCAGAAACGAGTCTAGCTAAAAGTGCGGGCATCAAATTAGGACTAAGAAATGCAATTCTTGTTGACGAACATTATGAAACATCGGTTAAGGATATTTACGCAGTAGGCGATGCCATTGTTGTCAAAAATCAATTAGGGCAGGATGCTTTAATTTCATTGGCTTCTCCAGCTAATCGTCAAGGGCGTCAGGTAGCTGATATCATTAGTGGATTACCAATTAAAAATCGCGGTTCACTTGGAACGGCCATTGTCCGTGTTTTTGATTTGCAAGTGGCAAGTACAGGCCTTTCTGAGTTTCAGCTTAGAGGTTTAAAGATTAATCATAAAATTGTTCATGTCACAGCAAATAATCATGCGGGATATTATCCAGATGTAACTTCTATTGTTTTGAAATTAATTTTTGAACCAGAAAGTGGACAAATATTTGGTGCGCAAGCAATTGGTAAAGAAGGAGTAGATAAAAGAATTGATATTTTATCTACGGCTATCAAAGCAAAACTAACCGTTTTTGATTTACCAGAATTGGAATTGACCTATGCCCCTCCTTTTGGTTCAGCCAAGGACCCAGTAAATATGGCTGGCTATGCCGCAATAAACCTTCTCTTGGGGCAATCAGAAAATATTCAGTGGCATGAACTTGCGGCTGAATTAGCAAAAGGGAAAGTCTTACTTGATGTGAGAAATCCAAATGAGTTGGCAAAAGGGAAATTTAAAAATTCTCAAAATATTCCGCTTGATGACTTACGTGAGCGGCTAAATGAACTCGATAAAAAGAATGAATATATTGTTAGCTGCCAGTCAGGACTTCGCTCTTACAATGCAGAACGTATTCTAAAACAAGAGGGCTACAAAGTGAAAAATTTGGATGGTGCCTTTGGATTATACAGCAAAGTTACCAAGGAATTACTTGATTAGGGAGCGAAACAAGAAAAGGATGACTGATGAAAAAATATGACAAAAAAATGAAAAATCGCTTGAAACGAGCGACGGGACAACTCACAGGAATACTTAAGATGATGGAATCTGGAGAGGAATGTATTGATGTTGTGACTCAATTAACCGCTGTTCGCTCTAGCTTAGATAGCCTGATTGGTCTAATCGTAGCTGAGAATCTCAAAGAACTTTTACTGGATAAAGAAGTGACTGACAAGGAAGAAAAACTCGAACAAGCTATAAAATTAATCATTAAAAAATAGATTTTTCATAGAAAATTGGACCAAAAAATCCCTTTTTAATATGCTATAATAAAATTAAAGCATAAGGAGGATAAGATGTACGATTTTTATTGGTATCCAAAGTGTTCAACTTGTAGAAAAGCTAAAGCAAAGTTAGATGAACTTGGAATAGATTATCAAGCGATTGATTTGAAGGAAACCCCACCGAGTCAAAAAAACTTTGAGAAATGGTTTAAAGAAGCAGATTTTCCCATCAAAAAGTTTTTCAATACAAGTGGTTTAGTTTATCGTGACTTAAATCTTAAAGATAAGTTAGCAACATTATCTGAAAAAGAAATGGCAGAACTTCTTTCGTCAAATGGAATGCTTATCAAACGTCCATTACTAGTGAAAAATGGTCAAGTTCAACAGATTGGTTTTAAAGAATCATCTTATGAAAAAATATAAAAAAATGAGTTGGTTAGACTCATTTTTTTATGTAATAATATTTAAATCTTAGGAGATTCCAAAAAAAGCAAAACTTTCAAACGAAAGTATAATTCTTTCTTATGAAGAAAATATATCATATTTTAGAAAATCTGTCAATAAAAAAATGGACATCGTCCATTTTTAATTAGATAGTAGTAACCTTTATTTTTTTCAAATCGAGAATTTTTTGACTTCCTGCATTGATTGACTTGTCAGTAAAAACTTGGGAAATTTCAGGGAATGAAAAACAGGTGACAGTTCCATTTTGGTTGAATTTAGAAGCATCAGTTAAAATAATCACTTCCTTAGCCGCAGCAGCCATGACATGAATGGCTTCACTACGAGCGAGATCATTACTTCTAAAACCGCGGACCGGGTCAAAACCATCAATACCGATAAATAATTTATCAACGTAAAATTCATCAACCACCTTTTTTATCAGAGGTCCAACGTTGACCTGTGAATTATTTTGATATTCTCCTCCTAATAAAATTACTTTTACCGAGTCGGATTTACGAATATAATTGGCAATAAAAACAGAGTTAGTGATGATAGTGACATTTTTTCGATTAAAGGCTAACTCTTCAGCAAGCAAAGCGCAAGTAGAACCAGATTCAATCATTACTGTATCCCCATCAAGAATATTTTCAGCAGCTTTGACAGCAATTTTTCGCTTTAAATCATAGTTTTTGGCTAAACGAAAATTGATATCATCTGTATTATTAATCAAAGCAAAACCGTGCTGGCGATTAATAATTCCTTTCTCTTCAAGTTTATCAAGGTCTTTTCGAATCGTTACGTTTGAAACATTAAGGAGTTGTGAAAGTTGATTGACTTCAATTTTTTTATAATCACTCACAATGCGAATGATTTCGTCAGAACGGGACATTTAGTAGCCTTTCGTCATCTTTTTTATATTTTAAGACTACCACAAAAATCTAAAAAAATAAACCTTTTTATTAGAAAACCTTTCGTTCGTAAGTCAATGAAGTAAGTCATACTCATCTTTAGTAATTGCCCAATAATCTGTAAGAAGAGGATTTTTAAACTTAGGAAAGTAAGAATAAACCTTTCCTAAGTGTTTCATTCCTAACTTCTCCATGACCCGTCCAGACTTTGCATTTTCTGTAAAATGTTTAGCTTGAATAACTTTAACTTCTAATTTATCGAAAGAAAGCGCCAAAAGACATTCAGCAGCTTCTGGCATAATCCCTTTTCCCCAATGGTCTTGATTTAAAATCCAACCCAGTTCGACTGTTTTTTCATTGATAGGATTAAGAAAAATTTCACCAATGAGCTGACCTGAAGTTTTTTCAACAATCCCCCAATGATAGAGGCTGTTCGGCAGAAAAAACTTGGCAATTGTGGCTCTAGTTGTTTTTAGAGAATCATGTGGTTCAAAGCTAGTAAAACGAGCAACTTCAGGATTAGAAGCATAGTTAAACATTTCTTGGGCATCCTCAAGTTGTAATTTTCTAAGAATCAAGCGTTCAGTTTGTAAGGTCTGATGCTCTGCTAAAACTAAATTTATATTAACCATAAACATGTTCTCCTCAACTATTTTTACTCAATTATAGTCTCTATTTGTTTTATTGACAATAAAAAAGAACCTTTAAGGTTCTTTTATTTTAGAGTTCAAATTCTAAGAGAATGGGGACGTGGTCTAAACGTTCACCAGAATCAAGGGGTTCAGAAACTTTAACTGCTTGGGCAAGACGATTGGAAACCAGCCAGTAGTCAATTCTCCAACCTGAATTATTTAGTTTTGAAGTTTTTGCACGTTGGGCAAACCAAGTATAAATACTACGTCCTTCTTCATAAAATTTCTCAACTTGACCATGGAGTTGACGAAATGTATCAGTAAATCCAGCCTCTAAAAGTTGACCAAATTTTTCACGTTCTTGGTCAGTAAATCCAGCTGAGTTGTGATTACCACGGGGATTGGCTAAGTCAATTTCTGTATAGGCCGCATTGAAATCTCCACAAGCAAAGACAGGTTTTTGAGCATCAAGGCTTGTGAGATAGTTACGATAGTTATCATCCCAAATTCCACGTAAATCAAGTCGTGTCAGGCCTTCTTGCGCATTTGGTGTATAAACCGTAGTGACAAAGAAATCAGGAAATTCAAGGGTGATGATTCGACCTTCGGCATCCATAGGTTCAGGAGCATCAATTTCAGGAAAAGTGATGACTGGTTCTGGTAGAGTTTCTTTATAAAGAATCATTGTTCCAGAATATCCTTTACGAGCAGGCTCTACTGATGAACGCCAGACGATTTTATAACCTTTAAACAGTTCTTCCAAAACTTCCAAATGAGCTTTTTTAGGTCCAGTAGAAGGAAGTTTGGTTTCTTGAATGGCTAAAACGTCTGGTTGTGCTTGGGCAAGATTTTTAACAACAGCAAGAGAAAGGGCAGCACGTTCTGAGGTTCCAGTCAATGCAGCATTGAGTGAGTCAATATTCCATGAGATAAATTTATAGTTCATAATCGTTCCTTTATTTTTTAAAAGAATTTCCAAAGAGCTGTGACTTAAAGGAATTCTTAACTTTTCTATGATAATTATAACAAACTTAATCAGACAATGCGATTTTAGAGGTTTTTTGGTATAATATTTAGATGAGAATCTTCTCAAATATCGAGCCTCATTTGCTCGGAAAGAGGAAAATATGACAGAAAACAAAACTTTTTACATTACAACCCCAATTTATTATCCATCAGGCAAGTTGCATCTTGGTAGTTCTTACACAACTATTGCTTGCGACGTGCTTGCTCGTTACAAACGTTTGATGGGCTTTGATACTTTTTATTTAACAGGGCTTGATGAACACGGAATGAAAATTCAACGAAAAGCCGAAGAATTGGGAATGACTCCTAAAGAATACTTGGACCCAATGGCGGCTGATGTTCAAGAATTATGGAAAAAATTGGATATTTCTTATGATAAATTTATCCGTACTACAGACACTTATCATGAAGAAGCCGTAGCGAAGGCTTTTGAACAGTTATTGGAACAAGATGATATTTATTTGGGAAAATATGCGGGTTGGTATTCTGTTTCTGATGAAGAGTTTTTCACTGAAACACAACTTGAAGAAATTTTCCGAGATGAATCTGGAAATATTACTGGTGGCATTGCACCTTCTGGTCATGAAGTGGAATGGGTTGAAGAAGAAACTTATTTCTTCCGCATGGGAAAATATGCTGACTGGCTTTTACAATATTATGATGAACATCCAGATTTTATTCAACCTGAGGTTCGTAAAAATGAAATGGTCAATAATTTCATCAAGCCAGGTCTAGAAGATTTGGCTTTGACACGGACAAGTTTTACTTGGGGAATTCCTGTCCCTTCTAATCCTAAGCATGTGGTCTACGTGTGGTTTGATGCTTTATTGAACTATATTACAGCGCTCGGCTATAATTCTGACAATGACAGTAATTTTAAAAAATACTGGCCTGGAATTAATATGGTTGGTAAAGAAATTGTTCGTTTCCATACGATTTACTGGCCAATTATGCTTCATGCTCTAGGTTTACCTGCTCCTAAAAAGATTTTCGCTCATGGATGGCTCTTGATGAAAGACGGAAAAATGTCTAAATCAAAAGGAAATGTTGTTTATCCTGAGATGTTGATTGAACGTTATGGCCTTGATGCAGTTCGTTATTATTTGATGCGTGCGATTTCTTTTGGACAAGATGGAATTTTCACTCCAGAAGACTTTGTTGGACGTATTAATTTTGATTTGGCCAATGATTTGGGGAATTTGTTGAATCGTACCGTTTCAATGATTAACAAATATAATGACGGAAAAATCGAAGCAACTGGAGTTTCGACTGAATTTGATGCAAGTTTGGAAGAAGTGGTTGAAGAAACAATCAGTCATTTCCATAAAGCAATGGATAAATTTGAATTCAACGTAGCTTTGGCTGATGTTTGGACATTGATTTCAAGAACAAATAAATATATTGATGAAACAGCACCTTGGGTCCTTGCAAAATCAGAAGACGACAAAGCAAAATTGAATAATGTTTTGTATCATTTGGCAGAAAATTTACGGATTGCAGGTGCACTTTTACAACCATTTATGCGTGCAACATCAGGTAAAATCTTTGAGCAATTGGGAATGGATGAAAGATCATTTTCACTTGAAAATCTTTCTTTTGGCTATTCATTTACTCATCCTGTAGTAGCAAAAGGTCAACCTATTTTCCCACGTCTTGATGTGGAAGAAGAGGTTGCTTATATTAAATTACAAATGGCTGGTGGTGTATTGCCAGAAAAAGAGTGGGTCCCTGAAGAAGTTGAATTGAATTTAACTTTACCACAAATTAAATTTGATGATTTTGAAAAAATTGAACTAAAAGTTGCCGAAGTGCTTGAAGTAGAACCTGTTGAAGGTTCTGATAAATTGTTGAGATTTAAATTGGATGCTGGTGATTCTGAACCACGTCAAATCTTGTCAGGAATTGCACAATTCTATCCAAATGAACAAGAATTAGTAGGTAAAAAATTACAAATCGTAGCCAATTTGAAACCACGTAAAATGATGAAAAAATACGTTTCACAAGGAATGATTTTGTCAGCCGAATTTGATGGAAAATTGCGTGTCTTGACCGTTGATGATGATGTTCCTGCTGGTTCATTGATTGGGTAAAATTAATTAGACAATAAAAAATGTGAAAGATTTGTTATCTTTCACGTTTTTTTACGTATAGTATATCAGGAGAGAAAGCTCTTAGTGTTCACTTGGTTTCATGCGCCCTGACAAATTCTCGATGGAGGAAGTGCCTATGAAGTCAAGGTATTTCCTTGGTTATGGAGAGGATTTCATGCTAGCGGTACTTGGGATGATTATCGAAGTTTTGAACTTCGTAATTAATCTAGTCAGGCTCTGGCTTGAAATTAAAAAAACTAATCGCAATTAGCGATTAGTCCCACCATAACCAAGTTTGAACACGCGGTCTGTTAGAGCAGACCGTTTTTTTTCGCGTGTTGCACTTTGTTGAACTTATTATAGCACAAAATTTTAAGGGGGACAAATAGAGTATAATTTTTGAGGACTATTTATTAGTTGAATCTATCGGATAGTTAAAACTGGTTTTCATTTATCAAAAACCTCTCGAACTTTGTTATAATAAATTCAGTATGTTTTAAACAATATGGAGGAAAAAATGACTTTTGAAGAAGCATTAGCTTTACTTAAAGCTGGGAAAAAAGTAGTCAGAACACAAGGCTGGTCTGGTGCCGAAAATTATGTTAAACTCTATGATTCGATTGTTTTAGAATCTGGTGAGAAGTTGGAAGTTACCCCTTATTTCTTGATTAATGTCTCGGGAGAGGGTGAAGGTTTTTCAATGTGGGCCCCAACGCCTTGCGACGTTTTGGCCGATGATTGGGCCTTGGTTGAATAGATAGATAGGCTACAAAATGAAATTTTCTGGGAAAAAAGTGCTAATTACAGGTGCTGCCAGTGGTATTGGCTTGGCTCAAACAAAAGTATTTTTAGCCGAAGGCGCAGAGGTTGTTGCTGTGGACTTACAAGAATTTACTGACGAATCTATCATTAATTCAAAAAATCTGTCAGTAAAAATTCTTGATGTTTCCGATGCTCAATCAGTTGAAAAATTAGCTGACGAAGTGGGAAGTATTGATGTTTTACTCAATACAGCGGGCGTTTTGGATGCTTATAAAACTTTGGAAGAAACTGACTTTGCAGAATGGCAACGAATTTTATCAACGAATCTCAATTCGATGTATTTGATGATTTCAGCATTCTTGCCAAAAATGAAAGCTCAAAAATCAGGAGTAATTATCAATATGGCTTCGGTTGCTGGCTTGATTGCCGGTGGTGGTGGCGTCGCTTATACGACCAGTAAACATGCCATTGTTGGGTTGACAAAACAGTTAGCTTTGGATGAAGCGCAACACGGGATTCAAGTAGCAGCCATCGCTCCAGGTGCCATCAATACACCGATGAATGCGGCTGATTTCACTGAAAATAATGGTCAGATGGCCCAATGGGTAGCTGATGAGACACCAGCTAAACGATGGGCTAGTCCTCGCGAAGTGGCTGATTTGACCCTCTTTTTAGCAAGTCCACAAGCCTCTTATATGTCAGGAGCAATTGTCCCAATTGATGGTGGCTGGACAATCAAATAAAAGATATTGAAAGACTTATCAGCATGTTGGTAAGTCTTTTATTTATTGTGGGAAAGTCTGTATTAACTACAAAAGTACTGACAGACTTGTTGATTTTACTGACAAGTTGTTCAATTGCTTGTTTTCTGTGAAAAAATTTCTGTCAGTAATTTTTTTGCTTTTTTGTTGGCAGGATATTTTGATGCTCCTGTTAGAATTTCTATCGAGTACAAAGAATGATTCCTTCGTTAACGAAGATAATGCCCAAATAATAATTAGATGAAAGCACATATTTGTCAATCCTTTTCATTTCTCAAAAAATCTGCTAAAATAAAAACGTTGCTCAATAGTGAGTTAACCCTTGAGCCTTCATCCCTTTGCTCAAGCATATTATAGGCGAATTTTGTCGCCAAAGGAGAACCTTTTGAAAAAATCAAAAACTTATGATATTGTTACAATCGCAATTGTTGCGGCCCTGTATGTTATTCTAACGATGACACCAGGTTTGAGCGCAATTTCTTACGGACCTATTCAATTTCGAGTGTCAGAAATGTTGAATTTTACAGCCTTCTTCAATAAAAAATATATTATTGCGGTGACAATTGGTTGTATGATTTCAAACTTTTTATCTTTCACTTGGGTAGATGTGATTGTCGGTGGTTTGTCAACTTTAGTATTCTTAAGTCTTGGTGTCCTTTTGTTTGACCGCTTTAAAAAAGATTATTTTTGGAATGGTCAGTTAAATAAAGCATTTTTCTTTTTTGCAATTTTCTTTTCGATAAGTATGTTCACCATTGCTCTTGAATTAAAATTTGTCGCAGGAACACCATTTTTGCTGACCTGGGGGACATTAGCTCTAGGTGAATTTGCCAGCTTATTTATCGGGGCATTTGTCATGGATAAATTAGGTAAAAGAGTTGATTTGAGTCGTTAAATAAATGAAAAGCAGCTCAGGCTGTTTTTTTTGAACCATTTTTAGAAGTCAGAATTACTTAATTTGTTATAATTAAAATAAATAAGAGATTGGAGAGCTTTTTATGAAAAAAATCGCTGTAATTGCTGCTTCTGGTAAGGCAGGAAGTTTAATCGCTCAAAAAGCATTTGGGCGCGGTCATGAAGTGACTGCCATTGTTAGAAATAAAGCACGATTAAAAGTTGAAGTGACTACTATTCTTGAAAAAGATATTTTTGAATTAACTTCTGAAGACTTAGCAGGATTCGATGCAATCGTTTTAGCGCATCGGGCACCGGCAGGTCATGAGGAAGATTATTCAAAAGTAGCCCATGTGATGATAAAACTTCTTGAAAATATAGATAGTCGTTTAATTGTTGTTGGGGGAGCAAGCTCTCTCTATCTTGATGAAAGTCACGAAAAACTCTTGCTTGATGTGACACCAACAGATTTACCTTACTATCCAACTCTTTTAGAAATGGCAAAAGCAAGCTTGATTTATGAAGCATCAAAACTTAATGTGACCTTCTTCTCTCCTGCAGAATTTTTTGACCCAGAAGGAGCACAAACAAATAATTATACAATTACCGGCGATGTTTTAGAACATAATAAAGCGGGTAAAAGTCGAATTTCATATGCTGATTATGCCGAGGCTGTGCTTAATATGATTGAGGATGGTAGCCATCAACATGAACATATCGGAATTTATGAAAACTAAAAATTAATGAATTATCAAAGAGAAAGAAATTAATTTCTTTCTCTTTTTTTGTTTAAAAAAGTATAATAATACATAAAATTCTTGACAAATAAAAAATAGAGTAGTATAGTGTATAAAAATACATAGAAAGTGTGTAAATATGAAAAAAGTAGCAATTGTCGGAATTAGAGGTTATAGCGGCTTAGAACTGTTCCGAATTTTCTATTATCATCCAGAAGTAGAAGTAACAAAAATATATGCAACAAGTCATTATGGAGAAAAATTATCAGAACACTTTCCGCAACTTGAAGGCTTGACTGACTTGACTATCAGTGAATTTAATGAAGAAGAAATTATGGCAGAATGTGATGCAGTTTTCTTTGCAACCTCAGCGGGTGTTAGTCAAAAATTAGCTTTAACGTTTATTGATAATAATTTTCCTGTCATTGATTTATCAGGAGATTTTCGATTAGCTGATTTAGAAATATACAATAAATGGTATAAAAATACAAATTTAAAAAATGAATATTTATTAAGCGCTCAATATAATCTGGCAGACATTGGTCAAGCAAAAGCTAACTATATAGCGAATCCAGGTTGCTATGCAACAGCCACACTACTTGCACTTTATCCGTTAGTTAAAAATAAGATGATTGATTTAGACTCAATCATTGTGGATGCCAAGTCAGGACTTTCGGGAGCCGGAAAAGGTCTGTCTGACGCGAGTCATTTTGTGAATGTTGTCGATAATATGTCCATGTATAAAATCAATAGTCATCAACATATTCCAGAAATTGCTCAACAATTGAAGATTTGGAATTCAAATTTTCAAGCCTTGCAATTTTCAACTTCTTTAATTCCTGTGAGTCGAGGGATTTTTGTTAGTAGCTATGCAAAAGTTGCAGCTGATTTTGATTTTGAAACGATAAAAAATGCTTATGAACAGGTCTATGCGACAAAAAACTTTGTCAGAATTCGACGACAAATGCCCCAACTCTCAGATGTGATTGGGACCAATTTTTGCGATATTGGATTAGCTTATAATCCAGTGACAAATGTTTTGTCAGTTGTTTCGGTGATTGACAATCTTATGAAAGGGGCTGCCGGACAAGCAGTACAAAATTTTAATCAGTTATTTGGCTACGATGAAAGTTTAGGCTTGAAATTTATGCCAAGTCTTTAGAAGAGGAAGAAATGAAAGAAATAAAAGGGACAATTGCAAGTCCAAAGGGATTTTTGGCAGATGCTGTTCATGCACAATTAAAATATAAAAACTTAGATTTAGGGTTAATACTAAGTCAAGTTCCAGCTGCGATTGCTGGCGTTTTTACAACCAATAAAGTTTGTGCAGCGCCAGTATTGATTGACCGTCAAATTGTCAAAAAAGGACAAGCACGGGCCATTATTTGTAATTCGGCGGTTGCCAATGCAGTAACAGGCGAGCAGGGTTATGCAAATGCTTTGAAAACACAAAAATTGCTTGCTGAAAAATTTGAACTCAAAGCTGAGGAAGTGGCGGTTTGCTCAACAGGGGTCATTGGAGTACAGCTTCCGATGGAAAAAATTGCCACAGGAATTTCAAAGTTATCCCAAAATGAAGGGACAGCAGCATATTTTGCCAAAGCCATTTTAACAACAGATACCCAAACTAAAACAATTAACTTTGAAGCTGAAATTGGGGGTCAAATCGTGAATATGGCCGGGGTTTGTAAGGGATCGGGGATGATTCATCCAAATATGGCAACCATGCTTGCTTTTATTACGACGGATGCAAAAATTGCTCAAGCTTTACTACAAAAAACATTATCAGAAATTATTGAAACGACATTTAATCAGATTACAGTGGATGGAGATACTTCAACGAACGATACTGTTTTGTTGATGGCAAATGGCCAAGCTAAAAATAATGAAATTTTAGAAGGAAGTTCAGACTATCTTTTGTTTAAAGAAATGCTGGCAAAGGTTTGTCAGTCCTTAGCCAAACAAATCGCCGCTGATGGTGAAGGTGCAACTAAACTGATTGAAGTGACCGTCAAAGGAGCGCCAAATGATTTAACAGCGCGATTTATTGCCAAAAAAATTGTGGGTTCAAGTTTAGTTAAAACGGCAATTTTTGGTGCAGACCCTAACTGGGGGCGGATTATTTCGTCAATTGGTCAGGTGGCTAATTTTGAAGTTTCTGATATTGAATTAAAACTTCAAGATGAACTTGTGCTTTATCATTCAACACCAGTTGACTTTGATGCAGCTTTTCTTTCTGAGAAATTAAAAGAAGATAAAATTGAAATTATTGCTGACTTGAATGCTGGAAGTGGCTTGGGTCAGGCTTGGGGCTGTGATTTGACTTATAAATATGTCGAAATTAATGCTTTATATACAAGTTAAGAAGGAGAAAAAATGACAAATTTATTTGAAAATTATGGTCGCCTACCATTTAGCTTAATCAAAGGAGAAGATCAATATTTATTTGATGACAGGGGAAATAAGTATTTAGATTTCACAAGTGGGATTGGGGTCATGAATTTAGGATATAGTTTTGAAAAGGGAAAAGTGGCGGTGAAAGCTCAATTAGACAGCCTGTCTCATCTTTCAAATCTTTATCAAAATCCTTTGCAAGAAGATGTGGCTGAAAAGTTAAGTCAAAATCATTCATATAAAGCTTTTTTTTGTAATTCTGGGACTGAAGCTAATGAAGCAGCTTTAAAATTAACTCATCTCATCAAAAAAGATCAGAAAATTTTGGCGTTTACAGATGGCTTTCATGGTCGTACTTTTGGTGCTATGAGTGCAACCATGCAAGAAAAAATCCAAGCAGGATTTTCGCCTTTATTACCAAATTTTGTGGCTAGTCCTTTTAATGATGTGGTAGCACTTGAGCAAATTCTTGAAAAAGAAAAAATTGGCGCGATTATTTTTGAAATTATTCAGGGTGAGGGTGGCGTTTTACCAATTTCTCCAGATTTTGTTGAAGCTCTAAAAACTTGTCAGCAAAAAGGAATTTTACTGATTATTGATGAAGTTCAAACTGGAATTGGTCGAACTGGAAAATTATTTGCTTTTGAACATTTTGATTTTGAGCCGGATATTTTTACCTTGGCAAAAGCATTGGCGAATGGGATTCCTACAGGTGCGATGCTCGCTAAGAATAAATATGCCAGTTATTTTTCAGCAGGAAAGCATGGCTCAACATTTGGTGGGAATCCTTTAGCTATGGCTTCGGCTAATGAAGTTTTAAAAGAAATTGACAGTGACTTTTTAGAAAAAGTGACTGACAAAGGTATTTTTTTCTTAAAATTACTGACAGAAAAGCTGTCAGTAAAAGCGACGGTTAAGTCCATCAGAGGTTTGGGATTGATGATTGGAATTCAATTAACTGACGAGAAAAAAGTTCCAGAAGTTCTTGCTTTACTGCGTGAAAATGGTCTCTTAGCCTTGTCAGCTGGTCATGATGTCATTCGCCTGCTTCCACCACTTGTCATGACGAAAGTAGAACTGCAAAAAGGAGCAGAGCTATTGGAGAAAATTTTATGAGAGATTCACAAAACACAGCTCAGACTTTGACCGAAAGTCTCAAATATTTTCTGAAATATCGTGACCAAACGGTTGTCATTAAATATGGTGGCAATGCAATGATTGATGAAAAAGTGAAAGAAAGTATTCTAAAAGATATTTTATTACTTAAAACGGTGGGAATTAAAGTAGTTTTGGTTCATGGCGGCGGACCTGCGATTGGAGAATTACTTGAAAAATATGAGCAAAAAAGCCAATTTGTTCAAGGTTTGCGCGTGACAGATAAGAAAACAGCTCAATTAGCACTGACAGCTTTAGCTGGAAAAGTAAATAAAAGTTTGGTTCAAGATATCATTCGTTTAGGTGGCAATGCGATTGGCGTTTCAGGAATTGATGGTAAATTGATAGAAGCCAAACCTATTTCTGAAGATTTAGGCTATGTTGGAGAAATTACAGCGATTCATCCGGAAATCATTGAGCGTATCAATCAAACGGATGCTGTTCCCGTCATTGCTTCGGCCGGCATTGGTCTTGATGGTGAAATTTATAATGTCAATGCTGATACCGCAGCCAGTCGAATTGCCGGTGCATTGAGTGCTGAACAATTTATTTTATTAAGCGATGTTCGTGGCTTATATGGCAATTTTCCTGACGAGGAGTCATTTATTGATGAAATCAATCTGACCAATCTAGAAAAGTTAGTCAAAGAGAAAAAAATCACTGACGGAATGATTCCAAAGATTGAAGCCATTAAATATGCCATGTTTGAAGGATTGGGTCAGGCTGTTTTATTAGATGGCCGTGTTCCGCACGCCTTATTATTGGAATTATTTACTGACAAAGGGCAAGGGACAATGATAAATCATTGATAATTTAAGCAAATAAGAGGAGAGAGAATGTTTCAAGGAAGAAGTTTTTTAAAAGAAATAGATTTTAGTAAAGATGAATTGTTATATCTGATTGATTTTGCAATTCATCTTAAAAAGTTAAAAAAAGAACATATTCAACATAAATATTTATTAGATAAAAATATTGCCCTTATTTTTGAAAAAACATCTACAAGAACAAGAGCAGCTTTTACAACGGCCGCTGTAGATTTGGGAGCACATCCTGAATTTTTAGGGCCAAATGATATTCAGTTGGGCAAAAAAGAATCTATTTCAGATACGGCGAAAGTTTTGGGTTCAATGTTTGATGGCATTGAGTTTCGTGGGTTTAAGCAAAGTGATGTGGAAATTCTAGCCAAAGATTCAGGTAGACCCGTTTGGAATGGATTGACTGATGATTGGCATCCGACACAGATGCTGGCAGATTTTATGACAATCAAGGAGCATTTTGGCCATTTACAAGATTTAACCCTCGCTTATGTTGGTGATGGACGAAATAATGTGGCAAATTCTCTATTAGTGACTGGAGCAATTTTAGGCGTAAATATCACAATTATTTCGCCAGAGTCCTTGCAACCCGCTTTAGAAATACAAAAACTGGCACGTAAATATGCCATGAAAAGTCGCAGTAAAATAAGTATCCGAACAGATTTAAATGGACTTGAAAATGCTGATATTGTTTATACTGATGTTTGGGTCAGTATGGGTGAGGAAGCTCAAACAGCCAAGCGAATTAAATTATTGAAATCCTATCAAATTAATCAAAAAGTTGTTGAAAAAATTATTAATAAAAACTTTATTTTTATGCATTGTTTACCCAGCTTTCATGATTTAAACACGGAAGTGATGAAAGAAATTAAGGAAAATTATAACCTTAATGAATTAGAGGTTACTGATGAAGTTTTTAATTCAAAGAATTCGGTCGTTTTTGAACAAGCTGAAAATCGAATGCATACCATAAAAGCAGTCATGGCGGCTACTTTAGGGGATTTATTTATTCCTAAAATATAAAAAAAGAGAAAAAGCGTTAATTAAGGGGGAATAGCCCAGATTTAATGTTTTTTCTCTTTTTTATGGCGCAAAAGTCCCGTTCCACAGGGAAAGGCATACAAAAAAGGTTTTTTTTGGTATAATAAGGGATAAAACTAAAAATTAAGAGAAGTTTTAAGTGAAGGAGATTTTTATGCTCAAGCTTCAAAAAAAATTAAAAAATGATTACGGATTAGTCTTCAATGATGAAGATTTATTAAAAACAGCTTTTACACACTCTTCATTTACAAATGAAGAACGGCTCCCAAAGATTGCAAACAATGAACGTTTGGAATTTTTGGGAGACGTTGCCCTATCTTTGGTTATTTCTGATTATCTTTATCGGACTTATCCTGAGAAATTAGAGGGAGAACTTTCCAAAATGCGCTCAAGCATTGTTCGGACAGAATCACTTGCTAATTTTTCACGCTCATGCGGTTTTGGTGAGTTCTTGCGATTAGGTCATGGTGAAGAAAAAATGGGCGGTCGTGACCGCGAAACAACACTAGAGAACCTTTTTGAGGCTTTTTTAGGTGCGCTTTTTATTGACCAAGGAATGGATGAAGTTCGTAAATTTATCCAACATGTAGTCATTCCTCACGTTAAAAATGATGACTATGTTAAAGTGATTGACTATAAAACAGAACTTCAAGAAGTGTTACAAATTGGTGGAGAAACAACGATTAGCTACAAGATTCTGAAAGAAGAAGGGCCAGCTCATGACCGTTCCTTTGTGGCCGCGGTTTTTAACAATGGTAAAGAACTCGGACGAGGGCTTGGAAAATCTAAAAAAGTTGCAGAACAAAAAGCAGCAGAAAATGCAATAAAAGGGCAAAACCATGTATCTTAAAAAAATGGAAATTGTCGGCTTCAAATCTTTTGCCGATAAGACTAAAGTTGAATTTGATAAAGGGATAACCGCAGTTGTCGGTCCAAATGGTTCTGGGAAATCAAATATTGTTGAAGCATTGCGCTGGGTTTTGGGCGAGCAATCGGCTAAAGCACTTCGTGGTGGAAAAATGCCCGATGTTATTTTTGCTGGAACTGAAAAAAGACGTGCTCTTAATTATGCTGAGGTTATTGCTCATTTTGACAACTCTGATCATTACCTGCAAGGACAAGATGAGAATGAAGAAGTTGTTATTACCCGACGTTTATATCGAAATGGCGATTCCGAATTTTTGATGAATGGTCGTAAATGTCGTTTACGTGATATTCATGATTTATTTACAGATACTGGGCTTGGTCGTGACTCTTTATCGATTATTTCCCAAGGACGAATTGAATCTGTTTTTAATTCTAAACCGGAAGAAAGACGTGCCATTTTTGAAGAAGCGGCAGGTGTTTTAAAATACAAAAATCGACGAAATGAAACTGAATCAAAATTAAATTCAACCCAAGATAATCTTGACCGTTTAGAAGATATCATTTTTGAATTAAATAGTCAGCTCGTTCCCTTACAATCGCAAAGAGATACTGCACTTCGTTTTCAAGAACTAGAAGCAGAACGTTCAGACTTGTCACTTTCTGTACTGGTTGGTCAGTTGGAATCTAAAAAAGCCAAATATGATCAAACAGAACTTGATTTGGCGCAAGTGGCACAGGAATTAGCGAGTTTATCAACTCGTAAAAAAGTTTACGATGAGCAAGTCAGTCAATTACGTACAGAACGCCAAAAAGTAGAAGCCGAGCAAGAAAAATTGCAAGCTGACCAACTTAATTTTTCTAATCTAAAATCAGATTTAACAAGAAAAATTGAATTATTTGATGTTCAAAAAGATTCATCAGAAAAATCAGCTGCGGAACGCGAAGAACGTTTAGAAAACTTAAAAAGTCGTTTAGAAATCACTCAACAAAATTTGGCAGAAGTTCAAAAAAAATCAGAACTTTTACTGACAGAAAAAAATGACTTAGATAAATTACTGACAGAGCTGTCAGCAGATTTAGCGACCTTATCTGAATCACCAGAAGTGGTCATGGAACGGTTACGTGATGAATTTGTTCAATTAGTTGAAGAAGAAGCCCAAATCTCAAATGAAATCGTTAGAAATAAAGCTGAAATTACAGATTTGAGCCGTAGACAATCTGAACAGGATGAGTCTGTCAGAGAAAATTTGACTAAATTTGAAAAAATCAGTCAAGATTTATCTGAAGCACAGGAAAATTTAAATACTGTTAAAAAAGAAATCGAGACCCTTTTAGCGAAATTTGAAGAAGGAAATCAAGCAGAGAAAAAACAGGCAGAATTAGAACGTTTAGCCCAAAATAAAATGTATGATTATCTGCAAGAACTTAACCAACATAAGGCCCGTTTGACTTCCTTGCAAAATATCCGTGAGAGTCATAGTAATTTATTTGCTGGTGTCCGTGCCGTGATGCAAAATGCTTCACAAATTGGTGGTGTGATTGGGGTTGTTTCTGATTTATTGACCTTCGACCCTAAATATACAACAGCCATTGATATTGCTCTAGGTGGCGGGAGCCAAAATGTAGTCACAGAAGACGAAAATGCGGCTAAAAGAGCAATTGCTTTTCTACGTGAAAAAAGATTAGGACGGGCGACTTTTCTACCGTTGACAACGATTAAAGGACGAGACTTTAATGGTTTAAATCGTATTCAAAATATGACAGGATTTGTTGATTTAGCAATCAATCTTGTAAGCTTTGAAAGTCGGTTGCATAAGGCGATGAGCTCACTTTTAGGAACAACGGTGATTGTTGATTCTGGAGAAAATGCAACTGCTATCGCTCGAGCAATGAATTATAATGTTCGGATTGTTACGCTTGACGGAACACAGATTAACCCTGGGGGTTCTTATGCAGGGGGAGCTGGGAAACGTAATTCAACAACTTTTACTTCTGTTGAAATAAGTAATTTAGAAAAACAAACTAAGTTATCAGAAGAGCAGTTAAAAATTTCAGAAAAAGAAGTTCAAAAAGCCCAAAGTGCTCGTCAAGAATTGCTAAAAGAAATTGAACTTTTGAAAACTCAAGGGGAAGAAAAACGTTTTGTTGAACAATCTTTGAATTTGAAAATTGAACAATTAACAGAACAAAAAGTTGCGCTAGAACAATTAACTAATCTGTCAGCAAATCAAGAAGCAACAGGTAATTTGCTTGAATTAACTAAAGAAAATGAACATAAAGTAGAAGTTCTTGCAAAAATTACAGAGCGAAAAGCTGAAATTGAAAAGCAACTTGAAGAAGTTAAAACGAATAGTCAAGCGCATAAAGCCTTGCAATCAGAGAAAACAAGTGCTTTAAATCAGGCTCAACTTCGTCAATCAGAAGTGGTCAGTGAATTGAAATTCACCAAAGCAGATGAAAAACGTTTACTGACAGACTTGTCAGCCTTGACAGAAGAAAAAAATCAACTGATAGCACTTTTAAACCCTGTCCAATTTGATGAAACAGAAAGAAATAATTTCTCAAAACAACTGACAGAAGTAGAAGAACGCTTGAGTCAAATTAATGTCCGAATGGTTAGTTTAAAATTTGAACGTGAAGATTTAGCAGCTCAAATGGAAGATTTAGAACATCACAATCAAGATTTTATCCAGCAAACACAAGAACTTAACACGAAAAAAATGCGTTATGAAATGCAATTGGAACAAATCGAAGGACAATTGATGACACTTCAAGAAACGTTGAATAGTGAATATCAAATCAGTTTCGAAGAGGCGCAAGCCACTGCAAAAATAGTGGATGATTTAGCGGAGGCTGAGCAAAAACTCAAAAATCTAGAACGTCAAATCAAGGCATTAGGACCAATTAACTTGGATGCCATTGCTCAATTTGATGAAGTCAATGAACGCTTTACTTTCCTTTCAAGTCAAAAAGATGATTTATTAGAAGCTAAAAATCTTTTATTGAGTACAATCGATGACATGAATGATGAAGTTAAAATTCGGTTTAAAACAAGTTTTGATGCGATTCGTGAAAGTTTCAAAACGACCTTTGCTCAAATGTTTGTTGGTGGGCTTGCTGATTTAGAATTAACAAGCGACAACCTTTTAGAAGCTGGGGTTGAAATTAAAGTACAACCGCCAGGTAAAAAATTATCAAGTTTAAATTTGATGAGTGGTGGAGAAAAAGCGCTGACAGCTTTAGCTTTAATTTTTGCAATCTTAAGAGTACGAACAGTACCTTTCGTGGTTCTTGATGAGGTTGAAGCGGCACTTGATGAAGCCAATGTTAAACGTTTTGGTGATTACATGAATCACTTTGATAATAGTAATCAATTTATTGTTGTAACACACCGTCGTGGAACTATGGCGGCAGCAGGTTCAATGTATGGCGTTACAATGGCTGATGCCGGGGTTTCTAAGATGATTTCGGTGAAACTTGATTCGGCTATTAATTGAAATTTAAGATAGTTTTAATCTATAAATGCTACACTATAAATTGATTTTTGAAGGACTGCCTAATTTATGGCTTGGTATATGATTTGCCTAAAAATAAGGAAAGTCGTATAATTTAAGCAACAAAAACATGAATTTAAAAAATTTCATTAATTAAAAAAATAATGAAATTGGCGTTTTTCGTATTCATTAATAAGTTTTATATTAATGAATTGACTGCAGTTTTTCTTTAAATTAAGGAAGAATGAGTATATTTTCTGGGGATAATAAATTGAAAAAATTACTATCTGCTTTCAACACACGTGTTGGTTTGCTTAGTTTTATTGTATTTTTTGTATGGGTAAAATCGATGATTGCCTACTTTGGAGTTTTTAATCTTCGCGGAGTTGGTCCAGCAGAATTATTGCTGATGATTATTAACCCAATTGGTTTTACAGCTATTTGTTTTGCTGTTTTACTCTTTATTAGAAGAACTTCGCTTTTCTATTTAGCGACACTGGTCTTAACGATAGCTGCAAACTTTTTTCTCTATCTTAATATTCTCTATTATCGAGAATTCACCGATTTCATCACGATTGATACGATGACTGGTGGGGCCGGAATGTTCCAACATGGTTTTGATTTTGGCTCGGTGCCTGTTCATTTGATGGACTGGGTTTATTGGATTGACCTTGTAGTCATTATTGTTTTATTGATTGCTAAAAAAATGAAATTCGACCAACGACCGGTTGGTGCGAAAAGAGCATTTACTTATCTTTCAATGGGCTTGGCTTTGTTTGGTTTGAATTTCTGGTTTGGAGATTTTAATAAACACCAATTGATTTTGCGTAAGGCCCAATCAGATAAAACCTATATTGTTCGATATCTTGGCTTAGGCCCATGGATGTTAACAGACGGTTATTATACGAATTTAGCAAATACGCAACGGAAAGATGCCAGCAAAGAAAGTTTGCAAGAAATTCAAAAATACATTGCTTCAAATCGTTATTTAGCACCGAACTTGAAAATGTATGGAATTGCTAAAAACCGCAATGTTATTGAGATTCACTTGGAATCTTTCCAACAAGCATTGATTGATTTGAAAATTAAAGGAACAGACGGAAAAGAACATGTTGTTACGCCTTTCCTAAATTCAATCTATCATTCAAATTCGACTTACTCATTCAGTAATTTCTTCAATCAGGTTGGACAAGGAAAAACTTCTGATGCCGAAAATCTATTGGAAACATCAACATTTGGTTTACCAGCTGGCTCACTTTTTGCCAAATATGGTTCAACCCAAACTTTCCAAGCAATGCCGGCTATCTTGAATCAAACCGATGGTTATAGTTCAGCTGTGGTTCATGGGAACGTTGGTGCTTTCTATAATCGATTGAATACATACAAACAAATGGGTTATCAAAACTTCTTTGACCAAAGTTTTTTTGATAATTCCGCATCAAATATGAGTCCTTGGGGAATTAAAGATAAATTACTCTTCCGTGATTCTGTACCATTGCTTGAACAAATGCAACAACCTTTCTATGTTAAGTATTTGACAGTTACAAATCACTTAACATATACAATGGATGATGAAGACAAAGATCCGAACTTTGCAACTGTTGATTCAGGGAATAAATTAGTTGACGGTTACTTTGAAACGGCTCATTACTTAGACCAAGCAGTTCAACAATTTTATGATTATTTGAAGAAATCTGGCTTATACGATAAATCAATTATTGTGTTATATGGTGATCACTACGGAATTTCTGGTAGTGATAATAAGGCATTTGCGCCTTATGTTGGCTATAATGCTGATACTTTCAATAGTTACGATAGTACAATGTTACAAAGAACACCATTCATGGTAGATATTCCTGGACAAACAAATGGTCATATTATCAATACTTATGTTGGTCAACTTGATGTTATGCCAACGCTTGAGCATTTACTTGGGATTGATACGAAAAAATATGTACAGTTTGGTCAAGATATGTTTGCTTCTGGTCGTCAAGATTTTGTTGCTCTAAGAAATGGTGGATTTGTTACTCCAACCATTACTCAACCAAGTTTGAATGGAAACTATTATGATACTCAAACGGGCTTGCAGATTGAAAAACTTAATGCTCAGCAAGAACAATATGTTAAAGAAACCAAGCAAAAAGTTTCTGATCTCTTAAAAGCATCTGATAAATTAAATAATCAAAATCTCCTCAGGTTCTATACGCCAGAAGGCTTTAAAGCTGTTGACCCTAAAGATTACAACTATACGGTCAAGGCAACCGAGAAGAGACTGAAGAAAGAAAATGAAGATTTAGCAGCTAGATCAAATAGTTTACTTAGTCAAAATCAAGGAAAATCAACTTTACCAGATTATTCGGTTGAAATTCCAGAAGTTGAAAAAGGACAAGATTCACCAAAGGTGAAAGATTAATAAAAATAAGATAAGTTACTGACAAAATGTTTCAAAATGAGTTAATCTAATTTTGAGGCTGGTCAGCACTTTATATTAAGAGAGGAACCAATGAAAACAGGATATTTTCTGCCAGTGTCACTTAATCATCGATTAGTTTTGCTCTGGGGCATCATCATTTTAAGCTTTGAGCGAACACTTTTTTATGAATTTAATAAAGAAGGCAACTGGTTTTTGACTATTTTGGCGATTGTTTCATATATTATCTTTATCACTTTGATTTGGCCACACCGTTTCTTCATTGCTGATGACGAGCTTCACTTTACAACTTTCCCCCGAGTGCGAATGAAAACAATTGAATTGAAATATATCACAGCCGTAAAAACAACTAAATTTGGTTTTGGATTTTCTTATGCTGGCAAACGTTATCAATTCTTCACTTTTGGAAAGTCTAAAGAAGCTTTAGCAACTTTGCATGATACGATAGAACATTCTGATAAAGTCAGTGATTTAAAAGCCTAATAAAAAAGACGGCAGTTTTGTCGTCTTTTGATTTGTCATAAAAAAATAGGACTAAAATTCATTGTTTTAGTCGATGAAAAAAGGAAAGTTATGAATATAAAATGGATATTCAAGAAAATGCTACTTCCCATAATCTTTGCTATTGTTGCATTTTTTCTTGTGAGTCATGACCAATTTTTGTACGAGGCGCCAGTTGGCAAAATTACGGTTGCCAAAACGGTAAGTAGTCACGAAGTGAGTGATGATTTTCAAAATAAAGACCGTCAAGTCACGCAAGAATTGTCAATAAAAGTCCTCAATGCAAAAGGAGCAGAGCCTGGCAATTTAAATTTAAAAAACACAACAACTCTCTCTCAAACAACAGGACAAATTTATCGTGTTGGTCAGCAAGTAATTTTAAAGAAAATATCGGGAAATTATCAAATTGTGACCTTAAAAAGGGATGCACTAATTGTTGGACTACTCGTTTTATTTATTGGTTTTGTCATTAGTTTTGAACGATTTAGGGCTTCAATTTTTCTTTTCTTATCTCTGGTCTTAAACCTTCTTTACTTTGTGATTGTCATCGCCCTTAACGTTGAATTTAATCCACCTGTCATTTTGCTATTTGGGATTCTGTCAGTAATTTTTGCAGCTTCCTCCCTTTTATTTGTCTTGGGACCCACAAAACAGATGCTCTATACTTTTATAACTACCGTATTAACCACTGCTTTAACTTTTTCAATTGTTTTATTCGTTCTAAAAATGACAGGGAATTCGGGTATTCATTTTGAATACTTGGACTATGTCACCCAAAATCCATCAGAGTTTTTCTTTGTTGGGACAATGATTTCAGTTTTAGGGGCAATCATGGATGGTACAGGTGATATTGTTGCAGGGCTTTTTGGTATGGCTAGACAAAATAAATTGAACAAAATAAATATGGTCAGAAAAGATTACATTAAATCAGGAATTTCAATTGGGCAAGAGCTCATTGGAACTTTGACAAATGTTTTGTTCATGATTTTCATGGCGGAAACTTTGCCGATGACGCTTTTATTATTGAGAAATGGAAATTCTTGGTCTTATATTGCAACGGTTGGTCTTAATCTTGGGTTATTACAAACAATTATTTCGGCCATTGGAATCGTGTTAGCTGTGCCAATTACCGCTGTTTTCACAAGTTTTGCTTTGACTAGAAGTCATCAAGGAAAGGAGAGTTCTTTATGAATGCACTCTTGATCCTATTAATTTTACTGATTGTGTTGATGCTTATCGTTGCCAAAAAAGATGGCTTACGAAATTTAATTGGTTTGACCTTTAATTTTATTGCTATTTTTGTGTTAATTACTTTAATTTCTTGGGGATTTAATGCAATAGCAGTTCTGATAGTTCTGTCAGTAATTATTTTGGCAATAGCTATCTTTATGTCTGCTGATGAAAGTGAAGTCACGTTGATTGCTTTTAAAACGAGTATCATTGTTGTTTTATCTTTGCTCATTCTTGCTTTAATCATTCAACATTTTGGTCAATTTCAGGGATTTGCTACAGAAGATGTTGATGAATTGGAAAATCTGTCATTAAATGTGGGGCTTAATTTTTCAAATGTAGCCATTGTAGTCATGGTTATTTCCATGCTTGGAGCGGTAGCAGAATCAGCAATGGCTTTAGCAGCTAGCCTTTCGGAAGTTGTTGAGCAGGACGAAAACATGAGTCTTGACCAATTTAAAAATCAAAGAGAAATTATATCTCAACAAATTTTGGGAACGGCTGTCAATACCCTCTTTTTTGGAGTTTTGGGGGCAACTGTCGGTCTAATTCTCTGGTTTGTACGTTTAAACTATCGCTTGGCGGATATTTTTAATTCAAAATTGCTGATGGCCGAAGTTGCCGCCATGCTTTTAGGAATGTTAGGGATTCTATTTGCAATTTGGCTTTCTGGTTATTTTGTTCAAAAATCTTTTGAGCAAAAAAATACTGACAGATAATTCTGTCAGTAAAAACAAAAAGACTTGATTAATTATCAAGTCTTTTTTATTAGTTTAAATTACTGACAGAATCATTCTTTTTTCGATAACTGATAAAGATGATGAAATAAAGAATTGCTGTGAAGACAGTCACACCAATTGGATTAGTAAATAAAATACCAATCAGAATGAGAAAGAGAGCAATCAGTGCTAAGAGACTCATTGTTCTACCGGATAATGATTTTGTTTTAAGAGAGAGACCAAAACCAGCGAGACTAATTAAAATCCAAACGGCTAAAACAGTGTAAGAAAGGGAACCAGCCAAGTAATTAAACAAACGATCACCGACAAAATAAGAAAGAACAACACCGATATAAAGTGTACCTGAACAGAAAATAACTGCTCTTTGAGGAACGTGATGTTTATTTAAATGAGCCATTCTTTGAGCCATTTTACCTTGACGATTTTTTAAACGGAAATACAAAAGGCGAGATGAAGCATAGATTCCAGAATTAATTGATGAGAAGAGGGCAAGAATGATAATCAAGTTGACAATATCGCCAGCAAAAGGAATATGCATTTTATTAAAGACCATCACAAAAGGGCTCATTGAAGAAGTAGCCAACGTTTGCCAATTATAAATCACAAGAAGTAAGAACATCGGAATAATATAAAATGAAATAATTCGCCCGATTACACCGCGGATGGCTTTAGGAATGGCTCTTTTAGGATCTTCTGTTTCACTAACTGTAATAGCAATTAATTCAGAACCACCATACGAATAGATAACAATTAATAAAGAATTAATGACCCCTTTAAAGCCATGAGGAGCAAAGCCACCATGAGCGGTCATTCCAGAGAAAGTAGTCACTAGATTAGTATCAAAAATTTGTTTTGCCACAAGAAAAACACCAAAAATAATCAACAAAATAACAACACTAATTTTAATAAATGCCAACCAGTATTCTGTCTCAGCAAAGAGAGCAACTGAGAATAAGTTAATAAGGGAAGTTAAAAGGGCAATAATCAAGACAAAAACCCAAGTGGGAACATTAGCAAACCAGAGCTGCAAAAAACTTGCAGCAGCAACAGCCTCAGCAATGATATTAATCATCCACATTGACCAATAAACCCAGTCCGTAAAATCAGCCGTATGATTACCCAGATAAGGCTGAACAAGTCCGGACAAGCCGTGTGGATCTTTTGAACTTAGAACAAGCTTTTCTAAACTCTTCATTACAAAATAAAGAACGATTCCTCCGATAAAATAAGCGATTAAGACAGAGGGACCAGCGGCAGCAATGGCTGATGAGCTTCCTTTGAAAAGACCAGCACCAATTGCTCCACCAAGAGCAATCATAGTAATATGGCGTGCGGCCATTTTTTTCTTTAAGGATTGATTAGTTTCCAACGATAATTCCTAGCTTTCTAAATCAATAAGCAGAGACGTCTCTCTTTTATTGACTAATAAATTGATAATAAAACATTAAAAAAAGACGTCCTGAGGACGTCTCTTCGTCCTCGTTAATGACAAACGTCAAAGAGGACTCACACATTTAGCTTAAATTAGCTAGTGTGAGCCCTCCTTCAACAACAAGTTAAGAGAAGCTTGTAAATAAGTCATTTATTGGACCTCGTTTTTTTAATTATTCTAAGTGTAATCAAAAGATTTAGATTTGTCAAATATTTTTATGAATAATCTAAAAATATTAGTAAATAACAAATGAAGACGAATTAATAGTATTGCATTATATAATAAATAATTTTCATTCGTGTAGTTTTTAAATTGGTCTAGTGTGGTATAATATAGACTTATTATGTAATTTATCTATTAGCTGGTAGTTGCTAAAATGATTGATGAGACTGTTCAAATATTTGAAACAAAAACCAACATAGATTTAGATACAATTAAAGATTTTGAAAGATGATTAATTCCATGATTAAGAAAAAATATAAGATATTACTTCTTGTCCTTAGTGCCGCTATTCTTTGTATTAATTTTATTTTTATTTTGAATTTGAATCGATTCTCAGGTTATACCGGCGATGATTTTTTATACCATTTTGTTTATACTGGGGCATGGCCGAGTGAACATTTAAGGGAATATCATAACTTGTGGGACTGGATTTTAGCAGTACATACGCATATGTTGATTTGGAACGCTCGAATGACTTCAATAATCTTTGAAATTTTTGCGATGCAAATTCCTAAAGGATTATTCAATATCATTAATTCTCTTATCTATGTATTAATAGGTCTTTTAATCAATGTTCTTGTTAGTGGAAAAAAAGCATTTTTGAAACCGAGTCACTTATCATTAACCTTTCTTTTAATGTGGTTTTTTCTTCCGGGGATGGGCTCAACAGTGCTTTGGGTAAGTGGTGCGACAAATTATCTTTGGCCAAGTCTTGTGATTATTCTTTTCTTATTAGCTTTTCGATTTGATATAGCTGCTAGAAGTAATTGGATAAGTTTAGGACTATTTATTTTAGGACTTTTGACAGGCTTAACAAATGAAGTGGGTGGTGCAACAGCATTTTTACTTGCCTTGCTTTTTACAATATTTAATTATAGAAGACAGCCGAGTGAACGGGTACTTACGCAGATTTTTGGAGTACTTGGTGCAGGAATTGGCTTTTTTATTCAGTTATTACTTTCTTCAGGCTCTTCAGAAACCCAAAATTATGGAAAGTCAGCAGGTTTTTTACAGCATTTAAGTGATGTGTTCACAGGTACCATGCAGTATTCAGGCTTTCTCTTATTGCCTATTATTTTGCTTGGTGGTCTTCTTTATCTGCGACGTATCCAATGGACTGAAAAAGTAAAAACATTAGTAATAACTAGTCTACTTTTCTTAGGGTCGGCTTTGGCAGGTTCTATTGCAATCTTAGCTTCACCAATTAGTCCTGCAAGGCTTTGGTTTGCTCCCAATATATTGCTGATTATAACTTTGTTATTGTTAATTGAAGCTTGGCAAGAACTCCGATTACAAGAAATTAAAACTAGTCTACCTGTAATTATTAGCATAATTATCCTCGCTTTTGTGGCGATTCCGAGTTACGCTTATAATTTAAAAGAGATACAAGCGTCTTATCAATATTTTTATACTGGTCAATCGATGGCTCAAAAAGCTAAAAAGGGAAAAGAAACCACTGCGCGTGTTCCAGGAATGCCTATCACAACCAATCCCTATAATCCTTATGCTGGGACACCTTATATAGCTGCAAGTGAGCATCCAGAAAAAGAATGGGTGAATACCTGGTTTGCAAAATACTATGGCTTAAATAAAGTTTATTTGGATAATACAGTCCCCTTACAAAAAGTTGCTGATAAAAACTTTAGATTAGTAACATGGACGATTAATAACTATGATAAGTATTTAGGAGATTTTCAAAAAGCAACTCTACCAATTGCTCCTAAAATAATTTTGAAAAGAGAAAGCTCATCTAATTTAATTACTTCTCCATCAAATTTAAAACCAAACAACAGCAATTTACCGGCTGATAAACCTTGGCTGCGCAATGCTTTGATTCGTTATGTAAATGTGAAAAATAATCAGGTTGTAGCAACTGAACAAATTACATCGCCATATAATGATGCTTATGATATTTCACATGCTTCTACCAAAGGCTACCAAACACTAAAAAATAATCCTAAATCTTATATTTTTAATCAATCATTTGAACAAACGATAGATATTAAAGTAAGTCCTGAGGTCCATCTAATCACATTATTCTTTAATGCTAAAGATGGGAAAAATGTAAGTACTACAAATACTAAAGGAGTAACAGGAGAGGTTCTTACAATCAAATTACCGGCTGGCTATCAGATTAATGGTTCAAAAACAATGACCTTATCTATTGATTCAGAGATTTCATGGAACAAAGAAATAAAGATGACTAAAATACCATTTTGGAAAGATTGGGGTAGATTTTCAAATTTTTATATTTTAATGATAGGATTTTTAATCTTTGGACTTTATGATTACTGGCTGAATCAAAAGATGAAAAAATAGCATATTCTAAAGTTCTAGGTGATTAAACTTCATTGTTTTTATTGCCCTAGATTTAGTTCCAAACAAAATGTCTGACTTTAGTGAGCATTATTGAACCTGACTGATACAGTGTGCTATAATTAAACAATGAATAAAGAAATTAAACTCATTGCCCTAGATTTGGATGGGACCTTACTCAACTCTTCAAAAGAAATTTCAAAAGAAAATCGTCTGGCTATTAATGCAGCAAGACAAAAAGGGGTCCATGTTGTTTTAACAACGGGGCGTCCTTTGATTGCAATTCAACCCTTTCTCAAAACCTTAGAAATGCTTGATTTTGAAGATTTTTCAATTACCTTTAATGGTGGTCTGGTCCAAAGAAATACGGGTCAAATCTTATCTAAAAAAAGTTTTTCACATGATGAAATTTTAGAAATTAAAGAATTGACTTCAAATCTTGGCATTCCTTGCGATGTTTTGAGTGAAGAAAAAGTTTATATGACGAAAAGTAAAATTGACTCGCAATATGACACTTTAAATAAGCTTTTAACTTTTATCAAAGTTGATTTTGATCAAGTTCCACTTGATGTGGTTTATAATAAGATTGTTTCTTGTACAGAAAAAGAATTGTTGGACGCTAGTCTTGATAAAATTCCTGAATCTTATTTTGACCAATTTGAGATTTTTAAAACTCAAGCGAAGCTTTTAGAATTTATGCCAAAAGGAATTAATAAAGCTTATGGTTTGACACAATTGATTAATCAGTTAAACTTAAAACCAGAAAATGTAATGGCCATGGGAGATGAAGCAAACGATTTATCAATGATTTCTTGGGCAGGATATGGTGTTGCTATGGCGAATGCTGTCCCAGCAGTTAAAGAAGAAGCAAGAATTATTTCTGATTTAACTAATGACCAACACGCTGTTGCTCATATTATTGAAAAATATGTACTCTAAGGACTAATAATGAAAGATGAAGTTCAACTAAAAAAGTATTTGCCGAGTTTAATTTTTGCGATTATTTTACCAGTTATTGCCTATTTGTTTTTAAAAATGCTTGGGAATTCAGACACTTTAGCTTTAGGAATTGCAACAGCCTTTCCAGTTGTTCATATGCTCTGGTCTTTAATTAGAAAAAAAGAGTTAAATCCTGTTTCTTTAGTGGCAATTATTGGTTTTTTAATTTCACTCTTAGCTGTTTATTTGACGCATGGAAATAATCTTGCTTTCAAGCTCTGGCACCCGATTTTAACGGCTGCTATTGGAACGATTTTTTTGCTGTCAGTCCTTCTAAATCGACCGCTTTTAGAGCTTGCTAGCGAGGGTGAAAATCACAGAAAAATGTTAATAATGACTCTTTTTATGGGCTTGGTTTTTATTTTTCATGCTTTGTCAGTCATTTTATTAGCCTTTTTTGTAGAGACCACGGCTTTCGTTTTGCTTTCAAAGGTAATCGATTTTTCAGCCGTTGGAGTCCTTGTTTTAGGGCTTGCATTTTTAAGAAAAAAATTAAATTAAAATCTTTCATTATATGAATGAACTTTATCATCAAAATGTGATATTTTATTAAGGAGAAAAAATGGGACTTTTTGACCGACTCTTCGGAAAGAAGAAACAAGAGGAAACTAATCATGATGTGCCTGTCAGTGAAAATCAATCTAGTGAAATCACTGAAACAGTCAAGAATGAAAAAGAAAATGAAACTACTAAACGGCCTGAGGTAAATGAAGAGCCAGCAAAAGTAGAAAAAGTTACTGACGAGTCTGTCAGTAAAATGATTGATGTTGAGCCAGAAATTACGGATGAACCTGTCAGTGAAAATGAACCTATTATTTCTGAAAAGGTTGAAGTAGAAGTTACTGACGAACAAATTGTTAAACCAGAAAATGATGAAAAATTAGAAAAAATTACTGACGAAAAAGTAATCTCTGAAACTACAGAAGTGACTGAGAAAAAAGTTACTGACGAAGATGAGGAAGAAGAGATTGTCATTGATATTGATGCTCTGGCTAATATTTTCACTCAATCACGTGAAGAAACTGAGAAAAAATATGAACAGTCATTAACTTTAACTCGTAAGACTTTTTCTGACGGCTTTAATGAACTTTTTGCTAACTTCCGGACAGTTGATGAAGAATTCTTTGAAGAACTTGAAGAAACTTTAATTATGTCAGATGTCGGTGTGGATTTGGCAATGGAAGTGACTGAAGAATTGCGCAAGGAAGCAAAATTAGTTAATGCTAAATCAACAGATGACTTGCGTCAATTGATTATTGAAAAAATTGTTGATAAGTTTGACGGTGAAAAATTACCGACAAAATTGGATATCCAATCGGATGGATTAAGTGTTTTCCTTTTTGTTGGGGTAAATGGTGTTGGTAAAACAACGACCATTGGTAAATTAGCTGCTCGTTATAAAAATGAAGGCAAAAAAGTACTCTTAGCAGCTGCGGATACTTTCCGGGCAGGTGCTATTGACCAATTAGTTGAATGGGGAAATCGTTCAGGCGTTGAAGTAGTCACAAAACCAGCTGGTTCAGATCCAGCGGCAGTCGTTTTTGACGCTCTCGCAAAAGCTAAAGCTGAAAATTATGATATTTTACTTGTGGATACTGCAGGACGTTTGCAAAATAAAGATAATTTGATGAAAGAGCTGGAAAAAATTGGTAAAGTGATTAAACGAGAAATTCCAGATGCTCCGCATGAAACGATTTTGGCACTTGATGCAACAACAGGCCAAAATGCCATTCAACAAGCCAAAGAATTTTCAGCAGTTACTCCAATTACAGGAATTGCTCTGACTAAACTTGACGGTTCGGCAAAAGGTGGGATTGTCTTGTCAATCGTTCAAAGTCTTAAAATTCCAGTTAAATTGATTGGTTTAGGTGAAAAGCTTAATGATTTACAAGATTTTGATGAAGAATTTTTCGTCAGAGGGCTTTTCAAAGAGCTTTTATAAAATATAAAATAAGAAGTAAAAAAGTTTTGTTCAGTTTGGGCAATGCTTTTTTACTTGTCAACGGTTCCATTAAAATAAAGCCGATGAGCGTTTGAAAAAATTGAGAATTTAATGTAAAATAGAATTACATAAAATAGAACTGCTATGTTCTGTAGGAATTAAAGAAAGGCTCTTCATGTCGTATTCAAATTTGAAGTTGTTTTCGCTCTCTTCTAACCACGAATTAGCCCAAAAAGTGGCTAAAGAAATTGGAATTGAGCTTGGAAAAGTAAGTGTTGGTGCACATTCGGATGGCGAAACTGTCGTTCATATTGACGAATCAGTTCGTGGTGATCATGTGTTTATCCTTCAATCAACAAGTGACCCTGTCAATGATAACTTGATGGAACTCTTGATTATGATGGATGCATTGCGTCGTGCCTCTGCTGCATCAATTAACATTGTCTTACCTTACTATGGTTATGCTCGTCAAGACCGTAAAGCTCGTGCTCGTGAACCAATCACATCAAAACTCGTAGCAAACATGCTTCAAATTGCTGGTGCCGACCGTTTAATTACTTTCGACCTTCACGCACCACAAATTCAAGGATTCTTCAACATTCCAGTTGACCACCTTATGGGTTCACCATTGATTGCTGAATATTTCCGTCGTCAATTGGTTTCTGCTGGTGATGATATCGTTGTCGTTTCGCCTGACCATGGTGGAGTAGGACGTGCGCGCAAGTTAGCAAACTTCTTGAAAGCACCACTTGCTATCATTGATAAACGTCGTCCTCGTGCCAATGTGGCAGAAATTATGAATATCATCGGTGATGTTCAAGGGAAAAAATGTATCTTGATTGATGACATGATTGATACGGCTGGAACAATTACTTTAGCGGCCAATGCCCTTAAAGAACTTGGTGCAACAGAAGTCTACGCTTCATGTACTCATGCCGTACTTTCAGGACCAGCTATAGAGAGAATTAATAATTCAGCAATTACTAAACTCGTTGTTTTGGATACTATTGAAATGCCAGAAGAACGTCAAAGTGAAAAAATTGTTCAACTTTCAATTGCTCACTTGCTTGCTGATGCGATTATTCGTATTCACGAACGCCGTCCATTGTCACCACTCTTTGAATTACATCTTCCTTCAGAACAAATCTAAACTAGTAATTGTTGGAATTCAAAGTGGATTTAGGATAAGACTTCAAGCGACCAGAGGTCGCTTTTTTAAAAAATGGAACTAGAAAAAATTAGAAAACTTTACGAGAAAGTTGACCCCAGTCAACTGACAGAGCGAGAAAAGTTACTGACAGAATTGATTTTTACTGACAGAAAATTGAAGACTGATAAACTTCCTAATGGCCGCTATCGTATTTTACAATTTTCAGGAAATAATTTTGAAGAATTGGAAAATACTTTAAAGCTACTTTTACCTGATTTTGTAAAAAGCATTGGGGAAGAAAAAATTGTGATAGAAGCATTTTCAACTGATAGTCCCACAAACTCAGAACTTTTTGATATTTTTCAAACCCTTTCGCAAGATATGGGTGAAGAGGTGACGGCTTATGTTGGCCGTTTTGTCGAGAAAAATAAACTCTCTGAAGTATATTCTGAAGAATACAAAATTTTTGAAAGTCAGCAAACTTTTAGTGAATACATTTTATCAGAAAGCCTAAATCTATCAGAAAATAGAATTTTACAAGAAATCCGTAAAGAATTATTAGAAAATCCTGAAGACCAAAAACTAGTTGAAGCAATGTATAAAGCAAGTAGCAATCAAACGAAAGCAGCAAAAATACTTTATGTTCATCGAAATACGCTGATTAATAAAATCAAAAAATATGAGCAAAAATATGGCTTACAGCTTTCGGGAAGTGACCTAACTCTCGCTTATAATTTATTATAAAAGACAATTTACATTAGCAATATTATGAGAAAGGAACTGAGTTTAATAAAATTGAACTCAAATCTTTAATATGGAATACAATCATCAAGAAATAGAAGCCAAATGGCAAAAATACTGGGCGGATAACAAAACTTTCCGTACAGGAACAGATAAAAATAAACCAAAATTTTATGCTCTAGATATGTTCCCTTATCCATCTGGTGCAGGACTTCACGTTGGACACCCAGAAGGTTATACCGCAACTGATATTTTGAGCCGTTACAAACGCGCTCAAGGGTTCAATGTTCTTCATCCAATGGGCTGGGATGCCTTTGGTTTACCTGCTGAACAATATGCAATGGATACAGGAAATGACCCAGCAGAATTTACAGCTGAAAATATTGCTAACTTTAAACGTCAAATCAATAGCTTAGGCTTTAGTTATGACTGGGAACGTGAAGTTAATACAACTGACCCAAATTTTTATAAATGGACACAGTGGATTTTTACTAAACTTTATGAAAAAGGGTTAGCTTATGAAGCAGAAGTAGCTGTTAACTGGGTTGAAGAACTCGGAACGGCTATTGCTAATGAAGAAGTGCTTCCAGACGGAACTTCTGAACGCGGGGGTTATCCTGTTGTTCGTAAACCAATGCGCCAATGGATGCTTAAAATTACAGCTTATGCGGAACGTTTACTTGAAGACCTTGAAGAAGTTGATTGGCCTGAATCAATCAAAGAAATGCAACGGAATTGGATAGGGAAATCAGTAGGAGCAGATGTGACTTTTGAAGTTGCAGGAACCGACAAATCATTTGAAGTCTTTACGACTCGTCCTGATACCCTTTTTGGGGCAACTTATGCTGTGCTTGCACCTGAACATGATTTAGTTGATGCTATTACGACACCTGAGCAAAAAGAAGCTGTTGCTGAATACCGTCGCAAAGCGAGCTTGAAATCTGATTTAGCCCGTACAGACCTTTCTAAAGAAAAAACTGGAGCATTTACCGGAGCTTACGCGATTAACCCAATTAATGGCCGTAAAATGCCAATTTGGGTTGCAGATTATGTTCTTGCTTCTTATGGACATGGTGCTGTTATGGCAGTTCCTGCTCACGACGAACGTGACTGGGAATTTGCTAAGGTCTATGGACTTGAAATTTTGCCTGTTGTTGAAGGTGGAAATGTAGAAGAAGCTGTTTATACAGAAGATGGCCCTCATATTAATTCAGAATTTTTGAATGGACTTGACAAAGCACAAGCGATTGAAAAAGCCATTGAATTTTTAGAAGAAAAGAAAATTGGGAAAAAGAAAATCACTTACCGCTTGCGCGACTGGCTCTTTAGTCGTCAACGTTATTGGGGTGAACCAATTCCAATTATTCATTGGGAAGATGGCACATCAACAGCGCTCTCAGAAGATGAACTTCCTCTTGTTTTACCAGTAACCTCTGATATCAAACCGTCAGGAACTGGTGAGTCTCCTTTGGCTAACTTGACAGATTGGTTGGAAGTCACACGCGCAGATGGCCTAAAAGGTCGCCGTGAAACTAATACAATGCCACAATGGGCAGGTTCAAGTTGGTATTACCTTCGCTATATTGACCCAAATAATAGCGAAGCTTTGGCAGACCCAGAACTTCTCAAAGAATGGTTGCCAGTTGATATCTATGTGGGAGGGGCTGAACATGCTGTTCTTCACTTACTTTACGCTCGTTTCTGGCATAAAGTGCTTTATGATTTAGGAGTTGTTCCAACTAAAGAACCTTTCCAAAAACTCTTTAACCAAGGAATGATTCTCGGAACCTCTTATCGTGATCATCGTGGGGCCTTGGTTGCAACTGATAAGGTTGAAAAACGTGATGGTGGCTTTTACCATATGGAAACAGGTGAAGCCCTTGAACAAGCTCCAGCTAAAATGTCTAAATCTCTTAAAAATGTTGTTAATCCTGATGATGTTGTTGAACATTATGGAGCTGATACTTTACGTGTTTATGAAATGTTCATGGGTCCACTTGATGCAAGTATTCCATGGTCAGAAGAAGGCCTTGAAGGGGCTCGTAAATTCCTAGACCGAGCTGTTCGAATGATTGAAAATTCAGAGATTAAAGCTGAAAATAATGGAGAGTTGGACAAAGTTTACAATGAAACAGTGAAAAATGTTACTGAGCGTTTGGACTTGATGTACTTTAACACTGCAATTTCCCAATTAATGATTTTTGTTAATGCAGTTAATAAAGCAAAAGCTTTACCGTTAGAATACGCTAATGGCTTTGTCCAACTTTTGGCGCCATTTGCACCACATATTGCTGAAGAACTTTGGGTAAAATTAGGTAATGAAGCTGGAATTTCTTATGTTGCTTGGCCAACATTTGACGAAAGCAAATTAATTGAATCAGAAGTTGAAATTGTTGTTCAAATTAATGGTAAATTAAAAGCAAAAATTAAAATTGCTAAAGATTTAGCGCGTGAAGAACTTGAAAAAATTGGTCGTGAATCAGTTGCTGAGGCTCTTGAAGGTAAAAACGTGGTCAAAGTAATTGCTGTTCCAAATAAATTAGTTAATATTGTTGTAAAATAAAGATGACAATCTGAACATTTATCAGTTAAATCTTATAATAATTAGCTGTCAGTAAAAAAAATGAGAGCTAAAGAATAAAAAGTAAAATAAGCTGGTTGACAATTTGTCGACTGGCTTATTTTATTTTGGAAGTCACAGAAGAGTTTAGAGTTGACCCTCAAAATTCTGTCAGTAATTTATTTATTAAATAAAAATCGATACTGATGAGTTCGCTCAGGATAACAAATAAATAATCAACAACATAAGAAAGGTTGGGTCAGTAAAAATGATTGATTTCTTGCCCGAACAAGTTCGAACGCTCAATGAACTAGAAACTGCGACATTTAATTTTATCTTATCTAATTTATCAAGTATTGATAAAATGTCAGTCAGACAGCTTGCACAAGCTGTCCATGTTTCCACAGCAACAGTTATGCGCATGACCAGAAAACTTGGTTTTGAGGGCTGGGTAGAACTAAAATATTATCTTAAAAACCAAAATCAACTGACAGAAATTCCAGTTAATTACTATGAAAATTTATTACAACTCGACCTATTTTTACGAAAAATAACCTCTAAGGAAGCGGGAAGAAAATTAGAAGAAGCTGTCAAATTAATTCGAGAAGCTCGTTATATTATTTTTATTGGAGTAGGTTCTTCAGGAGCTTTAGCTGAATATGGTGCCCGCTATTTTACAAATATTGGCTTAGAATCTTATGCCATTTCTGATCCTTATCAGGCCGTTAAGGGCAAAGGTGCACCAGATGTTTTAAGCATTGTCTTATCCGCTTCGGGTGAAACAGATAAGATTATTGAACGAGTTGTCAAACTAAGAGAGGAAGCGCCAGCAAAGATTATTTCAATTACAAATCATCCAGAAACGACCTTATCCAAACTTTCAAATATAAATTTAACTTATGGATTCCAAACGGAATATTCCGCCTATGACCCACTTGAAAATTTGACTTCTCAGCTCCCAGTCATTGCTTTTATTGAAATACTAGCTCATCAGGCAATGGAAAAAGCTGATAAATGTAACTAATCCTGTAACAGGTAACAAAGATAGAAAAGCCCCTTGCAAAAAAAATTGTAAGGGGTATTATTATATTGTAAGCGGTTTAATTAAAAGAGTACAGTCTTCAAAGTACCTGAACTGCCTTAACAAATTGAGTTTGACCTTTTTGAAATGAGTGAAAATGCGATTCGCCTTACGACTTTAGTCGCTTAGAGCGAATGGGCAGCGTAGCAGCTTGATGCGTAGATAGATAAAATTTGAATCTGCACTGGAAAATGATGTTTGCTTCGCAAACTTTATCCACAGACTTGAAGTAGTGCTTCAAGCAGAACCAAATATTTTCCTATCTTCTCTTTGTTACGTTGACCATTCCAGCTAAGTGCTAAAGCACTTGTTGGTGGGGCAAAACGTCAGCACAAAAGACAATTTTCCTCATTTCAGAACAGTCGGGCTCACATCTTAATCAACTGAGTTCGGACTCGCAGAAGTTAGTGAAAATAGATAAAATAGTCCAAAAACTTCGTTTTTCAAGTATTTTCTAATTTTCATAATTTCTAAATGCTCGTCCTCACATCTTAAAGGAGGTTTATTTATGAACGGCTTCATAAATAATAAAGTCTTACCGCCAATTATGAAATTCGTGAATACACGAGCGATGACTGCTTTGAAAAATGGAATGCTTTTTGCCATGCCATTTATCATTGTTGGGTCAATTTTCTTGATTCTGGCGAATATTCCAATTCCACCTGTGGCAAAATGGTTATCAGACAATGGCTGGTCAGCAATTTTTACCCAAGCATTTAACGTATCATTCGGTATTTTAGCGATTTGGGCAGCAGTCGGTATTGGCTATTCTTATGTCAAAGAAGCTGGATTTGGTGATGTTGCTTTACAAGGAGGATTAACTTCTCTCTCTGCATTTTTCATTGTTCAATCTCTAAGTATTGCAAATCCAATCACAGCGGCACTAGCTACTGGGAAAGAAGCCTCAGGCATTGGGAATCTCACAGGAACACAAGCAACGGCTGCTTTTGAAAAGCTTCCTCATGCCATGCAAGTCTTTCTAAATAATCCAGTGACAGGAGTGCTCAATTTAACTTGGAACGGTGGTCAAGGAATGATTGCGGCCATTATTATTGGTATTCTATCAGGCTGGGCTTATTCAGCAATGATGAAAGCAGGCTGGAAGATTACACTTCCTGAACAAGTCCCATCAAATGTTGCTAATCAATTCACTTCAATGATTCCAACAGGAGTAATTGTCGTCGCTGCTACGGTTGTCTATGCTTTATTTGATAAGATTGGTCATACCGATGCAGTAACTTTTATTTATCATTGGTTATCTGTCCCTCTACAAGGTTTAGGCGGCTCATTTGGTGGAATTATTATTATCTCACTCTTAGTTCCATTCTTCTGGTTCTTTGGGGTTCATGGTGGAATTATCATGGGAGCAATTACCTCTGCCTTTCTGATTCCAAATACCTTTGCCAATGCATCCCTTTATCAATCTCACAAATTGAGTTTAGCTAATGGTGCTCATATTGTGACCAATGAATTCTATAATAACTTTATTAATCTTTCGGGGTCAGGAATTACTTTTGGATTAATTATCTTTACGATTTTCTTTGCTCGTTCAGAACAGATGAAGTCAATTGGTAAAGTAGAGTTAGTCCCAGGTTTATTTAATATCAATGAACCTTTCTTATTTGGATTGCCACTTGTTTTAAATCCAGTCCTTGCTCTGCCATTCTTTCTTGTTCCAGTAGTCGTTTCGGCTACGGTTTACGGAGCGATTTATTTTCACATTGTTCCGCCAATGAATGGTGTTGCCGCGCCTTGGACCACTCCACCAATTATTTCTGGCTTTTTAATCGGAGGCTGGCAATATGCAGTGCTGCAAGTTATTGCGCTTTTAGAATCAATTTTGATTTATCTTCCATTTGCTAAAAAATATGACAAAATGTTGTTAGAACAAGAAGCAAATGCTGAAGTTGAAGAAGTTATTGCTTAGTAATTGAATAAGGAGATTAGAAACTCCGGAGAAACTTTTTCTTCGGGATTTCTTTTTATAAAATTAAAGATAAAAGGGGACAAAATGGAAAATAAAATGCCAAAAGATTTTTTCTGGGGGAATTCAACTTCGTCAATGCAAACCGAAGGCGGCTGGAATGAAGGAGGAAAAGGGCCCTCTGTCTATGATGTGAATACCGCTGGACGTTCTGCCAAAGATTGGCAAGTAACAAATGATAATTATCATCATTATTCCCAAGATCTAGATCTTATGAAAGAAATGAATATGAATATGTATCGTTTCCAAATTTCTTGGTCACGAATTGTTCCTGACGGCGATGGTGAATTTAATGAGGAAGGAATTGCCTTTTATAATCGTCTGATTGATGATTTGCTTGCTCGTGGAATTGAGCCTATGATATGTCTCTATCATTTCGATATGCCATTAAATCTGGCTGAAAAGTACAATGGTTTTTTGAGCCGAAAAGTGAAAGAAGCATTTGTAAGATTTGGGCAAGAAATGATGAAAAGATTTGCTGACAAAGTCAAATATTGGATTGTTTTTAATGAGCATAATCTTTATTTTGCTGACGGTTTTGAGCATTATTCGGGAGTTTTGAAAAAAGAGCTGACACTCTCTGATATGTATACTGTTTTTCATCACACCATGCTTGCTCATTGTGAATTGACCCAATTTTTGCATGAAAATTTTGAAGCAAAAATAGGAGGAATGTTGGCGACTACGGAAATATATCCCGCAACTTTTTCACCAAAAGATAATTTATATCTTAGAAAATTTGATGAATTTTATAATCGAAATCTCTGTGATGTTTATGCTTTTGGTCATTATTCGCATGAGGTTATGACCTATGTTAAAAATCAGAACATCCAAATGGATTTTCAAAAAGGAGATGAAGAAATTTTAAAAAATGGAATTTCTGACTTTATTTCTTTTTCTTATTATCGCTCAATTTTACTTGATGCAAGTCAGCTGACAGAAAATGATGCACCAAATTCTTATTTGACTAAAGGAATGAAATTAAATCCGTTGCTTGAACATAATCAATGGGATTGGTCCATTGACCCAGAAGGCTTTAGAAGAATTCTAAGTAGATTATATAATGAATTTGGATTGCCTGTTTTTCCTATTGAAAATGGCATTGGTCAGTCAGAAATCTGGGACGGGAAAACAAAAATTGCTGATGACTTGAGAATTTCTTATCATCAGAAACATCTTGAAGCCATGAAAAAGGCAATATTTACTGACGGGGTAGAAGTTATGGGTTATCTTGGTTGGGGATTGATTGATATTCCTGCTTCATCTGGTGCTATTGATAAACGTTACGGTGCTGTTTATGTGGATCCAAAAAGTCATAAACGTATTCCAAAAAAATCATTTCATTGGTTTAAAAATGTTTTTGCTTCAAATGGTGATCATTTGGATTAGAATAATCAGTGATAAAAATGAAATAATGATAGAAAACTTATGATTTACTCATATCTCTTAATTAAACTGATAGCTAGGCTGTCAGTTTTTAAATTCATCATTAAAAAATTTTACTGACAGAATTTTTTTACTTATTGTCAGTATTTTTATCTGGCTGAAGAATAATCAGTTACTAGAAATCATAATTGGTCAGTGCTGACAGAATTTTTGTTACAATGAAAACATTGGAAAAAGCTTGAGAGGAAACAAAAATGTCTTTTTTTACAACAAATGATTTAGTAAAAATAAATTTTCATGATTATGGTATTCAGTTAAATCAACCTCTGATTCTAATTGGTGGCTATTCGTCCAGTGAAGTTACATGGTTTGCCCAAATAGAAACATTTGTAAATGCTGGTTATCGGGTGATTACTTATGATCATCGCTCACATGGAGATTCACAACAAGTTGATTATGGCTTGACTTTACACCGTTTGGCAATGGACCTAAAAGAATTAATTGACTATTTACAATTAAAAAATGTTGTCTTAATTGGCCATTCGATGGGTGCGGCAACAATTATGGCTTATGAAGAATTATTTACTGACGAAAATGTATCAGCAATAATTACAGAAGATCAGGCCCCAACTTTCTTCAAATCGGCAGATTGGCTCAATGGTCAATATGGGAAAACACTGACAGAGCTGTCAGTATTTATTGATGATTTTCCAAAAACTCGTTTGACACAAAAAAAGTTGTCAGATAGTGTAAAACGAACACTGGGACATGGAATGAAACCTTTTGATTTCAAACGCTATCGTCCTTTACTGCAAAATGTTATTTTGCAAGATTGGCGTCCTGAGCTTGGGCAAGAAAAAAAACCACATTTATTTTTTGCCGGCGAGAAATCTCCGATTTTTCCAGCAATTCATGCTCAAGCAGCGCGTGAATTACAAAACAATCCAAATTCAGAAGTTCAAATTTTTGAAGGATGTGGGCATATCTTACATTTGGAAGAAATTGAGAAATTCAACCAAGCAGTCATTGTTTTTCTCAACAAAATAAAAAAAGACTGATATGGTCAGTCTTTTTTGCTGACCGTCAGTAAAATTTAAACTAGTAAGAAAGGCAGTATTATAGTCTTAAAAGTATTAAATAAATTTTATTTTCATATCATTTTTTTCTCATAATAAAACTTGATAAAATAGAATTAAGAAATGGAAAGGAGCTAAACCATGAAAAATAATAACATGGAACTTGCCCAAGATTCAAAAACTGATGATCAGCAAAAACCAAAGCATTTTAAAATTGAAACAACCGTAATGAAATTAGTAGTAGATAGCTATCTCCATGGCGCTCAAACCTGTGAAGTTCAAAAAGGAAAAATTTTAGGCGTCAGTATTCATCAAGGAGCATGTGATAGTATTCACCTTTTTATTAACGACGACCATAAAGTTACAGTAGAAGTTAGTCAAGGCATTAGCCGAATTTCACTGATGCAAAAGAAAAATATTGAAGATATTGATTATATACTTCCTTTCATGAAATGTTTAGGTGTATCTGAGGGGCAAGTCTTAAAAAATTATTCAATTATTTAAAAAAGCCGTATACTGCGGTTTTTTATTTTAAAAATTACAGAAAGTAAATTTATAAACAGAAAAATGTATATTTATTTCGATAAGAGGTATAATATTTTTTGGAATTATTATTAGTAGGAGGCCAAGAGAAATGGCTAAGAAAAAAATCGTTATTGTAGGTGCTGGATTTGCTGGAGTTTCAGCCACACGCTTACTTGCAAAAAATTTGAAAAATGATGCAGAAATTACAGTTATAGATAAACATGATTTTCAAACTTCAATGACCCAACTTCATGAAGTTGCAGCGAGTCGTGTTGAGGCAGATGCTGTTCAATATCATTTGAATCGAACAATTGGAAAATTTAATAACGTTAAAGTGGTAAAAGAGTCACTTGTTGAACTTGATAAAGCTAACAAAAAAGTGATTACAGATAAAAATAGCTATGACTATGATTATTTAGTCGTTTCAATGGGTGGAGAACCCAATGATTTTGGTGTACCAGGTGTTAACGAATATGGCTTCACACTTTGGTCACTTGAAGATGCTTTGAAAATAAAAGCACATTTGAAAGAAATGGTTCAAGCAGCAGCTAAAGAAGCTGATTCAGAAAAACGCAAAAAATTGTTAACCTTTAGCGTGGCTGGTTCAGGATTCACTGGAATTGAAATGGCCGGAGAATTGATTGATTGGCGTAAAAAAGCATCTAAAAAATACGGCATTCCAGAATCTGAATTTACAATCAATATTGTTGAAATGATGCCAACAATTATGAATATTTTAGACCGTAGTTTAGCAGATAAAGCACTCGTCTACCTTCAAAATAAAAACATCAATGTCCTTGTAAATCATGGAATTACAGCTGTAGCACAAGATCATATCACTGTTAATGTTGGTGGGCGTGACGAGGAAAAAGTTGTTAAAGAAATTCCAGGAAATACCTTAATTTGGACAACAGGGGTACAAGGAAATACAGAAGCAGAAGCTTGTCAACTTTCCGAAACAGAACGTGGTCATCGTCTTCAAGCAAATGAGTACATGGAAGCGATTGGGGAAGAAAATCATGGCATCTATGTTGCAGGAGATGTATCAGGTTATATTGTTCCCGAAAATGGTCGACCAACTCCTCAAATTGTAGAAGCAGCAGAACAAACAGGAAGCACGGCCGCTAAAAATATCATTGCAGATATTAAAGGTGGCGAAAAAACCAAATTTGTTGGAAATTATCGTGGAACACTGGTTTCTATTGGTTCAGGCTATGCGGTTGGGACAGTTGGAAAAACAAAATTAAGTGGTTTTTCAGCAACATTCATGAAACACATGGTTTATCTTGTTTATACCTTTGAAATTCGTTCTGGTCATTATTTCTTCAAATATATCAATGACCAACTTTTCCACAAAGGGGCAATTTAAGTTAAAATAAAATATAAATATAAAACTTTTCCATAAAAAAATTTGGAAAAGTTTTTCTTGTGTAACAGTTTACAAATTGCTCTAAAAAGGATATAATAGTGCCTGACGTTATTATTATATTACTAGTAGGAGAACCATTCTAAATGACTAAGAAACAAATCGTAGTCATCGGTGGTGGTGTTGCAGGAGTACATGCGACGCGTGAGCTTTCTAAAAAGCTCAAAGCAGATGCTGACATCACACTGATTGACAAACATAGTTACCACACAACCATGACTCAACTTCACGAAGTTGCAGCAGGACGTGTTCCATTCACAACTGTACAATATGATTTCCAAAAGCTTTTAGGAAAACGTAAAAACGTTAGTCTTGTCACTGACTCTGTCGTCAGTCTTGACAAAGAAAACAAACAAGTAATCACAAAACATGGTCGTTATAGCTATGATTATGTCATTGTTGCCCTTGGTGGCGAACCAAATGACTTTGGAGTTCCTGGTGTTAAAGAACACGGGTTTACACTTTGGTCACTTGAAGATGCAATGCGAATCAAACGTCATTTGGAAAAAATCGTCCAATATGCATCAACAGAAGTTGATGATGAAAAACGCCGTGCTCTTTTAACAATTTCAGTTGCCGGATCAGGATTTACTGGGATTGAAATGGCAGGTGAATTGATTGATTGGCGTAAAAAAGTTTCAACAGATTGGAAAATACCTGAAGAAGAAATCACAATCAACGTTGTTGAAATGATGCCAACAATCCTTAATACTTTAGACCGTAAACAAGCAGATAAAGCTCATGCATATCTTGAAAAGAAAAATGTTCACGTTTTAACAAACCACGGTATTGTTGAAGTAGCAAAAGATCATATCAAAGTAAATGTTGGTGGGCGTGACGAAGAAAAAGTTGCCAAAGAACTTCCAACTCACACATTAATCTGGACAACTGGTGTTCAAGGAAATACAGCTGCAAAAACAGACCTTAATGAAACAGAACGTGGACATCGTCTTCAAGCAAATGAATACATGCAAGCTGTTGGTTTTGAAGGAAAAGGGATTTATGTTGCTGGTGACGTTTCAGGATATATTGAACCAGATACTGGTCGTCCAACACCACAAATCGTTGAAGCTGCGGAACAAACAGCACACACAGCAGCGGCAAATATTCTTGCAGACATCAATGGTGGAAGCAAACATAAACATGAAAGTAAATACCAAGGAACAATGGTTTCAATTGGTTCAACTTGGGGAGTTGCCAAAATCGGTAGCATGCGTCTAACTGGTTTCTGGGCAATGTTGATGAAGAATATTGTTTACTTTATCTATACTTTACAAATTCGTTCAGCACATTATTTCTGGCGTTATGCCTTGGATGAAGTCTTCCGCGTAAAAGATAATCGTAACTTTATGCGTGGTCATACTTCACGTCAAGGAAATGTACTTTGGGCTGTTCCACTTCGTATTTTCTATGGTGTGGTTTGGTTTACCGAAGCAATTAAGAAAATTGTCGGTGATGGTCAATACTTCAACCCAACGACTTGGTTTGGTAAAGGTTCTTGGTTTACAAATGACCTTAAATTCCCATTCTCATGGTTGCAAGAAGCACCAAAAGCAGCTGACGCAGCCGCAGGCGCTTCAACAGCTGCTTCATCAAGTTCTAGTGTAGCCGATGCAGCCGCAGGTGCTACAGGCGCAGCAACAACGGCCGCTTCAAGTGGTGGTGGCGAAGCTGCTCATAAAGCAACTGAATGGGGTCTCTCGTACGCTTACGGTTCTGACCCAATGACTGTTTTTGACAAAGTGCCACATTGGATGGAACCTATCTTTAAGTTTATGATTCCAAACCGTGAAGTCGCATTGTTCATGCAAAAATTCATGTCAATTGTTGAAATCTTCCTTGCACTTGCCCTTATTTTTGGATTGTTCACTTGGATTGCAGCAGCAGCAACAGCCGCATTGACTGTTATGTTCTCACTTTCAGGAATGTTCTACTGGGTTAACATTTGGTTTATTCCAGTGGCAATTGCACTTATGAATGGTTCAGGTCGTTCATTTGGTTTAGATAAATGGGTTCAACCTTGGATTCAAAGATGGCTAACCAAAATATGGTATGGTCAATCGCGTTCAATTTACAAAGGACGTCAATAGAAAATAGCTCTGCGGAGCTATTTTTTTTTGCCTGAAAAAGCTTGAAAATTATGTTATGATATTTGAAGATAAAAGATAGTTTAAAAACTATCTTTGTAAGAACTGAGGTTTAAATGGATAATTTAAGATATAAAAGTGTCTTTGACATCATTGGTCCAGTGATGATTGGACCTTCAAGCTCGCACACAGCTGGTGCTGCTCGAATTGGTAAAATTGTACGTTCTATTTTCGGTGAACTTCCAGAAAAATTGGAGATCCATCTTTATGAATCTTTTGCTAAAACCTATCGGGGTCATGGAACAGATGTTGCTCTTGTTGCAGGTGTTTTAGGAATGGATACAGATGATGAACGTCTGCCAATGGCGCCTCAGCTTGCTTTTGAACAAGGAATGGAAATTTCTTATGTTCCACATCCAGAAGAAAAAGCAGAACATCCCAATACCGCACGTTTATTCGCCAAAAAAGGGGATCGAACAATGACCGTGACTGGAATTTCAATCGGTGGTGGAATGATTCAAGTGACAGAATTGAATGGATTTGATATCGCAATTTCGGCTGGTGTTCCGACATTTGTGGTCATTCATGAAGACGTTCCAGGGATGATTGCTAGAGTTTCTAGTGTCCTTTCAGAACATCAAATTAATATCGCACAAATGAATGTAACTAGAGAAGCTAAGGGTGAAAAAGCGATTATGATTTTAGAAGTTGATACACCAAATGTTAAGGAAGTAATTGAGGAAATGAAACTTATTCCTCGTTTGCACGCCGTTAATTTCTTTAATTAAAAGCAGTATAGGAATAAATATGTTTAAAAATATAGAAGAATTAATCGAGGATTCTAAAAATTATTCCTCGGTCACAGAATTAATGATTGCCATTGAAATGGAACAAACTGGACGAAATCGTGAACAAATTTGGGAAATGATGGAACATAACCTAGAAACGATGCTTGATTCTGTTAAAAAGGGGCTTGCTGGTAAAAAATCACTTACAGGTCTTACTGGTGGCGATGCAAAATTGATGGATGATTATATTAAATCAGGCAAAGCACTTTCGGGTGAGCTCATCTTAGGAGCAGCTCGTGATGCGGTTGCCGTCAATGAAGTGAATGCACAAATGGGGCTCATTTGTGCGACACCAACTGCCGGATCAGCCGGTTGTTTGCCAGGTGTTTTAACTTCAGCTATTAAAACTTTAGACTTGAGTCATGAACAGCAAGTGGAATTTTTATTTGTAGCAGGAGCCTTTGGACTTGCGATTGCAAATAATGCAACGATTTCTGGAGCAGAGGGTGGTTGCCAAGCAGAGGTCGGTTCTGCTTCGGCAATGGCATCAGCTGCACTCGTTTTAGCTGCTGGTGGTTCTGCAGAACAAGCAGGCTATGCGATTGCTATTGTCTTGCAAAACATGTTAGGCTTAATTTGTGACCCTGTTGCTGGTTTGGTTGAAATCCCTTGTGTTCACCGTAATGCAATGGGGGCGTCACAAGCAATGATTTCAGCTGATATGGCTTTGGCTGGGGTTAAAACAGTGATTCCAGTTGACGAGGTGGTCAATACCATGTATAATGTGGGACGTTCTCTACCAGCTGCTTTTAGAGAAACAGCTGAGGGTGGTTTGGCCCAAACACCCACTGGACGTAAAATTATGGAAGAATTATTTGGTTAAGATTAAACTTAAGAATTCGAATGATAAAATTCGAATTTTATTTTTTAGGTTGAATACTTGACTTTTAGTGTTTACACGTGTAAACTTATCTTATGAAAATGAATCGGGAAAGGAGAAAAAATGAACGAAGTAGAATTTAATGTATCAAATGCCGAATTAATCGTTATGCGTGTAATTTGGTCTCTGGGAGAAGCGCGAGTTGATGAAATTTATGCGCAAATCCCCCAAGAATTAGAATGGTCATTGGCCACTGTTAAGACTTTACTTGGTCGACTGGTAAAAAAAGAAATGCTTTCTACCGAAAAAGAAGGAAGAAAATTTGTTTATCGTCCATTGATGGAAGAATGTACGGCTATAAATTTAATGGCCGATGGTCTGATCCAAAAAGTTTGTGAAACGAAACATGTCAATGTTTTGCAAGAGATGATTGAAAAATCGACTTTGACGGCAAAGGATATTGAACTTTTGCAAGAATCACTTAATGCCAAAGAAGTGGTAGGACAAAAACATTGTAATTGCTTAGAAACAAGTGGACTTTGTGCTTGCAAACATGAACATGAGCAGATTTCTGCTTAAAAAGGAGAGTATAAAATGAAAGAAACTTTAAAAATTGAGGGAATGACTTGTGACCACTGTGTAATGCATGTGACAAATGCTTTGGAAGCTATTGATGGTGTTGAAAAAGCGAAAGTCTCTTTGAAAAAGAATGAAGCACTAGTTAAATTTTCTGCCCCAGCAGATATGGATAAAATGGCTGTTGCCGTTGCAGAGGCTGGTTATAAAGTAATTTAAAAAACACTTCGTTTGTGAATTGAATTTAAATTTGCTAGAATGAAATTGGTAAAGCAAACCCCAAATATTGTTTTACTAAATAATAACAGGTCATCTTCATTCCCCAAATGGAGATGATTTTTTCTTGACTTTTTTCGTTTACAGTTGTAAACTATATTTAGAGATAAAATATAGAAGAGGTAAAAATGCGGAGTCAATCATTTGTAATTACAGGAATGACCTGTGCAAATTGTGTAAATACAGTTTCAAAAACATTGAATCAGTCAGATAAAATTATGGAAGCAACGGTAAATTTGGCGACTGAGAAAGCCAAAATTGTTGCTGACGATAATATTTCTGACCAAGAAATTATTAACTTAGTGGAAAAAGCGGGTTATGGAGCCATTGTTAATGACAAAGCTCATCAGGAAAAAATTGCACGTCAAGCTGCAAAAAAAGCAAGAAATTTGGCTTTGTCTTTTTGGATTGCTTTAATTTTGACTTTACCTTTAGTAGTTGCAATGTTTGCTGATATCTTCGGAGTACATGCAAATTGGGTCATGTTTTTACATGAACCAATCGTACAATTGATTTTGGCAACTCCAGTACAATTCGTTATTGGTTGGCGCTTTTATGTTGGCGCTTATCATGCTTTGCGAAATAAATCGGCAAATATGGATGTTTTAGTGGCTTTAGGAACTTCGGTTGCTTACTTTTCGAGTTTGATTTTGGCTGTTTTTATGAGCCAAGCGAATGCTTTGAATTTTGAATCATCGATGGTAATTATCACTTTGGTGGTCATGGGTAAACTTTTAGAACATAATGCAAAAGAGAAAACAACGCAAGCAATTACTGGATTAATGTCTAGTCGAGCAAATTTTGTTCATACGGAATCGACTGATTTAGCGATTGAAGAAGTTCAAATGGGACAAGTGATTCGCATTTTGCCAGGGGAGAAAGTGCCTTTGGATGCGATGATTCTTTCTGGCAAAGCATCCTTTGATGAATCTATTTTGACAGGTGAAGCCTTACCTGTTGTAAAAATGGATGATGAAGTCATTTTTGAAGGAACAATTAATTTAGATGGTGAAGTTAAAGCGGTTGTTGTTCATGATTTAAATGATTCAACAATTTCAAGAATGGTTGAAATGATGAGTGAAGCACAAGGCTCAAAACCAAACATTCAAAAATTAGCTGACAAGATTTCAGGGATTTTTGTGCCAGTTGTGTTAGTTATTGCTCTGATAACTTTCATTGCGACTTGGGCTGTCAGTGGAATTTTACTGACAGCAATCATGCATTCAGTAGCAGTTTTGGTCATTGCTTGTCCTTGTGCGCTTGGTTTAGCTACACCAACTGCCATTATTTCTGGGACTGGTTTGGCTGCTAAAAATGGTTTGTTGATTAAAAATGCCAATGCTTTGGAACTTGCCGGATTAGTTAAAACAGTATTTTTTGATAAAACTGGGACAATTACAACAGGTGAATTTGAACTGACAGATTTTAAATTGCTGACAGAAAGTGAAAAAGTTACTGACAGCTTTAATTCTATTGAAGAAAAACTAGCAAGTGATAAGTTTAAATTATTGGCTAGTCTAGAAGCTCACTCTAATCACCCTTTGGCTAAATCTCTTAAATTTCAAGGTGATTTATATGAACTGACAGATTTATCAGAACTTGCGGGTCGTGGACTTTCTGCTAAAATTAATGGTCAGGAATATTTTGCGGGCAATGATAAATTAATGACAGACTTAAATCTGTCAGTCCCAGAAACAGATGATACGGTCATTTATTTGGCAAATAAAGAAAAATTATTAGCGATGGCTGTTTTTAGTTCAAGTCTCAAAGATGATGCGCTTAAGACAATTCAAACCTTGCAAAAACGTGGTCTAAAGACTGTTATGTTGACAGGAGATAATCAAAATTCGGCAGAAAAAATTCAAAAACTTGTTCATTTAGATGAAGTTAAAAGTGGTTTAAGACCTGAAGAAAAAGCAGAAATTGTGCAAAATAGCCCAAATTCAATGATGGTTGGTGATGGAATCAATGATGCTATTGCTTTAGCATCAGCGACCGTTGGGCTGGCAATGGCAACTGGGTCAGATATAGCTATGGAAGCTGGTGATGTGACTGTTACTAGCGGTCAGCTTCATAAAATTTCCACTTTCTTTGAAGTAGCTAAAAAAACAATTTCTAAAATTAAGCAAAATTATTTTTGGGCTTTCGTTTATAATGTCATTGGCATTCCGCTTGCAGCTTTTGGATTACTCAATCCAATGCTCGCTGCAGCGGCAATGAGTTTATCATCAGTTTCTGTTATTTTGAATTCCTTACTTTTGACAAAAACAAAAATAAAAAACGTTGAATAATCAACGTTTTTTTGTTTAGAATTTACTGACAGAATTTTTTAAAGACAATCTGTCTTATTTTTTATACAATTCTGGGTCAAGCAAGCCACCTTTTTTGAAATTGACTTCAAAATGTTTGGTCTTTAAAGAATAGGAAACAGGGATGCTGACAGCAACTAGGATTCCGAGCGTAAAGGGGATAATTGATTTAGCTTTCATTTTTTGTTCCTCCAGATTTTTTAGGTTTATTAGTAAAATAGTTGTAACCAATAAATAACAGAATTCCTAAAATAAAGCAAATGATTCCTTCTTTTAGTCCATTAGGGAAGAATTTTAGTTCAAGACGATGACTGCCAGCAGGAACGCTAACTTTCATAAAACCAGATTGAGCTTTACTGACAGCCACTTTTTTTCCATCAACTTTTGCTGACCAGCCTTTATCATAAGGAATTGTCAAGAAAATATCGCCCTTTTCTTTTTCTCTATAAGTCATGCGAACCCCGTTTTTAATCATTTCTGTTTTAGGACTACGAGATTGTAGAAGTGCCATTTCTTTTTGATAAGCTTCAGTGTCCAGACGCCAGAATGAAGTGGTATCAAAAGTAACTTGTGAATTTTCCGGAAATGCTAAGGTCACTTTTAGCTTAGTTTCCTTACTGAAACTTCCTAAATTCAAGAAGGAGCCAGTATCATTTGTACCAACGTAATAACTATTGAGAGAACGTGTCATTTTTGGATTGGAAACATCAGAAATAGTAATCAATGTATTTTCAGCATTACTATTTAGATAAGTAATATTGGGAACAGATAAATAAATTTGACTATTTGCCGCCACGGTAATTCCGTAGGTGACTGAAACATCAGTAGCTGTAGAAGTTTTTGGCCGAGTCAGAGTAACAGAATTGCCAGCACCCGTGATTTTATCAGCAGTTTCTTCACTGGTCGTGTAAAATGGAGTAAAGAATGTAGTTTTCGATTTTGTCAAAGCGTTAACTAAAGCTGTTTGATTATTAATAAAGCTGCTAGCTTGAGCTTTATCAGTGAATTTAGCATCTTCAAATCCATTGGGAACGAAGACACCAAGACCCATCGCATTTGAGTTTTTGCTCAAATTACTGAGAGCATTGGAAACTGGTGAAAATCCAAATTTTGGAGGTTGAGCTTGGCTTATATTATATTTAATTCCAAAAATCGAATCCATCAGTAATGTATTCCCAGGATAACGTAAATTCAAATAAGTACTGTCAGTGTGAAAACCTAATTGACGCATGATTGAACTGGCGTTGCTGTTACGAACAGATGAAAATTGGGAAAGTGCATTAAAATTGTACTTCATGCCATCATTTGCTGTATCAGGAACAGTGTTATCCATTCTGGCAAAACCAGAACCAGTAAGCTCATTCACCTTATTGGCAATCGGTTCTATAGAATTCACTTGGGTATTATAGTAATCACGACTAGCAAAATTCCACTCTTTTTGTATTCCTTGAACCTGATAAAGGGCATTAACACCAGCTTCAACAGTCATGAAAACAAAGAGGATAATGACAAATAGATGAGCTGAAATCCATTTCCTAACAGAATTAATAGACAAGATTAAATAAGCAAGACCAAACAAGAAAGTCAACATAACTTGAGAAGTCATTACATATTTATAGTGTCCAAAAATTAAAGTAGCAAGAAAACCTGTAATTAGAAAAAGACTAATAGTCAAAATATGCCAAGTCTTTATTTCCTCCCAGCGAGATAGAGTTTCCAAAGCCATTAAAACAAGAAGCAAACTAAATAAGAAAGCATAGCGGTGCAAGAACATATTTGGTGAATGCATCCCTTGCCATAGTAAATCTAAAGCTTGAAGATAAAATGAAGCAACAAAGAAAGCAATGATTCCTAGAAAGGCAAATTTACTTCTGAGACGAATACTTTTAGTGAAAAAGAAGAGAATAGCCAAAGCTAAAGGCATCATTCCAACATAAATCATTGGAATGGCATTGAATTGAGTAGTATCATAAGTGCCAACAAAATTCTTAGCGAAAAGGTCAAAAAGATGAGAATTTTCTGTAAAGACACCTGACAAAGTTGAAAGAGCATCGGAATTATTAGACTTCAAATCAAGATACATGGGTAAGAGCATGATTAGGCTGGACAGACCAGCTAAAGCAGAAGAAACCACAAAATCAAGCACTTTTGTCCAAGACCATTTTTCGTAAGTCATCCGTGCCAAGAAATAGAGCACTAAGAAAATAGCCACCATAAAGCCAAAATAATAATTTTGGATAAATAGAATCAATAAACTAACGAAATAAAGCCAGCGTTTTCGTTCATCCATTAAGCGATGAAGTCCCCAAATAATTAGAGGCAAGAGAATGAAAACATCTAACCACATCGTAATTTCAAGCTGTGAGGTCAAAAAACTCATCAGTGCGAAAGCTGTACTTATTGACAAAACAATCAATTTAGAAAGCTTTTGATACATGTTTTTGAAACTGACAAATGCTGATAGACCAATCAAGCCAAATTTTAGTATGGTCAGTAAATATAAAGCATCAGGCATTGATTTTACATCAAAGAAAAATGTAAGTGGCATGAGAAAACTTCCCATGTAGTAAGCCGAAAAAGCATAAAGATTGAGGCCGAGACCACTGGTAAAAGTATATAAGAAACCAGAAGAACCGCCCGAATGTAAAATATTACGATAGAGAGAATGAATGGCGACATACTGATGATATGCATCCCCAGCCAAAATTGACCGTGAACTCCCCCAATAAATCCCAGTCATTGCAAGAACGATAACCATTAATAATAATGGAATAAAAAAACTTGCAAGAAGTGCCCATTTATTTTTCTTGATAAATTTCATATTTCTATTATACCAAAGATACAAAAATCAAACTTATATTAAGTGTATTAAAAAAATACTGACAAACCTGTCAGTACTTTTTATCTAAACGATTTCTAATCTCGTCAGCAATTTCTTCTAATGCTTCAATTCCATTGACTTGCGGGATTTTATAACCAATAAAATAAGGAGAAGTAATAAAGCGAGGAACAATTTTACAAATATATTTATCATCGAAATGATGGAAAAAGAGATTATAAGAATCACAACGCCCATTCATATAGTCTGTCATTAAATAAGAGGTAATCCCGTGAACATTGTCAGCCAATTTTTCAACATTTTCAAGTTCAGAAATAATAACATTAAATTCCACAAAGCCCATAATAGGTCGAGTAGACAAAGTAACAGTCAGACCATTTTTTTTGATTTCGACTCCTTCAAAATTTTCTTTTGCAATTTGAGCATAACCGTCAGTTTCTTCTAAGCCAACGACTTGCAAATGAGGGTGGCGCAATGTTCCGCCAGAGCGAGGACCAAAATTTTTGAACATCAAAACGGATTGATATTTGCCAGATTGAATCATTTCATCCCAACATTCAAAAGCAAAAGAAAAAACCTCACGATTTTCTTCCACACCATAAGTAGAAATATCACCTAGATGTTCATCAGACTCAATAATCACAGTCATCATTGAATTTTTAAGTGTTGGAAATTTATTTTTTAACCAAATTTTATGGTCAGAAGTTTTTAAAATACCTGTCAGATTTTCCACATCACAAAAAGGACAAAGAACTTCCTTAGGTACAACTGTTTCATTACGTTTTTTTGTTCCAATAGCTGTATTGAAAACTAAAGGATTTTCACTATGTTTAATCATTATGACATTATACCACTTTTTTTGACTACTTTTTTTATTCAAAGGCTAGTTTTTACTTAGGCAATGTGTTATAATATTCCAGTTACCTATTAATGTTCAGCCTTCAACTGCAACATTTACAAAAGTCAGCCTTCAACTGATATTTTGTCTAACTTGAAAAGAAAAAATTTACTGACGAAATCGTCTAGTTTTTTTCGTCAGCAATTTTATTTCTTTTCAAAATCAAAATAGAAAGAGATGGTGAAAAATTAATGGATAACACAAATACTCAACTTATGTCTGGTAAGAGTCCAGCACAAACACGTGTCGTTGTCGGAATGTCCGGTGGTGTCGATAGCTCAGTCACAGCTTTGCTTCTTAAAGAACAAGGTTATGATGTTATTGGTGTCTTCATGAAAAACTGGGATGATACCGACGAAAATGGGGTCTGTACAGCCACTGAAGACTACAAAGATGTAGCTGCAGTAGCTGATCAAATTGGCGTTCCTTATTACTCAGTCAATTTTGAAAAAGAATACTGGGACCGTGTTTTTGAATACTTCCTCGCTGAATATCGCGCTGGACGTACCCCAAATCCTGATGTCATGTGTAATAAGGAAATTAAATTTAAAGCTTTCCTAGATTATGCTATGGAATTAGGAGCAGACTACGTCGCAACAGGTCATTATGCCCAAGTTCGTACAGATGAAAATGGTATCGTTCATATGTTACGTGGTGCGGACAACAACAAAGACCAAACTTATTTCTTAAGTCAATTGACCCAGGAACAACTCAAGAAAACAATGTTCCCATTGGGACATTTGGAAAAGCCTGAAGTACGTAAGATTGCTGAAAAAGCAGGACTTGCAACTGCTAAGAAGAAAGATTCAACAGGAATCTGCTTCATTGGTGAAAAGAATTTCAAAAAGTTCCTTGGAGAATATTTACCAGCTCAACCAGGTAAAATGATGACACTTGACGGTATCGAAATGGGAAATCATGCCGGTTTGATGTATTATACAATCGGTCAACGTGGTGGTCTTGGTATCGGTGGACAACACGGTCAATTAACAAGTGACCCATGGTTTGTTGTTGGTAAAGACTTAACTACTAATACCCTTTATGTTGGACAAGGTTTCCATCATGAACACCTTTATTCAACAAGTCTTGACGCAAGCGATTTGAGCTTTACCAGAGAAATGCCAGAAACTTTTGACCTTCACTGTACAGCAAAATTCCGTTATCGCCAAGAAGATACAGGAGTAACTATTCACGTTAATGGTGATAAAGTAACCGTTGATTTCGACGAACCTGTTCGAGCAATTACTCCCGGACAAGCTGTTGTTTTCTATGATGGAGAAGAATGTCTTGGTGGTGCGATGATTGACGTAGCCTACAAAGCACAAAAAGTAATGCAATATCAATAAAATATTGACCTGTCAAAGTTTTGACAGGTTTTTTTGAACAAAAAAAGAAACGGTTTTCATAACTTGTCGATAATATTTCTGTACATAATAAAATACTTATAACTTTTTTAATATAAATCAAGAAAAAAGCTTTCCCTAAGCGATTTTTTATGGTATAATGTTTTGTAAGGCTGTGTACCAGCCAAATTGTTGGAGGAATTTTTTTTACAAATGAACGAATTTGAAACATTATTAAACAGCGTTGAAGACGTTAAAGTACGTGACGTCGTTAAGGGTGAAATCCTTTCAGTTGAAAACGGGCAAGCAACTGTTGCCATCGTAGGAACTGGTGTTGAGGGTGTCCTTACACTTCGCGAAATCACTAACGATAAAGATGCTGATATCAATACATTCGTTAAACCTGGAGATGTTCTTGATTTGCTTGTTATCAAACAAATCGTTGGTAAAGAAGCCGAAGGTGCAAACGTATATCTCCTTTCATTGAAACGTCTTGAAGCTCGTAAAGCTTGGACTCAATTGGAAGGCAAAGAAGGCGAAATCGTAACAGTTAAAGTTACTAAAGACGTTAAAGGCGGACTTTCAGTAGACTATAACGGTGTTCGTGGATTTATCCCTGCATCTATGATTGACACTTACTTTGTTAAAGATACTAAGAAATTTGTTGGCGAAGAAATCGAAGCTAAAATTATCGAAGTTAACGCTTCAGAAAACCGCTTCATCCTTAGCCGTCGTGCAGTTGTTGAAGCTGAAGCAATCGAAATGCGTAAAGAAGCTTTTGCACAACTTCAAGAAGGCGATATCGTTGAAGGTACAGTTTCACGCGTAACTAACTTCGGTGCATTCGTTGACCTTGGTGGTATCGACGGATTGGTTCACGTTTCTGAACTTTCACATAGCCGTATCAAACGTCCATCAGACGCAGTAAAACCTGGCGATGTTGTTAACGTTAAGATTTTGAAACTCGACCCAGAAGCTGGACGTCTTTCACTTTCACTTAAAGCTACACAACCTGGACCATGGGAACAAGTTGAAGAAAAAGCACCAGTTGGATCAACTGTTGAAGGAACTGTTAAACGTTTGACAGACTTCGGTGCCTTTGTTGAACTTTATCCAGGTGTTGAAGGACTTGTTCACGTTTCACAAATTTCATGGGAACGTGTTGAAAATCCAAAAGATGTTCTTAAAGTTGGTCAAGTTGTGAACGTAAAAGTTCTTGACGTGAAACCTGCTGAAGAACGTATCTCACTTTCAATCAAAGCGCTTGAAGAAGCTCCAGCTCGTCCAGCTCGTAACAACGACAACGACGGTGAAAAACGTGATCGCAAACCACGCGCACCACGTAAAGCAGCTAAACCTTCATACGATTTGCCTGAAACACAAGAAGGCTTCTCACTTGCTGATTTCCTCGGTGAAGACTTCGATATTAACGATTTGTAAGAAAAATTCAAAAATATCCTCTAAAAGACCCGCTGGGTCTTTTTTTGTACATATAAGCAGTCAAACTAGCTTTGAATTGTCTGAAATATTTGCTATAATTTAATTGTTTAATAGTTAAGGATTATTTGTTTATTAAAAAGAGAGGGAAAAATGGAAGAAGGACAAGCGCATATTCAATTAAAGAAGACTGATGCTAGACTTGATGCAATTATTGTAGGTGATCCAGCTCGAATAGATCAGGTCGCAAAATTTTTGACCGATGTAAAAAACTTAAAATACAATCGAGAATTTCGCTCAATCTGTGGAACTTATAAAAGTAAGGAACTATTAGTTTTGTCAACAGGTGTAGGTGCACCATCAGCTGCTATTGCGATTGAAGAGCTTCATAATATTGGAGTTAAGAGAATTATCAGAGTAGGTTCTGCGGGTGCTTTGCAATTAGGGATCGATTTAGGAAGTCCAATTATTGGAGAAGGAGCAGTACGAGATGACGGTTTGACAAAAATGTATGTACCCGAACAATATCCAGCAGTTCCATCTACTGATTTGTTAAATAAAGCAAAAGAAATTGCTCCTGATGGTTTTTATGGAATTATTCGTTCTCATGATGGTTTTTATATGGATAATCATGAAGAAACTCAAGCATATTGGTCTAAATTTGGAATTGTGGGCGAAGATATGGAATCTGGTGCATTGTTTACAGTCGGACGTTTACGAGGAATAGAAACTTTATCCATTTTGAATAATGTTGTTGCTTACGGAGGAGATTTACAAGCGGGAGTCAATGATTTAGTTTCAGGAAATGATAAAGTTAATAAAGGTGAGCTTCGGACAATTGAGATTGCTCTAGAAATTTTAAATCGCTAATATAACTATTACTTGTAAATTGATTAAAGTTGAAAAATAGAACTGAAATTACCATCATATTTTAAATTAATAAAGCGGTAAGCGTTATTCTTGACTGCTTTTAAGCGTTAGGATAAAAAGGAGAAAAAATGACAAAAGATTCTTGGCTTTTTAAGCAACTTTTTGCAAATTGGAAGAAATTTGAAATCACATATATCTTAATTTTATTGTTCTTACAAGTGATTGTCTATATCATTGCCCCTGATTCTTTCATTGGAATGATATCTGGTGTATTTGGTGTACTTTGTCTCATTTATGGGATGAAAGGCCGTAAAATTAATTTTGCATTTGGTTTAGTTCAGACCTTAGCGATGACTTTAATTGCTTATCAGACTCACTCATGGATGAGTTTTGTTATGGGAATTTTTTATGTCTTATCTCAACCTGTGGGGTGGTTTTTTTGGGGACAGGATGATGCTATCCATGAATTTAGACCAAAAACTCGTCGTCTAATTTTTCTAGGTGCTTTTATTGCTTGGGTGGTCGTTTGGGGCATAGATGCCCTATTAAATGGGCAACTTCCTTATTTTGATGCTCTAAATTTAATTATTCCACTCATTGCACAAGTATTGTATATTTTGAAATATAAAGAAAATTGGTCGCTGTGGATTGTGGTTAACACGGCAGCAGTAATTTATTGGACAATTTTAACGGTACAATTTATTATGGGAGTAAACACCCAAGGGCAGTTAGGAATGTATTTATCGCAGGTTGCCTTACAAGGAGCCCTGCTCTTCAATGCAATCTACGCTAATCGAGTTTGGGCAAGTGGTGAAGCTGATAATGAAGGCGGAACTAAATAACAAGTGAAAATGACTCAAGTAAATGGGTCATTTTTTGTTTTATAAACGTCCAAAAGAAGAGCAGCTCCTACATTTTTTTGCTATAATAAACAATATGAATCAAACGATAAAAGCAAAGTTAGAACTATTACCAGATAGTCCTGGCTGTTATTTACATAAAGATAAAAATGGGACAGTTATTTATGTCGGAAAGGCAAAGAATCTTAAAAATCGAGTGCGCTCTTATTTTCATGGTTCTCATAATACCAAGACAGAATTACTAGTTTCTGAAATTGAAGATTTGGAATGGATTGTTGTAGGTTCAAATATTGAATCCTTAGTTTTGGAAATCAATCTCATTCAACGTTATAAGCCTAAATATAATATTATGCTTAAGGATGATAAATATTATCCTTTCCTAAAAATAACAAATGAAAAATATCCTCGTTTGTTGGTCGTCCGTAAAGTTCAAAAAGATGGTGCGACTTATTTTGGACCTTATCCAGATGTCAAAGCTGCCAATGAAGTTAAACGCCTTTTAGACCGAATTTTTCCATTTAGAAAATGTGGCTTACACGAGAAAAAAGTATGTTTCTATTTTCATATTCATCAGTGCTTATGCCCAGTGGTTAATCATGTTGATCCTCAAGTTTTTAAGGATATGACTCAAGAAGTGAAAGAGTTTTTGACAGGTTCGGATAAAAAAATTGTTAATGAACTCGAAGCGAAAATGATGGTTTCTTCTGATAATATGGAATTTGAGCAAGCTGCTGAGTATCGGGATGTGATTAAGGCAATTGGAACTTTAAGAACAAAACAACGGGTCATGAATCAAGATTTGAAAGACCGCGATGTTTTTGGATATTATGTTGATAAAGGCTGGATGTGTGTCCAAGTATTTTTTGTGCGCCAAGGAAAATTGATTCAGCGTGATGTGAATATGTTTCCTTACTACAATGATGCTGAAGAGGATTTTTTAACTTACATTGGACAATTTTATCAAGATAATAATCATATGATGCCAAGGGAAATTTTTATTCCGCAAGACATCGATAAGGAATCTGTGGAAGCAGTAGTTGCAGCTAGCCAAGAGGGAAATTTATTAACTAAAGCTCAAGCTAAAGAAGTGGATGCAAAAGTTTTTACGGCCAAGACGCTTAAATTTTCTGATCAAAAAGATGTTGAGCAATCAATTGTTAAACTTGATAAAGAATTATCAGCCGAAAAACGTTTATCATCACTTTTAGCTAAAACACAGATTGTTCAACCAAGCCGTGGTGAGAAAAAACAATTGGTTAATATGGCAACTAAGAATGCTCAAAGTCAATTACAATTGAAATTTGATGTGGCTGAGCGTGATATTTTGAAAACGACTAAAGCGGTTGAAAACTTGGGTAAAATTTTGGGAATACCAAAACCTGTAAGAATTGAATCTTTTGATAATTCAAATATTATGGGGACTTCACCAGTATCTGCAATGGTTGTTTTTATTGATGGAAAACCTTCAAAAAAAGATTATCGGAAATATAAAATTAAAACAGTGGTTGGTGCGGATGACTATGCTTCAATGCGCGAGGTGATGACGAGACGTTATTCGCGAGCTTTAAAAGAAGAAACGGCTCTTCCTGATTTGATTGCAATGGATGGTGGAGCTGGTCAAGTTAACATTGCCAAGCAAGTTTTAAAAGAGCTTGGGCTATCGATTCCGGTTGCTGGGATGCAAAAAAATGATAAGCACCAAACGTCAGAATTACTTTTTGGTGATCCTTTAGACGTGGTTCCCTTGTCAAGACAATCTCAAGAATTCTTTTTGCTGACCAGAATTCAAGATGAGGTTCACCGTTTTGCGATTACATTCCATAGACAACTACGTGGTAAAAATACATTTTCAAGTAAATTGGACGGTATTGTTGGACTTGGTCCAAAACGAAAACAAAAGTTACTGACAACTTTCAAAAATTTGAAAGCAATTGAAGAGGCAAGTGTACAAGAAGTGGCAGAAGCTGGCATTCCTTATGAAGTAGCAGAACGTGTGAAAACAACTTTGTCTGGACCAATTCAAGAAAATGAAAATTGGGAATCACTCAAGGATAATGTTCCTCTTTTAGAAGGTAAAAAATAAAGTAATCAAAAGAATTGTCAGTAAATCTGTCAGTTCTTTTGATTCTTGAAAAAATATAAAAATTACTGACAGAAATTCTGTCAGTAAAATAAACTAGTTATTGCAAATCTGTCAGTAAATATTTACTGACAAACTAGGAATTAAGAAAGTAATTGGAGAATCGATGGACTGGTCTAAGAATCAAATAAAGGAATTTCAGCAAGATTTACTTTCTTGGTATGATGATAATAAAAAGCCACTCCCTTGGCGAAAAACAACTGAACCTTACAAAATATGGATTTCAGAAATCATGTCCCAACAAACACAGGTTGAAACTGTCATGCCATATTATGAACGTTTCATGAAAAAATATCCGACGATTGAAACTTTAGCTCAAGCTGATGATGCTGAACTTCTAAAACTTTGGGAAGGCTTGGGCTATTATTCTCGCGCTCGTAATCTAAAAATCGCAGCGCAAGAAGTTGTTGATAAATATAATGGAAAATTTCCTGACAATCTAGCCGATATATTATCATTAAAAGGAATTGGACCTTATACAGCCGCTGCAATTGCCTCAATTTCTTTTGGACTCGCTGAGCCAGCAATTGATGGAAATCTAATGCGCGTGACCAGCAGGCTGTTTGAATTAGATTGTGATATTTCTAAAAGCAGTTCAAGGAAAATTTTTGATGGCTACCTAAGAAAGCTCATCAGTAAAAAAAGACCAGGTGATTTCAATCAGGCGCTGATGGATTTAGGTTCTTTAGTTTGTAGTCCAAAGAGTCCGAAATGTGAAGCTTGTCCCTTACTAAACTATTGTGCAGCAGCAGCGTCAGGAAAACAATTAAATTATCCAGTAAAAACAAAAAAGATAAAACAAAAAGATTTGTATTTTACAGCCTTTGCCTTAGAAAATTCATTAGGAGAATATTATTTAGAAAAGCGTCCATCGAAAGGCTTGTTAGCAGACATGTGGACATTTCCACTGACAGAATTACCAGCAGCAGATTTTGAAAAAATGGTTACTGACGGCTCTGTCAGTAAAAATATTGTCATTCCAGAACTTCCGGAAAGTATTTCAAAAATGGAATATATAGCTAATTTTACTCACATTTTTTCTCATCAAAAATGGCATTTGGCAATCATTAAATTAAAACCAGAAGAGACCTTTGAAGTTGCTGACGAATTATTATCAGAAGACAAAATGTGGGTTCATTTTGATTCAAAAGTACTGACAGAAAATGGCCAACCAAAAGTAAGTCGTTCACAAATTCCACTTGCTGGGCCACAAGTGAAGATGTTTGAGATTTTAGATAAGAAGAATAAGAAAATTGATCTGCTAAAATAGTGGAGTAACCATCGAAACCAAATTTTTGGTATAATAGATAAATATACTACTTCAAGGAGAAGATTATGACAACTATTGATTTTAAAGCCGAAGTTGAAAAGCGTAAAGACGCTTTGATGGAAGATTTATTTAGCCTTTTGCGCATTGATTCTGCAATGGATATGGAACATGCAGATGCTGAAAATCCATTTGGTCCTGGTCCAAGAAAAGCATTGGATGCATTCTTGAAGATTGCTGAACGTGATGGTTATACAACAAAAAATTATGATAATTATGTTGGACATTTTGAATACGAAAATGGTGCAAGTGATGATGCAGAAGTTCTTGGAATTATCGGTCACTTAGACGTTGTTCCTGCAGGTTCTGGTTGGGATTCAAATCCATTTGAACCAGAAATTCGTAATGGAAATCTTTATGCTCGTGGAGCATCTGATGATAAAGGTCCAACTGTTGCATGTTACTATGCTCTTAAAATCTTGAAAGAACTCAATCTTCCATTAAGCAAAAAAATCCGTTTTATCGTTGGAACAAACGAAGAAACTGGTTGGGCAGATATGGATTACTATTTTGAACATTGTGAATTGCCATTGCCTGACTTTGGTTTCTCACCTGATGCTGAATTCCCAATTATCAATGGTGAAAAAGGAAATATTACAGAATATCTCCATTTTGTAGGCAAAAATGATGGAGAAGTTGTTCTTCACAGCTTTAAAGCTGGTCTTGCCGAAAATATGGTTCCAGAATCTGCAACTGCAGTAATTTCAGGTGCTAAAGATTTACAAGCTGCACTTGAAAAATTCGTAGCTGAACATGCAAGCAAAAATCTTCGTTTTGACCTTGAAGAAAGTGCTGGAAAAGCGACAATTACACTTTATGGTAAATCAGCACATGGTGCGATGCCAGAAAAAGGTGTAAATGGAGCAACTTACCTTACTTTATTCTTGAACCAATTTAATTTTGCTGATGGTGCTGCTGCTTTCATTAAAGTTGGAGCTGAAAAACTTCTTGAAGACCATGAAGGTGAAAAATTGGGAACAGCTTATGTTGATGAATTAATGGGTAATACTTCAATGAACGCTGGTGTTTGGTCATTTGATGAGAATTCTGAAGGTAAAATCGCGCTTAACTTCCGTTTCCCACAAGGAAATAGTCCAGAACGTATGCAAGAAATTCTTGCTAAACTTGATGGTGTTGTTGAAGTTGAACTTTCAAAACATCTTCATGTTCCACATTATGTTCCAATGTCAGACCCACTTGTATCAACATTGATTGATGTTTATGAAAAACACACAGGCCTCAAAGGTTATGAAACAATCATTGGTGGTGGAACTTTTGGTCGTCTTTTAGAACGTGGTGTTGCTTATGGTGCGATGTTTGAAGGGGAACCTGATTCAATGCACCAAGCTAATGAAATGAAACCTGTCGAAAATATTTATAAAGCTGCAGTAATTTATGCTGAAGCAATTTATGAACTTACAAAGTAATTTATAAAATTAAAGAGTTTAGTGACTAAACTTTTAAGGGTTTAAAAATCTGGCATAATTTGCCAGATTTTAACCTTTTATTCCATAAATAGAGGTGGAAAAATGGTTTTTGGAACAGGTGTTGATAATGTAGAGCTTTCTCGAATTCAAAAAGCACTGACACGTTCTGAACGTTTTGTGGAACAGGTTCTTACGGCAGTGGAGTTAGAAAAATATAATAGTTTTCAATCTACCGCTCGTAAAACTGAATTTCTTGCGGGACGTTGGGCAGCAAAAGAAGCTTTTTCTAAAGCTTACGGTACGGGATTTGGTAAGGCTTTGGGCATGCATGACCTTGAAATCAAAAATGATGAATTAGGAAAACCCTTTTTTACTAAACATCCTTTTGATGGACAGGTTCATTTATCTATCTCGCATAGTAATTTAGAAGCTGTTGCTTTTGTTGTTTTGGAAAAGAATTAAGAAGTAATAAAAATTTTTGCTTAAACTAGAGGAAGGTTTAAAAGATGAAAACTTCTCCACATCGCAATACGTCAGCCATTGTTGACTTAAAGGCGATTAGAAATAATATTGAAAAATTTAAAAAACATATTCACCCTAATGCGGAAATTTGGCCAGCAGTGAAAGCAGATGCTTATGGTCATGGCTCGGTTGAGGTTTCTAAAGCGGTGAGCGATTTGGTAGGCGGTTTTTGTGTATCAAACCTTGATGAGGCAATTGAATTACGGAATCATTTGGTAACTAAACCGATTTTAGTTTTATCAGGAATTGTTCCAGAAGATGTTGATATTGCAGCTGCTCTTAATATCAGTCTTACTGCCCCAAGTTTAGAATGGTTAAAATTGGTTGTTCAAGAAGAAGCAGAACTTTCAGATTTAAAAATTCATATTGGTGTAGATTCTGGTATGGGTCGGATTGGGATTCGGGATGTTGAAGAAGCAAATCAGATGATTGAACTTGCTGATAAATATGCGATTAATTTTGAAGGGATTTTCACTCACTTTGCGACCGCCGATATGGCTGATGATACAAAATTTAAAGATCAACAGGCAAGATTTAACAAAATTATGGCCGGATTATCACGTAAACCAAAATTTGTTCACTCAACTAATACGGCCGCCGCTTTATGGCATAAGGAACAGGTTCAAGCTATTGAACGCTTAGGTATTTCAATGTACGGCTTGAATCCAAGTGGTAAAACTTTGGAACTTCCTTTTGAAATCGAACCTGCTCTCTCTTTAGTTTCTGAATTGACTCATATTAAAAAAATAGCCGCAGGCGAAACAGTTGGTTACGGTGCAACTTATGAAACAAGTGAAGAAACATGGATTGGAACCGTTCCAATTGGTTATGCTGATGGTTGGACTCGTCAAATGCAAGGCTTCAAAGTACTGGTAAATGGAGAATTTTGTGAGATTGTTGGTCGAGTTTGTATGGATCAAATGATGATAAAACTTGATAAATCTTATCCTCTAGGAACAAAAGTTACCCTGATTGGTCGTGATAAGACTAATGAAATCACGACGACAGATGTTGCTGATTGGCGTGGAACGATAAATTATGAAGTGCTTTGTTTACTTTCTGATAGAATCAAACGAATTTATAAATAAAATGAAAAAAACTGTATTTTTGCAGTTTTTTTCATTTAGGTTAAAAATGAATTAATTCCTAATCTTTTCCTCATGATACCCTTTACAAATTGTCTTTTTATGGTAAAATATAATTAAGATATAAATGAGAAAGCCATAAGAAAAAAATGAGGTGAACACTATGATAAAAATATACACAGTAGCATCTTGTAGCTCTTGTAAAAAAGCAAAAGAATGGTTGGAGAAACAAAATCTTGCTTACCAAGAAATAAATTTGGTTACGAGTCGAATTTGTAAGGAAGATATATTAGAGATTTTAGCATTGACTGAGGAAGGAACTGGAGATAAACGTCAGCGTCAGGCAATCACCAGTATT
>OMJG01000006.1_pt1 | contig 151735 bp, 125 predicted proteins | sample 1646431 | NCBI WGS metagenome assembly OMJG01 (sample SAMN03771674, study PRJEB25209) | food metagenome | isolation source: Cotija cheese | place: Mexico:Jalisco,Michoacan | collected 2011-12-12 | reverse complement strand
GCTGCCGCCAACACCTGCACCGGCGCACCCGCCGCACGCGCTGTAGCCACCTGCGCCACATTAGTCCCCGGCCCTACGAGCACCTGCGGCATACCTTCTTGGCCATCATTCGAGCCTTCTAACGCCGCCAGCTCCGACATCGACGTTGGTGCGGTGTCTGGATTCGCCCCATCGCCTTCTGTGGCTTCCGCATCCTCTGCGGGACCATCTTCTTGCGCGCCGCCGACCTGGAATTCAATATCCGTATCTGTCAGCGCCGGGTCCTCGCTCAAATCCAGACCCCACGCAATAACTTCCTTCGGCGCCAGCTCTCTAATCTTCGCCTTGGCTTCTTCACCCTCCGCGTCATCAGGAATAATCATCATCGGCGCACCAGCGTTAATCGCCGCCTGTGCCGCCGCATACTGATCCGCTTGTTCCGCGCCAGCAACCATCAACTGCTCCGATGCCGGATCATTGTCCCCCGCGTCCGCCGGGAAGAAGTGCTGCGCCGCCGCCACACCTGATGGATCCGCATCCGACAATGCCGTCGGCGAATCCACCGCGAAGCTTGGTGCCGTTGGCGCATCCTGTGATGCCGACTGCCCATCCTGAGCGTTGTCATCACCGGAAGTAAACACGCTGCACGAAGCGACCATCAAGGCCGCAGCCACAGTCGCCACGACCACACGACCCCGACGCCGCAACTGACGGCGACCAGCTACTGCGTTGGTACGGTCTTCGGCCTGCGAATTAGAAACAAATTGAGTGTTCATCAGTTGCCAATGTTACTGCCGTGGCACGTGTTTATCCGTACTGCCAAGAGCTCAGGGGTAAACATTTCGATAACAAAGCTCCCCCTGCGGGACTAGCCCTCAGTAGAACGACCAAGCAATCGAGCCTTTTCCTCATCCGAAATCTCACGCGATTCACGGTTGATGACGTAGCGGCGAACAAAGATCCATACCGCGGGCACACCAATGAGCGCAAAGAGTGCCAGGGCGTACCACAGCACCGCCGCGATACCCGTTTCCACGGTGACTGACATGAGGTAAATCCCCAATGCAAGGACAAAACTACCCAAAGCCATCAGCGAGATCTCTCCGACTCCGAAGGTAGTGTGAAAATGAAGATTGCGCAGGCTCTTCTTGTACCCCACCGATGCATCATTGCTAGACACGATGCCCTTGTCTGCCCCGAAGTCATGTCCCTGCGACTCCAGTTCATCAAACAGCCGCGCTGCTTCCTGCAATGCTTTTGCTCGCTCGAGCTCATCAGACACCGAGAACCGCGATAACAATGTGTAAAGCATGACTATCGCCGAAACAACCAAGCCTAAAAGTTCAATGACATCAAGTGACATGTGCAATCTCCCAGTATTACAAAGCTCTTAAATCTCCGCTACTGACAGCGGCGTCTACCGCCCAGGGCCCACTGCGGGTACACGGCCGGGTAAAGGCGCCAAATATATGAGTATTCCCCGTCCTGGCTTCAGATGTTCCTGAGCCAAGACGGGGAATAATGCGAGCCCTTCTCCGAAGAGGCCCTCATAGTGCTGCGACTAATTAGGCAAGTGCTGCTGCGATGCGGTCGCCGACCTCAACGGTCTTGACCTGTGCGTCGCCGCGTGCGGAGACATCTTCCGCCACTGCCTTTTCAATGCGCTGTGCGTTGTCTTCATCGCCCAAGTGGCGCAGCATCAACGCTGCGGACAGGATTGCTGCGGTTGGGTCAGCAATGCCCTGGCCGGCGATATCCGGTGCGGAACCGTGTACTGGCTCGAACATGGATGGATTAACGCCAGAGGAGTCAATGTTGCCGGAGGATGCCAGGCCAATGCCGCCTGCTACTGCACCAGCAAGGTCAGTGAGGATGTCGCCGAAGAGGTTATCGGTGACAATGACGTCATAACGGGATGGGTCAGTAACCATGTAGATGGTGGCCGCGTCAATGTGGTTGTAGTCCACCTCAACATCTGGGAACTCCGGCGCGACCTCATCAACGGTGCGCTGCCACAAGTCACCAGCGTTGACCAACACGTTGGTCTTGTGCACCAAGGTCAACTTCTTACGGCGGTTCTGCGCGCGACTAAAGGCATCACGCACAACGCGCTCCACACCGTAGCGGGTGTTCTGAGAAACCTCAGAAGCCACCTCATGCTCAGTCCCCTGGCGTAGGGTGCCGCCGTTGCCGGCGTACAGCCCCTCGGTGCCCTCACGGACAACCACGAAGTCAATCTCCCCCGGGTTAGCCAAAGGAGAAACCGCGGTTGGGTACAGCTTGGATGGACGCAGGTTCACGTGATGGTCCAGCGCGAAGCGCAGCTTCAACAGCAAACCGCGTTCCAGGATTCCTGGCGGAACCTTGCCTGGTGCACCAACCGCACCCAGCAAGATAGCGTCATGCTCACGCAACGAAGCCAGGTCATCATCGGTGAGCAGCTCACCATTGTTGAGATAACGCGTTGCGCCGAGATCAAAATCAGTAGTCTCAATATCATCGCGTACAGCGCGCAGTACCTTTACTGCTTCCGCTGTAACCTCTGGGCCGATTCCGTCGCCGCCGATAACCGCAAGTTTCATTATGTGAAACACCTTTCTCATAGGGTGGATAAAGCTAGTTTAGTGGAACTACCCACGAGTTGCTAGCATTACCCACCTTTGATCCTCACCTCTCCCTTTTAATTAGCGTAGATTCGATGGCATTGCCCACACGGGAACTAATTCCGAACGCTGAAAGCAGGCACGCAACATGGACATAGGATTCAACGCCGGCCAATTCTTATGGGGAACATTCATCTTCGCGGTTGTCCCCACCACATTCATCATGCTGCTGGTGTTTGACACCTCGCGGCGTTTGAACAAGAAGCGTGGAGAGATTGACCCCACGACGGGCACAGCCAAAGGGACGCCAAAGCACTTCATGCCGGTTTCCGGCATGGCGCTGGCGGTTCTTGTGGGGCTTGTGTCCGCCCTGATTTGGCTGACGTGGGACGGCAGCTCAGGGCCAGTAAGCTTCTTGCAGCACGGGATGTCTAACCAGTTCATGGTGTGGCAGGTCATCTGCTGCGGCACCACCATCATTGCCCTCAGTGGATTAGTTACCGCCAAGTACGCGCCATACTCAGGCGTTCTCCCCACCGTGACGGTATTCAGTGCCGCTGGCTTCACCACGTTCTTTTGCTTCGGAGTCTCCTACGGTGTCAGCACCCAAGAGGGCGTGGGCGTACTGTTCTCTTACGTCGGCATGAACCTCATGCTTTTAATCACCAACGGAATCCTGCTCGCGGTACTGAGGTCGCGCGGCTCACAATCAGAAGGCCCTCTCTAAGAAGGGGCCAAACTAAAGAAACGCCAGACATCGTCAAGCAATGCTGGCGTTACTTTCTGCCTGCTTCGGCTTCAATCCAACCTGGGTTGCTGGTGAAGCCGAAGCTGTGGCTTTGAAGACTCTTAGGCGTCGAAGTTGACCTGGAGGGATTTTGCTTCGAGCTTGTCCTGGATGTCGGCGATGAGTTCATCGTTGACCTCGCGCTCGACGCGAAGAATCAGCACTGCGGCATCGTCCTTCTTACCCTGGGTCAAGGCCGCTGCCTGGATGTTGATGCCGGCGCCGCCGAGAACGGAACCAACAACACCCAGCGCACCTGGGCGGTCAGTGTAGGAGAAGAACAGGTTACGGCCGGTAGCGCGCATATCCACGCCGCGGCCATCAATGCGAACAATCTTCTCAACGCCGTCAATGCCCGTCAATGCGCCCTCAAGAACCGAGGTGTCACCGTCAGCCGAAATGGTCTTAACGCGGACAGTCGAGTTGTGGCCCTTTGCTTCCTCGGTGGAAGAAACCTTGACGGTAACGCCACGGGATTCCGCGATGGACATAGCGTTGACGAAGGTAACTGCCTCGCTGGTAACACCGGAGAACAGACCGCGCACTGCAGAGAGGCCAAGAACCTCAACGTCCTCGGTGGAGAGCTGACCGCACGCGGTGACCTCAATAGCTACTGGTGCTGAGCGCAGCAGCTTGCCGGAAGCCAAGCCCAACTTGCGAGCCAAGTCGAGCCAACCTGCAACCTCTTCGCCGACGCGACCGCCAGAAACGTTGACTGCGTCTGGCACGAACTCGCCAGCCAGTGCCTTCAGCACGGACTCAGCAACGTCGGTACCAGCGCGGTCCTGCGCCTCAACGGTGGAAGCACCCAGGTGTGGAGTGACAACAACCTGTGGAAGCGCAAACAGCGGGGAATCCGTGCAAGGCTCAGTGGAGTACACGTCAAAGCCCGCACCCCAGTGGTGACCGGCCTTAATGGAATCAGCCAAAGCCTGCTCATCAACCAGGCCGCCACGGGCTGCATTGATGATGATCTGGCCCTTCTTCGCCTTCGCAAGCAACTCCGCGGAGAACATGCCCGCGGTCTCAGGGGTCTTAGGCAAGTGGATGGTGACAAAGTCAGAGCGGCTCATCAGCTCTTCCAGATCCACCAGCTCCACGCCCAGGGATGCTGCACGCGCTGGGTTTGCATATGGGTCATACGCAATAATCTCGGTCTCAAATGCCTTCAAGCGGTGCGCGAAGAGCTGACCAATATGGCCAAAGCCGACAATGCCGACGGTCTTGCCGTAGATTTCCACGCCCTTGAAAGAAGAACGCTTCCACTCGCCCTCACGCAAAGTGGCATCAGCCTGAGGAATCTGGCGCGCGGTGCTCAACAGCAAAGAGATTGCGTGCTCACACGCGGAGTGAATGTTAGAAGTAGGTGCGTTAACAACCATGACACCGCGTGCAGTAGCTGCAGGCACATCAACATTGTCCAGACCCACACCTGCGCGGCCGACAATCTTCAGGTTCTTAGCTGCTTCCAGAACTTCTTCATCCACGGTGGTAGCAGATCGAACCAGGAGGGCATCAGCCGCTCCTACTGCTGCGAGCAGTTCATCACGGTTTGGTCCATCAACCCAGCGGACCTCAACGCCGTCTCCCAACGCTTCGACGGTGGATGGGGCAAGTTTGTCGGCAATTAAAACGACCGGCTTCGACATGTTCTTCGATCCTTATGGAAATTGGAGTGATCAGTGGCTCGTGATCAGTGGCGGTACATCAATTCAAGGTCACCGCAGTGACCGTGCAGTGGGAATTGGGCGGCGCACCAGAGCCTATCGAGTAGTCTATGACAAGAGTTGTGGTCTGTCGTGCGGCTAGCTCATGGACTCAGCTGACGTCGGAGAATTCCAACCTTGCCTAATCCTATCGGTTAACAGGTTGGTATCCCCAAACTGGGGGCCAACTGCAACCAAAGGACCGTTTTCCAGCCCGGAAACCAGCGCCATTTGCTGCTTGGAATCTCGCGGATCACCGGTTGGCATAATCCACACATCACCGCCCCAGGCATTAGCATTCGCGATAGATGCCACCGAGGATTCCGGGGTGCCAATAATGACCGGTGACATGCCAGAATCACGGCGCGACTGTGCCGGAATTGGTTGAGTCTCCCACTGTTCCTCGCGATACAAAGGCTCCCACGCAGCCTTCAATTCAGTATGCGCTGTGGGATCCAAATCAGCGACAGCCTGCGCCATATCCTCCGGAGCAGCAACTACTTGGCTGGTGAATTGAAAGGCCGTCATCTCCCCCAATGCACTAGTTGTACCCGGGTCATGCAGAATCTCAATCTCGCCGCTCGTAGCCGCGAAAGGAACTTTACCTACAAGCAAAATACACGTGGTTCCAAGGTGGTCCATCTGCGCGATAAGCTCGCTGCGAATCGAGTCATCATATGTCACCATCGGCGCGCGCTGCGCCACCGCAATGGATGCCGCACGCAGCTTCGCCGAGTCTGTGTTTTCTGAGATGACGATGGAGTTCGACCCAGCAGGCCCAAAGAACAACTCCACCGATTCCAGCCCCCACGGGTCCGGCAGAACGTGAACCTCATCGCGGAACTGCTCCTGCACCAAACGGTTGTGGTTCTCAGTCTCAGCCTGAGAGAGGCTTATCTGATCATCTTCCAAGCTAAACACCGCCCGTGTCACCACTGGCTCAGTCTGGCGAAAACACGAAGAAAGACTTAACGCCATACCGGCGGTCAGGACAGCTGCGATTGCTTTGGTGAAACCCCTATTGCGCAACCGCACTATCCCTTCTCATCTCAGTTTTCGCTTCTGCTTGTTGCAGACAATGGTGAACCGTCTACTCGGGTTCAAGATACTACAAAGAGCTGCTGGTTACACAGCGTGGATAGTGCTGAGCAACCGGCGGTGTCACTGCGCTTTCTTTAGCCGAGTGAAAGTCCTCTAAGCAGTGGCGGAATTGCGAGTGCTGCGGATAGCTGGCTTGCCCATGGCGTGCTCAATCATACCGATGAAGCGCTCGCGGCGGTCACGGATGAAGCCGTCGAAGTCTGCTTGCAGCAAAAGCTCGGGGTTGAGCTCATGTGAGGCCAGGACTGTGTCGAATTCGGCGTCTTCCAAGATGGACTTGGATTGCACGCGGGAGAGGTAGCGCGCTGGTGAGTGACCATCAATGACTACCTCGGTCCGCTTGCCCATTGGTGTGTGGTTAAGAACGGATTTTGCTAGTTCATCATCGATCTCAAATTTCTCACACCATGCATCTGGGAAGATCTGGTGGAAGCCAGTGCTCAGCTCAAAGAAGGTGTTCTTGTCAAAGGTCTTGGCGCTGCGCCAATCGCGTGCACCACGGGCCATCAACAGCGCATAAAGCGCGTGGTAAATGCCGCTGGAAACCCCCGCGGTGTTTAGACGTGATTCTTCAAACTCTGCTTCGCGTACTGATTTTGGTTCATCCTCGCGGTTGCCCAGCACCCAGTCGGAGACCTCTTCGACGTCCCGCGCTGCGCGTAGTTTCACTGCCTCGGAGCCGTAGAGCTCACCAAAGACGCCAGACCAGAACCAGCGGTTGATCTTGTCCCACGCTTGCTCACTAGATAGGCAACCTGGGACATGCGCCAGACGCGCCAAGATGACGGCCAGCGGAATAATCTGCGCGGTATAAGGGACCTGCTCCACGCTGAAGATACAACGCTGGCGCAAGAATTCCGCGACTTCTTGGAAAGTAATCTGCAGCTTGTCCGCTGCCTTTAGATACCCGTCTAGGGTCAGCGTCAAAATGTCTTCACGCTGACCGCCGGCATGACCGGAATCAGCCGTGGTGTACAAAGACACCGCGGATAAGAACTGAGTGCGGCCAATGCCGTCAAGTGCTGGGTACTTGCGCAGTGCCTTTTCGCGCTTTGCCCAATCATCGGCCAGACGGAAGTTCTCATCTTCTGATGCGAAGACTGCGGTGACTAGATCGAATACGTCCATGTCCTGACCTGAGCTATTCGCATGGGCAAAGATCGTTCCCACACCAGCGCTAGCGGTCTCACGCGACAGGCGAATCATCGGAACGTCATAACCCGCTAGTGGGAAGAGCACGCGGTTGTGGAACTCAGCGAGCTCCTTGTACTCCAAGTTCTGGCTCTGGCTGTTGCCTTGGCTTTGTTCCAAAGTTTTGTCGGGGCCAACGGCGCCGGCGTGGGCGTGGGCGGCCATGGAGAGGATGATGCCGGTGCCCTCTTCGGAGAGAAGAAGGGAAACAGGAACGCAGCCGCTGCGGAGGTAGGCTTCTTGGCCATCGAGTGGGTAGTCCAAGGCGGGGCCAAAGTGGGAGTAGACGTTGTTGTCATCGTCGACTGCAAAGACTGCTTCATCAGGTAGCAATTCTTCGGAAACTGCGCGCTTGACGTCCAGGAAGTAGCGGCGCATGACGGTTGCACCGCGGTAGTCGGTGGTGCGAATGTTTCCGGAGCCACGCAGGCAGTGATACAAGGTGGTCATGCGCTGCTCACCATCGAGCAGGAGCATGCCTGGATTGCCCTTAGCGGCGGGTGCGCCGGCGAGAGGGCGGGGCTTGAAGCGCATCTTTTCATCACGGGTATCTAGTACCGTGACGGCGCCGATTGGATAACCGCGTAAAACGGTAACAAGCAAAGACCGGATGTGGTCCTCGTCCCATGCATAATCCTGCTGGAAGTCCGGAACCTGAATATCACCGCGATCAATACGCTTAAAGAGGTCAACAAGGTCATAACTTGGCGTAATAAAACCCATGGCACTCACTTTATACGCCACAGGTCCTGCCCGCGCACCAAGTTCGGATGCCCGATCGGACATTGCAGCATTGGGACTATTTTTGGTTCAGAATTGAATGGGCCACTAACCAATTTCGGAGGTGATGCCGCTCTCCCCTGGTCGAAATTGGCAGTGCAAGTGAGAACGCTCTGGGTCTGGCTGCGCTCACGAGGTTGGAAATGCGAAAGCGCATCTGTTGCCTGAAATAGTGTCCAGGAACAGATGCGCTTTGAGCACTAGGTGCGCGGGAGGGTGCCCTGCGCGCTTAGCGGTTGGGCTTAGGCGGTTTCGGCGCGAGCGTCGACTTTGACCCAGCTCATCAGATCGCGCAGCTTCTTACCGGTCTGCTCGATTGGGTGATCGTTGTAGGAAGCACGCAGGCCCTCAAGCTCCTTGTTGCCGCCTTCAACGTTAGCCAGCAGACGCTTGGTGAAGGTGCCGTCCTGAATGTCAGTCAGGATTTCCTTCATGCGGTCCTTGGTGCCAGCGTCAATAACGCGTGGGCCGGAGATGTAGCCACCGAACTCAGCGGTATCAGAAACGGAGTAGTTCATGTTGCCAATGCCGCCCTCGAACATGAGGTCAACAATCAGCTTCAGCTCGTGCAGAACCTCGAAGTACGCCATCTCAGGCTCGTAGCCAGCTTCGGTCAGAACCTCGAAACCAGTCTTGACCAGTTCCTCAGTGCCGCCACAGAGAACAGCCTGCTCACCGAAGAGGTCTGTAACGGTCTCAGCCTCGAAGGTGGTTGGGATGACGCCTGCGCGTGCGCCACCGATTGCAGCAGCGTAGGACAGCAGCAGGTCGTGGCCCTCTTCCTTAGGGTCCTGATCAATAGCGATCAAGCAAGGAACACCCTTGCCGTCAACGAACTGGCGGCGAACCAAGTGGCCAGGACCCTTTGGAGCAACCATGCCAACGGTGATGTTGTCAGCAGGCTTGATCAGGTCGAAGTGGATGTTCAGACCGTGGCCGAAGAGCAGCGCGTTGCCGCCTTCCAGGTTTGGCTCGATGTTCTCAGAGAAGATCTGTGCCTGGGAAGTATCTGGAGCCAGGAGCATAATAACGTCTGCCCACTTAGCGGCATCTGCAACGGACTTGACTTCAAAGCCGGCTTCTTCAGCCTTAGCAGCGGACTTGGAGCCCTCACGCAGACCAATGACAACCTCAACGCCGGAGTCACGCAGGTTCTGAGAGTGAGCGTGGCCCTGCGAGCCGTAGCCAATAACAGCTACCTTGCGGCCCTGGATGATGGACAGGTCGGCATCGTCGTCGTAAAAAGTCTCAATTGCCATGAGAAATAGCCCTTTCGTTGGAAAGTTCGGTATCAGTGTTGATTCACTCCACTTACCGTACCACAGTACGGGATGGAGTGTTCACATTATGAGATGGATTAGTGTTTTTATTCAGCTTCTGGGATGAAACACCGGTGGTGTTTCATCCTTAGCCTGCCCAAGGTTGTCGAGTGAATCTTGAGCGTTTGACCCTTTGCCCTGTAAAAATTTTGTGAGAAATTTTTACAGTTTGGTGGGGGCCATGGCCTTGGGGCCGCGGCTGAGGGCCACGTGGCCGGACTGGATGAGTTCGCGGATGCCGAATGGTTCCAGAACATCAAGTAGTGCGCGCAGCTTTCCTGGGGAACCCGTAGCTTCCACGATGACGGATTCCTGAGCCACGTCCACAACGCGTGCACGGAAGATGTTGACGGCGTCCACAACCTGCGGACGGTTGGTGTTGTCCGCTGCAACCTTGACCAGCATGATGCCGCGGGCCACTGAGGTTTCATCATCAAGCTCAACCACCTTGATGACTGGGATGAGCTTGTTGAGTTGCTTCGTAACCTGTTCGGTCACTACTTCATTGGCATCAACAACTATTGTGAAGCGGCTGATGCCAGGGGTCTCAGTCTTAGCTGAGACAATGCCCACTAGGTTGTAACCACGGCGGGTGAACATACCGGCGACGCGAGAGGTGATACCTTCCACGTCCTCAACCAGGACAGACAAAGTATGGCGGGTGACTTCGTGTGGAGCTGGCATTAGTCTTCGGTCTCCTCTACTGTTTCATGAATTGTCGCCGGTTCTTCAGCCGCCGATTCGTTTTCGTCAAAGAGTGGGCGAAGACCCAGTGCGTACTGGATTTCTTCATTTGATGCACCACCGGAAATCATTGGCCAGACCTGTGCGTCCTCACCCACAATGAAGTCAATAACCACGGGGCGGTCATTGATTTCGCGTGCCCGCTTAATTGCTGGAAGAATCTCTTCCTCCGTGGTCACGCGGATGGATTCACAGCCCGTTGCCTCCGAAAGCTTTACAAAGTCAGGAACGTACGATGCTTCCTCGCGCAGCTTGGTGTTGGAATAGTTGCGCTCATAGAACAGAGTCTGCCACTGGCGCACCATGCCTAGGTTGCCGTTGTTGATAACAGCGACCTTGATGGGGAAACCTTCCAACGCTGCGGTGGTCAGCTCCTGGTTGGTCATCTGGAAACAACCATCACCGTCGATTGCCCAGACTTCCTTGTCCGGCATCGCTGCCTTTGCGCCCAAAGCGGCGGGAACGGCGTAGCCCATGGTGCCGGCGCCGCCGGAGTTGAGCCAGGTACGTGGGTTTTCGAAGTCAATAAACTGTGCAGCCCACATCTGGTGCTGGCCAACGCCTGCCACGTAGATGGCCTCCGGGCCGATCTCTGCGGAGAGGTGTTCCAGAATCTGCTGTGGGTTGAGCTTGCCATCTTCAGTTGGCTCCCAACCGCGTGGGAAGCGGTCCTGCAGATCGCTCAAGTAGCCGGTCCACTCTTCAATTTCTGGCTTCGGGTACTTGGTGCTGTTTTGGTAGGTCTTGGTCAATGCCAAGAGCACCTCACGCGCATCGCCAACGATTGGAACGGAAACTTCCCGAATCTTGCCAATCTCTGCTGGGTCAACGTCAGCGTGAATTGCCTTCGCGTGCGGTGCGAAGGTATCAACATCGCCGGTCACGCGGTCATCAAAACGCGCGCCGATAGCAATGAGCAAGTCTGAGCGCTGCATCGCGGCCACGGCCGGAACCGTACCGTGCATGCCCGGCATACCCATGTGCTGCGGGTGAGAATCTGGGAAAGCACCCAAAGCCATCAAAGTGGTAACCACTGGGATGCCGGTGAATTCGGCGAACTCCAGCAGCTCACGGTGCGCATCGGCCTTCACAACGCCGCCACCGATGTAGAGAACTGGGCGGGAAGCCTCAGAAATCAGCTTCACTGCCGCCGAGATCTGACGGTTATGAGGATTGGTGGTTGGCTTGTAACCCGGCATGTAGAACTTCGTCGGGAAAGAGTACTCCATCGTCGCGTTCTGAATGTCCTTCGGGATATCCACCAGAACTGGACCTGGGCGGCCCGTGGACGCCAGGTGGAATGCCGCAGCGATTGCCTCTGGAATCTTGTTCGGGTCAGTAACAATGAAGTTGTGCTTGGTAATAGGCATGGTCACACCGCGGATGTCCGCCTCCTGGAAGGCATCAGTGCCCAACAGGTTGGAACCCACCTGGCCAGTAATTGCCACCAGTGGCACGGAGTCCAAGTTGGCATCAGCAATTGGGGTGACCAAGTTGGTGGCACCAGGACCAGAGGTCGCGATACAAACGCCGACCTTGCCACATGCCAATGCATAGCCTTCAGCGGCGTGGCCAGCACCCTGCTCATGGCGGGTGAGCACGTGGCGCAGGGTTTCAGACCGGTTGATGGCATCGTACAAAGGCAGCACGGCGCCGCCAGGGATACCAAACACGAGGTCCGTACCAAGGTCTTCTAGTGTGCGGACAATAGCTTGAGCGCCAGTCATTCGCTCCGGGCCTTTTGGTCCTGGCTTAGCGCCAGTAGAAGAGGCCACCGAAGCCGGAGTGGGCGTTGTGGAAGCTGCCACGGTGGAAATGCTCCTTATGTCATGTACATCATTAATTGATTATTCAATTAAACACTTTTTCGCCGTGTCCCATGCGGGTGAATGGGAGGCAATCAAGCACCGATCATCAATCAGCTAAGGGTGGGCCGACCTATAAATGAGCAATGCCCCCGACTCAACTCTGGCGGGAGTTGGCGAGGGCACTTGCTATTCAACGACTTCAAACGGCCGCTACGGCAAGTGCCGCGCTGCTACTACTACCACCTGGAGTCGAATAATGATCATGAGCTACATCATACACACAGATTTCGCCCAGTCCAGTTAACACCCCCACTAGGTGGGAAACTTGTCCCAAAGAGCAAGATTTCCCAGCAATTTCGTGGTGCGACCGAACTTCCAATTAACCCCTAGCGTTAAAACTAATTAGCATAGGAATACATGACCGATCCCGTGCCTGCTGATAGTCCTGCCGACAACGCCGAGAATACCTCCGCTACCCCTGGTACCGCCGAAACCATTCCGGCGCCCACCGGTAAAACCAAAGATTTTGTTCCGGAGCGCACTCACGTTTTCGCGCTCGCCATGATGGCCATGGTTTGCATCATCATGGCCGGCTGGAATCCCCTTCTCATTGGTTGGACCACCCTGATTCCACTCATTTGGATCTACTGGGTGCTGCGCGCAAAGACCACCGTGGGCAATGACGGCATTGCTATCCGCTACGCATTCCGCGGCGCGAAGTCCATCTCATGGGATGAGTTTGAGGGCGTGGGCTTTAAGGGTTCCAAATCTTTCGCGGCCACCAAGTCCGGCAAAAAGCACATTTTACCAGGCGTTACCTTCAATTCTTTGCCAGGGCTTTTCGATGCCTCCCGGGGCCGCATCCCGGACGCCCTTAGTGAGGGCAAGGCTGCAGCCGATGAGAAGGTGGTCATTGTTCACCGCGATGGCCAGCAGATTCTCATGAGCAAGGATGAGTTCGCACAATACAAGGCCGCCAACGAGACCGATGAGGTCTCACACCGTGGACAAGATAGCTCACCCCGTGAGACACCCCCGGAAACTCCGCGGACTCAGATTCGCGGACGTGACGGAGTAGAATAAATAACTCACCGATGCTGCGGCAAGCACACCCACTTCTACCCAGCAATCGCCTACGGCCCTAAGGCAGTGAGGGAATATTTTCTACTCACAAAGCGTTGACCACGCTAGATAGCCTTATCATCCCCATCTTTAAAATTTTAGGATATTTCGATGTTTCCTCTGCGCTCTAAAGTAACCACCATCGGCCGTCAAGCATCTGGTGCTCGCGCGCTCTGGCGCGCAACCGGCACCAAGGAAAATGAGTTCGGCCGCCCAATCGTGGCTATTGCTAACTCTTATACTCAATTCGTTCCGGGCCACGTTCACTTGAAGAATGTCGGTGACATTGTTGCTGACGCCATTCGTGAAGCAGGCGGTGTTCCGAAAGAATTCAACACCATCGCGGTCGATGACGGTATCGCCATGGGCCACGCCGGTATGCTCTACTCCCTGCCATCGCGTGAGATCATTTCGGACTCCGTGGAGTACATGGTCAACGCGCACACTGCCGATGCCCTGGTGTGTATTTCTAACTGTGACAAGATCACCCCGGGCATGCTCAACGCAGCGCTGCGTTTGAACATCCCCACCATCTTCGTCTCCGGCGGCCCAATGGAGGCCGGCAAGGCAGTTGTTGTTGATGGCGTCGCCCAGGCACCGACGGACTTGATTACGGCGATCACGGCATCGGCTAGCGATGAAGTGGATGATGCCGGCCTGAAACTGGTCGAGGAATCTGCTTGTCCTACCTGTGGTTCTTGCTCCGGCATGTTTACCGCAAACTCCATGAACTGCCTGACTGAGGCCCTGGGCTTGGCGCTGCCGGGCAACGGCACCACCTTGGCAACCCATGCTTTCCGTCGTCGTCTGTTTGAGCAGGCCGGCACCACCATCGTTGACATGTGCCGCCGTTACTACGGCGAGGAGGACGAGTCCGTCCTGCCACGCAACATCGCCAACGAGGACGCTTTCTACAACGCCATGGCGCTGGATATGGCCATGGGCGGCTCCACCAACACCATTTTGCACACCCTGGCTGCAGCTCAGGAAGGCGCCATCGACTTCACCTTGAATGACATCGAGGCCGTCTCTGACGCTGTGCCTTGCCTGTCGAAGGTTGCACCGAACGGTGTCTGGCACATCGAGGACGTTCACCGCGCCGGCGGTATCCCCGCTATCTTGGGCGAGCTGCGCCGCTCGGGCCATTTAAAGGTGAATGTCCACACCGCGCTGTACAAGGATGCCAACCAGTGGCTGGATGACTGGGATATCCGCGGCGGCAAGGAACTGGACAAGGCGCGTGACTTGTACCTGGCTGCCCCAGGTGGCGTTCGCACCACTGAGCCTTTCTCCACCGAAAACGTCTGGGAGTCCTTGGACACCGACCAGGAAAATGGTTGTATCCACTCCGCTGAGTTCTCCTACTCTGACCAGGGTGGTCTGGTTGTCCTGCGCGGCAACCTGGCGCCCAACGGCGCCATCATCAAGGCCGCCGGCGTCGAGGAAGAGCTGTGGCACTTCCAGGGCCCAGCCCGCGTTGTGGAATCTCAGGAAGAGGCAGTGTCCATTATCCTCAAGCGCGAGGTCCAGGCTGGTGATGTCATTGTCATCCGCTACGAAGGCCCCGCCGGCGGTCCAGGCATGCAGGAAATGCTGCACCCAACGTCCTTCCTGAAGGGCTCCGGCCTGGGCAAGAAGTGTGCGCTGATCACTGACGGCCGCTTCTCTGGTGGTACCTCCGGTTTGTCCATCGGCCACATCTCCCCTGAGGCTGCTCACGGCGGCGTCATCGGTCTGGTCCAAAATGGCGACCCAATCACCATCGATGTCCGCAAGCGCGCGCTGACCCTGGACATCGACGAAGACGAGCTGGAGCGTCGCCGCGCTGAGCAGGAGCGCCGCGAAAAGCCATGGACTCCGGTCAGCCGTGACCGTCCAGTCACCAAGGCGCTGCGTGCGTACGCGAACATGGCTACTTCTGCCGATATGGGCGCTGTCCGTATCGTTGACGGTCACATCGCTTAGCCAGCGCCCCCTGAATGCCGTTGTCATAGCCCTTCGTGAATGTCGTTGTTTCAACGACATTCACCACATTTCCACCTAGGCGGTGGGTCAGTATTTACCGAAGTACTGACCCACCGCCTAACATTATGGCCTGTGACTACTTCGCCGAATACTGATCTAACCTCGTATGGCCCCGTGGAAGGTGGTTCTACGCGACTAAGTTTCCTACCCCCCGCCCTTGCCGGCGTGGTCGGAGTTCTGGGCCTTGTCATCGCCACCATCACCACGGCGATTCAGGTGATGTCGACAGACTTTCCCATCGACATGGTTATCTACCGTGAAGGTGTCAAAGCTTTCATGGCAGGCGGCGAGGTCTACTCCGTTCCCATGATGGCCGGAGATATCGCCCTGCCGTTTATCTACCCACCTTTCGGTGCGCTTGTCATGGTGCCCCTGGCTGGTGATTGGTTTAGCCACGCCATGGCCGGCGACATCATGATTGTTCTGTCCAACCTGCTCATTGGCTTAGTCGTCCTGCTGCTAGCCTTCGCCTTAAACCGGCAGCGCAGCAATCCTTTTGTCAGCAGCGATGTCATCGCCGCCGCCTCTTTAATCTGGGGCATCGTCCTCATCTTCGAACCGGTGCGCCTCAACAACGGCTTCGCGCAGATCAACATCATCATCATGGTTCTCGTTGCCTTAGATCTGATTCCCCGCAAGCGCCTGAAGTGGCTGCCGCAGGGCTGGCTCATCGGTGTTGCCGCGGCCATTAAAATCACCCCGCTGGCCATGCTGCTGTACTTTTTGGTCCGCAAAGAAATCAAACCGATCATCACCGCTGCTATCTCCGCGATCATCGCAACACTGATTGCCGCTGCCGTGCGCTGGGACGTGGCCTGGGAGTACTTCTCCGTCAAACTGTTGTCCATGGGCACCGGCGGCGACTTCGGCGTGCAAACCGCGTATCAGTCCAACAGCTCTATTAAGGGCGCTATCGAGCGCCTCTACACCTCCCAAGAGGGCATGGAAACTGCCAGCACCATCACCAACATCATCTGGCTATGCTTTGCGATCATCACCGTCGTCCTCGGCGGCTGGCTCATGGTCGCGTTGATGAAGCGCGGTCTCAACATCGAAGCCTGGATGATCAACGCATTCATCATGCTGCTCATCTCCCCTGTCAGCTGGTCCCACCACTGGGTCTGGGTCGCCATCGCCATCCCGGTGCTGCTCTACCGCGCGATTACCTGGCGCCACCTCAACTGGGCTGCCGGCATCCTCATCTCCATCTTGAGCCTGTGGGCCATCCTCGTCGTGACGGTTCCCCCAAAGTGGTACTGGGCCGACGGCATCAATGTCTGGGACATGGAGCTGGTGTTCAAACTAGTCATAAATGACTTCGTCTGGCTTTCAGTCTCGACCATGCTGGCACTCGCCTACATGCTCCGCTTCGTGCCAGCCAAAGCACCTGCTGCCCGTTAATCAACGAAGCATCAAGGCACACAAAAGCGCCGGTGCAGATTCCCTTCTTAGGGTTTCTGCACCGGCGCGCTTACTTGTTCGGATTAGCTTAGAGGGTTGATGCCTGCGGCGAACCACCAGACGGCAACCAGTGCGGCTGCGCCCAGGATGAAGAAGATCCAGGAAGAAGCCAGTGGGCGACGAGCTGGGCTAGACAGTGCCTTCACCCCCAGTGCGGAGTCCACGGAGATAAAGCCAGGGCCGGTGAACTGCACGCCGACGTTGACCACGAACAGAATCAGTGCCAACCACAGGGACTCAGGCCACGCGAAGACATCCAGGCCGGTGCCGGAAACTGCCAGCTCATGAATGGCCATGAAGCCGGTGACGACCAGCGCCAACATCGATGCAAATGGGGTGAGCAAGCCCAGGACCAGGAAGGTACCTGCGACCAGCTGGCCGACGGGAACGCCCATGGCCAGGATGTTCGCCATGGTGTAGCTTGCGTACTCCGACTCCAGGCCAGAGATGCCAGCGGATTCGCCAATGCTAAACAGGGTGCGAACACCCTCAATGATGAGGAAGCCGCCCAGTGCAAAGCGGATAAACAGCAAACCGAAGTCGATGGTGCCGCGCTTGCCGTACTGGCGGCGCAGTGCCTTTTCTTCCTCAGCCTGCGCTGCGGCAGCGGTGTCAGCATCCAAAGCCATCGCGGTTCCATCGGAGTACTGCGATGGAGTATCAAAGTGCTGCGCTGATGCTGCACCAGCGCCTGCGCCAGCACCCACACCGGCTGCTGCGCCTGCTGGTGCTGCTGCCGGCTGCACGGTGGTTGGCTCGTAGCCGTTGCCTACCGCTGGGGAGACCGTGGTTGGGTCATTCGCGAAGGAATCATTGCGCTTGGCAAAGTCACGGTCATCGTAGGAATTGTTCTGTGAACCAGTTGTAGGGCCCAAGTTCATCGTCTCCGTAGGTTGGGACTCAACAGGTGACTGCGGAGCCTGATTATTATTCGGCGGGGTGTTATTCGGCGTAATCTCTTGCGGCTGAGCACGCCCTGGGCGGTCAAACACACTCGAGCTCTTCGGTTCAGACGCAGCGGCTGCTGCTCCCCCAGCAGCAGCGCCACCTGCGGATGCGGAACCGGCGGATGCCGCGTCGGCGCCGGCGGAAGAATCCTTAGGAGTCGCCGCATTGCCATTCTTCTTGGAAACAGGTGACGCGGGGGCGGTGGTGGGGGCGTCGCTCAGCTTGGCATCGTCAAGCGAATTGCTCTTTGCTGCCTGCTGCTGAGCCTGAGTTGGCCTGTTGAAGGACAAAGTTGGCTCATTGGACGGCGCCTTTCGGCTGGCATCCTGCTTCGCGTCGGTTGGTGGATTGTACGAAGGAACACCCAACTCATCATCAAAGTCTGATGCCTTATCAGGTTGATCATTGGACGGTTTATTCGTGCTCATAGCCTAAACACTAGGCGAAAAACTGCCAGCTGGCAGCGAACATTCTCGGCGCGCCACCGCATTTCCCCCAGCGGGTTGGATTGCTCAACCACCTTGTGTGGCTGTGGATCTAGATTTGTGCCAGAACTTGTTGTAATCTTGTTGACACGTCAACACTATGGATTGAAGGAGCAACATGACTGCCAATAACAGCCAGGAAACCTACGGCGACCCACTCAACGCCTCCCCCGACGGCGAATTTGTGCGCGATACCAATTACATCGAGGACCGTATTATCCCCGGCATTAGCGAGCCGACGGAGCAGGAAGATGGCACTTTCCACTGGCCGCAAGAAGCTGGCCGCTACCGCCTGGCCGTCGCACGTGCCTGTCCGTGGGCGCACCGCACCGTTATCGCACGCCGTTTGATGGGCTTGGAAGACACCATCTCTTTGGCGCTGGCTGGCCCCACCCACGACGTCAGATCCTGGCAGTTCGATTTGGATGAAGGCGGCGTGGATCCGGTCCTGAAGATTCCGCGCCTGCAGGACGCGTATTTCAAGCGCTTCCCTGACTACCCGCGCGGAATTACGGTGCCGGCCATCGTGGAGGAATCCACCGGTCGCGTTGTGACCAATGATTACACATCTATCGTGCGCGATTTCATCACGGGTTGGAAGGATTTCCAGCGCGAGGGTGCACCGGAGCTGTATCCGCAGCAGCTTGCCGATGAAATGGAGGAGATCAACTACTACATCTTCAAGGCAATTAACAACGGTGTGTATCGCTGTGGTTTCGCAGGTTCCCAGGAAGCATATGAGTCCGCGTATGAGTTCATGTGGGAGGCGCTCGACTGGGTTGAAAAGCGTTTGGGCAAACAGCGCTACATGGTCGGCGAGCACATTACGGAGACCGATATTCGCCTGTTTGTTACCCTGATTCGCTTTGACCCGGTGTATTACAGCCACTTCAAGTGCTCGCGTCACAAGCTGGCCGAGATGCCGAATATTCGCGGCTACCTGCAGGAGCTGTTCCAGATTCCGGGCTTTGGTGACACCACCGATTTCACCGAAATCAAGCAGCACTACTTCATGGTGCACACCGAAATTAACCCGACCAAGATTGTTCCCGTCGGCCCAGACATGTCCTGGCTGATGGAAGCCCATGACCGTGACCGCTTCGGCGGCCAGCCTTTCGCCGACGGCACCACCCTGCCGGGCGCTGTGCCAGCGGGCGAGGAAGTCAAAAACCCTGAGGACTTCCAGCTGCCACTCTTTGAGCGCTAGGTTTTAGCGCGGCACCACCTGAGCGGAAGTGATGCCGCGCGCTTTTCATTTGCGCTGCGGCAGGGCTTTTTTGGCGGCGCCGACGACGCTGCTGGTGAGCTTTTCCAGCACCTCCGATTCCAGGCGCCAGCGCTGCCAGTAGAGGTCGACTTCAATGTCTTCGCCGTCGAGTTCTACTAATTCGCCGGAGTCTAAGTATTGCTGTACCTGGATTTCGGCGAGCACGCCCCAACCCAGGCCGATGCGCACAGCTTCCAGGTAGGCCTCCGAAGTGGGAATCTGCGAGACCCTACCGCGGATAACGTGCAGTTCCACCGAACGATCCCGCATGGCCTGGTCCAAGATGGCGTCTTGCGGGCCATAAATAACCAGCGGCATCTGCCGCCACACCAGGCCGAGTTCCGTGTTGAAACGGGACTTGATTTCAGGCGTGCTCACCGCGACATAACGCATGGTGCCCAGATATTCAGACACGCAGCCAGACACCGGGTCCTCTTCATGGGTAATCGCGCCGAGAACGTCACCGCGACGCAGCATGGACAGCGTGCGGGACTCATCTTCCACGCGCAGCCGCAGCGCGGCCTCACCGTATTGCGCCATTTCCGCCATCACTGCCTTGAACCAGGTTGCCAAGGTGTCATTGTTGACGGCCACCGACAGCGGCACGCGCTGAAGACGCTGGCCCAGGCGGGCATCAGTTTCAGCTTGCACTAGCGCCATGCGGCGGGCAGACTGCACCAAGATTTCACCAGCATCGGTTGCGGTGACCGGATTCGCGCGACGTAGCAGCACGCGGCCTGTCGATGCTTCCAGCGATTTAATACGCTGGCTCACCGCCGACGGTGTGATTCCCAGCACCGTGGCAGCGTACTCAAAGCTGCCTTCATCGACGATGGCCAGCAGCGTTTCCAAATGAACCGGATTCATGAAGTCATTTTAACCTACGATGAGTTTCAATAACTGGACTTCATCAAATTGACGTTGCAGAGTGTAGCTATGTCAATGTTGTCTGTTTATGCTGCCGGCTTTGCACTCGGTATCTCGCTGATTGTAGCGATCGGTCCTCAAAATGCTCTGTTGCTCAAGCTTGGCATCAAGCGCGACCATGTGTGGGTGGTCATTGCTATCTGTGCGATTTCAGACATCATTTTGATTTTGGGCGGCACCGCCGGCGTTGGCTACTTGGTTGAGACATTCCCAACTGCGCTGGTTGCGCTGAAGTATCTCGGTGCTGTCTATCTGGCTTACTTTACATTCTTGTGCTTCCGCGATGCCTTCCGTGACAAGGTCGAGACCTTGTCCCCGTCCAACACCGAGCCAAATAAGACGCAGCAAATCGATGCCTTCGATGGCGGCGCACCCACCGGCCCTGGCTCTTCATCTGTTGATACTCGTAAGCGCACGACGCGGCTTCGTCGACAGATGCAAAAGTCCACCTGGTTAAAGCCTGCCCTTGCGGCCTTGGCCATTTGCTGGCTCAACCCGGCTGCCTATGTTGACGTGCTAGTCATGATTGGCGGCCTGGCCAACCAGTACGGCACCGATGGCCGCTGGATCTTTGCCGCCGGCGCTATCACCGCATCCATGGTGTGGTTTCCCACCATCGGCCTATCTGCCGCGAAGTTCTCCCACGTCCTATCGCGCCCAGCTGTGTGGCGCGGAATCAACTTCGGCATCGGCTGCATCATGATCGGCCTGACCATCAAGCTGCTGCTCAGCTAGCTCTTCTTCACTCGCTTCTTGGACCTCGACCTTCTTCGGCTTGGGGTCCATCAGCCATGCCACCAGGCAACCAAACACGGTCCCCCAAAATGGCGCGCTGATTCCCAGCAGCGTTATCTCCGAGACGGTGACCAGGAAACACACTAGCGCGCCCGTGGAGAACACGCCTGAAAACCCAGCCACGAATGCATTCTTTAGCGGCGTGAGCATAGCGATGCCCGCCAGCGCCGCAATAAAGGACGCCGGCATAGCCAACATGAAGCCAACAAAGACAGGCGCAATGATCCCAACACTAATTGCGCCGACTGCTGTCACCATCGCTGCGGTGTAGTGGCGCTGCGTGTTCGGGCCGGACACAATCAACGCGTTGGTCGGCCCGCTGAGACAAGATGTGACATTGCCAATCAGTGCCATCGGCAAAGACACCAGGCCGCTGGCCGCCGCAGCGAGGTTAACTCCGGGCTTGTGCCCCGCAGCCTACAGCACCGCGGTACCCTGGCCATTTTGCACAATGACCACCGTGATTGCCAACGGCACGACTAGCTCGGTCATCGCCGCGAAAGAAAATTCCGGCGCGGTGTAGACCGGCGATGCCACAACACCATCGTCCAAGATTCCACCGCCCAACTGCCCTGCGGCCATCGCGATAACAATGCCTACCACTGCCGCCATTGCCACCGGCGGCGCAACGGCAGCAATCTTAGGGCTAGCGCCTAAGACAATGGAGATAAGAATCATGGGAAGCGCGATGAGCGGATCATCGACGGCCGCGGAAATCAGATCCAGGCCAAAGCGCAGGAAGATACCGGCCACCATCGCCATGACAATCGTCGGCGGCAACACCGCCATGATCTTGCCAATCAGCCCCGTCCAGCCCAACAAGAACACCAGTACTGCCGTGGCAAGATACGCGCCGATGACTTCCCCGAAGCTCAAATGCGTCAGCGCATCACCGGCCAGCACCGTGCCCGGGATAGTCCAGAAATACGCCTGCGGACTGCGGTAAAAATACGTCAGAAACAGCGTGAGGAGTCCGTTGCCCAAGAAAGCAGCAAAGATCCACGAGGAAGTCTGCTCCGGACTCAGGTTGCCCGCGGCAGCCGCCGCCAAAATGACCGCGATGGGACCCGAGGCGGAGAAAATCAGGGCAACTAATCCATCACCTAACTCCTGGGGTCCTAAATCGCGGAAAATTTCCCGGATCGAAGGCCGCGGCAAGTAAGGCTTCTCCACCGCCAGCAAAGGAGAAAACTTTTATTAACCGGCTTGCTCATGCCAACAATTGTGCTTTCAATCACGCCAGTTCGCACCTGCCTACCCCTCCCCGCAATTGCTTAAGAGAGCTACCGCGTCACGCAATTCATATCCGCGCAGCACGATCCACCAGGGACGCGGTTCACAGTTCGCACGCCTGTAGATGAGCAGCGCGATAACAGCGATGATGATCGTTGGCGTCAGCAAGCCAATAACATTGGATACCTTGTCCACATCCAACAGACCGGTGACCAAAACGAGCGCCAGCATCAAGGTCGAGCCGACCCAGGCTGGCCAGCCAAACTGCTGCGCCATGTTGGAACCAGCGCCCGCCAGCATGACGAAGCCGACAGCGAATAGCGTGAAAATCACGGCGATATCCAGCAGCTTCGACACGATCGGGTGAGTTACTTTCCTAAACACCGCGTTGTGCTCAGAAGCGTGGAAGTAGGAACCCAGCTGCAGGAACACCGTGCCGGCAATGGTCATGATGACACCGGCAATAATGATGCCCCAGACACCGTTGATGCCGAATGAGGTGAAGTACTGAACGACCTCTTGGCCGGTGGCAAAGCCAGCGCCCACCAACAGGCGGAAAACATGGAATAAACTGGTTTTATATAGTTTTGATTACCATGAGACACCTCACAGCCGAACTTATTGTGTGAACCAATAAGAATTTTGCGCTTCGCCCAGCACACAGCTCAGAGCATGAGAAAACCCGCACACCAACTCCCAATCCTCCAGAGTTGATATGCGGGTCTTTAAGCCTGCAACTAAGCGAGCTTCTTAGCGATGAGCTGGTTGACCTGCCCTGGGTCAGCCTTGCCCTGAGTTGCCTTCATGACGGCACCGACAATAGCGCCGGTGACCTTCTTGTTGCCAGCGCGGTACTTCTCCACCACGTCTGGGTTGGCGGCCAGTGCGTCATCGACGGCCTTTTCAATCGCTGCGTCATCACGCACGACCTCCAGGCCGCGAGCCTTGACTACCTCATCAACATCGCCTTCGCCGGCGAGAACACCGTCGACTGCCTGGCGTGCCAGCTTGGTGGTCAGCTTGCCTTCCTTGACCAGAACAATCACGCGCGCAACCTGCGCCGGGGTGATGCTCAGTGCCGGAAGGTCAACGCCCTGCTCATTCGCCTTTGCGGACAGGTAAGAAACCCACCAGGAACGAGCCTCATCAGCAGTAGCGCCCTCTTCGGTGGTCGCAATAATAAGGTCCAATGCGCCAGCGTTGACCAAGTCGCGCATCTCCGCGTCCTTCAAGCCCCACTCTTCCTGGATACGCGCACGGCGGATCCATGGCATCTCCGGCAGAGTCTGACGAATTTCTTCAACCCACTCGCGTGGCGCCAGAACGGGTGGCAGGTCTGGGTCGTTGAAGTAGCGGTAATCATCCGCGGTTTCCTTCGGACGACCCTTCGAGGTCGACCCGTCGGTTTCCTGGTAATGGCGGGTTTCTTGGTCGATCGTGCCGCCATCGGCAAGCACTTGCGCCTGACGCATCATCTCAAAACGCACTGCCTGCTCAACCGAGCGCAAAGAGTTGATGTTCTTAGTCTCAGTACGGGTACCAAACTCAGTGGTACCAACCGGACGCAGCGACAAGTTAGAGTCCACGCGCATTGAACCCTGGTCCATGCGGGCATCGGATACGCCCAGCGCCGCAACCAGCTCGCGCAACGCGGTGACATAAGCACGCGCCACCTCAGGTGCACGCTCCCCTGCCCCCTCGATTGGCTTGGTAACAATCTCAATCAACGGAATGCCCGCGCGGTTGCAGTCCACCAAAGACGCAGTCGCGCCGTGGATACGACCCGACGTACCACCCAGGTGGGTGAGCTTGCCGGTGTCTTCTTCCATGTGCGCGCGCTCAATCTCCACGCGCCACTCGGTGCCGTCTTCCAGAACTACGTCCAAGTAGCCATCGTAAGCAATAGGCTCATCGTACTGGGAAATCTGGTAGTTCTTTGGCTGGTCTGGGTAAAAGTAGTTCTTGCGGGCAAAGCGCGATGACTCCGCAATGGAGCAATTCAAAGCCAAACCAATCTTGATGGCCCACTCCACGCCCTTAGCGTTAACCACTGGCAGCGCACCCGGCAGACCCAAAGACACCGGGTCGACGTTGGAGTTAGCCGGGGCATCGAAGTTGGTTGCCGAGGTGGAAAACATCTTGGTTTCCGTGGCTAGTTCGACGTGGACTTCCAAACCCATAACTGGGTCATACTTTTCAAGGACTTCATCAAAGTCCATCAGGTCATACATCGCAGCAGTCATGGATGCCATCTTAATACTTATCCCCCGGGCGGTCAGTCACCACCCAGCGTGTATGGCTTGTACTAGTTTTGGGCCTTCTTTGCGCGGCCGTCAATGTAGCGGCAGATGGCTGCGACCACAGCGCCAGACAGGTTGTGCCAGACGGAGAACACTGCGCCCGGCAGCGCTGATAGTGGACTGAAGTAGGTCGATGCCAAGGCGGTTGCCATGCCGGAGTTTTGCATGCCGATCTCGATGGCCATGGTGCGCGAAACCGGCTCGGTTTGGCGGGTGATCTTGCCGGTGAGGTAGCCCAGCGCATAGCCCAGGCCATTGTGGATGATGACGGCGACCAGGACGATACCGCCTGCGGTGATGATGTTGTCGCGGTTGCCACCGACGACGATGCAAACAATCGACGAAATAGCCAGCACCGAAATCCATGGCAGCGCCGGGGTAATAAACGCCACGACCTTCGGCAGCAAAAGTCGCACAACTAGGCCGCCGACCACCGGAATGAGCACAACCTTGACGATGTCCCATGCCATCGCACCCGCATCCAGCGGCATGTACTGCCCCGCCAGCCGCAGGGTGAGCATCGGCGTGAGTAGCGGTGCCAACAGCGTGGACACCGAAGTCATGGTGACAGACAGCGCCACGTCACCGCGCGCCAAATAGCTAACGACGTTGGATGAAGTACCACCCGGCGCACAACCCACCAGGATGACGCCCACCGCGATTTCCGGTGGCAGCTGCAAAACCCACACCGTGGCCACGGCGATCAGCGGCATGATGACGAACTGCGCCACCACACCAATAAGCACTGGGAGCGGACGCTTAGCGACGAGCGCAAAATCCACCGGCCGCAACGTCAACCCCATACCGAACATGATGATGCCCAGCAGCGGCGTCACCTGCGGCGCGAAGCCCGAGGCAGTATCCGGAAAGAAGAAGCCCAGAAGGCCGCCGATAATAACTAGGACCGGGAATCCTAGCGCTGCGATAAACGCCGCGCGGTCCGCCCGCGCCGCCGCAGCCTTATCTGCATCAGAAACGCCAGTTGCATCAGCAGCAGGGTTTGCTTGTGTAGGAGTAGTGTGCCCAGCAGCGCCATTGCCGTCGGATTGAGGTTCAAGGGAATCGGTCATCCCTACATACTAGTCCGCTACCTGAGATTGTCATCTCACACTATAGGAGTTTGATTCAGTAAGCGTGCCGGGAACTCCACCGCGAGTAGATTTCAACGGGGATACTGAACGGCGGGAATCATTCTTTTGGAAGCAACGAATACATCTCTTCACAGGTGGAACAACTAGGCAGCGCACCATGGTCCTGCGACGGAACAAAGTAGACACCGCACATCGAACGGACACCAGATCCTTCAAACGTCTTGCCCGCTAGGTGCTTACGGTGCGTGTAATGGCTGAATTTTCCTGGCTCGGAGAACAGCAATTGTTTCGCCTCCACCGCCTCAGAAAGTGTTTGAATCCTACTGCCCCAGACGCCAGGTTCCCCCAGATTAGAAAAAGTGTTTCCAAATCTGTCCCACACTTGTTGCGGCGGTTCTATTGATGTCAGAACACGCTGTATCAACTGCCATAGTAGGTTCGAGCCTTCGTACTGGCTTCTCGGCATAAACTCAACCACAATATCGTCGGTCGGAACAAAATGCTCACCATCCGCATTGCCTGAAACGGGACGTTCTTGCACTATTGAAATTTCAACACTCGCTATGCGCCCGTTACCGGGCAAAATATGGTCTACATCAAATAAATAAGTTCCACCATCATAAATTGCCCGCAATCCGTTGAGCAACTCAAACTGGATCCCAAGTTCCCATTCAGTCCGCAAGTCCCAGCCGTTTCCCGCTTGAGAATCCTCACGTCGGCTTCGCTAGGCAACCATCGCTCGGGCTTTCCTTGTTCGTCCTGTCGTTTAATCTGAACATAGAAATCATCGGCATCTTGATGATCGCCTTTCGCAAGTCCCGCCACCAAGAGCCAACAGACACCGGTGCCTGGGTCCCGCCACACACCTCCACGCCACTGAGCACTCTTGATTTCAAGCAAGGGAACCTGCGTTGAACTTGCAATAGGCTGAACGAAGTTGTCCCGTTCAGGATCTTCTCCAAATGAATCAGCGGCTTTCCTGATAATTGGATGTGGCAGCTCGGCCATTGGAGACAATTCATCGACTCTCCCCGCTTCCAGTGATCGCTTAAAATGCGGGGATTCCCAATCTGATGTTAGATCCTCTCGGATCAGGCGAAGCGTTGGCCGAGCACGACGAATAAACACACGTCCATCATGCACCAAATCTTCAACGCACGCCTCTATGCGTCAGAGCAGATCTGCAATCTCATCATCAACTGCTGCTGCAGTCTCTCGTTCACGGGAGAAACGTTCCGCAAGCTCGATACGATCAGCGTGCCGTTTCTCCTCAAAAGCTTTCAGATCACTGGCGAATATCTTTCGGTGACTACCCACTCTGTGGGAAGGCAAAGCTCCGCGATCAAGAAGCTTATAAAGATGAGTTCGGCTCATTCCAATCCTCTTGGCTGCCTCGGCTGGCGTATACATTCTATCCTCTGCGATAGAGGGAATGCCGTTTTCTGAACTTGATAACGATGCAACGCGTAGAAGTAAATCCCTAACAGTCTCTGTCTTTGCAGACTCCGCAAGGCGCTGAATATCGGCGATTTCTTCGGAACTTAGTCCACGGCCCAATACATTTTGCATTGCCAGCCCTCCCTTTACACATAGGCTACCAAGTGTCACATCTGATTTAACTGTCATAACTGACACTACGGCCGTTTCGCCTAAGAAGCAAACTCACATCAGGTTAAAAAACACGCCAGTGGGCAATGAAGCTTAGCCGAATAGCGCTTGGGCGTTCTCGTAGCGGTGGGTCGGCACGGTCTTGAGTTCGCCGACGGCGTCGGCGAGGCCGACGAGTTTGATGTCTTCGCCGCGCAGCGCAACGCACTTGTTGGATAGGCCTTCGTGGGCCGCACGTGCGGCTTGCACGCCGTAGCGGGTTGCGAGGATACGGTCATAGGCAGTCGGGGTACCGCCGCGTTGGATGTGTCCCAGCACGGTGGTGCGCACGTCATAGCCAGTACGGTTTTTAATCTCATCCCCAATGACTTGGCCGATGCCGTTGAAAGTCTTGTGACCGAATTCGTCTTCTTGGCCTTCGCCAAAGTTCATGGTGCCTGCTTTCGGCAACGCACCCTCGGCAACACAGATAATGCCGTACTTCTCCCCCATCTGGAACCGGCGTTCCATCGCTTTGCAGATGTCAGCAACATCGAAAGGGGCTTCAGGGATCACGGTGTAGTGAGCGCCCCCTGCCATGCCAGCGTGCAGCGCAATCCAACCGACGTGACGGCCCATGACTTCCACGATCAGAATGCGGTTGTGGGATTCGGCGGTGGTGTGCAGGCGGTCGATGGCATCGGTAGCCACGGACACCGCAGTATCAAAGCCGAAGGTGTAGTCGGTGGCGTTGACGTCATTGTCAATAGTCTTCGGCACGCCGATAACAGGAATGCCATTATCAGCCAGCCACTTTGCACCCTTGAGCGTGCCCTCACCGCCGATGGCAATGAGTGCATCCACGCCAGCGTCTTCCAGGTTGGACTTAATGGTGTCCAGCCCGGCCTTGAACTTGTCCGGGTGCAGACGGCCTGTACCCAGCACGGTGCCGCCACGCAGCAAAATGCGGTCGATGGTGGCGTCATCGTAAAGGTCGCGTCGGCGGTCTTCCATCAGGCCCACCCAGCCGTCCTCATAGCCCACAACGGTGTCACCGAACTCATTCGACGCGGTGCGCACAATTGCGCGAATTACTGCATTTAGGCCGGGGCAGTCGCCGCCGGAAGTCAATGTGGCTAGTCGCATAACCACTACACTAGTTTGGATTTGGCCAACGCGCTCAAAAACGCATGCCACCGGCGCAAGTTTCTATCGCTTAGGTCCCAAATTGTTTTCAAAACAGGCCACGGCGATAAGACCAGCGACCATCACCAGCGCCGGCAGCAGCAGCGAGACAGCCATGGCTTGGCTGAGCCCCAAGCTGGCAGCACCCACCTGCATCGCCGCACCCACGGCCGCCGCACCAACCACGGCACCCACCTGACGGGTGGTGTTGTACACGCCCGAGGCGGCGCCCATGTATTTCAAGTCCACGGTGCGCATCGCGGTCACCGAATTCGGCGCCCACACAAAAGCATTGCCCACACCAAGCAGCGCGGAGGCACCCACAAACCAGAACAGGCTGGCATCGAGGTACATAATGCCGGCAATCCACACCAAAGACGCGATGACAGAAGCAAAGCCAATCACAGACAGCAGTCGCGGTTTGATGCGGTCAGCCAGCGGCCCCACCAAAGGCGAGCCCAGGCCGGCGGCAACGGCCATCGGCACCATCATCAGTCCAGCTTCCGCCGAGGTCAGCCCACGGCCGGTTTGGAACCACATCATGATCGGCAGCATTTGCGATGCCACGGCAAAGCCCATGGTCGAAATAGAAAACGCACCGAGTGAGTAGTTGCGGTTTTTAAACAACGGCAGCGGCACCAGCGGTTCGGTATTGCGCGACGTCGCGGTCGCTTGCAAGCGCACGAACCAGGAAATCAGCGCGATACCAGCAATGAGCAGGACAATAGTCCACCACGGCCAGCCCAGGCCAGGTCCTTGCTGGATGGCAATAACAGCAGCAGACATACCAACCAGGGTGACCACGACGCTTAGCTTGTCGATGCTCCGTGCATACGTCGGCAGCCTCGGCACCCACATAGCAGACAGCACCAAGGCAGCTATACCCAGTGGCAGGTGCAGAACAAATACACCGCGCCAGCCAAAGGTGCTGATAATGAACCCACCCAAGACGGGACCCACCAGGGAGGCCACCGAGCCGACTGCACCCCACACACCGAGCGCCGGTCCGCGGGCATCTTGCGGGAAGATGCGGTTGATGACCGCCATGGTCTGCGGGGTCAAAATGGCAGCGCCAAGGCCCTGCACCGCACGCGCGATGAGCAGCAACGCCAGGTTCGGAGCTAGGGACGCAGCGAGTGCCGCCAGCACGAAGACGGTGATACCCAGCTGGAACATGCGCGCTTGGCCGAAGCGGTCGCCCAAGCGGCCGGTAAACAGCAAGGGCACAACCATGCACAGCAAGTAGATGGAGGTCACCCAGACAACTTGGTCAAACTCTGTATCAAAGTTCGCCATGATGTCCGGTGCTGCCACCGCAACGATGGTTTGGTCCATCAGCACCATGAAAAAGCCCAAGCACAGCGCGGCGAGTGCGCGCCAGGCTTGAGGCTTGGTTATTTGCGGCGAAGGCGTGGTTTTACCGTTGGACACGAAGGCTATCCTAACTGGATGCTTCGCTTTCTGGTGAAACCTCCCCCACGGCGGTGGTTGTTGCCTCGGTTGCAACATAGGTTGGCAGAATCTGGATACCGCGAATCATCGCCCAGATAGCCACCAACATGTATGCGGCAACGAGCACTACGGCCAGCTGATAGATAGACAGTGCAGTCAGTAGACCGGAGGCGACGACCAGGCCGATTGGACCACCGAACTGCATGATGGCGGTAAAAAGTGAGAAGGCGCGCCCGCGCATGTGCTCTGGGGTTTCTTCTGTAACCAGAACCATCTGCAGGGGTGCGAGCATTCCACCGGCGAGACCTGCGATGCCACAGCCAATGACGACGAGCCAGGAGGCGCCGAGCGCGGCCATCATCGCAAAGCCAATTGCTTCAACGCCGATGGCTACCACCCAGACTAGGCGACGGCGTGAGGTGCCGACTGCGGCGATGCCCGCGCCGGAGACCATCATGCCGATGGCGTAGAAGGAGAAGGCCAGGCCGAGCAAGAAAGGCTGGTCTACGTTTTGGAAGTGTGCCGGCATGAGCACGCCCAAAAATGGGCCGACCAGAGCGACACCGACGAAGGTGAGGATGGCGAGCATCATGATGGACGGCGGGCGGATGACCTGGCCCCAGCTCTTCAGCGCCTTAAAATTCAGCGCATTGGCTTCTGCCGCAGCTGCCTTTTCTGCTTCCGTCATCTCGCGCTTGGACAAGCGCAAGAAGGTGGTCAGCAACGCTGCGATGAAGGAACACGCGGCGGTGATAACCAGCACCCAGCTGGATTCCATCGATGCCAAAAGCACGCCGGCCAAAGCCGGACCGACCAGGAAGGACACGCCCATAATCGCCTGGTTAAGCCCGGCGATATAGTCCACGGTCTTGCCCGAGGACTGCGCGATGTCTCCGACCAGTGCCGAACGCGCTGCCATGCCGGGGATATCGCCCACCCCACCGACGATGCCGAGGATGATAAACCACGCGATGGTCAAGCCCAGAGTCTGGTCAACCAGCACCACGCCCGCCACCGACAGGCCCGAGATAATGTCAGAGATAACCGACATCGGCTTGCGGCCTACCGTATCAATCAAATAACCGCCGAGAAAGGCGAACAAAACCGATGGCACAGCTACGGCTGCTGCCACCAAACCCGCAGCGGCGGGATCGCCGGTGCGTTCAAGGACAATCCACGGCCAGACAATGCCTGCGACCGAGTTGCCCAGCGCGGACATACCCGCGGAACTGAGATAGACCCATACATTCACTGACAGAAGAGTACGGCAAAAGGGCTATCATGAACACATGGCAGCTATTGATATTAAGAAACCAAAGAAAGTAAGCACCGCGACCGTTGTTGGTGCAGGTCTCCTGGGAGGTTACATCACCGCCCGCGAGTCAGGAATCCGCCCGCTGGGCGGTGTTGTTTTGGCTGCCGCTGGTGGCTGGGCAGTCCGCTCCTGGTTGGCAAAGACTGATGTTCCAACCACCGTTGGCCTCACGGCACTCTATGTCGGCGGCTTCGGCGCTTCGCACCCACTGGCAAAGAAGATTGGCTCCTGGCCAGCCGTACTGACTGTGACCGGCGTTGCCGCCGGCGCAGCCTACGTGCTCTCTGACAGCAAGTAATCGCAACATCAGCGCATAGGCAAAGCCCGCACTTCCCTACCAGGACTCGAACCTAGAATGACGGTTCAAAGCCTCCGGTTTGGAAGTGCGGGCTATTTCTCTGCTTAAGACTTTTTAGGCTTTCGCTTTTTCTTCTTCGGCTTCGATCTCGGCGTTGAAGTCACGCTTGGAGGACTGCCACTGGTCCTCGGTCATGCCGATGCGCCAGTAGCCGGAAATAGACACATCTTCCTTAGGGATCTCGGACTCAACGAAGAGGAAGCGGCGCATTTCCTTAATCATCTCCGCGACGCCGTGGACGAACCAGCTGGTCTTCTTGCCCTCTGGGACGCCGGCTTCGCGCACTACGCGGGACAGCTCGGTGCCGTGGGTAGCGCCGTTGCGGATGACCCAGTTGACTTCCACGCCTTCAGGAGCTGGGAATTCGAACTTTCGGTCTTCGGTCTCAATCTCAATATAAGCGGCGGCTGTTGCACCTTCTGGAAGCTTCTCCAGGCCGGCACCGATAGCTGGTGCTGCGGATTCATCGCCAGCCAACACAAAGTGGTCATATTCTGCCGCTGGACCCCACGCGCCGCCAGGGCCAAAGAAGCCGAACTTCTCCCCGACCTCAGCTACGCGTGCCCACGGGCCCGCAAGACCAGAGTCACCGTGGGTGACAAAGTCAACGTCGAAGTCGCCGGTCTCTGAATTCAGATTAATCAGAGTGTAAGTACGGGTAATTGGGTGCTTATCGCGCGGAAGTTCCTCGCGGATCTGCTCCATATCGAATGGCCAAGAGTAGTCAGCGCTTTGTGGCACGAACAGCAGCTTGATGTAGTGGTCGGTAAATTCCAGGTCCTTGCCCACGAACGCTGGGGAGTTCAGGCTCAAACGAACCAAATCCGGGGAAACCTGGCGGCGGCCGATAACGGTTGCTTCATTCGCCACGCGCGCCTTACGCTTTGGAGCTGCATCTTTAGCTTGCTCAGCCATAGTGATCACTATCCTTAAAAATTCTTCAGATTGTTTTGCACTGGTGAAAAACTGCACACCGTGCACTTAGGCAAGGCTAACACAGTAGGTTGTATAGAGTAATTGCCACGCACCCTGCATAAACTGAACCCCACTGGTCAGAACGCTTTTCATCGCGCCCTTGCCAGCGGGGTCAGGGGTGAAACTACCTTTTACTTGGTGCGGCCAGCTTCGTAGGCTGCGCCGACCTTGTACAGGCGGTCATCCTGGAATGCAGGAGCCATGATCTGCAGACCGGTAGGAAGCCCAGTGTCAGATGCCATTCCAGAAGGAACGGACATGCCACACAGGCCAGCCAGGTTCAATGGCAAGGTGCACAGGTCGAAGTTGTACATCTCCATTGGATCTTCGGTCTTCTCGCCCAACTTGAACGCGGTGGTTGGCGTGGTTGGGGAAACCAGCACGTCAACCTGCTCGAATGCACGCTCAAAGTCTTGGGCGATAAGGGTACGAACGCGCTGTGCCTGCAAGTAGTAGGCATCGTAGTAGCCCACGGACAGTGCGTAGGTACCCAGCATGATGCGGCGCTTGACCTCAGGGCCAAAGCCCTCAGACCGGGAGATGCTCATGACATCATCCGCGGAGTGCGAGCCGTCATCGCCGGAGCGCAGGCCGTAGCGCATGCCGTCGAAACGAGCGAGGTTAGAAGAAACCTCACAAGGCATGATCAAGTAATAGGCCGCGAGTGCATCATCAAAGTGTGGGCAATCAACCTCGACGGTCTCAGCACCCTGTGCAACCAGCTGGTCAACGGCCGCGCGGTAGGCTTCCATCACGCCTGGCTGCCAGCCGTCACGCTCAAACTGCTTGATAAGGCCGACCTTGACGCCAGACAAGTCGCCATTCGCGCCCTCACGTGCTGCATCTACAACTGGGGCAACCGGACGGTTAACTGAAGTTGCATCGAACTCGTCGAAACCAGCGATGACTTCGTGCAGCAGCGCGGTATCCAGCACGGTACGTGCGGTAGGGCCTGCCTGGTCCAAAGAGGACGCTGCAGCAATCAGGCCATAACGGGACACGGTGCCATAGGTTGGCTTCACGCCAACGGTGTCGGTCAGTGCAGCCGGCTGGCGGATGGAACCACCAGTGTCAGTACCAATGCCCAACGGCGCCTGGCCAGAAGCCAGCGCTGCGGAAGTACCACCACCGGAACCACCTGGGGTGCGGTCCAAATCATGCGGGTTGTGCACGGCACCATAAGCGGAGTTCTCATTCGAAGAACCCATCGCGAACTCATCCAGGTTGGTCTTGCCCAGAATTGGAATGCCGGCCTCGCGCAGCTTCTTGGTCACCGTGGCATCGTATGGCGAAACCCAGCCCTCCAGCATCTTGGATGCTGCGGTGGTTGGGGCATCGGTAGTAGTGAGCAAGTCCTTCAGCGCCAAAGGCACGCCGGCCAAAGCCGATGCTGGCTTCTCCCCGGCATCGAGCGCGGCATCAACGGCATCGGCAGTAGCCAAAGCCTCTTCCGCACCCACGTGGAGGAAGGAGTTAAGTGCCTCGTTGGTCTCAGCAATGCGGTCCAGGTGGGCCTGGACAACCTCGCGGGAGGTGACCTCACGGGAATGAATCTTCTCCGCAAGCTCAGCTGCGGTCAAAGAAGTAAGCCCCTCGGAAGGTACTACGTAGGACATTTATTCGCCTCCCAGAATCTGTGGCACTACAAAACGATCTTCCTCAACAGCCGGCGCCTGATCCAGTGCCTGCTCTGCATTAAGCGTGCGCACAATGACGTCCTCACGCATGGAAGTAGTAATGGAGTGCGGGTGGCTCATCGGCTCAACACCTTCGGTATTGACCTTGCCAACTGCGGACACCGAGTCCACAATCTCGTCGATTTGGCTAGCGAACTGGCCAAGTTCTTCTTCGCTCAAAGCCAAGCGTGACAGCTTAGCCAGGTGGCTGACTTCTTCCCGCGAAATCTCAGACACGCGTTATCCATCCTTTTCCACGACGTTAATTATTTTCCTGCCCTCCCATGCTACTGCACAGCACTTTGTGGGTGATTATCTACCCGCATCCAATTCCAATGCTTGTGGTTCCTGCAAAAGACAAGGTGAAAGTTGTAGCATGGAGCACAATAGTCTTGCCTTATTTGTAATTAAATTTAGAGAAAGCCCATCATCGACCAATGTCTTTTTTAATCCGTGTCCAACTCCCCGATGCTCCCGGCAGCCTTGGTGAATTAGCCGAAGCCATTGGCGCCGTCGACGGCAATATACAATCCGTCGATATCGTTGAAAATGCCCCTGATGGAACGGTTACCGATGACATCGTGGTAGAACTTCCCATTGGCACACTTGCCGATGCCTTAATCACCGCCGCCAGCACCGTCAAGGGTGTGGAGGTGGACTCGATCCGCCCATTCTCCGGACGCGTGGACCGCCGCGGACAGATCCGTTTATTAGCTTCCATCGCCCAAAAGACCAACAACCTGCAGGCCGCAATGGAACAGCTAGTCCAGGCAATTCCGCAGGCACTTACCTCAAGCTGGGCTATTGTTGCCGACACTAAGGGACCTATCAAGCGCGTTGCAGGTTCCAGCGCGGCACCCGAAGATGACGGCACCGTGCCGACCGACTTGGCTGTCGATGCCGCACGTCAGCTCAACCCTGACATCGAAGACTGGATCCCTGCCTCCTGGGCCCTACTGGACTCCTCCATCGTTGCCACGCCACTGGGCGGCACCGGACTTGTCCTTGTGGTCGGCCGCGTCGGCGGCCCCGAATTCCTCGCCTCCGAAGTCGACCACCTCGGCAACCTCGGCACCATCCTGGGCGCCTTTTTGAACAAGAGCTAGCGCGCTTCCCCTTTTTAAATTCATAACTCAGCACCAAGTTCCGTGGAATTTTTCCGCGCTGGAACTTGGTGCTTTTGTGTACTCCCCCTTTACATCGAGACAACCTAGCCCTACCATCTAGGTAGCGACACTACTTAGGTAGTCGCGACAAGTTTGCCTAATGAATGGAGCCAATTCCGATGTGGAAATTTGATGCCGCGAGTTCGCTGCTGCCAGTGGCGGTTTTGGCAAGCATCGGAAAGACTCCCGCACACGGATATGAGATTCGGCAGCGCCTGAGCGAAAACGGCTTCGGTGAATTCAAGGGTGGAACTATTTACCCGCTGCTCAAACGGCTCGAAGAAGCTGAGCTCGTGACGGCAACCTGGGATATCCCAGGCACGGGTCCGACCAGAAAGGTCTACGAGCTCAGCCAGGCAGGGAAAGAAATCGTCGACAAAGAGATTAACAACATTGAACGCTTATTAAACGTCATCAAAGCGTTTTCGGAGGGGAACTGACATGAAAACTGACGAGAACTACCTCAAGGAATTGTCCCGGGCACTAAGGCGCCATGCTATCCCTGAGGCGGAGATTGAACAAACTATTCGGGAAGTCCAAGAAACCGGCAACAACACGGACAGACCACTTACTGAAGAATTTGGAAGTCCCCAGGACTATGTAAAAGCCCTCTACCCTGAGACAAAGCCCAAGCAATACTACTTATTCACCTTGTGTGGCCTGATTCTGGCCGCAATTGGATTCATTCTTCTCACTGTCTACTTTCGCAACCTTGGCACGGACGGAACCGCTCAGTCTTTGTGGAAATTCGCAGCACTAATTGTCATCCCAATTGGAATGGCAATTGATTTCACGCGCTACGCCAGGGCCTAGTTCTGTAGCTCGGCCGCCCGCAAAGGCTACTCTTCGGCACCTTCTGGGCTTGGCGCGGCTTCGGCAGCGCCGGTGTCGAGAAGAGTTTGGAATCCGGCTTCGTTCAGGATGGTGACGCCGAGGTCGCGGGCTTTGGTTCCCTTGGAACCTGCGTTCTCGCCTGCGACAACATAGTCGGTCTTCTTCGATACAGAACCGGAAGCCTTGCCGCCGCGGGTGATGATTGCTTCCTTGGCGCTATCGCGGGAAAAGTTCTCCAAAGTGCCGGTGACCACGATGGTCAGGCTTTCGAGGGTTTGCTCTTGCTTCTCGGATTCATCGACAGCCATGGTGACACCAGCGGCCGCCCACTTCTCCACGATGGTGCGGTGCCAATCCACCTCGAACCATTCCTTAAAACTCTCGGCAATGATTTGGCCCACTCCGTCTGTCTGCGCGATGTCTTCCACATCGGCTGACCGTGCGGCTTCCAGCGAGCCATAGCGGGTCGCAATTGCGCGCGCGGCAGTCGGGCCGACATGGCGAATAGACAGTGCAACCAGCACGCGCCACAGGTCGGTGTTTCTTGCCGTCTCCAGGTTCGATAGAAGCTTCTTACCTGAGGCATTAACCTTGCCAGCCTTCGTGGTGTACACATCGGACTTGGTCAGAAGCTCCTCGGTCAGGTCGAAGAGGTCCGATTCATCTTCCAGTACGCCGCGCTCAATAAGGTCAATGGCTCCCTTTTCACCGAGTGCTTCGATATCGAAAGCACCACGGCCCGCGAGGTACTCCAGGCGCGCTGAAAGCTGTGCCGGGCAAGTACGGGTATTGGGACATCGCCAGTCGGCATCGCCTTCCTTTTGCGGCGCAAGCTTTGTGCCACACGATGGACAGTTCTCCGGGAAAACCCACTCGGTCTCTGAGCCGTCACGCTTTTCCAGCACCGGACCTAAGACCTCAGGGATGATTTCGCCGGCCTTGCGGATAATGACGGTATCCCCAATCAACACGCCCTTGCGCTTGACCTCAGACTGATTGTGCAGCGTTGCCATAGACACCGTAGAACCAGATACGAAGACCGGATCCATCACGGCATAAGGAGTCACACGTCCCGTGCGACCCACACCAACTTCGATGTTGACCAGCTTGGTGGTGACTTCCTCCGGCGGGTACTTATAGGCAATTGCCCACCTCGGCGCGCGCGAGGTAGCACCCAGGCCGCGCTGTGAGCCCAAGTCATCTACCTTGATGACCACTCCGTCCATCTCAAATTCGGCATCGTGGCGATGATCCGCCCAGTACTTGACCTTATCTTGGACTTCCTTCGAGGTGGTTACTCGTTCCGTGTACGGAGAGACCGGCAGTCCCCAGGCTGCGATGGCTGCATAGGCATCATGCTGGCTGGCAGGGCTAAAGCCCTCGCGGGCACCAATGCCGTGAGCAACAAGGCGCAGGCGACGCTTTTTCACATCATCTGGATTCTTCATACGCAGACCACCCGCGGCGGAGTTTCGGGGATTGGCAAAAGCTTGCTTGCCTTCAGCGGCGCGCTCTTCGTTGAGGGTTTCAAAATCCTCAGGGCGCATGTAAATCTCGCCGCGAATTTCCACCAGCGTTGGTACCGGATATTCATCGGAGCCTTGCAGCTTGTGCGGAATGGATTCAATCACCTTGGCATTAGCGGTGATGTCCTCGCCCACGCGGCCATCACCACGCGTGGCGGCCGTAACCAATTCACCATCGCGGTAGACCAAGTCAATGGACGCGCCGTCAATCTTGAGCTCAGCCAAATAAGCCTTCGCCGGCGTGCGATCCAGCCAGTCTTGCAGCTCATCTGAGTTAAAGACATTGTCCAAACTCATCAAACGCTCAAGGTGCTCAATATCAGCGAATGCTGAATCAGCAGCCGGCGCCGAGCCCACCTCCTGGGTTGGGGACTCTGGAACTACCAACTGCGGATGTGCAGACTCCAGCGCAACAAGCTCCTGGAACATGGCATCGAAATCGGCGTCAGGAATCGCTGGCTGCTCGTTGTAGTACAGCTCTCGATGGCGTCGGACTTCTTGGGCAAGTTCTGCCCACCGCTTCTGCGCTTCCTCCGGGTTTAGCTGGTCAAATGATTCAGTAGCACTCACGGTTGCCAATTCTAGTTGGGTTGCGAATCTAAAGGTTCAAATCCCCCATCCAGATGCCGTGTCCGAGGGTGCCTATAAAGTGTTGGGCATGAACTTCGATGCCTCCAAGATGCTCTCCTTCGACCTGGAGACCACCTCCGTCAATACTCGCGAAGCAAGGATTGTTACCTCTGCTGTTATCCGCATCGCTGGTCGCGATGTAGTGAAGAAAGAAACCCTGGCTGACCCAGGCGTGGAAATCCCGGAGGCTGCCGCCAAGATTCACGGCATCACCACCGAGAAAGCCCGTGCGGAAGGCCGCCCTCACGATGAGGTCCTGCAAGAAACCGTCAAAGCCATTAAGACCGCCTGGGATGAAGGCTTCACCCTCATTGTCTATAACGCGCCTTATGATTTGTCGGTACTGCGCAATCTCACCGGAGATTTCACCGTAACCGGGCCAGTCTTTGACCCTTACCTCATGGACCGCGTGAAGGACCGTTACCGCAAGGGCAAGCGCACACTCGGTGATCTGTGCCGCGAATACAACGTCACCTTGGACAACGCGCACGAAGCTACTGCCGATGCCCTAGCGGCCGCGCGCATCGCCTGGAAGCAGGTCAACCAACGCTGGCCTGAGCTAAAGGAGATGGACTCAGATGAGCTCATGGAATTCCAGGCGGTTAACTTCTACGAGCTAGCCGTGGACCAGAAGAAGTATTTCGAAGGAATTGGACGCGACGTCTCTGATTTCAACATGTCCTGGCCACTGCAGGGCTAGATTCACCGCCATCCCGCACTTTCACTAATCACCTCTACCGTTCAAGAGTTTTGGAATTTTTGTAATCGTTCTCTGGTTTTCCAACTATCTTGCAATCTTTCCAGAAATTATGGAAGATAGGTTTATGTCATCGACCCCAGATCCGCAACGCGACACGGAATCTTCTAAGCAGCAAGCAAGCGCAGAAGAACGCTTCGCTGCGCTGGAAGCACGTGTTGAGGCGCTGGAGAACGCCGCTTCTAAAACTTCTGAAGCAAACGGATTTTGGGTTGTGGACGCGCTTCATAATCAACGTGAGCAGATGCCAGAAGGCTCAGTCATTTTTGGTGGCGATGTTGATGCAGCTGGTGGCAGCTATAGCTACCAGTGGCAACGCCCGCTTGAAGTACTGACCGACCCAGACATGTGGACTGACAGCTTTGAACGGCTGTTCGCTCTGGCGCATCCAGTGCGCGGGGCGATTCTTCGCCGCCTACTGCAATCTTCGGCTCAGGTCTCTGACTTCATCGAAGAAGAACTGGTCACATCCACATCGACGGCATATCACCATCTATCTGCACTCTCCCAAGCTGGCTGGATTAAAAAATCCGGTTCAGGCACCTATGAGATTGCGCCAACTCGGATCATTCCGCTTTTGACCATCATTTCAGCTAGTGAGGACCACTAGCTAAGACCAAAGAGGTGAAGGCCATGAAAAGATCAGTTCTTTTCGGCATCCTGACAACCATCGTCGTACTCATCGGACTCTTAATCGTCGGCCCACAGCGCATCGCTTTGGCTGATGAAAACACGGGTGATGAGGAATTAGCACAAAAGATTCGTGATAACTCCAGCAATGCCCAGAACCAGATCACTGCATTTACTCTGCAAACCGGCGAAGCAACCTTCGCTGGTCTCGGGGCAGATGAAAATACAGAAGTAGAAATAGGTTCGGTCTCCAAGACTTTCACCACTGAGCTATTGCGCCAGCAGGTCGAATCCGGCGATATTGAGCTAGAGACCACCGTTGGCGACATCATTGATGTCGATGGCAGCGCGGTCGCCGATGTCACCATGGTGGAGCTGGCCAACCACACTTCCGGTCTACCGCGCTTGGACAAGGACAATTTGGGGTTGTTCCGCACCATTTTCACTGAGAATCCTTATACCGGGATTACTCAAGAAGATGTCTTTAATGCCGCACGTAATGCCAGCTTGAGCGGGCGTGGCGAGGTAGCCTACTCAAACTTTGGTGTCGCGCTGCTTGGCCAGTTGCTCGCTGTCAACGCTGATTCTGAGTACGTCGACTTAATTCAAGAAAACATCTTGGAACCAGCAGGCATGGATTCAACCTACGTAGGCAGCGAGACCTCTGTTTCCGAATATGCCCCGCGTGGACTTAGCGCGGATGGCCGCAAGACTGACGCCTGGGGCATGGATGGCTACGCCCCTGCCGGGTCCATCCGCTCTACTGCCGCTGACATGGCCAAGTACGCCGAGTTCATGTTGGATAACAGCGAGTTTGGATTTGGTTGGTTCCCTGAAGAGACCGGCGGCCTTTGGCATAACGGTGGCACGGGTGGCTATTCCACCATGCTGATAATTGACCCCGAAAAGAATGAAGCATTCTTTGCCAACGGCAATACCCCACAAGGCGTGGAAGACCTCACCCGTGCCCTACGCCAAGAAGGTGAGTAATAATGTTGACCGAAATCATCATGTACGTAGTCCTGGTCATTGTCGCCGGTGACAACATCTACCAAATCTGGAAGCTCACCCGCCCTGGCGATGCCGGCCAGTTCAAGCCCGCAAAAATCCTCGGCTACTTGGTATTTACCCTAGTCATCGTCATCTTCTTTAGCCGCACCGCCCAATGGGGAATCCACGTTTCCATTTATATGTGGTGGATCATCGCCGCAACCACAGCCGCATATGCAGGGGTTGCTATCTGGCGGATTGTCCAGAACCAAACATCCAAGGAACTAGCTTAAAGGTCACCGGCGTCCCGTTCGAGGATGTCGGCGATTTCCGCTATGAAGCGGTAAGCGCCAGCCATGTCTTTCAGGGTCTCCCCTGTTGCGGCTGGGACGATATCAATATCAGTGGTCAATCGCAGGCGTGAGTGGCCAATGCGGTCCCAGGCTTTGGCGATGCTGATGGAGACTTTGCGGGAGTCTTTGACGCTTCCGTCATCGTGGAATGGATCGATGACAAACGCGAGTCGGTGACCTTCTTCGATATGTTCGCCAATGCCGTCTTGATCGGTGGTCAATAGATTGACGTCGATGATGATGGTCTCTGCGACGCGAGCGGCTTCCCAGTTGGGTTGTTGGCCGGTGAAGTTGAGCAGCTGGCCGTGGAATTGTTCAAGCCCGTCGGCGGCGACCTCAGATGGAACCGGACGCACGGGATCGAAGGATGTAGTGCCACGAAGCCCTGCTAGGACACCTGTGTAGGAAGGCTCATCGATTTGCACCGCAATATCGCAGTGGAAACGGTTCTTCAGATCACGAATGTGCTCAGCAAGACCTGCATGCAACGCGCCGGTGAGGTCACGCAGGGCACCGGAGTCAGTGATGGCACGGTGGCCGTTGCTCAGTTCCAACGCGGCAGCAAGCGACCATGGTCCAACAATCTGAACCTTGAGGCTGTCTACGTCATCGCCCCACAGCTCTTGTAAGATGTCGAGGTCGCGGTCCATGCGGTCCCACATGGCACGTGATGCCAACTGAGGACGGTCACTTAGCCGCCAACCGCGCGGGCCACGGTCGACGGAGACTGCTTCAAGCAGGCCGGCGGTGCGGCCAATGACATCAGAGCCCAAGCCGCGCGCGGGAAGCTGCGGAAGGTGCAGGCTGTTTCCGGTTTCCCCAGCGATGATATCCGCGGCTAAGGCGATATCGGTGCCGGGCACCGGACCTAATCCGAATGCGGTCATCGATCCAGATTAAGCCGTCTGTGTGATGGTGCCGGAGCCGATAACAATATCTCCCAACTCATCAGGTGATGGGAAGTACAGCACCGCAGCCTGCCCCGGCGCAACACCGGTCAGTGGCTCGTTAAGCGTCAAAATCATCATGTCCGAGTTGCGGTCGACACGAGCGTGGCAGGAAACCACGGAACCGTGAGCGCGCACCTGAACATCACAATCGAACTCGCCGTCCATTGCTGGGTGCAGGAACTTCAAACGGTCCGCAGTAATTTCAGTGACCTTCAGGTCCTCACGCGACCCCACGGTGACGGTACCAGTCTGGGCGTCGATGCCGGTGACGTAGCGCGGGCGGCCATCGGCAGCCGGTGCCTTGATGTCCAAGCCCTTGCGCTGGCCAATGGTGTAGTTCCACGCGCCATCGTGCTCACGCAGCTCGGTGCCGTCCTGGTCCACAATCATGCCTGGGCGCATGCCGATGCGCGCGCCCAAGAAGGCCTGAGTGTTGCCATCTGGAATGAAGCAGATGTCATAAGAGTCCGGCTTAGACGCCGTGGAAAAACCGTGACGCTTTGCTTCCTCACGAATCAATGGCTTCGGAGTATCACCGATTGGGAAGTAGCAGTAATTCAGCTCTTCTGCGGTGATAACGCCGAGAACATAAGACTGGTCCTTGTTCTCATCCAAGGAACGGCGCATGTAGCCGTCCTTATCCAAGGTGGCGTAGTGGCCGGTTGCCACGGCATCAAAGCCAAGGGCCATGCCCTTGCGCAGCAGTGCCGCGAACTTAATCTTCTCATTGCATCGCAGGCAAGGGTTCGGGGTCTCACCGCGCTCATAGGAATCAACGAAGTCAGTGATGACCGCTTCCTTGAATTCCTCGGAGAAATCCCAGACATAAAACGGGATGCCTAATTTATCGCAGATGCGTCGTGCATCCGCGGAGTCTTCCAATGAGCAGCATCCACGTGCTTTCTCACGGGTTTGTTGGGCATCTTTGTGTAGGGCAAGGTGGACGCCGACCACCTCGTGTCCTGCTTCAACCGCACGGGCCGCAGCAACGGATGAGTCGACGCCTCCTGACATGGCAACCAAAACTCGCATGTTATGGGAGTGTACTCTCTTAGAGCTATGGGTAAAAAGCGCAGCAAACGGGGTCACAGTTCTTCTGCCTCCAGCGTTGGAGCACAGACCTCACCAGTAGGTACTTACGAGATTTCAACCGGCACCGCCGACATCGAAGCCGATCCGTTTCGCGACGGCGCCTACGTGCTTCACGTCAATGGTGTTCCCAGCTCACACATTGTTCCCGGCGAACCACGCGAGCTGGAGTTTGAGTACATGCGCTGGATTGCTGCCGCTGTAGAAACCTTTGCGCCCGGCCATCGCCTCACTCATCTCGGTGGCGGCGCGTGTTCTTTGCCTCGCTACTTCGCGGACGTCTGGGATGACTCGAAGAACACCGTCGTGGAATTTGATGCCAAGCTCGGTGAACTCGTCCGAGAGAAATTCGACATTCCACGCGCGCCGAAGGTCAAGATTCGTGCCGGCGAAGCTCGTGAAGAAACCGAGAAGTTCCTACCTGCCTCACGCGATGTGATTATCCGGGACGTGTTCGCCGACGCCATTACCCCTACTCCCCTGACCACCGTGGAGTTCTTTCAAGCTGCGCACCGCGCCCTGGTTCCGGACGGGCTGTACGTAGCCAACTGTGGCGACCATTCTGATCTGCGTGGCGCCAAGGCGGAAATTGCTGGACTTCTCGAAGTCTTTACCAACGTCGCTGTCATCGCGGACCCGCCGATGCTAAAAGGCAGGCGCTACGGCAACATCATCCTGGTTGCCTCGGATACAGAACTGCCACCGGCGCATCAAGAGCTCACTTCACGCCTGCTCGGTGGCGCAGTGCCCGCGCAATACAAGGGCCCTGCCTGGACTGTGAAGTTTGCTGCCGGTGGACAGCCCCGCTTCGATGAGAAGAAGGACGCCGCGTCCACTGACTAGACGGCGTCCTGTTGGAGTGGAAGGCTAGCGTCCGGCCAGGCCGTTGAGCGCGCCGACTACTGCTTGGTACTCGGTGGTGTTATTAGCGCCCGTGGCGTTGGCCACGTGGTCGGTGTTGTCCAGCAAGATGACCAAGTCGCCCAGGGTGTAGTTGCCGTCAGCCATGGTCTCTAGCTGGTCGACTGGCAGGTTGTCATTGGCAATCAGTCCGTTGACAACGTCTGGAAGGCCGTCGAGGTTGGCGTTTTGGGCGGCATCGGCAAGCGCTGGCGCAGCAATCAGCCCTGCTGCCAACGCCAAGATGGCACCGATGACAACCGTTGAATCTGCGCCCAAGTCCACGCCGTCATTAACAATCAAGCCTTCGAGCTTGCCGCCGGAAGCTTGAAGCTGGCCAGCGGAGAACATGTTGAGCTGCGCCTCGTTGCCGTTGAACAAGTTCAAGTCCACGTTGCCGGCGATGCCGTTAACGCGGCCGGAATCAGAGCGCTGCCACATATCCAGCTTGTTCCAGCCGCCAACTGGCTCCGGCGCGGTGGACTGGTACGCGGCCAGCCACAGCGGGTAATTCGCGAACTCCTGGGTGTTAGCCATCTGCTCAATCCAGAAGTACCGATAGGTGTACATCATTGGCGTACGCCCGGTGAGTGTCTCCAGCTCGTTCATGAACTCACGGGTCCAGTCAGCCAACTGCTCTGGACTCTTGCCTTCAGCGACTTCCAAGTCCAGCACTGGTGGCAGCGAGTGGTTGCCCACCTGGTTGTACTGGGAAGCATAGTGCTGCGCCTGCGCGCGTGGGTCCCCGCCCGGACGGGCGTAGTGGTAGGTGCCCACCTGCATGCCGTTAGAGGCAGCCTGGGAGGTGTCATCCACCAAGTGCTCATTGGTCCAAGTAGTTCCCTCAGACGCCTTAACCACTGCGAAGGACTGGCCGTCGGTGCGGACCTGGTCCCAGGCAATACCCTGTCCATCAGGGTGCTGCCAGCGAGAGACATCCACACCGGAAGCGATGCCAGGCACTGTCGATGCCTGCTGCACCATGTCATCTGGAACAAGTCCCGATGGCAGATTCACCGGCAGGTTCTCAGGCAGGCCTGGAATCGCCGTTGCAGGAAGGATAAGCAAAGATCCTGCAACAGCGGCGGTGGCGGTCACGGCAGTAAGCAAGCGGAATTTACGCATGGCCATGAGCATAACTTATTTCACTCCAGTAACACAGGTAACTGGCGTAACATTTGCAGAGTTTTGGTAATTATTCGATTTTTGTTTAGGGGGTTGGCGTAATTTTGCGCAGGCCACAGCTACTGGAAGTGTTTTTCATGTGGTTGAGAGCATAAAAATATCCTCAGCATTTTTCTGACAGTGTGCCGGAAATGCTGAGGATAGATTGAGTGGAAGTTAGCTTGCCGCCTAGACCGAGCGCGCGAGAGTGATGACCTCTGGGAGCACGGAAAGCAGTTGCTTAACGTCTTCCTCGGTGGTCATCCGGCCAAGGGTGAAACGCAGGGAGCCACGGCCTTGGTCATCGGATACTCCCATGGCTTCCAACACATGTGACATGCGGTTAACACCAGCATGGCATGCGGACCCGGTGGCGGCTTCAATGCCACGTTGGTCCAACAACATAATGAGGCTGTCACCATCGGTGCCTGGGAAAGACACATGCAGGTGAGAATCCAAGGAAGGTTCGTTGGTGTTAACCACCACGTCATCAATGGAATTCACGATGCCGTCGCGTAGTTCATCACGCAGACCACGAATGTGGTTGGATTCTTGCTCCAATTGCGCGATGGATTCTTTAAGCGCTGCTGCCAAACCGGAAGCACCAGCAACGTCATTGGTGCCGGGGCGGATACCGCGTTCTTGCCCGCCGCCGAACATCAACGGACGAGGTGCCGGGGTGCGCTTAGCAAGCAGCAGGCCGATACCGCGCGGACCGCCGAACTTGTGAGCACTGGCAGCCAAGGTGGCAGCGCCTAATTCGTGGAAGTTGATGGGCAACTTGCCCACTACTTGCACGGCATCCACGTGCACCGGTGTGCCGACAGCGGCTGCACGCGAAACAATGTCTTCCACCGGCTGAATAGCGCCGGTTTCATTGTTTGCCCACATCGAGGTCGCTACCGCGGCGGGAGTATCCAGCGCGCTGAGATCACTGATGTGGCCGTCACGGCCCACTGGCATGAAATCCACGGTGGCGCCGTGCTGTTCTTCCAAACGGGCCACGGTGTCACGAACAGCAGAGTGCTCAATAGGAGAAGAAATAATGCGGCCGGCGCCCGCCTCATTAGTAGAGGCGTGGAAAAGGCCCTGGATAGCAATGTTGTCTGCTTCGGTGCCGGAGGCGGTGAAAACAACTTCGATTGGCTCGCAACCAAGCAGCTCAGCCACGGTCTCACGCGCGTCATCCAATACAGAGCGTGATTTACGGCCCGAGGTGTATTGGGCGCCGGCGTTGAGCATGCCGGAAGCGGCCACCCATGCATCAATAGCTGATTGGCGCATGGGTTGGGTTGCTGCGTAATCGAAATACGACATTAGGAGCGCTTCTTCAATTCTTCTACAAGTGCTGGTGCAAATTCATGCAGGTCTGCCACCACGCCCAGGTCAGCGATCTGGAAGAAAGGCTCATCCTGGTCCTGGTTAACAACAACGATGGTACCGGAGGTCTGCATGCCGGACGTGTGCTGGATAGCGCCGGAAATACCCAGACCGATGTAAAGGTCAGGAGATACAGTCGCGCCGGTCTGACCAATCTGCAGTGCTGGGTCGTACCAGCCCTCATCGACTGCGTCACGGGTTGCACCCACGGCAGCGGAGAGGACATCAGCCAAAGGCTCAACTACGCCGGCAAACTCGTTGCCAACGCCGCGGCCACCGGCCACAACAACCTTGGCGGTGCCAAGCTCAGGGCGAGCAGACTTCACAGCTGGGGTGAAACCTACAACCTGCACGTCGCGCTCTGTTGCTGCTGGAAGTGGCATCGGTGCAAGCTGCGCCTCTGCTGGTGCTTCGGATGGTGCGACGGCACCTGGCTGCAGGGTGTAGATCGGGCAGTTGCCATGTGCCTGCGCGGTGACTTCGGTGGAACCACCGAAGATAGACAGGGTTGCGGAACGATCAGCTGCAACAGCGGAGACATTCGCCAGAACACCGGATGCCAGGCGCGCGCCGAGGCGGCCGGCAATCTCGTTGCCCTTGCGGGTGGAAGCAATGAGGATTGGTGCTGGGTTTGCCTGGCCCAGAGTCTGCAGAGCATCAACTTCTGGGGTGATCAGACGAGCGTCGTAATCAGCGGCGGTGGCGTTTACCACCTGAACGGCACCGAACTGGGCCAGCTGAGGAGCAAGTTCCTCAGCGTGACCGCCAACAACCACGGCAGAGACAGCGCCGAGTTCGCGGGCTGCGGTGATGAGCTCTGCGGTTACAGGGGCGAGCTGGCCGGCATCGTGCTCGACCAGAACATATACGTGAGACACGGTAATTCTCCTACTAAATTAAGTTCTTCGATGCCAGGAAGTCAGCAACCTTCGCTGCCATCTCTTCTGGGCTGCCGGAATCAATAACGTCACCGGCAGTGCGCGCTGGCTTTTCAGCTGCTGCGGTCACGGCGGTGGTGGATGCGGCGAGGCCAACGTTGCCGACCTCAACGCCGATGTCAGCGATGGACCACACGGTCACGTCATGCTTCTTCGCAGCCATGAGGCCCTTGAAGTTAGGGAAACGTGGCTGGTCAGCCTTATCGGTGACAGACACGATCGCTGGCAGGGAGGCAGAAAGCTCCCAGTGTCCATCCGCGTCCTCGCGGGTACCGGTGACCTTGCCGTCTGCAATGTTGACAGAAAGCACATTGGTCAAAGCTGGTGCCTGGCGGTATTCCGCCAGCATACCGGCGAGCAAGCTGGTGCTGCCGTCGGTGGAAGTATTTCCCATAACCACCAGGTCGGCGCTGCCGTGCTTTGCGGCAATGGCGTTAATCGCATTGTGGATTGCCCAGGTGGTTGCCAGAGCATCAGAGCCAGCCAGTGCGTCATCTTGGACATGCACGGCGTCATCGGCGCCCATGGCCAATGCCTTGCGCAACGCTTCATCAGCAGAGGCAGGACCTACGGTCAGTGCCACAACCTGGAAATCAGGGTTGGCTTCTTTCAAACGTAGGGCTTGTTCAACCGAGTACTCATTGATTTCATCCAGCATGTTGTCAACGGCTTCACGGTTTAGCGTGTGGTCGGAGTCTAAGGTCTTGGTCGACCACGTATCAGGAACGTGTTTAACCAGTGCCACGATGGTTGGCATTAGGCGTTCACCTTTCTTATTTGCTCATATAAGTGTTGCGAAATTCATTCAACCGCCCATAGTAGTAGGCATACCTACTTTAGAACGACTTAGCTTTCATTCAAGATTTTTATGCCCACTGCCGCGCGCCGCAGATCAGCGCCACGCCGCGGCTGCCGATGCGGGTGATAACCACGGCATATTCTTTACTGCCACGCAGTTTTAGCTTCTTGCGCAGCTGGTCAGGGTCGGTGTCTACTCCGCGCACAAGAATCTCAACCCGGCCGCAATCCAGCGCCGCAAGGGCGGTTTTCAGCTTCTTGATGGGTACTTCTTCGATGAATCGAAACCCCGAGTGCCCCGCCGGGATTCGGGGTCCCGTGAGGTACGCGATGCGGTCATCGAGTTGCCACAGGCCTTCACGCGCAGCGTAGTCCTTGACCAGCCCGGCGCGCACGACCGCGCCGTCTGGGTCAATGATGAAGTCAGAGATTTCGCCGGCCTGTGGCAGCTCGTCACGGTCACCGTCGTACTCTTCGATCACCGTCCGGATATGTCCTTTAACGGATGATGAGAAGCTTGCTGTCTCATCATCCGATGTCAGAAGCACCGCGCGTCGTTTCGTCGATAGCTGTGGGCTGTAGAGGCAGGCTTCTTTGACGCCGCCGTCGAGCGAGGTGATGGTGACTCCCCCGTTCCATTTGGAGAAGTCCAGACCGGGTGCGCATTTGATGGCTAGTGCTTTGTCACGGTGTGCGGCAACGAGGTCTGGCAGTGGTGGCAAAAGGTCTTCGGGTGAGGTAATGCGGCGCCCGCCGGCGCGGCGCGCGGGGTCGGCGAGAATGACATCGGAAGTCGTGGTTTGGGTCAGCGCATCGGCGGCAAGGAAGTGGCCGGTGGGGATGTTGTGGCGGGCCATCGACAAGCGAATGCGATCGATGTCGCTGCCGATATAGCTGATGCCGGCGCCCGTGAGTGCGGCGCCCTCAAACCCGACGGAACAGGTCACGTCATGGACTTGATTGATGCCTAATGCTGCGAGCTCCTGCGCGCGAAACTGCGCGACGGAGTGCGGCGTGGCCTGCTGAATAGAGTCGGTATCAACCAAGAATTCGGTTGCGGACTCAGCGAGGCCTGGGAACTTGTGGGTGCGGACCCCGGCGCGGCGAGCACTGGTGAGCTCGGCAACGGCGCGGGAGTACTCGCCGTATTCTTTGCGGAGAGAGTCCATTTCGGCCATGGTGGACGCCTTGGTCAACTCCAATGACTCAGCGCTGGTGGCGATGGCCGCGCGGTTGCGGGCGAGGAAGTCTACTTCGTTCGAGGAGTACGCCATGAAATCCGATCCATTGGTGAGGTAGTGAAAAAGTCATGGTAGCGCGGGTCTTCTTTGTGGTCGCCGATAACCGGGCGGGTATCAGACAAACTTGCCGCATCCAGGACTTCTGCCACGGAGTTGTACTGCGCGAGGCGTTTAAGCTGCGCCCACGTAGGAACCACTAGACGGACAAGACCTGCTTTCCAGCCTTCCAACAGCAAGCTGGGTGGAAACCAGTTGGCGTCATCGGCTTCGCCGGTGTCACCATCGGGGTGTTGGCCCTCAGGGATCAGCGCGAGAAAGAAAAAAGTATCGAACCAGTTCTTCGCACCCGATGACCCAACCCAGCGCGCCCACGGGATGAGGAGGTCGGAGTCGACTTTCATGGAATTTTCCGCCAGAAAATCTGTAAAGGAGACCTCGTGGGTTTCGAGCAGCGCGCGCTGTTCGTGAAAGGGCGCGGCGTCTTTGACTGGCCCGTTGTCATCGACAACCAACAGGGTGCCAGCTTCTTCAAAAAGTTCACGGGCGGCTGCAAAGACCAGGGCGTGCGCCTTGTATTTGGTGACGCCCATGTGGCGAGCCATGGACACCACGGAACGCCCGGCCCAGAAATCACCGGAGTCCCAGGACCGCGGTGGAAAGTCACGGCTGTCTACCCCGCCGCCGGGAAAGACCACGTGCCCGGGATAGTTGACCATGGTGGACACACGTTCTTGGACCCAGACTTCCAGACCGTTTTTGCCGTCACGAATTAACAGGACGGTCGCTGCCATCCTTCCGCCGTTAAACCCTGTGGTATCGGCGTGATCAATTGCATCAATCTGAGCCGGGTCGCTGAAGTGAGCTCTACTCAGATTCTTATCTGTATCGCCCATTTGCCTTTAATCGTACGTCCTCAACTAGCCCTGACAACACTGCGAGAGGTAGAGCTAATCAATCCCTACCCCCTAAGTTTGTACCTTTTCGACCTGTCTCGCACCGTTAGTAACGAACCCTGGTTAATGCCGGCGTTCCTTACTTACGGTGGCTTTTGCGGGCAGAGCGGATGCGGCGGGCAAAGTAGCGGTCACCAATGCGGTCGACCTGGATGGGCTGGTGGAAGGCCTCGGAGAGATTCTTCGACGTCATCACTGAGTTGATAAGGCCCTTGGCAATAACGCGGCCTTCGTCCAAGATCATGGCGTGGGTAAAGCCATAAGGGATTTCCTCGACGTGGTGGGTGATCATCACGATTGCTGGGGCGTCAGCATCGAGTGCCAAATCGCCCAAGTAACCCACCAGGTCCTCACGCCCGCCTAAGTCCATGCCGGCGGTCGGCTCATCCAGGATGAGCAGCTCGGGGTCAGACATCAATGCACGGGCGAGGATGACGCGCTTGCGCTCACCCTCGGACAATGTGCCCCAGGTGCGCTCCGCTAGATGGTGGGCACCGACTTGGTCCAGGATGTCCTGGGCACGGTCAAAGTCCATGTCATCATACTGTTCGCGCCAGCGGCCCAGCACCGCATAGCCGGCGGAGATGACTAAGTCTTGGACAACTTCATTGTCCGGAATGCGGTGCTGCACGGCTGCCGATGACATACCAATCGCCGCGCGCAAATCACGCATATCGGTCTTGCCAATCCGCTCACCCATCACAAAAGCGGCGCCCTTGGACGGGAATTCCTCGGCAGCGGCCATGCGCACCAGCGAGGTCTTGCCCGCACCGTTGGGGCCAATAACCACCCAGCGTTCATCTAATTCCACCTGCCAGTCCACCGGACCGACAAGCGTGTTGCCCCCGCGGCGAAGCTCCACGCCGCGGAAGTCGATGAGCAAATCATCGTGGGTTTCTAAAGGCTGCGTTGCTCTCGATGCAGAATTAGATGCAGCAGGGTTATTAGCTGGGGTATTAGACATAGGTGCGTTCACACCATCTATTGTGGCCTAATTTCACGTTGCCCGGTGAAACTGACACAGCTCGACTAACCTAGAATTCATGACTCAGCGCCTTGGGATAGATGATGTTCGGCCCCGGATCGATAACGGTAATTTGCCGGTCAAAGCAGTTGTTGGGGAAGTAATCCCCGTCACTGCCTTGGTGTGGCGTGAAGGCCATGATGCCATCGCCGCTACCCTCAATGTGTGGTCCTCACGCGACCCGCAGACGGTGGCGACCTCCACTATGACGGTGGATAAGGACATCCCGGACCGGGTGCACGGAATTTTTACGCCCGGCACTGAGGGCACCTGGTATTTCCGCGTTGATGCGTGGTCGCATCCGATTGCGACGTGGCGCAATGCCATCGAAAAGAAAATGGCGGCTGGTCAAGACGCCGAGGAACTAGCCAATGACTTAGCCCATGGTTCGAACCTGTACGCGCGTGCGGGCCTCGCCCTGGATGGTGCTGAGGGCCGTTCATTGCTGCGCGCCGGTGTGGCTTTGGATGACCGCACCGCGAGCGTGACCGAGCGCGTCGCATTGGCGCTTTCTGATGATGTTGCGGAGATCCTGCGCCATAACCCCTTCCGCGAAATGCTCACCGAGGGGCCCACCCAGCAGGTACTCGTGGAGCGTCCACAGGCGCTGTTTAACTCGTGGTATGAGCTTTTCCCACGTTCCACCGGTGGCCGCGATGACAACGGCAAGCCAATGCATGGCACTTTTGCCACCACGGAAAAAGCCCTTGAGCGCGTAGCGGCGATGGGCTTTGACACCGTCTACTTCCCGCCGATTCACCCGATTGGTGAGGTCCACCGCAAGGGCAAGAACAATACGCTGACCCCGGGTGCGGATGATGTGGGCTCGCCGTGGGCTATTCAAGACCACACGGCAACACACCCGGAGCTGGGCAGCATGGAAGATTTCAAGAAGCTCGTGGTGCGCGCGCATGAGCTCAGCCTCGAGGTGGCTTTGGACTTGGCGCTGCAGGCATCACCTGATCACCCGTGGGCGAAATCGCACCCAGAGTTTTTCACAGTGCTTGCCGATGGCACCATCGCCTACGCCGAGAACCCTCCCAAGAAGTACCAGGACATCTACCCCATTAACTTCGATAACGCCCCGGAGAAGGTCTATGAGGAGATCTATCGCGTGGTCATGGTGTGGGTCGATGCTGGCGTGTCCACCTTCCGCGTGGACAACCCGCACACCAAGCCGACCAACTTCTGGGCGTGGCTGATTTCCAAGGTGCATGCCACCCATCCTGGCGTGATTTTCCTGGCTGAGGCCTTTACCCGCCAGGCCCGCCTCTATGGTTTGGCCAAGCACGGCTTCTCGCAGTCTTATACCTACTTCACGTGGAAGACCACCAAGGAAGAACTGACAGAGTTCGCTACTGAGCACGCGCTACAGGCCGATTTCTGCCGCCCAAATTTGTTTGTGAACACCCCGGATATTCTGCACGAATCCCTGCAAACAGGCGGACGCGCGATGTTCGCTATCCGCGCCGTGCTGGCCTCTACCCTGTCCCCGCTGTGGGGTGTGTACTCCGGCTACGAGCTCTATGAGCACATGCCGGTCAAGCCCGGCAGCGAAGAATACTTGGACTCAGAGAAATACGAGCTGCGCCCGCGCGACTTCCAAGCAGCTGTTAATTCCGGTGACTCCCTCGAGGGTTTTATCCGCCATCTCAACACCATCCGCCGCGACAACCCTGCGCTGCAGCAGCTGCGCAACCTGTATTTCCATGAGGCGGATAATCCAAACGTGATGGCCTATTCCAAGGCCGATGCCACCACCGGCAACATCGTGCTCGTTGTCATCAACCTTGATCCACGCAACGCGCAGGAAGCAACTGTCACCATTGACTACAACGCCATCGGACGCAAACCGGGCGAATCCTACGCTGTGCACGACCAGATCTCCGGCAACACCTACGAATGGTCTGAGCGTAACTTTGTGCGCCTCGAGCCACTGCGCGATGTCGCCCACATCTTCGTCCTGCCCACCGCCCCACGTGAGCGCCGCGAGGCACTGGCCTACCGCCACGTCACGGATTACCGGGCTTAATCGACCTTCGGTCTCTAAGCCCGATAGTCAGATAATCCGGTGGTCCGGACAGCAGCAACTTTCCTCTCCTTAATAGCCTGAAAAAGGTAGCCTAAAACCATGAGCATTCCTGCAGATGATCTTCGTCTTCTCAACCAGTGCCGGCACTATGACCCGCACGGGTTGTACGGCTGGCACGACGGCACCGTGCATACCCGTCGCCCTGGCGCTGAGCGCGTGGAGTTGGTGACCGCCGAAGACGTAGTACCAATGCGCAATATTGGCGATGACATCTTCTTCGCAGAGCTCGCAGAAAACGAAGACTACCGTCTGCGCATTACTTATCCCGCACAGCCACCGCGCGATATCGCTGATGGCTACCGCTTTCTGCCCACACTGGGTTCTTTGGACCTGCACCTGATTTCTGAAGGCCGCCATGAGCGGCTGTGGGATGTGCTCGGCGCGAACCTCAAGACCTATGCCTCCGAACTGGGTGAGATTACCGGTACTGCTTTCGCCGTCTGGGCTCCGAATGCTGAAGGTGTCTCCGTTGTTGGTGACTTCTGTGGGTGGAACGCCGCGCAGTACCCCATGCGCTCATTGGGTTCCACGGGTATCTGGGAGGTCTTCATTCCAGGTGTGGGCGCGGGTGAGCGCTACAAGTTCGCCATCCAAACCAAGGAAGGCCACCGCATTGATAAGGCTGACCCGATGGCGCGCCGCACCTTAGCGCCACCAGAGACCGCCTCGGTCATCGAAGAATCCACATATGAGTGGAAGGATGCTGACTGGCTAGATTCTCGCTCGACGGACTTGAACGTGCCGATGAGTGTCTACGAGGTTCACGTTGGTTCCTGGAAGCAGGGTTCTAACTACAACACCTTGCGGGAGGAACTCATCCCTTACCTGCAAGAACACGGATACACCCACGTGGAGCTCATGCCCGTTGCCGAGCATCCCTTTGGTGGCTCCTGGGGCTATCAGGTCTCTAGCTACTACGCGCCAAGCGCACGCTGGGGCAACCCGGATGACCTACGCGCGCTCATCGACGCCCTGCACAACGCGGGCATCGGCGTGATCGTTGACTGGGTACCAGCACACTTTCCTAAGGACTCTTTCTCCCTGGGCAAGTTCGACGGACAGGCTTGCTACGAGCACCCTGACCCACGCCGCGGTGAACAAAGCGACTGGGGTACCTATGTCTTTGACTTCGGCCGTAACGAGGTACGCAACTTCCTGGTAGCCAACGCCTTGTACTGGGCAGAGCAATTCCACATCGACGGCCTGCGGGTGGATGCCGTCGCCTCTATGCTTTACCTGGACTACTCGCGCGAAGACTGGCTGCCAAACATCCACGGTGGCCGCGAGAACCTCGAGGCAGTGCAGTTCTTGCAAGAAACCAACGCAACTGTGCACCGCCACCACCCCGGCGTGCTGACTATCGCTGAGGAATCCACCTCCTGGCCTGGTGTGACCACGCCAACCGAACACGGTGGTCTGGGCTTTGACTTGAAGTGGAACATGGGCTGGATGAATGACACCCTCGAATACTTCGGTCACGACCCGATCCACCGCAGCTACCACCACAATGAGCTGACCTTCTCCATGGTCTACGCCTATTCTGAGCGCTACATGCTGCCCTTTAGCCACGATGAAGTTGTTCACGGCAAGGGCACCTTGTGGACCCGCATGCCTGGCGATGACTGGAACAAGGCCGCGGGTGTCCGCTCCCTGTTTGGCTACATGTTTAGCCACCCAGGAAAGAAGCTGATGTTCATGGGCTGCGAGTTCGGCCAGACCACCGAGTGGTCAGAGGCCTACTCGATTGACTGGTCCAACTTGGAAGGCTGGGGCGCGGAGTACCACCACGGCATCAAGCGCCTCGTGCGCGACCTCAACCTGACTTATAAGGCACATCCGGCGCTGTGGTCCCAGGACTTCACCCAAGATGGTTTCCAGTGGGTCAAGGCTGATGACGCGAATAATTCCATCCTCGGCTATATCCGCTACGGCAGCGACGGCTCAACCGTCTTGGCCGTGTGTAATTTCTCTGGTTCCTCCCAGCCGCACTACGCCGTCTGGGTACCAGAAGATGGCACCTGGGAGCTTATCCTCAACACCGACGATAAAGCCTACGAAGGTGCCGGAAACGAGCTCGCGGGCCAGGTCAGCTCCTCCGACAACAACGTCCAACTGCACATCCCGGCCAACTCCGTGCAGTGGTACACACTGCGACGCTAGTGCACCGCAGGATGTACCACCGCCACGAATACTAGGAGCGCAGGAGCGCAACAAAGTACGCGGCGTTGTGCAGCAGCTGGCTGGTTGCTTTAAGTACTGAAGCTTTTAGTACAGGGAGCTAGCCAACTTGGTGCGGGCGGCAAGCACGCGGGGATCGGCGGCATCGAAAAGTGCAAAAAGCTCCAGCAGCCTGTCGCGCACCTTAGCTTTCTCCCCTGCTACGTTGCCTGCAACTAGCGCAATGAGGCGGTCAAATGCTGCCTCTGGGTTGCCGGCGACAATTTCAGCATCGGCAGCATCGAACTGCTTATCAATGTTTTCTGGTGCCTGCTGCGCCGCTTCCATCGGATCCGTGGTGCGGTTTGCTGGGTCCAAGCGCTTGAGCAACATCGTGGTGTTGCGCGCCTGCTTGATGTCGGTGTTGCTTGGGTCCTCAGCGAGGATGGAATCATAGACCGCCATCGCACCATCAAAATCGCTCTGGTTAAGCTTCGACTCAGCCTCTGCCAGACGAGGATCTTCCGCTGGGGTTTCTTCCTCAACCTGATCCGGCATATCAGCCTGGTCCAGACCTTTAAGCTTTGGACCAATCTGCTCAACCAGCGCATCAACCCACTGCTGCAGCGCTTCCTTTGGCTGGCCACCCTCAAAGTTGGTCAACGGCTGGCCGGCGCCAATCGCAACGACGGTTGGCAGCTGCTGAACGCCAAAGACCTGTGCAATCTGCGGGAAGGTATCTGCATCAATGTAGCCGGCAATGAACTTCAAACCCGCGGCATCTGCAAGCTCCTTGAAATCCGCCTTCAGTTGCTCCGACGCCGGTGAGCGCTGGGTGCCAATAATCGCGATAACCGGGACCTGCGTGGAACGGCGCACGACTTCATTTTCAAAGTTCGCGTCAGTGACATCGAAAAATGGCGCGATGCCGCCTGTCGGCGTTGCCGATGCCGACTGATTCTTTGCGGCCTCGCGGGCTTCAGCCTGTGCCTTTACCTGGCTCAGATCCAAGGCTCCACCAACAAAGCCGGACTGCGGATTAGTCATTTAAGTATTACTCCCTAAAAATTTTGCTAAAGGTTTATTGCGCAGTATCTGGGCCCAAGTGGCGGTCAATGGCCTCCACCTTGCCGCGGATGCGGTCCGTGTAGCCCGGGCGAATATCAGCCTTGATAACCAAGGAAACGCGCGGGGATACAGCCTCTACTGCCGCGGTAGCTTGTTTAATCACGCCAAAGACCTCATCCCACTCGCCCTCAAGCAGAGTGAACATGGCATTGGTTTCATGTGGAAGGCCGGATTCTCGGACCACGCGGACTGCTTCAGCAACCGCCTCCGACATCTCTGCATCAGCGGTATTAGTGATGACAGGGGCAACAGAAAATGCAACAATCATGCCGTCTACTCTACCGCTCGAAACAATTGGTGTGGGATGTACACAGGCATGATGCAAACGCTGAGAGCGACTTTTTGATTCTAGGGTGCTGCTGGGAGATTTAGGTCAGCCCCCACACTAAGAGTCCAATGACTGAGGTTGCTCCCACTAGGACGAGCAACGCTTTGGGCTGCAATTGCTCTTTGACATGAAAGCCATAATCCCGCCAACCCGCGCTGTCTTCTGTACCGGGATAAACCAATGCCTTGGGCCTCCACGTGCAGATGATCAGCCAATCGATGATAAGGAGGTCGAACAGCGCGAACATCACGCTCAGCGCGAAAGTCATCAATGTCAATTCGAGAAAGCTTGCCTCTGGAGGCTGGGCGCCCCACGCCCACACCACAGCGGTGATCGATGCGAATATAACTATGACGAAGACAGTGCCACTGATTAATCCCGCGCGCTTTTGCCCTGCGGTGGGAGCCGGTGCGGCTTGGCGGATGTCTTCTGGGTAGTCATCTATCAGTGCATAGGGCCTAAGAAATACAACAGCCAGCAGCACCGCCCCGCTAAGCAGCACGGCAATACTGCCATAAGTAAGAGTGTGTCCCCACCACTGTGCATATGACGTTGAAAAGTCCACTGCAACCATCCCCAAGTAGATATCGCTACTTAGGTTAACCTAAATAGTTGGCGCGGGGAATAGTACTGGCGGATTAGTGGCCGAGGATAGCTAGCGGCGATCCCAGCAGCGGGTGTGCCAGTGGCGGCGCTCATCAACGCGACCACCACCTTCTTGCGGCCATGCAACAATGTGCGACATGCCGGAGAAGATGGTGCCATTGCAGCCTGGGCAGACATAGTTCTTGGTAGCTCCAGCCGCACCGACGCGCCGCAGAATATAGGGACGGCCGAAGTCCCACGAAGGCCCCTCGACGGTTTCAGCGCCGAAGAAGGCCCCGGCATCACGGGGCAATGCCCGCGGCGTCTGCTGCGCCTTGGAGTTCCGCGATGAACCCCTCCCGCGGCGACTTTTACGTCCCATATGCTCTCAAATACTTTGCTGCGAGCGAAGCCTAGAAAAGACGAAGCTCGTTGGATTCAATGCCGCGCAGCTCCTGGTAGTCCAGAATGACGCAGCGAATGCCACGATCCTCAGCCAAAGTACGTGCCTGTGGCTTGATCTCCTGTGCGGCAAACACGCCAGCAACCGGTGCCAGCAAGTCATCGCGGTTGAGCAATTCAAGATAGCGGGTCAGCTGCTCAACACCGTCGATCTCACCGCGACGCTTGACCTCAATGGCCACATAGCCCTTCTTGGCATCCTGCGCCATCAAATCCACGGGGCCAATCGCCGTTGGGTACTCGCGTCGAACTAAGGAATAGCCCTTACCCAAGGTGGTGATGTGCTCAGCCAGCAACTCCTGGAGATGTGCTTCCACGCCATCTTTGACCAGACCTGGATCCTCACCAAGTTCTGCCTCAATATCCTGGTGGATTTCCTCGATGGTGATACGAAGCTGATCACCCTTCTTGTTCTCCACCAACCACAGGTACTCCCCTGTTGGATCGCCATCAATATCCTTGATTTCTGACTCTTCCAATGTGCACGGAGGGGTCATCCAGTTCAATGGCTTGTACGCACGATCGTCGGCGTGCACAGAGACTGAACCATCAGCTTTGAGCAAAAGCAGACGATCTGCCATGGGAAGGTGGGCATCCAATCGGCCGACATAATCGACAGAACAACGGGCGATGACTAAACGCATGTCCTCTACATTATGCGTAAGCCGCGCCTAAGAAAAACTAAGGCGCACAGAACATCCTCTTCGGATGCTGTGCGCTGTACTAATGAAGTTTTATCTAACTACCGTTGTAGCTTGACCAAGTATTTGGGTCATAGGGCATATTGGTCCCGCGTGGACGCTCTGCCCTATCGCGCAGGCGACGGAAATCAATGCGTTCCTTGCGCTGTGATGGCGATGCCTCAACCCAAGCGCCGAACGCCATCAGTGCGTGCTGAGTACACGCCAACTCATAATCTACGCCGCCGTTGACAAAACGAATGATCGTGTAGTCCTCAGAAATGAAAGCAGCCTCGTCATCAGTGACCGGACGGGTGTCCAGCAACTCGATGTCGAGGCGGTTGATTGAAGAGTCAGCCATAGGAGAAACAGAGCGGAGCTTGAAGAAATCCACAGTGTCACCCTTGTAGCGCAGCACGCCGTGGCGCCAGCCGTGGAAGCCCTTGGCCGGAAGCTTGCGCAGCAGAACCGAAGCGCCGCGAGAACGCAAAGTGAAAAAGCGCATGGCCGCAAAGAATACGACCAAAATGGCAATAATGGCCAGTACCCAGAAGATTACCGAACCCACGCTCATCAGTCTCGTTCTGCCCTTCTCATCATCCACCACTTCTGCAAAGGCCAAGGCGCGAGACAAAGTACTGTCTGAACTGCCTCAACCAAACTGCAACGAAGCGGTTCAATCAATCTCAAGTTGTTGAATAGTCTACAGAGTGCCTGCGTAGAGTCACAATAAATCGTTTGGTTGACTACCCGCCTGACCCGGGAAACACTTTGCTGCCGGTGTCAATGCCCGATTGGTGCAAACTCCCCACTAGTGGGGCTAGATATTACGGTTCATGACGAACTTCTTCCTGCACCGAGCAGAAATTGGCGCGAAAAATCCCCGCGGTACCGAAGTACTGCGGGGATTTAAGTGAGAGAGGAAGGGCGGTCATTGCTGCCCTTTATCTCCGATTGCTCGTCGTGCGAGCTTATCCAAGATTGCTCTTGAGATTAGCTCTCACGGGAACGAGCCAAGGCGCGAAGCGCTGCCTGTCCACGAGAAGCAACCAGTTCATCAGATGACGTGGATTCTTCCTGAGCCTGAGATTCATTGACCTCATTTGCCCAGACAGCCCAGTCAGCCAAGACGGTGACCTTCTCAGCGGAAACGGAGAGGAAGCCACCCTGTACGGCGGCAACCTTGCGGTCACCGTCGACTGGGCGGAAGGTTACGACCCCATTCTCAGCCAATTGGCCAAGCATCGGTTCGTGACCCGGAAGCACGCCGATCTCACCCTCGGTGGTCTCTGCGGAAATGATGCTGGCCTTACCAGACCACAACATGCGCTCTACAGATACCAGTTCCACGGTGATGTCAGCCATGTGCCTCTCCCTACTTCTCAGTCAGCTTCTTGTATGCTGCTTCGACGTCGTCCAAGCCACCCAAGCCGTTGAAGGCCTGCTCTGGGTAGTGGTCGAAGTCGCCGTTGCAGATGCGCTCGAATGCATCGATGGTGTCAGCCAAAGGTACGTAGGAGCCTGGCAGACCGGTGAACTTCTCTGCGACGAAGAAGTTCTGGCCCAAGAAACGCTCGAGGCGACGTGCGCGCTGAACGGTGATCTTGTCCTCTTCAGACAGCTCGTCCATACCAAGGATGGCGATGATGTCCTGGAGTTCCTTGTTCTTCTGCAGAATGTTGATAACGCGCTGCGCAACTGCGTAGTGACGCTCGCCAACAATGCTTGGCTCAAGGATACGAGAGGTGGAGCTCAGTGGGTTCACTGCTGGGTAAATACCCTTAGAAGCGATAGCACGGTCGAGCTCGGTGGTTGCATCCAAGTGAGCGAAGGTAGTCGCTGGAGCTGGGTCGGTGTAGTCATCCGCAGGAACGTAAACAGCCTGCAGAGAGGTAATCGACTTACCCTTGGTGGAGGTAATGCGCTCCTGAAGAACACCCATCTCATCAGCCAGGGTTGGCTGGTAGCCAACGGCGGAAGGCATACGGCCCAGAAGGGTCGAAACCTCAGAGCCTGCCTGGGTGAAACGGAAGATGTTATCGATGAACAGCAGCACGTCCTGGTTCTGAACATCGCGGAAGTACTCCGCCATGGTCAGGCCGGACAGAGCCACGCGCATACGAACTCCTGGTGGTTCGTCCATCTGGCCGAACACGAGGGCGGTGTCCTGCAGTACGCCCATTTCTTCCATTTCCAGGAACAGGTCGGTGCCCTCACGGGTACGCTCACCAACACCTGCGAAGACGGAGGTACCGGAGAACTCGCGTGCGATACGAGTAATCATCTCCTGGATAAGAACAGTCTTACCCACACCTGCGCCGCCGAACAGGCCAATCTTGCCGCCCTTAACGTAAGGGGTCAGCAGGTCAATAACCTTGATGCCAGTTTCGAGGATCTCAGTCTTGCCTTCGAGCTGATCGAATGCTGGTGGTTCGCGGTGGATTCCCCACTGCTCGCCATCGCGGCCGAGGCCTGGCTCATCCAAGCAGTCGCCCAATGCGTTAAAGACGTGGCCCTTAACAACATCGCCAACTGGGACGGAAATTGGCTTCTGAGTATCGTTTACAGTCGCACCACGAACAAGGCCATCGGTGGGTGCCATGGATACGGCACGAACGAGGTTGTCGCCGAGGTGCTGAGCAACCTCAAGGGTAATGGTGCGTGCTACAGCCTCGAGATTAATCTCGACGGTCAGTGCGTTGTACAGTGCCGGTAGTCCGCCACGCGGGAACTCCACGTCGACGACCGGACCGATGACACGCACCACACGGCCGGCTACTGCCGACGACTGTGTGTTCTGCTCTTGCAGAGCTGAAGTCATAATCTAGTCACTTTCTGCGCTTTCGGCGAGCGCGCCAGCGCCACCGACGATTTCTGTGATTTCCTGGGTAATCTGCGCCTGACGAGCCTGGTTGGCCACGCGGGACAAGTCCCTAACCAACTCGGTTGCGTTATCAGTAGCAGCTTTCATTGCAGTTCGACGAGCTGCGGACTCGGAAGCCGAAGCCTCCAAGAACATGGAGAAAAGAATACGTGATACATACTGAGGCAAAAGAGCCTCGAGCAACGTATCTGCATCCGGTTCAAACTCGTAGTCGGCAGACAGATCCTGTTCTTCAGGAGTGTCTTCCAGCGCGGAGTCGCCCAGGTGAAGTTCCTCTTCCTTGATTGCCGGTTCAATCGGCAGCAACTGGTGCGCACGTGGGGTCTGAACCAGCATGGATTCAAACTCGGTGAAGACAACGTGTACCTGGTCGAAACCACGTACAGGCTGGCCTTCGCCTTCCGCGTGCAGGCCCGCGCGGGCTGCAGTGGTGCCTTCGGAGCCGGCAACAAAGCCGTCGATCAAGTGGTGACGAACGTCGTGGGTAGCTTCCCAGTTTGGATCCTGAGAGAAACCAGTCCAGCTGCCGACAACTTCCTTTTCACGGAAGCTGTAGTAGCCAACGCCCTTACCACCAGTTACGTAGCGAACAACGTCGAAGCCTTGACCACGAAGTAGACCTTCGAGCTCAGCAGCCTTCTTGAAGACGTTGTTGTTGTAACCGCCACACATACCGCGGTCTGAAGTGACCACGAGTACGGCCGCAACCTTACCGTTTTCACGGTGGCGCAGTATTGGGTGATCCAACGAGCTAGCAGATGCGAGACTATTCATCATGTTCGTCATCTCATTTGCATACGGCTGCGACGCCTCTACCTTGGCTTGTGCCTTGGTAATGCGTGAAGTCGCAATAAGCTCCTGCGCCTTGGTGATCTTCTTAGTCGAGTTCACGGACCGGATTCGGTCGCGTAGTTCGCGAAGATTTGCCATGTTGTTTCGCTCCTCCCTTCTATATTTCTATTCAGACGGTGATAGTAGAGACCGTGAAGTCTTTACTTAGCCGTCTTACGGGAGACAGTGACCTCGGTCTTCTTAACTTCCTTCTCCTCCAAAGGATCAACTGGAGCTTCAGTGCCCAAGTTGTTGCCTTCGGTGGTGCGGAAGGTCGGAGTGAAGTCCTCAGCAGCAGCCAGCAACGCGTCCTTGGACTCGTCAGTGAATGCCTTGCCGCCAGCGATCTGCTCGTAGACCTGAGGGGTGTTCTGCTGGAGGTACTCCTGCAGATCAACCTCGAAGCGACGAACATCTTCAACGGGAACGACGTCGAATACGCCAGAGTCAGCCAAGAAGATGGAAACCATCTGGTACTCAACTGGCTGAGGAGAAGACTCGGGCTGCTTAAGCAGCTCAACCAGACGCTCGCCGCGCTCAAGCTGTGCCTTGGACACTGGGTCCAAGTCAGAAGCAAAAGCTGCGAAGCCCTGGAGGTCACGGTAAGAAGCGAGGTCAAGACGCAGGTTACCTGCAACCTTCTTCATACCCTTGGTCTGAGCAGCGCCACCAACACGGGAGACGGAAACACCTACGTTAATTGCCGGACGGACGCCCTGGTTGAATAGGTCGGACTCCAGGAAGACCTGGCCGTCGGTAATGGAAATAACGTTGGTTGGAATGAACGCAGAAACGTCATTCGCCTTGGTCTCAATGATTGGCAATGCGGTCAGGGAGCCAGCACCCATATCGTCGGAGAGCTTTGCAGCACGCTCCAGCAGACGGGAGTGGAGGTAGAAGACGTCACCTGGGTAAGCTTCGCGGCCCGGTGGGCGGCGCAGCAGCAGGGAAATCGCACGGTAAGCCTCAGCCTGCTTGGTCAAGTCATCATAGATGACCAGGACGTGGTTGCCCTGGTACATCCAGTGCTGACCAAGAGCAGCACCGGAGAACGGTGCCAGCCACTTGAAGCCTGCGGAGTCAGATGCAGGAGCAGCCACGATGGTGGTGTAGTCCAGTGCACCTGCTTCTTCCAAGGTCTTACGGACACCAGCGATGGTGGAGCCCTTCTGACCAATAGCGACGTAGATACAGCGAACCTGCTTATCCTTGTCGCCGGATTCCCAGTTAGCCTTCTGGTTAAGGATGGTGTCGATGCAGACTGCGGTCTTACCAGTCTTACGGTCACCAATGATGAGCTGACGCTGACCGCGACCGATTGGGGTCATAGCATCAATTGCCTTGATGCCGGTCTGCATTGGCTCTTCAACTGGCTGACGCTGAAGCACGGAAGGTGCCTGCAGCTCGAGGACACGGTCCTCTTCGCCAGCGATTGGGCCGAGGCCGTCAATTGGCTGACCCAGTGGGTTAACTACGCGGCCGAGGAATTCCTCGCCCACTGGAATGGAGAGAACCTCTCCAGTTCGCTTAACCTGGTCGCCTTCTTTGAGGGACTCGTAGTTACCAAGGACAACAACGCCAATGGAGTTGGTCTCAAGGTTCTGCGCGACGCCGATTACGCCGCTTGGGAACTCGAGCAGCTCATTCGCCATAACTGAAGGTAGCCCAGAAACCTGTGCAATACCGTCAGCTGCCGAAATGACCACGCCGACCTCCTCACGGGAGGCCTCCGCGGAGTAGCTCGAGGTGTAGTTCGCTATCGCGCTACGGATCTCATCGGAGGAGATCGTCAGCTCCGCCATGTTCTTCCTACTCTCGGTAGATTCGTCCAGCACTTACTTAAATCAATTCTGTCGTTGTCTGCGGCTACTTCATTGCGGTGCGCAGGCGAGCAATCTTGCCTGCGGTAGAACCGTCAATAACTTCATCGCCTACACGGATTGTCATACCACCGAGGAGGCTGGTGTCAACCTCAGAGTGGATGGACATCGCACGACCATAAATCTTGCCCAGCTTCTCGGCGAGAACTGCCTGCTGGCCTTCATTGAGTTCACCCGCACTAACAACGTGCGCAACGGTGCGTCCCTGCAGCGAAGCTGCTTCGGATGCCAACGCCGCAACGTCATCAATTGGGTTGCGCTCTGGGCGGTCAATCACCTGCAGCGCGAGCGCCTCGGTGAACTTGGTGACCTTTCCGTAGAGCACATCTGCCAGCAACTTGCGCTTGCGCGCAGGTTCTGCAGCTCGGTCAGAAAGCAGCTGGGTTAGTTCGCCTTCGCGGTCCAGGACGCGGGACAGGCGGAAGAGTTCATCTTCAACCTGACCAAGCTGACCTTCGCTCTCAGCACCGCGCAACAATGCGCGACGCGAAAGCGCAACCAGTCCGGAAACCATCTCACGAGCACTCGACCACTTCGAGGACGCTACCTGTTCCAGAACCTGCTCAGTTGCAGGAGAAACCTTTGCGCCGAAGAGATCTTTAACGAGCTGCTTGCGGGATTCGGTTGAGGCGGATTCATCAATCAGCACCCCACGGAGTTCGCGGTCATCGCCCAATACCTGAGCAACCTCGAACAGTTCCATGCCGGTCATGGTGGACACTGCAACACCAGCCTGAGAAGCCAGATTGGAATCTAGCGACTCAAGAGCGGATGCGAGCGATTCGCGGCTAGCTGCCTTCATAGTTGCCTACTTTCCGGCCGATGCCACAGAGTCGAGCTCAGACAGGAAGTTATCAATGGTGGAAGACTGCTTGGTGGACTCAGAGAGTTCACCGCCGAGCAGCTTCTCAGCCAGGTTGATGGAGTTCTGTCCGATATCGGAACGCAGTTCGGCAACAACCTGTGCGCGGGAAGCTTCAAGCTGCTTTTCGCCACCTGCGACGATACGGCGTGCTTCTTCCTCTGCCTGGGTCTTAGCCTCTGCTTCAATCTGCTTGCCGCGCTCACGCGCCTGCTCACGGATTTCAGCTGCTTCTGCGCGAGCATCAGCTAGCTGTGCGTTGTACTTCTCAAGAGCGGCCTTTGCTTCTGCCTGCTGGGCTTCAGCGCGCTTGATGCCGCCCTCAATCCGGTCTTCACGTTCTTGCAATAGTTCCTGGAACTTCGGAATGACGAACATTGCGAAGACAATCAGAATGATTACGAACGGGATCAGAGACCAGACGATGTCATAAGTCTTGGGAAGCAGAATAGAGTTACCACCTTCCATCGGAAGGGTCTCTCCTTCCGCTGCAAGATAATAAAAGACGTTGTTCATAAGTCTCCAGTCTTAAAAACGGTGGTTTGGTTTTAAACGCGCGCTTTTTAGAACAGGAAGCCTGCAACCAGGCCGATAAGTGCAAGTGCCTCAACGAAGGCGATACCAAGGAACATGGTGGTACGCAGCTGGCCAGCCATCTCAGGCTGACGTGCCATGCCCTCTACGGTCTTGCCGACGAGGATACCAATGCCCAAGCCTGGGCCGATGGTAGCGATACCGTAGCCGATGGACTGCAAGCCATCGAAGGAGGTCTCGGTAGCCTGAGCCAAGATGATGTCGTTCATGAAAGTCGTTCCCTTTCGAAAATTCTCCGCCAATCTTTCTTTCTGGCGAAGTCGGTGTTGGTTTGAAGTTGGGGTTTATTACAAGGGCGTGTTGTTCGCGCCTTTAGTGCGAGTCTGCGTGAAGTGACAACTCGATGTACACCGCCGTCAGCAGAGCAAAGATGTATGCCTGCAGGAAGATGATGATGATCTCGTAGACCGTAAACAGAACCGCTGCGAGCAAGGTCACGCCGGACATCAAGGACCAGCCGTTGAGCTGCCAGAAGAAGAAGTTCGTGGCAGAGTACAGAAGAACCAAGATGATGTGGCCGGCAAGGAAGTTCGCCATAAGACGAATTGCCAGAGTGACGGGACGCAGAATGAATGTCGAGAAAATCTCAATTGGTACAACAAGGATGTGCAAAAACGGCGGAAGGTTAGGAATAACCACCGAAGACTTGACAAACTTACCGAAGCCGTAGCGCTTGGAGCCCGCGTAAATCATTGCGATGTACGCTGCAGCTGCCATCACGATTGGCATACCAATACGAGCGTTTGCGGAGATATTCAGAGCCGGAATAATCGTGGAGACGTTCCAGAAAAGAGCACCGAAGAAGATAGTCGCCAGCAACGGTAGGAAGCGTCGACCCTCCTTCTTGCCCAGGATGTCTTCAGCGATATGAATGCGGACGAAATCTAGCGCGTATTCTGCGACGTTCTGTAGTCCCTTAGGAACCAGCTTTGGGTTCCTAAATGCTGCAATAAATAAAAGCACCAGGATGGCCGTCATCAACAGACGTACCAACATGATGCGATCAAGTGCGAACCATCCGCCCAACACATCGTCAAACAGGATGTCGCCGTAATATTGCCCCGGGAAAAATTCAGGATCCAGTTCAGGCGCGTGGAAGCTACCCTTCATGGCCAATGTTGTAACGCTCAGCGTTCTCTCCCGTGTTCGGGCCGTACGAATGTCGGAGTCGTACGGTGCGATGGACGTCTCAAACTCTCTATTACAACAACGGACTCCGTCGCACATCAGCGAAGTTGTAACAGGGATTCACCGTAAATGGGATACGGCATAATTCTTTCGCAGGACACGAATTTAACTAATGCCGCTTCCGCGGTAACCCGCAGGAAATAATATCAGCTCAAGACGCCTTATTCCGATCCAGGTTGCGGCGAATCTAAACCATTCGATGCAACACTTCTTTGAAGTCCCACATTTGGGGTTGTTTACCCTGCCCAGATGTGGTTTTCAGGCGTTAGTAAGGTTCATCACAGTTATTTCACGACTTACGGTTCTGCGGACTATTACCCCCGCCCTTCACCCCTTTCCGCGACAGTCTCGGGGACTCCCCCTGCGGACCTTAATGCGCACGTAAAAGGCACAATGCGGGGGTACGTCACCGTTACCCAAATTGTTGCCCTAGGTCACATTAATGGCGTGCAATTGACCGTTGCAGAACTTTCAACTATCCAATTTGCCCGCTCAACTACACCCACAGATAACCCCTAACATGCCCGGTTTAATGTCACCTTGACCTCGACCCCTATTCGGGCCATGCACGAGTGGAAAACAGACACAAGGAGCGAACCACAATCTGTGGTTCGCTCCCCTATGTGCGGCTCGCTTGCCTAACTGTTGGCACGCGAGCCGTTGCCGAAAATTCGACGCTAGGACACGTAGGTCACGCGCGCTGTGATGATGCCCCAAACCTCGGTGCCGAGCACGGCAACCATAGCAAGAACGACGGTGACAAATAGCGCCATAGTGTCGTAGAAGTCCATTCCTCGAATCACCATCAGGACCACAATCAAGAGCACAACCTTGAGCAGCCACCCGCCGAGCACAACTGCCATGGTGGTTGACGGGGTAGATTTTGAAGTTACCAAGACCGAAGCCGCGGTAATGAGAACGAAGCCACCGCCGATGGCTGCTCCGATGACTACACCCCAGATGCCTGGAAGCTCACGCAATCCGCCCCAAATTGCGAGGGAAGCCACCGTGATGATGGCTAGCGCGATGGAGCCAAAGCGCAGTGCTCGCTGCAGCGGCACGCGCGGGTCATCGAAGCTACTGGTGCTGCCGTTGTTCTCATTTAAAGATTCGCTCACGCTGGCACACTCTACTACAGCACGCTGGAATCACTTAACCACTAAGCCCTGGCAAGCTATTGGATTGGCCACAGCTGAGCTAAAGGTCAGCCCCAGTTCCTCGGGAGTCTTCCACAGGGGTTGTTCCGTGAACAACCCGCGTTGCTTTCTTTTTCGCCCCAAGTTTTCCTTGGCGCAGCGGAATGAGCGTGACACCAAAGGCAACGAGCAGTGCTATGACTGTCGCAATAGTCGCAGCAATCGGCGGCACGATTGAATAGCTCACCGCACCGAACGCTACCGCCGATACCCACAGGTACAGCACGAGGACGGTGCGGCGGTGGGTGTGCCCGAGTGACAACAGGCGGTGGTGAATATGCGCCTTATCCGCTGCGAATGGGGACTTTCCTTGAGAAAGCCTGCGGATGACTGCCCACACCAAGTCCAGCACGGGGACGAACACGGCAGCGCAGACCACGATGAAAGGGCTAACCAACGCGACCATGTCAGCAGTGCCGTACAGGGACTGGGTAATCTTGCCGGACGCCGAGGTGGATGCGGCCGCGAGCAGCAAACCAATAAGCATGGCGCCTGAGTCCCCCATGAATATTCGCGAGGGCTCAAAGTTATGGGGCAAGAACCCTAAACACATGCCAACTAGTGCGGCGGAAATGATTGCCGGAGGGTATGCGGAAACTGCACCGCCTTGGTCATAGAGCACCGTGAGCGAGAAGATCAGAATTGCGCTGCCGGCGATTAGTCCCAGCCCCGCTGCGAGGCCATCTAGGCCATCGACAAAGTTAATGGCATTGATGAGCAATACCGCAACGAAGGTAGTCAAGAGTGAGGACTGGAATTGGTCCAATACGACTGTGGTTCCGCCGCCGAAGGGGATGAACAACAGCGTCCACGACAGACCCAAGATGCTCAACAATGCTGCGGCAACGAATTGGCCGGCAAGCTTAACCAAGGCGCTAAGCTCGTAAAGGTCATCGATCACGCCGACGATGACTATGGCGAGCGCGGCCCACACGACAGCGGAAATTTCCGGGGTCATGGGCATGAACCCGCGCGTGAGCGCCGGTAGCTGCTGCGCAAGGAAGATAGCAGCGATGAAGCCAGTGAACATCGCGACGCCACCCAACTGCGGGGTGGGTTGGGAGTGACTATCACGCAGTCGAATCTCCGCTACCCGGCCTGTACGGACCAAGAAGGAACGCACGAAGCCGGTAGCAAGATATGTAAGCGCTGTTGCGACAAGGATTACCAGTCCCAGTTCTCGCAGGGGTACGCCGGAGCCAATCATGTATTACTGAACTCCAGGCTGCATTCCATCAGGACGCTGTGATTGCGGAGGCTGGGATGGCTGCTGAACATGTTGATTGTTCTGTGCTACCTGTGGCGCTGGGGTTGGCTGACCCGGACGGGTACGCAGACGCTGCGCATCCATACCGAGTACTTCACCAATGCGTTCAGCGGACAGTGCGCCCTCCCGCAACAGATAAGGCCAAGGGCCGGACAGGTCAATGATGGTTGAAGGCTCCCCAATGGGTGCTTCACCGCCGTCCAAGTAGACGGAGACCATCTTTCCCAACTGCTGTTTCGCGGCAATCGCTGTGGTGGCTGGAGCATGCCCCGAAATGTTGGCCGAGGATACTGCCATTGGGCCAACCTCTCGAAGAAGTTCAATTGCAATCGGGTGCAAAGGCATACGCAACATCACCGTGCCGCGGGTATCACCGAGGTTCCATGGCAATGATGGCGCCTGTGGCACGACGATGGAAAGCCCACCTGGCCAAAAAGCTTCAGTCAAAAGCTTCATCTGATCGGTGAAAGTCTGTACCAAGCCCTTTGCCGTATCCCAAGAACCGATAAGCACTGGCACTGGCATGTCTGGGCCGCGGTGCTTGGCAGCCAGAAGGCTTGCTACTGCGTCATTATCAAAAGCGTCACAGCCGATACCGTAAACGGTGTCAGTTGGGGTAACGATCAGCCTGCCTGACTTTGCAGCCTTGGCGGCCAGCTCAATACCTTCGGCACGTTGCTGCTCATCCGAGCAATCGTAGATTTTTCCCTGCATGTACTTCTCCCCACTAGATGGTGTGACTTTGTGTGTTGATAGCGAAGGGCATATTTAGGTTTTTCATAGTACTACCCTTGTCTGCCCACGCCGGTTTCAATTCTCCGTGGTCGTCAGCTTGGTGCTTTGGCCAAGACGAAGCGTGCGGTTCCGCCCAAGTCCTTCAAGGGTGAGACGTTGACTAGGCCAGCCTGGTTCGCTGCACGCTGTACTAGCTCCGAGGTTGAGTCATCGTGTTCGATGCCCACTGCCCCGCCGCGCGCAAGCAGCTTGAGAACATTGGGCAGCATCGCATTAATAGTGTCCATGCCTTCAATGCCTGAAAAGACTGCGTCATGCGGGTCATGATAAACCTCCGGTGCCAAGTTCGGATCCTCAGGCACGTATGGCGGATTAGTGACAACCAAGTCAACCCTGCCCACAACGGCTTCGAGCTTGTTGAGCAGCTCCACACTGGTGACATCGGACTGGATAATCTGAACAGAAGTCCCGGCGAGGTTGCGCTGTGTAAACGGCAGGGAGGCATCGGAAAGCTCTACTGCAAACACCTGAACATCAGGACGGTAGTGCGCGATATAGGCCGCCAATGCTCCAGAGCCCGTGCACAAATCGACCACGACGGGCGCAAGCGATTCGCCTGCTCCCGCAAACTTTGCGCGTGGAAAATGCTGGTTAAGGTAGTTCACTGCCCAATCAGCCAACGTCTCGGTCTCTGGGCGTGGGATAAACACGCCCGGGCCAACTTCCAGGTCCAAAGGGCCAAATGGCGCTGTGCCAATGATGTGCTGCAACGGCTCACGCTGCGCGCGGCGATCAATGAGCGCATAGAACTGCTCGGCATTCGTCGCCTCCTGGGTCGAGGGAATATCCATATGGCCGACTTTGAGGACATGCGCAAGAAGCATGCGTGCATCCCACTCAGCGGAATCCACCCCGACAGCGCGAAGGCGCCCCGCGGCAATGCGAAGCGCCTCATCAAAAGTAGCCTTGTGGCTCATTTACGCGTTAGCTTTCTGATTCCATACGCTCTGCGCGCTCCTGCGCCTGCAAAGCTTCAATCATGGCATTCATATCGCCATCCAGCACGGAATCAAGGTTGTTGGCCTTGTAGCCAATGCGGTGATCCGTGATGCGGTTTTCCGGCCAGTTGTAGGTGCGGATGCGCTCAGAGCGGTCCATGGTGCGGACCTGGGACGCGCGCTGCTCGCCTGCCTCAGCATCACGAGCCTCACGCTCCATCTGCTCAAGACGTGCCTGCAGAACCTGCATTGCACGCGCCTTGTTCTGAATCTGGGAACGCTCACGCTGACAGGTCACAACCAAACCAGTTGGCAAGTGGGTCAAACGCACCGCGGAGTCCGTGGTGTTAACGCCCTGACCACCCTTACCGGATGAGCGGTAAACATCGACTCGGATATCTTTTTCATCGATAGTAACTGCCTCAACCTCATCTGGCTCTGGGTAAACCAACACGCCAGCTGCGGAAGTCTGGATACGTCCCTGGGACTCAGTCACTGGCACGCGCTGCACGCGGTGCACGCCGCCCTCAAACTTGAACACGGACCATGCGCCGTCACGGGATGGAGTCTTGGACTTGAACGTAATGGTCATGTCCTTCACGCCACCCAGGTCAGACTCGTTGAGACCCAGAACTTCCCAGCTAAAGCCAGCCTTATCGGCATAACGCTCATACATGCGTGCCAGGTCAGCAGCAAACAATGCTGCTTCCTCACCGCCGGCGCCAGCCTTGATTTCCATGATGATGTCTTCAGAGTCATGCTCATCGCGCGGCGCCAACAAGTCAGCCAGCTTCTCTTCCAACTCAAACACAACACCCTCTAGGCGCTGCGCTTCATCCTGGAATTCATGGTCCTCATAAGCCATTTCCTTCGCATCAGCGAGGTCTTCTTTGGCCTGGGACAGCTCATTGTGAACCACGATGATGGGACGCAATTCTGCATAACGCTTGGACAGCTTGCGGAACTGGTTTTGATCAGAGGCGACCTCCGGGTCAGCCATCTGCATCTCAATGCCCTGGTACTCCGAAACAATGTCATCAACAAGTGATACTTGGTTTGCCATTAGGAGTATTCCTCCTCATCCAAACTTGCCGCCATAGGAGCTGAAGTTGCAACGCCCATGAGGAATTCACCATTGGACTTAGTCTTCTTCAGCTGCTTAATCAGCAAGTCAATAGACTGGTGAGAATCCAGACCGGACAGGATGCGACGCAGCTTGGTCATGATGCGCGCCTCTTCTGGAACCAGCAACAGCTCATCCTTACGGGTGCCCGAAGGATTAACGTCTACAGCTGGGAAGACACGACGCTCAGAGATAGAACGATCCAGCTTCAGCTCAGCGTTGCCGGTACCCTTGAATTCCTCGAAGATGACCGTGTCACCAGTGGAACCGGTCTCCACCATCGCGGTTGCGATGATGGTCAAAGAACCACCGTTTTCGATGTTGCGGGCAGCACCCAAGAAACGCTTTGGTGGGTACAGTGCGTTGGAATCCACACCACCGGACAGGATACGGCCCGATGCTGGTGAGGAGTTGTTGTAGGCACGGCCCAGACGAGTAATGGAGTCCAGCAGAACCACAACGTCCTTGCCCTGCTCCACCAGACGCTTTGCGCGCTCGATGGCCAACTCAGCCACCGCGGTGTGCTCTGATGGTAGACGGTCGAAAGTGGAGGAAATAACCTCACCCTTGACTGAGCGCTGCATGTCAGTAACTTCTTCGGGACGCTCATCAACCAGCACAACCATGAGGTAGCACTCTGGGTTGTTGGTAGCGATAGCGTTCGCAATGTTTTGCAAGATAGTGGTCTTACCGGCCTTTGGTGGGGATACAATCAGCGCACGCTGGCCCTTACCAATAGGCATGATCAAGTCAATGACACGAGTGGTCAAAATGTTTGGAGTGGTCTCCAAACGCAGACGCTGGTTCGGGTACAGCGGCGTCAGCTTGGAGAAGTCCGGACGGTTCTTGGTCTGCTCTGGATCCAAACCATTGATGGTGTCCACGCGTACCAACTGGTTGTACTTGCGGCGGTTACGTCCGTTGCCGTGTGAGTGCGTTGCGCCGCCAACTTTGACCTGACCGGTCACAGCGTCACCGGAGCGCAGCCCCAGACGACGAACCAGGTTGTTGTTCACAAACACGTCACTGCTCATCGCGCGGTAACCAGTGGTGCGCAAGAATGCAACGTTGTTGTCTACAACCTCGAGGATGCCGCCGACTGCCTGCAGCTCATCGCCTTCGCGGATCTGCATGTCATTGTTGCCATGTCCGCCCTGCCCCTCATTGCCACCGCGGTTACGGCGGTTGCGACGACCGCGACGACCGCGACGTGCGTTGTCATCATCACCGTTATTGCTGCTATTGCCGTTGTTGTTACGGCCACCGCGACTATCGTTGTTGCGACCACCACGGTTGTCACCGTCATTGTCATCGCCACCACGATTATCGTTGCGGTTGTCATTACGGTTGTCGTTGCGACCATTACCGCGGTTGTCGCGGTTGTCGTTGCGATCATTGCGACGGTTATTGTTGCGGCCACCGCGCTGACGGTTATTGCGGTTGTCACCGTCGTTGGAGCTATCGCCCTGATCACCATCATTGTGGTGATCATTGCCGGAGTCTTGCTGGTTTCCGGAGGCATTGTTGTCCGAGGAACCCTGCCAATCAGCAGAATTCGAAGAATCATCCTGATTTTGCTGCTCGTTGCGGCGGGCACGGTTGCGGCGCGCGCGACGTGCCTGCGAACGAGAATCATAACGGTGATCTTCGTTTCCATCGCCGTCCTGCGACTGCTGGTTGTCACCAGCTTTGTCAGTGCTGCTGGTGTTGCTGGTGTCCGCAGCCTGGTCCTTCTCCCCCGCGGAAGAATCCTCAGCGCGTGCAGCGCTGTTAGAGCGGACTACACGGCGTGGACGACGGGTGCTTTGCTTTGCCTTGTCATCCTTGTCACCAGCATTGTTATCACCGGCGGTGTTATCTGCAGAAGCCTCTGCAACGTTTGCTGGCGCTGCACTAGCTGCTTCAGCAGTGCTTTCTTTCTTCGCTGCCTTTGATGCGCGAGGGGCGGCCTTAGCTGGCTTGTCCTCTGCTGCAGCAGCTGCCTTACCCGGCACCTGGCCGGAGATAATTGCGGTAATCAGGTCGCCTTTGCGCAAACCTGAAATTCCACGCAATCCCTTCTTAGCTGCCATTGCGCGCAGCTCAGTTAGCTTCAGGGAGGCCAAATCCTTTGCGGAATTGATGTCCGTATCGCTCACGGATGTCCTTTCGTAGCCTGCGACAGTATGCATACAGCTTCGCTGAACTGCGCCATTTTTTAAGCAGGCCGTTACGGTACTTTAAGCTATTTATGTTCTCGCCCGAATGAGTTATCTTGCGGCGAAAGTTTCTTTATTCCCCCATGTGGGGACCCAGAAAGTGACGTTTAAAGTCAGGGGCCAACCATCAGGTGAGGTGACTGCTTCCCACGCTTTAACTGCGCTGGTAGATGGGTTTTACACTCGACTAAAAAGTGAGTTTTCAACCAGTCAGGCAATAGTATAACTTATCACCACCTGCACCGCTAAAGTGGGACACATGCTTTCGACCATGATGGACATCCCACTTTCAGTTTCACGGATCTTGACCTACGGCTCGACCGTCCACGCCAACACCAAAGTCACCACGTGGCACGGCGACGGTTCTGGTGAAGCCACAGGTGAGAACCCTGCTGAGGAAACTACGTTCGCAGAGATTGCTGCCCGCGCCGCAGCCTTCGCGCATGCTCTTCATGAAGACCTCGGCGTAACTGGAGATGAGCGCGTGGGAACACTGTTGTGGAATTGTGCTGAGCATTTGGAGGTCATGTTCGCCTCATCCTGCAAGGGCGCAGTGTTTACTCCGTTGAACAAGCAGCTAATGAATGACCAGATCCGCCACATTGTCAATCATGCTGAGGTCGAGGTTGTGGTTGCAGATCCACGCCTAGCGGAGCAGTTGGGCAAAGTACTGGCTGGCGCCGAAACCGTGCGTGCTGTGGTGTTTACCGGAATGCAGGACCCACGCCAGCTCGCGCAGCATTTCGGCCGCAACGTTGAGGTCTACTCATATGAAGCATTGCTCGATAGCAAGTCTTCGGTCTATGACTGGCCCGTTTTAGATGAGCACACCGCCGCAGCGCTGTGTTATTCCACCGGTACCACCGGCGCGCCGAAAGGCGTGGTGTATTCGCACCGCTCTATTTATTTGGAAGCAATGATGCTGCGCACCACGGACAGCTTGGCTATTACCCACGGTGAGTCTTTCTTGTGCTGCATCCCGATTTACCATGTGTTGTCCTGGGGTGTGCCGTTTGCCGCGTGGATGACCGGCACGCCGTTGATTCTGCCGGACTCCAATGTGTCGGCGCCAACCTTGGCCAAGATCATCGCCACTACGCACCCACGCGTGGCGCACGGTGTTCCAACGCTGTGGATTCAGTTGATGGTGCACTACCTCAACAATCCTCCTGAGCGTATGTCTTTGGTTGAGATTTACGCCGGCGGCTCCCCTGTTCCGGGCCAGCTCATCAAAGTATGGGAGGAGCAATACGGTGTGGATGTCGTTCATGTCTGGGGCATGGTGGAAGTCTCCACTGTGGGCACGGTCGCGCGCCCACCGCAGGGCGCTTCCGGTGATGCCCGCTGGGCTTACCGCATTTCCCAGGGACGCTTCCCTGCCTCACTGGAATACCGCGTAGTCAATGACGGCCAAGTGGTGGCCACCACCGACCGCAACGCGGGTGAGATCCAAGTGCGCGGCAACATGGTGACCAAGGAATACTATGACGCCCCGTCCGGGCATGAAGATGGTGCGGCGGCAGAGTTCCGCGGCAAGCCAACAGACACGGCAGCAGGCAAATTTACTGCCGATGGTTGGCTGCGCACCGGCGATGTCGGCTATGTCAATGAGGACGGCTTCTTAAGTGTTTCCGACCGCGCGCGTGATGTTATCCGCTCGGGAGGTGAGTGGATTTACTCCGTACAGCTAGAAAATCTCATCATGAATGATGGCGACGTCGTGGAAGCCGCCGTTATTGGTTATCCAGATAAAAAATGGGTTGAGCGCCCACTCGCCATCACGGTCTTGCGCCCAGGCGTTGCCCCGACCATCGAAACAGCAGAGCGCCTGCGTGAAGGTCTGCGCAAGGAGCTACCAAAGTGGATGCTGCCGGAGTATTGGACCTTTGTAAAGGGCCTAGACAAAACTTCCGTCGGCAAATTCGATAAGAAGGACATGCGCTCGCATCTCGCCGAGGGCGAATACAACATCATCCAACTTGAAGGCCCCGGCGCCGGTAAACCGGAAGACCCCAAGGCCGTAACCGATGTTGAGTCGGAGCTGCATTAGTTAGCGCACGGCGCCAATTGCCGTACGGCACTAATTAGTGCACCGCCGCAGTGGTGACACCTGGCTTCTCCGAAGAGCACTCGCGAAAGATATCGCCGATGAGTGGGAGAACAACTTCTAGGGTGTCACGCACTGCGCCGCGGGAGCCGGCGGAGTTGATGATCAGTTGGGTGGGGTGACCAAACTGCGTAACGCCAATGACTCCACGACACAGGCCTGCTTTGGGGGAAGACTGCAAGCCCTTTAATAGCACCTGGGTTTCCAGACCATGGAGACGTGCCGCAATCTTTTGCATGGTCACTTCGGGAACCACATTGCCGAGCCGCGTCCCCGTGCCTCCGAGGGTGATAACGATGTCGGCCTTATTAGCTCCGACGTTTCCTCCCCTGCGAGTCTCGTTGAATGTGTGGAGCTGCGAGTCGAGGGCGTGGACGATGGCAGATTCCTCTTCACGGACAACTTCGTGGTGAATCAGGGAGATTCCGGCACCCGCCAATAATGTGGCGGCGGTGTCTGTCGCGTGGTCCGGCTTGATTCCATCCACAATGCGGTTTGAAACAACGATCAAAGCTGCCGTCGGGGGTGTTGTTGTGGGGGACATTTTCGTGCTTTTCCTTCGTTCTGAAACGACGTGACCAAGCCAACACTTAACAGTACGAAAGTACTGCTTTTACACCGCACAATCACCAGCTACAGAGATAGTTTCCGCAGGTGAATTACGCAATATTAGTGTTGTTTAATTAAACGGATTTCTTAGTGTTTAACCGTTTAATTATGAGCTTAGCAAGCTAATCTTATTAACAGGTACGCCGCCCGTTTACCTTTCTTTTAGAGCGAGGATTCATGTCTCAACTCAACACCACCGGTACTCAACTAGTTACCTCCGGAAAAATTCTTCACGGCTGGGATCCAGAGGATCCAGCCAAGTGGGACAAAGGGATCGCCTGGCGCACTTTGATCATCACCACGGCAACAATGGCCGTTGGTTTCAGCGCCTGGTACTTGGTCTCCGCTATCGCACCACTGCTTAATCAAATCGGATTCGACTTAAGTGACAGCCAGCTTTACGCGCTCACCGCCATTGCTGGCCTATCCGCTGGATTGTTCCGATTGGTCTTCATGTTCTTGCCGCCGATTGTCGGCACCCGCAAACTGGTGGCCTTCTCCGCAATCTTGTTTCTGCTGCCCATGCTCGGCTGGTTCTCAGTCGTGCAGCGCCCCGATAACACGCCTTATTGGGAGCTGCTCGCCATCTCCTTTGCTTCCGGTTTCGGTGGTGGCGTCTTCGCAGGATTCATGCCTTCAACTGGGTACTTCTTCCCCAAGCGCCTACAAGGCACGGCACTTGGCCTGCAAGCAGGTATCGGCAACTTCGGCATTTCTTTCATTCAGCTAGTTGCCCCATGGCTAATGGGTTTCACCCTCATGGGTGTTGGCCTCGTCGCCCCACAGCGCCTGCCCGATGGCTCCGCAGTCTTTGTTCATAACCCGGCCATCTTCATGGCGCCATGGACCATCGTGTGCGCGATTATCGCGTGGCTTATTCTCAGAGACGTCCCCGTCAAGGTCAACTTCCGCCAGCAGATTGATATCTTCTCCAATCCAAATACGTGGATTATGACGCTGGTTTATTTGATGACCTTCGGCGCTTTCGCAGGATTTGCGGCGCAGTTCGCGCTTATCATCAACCAAATATATGGCGCTGGCTCTTCTTTCGCAGACACCGTGGGAGTAGAGAACCTGCCGAAGGGTGCGGCCTATGCCTTCCTTGGCCCACTCATTGGCGCAGCGGTTCGCGCGGCCTGGGGCCCACTGTGTGACAAGTTCGGTGGCGCAATCTGGACCTTCATCGGTGGTATTGGCATGACCGTCTTCACCGCCGCGGCGGCACTCTTTCTCAATCCCACCGACCCGGATCAATTCTGGTGGTTCCTCGGCGCCATGCTCGCCATGTTCTTCTTCACGGGTCTCGGCAACGCTGGGACCTTCAAGCAGATGCCCATGATTTTGCCTAAGACCCAGGCCGGCGGCGTCATCGGCTGGACTTCCGCCATCGCAGCTTTCGGCCCCTTCATCGTCGGTGTCCTGCTTTCTTTCATTCCAATCCAAACCTTCTACTGGGGCTGCGTGGTCTTCTTCGCCATCTGCACCGCACTGGTCTGGATCTTCTATGCCCGCCCCAAGGCGCCATACCCGGGCTAAACCTGCACTTGTTCTTATCCCCAAACAAAGGACTATCCCCCATGACAAAGGCAACCACAGGATCTTCTCCTAAAGCCACCAACTCCTTATTCGAGATGGGCTCCTACCTGCGCAAAGGAACCTCAGGCTCGGGCGGCCAACAGCTATTTCTGCAAGGCGGACGCCAAGCAGATGTCTTCTACCGCAACCGCTGGGCATTCGATAAAATGGTGCGCTCCACTCACGGCGTCAACTGCACGGGTTCATGCTCGTGGAAGGTGTATGTCAAAGACGGCGTCATCACCTGGGAATCCCAGGCAGTGGACTACCCCACCAATGGCAATGACATGCCAGAATATGAGCCCCGCGGCTGCCCACGTGGCGCATCATTTTCCTGGTACACCTATTCCCCAACACGCATCCGCTATCCATATGCCCGCGGCGTGTTGGTGGATATGTACCGCGAAGCCAAAGAACGCCTCGGCGACCCAGTCCTGGCGTGGCGCGATATTCAGCAAGACCCCGAAAAGCGCAATGCTTATATCAGCCAGCGTGGCAAGGGCGGGTTGATTCGTATTAATTACGAAGAGGCGATTGAAATGGCTGCCGCTGCGCACGTCTACACCATCCGTGAGTACGGCCCGGACCGCATCAATGGCTTCACCGTTATTCCAGCTATGTCCCAGGTGTCCTACGGTGCTGGCACCCGCTTTTTGGAAATGATCGGCGGCGTCGCGCTGTCCTTCTACGACTGGTACGCGGACCTTCCACCAGCGTCGCCACAGACCTTTGGTGACCAAACGGACGTCCCGGAATCAGGTGACTGGTACAACTCTTCCTATCTCATGATGTGGGGCTCCAATATCCCGGTTACCCGTACTCCGGATGCACACTTCATGGTCGAGGCCCGCTACCGCGGCACCAAAGTTGTGGTGGTCTCCCCAGACTTTGCGGATAACACCGTACATGCTGATGAATGGGCGCGTATTAACCCTGGTACTGACGCTGCACTGGCTTTTTCCATGGGCCATGTCATTTTGAAGACTTTCCATGTGGACCGCCAGGAACCGTACTTCCTCAACTACATGCGCAAATTCACGGACTCTGCTTTCTTGGTGGCCTTGGAAGAAACCCCTGACCACACCACTGACCACACCACTGAGCAGTCGCCAGCTTATACCCCGGGCAAGTTCCTCACCGCATCCCAGTTGGAGGGTGATGAGTACGCGGAGCTGCGCGAGTCCGCAAATGCTACGCACCGCACATTGATGGTGGAAACCAACGGCAAGATTGTGGACCCCGGCGGCACGGTCGCAGACCGGTGGGATGAGTCCACCTCCCGCTGGAATCTCTCCCTTGAGGGCGTGGATCCGGTGATGTCCATGGCGGAGACGGACAGCTTCGGCACCGCAGAGGTACTATTTCCCCGCTTTGACTTGGATGCGAATCCAGCAGATGTTGGCTCCGGCAAGCCTATCGGCGCGGGCGTCGTGCACCGCGGTGTGCCTTATCGCGAAATCAACGGCGTCAAGTACACCACCGTCTTTGACCTCATGCTCGCGCACTACGGAGTCAACCGTGAGGAACTCAATCTTCCAGGTAGCTGGCCAAAGGATTTCCATGATGCCACCGAGGTAGGTACCCCGGCGTGGCAGGAAACCATGACTGGTGTGCCAGCCAACGCAGCCATTCGCATTGGCCGCGAGTTCGCGCAGAATGCGGCGGATTCCCAGGGGCGTTCCCAGATCATCATGGGCGCAGGCGTCAATCACTACTTCCACGCGGATACTATCTACCGCACTTTCTTGGCGTTGACCTCGATGTGTGGCACCCAGGGTGTCAACGGCGGTGGCTGGGCACACTACGTGGGCCAGGAAAAATTGCGTCCGATGAACGGTTGGCAGCAGTGGGCAATGGCCACAGACTGGCAGCGCCCACCGCGCCACATGGTCACCACTGCCTTCTACTACTTCGGTACTGAGCAGTGGCGTTATGACAACACGCATGCCTCCCACTTGGGCTCGCCCCTGGCGCAGCGCAATTCCATTGGCTCCAAGATGGTTTCAGACACCATGGCGGAGTCCATGCGCCGTGGTTGGATGCCGGCGTATCCGCAATTCAACCGCAATTCGCTTTTGCTTGCCGATGAAGCCGCGGCCGCAGGCCTAGACGTCAAGGAATACATTCCGCAGCAGCTAGAGTCCGGCGAGTTGGGCTTTGCTTATGATGATCCTTCAGCGGAGGAAAACTGGCCACGTATTTTGCTCAACTGGCGCACCAACCTCATGGGCTCTTCGGCGAAGGGTACGGAGTTCTTCCTGCGGCATCTCTTGGGCGTGGATTCGGATGCCACGGCAGAAGAGTTGTCCGAGGATGAGCGTCCAGAAACCATCACCTGGCGTGATGAAGAACCGAAGGGCAAGCTCGATTTGATGCTGACCACGGACTTCCGCAATACGTCGACAACGTTGGTTTCAGACATCGTGTTGCCGGCGGCAACCTGGTATGAGAAGCACGATATGTCATCGACAGACATGCACCCCTACCTGCACTCCTTTAACGCGGCTATCAACCCGCCGTGGGAAGCTCGCACCGACTTCGAAGTCTTCCGCGACCTCTCTGCATCCTTGTCTGCGATGTCTGTGCGCTGGTTGGGAACGCAGCGTGACGTGGTCACCCAGCCTAGCCACCATGACAGCCCGGATGAGTTGGGCATGCCCAATGGCGTGGTGCCTGATGTGGAAAAGATGGGCTACATTCCTGGGGTAACCATGCCGAAGCTTGCCGTAGTTGAACGTGATTACACCAAGATCTACGAAAAGTGGACGCACTTGGGCCCACTGACAGCCAAGGCTGGAACAGCAGTGCATGGCACCAAGTTTGATGTCAGCAAGCAGGTCAAAGAACTCGAGCTTATCTGCGGCACCTCGGAAACCTCGATGGGTGAGCTGGTGGATTTGACCAAGGACACCAAGGTTATTGACGCCATCTTGCACCTATCTGGTGTTTCTAACGGTGAGGTTGCGGCCAATGGCTTTGACTACCTGTCATCGCGCACCGGCAAGGACTTATCCCCGCTGGCTGCCTCAGATAAGGACGTGCGAATCAACTGGGATGCCATTAAGGAACGCCCAACGCAGGTCATCACCTCTCCTGAGTGGACCGCGGATAAGCGCAATAACCGCCGATACACAGCCTTTTCCATCAACGTGGAATTTGATAAACCGTGGCACACCCTCACCGGCCGCATGCATTACTACATCGACCATGACTGGTTTATGGACTACGGAGAATCCCTGCCGGTCTTCCGCCCGCCACTAGACCACCTGCACCTGCATGGTGAATTCAACCCGGGCGAAACCTTTGACAAAAATGGCGAAGTAGAAATTTCTCTGCGATATCTGACCACCCACAACAAGTGGTCAATTCACTCGCAATACTTTGACAACCTGCATGTGCTGTCCATCTCCCGTGGTGGCCAGGTCATCTGGATGTCGAATAAGGACGCCGAAAAGATCGGTGTAGCAGATAACGAATGGGTCGAAGTCTACAACCGAAACGGTGTAGTTAGCGCCCGCGCTATTGTCTCCCACCGCATCCCTGAAGGCACGATGATCATGAACCATGCCCAAGAGCGCACGGTGGGCACCCCGCTCAATGAGCACACCGGCCGCCGCGGCGGCACGCACAACTCTTTGACGCGCATCCTCATCAAGCCCGTCCACATCGCTGGCGGTTATGGCCAGCTGACCTATCACTTCAACTACATCGGACCTACCGGTAATAACCGCGACGAAGTCACCCGTGTTCGTCGCCGCTCCCAGGAGGTGCAGTACTAATGAAGGTAATGGCCCAAATCTCCATGATCATGAATCTGGACAAGTGCATCGGCTGCCACACCTGCTCCGTGACCTGTAAGCAGGCATGGACCAACCGCGAAGGCACTGAGTACATCTGGTTCAACAACGTTGAAACCCGCCCCGGCGTGGGCTATCCCCGCACCTGGGAAGACCAGGAAAAGTGGCAAGGTGGCTGGAAGCTGACCAACAGTGGCAAGCTCAAGCCCAAAGCTGGCGGACGCATTAAGAAGCTGCTCACGCTTTTCCACAACCCGAACCTGCCCACCATCCATGACTACTACGAGCCCTGGACTTATCAGTATGAGGACCTCATGGGCGCCAAGGCTGGGCAGAAAACCCAGCCAACAGCAAAGCCTGTCTCTCAGATTGATGGCCGTGAGATCAACAAGATCGAATGGTCGTCTAACTGGGATGACAACCTCGGTGGCTCCACCGCCACCATGGATAGTGACCCGGTGCTCAACAAGATGAACGTCGCGGTGAAAAAGCAGATTGAAGACTCTTTCATGTTCTATCTGCCGCGTATTTGTGAGCACTGCATCAACCCAACGTGTGTGTCTTCGTGTCCATCCGGTGCGATGTACAAGCGCGCGGAGGATGGCATTGTGCTGGTGGACCAGGATCAGTGCCGCGGCTGGCGCATGTGTGTCTCGGGCTGCCCGTACAAGAAGGTCTACTTCAACCACAAGACTGGCAAGGCTGAGAAATGCACGCTGTGCTACCCACGCCTTGAAGTTGGCCAGCCCACCGTGTGTTCTGAGACATGTGTGGGTCGCCTGCGCTACTTGGGCGTTATCTTCTACGACGCCGACCGCGTGGCTGAGGCTGCATCCACCCCAGATGAAAAGGATTTGCTAGAAGCACAGAAGTCCATCTTGTTGGACCCCAATGATCCAGAGGTCATTGAAGGCGCAAAGCGTGAAGGCATCCCGCACTCTTGGATTGACGCTGCGCAACAGTCACCTATCTACGACATGATTTTCAAGTATGAAGTCGCACTCCCGCTGCACCCGGAATACCGCACCTTGCCCATGGTTTGGTACGTCCCGCCGTTGTCCCCAGTGGTTGATGAAATCACCGCCGCTGGCTACGACGGTGAGGACCATAAGCTGCTGTTTTCCACGCTGTCTAACATGCGCATCCCGCTGGACTACCTGGCAGGACTGTTCAGTGCCGGCGATACCGTTCCGGTAGAAAAGTCGCTGCGTCGCCTGGTGGCAATGCGTTCTTATATGCGCGATATCAACCTGGGCAATGAGCCACAGGAGGAAATCGCGGAAGCAGTCGGCATGACCGGCAAGCAGATTCAGGAGATGTACCGTCTGCTCGCTATTGCCAAGTATGACGACCGCTATGTCATCCCAACCGCCTCGCCGGAAACTCCACGCGGTATTGCTGACCTGGATCCATTTGGTGACACCGACCCAACCCGTGCCATGGACAAGGCTTTTGCGGACCTGGGCATGGGTGCTCCGGAAGCATGTTCTAGTCACGGCGGTAGTGAGTCCGGCAAGGTCTCACTGTTGTCCTGGACTGGTGACCGCCCTGACGGTATGTTCCCGCCGAAGCGCGATGAGGGATAGGGAGAAAAGGACACCATCATGGATATTCGTTCCAAACTCAAACTCTGGCCAGGCAGTGGCTCTCCTGCATCCGCACCACCAGCTGATCATGACATGCTTGCTAGCTTCGGAACGCCAGCCGGCATGGGCACTTCCGGCGGCGTAAAAGATGTTGAGCGCACGAGCCGCGCGACTTTAAGCGCGCGCGTGGGCGCTGCAAATCCACGCCGCACTCACACTGGGCTCATCCCGGCGGAGCTCATTTCGCCTGTTGCAGTAACTGAGCATCAGCGGCGCACCGTTGCTATGGCGGTGTCCTTGTTGCTGCACTACCCTGATGAGCTATTCCATGACCGGCTTGCCGCAGTACACGCCCAGCTAGATCGCCTCCCGGAAGAAATTGCCGCCGATTTCGCCGCATTCCTCGACTGGGCGCAGGCAGCCAGCCTGCGGAAGCTGGAAGAGCACTACGTGGAAACCTTTGATCAACGCCGCCGTTGCTCGTTGTTTTTGACCTATTACGCGGTCGGCGATACTCGCCAGCGCGGCATGGCAATCTTGGCTTTCGGCCAGCAGCTGCGGGACTTAGGCTTTGACTTTGATGAAAATGATGAGCTGCCCGATCACCTCTGCGTGGTACTAGAGGCGCTTGGACTATCTGAAGGTTCCGCGCATGAAAAGGCCGTGGAGTTTGTAGCCAGCTACCGCGACGGCCTCGAAGTTCTCCGCGCCGCGCTGCAGCAAACCGGCTCCCCCTATGTCTCACTCATTGTTGCTGTGTGTAGGTCTTTGCCCAGTGTCGATGCGGAGACCGCTCAAAAGTATGTCGACCTTATCCGTACCGGCCCGCCCGCTGAGGTTGTGGGTATTGCCGATCTTCCATTCCCGACCGTCCAACCTGACGATCTTTAAAGGATTATCATCATGGAATACTTTGAAAACTTCCTGTGGGGTGCGTTCCCGTGGCTGGCGATTGTCGCCTTCTTCGTCGGCATCTTTTGGCGCTGGCGCACCGACCAGTTCGGCTGGACCACGCACTCCACCCAAATCTACGAATCCAAACTGCTGCGCGTGTCATCCCCGCTATTTCACTGGGGCATGGTCTTCGTCATTGTCGGTCACCTCATGGGCCTGGCCATTCCGAAGTCCTGGACGCAGTCAGTGGGAATTTCCGATGAGTTCTACCACCTGATTGCCACCTATCCCGGCGCGCTGGCCGCGATTGCGACGTGCCTGGGTTTGGCGGGGCTTATTTATCGCCGCGTGGTGAACCGCTCGGTATTTTTGGCAACGTCGCGTTCAGACAAAGTCATGTACGTGCTTTTGGGCGGTGCGATCTTGACCGGCACGATTGCAACGTTGACGCTGCAGCTTTTCGATATTCAGGGAACGCATGGTTATGACTACCGTGAGAGCATTTCTCCGTGGTTGCGTAACTTGCTGATTTTCAATATCCAGCCGGCGTTGATGTCTGAGGTGCCGTGGCCGTTCAAGCTGCACGTGCTTGCTGGCTTTACGCTGATTGCGGTGTGGCCGTTTACCCGCCTGGTGCACGCATTCTCCGCGCCGGTTGGATATGTCAACCGTCCATATGTGGTCTACCGCTCGCGCGACAGCCGCACCACCGATATGCGTTCCCACGTTGCTTGGGAGCCAGTGCGTTCACCGCATTCGCAGCTTGACCGCGATACTGACAACAACAAGCGGGCCGATAAGACCCGCCCGCCGCGCTCTTCTTAGTCTCACTCTAGGACGCTGATGTTTCGAATGACCCGCCCTGAGATTTCACAGTGCGGGTCATTTTTGTGATTAACACAGTTGTTTGGGTCCAGTTCATAGCCAGAATTGTTACCTTCTATTAGTGGTGATGGAGAACTAAACTAGAGACTAGAGCTGGTTGTTTCCACTGTTGAAGTACCCGCAACGCAGAAGGGTTGGTTATTTAATTCATCTGTCCACGCGGTAGTATCAACTCATTCATGCGACGCCTCGGCGCGCAAGCATTCTCAGGAGCATTCGCTTTCTTTGCTGCTTCGGCTGCACAACTGCATAGACTCTTATTTTTACGCTTTAAGGAAAGGACGCTGATTCAGATGAACAGCGGTGCTGCGAATTCTTCCTCGCAGGTCCCCCGCTCAAGCTCTGATCTATTTCCAGAGTCCTTGGGTCTATCGCCTAAGCAGCGCAAGGTTTTAGATGCGCTTCATGAGTTTCCACAGGGCGCGAAAATTTCCGAAATCGCCAAGATGCTGGACTCGCACGTCAACACCGTGCGCAGCCACCTCGACGTACTCATTGCCAAAGACGCCGTCCAGGTCATGCCCGCACCGGCGCAGGGCCGCGGCCGCCCGTCTTTCGTATTCCATGTGCGCGCACCGAAGACAGAAACAATCGCTGAAGAATATGTCTCCCTCATTGGTGTGCTCACCAGCATGCTCGTTGAGCAAGAAACTCTCAGTAATGAAGCCTATGCCCGCGCCATCGATGTTGGCCGCATGTGGGCTCGAACCATGGAGAAGAAAGATCCCGCAGGCGCGGCTCCCGTTGATGTAGTCAGCGATAAAGACGCCTTGGAGCCTCTCTTTGCCAAGCTGCGCGACCTCGGTTTTGATCCCTCACCTCCAGCAGGCGATCTGGACTCCGAAGAAGGTGCAGACCTAGATCTGCACGCTTGTCCGTTAACGGTCAATGGCAATCGCCCGCACCCTTTTGTGTGCGCTGTCCACGAAGGTTTCCTCGGCTATCTCACCGACGCCGATGTCGATCCTCGTCTGCGCTTGGAGCTTCATCCACTTTCTCGCCCGGGAGTGTGTTCCATCAATCTCAGTACCCGTCGCTCTCCTGAAGCTTCTCAGCCTGAGGGCACTAAGCCTGCACGATGAACCTGCGCAAGAGTAGGACAAACTGGGGTTTTCACGGTTAAGCGCCTAGAATAGGACAGACATGACACTTCAGATTTCTTCCCCTAACACCCATGCAGGGCAAGCAGCTGAGAACAATTCTGTGTCTCTTGGCCTTCCCCAATTGGGCCTTAATCATGCATCGGCAGGCACCGCGCCTCATCTTCCAGAAGATTTGCCGCCGGCAGAAGAAGATGGCTCCCGGCGGTTGAAAGATAAGTTCGGCCGCGTCGCGCGTGACTTGCGCGTATCTTTGACTGACCGTTGCAACCTGCGCTGCACTTATTGCATGCCGGCGGAGGGTTTGGAGTGGATGGCAACGGAGCAAACGCTTTCCGATGATGAAACCATCCGCCTCATCACCCTTGCCGTGACACAACTGGGAATCCGCCAGATTCGTTTCACCGGTGGCGAGCCGCTGCTGAGGAAATCGCTCGAGTACATCATTGCGGAGACCAAAAAGCTGCGCACTGATGAGGGCAAGCCGCCGTCAATCGCGATGACTACCAATGGGTTAGGACTGGACCGTCGTGTTCACAAACTCAAAGAAGCAGGACTGGACCGCGTCAATATTTCCCTCGACACCATTGACCATAAGCGCTATGCGCAGCTGACACGACGTGACCGCTTGGACGGAGTGATGAAAGCCATCGACGCTTCTATCGCTGCTGGGCTGAACCCGGTCAAAATCAACGCTGTGGTCATGCCGGGAATCAATGAAGATGACATCGTCCCGTTGGCAAAGTTCGCGTTACGCACAGGTGCGCAGCTGCGGTTTATCGAGCAGATGCCGCTGGGTCCACGCGAGAAGTGGAAGCGCTCCGACATGGTCACCGCAGAAGAAATCCTTGAGCGCCTATCAGCTAAGTTGGACTTGACTCCAGCCGAAGAACCCCGCGGTTCTGCGCCAGCGCAACTCTGGAATGCAGTACTGCCCAATGGCTCCGCCACTGGCCCGCTTACCGGCAGCATTGGTGTCATTGCATCGGTCACTCGGCCTTTCTGCGGTGACTGCGACAGAACTCGCCTGACCACCGACGGCGCTGTGCGCAACTGCCTCTTCGGAAATTCTGAAACCTCCCTTCGCGACCTGATGCGCGCGGGCGCTAGTGATGATGAAGTCATGGCAGCGTGGGCTGGTGAGATGTGGCGTAAGAAACCCGGACATGGAATGGATGATGAAGGCTTCTTACAGCCAGACCGCCCAATGTCCGCTATTGGCGGCTAAAGTCGATCCTTATGAGCCACGGGGAATTTCTTAAACCACCGGTGACCCAAGCGGATCATCACGGTCCACAACAGCGCACGATTGAGCAACACCGTGATGCCATCCTGGCATCAGCGCTGGAGCCCACCACGGAGACGATTTCCGTCAACGCTGATGCAGTCAACCGTGTCTTGGCAACAAACCAAGTAGCGGTCAATGCTATTCCGCCCTTTAATAACTCGGCCATGGATGGTTTCCTCGTTAACCGCGCTGATCTTGATTCCACCGGCAGTGCTGAACTAATTGTCACTGGAGACGTCGCCGCGGGCGATGCCCCACTTCACCCGGCGCGCGGCTGCGCCACCCGTATTATGACCGGCGCACCAGTCAGCGATCCGGTCGACGGTCTACTAATTGTGCCGGTGGAATACACCAATATCGCGCCGGGCCCGCAGCAACTGCCTGAAAAGGTCGCGGTTCAAGGCTTTGATGTAGACCGCCTGCATATCCGCTTCCAAGGCGAAAGCCTAACGTCCGGACAGATATTTGCCCAGGCTGGCCAGGTTGTTGATATTGGTCTGCTGTCAACGCTCATCTCCGCAGGTATAGAGGAAGTAGAGGTCTTTGCTCGTCCACGGGTGGCGGTGATTTCTACAGGCAATGAACTTGCGCCCATTGGCCAAGCTTTGAGCGTTGGCAAGATTCCGGATTCCAATAGCCCCATGCTTGCCTCGCTTGTCCGTACCAGCGGCCAGTTCGATGTCACCATCGCCCACAGTGTTGATAGCCCCGCGGGGCTGCGCACGCTTTTTGATGCTTTATCAGCCGACCATGACGTCATTGTCACCACGGGCGGCGTGGCCGTTGGAGCTTTTGACGTCGTGCGCGAAGTCCTGGTCAATCATGCAGCGCACGCATGGTTTGGCAAAGTGAACCACAAACCAGGTTCCCACCAAGGCCAGTCTGTTTGGCGGGGCTCTAAGTCAGAACAGGTACCGGTGGTTTCGTTGCCGGGTAATCCAGTTGCAGCCTTTGTGTCCTTCTATCTATATGTCCGTCCATTGCTAGCGCAGCTCAGCGGTAGTAAGAATACATCTGGGATCCCAAGCGTCTCGGCAGAATTAGTTGGCCAGGTGCCAGTGGCACGCGATAAGGATGTGCTGGTTCCAGCGATTATTGATTTCGCTGCGCAGCCTGCACAGGTCACGCCCTTTAATGGCCGCAAGGTGGGCTCGCATATGATTGGCGCTCTAGTTGGAGTCAACGGACTGTTCCGTGTGCGCAGTGGGCAACTACCTTGTTCTGAGGGCGATATGGTGGATGTATTACTCATCCCGTCTACCACCTGGTAATCACCTAGTTCGAGACAGCGCCAGTGCTAGTTCTAGCACTAGCGCTGGAAATAGGACTAGATGTAAAGCTGGAAATATAGAAAGTAGAGCACGATTTATGAAATTTACTCACCTCGATAACGCTGGTGAAGCGTACATGGTTGACGTTACGGAGAAGACCCCCACGGTGCGCTCGGCAACTGCTCAAGGTGAAGTAGCGTGCTCCCCTGAAATTCTCCAGGCGCTCCGGGACGGAACTGTGCCGAAAGGTGATGTTCTCGCCGTTGCACGCATTGCTGGGATTGCTGCCGCGAAGAAGGTCCCGGAGTTACTGCCGCTAGCGCACACTATCGGCGTTCATGGCGCCAAGGTTGATGTGGAGATTAGAGAAGATCACGTCTTCATTGAAGCCACGGTGCGCACGGCAGACCGCACCGGCGTAGAAATGGAAGCATTGACTGCAGTCAATGTCGCAGCACTTGCGGTTATTGACATGGTCAAGGGTGTGGACCGCAGCGCGTATATCCGCGGATGCGCCATCACCGCAAAATCCGGGGGAAGATCAGGCGACTGGTCACGCGAGTTTCCGCACTAATCACGGGCACACCTAGGACAAACCAAGGCACAGTAGGAAAAAACACACAATGGGACGAAAAAAATTGGGACGCGCTGAAAAAAGCACATTAGCCGCAATCATCGTTGCCGGTGGCCAAGGCACCCGCATGGGTGGGGTTGATAAGGCCAGTGTGGAAGTCCACGGTGTGCGCTTAGTAGACCGCCTCATCGCCCAGTTACCCATAGATACAGATTATGTGGTGGTCTCCCCGCGCGAACTGGGACTTCCCGCAACTTGTGAGCAGCCACCTTCTGGCGGGCCGGTCGCAGGAATCCACGCGGGATATGAATACCTTATTTTGGACCACCCCGACATTGAGTATCTCGCCATCCTTCCCGTCGATGCCCCGGATTCACCACATATCCTTCCGCCACTCGTAGAAGCTATGAGGGCTGACGCTAGCGCAGGTGTCGCACTAATTCGCAGCCAGGATGGCAGCTTGCAAAATCTCTGTGCTCTATGGCGAACCGATGCTTTGGCGCACGCTTTCAAAGAACTTGGTAGCCCCCGCAACCAATCAGTACGGCGCCTGCTCGCCCATGCTGGTCGCATCATTGCGGTTCCCGGCACAGGTCAAGAGCGCGACTATGACACCCGCAAAGAAGCCGATGACTATGCATCTTCAGCCACAGTAAATCTCACACGCGCACAGTTTGGGTGAGTTGTGGATTGACCCCGAATGGAAGATTCAATATCCACGACTGGATCCGTGTTTAATATCGGCCTAGGATGAAAACTGTATTTACTGGCCCGCCCTCTTAGAAAGTGACTTCCCCATGGATCTCGGTCTCACTGAAGCCAACACAGTCAAGGACATCCCTACCCTGCAGGCAAACCTCATCCCGCACGCAATTCGCCACGGCGCAATCCACGGCGCGCTGGGAACTCGCCAAGTTGGAGAGTCCCTCATTCTGGTGGCTCCTCACAACCCGGTCCCACTTCTGAAAGAGGTTGAGGCTCGTGAAGAAAGGTTTGAGCTGGAATACCTCAAGGAAGAACCAAAGGAATACCACATCAAGTTCACCCGGATCTCCTAAACCGAACGCTATCCCCTAGCATTTCGTGCGAGTGGCAAACTCAGGCTTTTGGTTATATTCACAAATCAAACATCGTGTTATGATTGTGCAGACTTTAGGCTTAATTTAAGAGGTTAAGAGAGGCATCCTTCCCCCTATGGACGCAGTATTTGCAGCACCGCCTTCAACCACTCGCTTATTCCCTGAATCACTCAGTCTCTCCGCTAAACAGCGTGAGGTTCTTGACACCCTCAACGGTTACCCCAATGGCACTGGCGCTGCCGAAATCTCCACTGTCTTGGGCGTGCATGTCAATACCGTGCGCGGACACTTGGAAGAACTCGAGGAACAAGGTTTGGTCCGCGTTTCTTCCGCTCCCAGCGGTGGACGCGGCCGCCCCACCCTGGTCTTCCAAGTTCGTATGCCTGATGTAGTCGGCGTCGCACAAGAGTATCTATCCCTCATCAAGATCCTGGTCGAAGCCGTGGAGCCGGAAGGCGAAATAACTCCAGAGGACCATGCGCGTGCCCGTGATATCGGGCGCCGCTGGGCACAGGAAGTACCTTCCCAGTTGGGTGATACTGATGGCCATGACAATGCCATCGCCTCCCTGCTCACGCTCTTTCGGCAGATGGGGCTTGATCCGCTCAAGCAGCGTGCCCCGCACCCGGTAGAGGAATCCACCGCAGGCACGGTCATTCAGCTCAATGCCTGCCCTCTGGTCAAAGCAGGCTCACAGCCTTCGCAGTTTATTTGCGCTGTGCACGAGGCTTACCTGCGTGAGACTCTAGATGAGCAGCTCAAGGGCAAGATCCGTTTGACGCTGTTTCCGCGCAGCGCCCGCGCATCCTGCGATATTGTCGCGATACCCTGCTCTGCTCACCAGTGCTCCACAGGGGTATCTACTAGCGCGCCATCTGCTAGCGCGTAGCTAGCTCCAAAACCTCCAACACGTGGCGGTAAGGTTTGCCGGTGGCACGGGTCATTCCCAGCTCACAGGTGCGGTTGGTTGACACGTGGTGCTCACCGTCAATTCCTTTGACCTCTGAAGCCTCGCGCGCGGTAGCGCTCGCGGTAAGTTCCGGGTGCAGCATGCCGCGGTCTCCCGCATAGCCACAGCATCCCCAACTAAGTGGAATATCCACGTCCTTAGCAGCCGCATTCGCTACTGCTTCAATCGCCGGCATCAAACCCAAGTGCTGTGCTGAACAGGTCGGGTGAATAGTCACCGAATCCTGTTGCTTAGTCACCTGCAAATTGCCCACCAGGTGCTCCGCTGTGAAAGCAATGGAATCCACCACGGTGATACCAGTGTCTTTCAGCATCGCAATAAAGCCCTCCGTACAGCTCGACGCATCCACGATGACGGGCAGTGTGCCGCCCTGGGTGGAATCGGCAAGCACTGTGCGCACTCTTTCCTGCATCACCTCATGGCCTTTTGCCATGCCCTTGGATGTCCATGGCGTGCCGCAGCACAGCGAATCAATGCCCTCTGGCACGGAAAGAGCCACCCCGGCGCGCTCGGCAAGGCGGATAAAGGACTCGGTGACACCGATGCCACCCTTTTGCGCGCCGAACATGGCATTAACACACGCCGGCACGTACACTGCTTGGACCTCGGCGGTCTTATCCCCGACTATACTGCCTAGTTTCGAGCGCCGACTACCACCACTAGGCAATTCGGGTTGATACTGTGGCAAGGTTTCTGTGCCAACTAGCTTGCGGCCAACATCTGTGACTGCTTTGACCAGGCTAGTGGGCAGGCGGTGCGCGCCGCTAAGTGCAACGGAGGCACCCAAGTTGACCGTGGACCAGCCTTGGGCAGCAGTCTTCCACACGCTTTGTTCAACCGTGTTGGAATCCTCGCGGCGCAGGCGTTTGATGAATTTACCGGTGTCAATGCCCACCGGGCAGGCGCGCAGGCACATCGAATCCACGGCACAAGTCTGTTTGCCCATGTACTCGTAGTCCTTATCCAATTCGGCGACTGTGGCATAGTCGCCGTGCCCCTCAGCTTTAGCGCGCGCCCTGCGCACCACGATGCGCTGGCGTGGGGTCAGCGTTAGATCCTTGGAAGGACAGACCGGCTCGCAGTAGCCGCATTCGACGCAGGTATCAATCTCTTCTTCCACCGTGGGGTTGAGCTTCACATTGCTAATGTGCGCGGTGGGATCTTCATCTAGGATGACTCCGGGGTTTAGGATCCCGCGCGGGTCAATAGCTTGTTTGAGCTCCTGCATCACTTCATAGAGTTCATCGCCGTATTGACGGCGCACAAAGGGTGCCATCGCACGTCCCGTGCCGTGCTCAGCTTTGAGATTTCCTTCTGCGGACAATATGAGGTCCACCATGTCATCGGTGAAGCTGTTGTAGCGTTTGAGATTGTCTTCGCCTTCGAAACGGTCGGTGAGGAGGAAGTGGATATTGCCGTCTTTAGCGTGGCCGAAGATGACGGCTTCTTCATAGCCATTAGCGTCGAAAAGCTCTTGCAATCCTGCACACGTATTGGCCAGGCGTTCTACTGGAACGGCGACATCTTCCAACAATGCTGTGGTACCTGACGGGCGGGCTTTGGCCACCTTGGCATACAGGCCTTTGCGAAACTGCCATGCGCTGTTGCGGTCGGCAGTCTGGGTGGAAAATGCCGAGGGCTTAAACAATTCCAAGTCCCCCAGTAGCTTTTGTCCAATGTGCTCACGCTCAGCCAGCTCATCTGCTGTTTGGGCATGGTATTCAATGAGCAACGCTGCTTGTTTATCCACATCAAAACCCAGAATGGACTGCGGCGCATCATCAAAGCTCTGCCCGACCTTGATGGATGCTGCATCCATGAGTTCCAACGTAGCAGCGCCCGTGCCCACCAAGTCCGGCAATGCCGAGGTCGCGCCGTGCAGGTCGGCGAATACCGCCACCGTTGTGGTGGCAAGCTTTGCCACTGGGATGGTTTCAAAGATGGCTTCCGCCACAAACGCCAAGGTGCCTTCGGAGCCCACCACGAGGTGCTCCAAGATCTTGGCCGGGCCTTCGAAATCGAGGAAGGAATTCAAGCCATAGCCCATGGTGTTTTTGATGGCGAAGTGCCGCTGAATAATCCCTACCGACTCTGGGTTGTCTTCAACCCTGCGCTGCAACTGCAACAGCTTTTCGGCCAGCTCCGGCTCAAGCGCATAAAGTTTGGCATCTGCATCATCCGCACTGGTGTCAATGATGGTGCCCGATGGCAGGACTAAAGTTAGCCCGCGCAAGGTTTGATAGGTATTGAATTCCGTACCGCACGCCATGCCAGAAGAATTATTATTGACCACCCCGCCGATGGTCGCGGCCGACTCACTCGCTGGGTCCGGGCCAAGCTTGCGGTTATACAACGCCAAACGCGCATTGACCTGCGCCACGGTCACCCCCGGCTGCACCCGAATGATGCGACCATTATCTTGCACGCTCATATTTCTAAACCCGCGTCGCACATCCACCAACAACCCATCGCCGGAAGCCTGACCCGACAACGATGTGCCACCAGAACGCAACGTCACCGACAAATCATGATCCGCAGCCACCTTGAAGGCATGGGCGACTTCCGTGATATCGGTTGCCACAATGACAGCTTTGGGCACGTTGTAATAGTGCGAGGCGTCGCTGGCATAAGCCACCCGGTCAATTAGGCGCGTGCGCACATCATCATCCGCGATGACAGCACGCAGACTTTCCAGAACTTGGGATTCCAGGGCGCTGTGCACCCCAGCGCCATGGGTGTGCTCGTGATGGTCGTGATGGTCAGGCTGAGAATGTGAAGCATCTGGGGACGCAGTAGTCATGGGAAGGAGCTTCTTCGATTGTCTAGCTTGAGTGAATTCACCTCTTGTTCGACCAAGCCCATTGGATGCGCAGCCCGAGCCTGGTGAGATACGAGTGATTTTACTCACCAGCACGCTGGCAGCAATCAAGGCCAACCTTAGTTTGAACCAACTCCACCCCCTAAATACCTGCTAAGCCCGGACTTACGATCCGTGCGGGTGTTAACCTTAATTTGTACTTAAACACGTAAATTGCCGTTTAATTTGGAGAAAACATGAGGACCCGAGTCCTTCCAGCTTTGGCCATCGTTGCAGTTGCGACTGCACTGACTGCCTGCTCAGATTCCGCAGATTCCGCGGAAGCACCAGCGGAAAAGGTCGAGCTCAACCTCCTGGCAGCATCTTCCACCCGAGTTTTCAATGAAGAACTCGAAGCGCAGGCCGCAGAACTTGATCCATCAGTCTCCTTGCTCATCAACAACGCCGGATCATCAACTCTGGTGCAGCAGCTTGTCGATGGCGCGCCGGGCGATGTTCTGATCACTGCGGATAAAAAGAACATGACGGATGCGCAGGATACCGGCGTGGTCAATGATCCAGTGCAGCTGGCCTCTAATGTGATGGTCATGGTTGTTCCAGCAGGAAACCCAGCGGGTCTAGAATCCGTTGAGGACATCACGGAAGACACCACCTTCGTGCTGTGTGACCCACAGGTTCCTTGTGGCACCGTATCTGAGTCCATCATTGAAGCTAAGGGCCTGGATGTCACCGCTGATTCCCTGGAGCACCAGGTAGCAGACGTGCTGGGCAAGGTCACCTCTGGTGAAGCTGACGCCGGCTGGGTATATGCCACGGATGCTGCCGCTGCCGGAGATGCAGTAGAGGTCATCGAAATCGAAGGCGCTGAAGAATTTACCAACAGCATCTTCGGCGCAGTGGTTGCTGAGTCTGAAAATCCGGAGTCCGCACAACAGCTGCTGGATCTGCTGGCTGATGACTTTGATTCGGTCTGGACCGACTACGATTTTACCCCAGAAGACTAATTTTCTAATGACTCTGGTGCACAATGAATTCCTCCCCTGCTAACACCGCAGCGAGTGGCACTGCCATGGCTTCGCAGCTCAAGACAGTCACGCATAAAGTACCGGTGCTATTTGTAGCAATCGGCATCATTGCGATTGCCTACATTGCTTTTCCGGTCATCGCGCTCGCGCTGCGTGTGCCTTGGGGAGATTTCTCTGAGATAGCCTCCGTGCCAGAGACAATAGAGCTGCTCAAGACCACATTGTCAGCAGCAGCACTGTCCACCATCATTGCCACGGTGTTGGGCATTGGCTTGGCGCTGTGGTTATCACAACTGCGTCGCGGGGCATCTGCCGTCCGGCTTTTAGTGTATTTGCCGCTGGCCATGCCGCCGGTGGTATCTGGCCTGGCACTGACCGCGTTTGTGGGCCGCCGCGGTTTGCTTGCCCCCGTGCTTGATTTCTTCGGTTGGCAATTAGCCTTCGCCTTTCCCGGCGTTGTGGCAGCCCACGTGTTTGTCACACTCCCCTTCGTTGTGGTGGCGGTTGATTCCGCGCTGCGGCAGATAGATTCTGAGATCACCGCCTCCGCGCGCGGTGTCGGCATTGGCCAATGGATGATTCTAGGCCGCATCACGCTGCCCACTATCGCCCCGGCAATCTTGACGGGCTTGGGACTAGCTTTTGCGCGCTCCCTCGGCGAATTTGGCACCACCGTCACCTTTGCTGGTTCCATGCCTGGTGTTACCCGCACCCTGCCGCTGGGAATCTATCTTGAGCGTGAGATCAGTGCGGAAAATGCCTACGCGTTATCTGCCATCCTGATCGGCATTGCGGTGCTCAGCCTCATCGTGGCTGGCCTGCCCATGCTATTTTCGCGCCAGGCAACACAAAAGGCGCAGGTTCTCGGGTTCATGGATGTGGAAAAACTCAGAGAGCTCACAAAGCCGGACGTGACAGGTCCTGACATTAAAGTGACCTCCAACGGGCAAACCACACACTTTCCATCCGGTGAGACCACCACCGTGATTGGCATGAATGGCTCCGGCAAGACCACCCTGATGAGCCTGATTGCTGGGCGTTTAACCTCCGCCAATTTCACCTTGCACGATAATCCGAAGGTAGTCCTGCTCACGCAGAACCCCGGTCTGCCCAAGAACGCGAGCGTCAACCAGGCCATCACCATGGTAACTAGGAGTTCAGCACGGACAGCAGAGCTTCTTGCTGCTGCCGGACTATCGGCGCTGAGTGATGTTCGTGTCTCTACGCTTTCTGGTGGTCAGGCTGCGCAAGTCGCGCTCGTGCGCGCACTCGCAGCGCGCCCGCAAGCACTCATTTTGGACGAGCCACTCGCCGCGATTGATGTGTCTTCTGCTGCTCGCTGGCGCCGTTTCCTACACGCAACTGCCACTGACCGCACCACCCTGTTGGTCACGCATAATGCGTTGGATGTTGCCGGGCTGTCTCACAACATCGCCGTTATGGAAGCAGGACGCGTCGTGGCATTTGGCCCCACGAATGAGATTCTCAGCGTTCCGCCCACCTCTTTCGTAGCAGACATTGCCGGGCTGAACCGCTTGACTGGCACCATCCAGTCGATCGACGCAGACGGCCAGACCGTCATCAATTCCCACAACCAGGACATCCATGGCGTACTAGAGATTCGAACCAGCCCACCGGAATCCGTTCTATCAGAAGTGTCTCCATCGAAGGGTGAAAACGCCACTGTGGTCTTCTCCCCTTATGACGTGCAGCTGCACTTAGAACCTTTGGGCAAGACCCCCGGCGCCACTACTATTCGCGGCACGGTGCACTCTGTCACCGCTGACAGCTTGTCCCAGTTAAGCGTGAGCGTGCGAGTGGGCAGTGAACTCATCACCGTACCGGTGGACGCCTCACACGCACTTAATGCCTCAATCAACTCCGTCGATGAAGTTGATTGCACCATCGACATTTCTAAAGTTCGCGTCTACCAGCACTAGTTCCGTTCCATGGCGTTGCTGGAATAGACCACGGGTGATGCGCACAAGAAAGCTCCATGCCGAATGCTGTTTTTAAATCAGCGGCATGGAGCTTTTCCATTTTGAGGCGTTCAAACCTAAATTTTTTGGCGTGAACGCTAAGCTTCGGCTTTGAAGCTTAAGCCTGGGTGACCTCGACGGTGACAGGACCTGCGACTTCGAGTTCGATAACGCGCAGTTCCTGGGAGCGTGCGTCCTCGAGTATTTCTTCATCGATAGGTTCGGTGTGCAACACCATCACGGTTGGGCCAGCACCTGACAGGTAGGCGGCGTAGCCACGGTTGCGTAGACGATTAACCCACTCTGCAGTAACCGGCAAAACATCTGAACGGTAAGGCTGGTGCAAGCGGTCACGCGTGCCCTCCCACAGCAGCTCTGGGTAGCTTTGCAGCGCTGCAACCTGAACCGCGGTTCGGGAGACGTTGAATGCTGCGTCGCCGTGCGTGACGTGTGAAGGAAGCACTCGGCGCACCGCCTGCGTGGAGGCGTGGAAGTTAGGAACCAGCGCGGTGGCGCGAATGTCCTTGTGCACCTTGATCTGTGCTGCCTTGTACTGCGGTTGGGAACGGCCATCCACCGGGATGGTCGTCCACGACACCACAGCCTGGCCTAGTACGGAAGCTGCAGCATTATCAGGGTGGCCCTCAAACGCCGAGGACAGCTGCACAATCTGCGCATCATCCAAAGGGAAACCCGCCAACGCATTGGCCGCAACCACACCGGCCACTGCAGCCGAAGCCGAAGAACCCAAGCCGCGAGACTGCGGAATGTTGTTGGTCGAAACAATGCGCAGGCCAGGCGCCTCAACATCGGCAGCCTTCAAGCCAGAGCGAATGGCCTTGACCACCAGGTGCGAACCATCACGCGGAAGGTCCTCTTCGCCTTCGCCGAAGATCTCCACCTTCAAACCGGATGGGATGATTTCAACTTCGACGGTGTCATAAATGGACACTGCCATGCCCAACGTGTCATAGCCTGGGCCTAAGTTCGCGGAAGAACCGGGAACAGAGACTACAACCTTGGTGCCAACTTCTAATTCAGTACTCATAATTGGACTATCTTAGCCGTGATCAGCGCACTAGCTATCAAGACGGAGGACAGACTTTACTTCCTTAACCACATCGAGGTTAGTCAGGGTCTCCACGATGTTGCGCAGAACTGCCTCACGCGCGGTGTGGGTAACCACGATCAAGCGTGCGTCGTCTTCGGAGCCTTCCTGACGGACGGTGCGCAAGGAAACGCCGTTGGCTGCGAACTCAGAAGAGATGGCTGCCAAAACTCCGGTGCGCTCATCCACCTGCATATCAATGTGGTAGCAGGTCAATGCCTCACCAGCATCAGCAATTGGCAGATTAGCGTAGGTGTTGTCCTCTGGCGCACGACCACCGTGAACAATGTTGCGGCTTGCGCCAACAATGTCACCAACAACAGCAGATGCGGTTGGGTAGCCACCAGCGCCGTTACCGTAGAACATCAAAGAACCGGCTGCTTCTGCTTCGACAAAGATTGCATTGTATGACTCAGAAACAGTAGCCAATGGGTGTTCCTTCGGTACCAAAGTTGGGTGAACTCGAGCATTAACTGCCTCGGTACCATCTTCACGGGTCACGCGCTCACAGATAGCAAGAAGCTTGATGGTGTAGCCAGCTTGGTTAGCTGCGGCGATATCTTCGGAGGTGACATTTGAGATGCCTTCGCAGTACACGTCTTCAAAGTTCACGCGGGTGTAAAAACCAAGCGATGCCATAATTGCTGCCTTAGATGCAGCATCATGACCTTCAACGTCAGCGGTTGGATCTGCTTCGGCGTATCCCAGGCGGGTTGCCTCAGCCAGTGCATCATCATAGGTCGCACCGGTTGTTTCCATGGCATCCAAGATGAAGTTGGTGGTGCCGTTGACAATGCCGGAGATGCGCTGCACATGGTCACCTGCCAGGGAGCGGCGCAGCATGCCGACAACTGGGATTGCTGCGGCAACTGCAGCCTCAAAGTAGAGGTCAACACCAGCGGCATCGGCAGCCGCGGCAAGCTCATCAGCGTGCGCTGCCACGAGGGCCTTGTTTGCGGTTACTACGGACTTGCCCGCGTTAAGCGCTGCCAACACCAGTTCGCGTGGGTAATCAATACCGCCGATAACCTCAACCACCAAGTCGACGTCATCGCGAGCAATCAGCCCACGAGCATCATCAGTGATCAGCTCATCCGGCACACCCGGACGCTTCTTAGCCAGGTCAGAGACCGCAATACCGCGAACCTCAACTGGGCCGCCAATGCGCTGCGTGTAGTCATTCGCATAGTCGGTCAGAAGACGAAAGACTTCTGCGCCAACGGTGCCGAAGCCCAAAAGCGCAATCCCTACTGGCTGACCTTCACCCTTGCCGGTGCGGTTGAGATCTTGGACGTTCGAAGACATGCGTACTCCCCAAATTTACGTGTTGTGAGATGTGAATTTCATTCCATGGCCATCATACAGAACAAGCGGTCTATTTCAGCCCCTGGGCTTGGATTTAGTGGCATACGAAGACGGTAGAAAAGTGCGCCAATGCCTAATACCAGTACCGATGACGGGCAAGCTTGCCACAATTAAGAGAATATAAGTTTTCCTAACCCTGCTTCAGACCTACTTAACACGAGGTTTATGTGTCAAAACTGAATAAAATACGCCGGAACAGTAGTGATGCTCCGGCGTATTCGTGGTGCTGCTGGGCTGCGTTACGCCTAGCTGATGGTGTGTGTTTTGGTTGTGCGCATTTAGTCCACTTCGAGCGACAACAGGTCGTCGAGGGTCTCGCGGCGCAACATTGGCTTAATCATGCCGGCACGAACTGCAACTACCGCTGGGCGGAATGCGGCGTTGTAGCGTGAGCTCATCGAATAGCTATAAGCGCCCGTTGCTGCCGTGGCCAGGAAGTCCCCTGCTGCGACGTCGTTGGGCAGGCTGATGTTTTCAATGAGGATATCGCCGGATTCACAGTGCGAACCAACCACGCGGGATGGAATTTCCTCGCCATCGGTATAGCGATTGATCACGCGTGCGTCGTACTCCGCTCCATATAGAGCGGGGCGAATGTTATCACTCATGCCTCCATCGACAGCCACGTAGCGACGCTGCGGCGTTGCCGAATCACCAGTGGTGACGTCCTTGATCACGCCAACTTCGTAAACGGTCACAGCGGATGCGCCGACCAACGCACGGCCTGGTTCCACCAAAACGGTTGGTGGTTCGATGCCGAGTTCATCGGCAGTGTGTGCAACTGCTGCCAGCAAGTCCTTGGACACTGCCTTGATGTCCAATGGAGATTCATGCGCGGTGTATGGAATGCCGTAGCCGCCGCCCAAATCAATCTCTTTGAGCGCGTAGCCCAGTTCATTGTGGATCTGGCTGTATAGGGCCATGATGCGCTCTGCTGCAAGCTTAAAGCCTTCGGCATCAAAGACCTGGGAACCAACATGGCAGTGCAGACCAACCAAGGTGAGGTTTTCCGCGCGCAGGCACGCCTGCGCTGCAGCGAAGGCTTCACCGGTAGCCAAGGAGATGCCGAATTTCTGGTCTTCATGGCTGGTAGCAATGAACTCATGGGTGTGTGCATCCACACCTGGGGTCACGCGGATCAGAACCGGCTGGACACGCTGTGCCTTCGCTGCGATCAGATCCAGCAGTTCCAGTTCCTGCGCGGAGTCTATGACCACATGTCCAACCTGTGCCTCAACGCAGGCGCGCAAGAAGTTCGCTGACTTGTTGTTTCCATGCACAGTAATGCGCTCAGCCGGAAAATCCGCTGCTAGCGCGATACGCAGCTCACCCAAGGAAGCAACGTCCATCGCAAGACCTTCTTCGTTGACCCAGCGCGCGATGCGCTTGGACAGGAAAGCTTTCGACGCATAGTGCACACGCTCCGGTGCGCCGAAGGCCTCTGCCATATCACGGCAGCGGGAACGGAAATCATCTTCATCAAAGACCATGACCGGGGTGCCGTATTCTTCTGCAATTTCAGAAAGCGGCACGCCACCAATAGTTACTTCGCCATCTTCCTGGCGCTGGGCATTGCGTGGCCACACCTGGGCCGGTAGTTCATTGAAATTAGCCATAAAATTACATCTTCTCCGGTGCTGAAACGCCGACCATGCCCAGGGCATTGGCCAGGACCTGACGGGTTGCCTGAGCCAGCGCAAGACGAGCACCATGAATTGGCTCCGCCTCTTCCCCAGCCTTTGGCAAGATCTGGCACTGGTCATAGAACTTGTGGAAGACCGATGCGAGCTCCTCCGCGTAGCGCGCAACACGGTGAGGTTCACGCAGTTCAGCTGCTTCTGCCACCACTGCTGGGAACTCGCCCAAGGTGCGGATAAGGTCGCCCTCACGCTCGTGGGTTAGCAGCGCCAAGTCCGCGGAATCGGAATTCACGCCGACTTCTTCAGCCTTGCGCTGGATGGAGCACAGACGCGCATGGCCGTATTGCACGTAGTACACCGGGTTATCGGAGGACTGTGCAGCCCACAGCGCCAGGTCAATGTCGATGGACTGATCAACGGAAGAACGCACCAGGGAGTAACGCGCTGCGTCCACACCGATTGCCTCAACCAAGTCATTCATGGTGATGACGGTGCCAGCACGCTTGGACATCTTCACCGCCTGGCCGTTGCGCAACAGGTTCACCATCTGGCCAATGAGAACCTCAACAGCATCCGCGTCATAGCCCAATGCAGCTGCCGCTGCCTTCAGACGTGGCACATAACCGTGGTGGTCTGCGCCCAACATGTAGATGTTCAGGTTGTGGCCGCGGTCAAACTTGTCCGCAACATACGCGATATCACCAGCAATGTATGCAGCATTGCCATCAGACTTGATAACTACGCGGTCCTTGGAATCGCCGTAATCGGTGGATTTTAGCCACCACGCGCCCTCACCCTGATACATCTGACCAGAGTTCTTGAGCTGCTCAATCGCCTTATCAACAGCGCCGGATTCGAACAGAGAATTCTCATGGAAGTAGACATCAAAGTCCACACCGAATTCGTGCAGGTCCGACTTGATCTGCTCAAACATCATCTCCACACCCAGGGAACGGAAGTTCTCCTGTACCTCTTCAACAGAGCCTTCCAGGGCATCCGCTTTCTGCGCGATGACATCAGCAGCAATGTCGTGGATGTACTGTCCACCGTAACCATCTTCAGGGGCTGGCTCACCCTTCGCTGCAGCAACCAGTGAACGTGCGAAACGGTCAATCTGTCCACCGTGGTCATTAAAGTAGTACTCACGGGTCACAACCGCGCCGGCTGCTTCAAAGATACGACCCAAAGAGTCACCCACAGCTGCCCAGCGGGTACCTCCCAAGTGGATTGGGCCAGTTGGGTTCGCAGAGACGAACTCAAGGTTGACTTTAACGTCGGCCATGGCCTCGCCGTGGCCATATTGTTCACCAGCGGCAGCAATCTTGGCAACAATCTCACCCTGTGCGGCCGCAGCGAGACGAATATTCAAAAAGCCTGGACCAGCAATCTCTGCAACATCAATCGCGTCTGATTCAGCCAAAGCTTCAGCCAACCACGTCGCCAGTTCGCGTGGGTTTACGCCAGCCTTCTTCGCAACCTGCAACGCAACATTGGTGGCGTAATCGCCGTGCTCTGGGTTGCGTGGTCGCTCTACCGTGACAGTGTCAGGCAAAACAGATGCGTCTAGATCATGGCGTTCAAAGACCGTCGAAGCGGACTCTTTGATCAATTGGGCTAAATCAGCTGGAGTCATAGCACAGTAGTTTAACGCACTGGTGTTGTAACTACTGAAGAGAGTTCCTCAGGCGCCTCTCAGGGTGGACACACAGCGGGCGCGCAGTGCCGACCCACTCTTTTGGGTGCGCCGTTTTCAGACCCTTTCAAGCAGACATTTCGCGGTCAAATTTCTTCACAAAAGTGGATTTATCCGGAAATACCCTAAACGAAGCGGGTAGATGGGGGTGGATTGCTTGAAACTTATTGTTACTTCTTTCACAATTGCAGAAATATCTAGCGAGATCAAACAAATATTTGGAAGTATTGCTAACGATCTACAGTTGGAGTGAGGGTAATCACACATGATTATCCATCATAAATTCCACCATCCATCCCCGTGATTTAAGGAAACCACCTTGGAGAGATTTACTATTGATACAGTCGCCATCGGCGGTAGTTTGGGATTAACCGCGCTGGTATCCACAATTCCCCTGCTGACGTTCTTCGTAATGCTGTTGGGCGTCAAGGCTCGTGCCCATACTTCGGGTGCTGTGGCACTGATTGTTTCTATTCTTGTAGCGCTGTTCGGCATGGGAATGCCCGTTGACTTGGCGCTGTCATCCGCAGGACGCGGTGCACTCTTTGGTCTGCTGCCAATCGTGTTCGTGATTGTCATGGCAATTTGGTTCTATGAAATCACGGTTGCATCGGGTCGCTTTGAGGACTTGCGTCGGACTTTTGACATCCTCGGTGGGGGCGATATCCGAATTCAGGCGATCTTGATTGCTTTCTGTTTCGGTGGTCTTTTGGAAGCCCTGGCTGGTTTCGGCGCACCGGTTGCTATTACCGCGACCATGATTTTGGCGCTGGGGGTTCCGCCACTGCGCGCGGCAACAGTCGTACTTATTGCAAACACGGCACCGGTGGCATTCGGTGCGGTTGCAATTCCAATCACCACCGCCGGTGAAGTTGGTGGACGTACCCTAGAACAGACGGAAAACATTGCGGCCATCGTCGGCCACCAGGCACCATTTCTGGCTTTCATCGTGCCTTTCATCATCTTGTTCGTCCTCGACGGCTTCCGCGGCGTGAAGGAAGCAGCCCCAGCTGCATTTGTCATTGGCCTGTCTTTCGCAATCGCACAGTGGGCGGCATCGAACTTCTTCGCGTACCAGCTCACCGACGTTGTGGCTTGTATCGTCTCACTGGGCGCAGCCTTCGCGTTCTTGCGCGTATGGGATCCAAAGGGCGTGCCAGAGCTGCGTGAGCGCCTCAACGTTGGGCCACATGAGACCGATATTGATCTTCCAGGCCGCCGTATCTGGATGGCATTGATGCCTTATGCCGTTGTGACCCTTATCTTCGGCCTTGCCAACCTTGGTTCCTGGCTGCCAGGTCTTTTGTCCCAGGTCACCGTTTCCTTCAACTGGCCGCTGCTCACGGGCACTCTTGCGGACGCCAACGGTGCCGAGGTTAACACCGCCTACTCCATCGCGGTACTCAGCAACCCTGGTTCCTTGCTGCTCATCTCCGGCATCATCGTCGCGGTCTTCTACAGCATTTTCAACGACAACGGAAAGTACCCACTGAAGGCCGGCCAGGTCTGGGGTGCTTTTACTGACACCGCATTCCGCATGCGCTGGGCAGCACTGACCATCGTGCTGGTGCTGGCGCTTGCCTATGTCATGAACTACTCCGGCCAGACCGTGGCCATGGGCGAATACCTGGCAGCCCTCGGCGGCATCTTCGCCTTCCTCGCACCGGTTCTGGGTTGGATTGGTACCGCAGTCACCGGCTCTGACACTTCTGCCAATGCACTATTTAGTAAGTTGCAGGTCACCGCCGCAAACAACATTGGCATTAACCCAGACCTCCTACTGGCAGCTAACACCGTAGGTGGCGTGACCGGCAAGATGATCTCCCCGCAGTCGCTGGCCATCGCTGCAACCGCCGTGCAGATGGAAGGCGAAGAGTCCAAGATCTTCAAGGCAGTTATTGGTTATTCCACCTTCTTCCTAATCCTGCTGTGTATCTTGGTCTTCCTGCAAACCAACGTTTTGAGCTTCATGGCACCGGTAGTCGGCTAGTTCAATTTCCGAAAAGCTCGAACGCGCAATGGACCATCAACCGCAGCTTTCCGCAATACTAGTGTTGCGGAAATAGCCGCTGGCCATCGCTAATTTCAATTCACTGAAATGCGCCCGTTTTCAGGCTTTCGCGGGTAGCATGAAGTGTACAAATCCTTCGAATACAGCTCGTTGACTTTATGTGCGTGCCCACCCCCATGACGCGCACACGAGTGAGGGACGAAAAGGAGCAGAATTTTGCGTATCGCATTATTTTCAACATGCATTGGAGACTCTCTGTTTCCTGATGCACACAAAGCAACCGCCATCATTTTGGCCCGCCTAGGCCACGAGGTGGTCTTCCCCGAGGAACAAACCTGCTGCGGGCAGATGCACATCAACACCGGCTACCAAAAGCAGGCCTTGGGCATGATCCGCACTTATAACGACGCTTTCGCGGATCCTTCCATTGACTATGTAGTGGCCGCGTCTGGTTCCTGTGTTGGCGCGGTGCGCGAGCAGCACGTCCGCCTAGCAGACCGCTTCGGTTCTTCCGCAGACGTGGATGGCTCCAAGCAGGCCTCCCAGAAAACCTTGGACCTGCCGGAGTTCTTGGTTGATATCGCCGGAGTCACCAATGTCGGCGCATTCTTCCCACACAAGGTCACCTACCATTCTTCCTGCCACGGACTGCGCTTTCTCAAACTGGCAGACCGGCCCTATCAGCTTCTGCGGGAAGTTGAGGGAATCGATCTTGTTGAGCTTGCCAATGCCGAAGAGTGCTGCGGTTTCGGCGGCACCTTCGCCATTAAAAACGCTGAGACTTCCCAGGCGATGGTCTCTGACAAGGTTCGCCACATCAAAGAGACCGGCGCAGAATACGTCACCGGCGGTGACTCCTCCTGCCTGATGAACATCGGTGGTTCTCTATCGCGCCAGCAAACCGGTGTCCGCGCAGTCCACATGGCAGAGATTTTGGCTTCCACAAAGGAGCACCCGTGGACGCCCACCACCGCCGTCTACTCCAGGGAGAAGATGCTCTAATGGCTACCTTTCTAGACACCACTCCACCGCGAGCGCCGGAGGACTACGGCAATCTGCGTGGTGAGCGCAGGTTTGTTCCCGCCGCCCACGATGGCCTGAACAATGCCACCCAGCGCCGCAATTTGCTGCACGCCACCACCACTATTCGCAACAAGCGCCAGCATGCAGTCGATGAGATTGATGATTGGCAGGATCTGCGTGATGCCGGTTCCGGCATCAAAGAAGACGTGGCAGCACGCTTGCCGGAGTTGCTTGAGCAGTTTGAGAAGTCCGTGACCGCCCGCGGCGGCATTGTGCACTGGGCGCGGGATGCCAAAGAGGCCAATGACATCATCACGGATCTCATTCGCGAGACCGGTGAGACTGAGGTGGTCAAGGTCAAGTCCATGGCCACCCAGGAAACGGGGCTCAATGAGCACTTGGAAGAAGTCGGCATCCACGCCCAGGAAACCGACCTCGCGGAGCTCATCGTGCAGCTTGGCGATGACAAACCATCGCACATCTTGGTCCCCGCCATCCACCGCAACCGCGCGGAAATTCGGGACATCTTTGTTAATAAGATGCCCAATACGGATGACTCGCTGTCCACCAACCCGCCGGAGCTCGCGGAAGCAGCGCGACTGTTTCTGCGCGAGAAGTTCATGAAGGCCAAGGTTGCAATCTCTGGCGCAAACTTCGGTATCGCAGAAACTGGCAATGTCTGCGTCGTAGAATCCGAAGGCAATGGCCGCATGTGCCTGACCATGCCAGAGACGCTGATTACCCTGATGGGTATCGAAAAGCTGCTGCCCACTTTCCAAGACCTGGAAGTGTTCATGCAGCTGCTCCCCCGCTCTTCTACCGCTGAGCGCATGAATCCTTATACCTCTTTGTGGTCGGGTGTGACAGACGAAGACGGGCCCAAGAACTTCCACATTGTCCTCCTGGATAATGGCCGCACCGCTGCATTATCCAGTGAGATTGGTTCCAAGGCACTCAAGTGCATTCGCTGTTCCGCGTGTCTAAATGTGTGCCCGGTTTATGAGCGCGCCGGCGGGCACGCCTACGGTTCTGTGTATCCCGGCCCCATCGGAATCGCGCTCACCCCGCAGCTGACAGGCATGAAGGATCATCATGATCCATCGGCAAGCTTGCCTTATGCCTGCTCACTGTGCGGGCGCTGCGATGAGGTCTGCCCCGTGAAGATCCCGCTGTCTGATGTCATCTTGGAAAACCGCTACCAAAAGGTCACCCATGCCACCCCGCCGGTGGAATCCAAGCTGTTCAAAGTTGTGGAAATGGCGTGGAAGAACCCATTTTTGTGGAACCAGATCACGCGCATGGTCTTTGCCGGCCGCGTGCTGGGTGGGTTCAACGGCGTAATTGAATCCCTGCCGCTGTTTATGTCTGGCTGGTCTGATGGCCGCAATACCGCGGTGCCTCCGAAGAAATCTTTCCGCCAGTGGTTTGATTCCGATGATGCGCAAGCGTTGCTCGCTGCCGCACGCGCCGAGGGTATTCCGCAAAACAACCTGCAGAAAGAGGAGAAATAGATTATGGCTTCTGCAAAATCTGAGATCCTCGCGCGCATTCGCACCGCGCAAAAATCCGCCAAGTTGCCGGAATTTGTTAATGCCCCGCGCAACTATGTGGTTTCTGGCACCGCAGATGCTGAGCAGCTGCGTGAGCTGCTTATTGATCGCCTCGAGGACTACAAAGCCGACGTGCATGTGTGCGCAGAAGCTGACCAGGCATCCACCGTGGTGGGCATTTTGGAGCAGCGCCAGTGCCGCACGGTTCGCTTCGCTCCAGGCATGGATGCACAGCTTTTCGATGCCTTCGCGGGCGACGCCGCCGCCGACGACGCATCGGTCGACCCACGTGAGCTGGACTCAGTCGACGCGGTGATTACCGAGTCCACGGTGTCTTGTGCCCAGACCGGAACCATTGTGTTGGAATCAGGTGAGACCAACGGCCGCCGCGCGCTAACCTTGATCCCCGACCGCCACGTGTGCATTGTGCGCAGTTCAGACATTGTTTTCGGCGTGCCAGAGATGGTTGCTCGAATCAATCCGGAACGCCCAGCAACGCTGGTGTCCGGCCCTTCGGCGACCTCCGATATTGAGCTCTCCCGTGTCGAGGGCGTGCATGGGCCGCGTGACCTGATTGTGGTCATTGTGAAATAGCAAGAGCTTCGACGCAAAGGGGCGTTGCGAGGATGGATCTCCAAGAGATTTTCTCGCAGCGCCTTTTTGTTATCTAATTTTCATTTCCCGTTCGGGGTTATACGCCCTTCATCGTGGCCATGAAACTGCTAGGGTTTGCTAAGGAACGTTTGAACTTAGTGATAATTCCACAGACTATTTTTCAGGAGACAGCGCGTGAAAGCCCAACGTCTAGTTGTTGCTGCGGTCGCAACACTCACAGCAATGTTAGCGCCGCCAGTCGCGGCACAGGCCCAAGAATCTTCCCCTGCAATTACCTGGGAAGAATGCCCACCGCAGGTCAACCACTCAGGCGCTGAGTGCGGACGAATCGATGTCCCGACCTACTACTCTGATCCTTCCAAGGGATCCATCAGCATTGGTTTCGTCCGAGTCAAGGCACTGGACCAATCCGCCAAACGTGGCGTGCTCTTTGGCAACCCAGGTGGCCCGGGCGGTGACGCCTACTCCTACGTGGCGAATGACGCCATGGTGTGGCCAGAAGAAATCCGTCAGGAATGGGACTTCGTTGGCGTGCAGCCACGTGGTTTGCCTGGATCCACCCCAGTAGACTGCACCGCCCCTGGCGGCGATGACATGGATGCCATGCTGAACATGGGTGCCTACATTCGCACCTCCTGTGAGAAGGCAACCCCGGGCTATACCAACTCACTAACCACTGAGAACACCGCTCGCGACTGGGAGATGGTGCGCCAAGCTCTCGGTGAGGAAAAGCTGTCCGTGATGGGTCTTAGCTACGGCACTTTCCTCGGCTCCACCTATGCAACCTTGTACCCACAGCACACCGACCGCGTGGTGCTGGATTCCGCGATGAAGCCATCTGCTGCATGGAACGGCATCTTGGCTTCCCAGGAAGCTGGCTACAACAACGCGCTCAATGATTTTTTCACCTGGATGGCAGACAATGACGCCACCTACAAGGCGGGTAATACTCCGCTGAAGGTCTATGAGCGCTGGTCCCGCGTGATTGCCCGCGAGGCAGGCGCACGCCCAACGGCTCTTCCTCCAGGAGCGGAGATTGGCGACTTGCCACCAGGGCTCGAATTCGCTGGCCAACCAGGCGCGGACATCATGACCGCCACCGGCCCGCTGCGCGTCCAAGGTGAGAACCTGCGTGACGCAGCCCTTAACCCGGGCGCAAACCAGGCCTACTCCGTGACGTTGAGCCTGACCCGTGGTCTGGTTCCTCTCGCTGCTGAGTGGGATACCTTGGCAAAGCACATCAACGGCACCGCACGCATCGATCAGGGCTACAGCGACATGAGCGCTGAGGAAATCGAATTGCAGCAGGCACAGCTGATTCAGGGACAGTCATTCCAAAACCTCATCATCTGTAATGAGAACACCGTTCCGGCGGACTACGCTGCCATTCCAAGCTTTGTGTGGAACAACTACGTCGTGGGTGATATCTTCGCAGCTCCACCCGCAATGTTCGCGTCCGGCGCGGCCTGCAACGGCCGTGGCGAGGTGACCAAGAACCCAACCTTGGACGGATCCAAGCTGGAGGTTCGCCCGCTGCAGATTAACGCGACCGGTGACCCACAGACGCCTTACCGCTACCACGGTGAGATGGCGCGTCAGATGAACTCTCACGTCGTGACTGTTCACGGTCCTGGCCACGGCCACGTCGCTGCCGGCAACGAGGTTGTTGATGACATTGTGGTGGAATACCTGCGCACCGGAAACGCAACTGTTTCCAACGCACCGGGCCTGCATTCCTAGTGTGAGGGTCGGTTTCATAGCCACGAAGTTCATAGGCTAGAATTACACCGTTGCTTGAATCAAGCAGCGGTGTAATTTGTCTCCGTAGCTCAGCGGATTAGAGCATCGGTTTCCGGTACCGAAGGTCGCAGGTTCGATCCCTGTCGGGGACACAAATTATTTTAATCACCTAACTATTCAGCATTTCTCGTGCAGGTAGTTAGGTGTTTTCATTTGTGCAGGCTGGCCTGTCTGCAGATCAAAATATCCCAGCGCATGTGCAATGCGCTGGGATATTTTAAAAGCTTAAGGAACTAAATTAGACCTGAGCTGCTACGTCAATCATCCACATGCCGTAGAGCAGAGCGCCCAGACCAATGGTCATGGCAGCTGCTGCTGGAATCCACGCGAGAAACTCACGAACGATACCGTCTTCGGCGTCACGAGCTTCTGCCTCGTGTACATCACTTTCATGACGTGTTAATTCAGACATTCTTAATCCTCCGACTCACCTGAGCGCTATTAAACTTTCCTCATCATAACAGGAATTTCTCAATTCTAAACCTTTAATAAATGGGCGCCTACCCCATTCACGTGTAGGTCAAAATGACTAGTCGGATTCCGTTACGCGTGCCGAGCCATCATCAGACTCCAGGGCATCCACGAATGCGTCGCGGTCAGCAAACATAGCTTCCAGGTTGTCTTCCTCGCCAACAATCCACAGGCCAGTGGTTTCATCAAAAGTTAGCGCGGCTTCTGGATGAGAATCCAAGATGGACTCCATCGCTGCTTCCTGTTCTTCGCTTGGTTCCGCGGTCTCAAAGACGGCCGGATCCCCGATGATTTTAGACTGCTCTGGAAAGGCAGTGATTGAATATTTTTGGTATTGCTTCTCAGGACGCTCAAATAGCTCTTGGCTCATCATGCGCCTGATTCTACCCCGCACCTATCCCCTGTCATTCGCTGGGCAAAATACAAACCGCACTCGGGATGCCAGTGACATCACCAAGTGCGGTACGCGGAGGGTCTGAAGGTGTCTACTAGCTTGAATGAGCCTCCACCGGTTGCTGCTATTAGTCACCCGCTGGGATAACTACCCACAGAACCAAGTACAGCAGCAGCTGTGGTCCTGGAAGAAGGAAGGACAGCAAGAACAGAACGCGGACTAGCGTTGCGTCAATGTTGTAGGTTTCTGCAATTCCGCCGAGAACACCAGCAACGTACTTGTTGGTGGCTGAACGGCGAAGGCTACGACGGTGGACTGGCTGCTCGTTGTACTGACCGTATTGGTTAGACATAATGTCTCACTTCTCCTCATGGGTGTATGTGCCAACCTGGCACTAACTGTTTTTCGCTACACCCATAATTAAACGCATCTGAGATGCTTCGCGCATCAGGGATCCACCCTGAGTTTTCACTGATATTGTTCAGCAACCTACCCTTAGGACTTTCCGCGGAGAGTCCGACCTGCGTTAGAAGCTAACTAGCATTCCCCGTAACCAGGAACGTTGTTGACATCCAAGATGCCCTTGAGGAAACGCTGCAAGGATGGGACATCTTCTGGCTTCAAATGGTCAAAGACCAAGCGGCGCACTGATTCCACATGGTCTGGTGCCGAAGATTCCAGGCGGCGTGCGCCCTCATCGGTCAAGCAGACCATTACGCCACGAGCATCGCCCTCACTCTTGCACTTATTGACAAAGCCACGGCGTTCCATTCGCGTGACCTGGTGAGAAGTTCGGGAACGGTCCCATTCCAGGAAGTTGCACAGCTCTCGAAGACGCATTTGATGATTTTCTGCGTCGGACAAAGTCGCCAATACCGCAAATTCCGGCATGGAGAGTTCCCCACCAGCTTGCAAGGTATTTTCCATACCCCGATCTAGTTTTCGTGTAGCGGCAAGAATTAGCTGCCACAGTTCTTGCTCTTCGTCGCTTAACCACCGCGGCTGTTCAATCATAGGAGATAATTTACCCTAATTTTTTAGAAAGGTTTATAGGTGTGACTATTTGGAGTCCCGAATCATATTGAATAAGACTCCCGGTCACAAGAAGATTAGCAATAGTTTGCGATAAGAAATCGCGCCACGGTAACTATGTTCTAATAAGAATTTCTTGAACCGGGCTAAAGCCTATCCTATTGGTGCTGCGGACTTGAGCTGATCGATGTCCAGGAAGGTGCTATCCGGCACCCTGTCATAGCGTGCAGGCTCGCAGGTAAACACAATGACCTGGGACTTCTCCCCCACATCGGCAAACAGCGTTGCCATCAGTTGGATACGACTGGCATCGGTACTTCCCAATGCATCATCGACGACAACCGGAGCACCTTGTTCACCGCTTGTAGAGAGCAATTCAGCAATAGCAAAGCGGGTTAAAATCGCCATTTGTTCCCTTGCTCCGCCGGAGAGATCTTGCATGCCGACAGTAACCCCATCTAGGGTACGTTTTTCTACAACCAGATCATCACTGAGGTGGAATTGCACCTCGCCGTTGAACACACGCCCGGCGAGCTGACCTAGTTTCTGAGCAAATGGTGCCGCATAGCGTTCCCGTGCCTCACGTTGATGACCTAGAAGAACCTCACGCAAACGCTTGACGGCCAAAGCACGTTGCTCAACTGCCTGCAGAATATTGCGAGCTAATTCTTCAGCCGCTTCTGCTTTCTCCACGCGCTCAGCCACACCAGATTGCATCTGGATGTGCCCCGTCATAGAAATCTGCTCATTCTCAGCATTGCGGTGTTTGGCCTGAAGGTTGTCTAACTGTGCCCGCGCACCGCGAGCAAGGCTCTGCGCCAAGTCTGGTTTAGCTGCCTCAAGCTTTTCGCGTGCTTGAGCTACGTCCTCATTGACCTTCCCCAGAGCTGTTTCGGCATCCAGTGCTTGCTGCTCAAGCGCTTCGTCAGAGGTAGTTTCCTTAAGCACCTTGAGTTCGTGATCCAGGCGTTCTATTTGCTTGTTCGCTTGCTCAGCTTCAGATTGAATCTTGATCAAAGCATTGCGCGCAGGACGCTCCGCCCACGGCTTCAGCTTTGCCTCAGCCTTCTCCACCGCATTATTAGCGTTCTCTTCTGCTTCTTCAGCCTCCGAGATCTCCAATTCAGCCTTCTCAATTGCCGCTGAATCAGGGACTTCATCGATTTCTTCAACCGCTGCAGCCCGCGCGCGCAACTCCTCAAGGTCTTCGCCATCCAAAATCCGCTTGAGCTCAGCTTCATGCTGTTCGCGCTGTTGGAGTAGTTCTCGATATTTATCACGCTTGGCACGAACCGCGTCTACATCAGTGCAGTCCAGCTTTTCTAGTTCAAGCTCTAGCTCTTCAGTGGTTGCGGTAATCTTGCGGTCCAGCTCTTGGGCTGAGTCAGCGCCCGTGCCTGGTTCATATCGCGCGGTAACGTCCCCAATGTTCAGTGTTAGCCCTGGTGTCAGTTCCACGTTCTGGCCAGAAGCGCCAACGTCCAGCTCCTCACCGTTGACGCTTATCTGCTGCGAAGTCGCTGAAGTCAGAACCAATTTGGCCACCGCAGCTTCACGCAGGCGGCGATTAAGCTCTAGCTCTTGCTCAAGCTTTTCCACGCGTTGAAGATCCCTATCAACCACCGCGGGTCCAAACTTCTCAACCTCGGAACGGACCGCAGAAAGCTTCTCAGCGTGTTCCTCAACCTGAGCAGACTTGGAAATTAGTTCATGAGCCTGGCGCTTCTTCTGAAGCTCCGCCAGTGAAATTCGCGCCTGCTTCGAGCGCTCTCGTGCCTGGGTATAGAGCTTCTTCGCAGACTCGACCTCGGCGTTGAGCCCCGCGACTTCTTGTTCTTCTTCCTTAGCTTTCGTTTCCGCAGACTCGACTGCCTCGTTGATCTTTTTCGACTCTTTGACTGCCGCATCAAGTGATTCACGCAGCTTTGCGCGTTCATCACGTCGGGACTGCGCAAGTTCCAAGCCCTGCCGCGCAACTTCTTGGTCTTTGAGTAGGCCATTTACAGTGGACTGCAGTCCCTCAATCTCTTTGAGCTGCTGTTCTGCCTCTTCAACTTCCTTGCGCGCACCTGGAATCTTTTCATCGGCGGTGCGCTGCTGCTCCTGAGCCTTTTCGAAGCGTTCCACATATTCGGCTAGAGCTGCGAGAGCTTCGGACGCTGACTCAAGTTCATCGGAAGCTGCACTGTGCTCTGCATGTGCTGCCTTGAGTTCCTTGGCCTCAATACCGGTCTTTAGCGAGTAATAGCGCTCATAAGTCGCATCAACCTGCTTCATCAGTTTCGTGGCAGCCTCAGCATCCTCGCCAAGAACTGCTTCTTCCCCAGTCTGATTGCTCAGAACACCAGCAACGCTAGAAATGCCCGCTGCTTTGATGCCCTCATGCAGGTCATCTTGGTTCAAGAACATGGCATCAAAGAGGTTGCGGTCGAGATGCCTGCTCAAAAACTCATTGAGCTGGGTCTCTGCCTCTTCACCTTTGTACATATTGTGGCTCGGTTCGAGTACTTCCAACAGCGCGGAAGCCTGCTTGATCCACTGCTTAGAAAGCTTGAGACGGTACGGTCCGACGCTAAATTCCATGGCGGCCTGTGGGCTGACATCGGCGTTTACCGTCTGCAGCGCTTTAACAGCTGTCGCTTTACTGCTGAACTTATAGTTGAACAGCGCATCGATACCTTTAAGAATGGTTGTCTTACCGGCCTCATTGCGCCCATGGATGATGGTGACACCAGTATCCGGAATGTCATTGACTTTGAGATGATTAACACCGCGGAAGTCGGTGAGCTCGATGGAATGGATTTTCATCTTAAGAAGCATCCTTTCGAGTCAGACGAAACAACAAGTTCGCAGCATCACGAGAAATAGAGTCAGGATCATTGTGGATATCCGCCATCAGCTCATCCAAGGCGCTGGCGGCAAAGCCAGTCAAAGACAAGTTGGCAAGCTCATCTTCTTCCGGTGCCAGGTATAAGTCCATGACCCGCTGACGAGGTTTCAGTGATGCGAAAACTGGCTCCAATTGTTCAATCGCGGCATCAAGCCGGGTTTGCGCAGCGAGGTTAATAGTTCCACGCAGGCCATACTTGATCACCGTGCGGTGTTTATCCGGATAATCATTGAGCTGCTGGATGAAGCGCTCGACGTCATCTTCGCTGTTGACATCCATGTCTATGGATTCGAAGATCCACTGCCCAATGGCTTCTTTCTCCACGGTGACCTGGGCTTGCGCGGCTGAGTCCTTTTCAATGGTGATTACCAAAGCGTTTCCGGAATCAGACTCCCCGCCGCCCGCGGGAAGATGCCTGAAATCTGTGGTCTCAGGCGAACCGGAAAACCACACGGCACCAGTGCTGCCCAGCTCCATGGTTGAGTGCGTGTCCCCCAGCGCCAGGTAATCAATGACGCCGTCCCGAACCTTAGACTCGACATTGCCCAAATCAATGGAGTCCAGCTTGTCTGCATCACCCCAGCCGTGAATCTGGCCGTGGCCAATTGCGACGCGGATTCCAGCAGTCGGCTCCAGTGTCCCCAGCATCTCAGCCACCAAGTCGTGGGTTGCGGTGCGTGCCTTATAGGGCGCGCCCACAATTTCTACGCCCTCGCGCAAGACATAGGGCTCATAATCAGCAATAACGTGAACATCCGGCGCGGTCTCTTTATTGACCGCGGTGAAAAACACCGAGTCCGCAATGAGCGGATCGTGGTTGCCAGGCAGCAAGAACACCGGCACGGGAAGCTTTTCTAGTGCCTCCCGGGCGCGGCCAGTGACTTGGCTGCTCAAAGAATTGCGTTCAAATACATCACCCGCAACGACGATAAATTCAGCGCCGGTGCGCTCGGCCAACTCCCCTAGCCGCTTAATTGATTCCAGCCGGGCATCATCAAAGCGGGCTTGGGCCTCGCCGGAGAGAAACCAGCGCTGCATCCCCAGCTGAAAATCTGAGGTATGAATAAACGTCGTTTTGTTCATGTCACCGTTCTAGCATGCCTTTCGGACATCCACCGTGAGCAGCAATTTTAGGAGTTTTTATCCGTCATAAAGTGGTAGAGATCTTCAATGTCGCTCACCGCGCGCAGCAAATCCACATTGGTGTGCGACACTGCGCGCATTGCTTTGCGCAGCAGGTCTGGGTCCGAGTCATCGAGCGCCGGAGCAACCTTCGGCTCCGGCATATCCGGCAAGTCACGGCCATTCCAGAACAAGTCATTGTTGACCGAACGGGCCTTGCTCGGATTATTCGCCGCAGCCCCCTGAGCTGTACCTGATCCGCTAGCGGCATTCGAGGTGACGCTGTCGGGCATGTCCGCGCTGTCTTCATCGCTTGCCTCGGCAGCTGATTCATCCGCGACCTTTTGCGCGGCATCCATCACCATGGTTTCCAGGGCCTGGATATTTATTCCGCGCAGGGCAAACAGCTGCAGCGGGTCAGCATCAATACGCGCCGCCAAGCGGTCGGCAACAGCCACGATGTGCTTGCACACATGGCCGTAGTCAGGACAGTCACAATCCATCCGCACGTCATCGGCAGTCGGCGCGAGCAGCAGGTCAAGGACCTCCGAGTGCAGGTCACCGCGCATGGCGGCGCGAATAGAGTTGGCACTCCGCGCCAACATGCCAGTGAGCTTTTCGATGTCTTCTTTGTCCCGATACGGCAATTGAATCAACACAGAAAATGGTTGATTCTGCGAGCCGGCAACCTGGCCGTGGACTGCACTCACACGCAAATCCAGATCCACCACATGGCCGCTGCGTGCATACTGGCGTCCGCGTGCCAGCCGGCCTGAATCCGTCGTAGTGGTCACGAACTTCATGATTCGCTCAGCAGCCGGATTGAAGATGCTATCGCGTGGTTTATCGGACGTAATCCGCTTTGACCAACGCGGCTGCTGTCGATTATGAAACTCAACCGCGGCTTCTTCAATCGACTCCCGAGTCAGCGCCCTTTCCGGCTGCTTCTTTTCGGGCTGGGCTTTCTCAGTCTGGGCTTTCTCAGGCAGGGTCTCTTCGGCGGATTCCACCTTGCGGCGCTTGCCAAAGTTCACATAGGTGACATTGTCTTCATCACCACGGCCCGGCACACCTTTTGCGCGGTCCTTCTTATTGTTATCAGGAGTATCTCGAGGTGACATTGCTTAACTCTCCCTCTCTCGATAACTCATCAATTGCGCCAGCTCCTCCGGATTCAGCTCCGTGATCCAGCCTTCGCCTTCCCCAACCACGGCACCAGCAAGTTGTGTCTTGCCGTCTAGAATATCCTGAATGGATTCTTCCAGCGTACCGGCAGTAATCATCTTGTACACCTGCACGTTCTTGCTCTGGCCGATGCGGAAAGCGCGGTCCGTCGCCTGGTTTTCCACCGCCGGGTTCCACCAGCGGTCCATATGGACTACCACGTTTGCCGCGGTCAGGTTCAAACCAGTACCGCCGGCTTTCAGCGACAGGATCATCGCCGGTGGGCCATCGGCAGCCTGAAACTCCGTGACCATGTCATCGCGTCGATTCTTTGGCACACCACCGTGCAAGAAAGGAATCTTCGCGCCCAACTGAGCAGTCAGATAAGGCTGCAGAATATCGCCAAAAGCCTTGTACTGCGTGAAAATCAGAACTCGTTCATCGTGGGTAACCGCAGAGTCCAAAATCTCCATCAGCTTTTCCACCTTGCCCGAACGGTGCCGGCCCTTGGACGTCACCGGAGAACCATCACCCAAGTAGTGCGAAGGGTGGTTACAAATCTGCTTGATGCGCGTCAGCGAGGACAACACCAGTCCGCGCAGCGCCATGCCCTTCGGCGCGTTTTGCATGCGCAGCTGGATGTCCTCCACCAACGCCGTGTACAACGCGGCCTGCTCAGAGGTCATGGTGACCGTCAAAATCTCTTCTGACTTCTCCGGCAAGTCATCAATGATCGCCGAGTCAGTCTTGAGCCTGCGCATGATAAACGGCGCTGTCAGCTGACGCAGACGATCGGTCATGTCCTCGTCTTGGTACTTCTCAATGGCGGAAGCAAAATGGTTGCGGAAAAACGACGCTGATCCCAGCACACCAGGATTACAGAAGTCCAAGATGGAACGCATTTCGGACAGGCGGTTTTCCACTGGCGTACCAGTCAGCGCTATTCGGTGCCGCGATGGCAGACTTCGCACTGCTTTGGATGAACGAGTCGAAGAGTTCTTAATCGCCTGCGCCTCATCCAGCACCACGCGATCCCATGCCACCATGCCAAGGACTTTGAAGTCACGGCTGATGGTTCCATAGCTGGTCACTACCAAATCATGCTCGGCGGCAGAAGTCAGAAGTTCCTGGTCTTTCGCACGAGTTGAGCCGTGGTGGACCATAACCTTTAAATCCGGCACGAACTTGTGCGCCTCACGCGCCCAGTTTCCCACCACCGAAGTTGGTGCCACAACCAATGTCGGCCCGGTGGATTCTCCTCGGTCTTTTTCGACCGCGAGCAAAGTAAGAAGCTGCAGGGTTTTGCCCAAGCCCATGTCATCGGCAAGCACTGCGCCCACGTTGTTGCGCGACATCCAATACAACCAATCCACGCCGCGATGCTGATAAACACGCAACTCCGCATGCACGGAATCTGGGATTTTCACGCGCGTCGGCGCTGGCGTTTCCATGCCACCCAACATGGAGGAATGCCACTGCGAGCCCGTAAACTCAATCGGCTCCTTAGCCATAGCTTCCAGCGCGAGCTCTCGTAGCTCAGCCATTGTGGCCACGCCGAAGTCCGCGTCTTCTTCCTTCAGCTGCAGGTTAAACTCTTCGAGCTTGCGCTCAACCTCGGCAACCTTGTCCTGCCAACCTGGCTCTTCCAGCATGCGCATGCGTTCGGCCTCGCGGGCCAAAGCGTCCAGCTCCTTGCGCATGCGCGTCTTCGAATTGGACGCCAGCTGGTCCATGTACTCGGTGATTTTGCCCAGCGCGGTGCGGTCCGCCATGACCCACTCGCCGCGCAGACGAATCAGTCCGGTCTTGGAGTTGACCAGCTGCTGCATCTCTTCATCCGACAACTCCATGTCGCCGACCGAGAGCTTCCAGTCATATTCGACCAGCTGGTCCATGCCAAGCTTCTTCTGCAGCGGCGAATCCCCGCTAAGTTCCTTGGTTACCAACTTGGCTGAGGCCGCCATCTGTGTCCACGCCTTTGGCAACATGACCGTATAGCCTGCTGCTTTCAGTGCCGATGCATCGTCACTGACAAACTCCACCAATGCTGAAGTGTCCAGGTAGACGTCCCAGTCGCCGGCACCTTCATCGAAATAGTTCGGGGTCTTCGAAGCCTGCGGATCCACCCGCGGGCTAATACTTATCGCACGACGACGCGATTCTTTCAGCTTTTCCAAGCTACTGCGGTCCAAGCGACCCTCATGAATTGGCCGCGGGGAATCTGCACCCGAGCGAACGCACACGCGCACTGGCCACAACGCGCTTTCCGATGTCTTCGGTGCGGACGGTGAGTCATCTACTTCAGACTCTGTCTCAAACGGTTCTTCAACAATGAACACCACACCCAGATCGACTGCAGTGATGGAATCTTTCCACTCATTAAGCCCGCGCAGCAGCTGCGCGCGACCACGCGCGATTGGAGTGGTCTGCAGCAACGCCTTGGCAAAATCGTGCCATGGATAAGGACGCGGATGGCTGGTCAGATCTGCCAACTGCGTGTAGACAATCCAGTGCGTTAAATCATCCGCCATGTCCTCTGACAAGGAACGGTTATTGATAGTCAAAATCCCCGGTGCAGCCGCCACCATCTCTGCCAGCCAGCCGCGCTCCCCCAGACCATTAGCCAGCTGCCACATTGGATACCACTCGCCGGCCTGATAACTCAGGCGGATGGTCACACGTCCTGCCCGCGCGAAGCGGGTCAGTCCGCGGTAAGCGCGAATAATCCACTGCAGGTCCGGGGCGATGGCCGCGCGCTGCTCTGCGGGAATGACTCCGCGTTGTTCTTCATCATCTAGATACGCCAATTGAGATAGCGCCACGACGGCATCAGCAGGCCCAAAGCGTGCCATCGGAGCCATCAACTCAACGTTCTTGCCCTTCGGCGTACGCAAATACACACGCGAGCGAGTGCGGAAAGACTTCTTCTCCAACATCTTGTCAATGCCTGGCGGGAAAGTCCCCTCTGGCACTGCTTGTGGAGTAACAATCTTGTGCCCATCTACCTGCTCAATCCACAAACTCAAGCCTGAAACGGGCAGCCAGAGTCCGTGAATAAGGTAAGAAGCCATAAGCGCCAGTATAGAGCAGTCTTCGATATTGCTCAGCCTTAGATTCTGCTTACATAACTTTTCAGGCACCATTTGCCCCGCTAATGCGGTTTTGCCCAATCCACTGTAGTTAACTTGTGCTACACATCACTAATGAATGTGTTTCCGAGTGAAGTTACTAAAATTCGTCCACACACAGGCAATCGTTATCGCACCGTTATAACGCCAGTAAGTCATGCCGTTCTGACCACACATAACTGGGTTTTGACTGTGAAATGACGTGTAAAAAGTTGGGTGGAGCACATCCTCTCGTTAAAGTAACTCTGTTCCGCAAACCGCATTCTGCGGCGACCTGCGGATTTGATCAAATTTTTGAATTACTGGCTTAACCAACACATTTCGACAGGTCTAAGGAGACCATTATGAGTCAATCAACGTGGTACGTGATTGCCATTGTCATTTATCTGGCAGTCATGCTTGCCATCGGCTTTTGGAGCTACAAGAGAACCGATAAGTATGACGACTACGTCCTAGGTGGACGTGGCTTGCACCCATTCGTCGCAGCTATGTCGGCGGGCGCATCAGATATGTCCGGCTGGCTGCTCATGGGTCTGCCTGGTGCACTGTTCCTCACCGGTATGTCTGAATTGTGGATTGCCATTGGCCTGACCGTAGGTGCTTGGGCGAACTGGAAGTGGGTTGCGCCGCGACTGCGCTCCTACTCAGAGATTGCCGGCAACTCGATTACGGTTCCATCCTTCTTTGAGAACCGCCTTCGCGATAACTCCCGTGCACTACGCGTTATCGCCGCAATCATCATTATTTTCTTCTTCACCTTCTATGTCTCCTCCGGCATGGTGGCAGGCGGCCGCTACTTTGAGGCCACGTTCAATGGTGACTACTTGACCGGCTTGCTCATTGTCTCCGCTGTCACCCTCATCTACACCTTAGTAGGCGGCTTCTTGGCAGTGTCCTACACCGACACTGTTCAGGGCGTGATGATGTTCGCTGCCCTGATCATCGTTCCAATCATGGCGCTGGTTTCTTTGGATAACCCATCAGAAATCTTCTCCTTCGCCGCTGAGAATCCTTATGGCACCACCGGAATTGAGAACCCGAACTACTTCAACATGATCGCCGGTGTTTCGGCTGCAGCCATCATCGGTAACGCTGCATGGGGCTTGGGCTACTTTGGCCAGCCACACATCATCGTCCGCTTCATGGCGATGCGTAAGGCTTCCGATGCCAAGGCCGGCCGCGCATACGGCATCTCCTGGATGATCCTCTCCGTCACAGGTGCGGTATTTACCGCCATCATCGGTACGGTCTTCTTTACCCAGAACGACTACTCCATCACTGACCAAGAGTCCTTCGAAACCATCTTCTTGGACATGGCTCAGGTTATGTTCCACCCACTTGTTGCTGGCCTGGTTCTGACCGCTGTTCTGGCAGCAATCATGTCCACCATGTCTTCTCAGCTGCTGATCGTTTCCTCCTCCCTCATTGAGGACCTGTGGAAGATGGTCACCAACAAGGAGCTCGGCGAGAAGACTCTGATCAACCTGTCCCGTGGCGCAGTTCTTGTCATCGCCGTTATCGGTGGTGTCCTTGCGATTAACCCATCCGACTCCATCCTGGGTCTGGTTGGCTTCGCTTGGGCAGGTTTCGGCTCCGCCTTCGGCCCACTGGTTCTGTTGGCTCTGTACTGGAAGCGTCTCAACTCCAAGGGTGCTATCGCCGGTATGGTCACCGGTGCTGTGGTTTCCATGGTCTGGGGCATGGTCCCAGCGACTTCCTCCCTGATCTACGAAATCGTTCCAGGCTTCATCGCCCACTTGGTTGTCGCAGTTGTTGTCACCCTGTTGACCAAGGAACCTTCCGAAGAAGTTCGCGAAGAGTTCGACCGCGCAGCCAAGCTTGCACACATGGCTGCTGAAGACGAAGACCTCGACTTCGAAGAAGCAGCTGACAAGATCTAATCCCTTAGACATCCGGCATTTCCCCGAAGCCTTCCGATGCACCCTCGCCGGTGCGCCGGAAGGCTTCTTCCAGTTTTCTACCCCACTACGCTTTACCTCGCATTGCCCGTCTCTCCACCGCCCCGCGTACTCTTCGGGCTCACTGGGGAGCATCGAAAAGCAACTTGCTCTTCCCCCGTGAGCGCGAAGGGTACGCCACCTAGTTTTGTTGCGGCGCCCCCACGACTCGAGCCGTCCCCGTGCGCTTCGTGCTCACCGTATTTACGCCGCTGGCAAGTTGGGCTGCGGTGGTGAGCGCGAAAGGTACATCCGGCGTGAAGGGAACCTCTTCGGCGCAATCTGGGTCTAAGCAGTTATGGGAAAACCTGGGAACACTCCGCACCGCACGCGACCGTCCACCCCATCCCAGCCCTATCACGTCACGGTATTTACCACTCCCACCAGCCGGGCGCGAAAATTTACAACCTCAGATACGCCAAGCACCTTCGAAGACGCCGCTGAGCTGGCGCGAAAAGCAGCTCTAGTGGCGCGCATTAGAAATACGTTCCTCATTATTCTCACCATCGCCACCGCACTATTCGCTTTGTCGATGCTCTCACCTCGGCTTCATCCGTACAGCCAGGAAGGACTGCCCAACCTCAAGACTTCCCTACAGAACATCGACACCATTCCCGCGCGACACAAGATACTGGGATACAAGCGTGAAGTGTTCGGCGCCGACTGGGCTATTGCGCCAGGAAGTTCCTGCGATACCAGGCAGGTAGTAATTTCCAGTCAGTCGCCCAGTGTCTCCGACTGCACTACCGAAAGCACGGAACTATTTGATCCGTACAGCCAGAGCCTCATTCCTAACGCCAATATCGAAGTTGACCACATCTTTCCGCTCTCTGCCGCGTGGGACCATGGTGCATATGCGTGGGACGACGACACCCGCAAACACTTTGCCAACGACCCGCTCAATCTCGTGGCCACGTCACGTACCTTGAACCAATCCAAGTCTGACAGCCTGCCCGGTGAGTGGATACCACCCAACCCTGCTGCCCACTGTTGGTATGCCGAGCGCGTTGCTGGGGTTGCTGCCGCATACTCATTAACGCTGGCTGAAACAGACCTCACCACCATGAAACGTCGATGTCAGTTGGGCATTCCATTCATGTGATGACTAGGCTGTTTTACTCAGCACCGCCGAAATGGGCGGCGTACATAAAACAATAGAAAGGCAGCGAAGTTCCCCCATGACTTCACTTCTTATCGCAATTCACGTTTTGGCTGCGGTCCTGTTGATGGGCCCAGTAATGATCACCGTGTCGGCATACCAGGGTCAAATGATGAAGGCGAAGGATGGTGATGCTAAGGCCCTCGGCGCTGCAACCACCTTACATCGTCTGACCAGCCAGTATGGCCCACTGTCCGCAGTCGTTCCTGTTGCAGGTATCGCAGTCTTCCTCACCAATTTGAGCGTATTTGGTTCCGAGGGACGCTTCCACATTTCCATCTTGCTGGCAATCATCGCGTGGGTAATCCTCATTGCTGTAATCATCCCACGTCAGAAGAAGACCCTCGCCGCCCTTGAAGGCGGCGACCAGGTTGTTGACTTCGCCAAGGAAAAGAAGCAGCTGTCCATGTTCGGCGGCATCTTCAACCTTCTGTGGATCATCACCGCACTGCTGATGTTCGTCTAATCTCCAACATCGCACTGCTTGCTCCTCCAGCCATGTGGCTGCGAGGAGCTTTTTGATCCTCGTGCCCCAGCCAGTCGCTGAGGCACACATGTCCCTTTGGCGCTTACTAGCGCAAGCGCTCTGGTGAGCAGCCGTCCTTCGGTGATCGCGAAGGGCACGCCGCCAGAATCAAAGGCGCCGACGGTCTCGAGGACGACGGCGAGTGCTGAGGAGCTGCGGAGAGCCGGAAGCGAGGGCGCACTGCCCAGGACTGCGCGCGTAGTTAGTGCTCGTGTACCGTTCGCGCTCACACCTGATGGTCTTCTAGCGAGGAGCGCTGTTCTGGTGAGCGCGAGGGTACGCGGGAGATAGACAGTCAGCGGCTCGTGGGAATGGCGGGTTGAATCCGCAGGATGAGAGAAATGCTGTAAAGAGAAAAGACAAAAAGAAGAGCTTCCCTCCAGTTCGATTGAACTGGAGGGAAGCTCTCGGTTTAGCTATTTAAAAGCTAGGCTGCGGAATTAATCGCGCCAGCGTCCGCGTCCACCGCGATCGCCGCCGCGGTCACCACGACCACCACGGTCACGGTCGCCACCACGGAAGTCACGTCCGCCACGGCCGCCGCGTCCACCACGGTCACCGCCGCGGTCACCACGACCACCACGGTCATCGAAGTCGCGGTCGCGAGGTGGTCGACCAGTATCCTTCTGGATATTGATCAACTGACCCGAGATGCGGGTGTCGCGCAGACGATCCAGAACGGAAGGATCCATCTTCTTTGGCAAGTCAACCAAGGTGTGGCCAACCGAAATGGTGATGCGTCCGAAGTCCTTAGCGGACAGGCCGCCCTCGTTCGCGATAGCGCCAACAATGGCACCTGGGCGAACGTTCTGACGCTTGCCCACGTCCAGACGGTAGGTCTGGAAGTCGCCGTCGGAACGACGCTCGCCGCGTCCACCGCGATCGTCGCGGTCGAAACGGTCACGGCCACGGCCACCGCGGTCACGGTCGCGTCCACGTCCGCCGCGATCATCACGATCGAAACGGTCACGTTCACGACGGTCACGCTTAGGAGCAGGCATGTCCTTGACCAGGAACTCAGAGCCGCCCTGCAGCTTGACCGCAAGCGCTGCAGCAATGTCATCCATCGCTACATTGTTGGTCTCGGAGTACTTGCGAACTAGGCCACGGAAGAGTTCCATCTGGCCATCGCCAAGAACTTCAGTGATCTGAGAAGCGAAGTTTTCCTTGCGCTTTGCGTTGACCTCATCAACGGTAGGCAGTTCCATCTCTTCGAGACGGGCGTTGGTTACGCGCTCGATGGAACGCAGCATGCGACGCTCACGAGGAGTAACGAACAAGATTGCCTCGCCGGTACGACCCGCGCGGCCGGTACGGCCAATGCGGTGAACGTAAGACTCAGTATCGTTCGGGATATCGAAGTTGACCACGTGAGTGATGCGGTCAACGTCCAAGCCACGAGCTGCAACGTCAGTTGCAACCAGGATGTCCAAACGGCCATCCTTCAGCTGGTCAACAGTGCGCTCACGCTGGTTCTGCGCGATGTCGCCGTTGATGGCGGCAGCGTTATAACCTGCATCGCGAAGCTTTTCTGCAACTTCTTCAGTCTCATGCTTGGTGCGGCAGAATACGATCATTGCGTCGTAGTCTGTGACTTCCAAGATGCGGGTGAAGGCATCCAGCTTTGCGCGGTGTGCGGTCAGAAGGAAGCGCTGCTTAATGTTGTCATTCGTGCGCTGCTGCGACTTGACGGTGACCTCAGCAGGATTGTTCAAATACTGCTTGGACAGGCGACGAATACCGTTCGGCATGGTTGCCGAGAACAGTGCGACCTGCTTTTCTTCCGGAGTGTCAGCGAGGATTCGCTCAACATCTTCCTGGAAGCCCATGTTCAACATCTCATCTGCTTCATCCAGGACGAGGAAACGCAGCTGGGAAATATCCAGCGAGCCCTTTTCCAGGTGGTCAATGACACGGCCTGGAGTACCCACGATGATCTGTGCGCCACGACGCAGGCCAGACAGCTGAATGCCGTATGCCTGTCCACCGTAAATTGGCAGCACCTCAATGCGTCCCAAGTGATCTGCAAATGACTGGAATGAATCTGCGACCTGCAGCGCGAGCTCACGAGTTGGAGCCAGCACCAATGCCTGCGGATGGCGGGCATTGATATCGATTTGGGACAAGACAGGCAGCGCGAATGCTGCAGTCTTACCTGTACCAGTTTGTGCCAGGCCGACGACGTCGCGGCCTTCCATCAAAATTGGGATGGTTTCGGACTGAATTGGTGAAGGGGTTGTGTAACCAACCTTGGCTACGGCGTCCTGAACGTTGTCAGGAAGGCCCAAATTGGCGAACCCCTGGGGATTATCGTTGGCTGAGTTCTTATCCTCAGCGCCGGTGTCCTCAGAAGTATCCGCAGCCCCGGTGACCTGTGCAGTATCTACTGCGTCACCTTGCGTTTTATCCTGAGATTCCGACTGGTTGAAATTATCTTCCGGCTCCATTGCGCCGCCGGTGGCGTTATCGGTAATGCTCATTGCTCGCACAACCTTACGCTAGGTGCGAGGGAAATACTATTAATAGCTACTTAAAATTGTCGATGGTGTCGGTAAACACAGCGCCCAGCTTTCCGCCCCCGCCCTCACCATTAGCAAGCCTTACTTAACAAAGGTAGTGCTTAAACCTGCAGGTCAGCAGAGATAAAGCAACATTAAGAAATTGTAATAATTGGCTCATCACTGTTTCACCATGGCCTTTCATACTTATAAGAGTTCAACCAACACAAAGTATTGAAAAGGAGGCCTCACCTCGCCTTTCTCCTCGCCTGAGCACCCTCATTTTGCGATTCCCGACAGCCACCACCGCTATTTCTAATTACCCCACCGAAAGTAGTTCAAACGTGCTACTTTTTGACCCAGAACTTTTGAAAGAAGGTTTTCATCATGCCCGAGGCTCCACACACCCCGAACACCTCCGCTTTTCAGCCCGAAGACGAAGCCAAAGCTTCTCCTGTCAGGCGCTTCGCTCCCCTTGCTGGCGTCGTTGCGCTGATGGGCACCATCGTTGTTGCCGGCACCGCCCTGGCGAATACCCGCACGGCGCCGGAAATCGATCCTTCTGCCGTCACCGTTGAAGCATCCGTAAGCGCCGAGGAAACACCCGAGCGCCCAACCTCGACTTCCGCAACCACCACATCACGTGCGCACCACGATGATGATCGCTATGACGACGATTGGGATGACCGTGACGACCGCGATGATCTCGATGACCGGCCATCCGATATCAGCGACCAGCAGGCTCCTGCCTACATCACTCCACAGGTCCCACTGACTTACCAGGATTGGGACGATGACGATGATGACTGGGACGACGATTGGGATGACGATGACTGGGATGATGACCACGATGACGATTGGGACGACGATGACTGGGATGATGACCACGATGACGATTGGGACGACGATGATTGGGATGATGACTGGGATGACGATGATGATGACGACTAAGTCGGCATAAGTCGGCACAGAGTATCCAACATTCACTGACACCCTATGAATAGTTTCTTTGTTTCCCTGCGCTTTTCCATCTTGGCGTGGATTATCGTGGTCGTCTTCGCGGCGCTGGCATCGATGATTTATTTCACCGATTCCTTGCGCCGCGCTGACGTGCACGATTTAGCTAATGAAGCCGTAGAGAAAACAGCGGTCGAAGTGGAGGCGCATTCGCGTCTACCGGGCGGGCATTCCTCAAGCGCAGAACTTATTGAGACCTATCTCAGCCACGAAGTCCCAGAGGCTAATGAGGTGTTGGTCGGGGTCATTGATGATCGCCTGCTGTTTCAGCAGCTAGATTCGCTAACGCGTCCCGATGTGGATGCCCGGGCGTTTAGCCCGATGGTTCGCTCGATCGTGATTAATGAGCCGGCCTCGGGCATCACGGATGGAATTCACTGGGGCAAGATTACGGTGCCGTCCGCAGAGGGCTTGGACTACGTTGTGGTCCTGGTATCCACTGAGCAAGTCTATGCCGACCTGAACCGGCAGACTCTTATCTTTGCTGGTCTGGGGCTTATTAGCTTAGCGATGGCGGCGGCGATTGCGTGGGTTATCTCTTCTCGCATTATTGCCCCGGTGCGTGAAGTCGCCCATGTGGCAGAGCGCATTTCCCAATCGAATCTGACCACACGTGTGCCAGTACATGGGGATGATGAAGTCGCGCAATTAGCGCGCACCTTTAATCACATGTTGGACCGCATTGATGAGGCATATCGTTCCCAGCGGCAGTTTATTGATGATGCCGGACATGAGCTGCGCACGCCGATTACGATTGTGCGCGGCAATCTGGAGCTGCTGGATACTGCGACACCGGCTGAGCGGGAGCGTTCCATCGAGCTGTGTATCTCTGAGCTTGACCGCATGACGCGCATGGTCAATGACTTGTTGACACTGGCTATCGCCGAGTCGGCGGATTCAGACTTCCTGAATATCGAGCAGGTGGATTTGTCGCAGCTGACCATTGATATTGATGACAAGGCGCACATGCTTACCGATGGCCGCTCCGAGGTCGTCGGCATCGGCGAGGGGCAGGTTTCTTGTGATTCAGCACGAATTACTGAAGCCGTACTGGAGTTTGTGCGCAATGCTGCCAAGTACAGCCCGGCGGGTTCCCCCATCCACATCGCGACCACTGTCGAAGAAGGAAGAGCGCGTTTTACTGTCACGGACTTCGGCGCGGGCGTCGACCCGGCGCAGCAAGAGGCACTTTTCCAGCGCTTCCACCGTGGTTCTTTAGATAATAAGGACGAGCAAGAACGCACGAGCAGTAAGGGCGCAGGCCTTGGATTGTCCATTGTGCAGGCCATCGCGCTGGCACATGGCGGGCACGCATTTGTAGCGTCACCTGAGAACAGCAAGCAGGCGCCGCAGGGCGCAACCTTTGGTATTGAAATCCCTATCGAAAGCACAATGACATGACGAGGACACGATGAGCCGCATTTTAATTGTTGAAGATGACCAAGATATCGCAAGCTTTATCAAGCGCGGACTCGAAGCAGAAGGTTATGTCTGCGATATCGCTGATAATGGCGCGCTCGCTTTGGGTTTGGCGCAGTCAAATACGTATCAGCTCGTGGTGCTGGACTTGTCGCTTCCGCTTCTTGATGGCACTGATGTACTCACCAAATTACGCGGCGCCGGCGTGGATGTCCCGGTCATCGTGCTCACGGCCCGCACCGCTTTGAAAGACCGCGTCCGCGCGCTAGAAGGCGGCGCGAATGACTACATGCCAAAGCCTTTCCAGTTCGCGGAACTATTGGCGCGCGTGCGGCTGCGCCTGCATGATTCCACGCCGGCAGCCGATGCGGAAACTACCGCCTCAGCACGGGAGTACGGCACTTTAAATCACGGTGAGCTCACCTTGGACATGCGCCAGCACCGGGTAAAAGTCGACGGCAAGTGGAAAGATCTCTCCCGGCGCGAGCTGGGACTTTTGGAAACTTTCATGCGACACCCTCGGATGGTTTTATCCCGCGCGCAGTTGCTGAGCCACGTGTGGGGTCTGGACTTTGATCCCGGATCGAATGTGGTGGATGTGTATATTGCGACGCTGCGCAAAAAGATTGGTGCGCAGCGCCTCGAAACCGTCCGCGGCGCAGGCTATCGCCTGCTTTAGCCGAAGACCTTCTCCCCTGCTTTCCAGGTTTGATAGGTTACGGGCATGCCCGGGCGGTAAGCCAGGTTGATGGCGTTTACTGCATCCAAAATGTGCAGGTCACACGCCGCGCCAACAATTAACTGACCTTTCGCCGGGCGACCCTGCGCATCAAGGCCACGCGCATCACCATCGTGAGCAACCGCTTGGCGGCGCAGCGCCTTCGCACCGCCCAAGGTCGCTGCCTCAATGGCCTCGTCCAAGCTCATGTACTGCTGCAGCACCGCGGTGGTCACGCAGTAGTTCATCGATGAAGTGTAGCTGGTGCCCGGGTTGAGGTTGGAGGCGATGGCGACGGTGACCCCGGCATCGATAAGCCGGCGGGCTTCTACCAGCGGCTGCCGAGTAGATAGGTCACATGCAGGAAGCATGGTTGCCACGGTCTCCGATCCCGCGAGCGCCGAAACATCCGCGTCGGTCAGGTAGTTGACGTGGTCAACGGAGGCGGCGCCGAGCTCTACGGCAAGCTGGACCCCGGGGCCATCGCCAAGCTGATTGCCATGCACGCGCAACCTCAGCCCCGCCGCACGGCCTGCCTCCAGCACCCGGCGCGACTGGGTTTCATTAAACGCGCCGCGCTCACAAAAGACGTCAATCCAGCCCACGTGTGGGGCAACCTGCTCAAGCATGGGGCCGACTACTTCGGTGACATATTCTTCGGCATCTGCTCCTGGCGGGACCAGATGGGCGCCCAAGAAGGTCACGTCTTCAACGTGAGCGGCGGCAACTTGTGCGGCTTCGAGCTCGGACTCGGTGTTGAGCCCGTAGCCGGTCTTGGTTTCAAAGGTGGTGGTGCCCCCGGCGTGGCCTGCCTGGATGCGCTCAACCAGAAGTCGCTCTAGGCGCTGCGCGCCGGCGGAACGCGTGGCTTCCATCGTGACGGCAATGCCACCGGCGGCGTAGTCGGAGCCGGCCATGCGTGCTTCGAATTCTTCAGCACGGTTGCCGTCAAAAATCATGTGGGTGTGCGAATCCACCCAGCCGGGCAGCACGGCGCGGTTGCCGCAGTCGATGTGCTCAGCCGCAGCGTAGTCGGCGGGAACCTCGCGGGCGGGGCCGACCCACACGATAACCCCGCCGTCTTCCACGAGTGCTGCGTCCTTGATGGTTCCGGCATCGGACACGGTACGAAGTTCAGAGATGTTTGTAAACAGCTTCATGTCATTGTCCTTGTTTCTTATTTCAAAGTCTCATTGCCAAAGCAGCCTTAGTAGATAAGGGTATCTATCTAAGGCTGCTTAAAGTGTGTGTTTAGTCTTCGCGGGAATGGAACTGCATCGGGATGCGTACGCCGCGCTCATCAGCAACTTCCTTGGCACGGTTGTAACCGGCGTCAACGTGGCGGATAACGCCCATGCCTGGGTCATTGGTTAGAACGGCGCGCAGCTTCGCTGCGGCCAATTCGGTGCCGTCGGCCACAGATACCTGGCCGGCGTGGATGGAGCGACCCATGCCCACGCCACCACCGTGGTGGATGGACACCCAGGTCGCGCCGGAAGACACGGCGGTCATGGCGTTGAGCAGTGGCCAGTCAGCCACGGCATCGGTGCCATCGAGCATGGCTTCGGTCTCACGGTATGGGGATGCCACGGAGCCGGAGTCAAGGTGGTCGCGGCCGATGGCGATTGGTGCAGAAACCTTGCCGTCACGCACGAGCTCGTTGAACAACAGGCCGGCCTTGTGACGCTCGTCGTAGCCGAGCCAGCAGATACGTGCTGGCAGGCCTTCGAATTCGACGTATTCTGCGGCGGCGTCGAGCCAGTTGTGCAGGTGCTCGTTTTCTGGGAAGAGCTCCTTGAGCGCGGCGTCGGTGACTTTGATGTCTTCTGGGTCGCCTGACAGTGCTGCCCAGCGGAATGGGCCAAGGCCCTCGCAGAACAGCGGGCGGATGTAGGCAGGAACGAATCCTGGGAATTCGAAGGCACGGGTGTAGCCAGCGTGGCGAGCCTCATCACGGATGGAGTTGCCGTAGTCAAAGACTTCCGCGCCGGCGTCCTGGAATTCCACCATTGCTTGGACCTGCGCGGCCATGGATTCGCGGGCCTTCTTGGTGAAGGTTTCAGGATCAGCCTTGGCTTCTGTGTGCCAGTTCTCCATGCTGATTTCCGTTGGCAGGTAGCTGAGCGGATCGTGCGCGGAGGTTTGGTCCGTAACAATGTCCACAGTGAATTCGCCGGCCTTGTGGCGGCGCAGGATTTCTGGGAAGACCTCGGCAGCATTGCCAACTAGGCCGACGGACAGGGCGCGCTTTTCTTCCTTCGCGTCGAGCACCAGCTTGAGGGCTTCATCGATATTGGAAGTGACTTCATCCAGGTAGCGCTTGGACTGGCGGCGCTTGAGGCGGGTTTCATCCACATCCACAATCAGCACGGCGCCACCGTTGAGGGTGACGGCCAGTGGCTGTGCACCACCCATGCCGCCGCAGCCACCGGTAAGGGTGAAGGTGCCGGCCAAGGTGTCGTTGAAACGCTTGCGGGCGATAGCACCGAAGGTTTCATAGGTTCCCTGCAGGATGCCCTGGGTTGCGATGTAAATCCAGGAACCAGCGGTCATCTGGCCGTACATCATCAGGCCTTCATCTTCGAGCTTGCGGAAGTGCTCCCAGTTCGCCCAGTCGCCGACCAGGTTGGAGTTAGCCAGCAGCACGCGCGGTGCCCATTCGTTGGTCTTCCACACGCCGACTGGTTTGCCGGACTGCACCAGCAAGGTCTCATCGGATTCGAGGTCCTTGAGGGTTTCCACGATTGCATCGAAAGCTTCCCAGTTTCGGGCTGCTTTGCCGGTGCCGCCATAAACCACTAGGTCTTCAGGGCGTTCAGCAACCTCAGGGTCTAGGTTGTTCATCAGCATGCGCAAAGGCGCTTCGGTCTGCCAGCTCTTGGCGTTGAGTTCGGTGCCGCGCGGGGCGCGGACTTCGCGAGGTTGAGACACTGTTTTTCCTTTCGGAGCAAGGGTGTGAAGCATTGACTGGTTTACGCGGTGTGGGGCCGGTTTCCCGGGGCTGTCCCCCTCCTTGTGCGTTCACTTACTTAACTTAAAGTGAAATAGTCGTGTGCAACAGGCCACAAGAGGGCTAGGTGTCCGAAATACCAGACTTTGCACTACGTTTGCTATTTTTTGCGGTCTTCAAGCATGCAAAAAGCCGCTCTACTCACCCAGGCAGATAGGGGCGTAGAGCGGCTTACGGTGATTCAGGTCTTAGGGTTTTACGCCAGCTTGCCGATGCTTTCCTCGACAGCCTCAACCAGCTTTCCAGATTGGACGAGTTGGACGGCTTCCTCGATTTCTGGCGCGAGGAATCGGTCAGGTCCTGGCCCTGGGGTCACCGCACGCAGTGCTGCGATGGCAGAGGCGGTGCCTGGGGCAGGCTTCGCGTTGCGCTGGTCGATGGCACGCGCAGCCGTGAGCACCTCGATAGCGAGGACGCGCTGAAGACCATCGACAGACTTGCGCAGCTTGCGCCCTGCCGCCCAGCCCATGGAAACGTGATCTTCTTGCATCGCCGATGATGGAATGGAGTCGGCGGACGCTGGCGTTGCTAGACGCTTGAGCTCAGATACGATGCCAGCCTGGGTGTACTGGGCAATCATGTGGCCTGAGTCCACTCCTGGATCATCAGCGAGGAAGGCGTTGAGGCCACGGCTGCGCGCAACATCGAGGAAGCGATCGGAGCGACGCTCAGAAATAGATGCCAAATCAGCGGTGACCACGGCGAGAAAGTCCAGCGCATACGCGACCGGCGCGCCATGGAAGTTGCCGTTGGAGGTCACGCGCCCATCAAGGGCCACCACCGGATTATCCACTGCCGCTGCTAGCTCACGGCCAGCGACCAGTGCGGTGTGGTCCAGCGTGTCACGGAATCCGCCGGCGACCTGCGGCGCGCAGCGCACCGAGTATGCATCCTGGACCTGGGTCTTTTTGAAGTCCTCGAAGGCCTGCTCCAAAATCGGGGAATCGGCAGCGACGGTGCGGATATTGCGCGCCGACGCAGCTTGACCTGGGTGCGGGCGCAGTTGCTGCAAGTCATCGGCAAACACGGCCAGGGTGCCAAGCAAACCTTCCACTGTCATGGCGGTGGCAATATCAGCGACCTTGGCGGCATCGCGCAAGTCAGTAATGGCCAAACACAGCATGCCCAACATGCCGTCGGTGCCGTTGATAAGCGCCAGGCCTTCCTTTTCCCGCAGCACGAGCGGTTCAATACCCGCTGCCGCGAGCGCATCGCCGGCGTCTTGCACATCGCCATCGTCTACCCGAACTGGGCCTTCACCCAATAGCGCCAGCGCGCAGTGCGCCAGCGGAGCCAAGTCACCGGAGCAACCCAAAGAGCCATACTCATGCACAACTGGGTGAATCTTTGCGTTCAATGCTGCCGCATAGGTCTGCGCCACAACGGGGCGAACACCGGTACGTCCCGTGCACAAAGTGGACAGGCGCAGCAGCATCAACGCGCGGATGACTTCGGTCTCTACCTCAGGGCCAGACCCGGCAGCGTGTGAACGCACCAAAGACAGCTGCAGTTGGGCACGCATTTCCTCCGGGATATGCCGACGCGCCAACGCGCCGAAACCCGTGGAGATGCCGTATACAGGTGTTGGATCCTTAGCTAGCTCTTCAATGCGATCGCGGGTTGCACCAATTTCTGCAAGCGATTCCTCAGAAATCTCAACCTGTGCGCCAAGCCTAGCTACTGCAACAACTTGTTCAATAGACAGCGCACCGATTCCAACGGTGACAGTCTCTGGGTAGTGACGCGACATGCAAACTCCTTAAAGTTAATCTCAGGTATTTTGTGGGCGGCGGGAGTCGAGTTTTTCAATGCTCGCGCTCGGTTGAGATTAAACCTACAGAGTCAATGTGGGGTGGTACACACAATCACACACCGGGGTGTCTCAGATACCAGCCCTTGCAGTTCAAAAGTAGTATCTGCCCCCGGCGCACTTAGCTTAGTTCCGCCTGAATTCCGCCTGGATTCCATCCTCAGCACGCTGAAGTGAGACCAACAGAGCATCCAGAGTCATCTGCTCATCCTTCGCGGTGGCGCCGGCAACAAACTGCGTGGCTTCATCGACAAGCAATGCAACATTGTCTTTTTCAAAAATATCCTTGACGCCTACCATCTTGTAATAGCGCGAACGCGCCCACAAAGTGCGAATAAACCCCATCAAAGTACTGTTACCCGAAAGCTCAAACACGCAGCTCAGCAGCGCTTCTTCCGCATCCAAAAACCCTGCGGAGTCCTTGACCTCCAGCGCGGTGCGAATGTGCTGCAGCTGCACATTTAGCGCCTCAACGCACTGTTCATCAACATGCGCGATACCCGCTTTGACGGCCTCAGATTCCAAAACGGTGCGCACCGAGTAAATCTCCAACAGCTCATCCTGGGTAAAAGTCTTGACTACCGCACCCCGATACGGCGAGGTCTCCACCAGGCCGAATTCTTCCAAACGGTTCAAAGCTTCACGCACCGGCATCATCGACGTACCCAAAGATTCCGCAAGTTCACGGACTTGCAGGCGCCGTCCAGCTTCTAAATCCCCCTGCATAATCGCCATGTACAGCGCTTCGAATGCGCGATCACTCACGCGCGCTTGCCCACCGAGTTTTCCTAAAGCCATACCCGCTATCCTAGTCGCTCCGACTCATACTGAGCATCGACCTTCGTGCCGTACATGCGCTTAGAGATGGACTTGGCGGACTTCATCAACACCGCGATTGCTACATCCACCGCCTCATCACTATCAGCCAAATCCGCACGGTAGGTCACCGCCAGCGACGCCGCCGGGCGCTGCAAGTGATCCACAATCGCCACAGCAACCGAGCGTTGCCCGCGCGAGACCTCTTCGATTTCCTCTGCCCAACCGCGGCGCCGAAACAGCTCCAACCGTTCCTTGATCTCACGCCAGGACTTCTCCAGACCGCTAGAACTTAGCGCCGCCTTGGCCTCCGCCTGCGGCAGATGCGCCAACATGATCCGGCCTGAGGCGGTGCGCGCCGCGGACAAACGCACGCCCACCTCGGTGATCAAACTAACGGCCTGTTCCGAGCGCACCTCGCTCAGGTACAAAGTCTCCGAGCCGGACAAACGCGCGAGGTGCCCCGATCCATCGACAAGCGAAGCTGCCTCCACCAATGGCTTTTGGGCCATGCGCACCAAAGGCTGCTGGGTGGTATACGCCGAAGCCATCGAATACGCAGCCAACCCCAAACCATAGGTTTGATTCTCTGGAAGGTGCACCACAAACCCGGAAGTCTCCAGCTCAGCGAGCAAATGGTAGGTGGTGGAGCGCGGCAAATCTAACTCCGTACGAATGCGCGCAGCAGATATCGGCACATCAATACTCGATAGCAATGCCAAAATGCGCAATGTGTTGCGCGCCGCAGGAACCTGAATTTTGCTCACCATTTCACCATAGAACACGAACCGGACAATTAGCTGGTTTATCATCGGGTACATGAACACTGAGACCGCTCCCCTGTACGCCCCAGCCCCCACGTGGTCTGGCCGCAATGACGGCCCCGGCCCTGAACATGCCCGCTGGCACAGCACCATTCGCCCTATTCAGCAAGATTCTCCTGCCGGAGTTGCTCTCTTAGGTTTCGCATCGGATGAAGGCGTGGAACGCAACGGCGGGCGCCAGGGCGCGGCGGCAGGCTCGGCAGCATTGCGCCAAGCGTTGGGTGGTTTGGCGGTGCATGAGCCGCTTTCGCTTTTCGATGCCGGCACAATCACCACCCAAGGCACCGACCTCGAGGGCGCACACGCCGAACTTTCAACGCGTGTGCAGCAGCTCATCGATGCCGGTCACCTCACCATCATCTTGGGCGGCGGACACGAAACCGCTTTCGGATCCCACCGCGGGTTGTTTAATGCCCAGGGACCAGCACAAATTATCAATTTGGATGCGCACTTTGACTTACGCTCCGAATCCCGCCCGACGTCCGGAACGCCATTTCTGCAGATTTCCGAACTAGTCGGCGCTGAATCATTCGACTACTCAGTCTTGGGTATTTCCGTGCCCAACAACACCACCACGCTTTTCGCAACGGCAGATAAACTCGGCGTGCACATCACCGTCGACGAGGAGCTTGCGGAAATGAGCGTCAAAGAATCCGCGCAACTAGCACGCGACTTGGTCAACAACTCGCCGCACGAACGCATTCATCTCTCCATTGACATGGACGTTTTGCCTGCCGACCAGGCGCCGGGTGTGTCTGCTCCAGCGGCGTTGGGCGTGAGCTTTGATCGCATCCGTGCCATCGCAGTGGCTATTGCTTCAACCGGAAAGCTGGCTTTAGTTGATGTTGTGGAGATTAACCCGCGCTTTGATCAAGACAACCGCACAGCCAAGTTGGGTGCGCGGTTGATCAATGACATTGCGGTGGCCCACTACCTCACAAAATGAGGTGAGCAATTGGTGTAGCGATGACGATGGTCAGCGCTACACGCTCAAACCAGATGAGCAGCATCTGCGGGATAGAAACTGGAATTCGTGTGGCCATGATGCAGGGCACCAACGCGGAAAAGAAGATAATCGCGGAGATTGACACCACACCGATAACAAACTTCAGCACCAGGTCATCGCTACCGGCAACCGCAGTTGCAGGCAGGAACATCTCCGCGATGCCCAGCGCTGCTGCTTCACCGGCCTGCTGTGGCTCTGGCAGGCGCACCAGCCACGCGAATGGGTAAAAGAGGTATCCGATCCACTCAAAGATTGGGGTGAAACGCTGCATCAGCAGCCCGATGAGACCAACCGACATGATCGATGGAACAATCGCACCTGCAAGCCGCAGGCCATCACGGAAGTTGATCCAAATCGACATGGCTAGGCTCGGCGCTTGATCCAATGTCATCAGGCCCTCGCGTACAGCAGCTTTAAAGCGGTTGCTTTTCACCATCTGCTCTGGCGAGGGAGTCGAGCCTTCAAAGTAGTCATCCGGGATGGTGCGCAGCGGCGGAATGTGCACGGTAATCGCGGTCACCGCGAAAGTAATCACCAAGGAAGTGAAGAAGAACGTGGTCCACATGTGCATCAAGTCCAATGACTTCGCCACAATCACCATGAATGCCGCGGACACCGTGGAAAAGCCTGTTGCCACAATCGCTGCTTCCCGCCCGGTGTAACCACCTTGCTGGTAGACGCGGTCCGTGATCAAAATACCCAGGGAGTACGAGCCCACGAAGGAAGCCACCGCGTCAATCGCGCTGCGGCCAGGAGTTTTGAACAACGGGCGCATAATCGGCTGCATGAACACGCCGACGAATTCCAACAGGCCATAGCCGATGAGCAGGCCCAAGAATGCGCCACCGATGGGCACAATCAGGCCCACTGGAATAGCGATGGAGTTCCACAGGAATGGAACCAAGTCATCTTCGCCCAGTACCCACGGTAATTGGCCGATGACGTGCAGGAAGGAAACGGTGAGACCAACAAAATTGAGTACTGCGAACAAGCCGTGCACCCAACCGCGCTCCCACGACTTGGTGGCGATACCGCGGTAAGTACCAAACGCTGCCAGGGCTAGAATCAGCCACGGCACGACGCCGGGGATTGCTTCCCTGACAATAGTGACCATGTGGTCCAAGGGAATAGAGTTCTTTCCCTGGTAATCCATGGGAAAGAAGAATACGAATGCGCCAATCGCGCTGTAGACAAGCAGACGCCATTTACCTTTGACATCTGGGATTGAGGTGTCTTGATTATCAAGTGAATTATTATCACTCGGATTCACGACGGATTCGGGCGTCGTCATGACTGACTCCTGACTGTGGGCTTAACATTTACCACTTGCCACGGAGGTCACAAGCATGCGCAAAAAGGGCATGCTTTTCAACGTGTGGCAACACAGTAAATGATGTTGCGAGTTAAGAACATGCCCGCGCGACAGCCTGACGCGAGTTAGAAACATAATAAGTGTCCTGCGCAACAAAGTCACTAGTTTTTCGCGTGAGATTACACCCACTACCCCCCGAAGGTGCGCATTTATTTCTTTGGCAAACGCCGCATCCGCGGCTTCGGATTCTCCAGTGATTCACGCGCAAAAATCCAGGCAACAACGCCAATAAGCGACAGCACGCCACAGACCGCGAAGGCAATCTTGAAGCCAAAAACATCTGCCAGGAAGCCAACAATAATCGGCCCACCAATAGAGCCTAAGTCCATCGCCATCTGGAACGAGGATAATACTTGACCACCGGAGCGCTCATTGCCAATAACATCCGCAATTACTGCCTGCTGCGCTGGATTGGTAAAGCCACCCGCTGCACCCGCCAGCGCCGAGAGAATAATTAGAACCGGCGCGGATTCCGCAAAGCCGAAGATACCAACGAAGATTGCCGTGCCCGTAAGTCCTGCAATGATCAGCGGACGCCTGCCGATACTATCGGCCATCCGTCCTGAAACCTGCAGTACCACGGCGGTTCCAAAAGCATAAGCAGCCAGTGCGAATCCAGCCACCGCCGCACCGTTGTTAAACATTGCCGCGGCAAACAGCGGCACTACAGAAACACGCACGCCCATATTCGCCCAGCCATGGGCAAAGTTCGAGGTTAGCGCCGCACGAAATGCTGTGTCTCCCCATGCTTCTTTCAGCTTCATTGGCGGTTTCGTGGTGGTCGCCTCTGTGACCTTGTCCACCTTCGGCATCATGATCCACACAACGAGTGCCGCGAGTGCAACACCGATGCCATAGATCAAGAAAGGCCACCTAAATCCCAAGAAGGACAGTGCAGCGCCCATGATTGGACCAATGACGTTGCCAATCAGAAATGACGTGCCATAGATTGCCGAACACTTGCCGCGAATAGTCGGCGGCGCCATCTTCACAATCAAGCCCATGGCCGAGACCGTGAACATGGTGGAACCAATGCCGGCCAGTGCGCGCAGCACAACAATGTGCCAATATTCCATGGCACCGGCCACTAAACCGGTGGTCACAGCAACAATGAGTAGGCCAGTAATGTACACCGCGCGCGTACCCAGCTTATCCACCAGCACACCAGCACCAGGCGCCATGACCAGGCGCGAGACCGAGAAAATTGAAACTACCAAGCCCGCGGCGGCCATGGAGACATCAAAAGAAACAATGAACTGCGGCAAAAGCGGCGCGATCAGTCCATAGCCCAAAGCAATGATAAATGCCGCGACGACCAGAACCCAGATTTCGCGCGGGACTTTCGGCTGGTCCTTCTCCGCAACCAGTTCCGCATCCGGGGAGGTAGATTCAATATTTTTCATAGCTTGCTTAACTCTAGCCCTTATCAACAATAAAGTCTTTTCGTTCAAAACCACCGAACATTTTAGAACAAATGTTCTATAAACATTCGAGGGCTTTAGAACGGATGTCCGAAGATGGTCCTAATGTGTCAAACATGAAAAAGCACAAGAACATTCCAGCAACCATCCACCCACGGTCCATTTCCCAGTCTCGTTCGCAGTCGCATGCGCCTCGCATTCCGCTCGCCGATGCCGCCACGGTGGCCACAGAGGTCATGTTCGCCCATTCGGACACCATTGAAGCCCTGCAGTCGATAATGCGTCACCCGCGCTCCCTCAACCGAGACATAGCCAATTGGCGCCCGCCAATAAAGCAGCTCCCCAGGGTCATCGATCATGGCGAGCTGACCGCGAGCATCTCCCGCTTCCGTGTCGGTCCCCGCGCGATGTCGCGCATCCACGGCTACGGCGAGCGCCGCAAGCCCGCCTACCTTATTCGACTGCGTCTCACTGACCCCACCGGCTTCGAGGTCCGCCCCGAAATTGCAGAAGGTTGGGTTCGCGCACTCATCCCACCGCACGCAGCGACTGCGGTCCATGAGATTCCTTCCGGCCAAGCCATCACGTTTGTATGGATGGTTGACCGCGAATACCAACCCCTGCGCTCCCCGAGTTCCATGTTCGCAGGCCTTGACCGCGCAGCCTAGACAGCACAAAGCCCGCAGCCGTACTCGAGAATTTCGAGCACTACCGCGGGCATGAAACTAGCTCTCAAGAGCTGGTGTGGTGCCTAGTTCTTACCTCCAGAATCTTCGCCGGCATCATCGCCACGAGAGCCGGATAGTTCGTGGATTTCGAGGTCGTCGTCATCATCGTCCTCGTCGTAACCTTCGAGTTCGCTCTCGAGCTCTTCATCAAGGGTGTCCTCACCATAGATGTCATACACATCTGGCTCATCAAACTCTTCAGCATCGAAAGGAACCAGCTGTGACTCCCAGTCCAATGCGCGCTCAACAACGAGACCGAGGACATCGAAGAGACGGTCAAAGTCAATGTAGGTGCCCAACTCAAGGGTCTCTGCAGGGATTTCGATAATGGGCTCGGCGCCATCAAACATCGAAGACTCCAACAGCAACTGGTATTCGTCGTCGCTCAATGGCTCTTCGGAAGCAACGCCCTGCTCAGAATCCACATCCCACAGTTCTTGAATAGTTGCATCATCGTAGTCATCAACCTCTGATGTGTCCTCAATTCCTTCGAGGTCATCTTCGGTGTACGCGAATGACAAGAAGCGCACGATAGCCGAAGGAACACCATCTACGGTTTCGACCAACACGCGAAGCTCCGAGTCATTGGCAACCTCTGCCACGACTAGGTTCGGGTTGAATTCATCTTGCATGAACTCCAGTTCAGCGATGCGCTCATCAGTGCCTTCCAGCAAGTCACGCAACACAGTGACAACCTGGTCAGTGGCAATGTGGCGTGCCACTGCTTCTACTGCATCTTCAACGGAAAAAGCCACAGACACTAGTACTGCTTCAAAGTCCTCATCGTCTTCATCAACATCAGCTGCTGCGATGTAGACATTGGCTGCTGGCAGCAATGGATCGATTTCAACGAATTGGATTTCCAAGTCCGAAGTAATCGGCACAAACATAATGTCGTCATTGACGCGAGACTCAATACCCTCGGCATCCAAGGCCGCTGCAATGTTCTCGAAAAAGCTCATATCTGGCAATCCGTCCTTGTTGATAAAAAAGCGTGGGCCGTGCGACAACGGGTGTGTTCGCTGCCGTCGCCCAAGCCTACCGCGATCCTACAAACTTGGGCAGCCAATCTGGGCAGTTTTTCACAACTTCCCAACCTCCCTTATGCCAGCACACAGCATGAAAGAAGGCCGACACTATGGGCTTAATCCTTCGATTAAGAACTCGATTTCTGCCAAGATATCTGGTCGGCCAAGTCCCCACTCCAACATGTTGTAGTCATTCCATGCCTTCCGGCGCTCTCCCCGCGGGTCATAAACCACCGTGTGCGGCACATCAAAGACCATGGTGGCCCGGCGCACCGGCGGCTTTCCTTGCAACGCCAGGCCATGGCGCTCAGCATCCGGTGCCGGGTGCTTGTTTTCTTTTGCATCCGATGCCGAGGTCGTATAAATCGGCCAGTCATCACCAGGGCGGCCGAAGTGGATGAAGTTCGCCCAATGACGCTGCATCACCACGGTCAGTTCTTCCATTTCTTCCGAGCTGCCCATCTTCAGCAACAACGACGCCCGGGAGGCACTCAAGTCACCAAATACATTCGACAGCTCCATCGAGTGCATCGCCCCCAGGCCCAACGCACGCAACGCCTTCGACGCATAGGAGAAGCGATACATCCACGTCGAGTTCTTCAAAGCATGGGACTGCGCAACCCGAATCGACGGCGCCCAGAAGAGGGCATCGGCAAGCAACTCTGCAAACTCGGAACGGTTTGCTGCACCACCGTAAGCTTCCACCACCCCGGGCGCATTGTCTTCATCATAAGAAGCCAACAGCCGCAGGGCCGCGCGCTGGCGAATGTGCTCGCGCTGAAAGACGAACTTGGAAAAGCTGGCCTCATCACTATTGGTGCCAATCAGCAGCGGAATATCCATCTGCTCGCCGCGTGCAAAGACCTCCAGAGGGTGGTCCGGAATCAAATCTCCATCAACCGTTGGCGAATAGGAGGAGTTCAAATGCAAAATCTCACCATTGCGCCACATCATGGACTGCCCAGCGCGCACAATGTCCGCGCCCTCAGCCTCCCGCAATGCATCAACGGTCGAGCCACGTGGCAAGGCCATGCGCTTGACCAGCTCCCTAGCCCACCACGTCGACTGAGTCCGCGAATGGATCATGCCCACCGGCGAAGACTGCGCGATGGCGCGATGGAACAGGCCCTTCGCTGCTGGACTTGCCATCAACGTCAAAACCGCAGCGCCACCCGCCGACTCGCCCATCGCGGTCACGCTATTCGGATCGCCGCCGAAGGCTGAGATATTGTCCTGGACCCACTGCAACGCCAAAAGCTGATCCATGACTGCTGGATTGGCCACGCAGTCATCGGAAAGAGATCGCAAATCCAGATAACCTAAAGCGCCAAGACGGAAATTAATCGACACATAAACCACATTCATGGCCTCAGCCAGCTGAAACCCGCGAAGCATCAACATGTGAGAGGAACCAACAATGAATGACCCGCCATGGAAATAGACCACAACCGGTAGCTCCTCATCCGTATCGGGGCGCACCACGTCCAAGTGCAGGCAATCTTCACTGCCGATGATCCGGTCATGCCAAGAATAAGTCGGCTGCGGCGCTACGGGACCAAACTCGTTGCAATATCGAATCCCCTCCCACGGCTCGACCGGTTGAGGCGCACGAAAGCGATTGGGGCCGGAGGTGTCAGCGCCGAAAGGAATGCCGCGCCAGGAGCGTATGAATTTTCCGTCAACGTCCTCGAGGCGGCCATGTACCCAACCACTGTTGGTTTTAATGGTGAGCTTTTCACCGCGCGACTGCTCGGCAGCAGCGGCAATTGCCTCTTTCGCACGCCGACGAGCGGCTTCGGCTGCGGCCTTAGCAGCGGTTACGGAAATTTCGCGTTCAACTTGGTCAGAGGAATAATCACCGTTTGGCTGTGGCTGGTCGCCTGACAAGTTGCGTTCATCATTACTCATGTCGTCAGACCATTTCTTCGACGAAGGAGCGAATAAGAACTCATATTCATAACAATAACCACGTTCCGGGAATGGTGCTGCTATTCCGGATGGTTGAAACCAGTGAATGCACGTGCGAGCAGCCCGGCCAGGGCTGTATCCTCGTGCTATCGCATTGATAAGTGCCTCTATTAAATAAGAGTTAGGAATTTAGGTATGAAACTCCCACAGATTATTAATAGGAAAAACACTCGCGAAGACGATGAGATTCTAGAAGGCGAGATCGTTGATGACGCGCATGGCGCCCAGGCGAAGGAACTGATCAACAATGACGATAAGTTCGGGTACATGATCATGACCGGCCTGCAAAAGGCCGTCGAAGTGCAGTCCTCAACTGTAGAGAAATACGTCAACTCTATTCGCAAGCGCAATCCTGAAGCTTCGCATGAAGAAATTCAGGACATCTTGGATAAGCACTTCATGCGCTTAGTACAGAGCACCGGTGCGGGCGCAGGTGCTGCCTCAGCAATACCGGGCGTTGGCCTTGTCACTGGCGTGGCAGCTATCGGCGCTGAGTCTTTGGTCTTTGTGGAAGCTGCTGCCTGGTACTTCCTAGCCTCCGCACACAATCGTGGAATTGATCTGAGCACCAAGGAACGCCGTATGGCTGTAGTTTTGCTCGTCCTCAACGGCGCGAAGGGCTCCGCGCTCGTTGATACCTTGGTCCAGGATGTCGGCAAGGGCAAGGGTCTGCCAACAGCCACCGCCTTGACGCGCTTTTCCGCGCCTTCCCTGTCTGGCCTTAACGGTCGTTTGCTCAATATGTTTATTAAGAACATGAGCAAGAGGATGCGGTGGATGTGGGTGTCCAAGCTGGTTCCGTTTGGTATCGGTGCGGCGCTTGGCGCAATTGCTAACCGCAAGCTTGGCCAGCAGATGGTCAAACACACTCGCACCCAGATTCCGGCGTTATTGGAGTGACCCGCAACTACCCCTCACTAAGGGTATGTTTATGCAGGTAACTCTGAGGGTTTACCGCCAAATAGGCGGGTACTTATGGTTGAAATAACATTCAGCCGTATCATTAGGGACGAGCTGTCTACAGTTCTTAGCGGCGTATAGTGGCTAAGCGCTGGAAGCACAACTAAAGTCGACAAAAGACCCATACATAAACCCAAGGAAATGAGGCGAGCACCTGCCGTGAGCAACTCGAGCATTTATGGCCCCAATGCGTGGCTGATTGACGAACAGTTCCAGCAGTATTCCAAGGATCCCAACTCCGTAGATAAGGAGTGGAAAGAGTTCTTTGAGAAGAACGGTGCACCGAAGCAGCAGGGTGAATCTGCGGCAGCCGCACCGAAGGCCGCAGCACCAAAGGCAGCCGCGCCTAAGTCAGATGCCAAGGCAACAGAAGGCAAGCCAACTTCAACTAAGCAAGCTGCTCGCAAGACCGAGGTAGATTCCAGCGTTGAGCAGGCCAAGAAGGCACAGAAGGCGCCTGCTCCAGTCGCACCGGCACCAAAGAAGGGTCCGCAGTCTCCTCTGGATCGCATTGAGCCTTACCCAGAATTTTCTGAGAAGCCTCTTAAGGGCATGTTCAAGGCAATTGCTAAGAACATGGATCAGTCCCTAGAGATCCCAACCGCAACCACCGTGCGCGATATGCCGGTTAAGTTGATGTGGGAAAACCGTTCCATGATCAATGACCACCTCAAGCGCACCCGTGGTGGCAAGATCTCCTTTACCCATATTCTTGGCTGGGCCATCGTTAAGGCTGTTCAGATCCACCCAGATATGAACATCCGCTACGAGGTTCAGGACGGCAAGCCGACCGCCGTTCAGCCAGAGCACATCAACCTGGGTCTTGCTATTGACTTGCCTCAGAAGGATGGCTCCCGCGCGCTTGTTGTTGCAGCCATCAAGGAGTGCGAGAACAAGTCCTTTAATGAGTTCATCGACGCTTATGAAGATATTGTTGCTCGTTCCCGCAAGAACAAGCTAACGATGGATGACTTCTCCGGCGTTTCCATTAACCTCACCAACCCAGGTGGTATTGGTACCCGTCACTCCATTGCTCGTTTGACCAAGGGTTCCGGTTCCATCATTGGTGTCGGTTCTATGGATTACCCCGCAGAGTTCGCTGGTGCTTCCGCAGACCGCATGGCAGACCTCGGCGTTGGCCGTCTGGTTACCTTGACCTCCACCTATGACCACCGTGTCATCCAGGGTGCAGAGTCCGGCGAGTTCCTGCGCACCATCTCTCAGCTGATTATTGATAACAAATTCTGGGATGAGCTCTTCACCGCTTTGGGCGTTCCTTACCAGCCATTCCGCTGGGCACAGGACGTGCCAAACAAGGGCATCGATAAGAACACCCGCGTTATGTCGCTGATCGAGGCATACCGTTCCCGCGGCCACTTGCTTGCCGATGTCAACCCAATCGGCTGGACCCAGCCAGGCCTTCCAATCCCAGATCACCGCGACTTGGACATGGAAACCCACGGCCTGACCATCTGGGATCTGGACCGTACGTTCAACGTCGGCGGCTTCGGCGACAAGGAATCCATGCAGCTGCGTGAGGTTCTCTCCCGCCTGCGTTCCGCATACACCCTCAAGGTTGGTACCGAGTACCAGCACATCCTCGACCGCGATGAGCGCGAGTGGCTGCGCGACCGCCTCGAGGCAGGTATGCCAAAGCCAACCAACGCTGAGCAGAAGTACATCCTGCAGAAGGTTAACGCGGCTGAAGCATTCGAGAACTTCCTGCAGACCAAATACGTCGGCCAGAAGCGTTTCTCCCTCGAGGGCGCTGAAGCACTGATTCCTTTGATGGACTCCGTTATCGACACCGCTGCTGGCCAGGGCCTGGATGAGGTTGTCATCGGCATGCCTCACCGTGGTCGTTTGAATGTGCTGTTCAACATCGTCGGCAAGCCACTTGCTCAGCTGTTCGCAGAGTTCGATGGCAACTTCAAGGGCGGCCAGGCTGGCGGCTCCGGTGACGTGAAGTACCACCTCGGCGCTGAAGGCGAGCACCTGCAGATGTTCGGCGATGGCGAAATCAAGGTCACCTTGACCGCCAACCCATCCCACCTAGAAGCTGTTGACCCTGTTCTGGTTGGTATGGCTCGCGCTAAGCAGGACATCCTGGACAAGGGCGAAGAGGGCTACTCCGTTGTTCCTCTGATGCTGCACGGCGATGCATCCTTCGCAGGCCTGGGCATCATTCAGGAGACCATCAACATCTCCCAGCTGCGTGGCTACACCGCCGGTGGTACCGTTCACGTTGTTGTGAACAACCAGATTGGTTTCACCACCACCCCAGATTCCTCGCGCTCCACCTACTACTCCACTGACTTGGCTAAGGGCTTCGATTGTCCTGTCTTCCACGTCAATGGTGATGACCCAGAGGCAGTTGTTTGGGTTGGCCAGCTCGCAACCGAGTACCGTCGTCGCTTCGGCAAGGACGTCTTCATTGACCTCATTTGCTACCGCCTGCGCGGTCACAACGAGGCTGATGATCCTTCCATGACCCAGCCGGTTCTCTACGACAAGATCAACGACCACCGCGGTGTTCGTGAGTCTTACACCGACGACCTTATCGGTCGTGGCGACCTGTCGCCGGAGGACGCAGAGGCAGCAGCACGAGACTTCCACGACCAGATGGAATCTGTCTTCGCTGAGGTCAAGGAAGCTGAGAAGATGGGCCCACAGCAGCAAGAGGGCATCACCTCGTCCCAGGCTCTGACCCGCGGCCTGGACACCTCCATCACCGCTGATGAGCTACGTGCTCTTGGCCAGTCCTACCTGGATACCCCAGAAGGCTTTGAGTTCCACAAGCGCGTGGGCAAGGTCGCTCAGGACCGTGCTAAGACCTCCATCGAAGGCGGCATCGACTGGGGCTGGGGCGAGCTCATCGCCTTCGGTTCCCTGGCTAATGAAGGCAAGCTCGTTCGCCTGGCTGGTGAGGATTCGCGTCGTGGTACCTTCACCCAGCGCCACGCCATCGCTTTCGATCCAAACAGCGGCGAAGAGTTCAACCCGCTCAACAACCTCGCTGCAGAGCGCGGCAACGGTGGCAAGTTCCTGCCTTATAACTCCGCTCTGACCGAGTACGCAGGCATGGGCTTCGAGTACGGCTACTCCCTGGGCAACCAGGACGCAGTTGTTGTTTGGGAAGCACAGTTCGGCGACTTCGCCAACGGTGCGCAGACCATCATCGATGAGTACGTCTCCTCCGGCGAAGCCAAGTGGGGCCAGACCTCTTCCCTGATTCTCCTTCTGCCACACGGCTATGAAGGCCAGGGCCCTGACCACTCTTCCGCTCGCATCGAGCGCTTCCTGCAGCTGTGTGCTGAGGGTTCCATGACTGTTGCACAGCCAACCACCCCAGCTAACCACTTCCACTTGCTGCGCCGTCAGGCACTTGGTGAGATGAAGCGTCCACTGGTCGTCTTCTCCCCTAAGTCCATGCTGCGTAACAAGGCTGCATACTCCTCCATCGAAGAGTTCACCGACGTCACCTCGTTCACCTCGGTCATCAACGACCCGAACCTGGTTGACCGCGACGGCAACGTCATCGGTGATGCCGACAAGGTTAAGACCATCATGCTGTGTTCCGGCAAGATCTACTACGACTTGGAGAAGAAGCGCGCCGCTGATGGCCGCGACGACATCGCCATCGTCCGTGTAGAGATGCTGCACCCAATTCCGTTCAACCGTCTGCGTGAAGCGTTTGAGAAGTTCCCTAACGCTACCCAGGTACGTTTCGTTCAGGATGAGCCAGCAAACCAGGGTTCATGGCCGTTCTACAACGAGCACCTGCGCAACCTCATCCCAGATATGCCTGAGATGGTTCGCGTCTCCCGCCGTGCACAGTCTTCGACTGCTACCGGTATTTCTAAGGTTCACCAGCTCGAGCAGAAGAACCTTCTCGACGAGGCCTTCGACATCTAGTCCAAGCCTTTAAGAGCAACAAGCAGCTCACTCCAGATTGTTGGAGTGAGCTGCTTCTTTTTCTTTGCAGTTGCTTGCCGATGCCAACCGCATGCCAACCGATGCTACTGCCGCGCCCAATCCCCAATCGGCCCCGGCAGCGCCGCCGGTGGATCTCCCAGCAGATCCCGGCGGTTCTTATCCGCCTCCACTCGCGACGTCACCGCCTTAATCATCCCCGACTTCTTCTTTTCCTGATTTCGCCCCGCAGCACCCGGCGCCATCATCGGCCCAGCAGCACCACGACCATGCGCATTCTGCGATCCCCCGGCACCAGTACCCGCGCCATGCGCCCCCGAACCTGCCCCGGCTCCCGCACGACTAGCGCTTTCACCACTTCCGCCCAGTACGCGCGAGCCGCCCTCGCCTGCCGCCGCACCAAACCCACGACCGCTCAGTCCGCCACCAGCTCCAGCGCCACGCGCACCTCCAAGCCCGGCCCCAGCAATTCCCCCGCGGATTCCCGAAGCTGCACTGCCATTACCTGCGCCACCAAGTGCACCTGCCCCGCCAAGCGCCCCCAATGGTCCCATGGCCCCGGAACCAGCGCCCGCCCCCAGGCCTCCGATTCCCGACGCCGCAGCACCCGCGCCATTCTGACCGAGCCCCGGATTTACACCATTGTTGAAAGCGCCACTGCCAACGCCATCAAGACCCGCAGCCGAAGTGCCCGCGTTCTCAAGAGTCTGCATTCCCCCGTTAATGAACTCTTGTAGCTTTGCCCCGCCATACAACGCCTCATTTCGATCTGCCACCGCCTGCCGAACCTGATCCACCAACCCCTGATCAATATTCTCCAGGGCAACCAACTCCCCATCAGCCACCCCGAAAGACCCCGGTCCAATCTCCCCGCTTTGAATCGCTTCCTGAATCTCCTGCGGCCACACCACCTTATCAGTGTTGTAGCGGACCCCCGTCCCCGCAATCGACTCCAGCCCGATCTCGACATTATCCCCGCGTCCATTTGACGACGGCGGATCAGTGAGGCTCTGCTGATTAGGCAATGAATTGGTCACCAGTTGCTGTAATTTTAGTTGCCACTTTGCCAGCATTGCGGCTTCCACAGTCTTTTGAACAGCAGGCTCAGGAATCGTATTGACTTTCACCAAGTCCCCCGGCATCTCCATACCCAACATAGGAACATTCAAAACAATGTTCGCAGCCCTGCCTTGCATCACCGATGCATTCGCAACGAACTGCTCTCCTGTTACGGCGATCTCACGAATCTTGCTAGCAGCGGCACTGGTAAATTCGCTATCAATGTCAGCTTCTAGCTGTGCCGCAGCATTATTCAGTTGGCCAACCACCTGCTGAATATTCGTCGCCATGGTGCCCCAGTCAGCTGCAATCTGTCCCACCGAGCCAAAGTTGGTCGCATTAAAATTGTTTACCAGTTGCAGCAACGACGCCCCTGGCACAACTACGGGCGGAACGAACGACAACGGTACAGACTGTTGTACAGGCTGGGATGAAAACGCAGCAGCACTTGAACCTACTGCTCCTCCGGCGTCTGCTAGAGTAATTCCCTCCGCATTGGTCGCATCCTGCGCAGACACAGAAGACAATTGCTGCGACAATAATTCAGCAGCCCACTGAATACGGCTTGCGTATAACTGTAATTGCTCTTGAGCCGAAGCTGGATCGTTTTTCACCGCCCTTCCGTGGATTAGTCCAGCTTCATTGAGTCCCGCAATTGATGAAAAATGACCACCAATTTCGCTCCTTACGCGGGACACTGCCCTTTCTACTTCTTTCCTTGCCGATTGCATTTGGTCAATAACTACAGTTAGAGACTTAGTATTAATGTTCATGTTTTCCGTCCAGTTCCAAAACAGTCTTAAGCTTTTTCTGTGCCTCAACGCACGCGTCGAATTCGTAATTTTCATTCCCATACTCAAAAGACTGAAAAGTGATGCCAAAGGTTCCCCGACTCGTCTCTACGGCTGCTTCGCAAACTGTATCTGCAATGAAATCATCACCGTGAACAAGAATCGGTGCTCCGAAACTCGTTTCATCCCATGTGACCTCTCCTGATATCCCTTCGTAGGACTCGAAGTCGTGACTACTGCCTTCAAGTTTGAAAATTGCACTACCGTGCTCTGGATCGGCGTCAAATGTACAGATGCCATCAACTTCGCCCACGCCCTCACTCATTTCTTTGCCGTGTAGGCCCGCCTTTTCGAGAAAATCATCTGGGATCTCGAGGCAGGGTTTGTATTGGACGTAGTCGGGATCGCTTCGATCAAATT